>ERZ856578.47-NODE-47-length-194273-cov-8.826320_pt1 | contig 194273 bp, 168 predicted proteins | sample MGYA00514384_ERZ856578 | MGnify/ENA primary metagenome ERZ856578 (study PRJEB29103, sample SAMN06111958) | human gut metagenome | biome: human gut; feature: ankylosing spondylitis patient; material: healthy_person | host: Homo sapiens | place: China:Hangzhou... | reverse complement strand
GATGCTCGTTACGCTGGCGATTCACAACGAGACTTTTTGTGCACGTTTTTCTTCCATTTGGCTTTTTCGACAAGCTGCAAAAACACCGCCCAGTGCATTCGCGTTGGGCGGTGTTTTTTTTGCTGTGAAACGGTTAAGCCGTTTCACAGCGTTTTCTTTTTTCCTGGAAGGCTGCACGCCGGAACATACCGCGTTAGAACTGAATGGTCACCCTGTGGGGGCCAATTCCCGTTTCCAGCAGCAATTCCGCCGCTTTCCCATCTAATCGTGCTTCTACGTGATAGCTGCCATCCGCCTCCACGCTTTGGAATGGGCGCGGCAGGTAGATGACAGTCGGAGCGGAATATGCTCTATCCTGCTCATACTCCAGTGTGAACAGGCGCTTCTCCCGATCATAGCAAAAAGACCGGATGCGGCCTGTGACCGCTTGCGGATAGGGGCGCGAAAGCAAATCCATAAGCGGGCGGTCGAGCTTCTCCGTTGCATAAGCCCAATATGTTTGGCTCCATAGATTACGGTCGAATAGATCCAGCAGATGCGCTAGGTGTGGAATTTCTTCTAACTTGCCGTCGCCTGCGCCCCATTCGCCCACCAGCACCGGGCAGTCCAGTCGTTCCTGTGTGCGCATGTGCTCTTCAAAAATCACATCGACCCGGTTGTTACTGGCTGTCTGATAAGCGTCTGTGTCCACCGTCAGGTCATAGCCATGCGGCGTAAAGGCGAATAGAGGCTCCTCCCTGCCTTCCGCATCGGTTAAACGCGGCGTTGCACATGGGATGCCCAAGTTGGAATAATAGCAATTTTCCATCAGCATGATTCCACGCGGCGTGACCTCGCGGATCGCAGCTGCTACCTTTTGGAAAAAAGGCGCATACACCTGCGTATCAAATTGTCGGATCAGTTCCGCGCCGCTCATAACAACTTCTCGAAACAGGGCCTTATCCTCTGCCACTTCCAACAGTTTCGTCAGTTGCGCCGGATCCCCCAACGCCCCGGCAAGGTCCAAAACCTGAACGGTTTTGCCCATTTTTTTGCCCAGCACCTCGCACATTTTATTGATGATCGTCCAGAATACCGTTCCGCCTGGAGACCCCGGAAACGGCTCGTTGAGCAGATCAAATCCAAACAGATTCGGGCAATCGGCAAAAAAGGCGGCAACGTGCTGCCACATAGCGGTGAAATGATCCATTAAGCCGATTCCATCCGGCGCCTTGGCATTGGCCCAGAAGTTATCATAGGCTTTGTGAACGGCTTCCCCAGTGAAATATCCCTCCGCCCAAACAAAAATCTTCTCTTCAAACTCTGCCCCCTCCGCCAGCGTCGCCCAGCCGGGCGCGCCGTCTCCATACAGATCGCTATAAAGATCCTGATGCATATCCAAATAGATATAAATCCCATTGCGCGCACATAGATCTGCATATTCTCTGATTTTGCGGAGATAATTGTCATCATATACGCCGGGCTGTGGCTCCACTGCGGCCCAAATCAGGCCGAGTCGTACGATATTGACACCGCGTCGTGCCAGTGTTTCGATTTCGTAAGGGGCCCAGGTGGGAATATAGCTGCGCACCGGCTTGCGCCCTGTATCCGGATCATCATCGTTTTTATGCACCAGATTAACCCCATTAAAAATACGTTCGCGGCCGAAATCATCTATGAAACAGCGCCCTTGCACCATAATTTTTTCCATAAAAAGGCTTCCTCTCTCTGTTTTTTCATATTTTATTACCATTCAGTATAGAAGAGAAGGCCGCTTTTGTCCATGTACATTTCGGCACAAAAAAAGATTGTTGCAAATCGGTACCAACCGGCTTGCAACAATCTTTTTTGTTGTTTTGATCCGTCAAATGAAAATCTTCGCGATCAGCTTTGCGATATGTAGAAACGCCTTCGTAATCCAAGCTGCCATGAAAAGGGCACCTCCTTCTCTCTCATGCAGTTGTTGCAATTGCATGGAAGTTGTTATTTGCTTGTCTTTATTATAGCAGAAGGATTTCACAAGTCAAGGCTTATTAAATATTTTTTAAATTTTTTATTGACACTTTTCGTGTATAATAACGATTCTCCAATCGATTTTGACGGTTTGTTTTTTTGAATAATGATTCTACTGCAAAATCGACTGCAAACCCGAGGATTCGTAAAAATCGATCTCCATTTTTTGTGTATTGATACAATTGACAGAATCGTTAGATTTAAATAGAATATACATGTAAATAATGGTGATAAAAATATAATTCATGGTTTTGATTCCATGTAAAAAATTTATTTTGGGGAAAGGAGAGGATGACTGTAACATATCGTTAAAACACTAGTATTCTGAACATGGAAAGGAGAAAACGCAAAATGAAAGCCCTGAAAAAATAAATGAGGCTAAATAGATCATATAAATATTATTTTTTATAATAGAAACATTTTTGTTGAATCATCTTTGTGTATTTTGATGAATGGATATACCTTTTTCAACAGCCTGAAAAACACCGCCCAATGCGAATGCACTGGGCGGTGTTTTTGATCAAATGCTGGAATTATGCTTTTTTGGTAACGACCAGGCTGTCTGCATCGCTGTCAACCACAAGCACAGTGTTCGGCATGAGATCGTCGGAGATCATCCTGCGGGCAATTAGGGTTTCCACATGCTTTTGAATGAAGCGCTTGAGCGGCCTTGCGCCGTAAACCGGATCGTAGCCATTCTCCACAATGAAATCCTTCGCAGCGTCTGTCACCTCGCAGGAGATCTGCCGGTCGCTGAGCCTGCGGTTGAGGTCTTTGATCTGCAAATCGACGATCTTTCGGATGTCGTCCTTCGTTAGCGGCTTGTAGAAAACGATCTCGTCGAGCCGGTTGAGGAACTCCGGCCGGAAGGAACGGCGCAGCAGGTCGTTTACCTCCGCTTTGGCCGCGGCGCTGATCGCGCCATCCGGCTCGATGCCGTCGAGCAGGGCGGAGGAGCCGAGATTGGAGGTGAGGATGATAATCGTATTCTTGAAATCCACTGTGCGGCCCTGGGAGTCCGTGATGCGCCCGTCGTCGAGCACCTGCAAGAGAATGTTGAACACATCCGGATGCGCCTTCTCGATCTCATCAAATAGGAGCACGCTGTAGGGCTTGCGGCGGACGGCCTCGGTAAGCTGGCCGCCTTCCTCATAGCCCACATATCCGGGCGGCGCTCCGATCAAGCGGGAGACGGAAAACTTCTCCATATACTCCGTCATATCAATGCGCACAATGTTATGCTCGTCGTCAAACAGGCATTCCGCCAGCGCCTTTGCAAGCTCTGTTTTGCCCACGCCCGTCGGGCCAAGGAACAAAAAGGAGCCGATCGGCCGGTTGGGGTCCTGAATGCCGGCGCGGGAGCGGATGATGGCTTCCGTCACTTTGGTGACGGCTTCATTCTGGCCAATCACGCGCTCGTGGAGGATATCCTCCAAGTGCAGCAGCTTCTCGCGCTCGCCCTCCATCAGGCGGGAGACGGGGATGCCCGTCCAGCGCTCGACGATGCGGGCAATCTCTTCTTCGGTCACCTTATCGCGCAGCAAGCTGTTTCTCTGCTCTTTCTCCTGCGTGTGTTTTTCCTCTTCCTCCAGCTTCCTTTGCAGGTCCGGCAGCTTGCCGTATTTGAGCTCCGCGGCCTTGTTGAGATCATAGGCCTGCTCTGCCCGCTCAATATCGGCGTTGAGCTGTTCGAGCTGCTCGCGCAGCTTCTGTACCTTGCCGATGGAGGCTTTTTCATTATCCCATTTCGCCTTGAGCGAGTTGAAATGCTCGCGCATCTCCGCAAGCTCTTTACGAATTTCAGAGAGATGCTCAAGTGAAAGTGCATCCTTCTCCTTTTTCAGCGCTGCCTCTTCAATTTCAAGTTGAATGATCTTGCGCTGAATCACATCGAGCTCCATGGGCATGGAGTCGATCTCCGTGCGGATCATAGCGCAGGCTTCGTCAACGAGATCGATGGCTTTATCGGGTAGGAATCGATCCGTGATATAGCGATTGGAAAGCGTTGCGGCGGCGATGAGCGCCTGATCCTGAATTTTGACGCCGTGGAACACCTCAAAGCGTTCCTTCAGGCCGCGCAGGATGGCGATGGTATCCTCCACCGTCGGCTCGTCGACCATTACGGGCTGGAAGCGGCGCTCCAGCGCAGGATCTTTCTCAATATACTGATGGTATTCGTTGAGCGTCGTTGCGCCGATGCAGTGCAGCTCGCCTCGTGCAAGCATGGGCTTTAAAAGGTTGCCCGCGTCCATGGAGCCTTCCGTTTTGCCTGCCCCCACGATCGTATGCAGTTCGTCAATGAAGAGGATGATTTTGCCATCGCTCTTTTTTACTTCGTTGAGCACTGCTTTCAACCGCTCCTCAAATTCGCCGCGGTATTTCGCGCCTGCGATCAGAGCGCCCATATCGAGGGAGAAGATCGTCTTATCCTGCAAGCTGTGCGGTACGTCGCCGCGCACAATTCGCTGGGCAAGCCCTTCTGCGATCGCCGTTTTGCCCACGCCTGGCTCGCCGATGAGCACGGGGTTGTTCTTTGTTTTACGGGAGAGGATGCGGATGACGTTGCGAATTTCTTCATCCCGGCCAATGACCGGGTCAAGCTTTTTGCTGCGCGCGCGCTCGACAAGGTCGTCGCCGTATTTTTTCAGCGCGTCATAGGTATCTTCCGGCGTGTTGGTCGTTACACGTGTGGCGCCGCGCACCCCCATCAGAATTTTCAAAAAGGTGTCCTTTGTGATATGATAGTCTTTGAAAAGCTGCTTCAATTTATCGTTGGCGTTGTCGAGCAGGGAGAGAAAGAGGTGCTCAACAGAGACGAATTCATCCTTCATATTGGCGGCAATTTTTTCAGCCGAGTTCAACGCCTGATCCACATCCTGCGCCACATAAATTTTGTCAGCCTCCCGGCCCGTGCCCGTTACCTTGGGGATGTTGGCGAGCTGGAAGGTGAGATCCGACAGCATGGCCTGCGTATCCACCTTCATCTTGACGAGCAGCTCATGGATGAGCCCCTGCTCCTGGGTTAGCAGGGCGTAGAGCAGGTGCTGCTGCTCCACCTGCATATTTTGATACTCAATGGCAGTATCTTGGGCTAGCCCGATGGCCTCCAAAGATTTCTGTGTAAATTTTTGTGCGTTCATTGTCATAACCTTCCCTTCTCTGCGGACAGCCTGAATTGATCTGTTCAAGCGGTTTTGCCTTTTTCAGCGGCGTTTTAAAAAAGCGGAGCAGCCAGGTCCTTCCCTTCGCAGCTCCGCTTGTTTTAGCCGATGTCAATGCGCCGGCTCTCGGGCTTTTTGGCGCCGCGCTTCGGCAGCGTCAGCCCCAAAATACCGTGGCGGTAAGAGGCGGTGATTGCATCCTCTTCGATGCCGGTGAGGTCGAAGCTGCGCTCATACGCGCCGGAGTGGCGTTCCCTGCGGATGAATGGGTGTTTCGTTTTTTCTTCCGCGTCGTTATGCACGGCGCGGATGGTTAGGCAGCCGTCCTCGATGTCGATAGAAATTTCTTCCTTGCAAAAGCCGGGCAGCTCCGCCTGCAAAAGAAAGCAATCTTCTTTTTCAACGATATCGGTGCGCATGGAGGCAATTTCTTTTTCCTCCCGGCGAAAATCTTTTTCCATCCGGTAAAAATCACGGTCAAACTCTTTAAGCATATTCCGCTCGCTGCGGGTCAGGGGAATTAATTCAAACATAGCCGATCGCTCCATTTCTTTCAGATTCTATCCGTATTTTAGGTTGCTTTGTTTATGTTCTGCTTCCATCCGGTTTTCCCCGGATCAATGATTTTAGCATACCCGGTATTTATGAAAAAAATAGATATCATTTATGACGGAAGTGTAAACATTAGCACTCGATTATAACGAGTGCTAAATTGGGCGCGTTTCATATTACCCGATGGAAAGACACAAAGAATACATATAGGGGAATTACAATATCCTCATCAGGAATAGAAGGAGGAGCAGACGATGCGCTACCGTTTGCTGGCCGCAGAGGATGAGCCACAGCTGAGAATGATGCTGTGGGATTACTTTACGGCGAAGGATTTTGATGTGACCACCTGCCGGGATGGGGAGGAGGCGCTGGCTAAGCTGGAGGAGCAGGCGTTTGATATCGTGTTTCTCGATATTATGATGCCAAAGCTCGACGGCCTGACCGTCTGCCGTGCATTGCGGCGGGAGAATCCCGTGCCAGTCATTTTCCTGACCGCGCGCAGCGGAGAGGAAAACGAGCTGCTCGGCTACGGGTTCGGCGGGGATGATTATGTCACGAAGCCGTTTTCGCTCCCCGTGCTCCACGCGAAGGCGCTGGCGCTTATCAAGCGGGCCAAGGGGAGGGGCCTGACCGCGCGCATGCTGGAAATGGGCGGGATTCAGGTGGACGACCTGCGCCGAGAGGTATCGGTGGATGAAACCCCGATTTCCCTTACACCGAAGGAATACGAGCTACTGGTGTGTTTGATGGAGCACAGGGGAATGGTGCTTTCGCGCGAGCAATTGCTGCGCAGGGTATGGGGCTATGCCTATGACGGCGATATCCGCACCGTGGACACTCATATCAAAAAACTGCGTAAGGCACTCGGCCGACGAGCCGGAGAGATCCGCACGGTGATCAAAACGGGCTACCGCTTCGAGCCGGAGGAACCGGAGGGGTAAGCCTCATCTGCTGTTTTGCGAAGGAGGGATGCATATGGACCGGCAGTTTTGGCGAGAAACGCGCAGGTCGGCGCTGGTGCTGCTGCTGCTGTTTTTTACGTCCGGCACGATGCTGGTGGTAGGCAAAGCGGGAAGCAACGAGTATGGAACCGACCCGCTGTCAATCAGCGTATTGATAGCTAATCGGCTGGCGCAAACCACATATTACCAGCAGCATGACGCGGAGGCCTATAGCCCGAACGATCTTGAGCTGTTGCAGGAATATGTGCGGCAGTTTGCGCAGGAAGGGACATTTCTAAGCTTGATCCTATATGAGGAGGATGTGGATCACATCCGGGCGGTAAGCGGAAACTACCTAAGCCTTTGGTCTATGGATTCAAATTTTCCAACGGTGGACGCCCAGCTTTATGTGGCGCTCGACGATGCGGCGGAGAAAGAACGCGCTGCCTTGACGCAGGCATTGCATCAAGGCCGTCTTGTTTCCGTTACGGGTTATCGGAAGGGCAATGTGGTTTATCCAACCCAGATTGTATGGAAAATGTATCAGAATAAAATGAATTGGAAAACGCTGAAGAAAGAAAACGTTGCGGATACGAAAACCATCGCCTTTTCTCTTCCGGACCAGCTGGAGCAGGCAGAACAAATCGTTTTAAATGGTGATCTGCGGTTTGAATTTGTGGGGAATCAGGATTCCTATGCGGTGCAAAACGAATCGGGCGGTAAACAGCGGCACATCATGCGCGCCTTTCGGGAAGCTGCCCGGATGGCGCGGTCAGAGGATCAGAAGTATCGCACGGGCAAGCTTACGGATTTTGCGGTGAACGGCTTTAGCTGGAGCAATAATGCGGTGAAAAACGCATACAGCCTGCTTAGCTGCGTCCGTCCGGCGGAGAACGGAGGACCCGCCCTTTACCTTTCCGTCAATCTGGTGAATTACCCGCTGTATGACGCGCTGAGTGATTACGGCGTCTATCTCGCGGTGCTGTTTTTCTTTTATCTCTGCATTTTTATTGCGCTGCTCACGCGCAAGTTCCAGGCCGTTTATCTAACGCAGAGCCGCGCCTCCCAGCGCCAGCGGGATTTTACGAACGCGCTTGCCCACGAGATGAAAACGCCGCTGGGCGTTATCCGGGGCTACAGCGAGCTGATGCAGGAGGGGATTGCCCCGGAAAAGCACCCGGCTTATCTCGCCGGGATCGTCGGCGAGACGGAGCGCATGGATGCGATGGTGCTGCAGATCCTCTCCTTTTCCCGGATTGACACGCGGCATCTGCCGGTGCGCCCCGTTTGCTTTGCCATTGACGCGCTCATCCGCGAGCAGCTTGCGGATTTCCAGCCCGGCATCGAAAAAAAGCAGCTCACTCTTTATCTGGAGGTTCCAGAATTCCTCTATGTGACGGCGGATGAAAAGGGGATGGCCCTGGTTTTGCGGAACCTGATTTCCAACGCGGTGAAATACGCGCCGCCCGGCAAAGCGGTCAAGCTGCGGGCATTTTCAGAAAAGCGCCGCGTTGTGGTTGAGGTATTCAATGAGGGACCGCCGGTTGCCGAACGGGATCTGCCATATCTGTGGGACGCGTTTTATCGAGCGGAAGAATCCCGTACCCGTGAAAACGGGGGCAGCGGCATGGGCCTTGCCATTGTAAAAGCGGTTCTAGATCAGCACAGAGCGCGTTATGGCGTATATAACAAGAGCGGCGGCGTATATTTTTGGTTTTCTTTGCCGAGCTGAAAGGAGGAGGAACGAAAGATGTTTTACAATCTGCGTCTGAGCGCGCGGTGGGTTTATTGGCTCTGTATCGCCGCTTTTTTTGGCTTTGGCGTGAGCAGGTTGCCATCCTGGTACGGTTATATTGGCGTTCCGTTCATCTATGCGGTTTACCTGCTGCTCCCGGCATTTTTCATTTTTTTATTCTCATTTGTGAAAAGCCTGGCCGCCGTACGCCGGGAGAAGCGAACGGGGCGGGGCGCGCCGGATTATCCGGTGGACGATGTTGTAATCGCCTGGGTCGGGGCAGTGATCTTTCCGCTTTTGCTGTTTTTCCTAGAAAATCGAATCGTATGAGGCAAGCGGCGCATACTAAGCGCAAAAGGCTGCATGCCGGTTTTGAAAAGTGGAGAATCGTGTGGAAAATGGTGTTTTCCTGCGGCGCTTATCCTGTTCGGCAGGAGAAACCGGATAGGGGAAGGCCTCCGTGAAAGGATGAATGATTGTTATGGAAACCTTCTATGCCCTTTATGAAAAGCTTGCGCGCGGCGCGCTTGCGGGCGGGCATGAGGCGGCGCTGCGCGAGGTGGAAAAGCTTGATTTTGACCCGCACCAGCTTGACTGCCTGCTTAACCCAAAGCGCTACGCCCCGATCTGGCGGCTCGCCCCCTGTGACTGCGGGGAGGGGGAATCCGCCTGCCAGGGCGCTTGCCCGTTTCATGCCATCCGCCGAGATGAAAATGGCAATATTGAAATCGACCAGCAGGCCTGCACAGGGTGCAGCCTGTGCGTAGACGCCTGCAAAGCGCAGAAGCTCACGCAGAGCAAGGATATTCTGCCCGTGCTGGACGTTGTTGCCAAGCAGGATGCGCCGGTCTACGCGCTCATTGCTCCTGCCTTCGTCAGCCAGTTCAGCGAGCGGGTCACGCCGGGCAGGCTGCGTTCTGCATTTAAGGCGCTGGGCTTCGCGGGCATGGTGGAGGTGGCGCTGTTTGCTGATATCCTCACGCTGAAGGAGGCGCTTGATTTTGACGAGTTGGTGCGTTCGGAGGAGGATTTCCTCCTGACGAGCTGCTGCTGCCCGATCTGGATTGCCATGATCCGCAAGGTATATGGGAGCCTCACGCCGCATATCCCGGCATCCGTCTCCCCAATGATCGCCTGTGGACGCGCGGTGAAGCAGCTTGTCCCCGGCGCCGTCACGGTTTTTATCGGCCCATGTGTTGCAAAAAAGGCGGAGGCGCGGGAGGCCGATATCGCAGACGCGGTTGATTTTGTGCTCACCTTCCAGGAGATACAGGATGTGTTTGATTTTGCCGGCGTTGATCCGGAAAATATGAAAGAGGATTTACGCGATCATTCCTCCCGCGCAGGGCGTATCTATGCACACACTGGCGGCGTGAGTGAAGCGGTCAAGACCACGCTCGAACGGCTGCGCCCCGGCAGGCATATTCCACTGAGAGCCCGTCAGGCGGATGGCGTGCCCGCCTGCAAACAGATGCTCAATGAATTGATGCAGGGGGATATTCAAGGCAATTTTTTGGAAGGCATGGGCTGTGTGGGCGGCTGCGTAGGCGGCCCCAAACGGCTGATTCCGCGGGGGGAGGGCGCGCTCCACGTGGCGCATTATGGCGAGGCAGCGCCTGTGCGCACGCCGGTTGATAATCCCTATGTGATGGAACTCCTGCACCGCCTGGGCTACGAAAGCGTGGAAAGCCTGACGCAGGAGGATACCATGTTTCGTAGGCAGTTTTAGAGGCCGCGTGGGCGTTTTTCACGTTCCGTAGAAAACGTTGACTTTTGTAGGCCGCTTGGGTAAAATAGGAACATCCCGTATTGGAGAGGGAAGGAGTGTGCCGGCATTTATGCAGGTAAAGGAGCGGATACCAGCCGCAGCCGCTGCGCAGCGGTGTGAGCCGCAGGGCTTTATGCATCGCATGCGGTTTACATATGAGGCGAGGCGCTGGCTTCGGATTACTATTTTTGTTGTGATTGCCGCTGTCTGCGCGGCCTTTTTTTATGCATTTAACTTGCAAACGGCGCTGATTGCCGATGATTATAACTATCGCTTTATCTTTGGCACGGCAAATCAACGGGTGGAGCATATCTTTGATATCATTGAATCCATGCGCGCCCATTATCACACAATGAATGGGCGGCTGATTTTACATTCCTTGACGCAGCTGTTCCTATTGTGGGGGAAGCCTGTGTTCAATGTGGTCAATACGGTGGGGTATCTTCTCTTCACAGGGCTGATCTACTGGCACTGCAAGGGCACGGGGCGGCATAGCCCGGCGTTATATTTCGGCGTGCATCTCATGGTGTGGTTTTTTATCCCGGTATATGGGCAGACCATGCTGTGGGTAGACGGGAGCGCAAATTATATGTGGGGCTCGATCCTGCGGTTGGCCGCATTGCTGCCGTTGAGGCTGCATGTGCAGGCGGCCCGGCCGGCGGCCGGCAGCTGGTGGTGGCTGCTGCTTTCTATCCCGGCTGGGGTGATCGCCGGCTGGACCAATGAAAACTCCGGCGCGGCTTTTCTCGTGATCGTGGGGCTGTTTTTGCTTTATAACCGGGCCAACAAGGGGCGAATCCCCCGGTGGGCGGTTGGCATGCTGGCGGGCGCCGCCGTGGGCTTTGCTGTGATGATTGCCGCGCCGGGCAACCATGTGCGCCTCGAAAATAACCTTGGCGTGCCTGTCACGGCGTTCCAGAGGCTTTGGAATGGCATTACCGTTTGCAACCGCAAGCTTTTTTATTACCTGCTCCCCGTGTTTGCCCTTTATGCTGTGTGCCTTGCCCTGCTGCATTTCTTTGGCCCGGAGGGCAAGCGGGAAAAGCGCCAGAGGATGCTGCTCAGCGGGATCTATCTGCTTGGCGCGCTGGCAGGGGTTTATGCTATGCTGTTTGTGCCGTATTTTCCAGCCCGGGCGACATTTGGATCGGTTGCATGCGCAATTGTCGCTACAGGGACGCTGTACGCCGGAATTCGCCTGGATCAAACAGCGCCGCGGGTGATCCAAACGCTTGTTTTTGTGAGCTGCATGGTGGGCGCGGCCGTGATGTATGGCGAAACGTATTTGGATAATGCGCAAGCATACCGGCAGATTCAGGAGCGAGAGGCCTATATTGAGCAGGAGAAGGCCGCGGGGCGCTTTGATGTGGCGCTCAGAGACGTCCGAGTGAAAAAGAATATGTATTCCCCATACTATGGCCTGGCCGATGTGGAGCCAAATCCGCAGCATTGGGCCAACACCTCAAAGGCGCGGTATTATGGCCTGCATTCCATTACGTTGAAAAATCCATAAAAAATTGAGAGTAAACCCCATGTGCTGCGGGAATTCTGCGGCATATGGGGCTTTTTTGGATGATTTCTCTCCGTCAGAGCATACTATATCCTGCTAACGATTGAAAAAAGGCAGGCTGATAGGAATGGATTCGATTTGGCAAGCGACAAGTGAAATGCCTCATTTTCCAACCCTTGTGGGAGATTTAAAAAAGGATGCCGTTGTGGTTGGCGGTGGAATGGCAGGCCTTTTGACAGCGGCACGTCTCCGGCAGGCCGGGTTGGATACGGCGGTGATCGAGCGGGAAAGCATCGCATCCGGCGTAACAGCGGGCACAACGGCGAAGATCACTTCGCAGCACGGTCTTATTTATGATAAACTCATCCGCCGTTTTGGCCATGAGCGCGCGCGGCAATATGCCCATGCAAACCAACGGGCAATTGACCGCTTCTGGGAGATGGCAGCGGAGATTGGCGCTCAGTGTGCCATGCAGGAAATGGACGCCTATGTTTACAGCACGTCGGGCGGGACAAAAACGCAGCGGGAGGCTGCTGCCGCGCAGTCTCTGGGCATTCCCGCCTCGCTGGTGGTCAAAACGGACCTGCCGTTTCCGGTGACCAATGCCGTGCGGTTTGCAAAGCAGGCGCAGTTCCATCCGCTCCAATTTCTCGCTGCACTTGTTCAAGATATGGAAATTTACGAGCACACCATGGCCACGGCAATCGGCCCGGGAGAGGTGCTCACTCCCGGTGGTGTGATCCACGCAAAGGCGGTGGTGCTCGCAACGCATTTCCCAATCGTCAACGTACCCGGTTTTTTCTTCTTTCGCATGCATCAGGAGCGCTCCTACGTGCTGGCGCTTGAAAACGCCGCGCCTGTCGGCGGGATGTATATTGGCGAGGAGAAAAACAGCCTCTCCTTCCGCGACGCGGAGGGCATCTTACTCTTTGGCGGGGCGGGAACACGCACGGGCAAAAATAGAGAGGGCGGCAATTTTGAGCAGCTGATGCAGAGTGCAAAGGTGTTTTATCCAGCCTGCAAGGCCGTATACCGTTGGGCGGCGCAGGACTGCATGCCGCATGATCAAATCCCTTATATTGGCCTGCTCAGTGAAAAATGGCCGGGGGTTTATGTAGCAACCGGCTTTCAGAAATGGGGGATGACCTCCTCCATGGCTGCCGCGGAAATTCTGACGGACTTTATCTGCGGGCGGGAGAACGGGGACGCGCCCGTTTTTTCCCCACAACGGTTCCATCCTTTCGTCAGCACGCCAAAGCTGCTGATCGACGGCGCGCAGACGGTTTACAGCATTGCAAAGGAAAAGCTTGAAATCCCACGGGAGACTCTTTTTGCAATCCCGAACGGCACAGCTGCGGTCGTCAAGGTAGAAGGGGAGAAGGTGGGCGTATATAAAACGCCGGACGGCGGCGCGTATTGTGTCACCGTGCGCTGCCCGCATCTCGGGTGCAGGCTTGAATGGAACCCGGCGGAATTGTCATGGGATTGCCCGTGCCACGGGTCAAGGTTTGATTACACGGGGAAATTGCTCAATGATCCCGCACAGACGGAGATCGGATTTCAGAAGGAGAAAAAGCAATGAGAAATTAACGGAAAGTCGGGTGGTGTTTCGATTCGGGCGAGCGGGATTCAAACAATCAAATAGGGATGAAAAAGTTTGGCTGAACGTGAAAAGCGGCGGAGTATCTTCTGCCGCTTTTCCGGCTTTGTATGACTAAATAATATAGGATAAATTAATTATATAAGATTCATTATTTAAATATAGTAATCTAAATTTGTAAATTTATGTAGAAAAATTATTCTATATAGGATATAATATAAAAAAATAACATATAAATTAGGTTGATTGATATGATTTTATATATTCGTTGCCGGAATCATTAAATACAAGAATTGGATTGAACGGAATTCAACTCTCAGAAGGACAATTACAAAGAATATCTCTAGCAAGATTATTGCTGCGTCATCCATCCATTTTATGGCTTGATGAGCCGACAGCACAGCTGGATCAAGAAACGAAAAATATTATTTTACGCTCTATTAATGAATATCGCCTTCAAGAAAAGGCGTTGGTCGTTATTTTTACGCATGACCCATTTGTCCTTCATCAAGTGGACAAAGTCTATCAAATTCAGGGAAATCGTATTATGGCAGAATAGATACTCATTTTTAGGAGGTCTTAGTTATGAAAAATTTTCGTAAAATTCTTTATCTGTGCCTATTGGTTTCTCCATTTGTCTTATCGGCATTGTTTTACTCCAAATATCCCGACCAAGTCGCTGTACATTGGAATTCACAAGGAATTGCGGATAGCTTTGTCTCAAAAAATTTTGCGGCATGGGGAATCCCAGGAATATTATTGGTCATCATCATATTTTTTCAGCTGTCCAGACAAAATCGTACTGGTCATGAGAGTGGCGGGAATCTGTTATTTGCAATTGGGACTTGGGGTGTTGCCATTATTCCGGTCATTGTGCAGAGTGTAATTTTATTTATGATAGGAGAAATGAACTTCAAATGGGGATTTATTATCAGTATCATTTTTGGCATTTTGATAGCAGTGATTGGCGTGTTGATTCCGAAAATGGAGGAAAAAATGTTAATTGCTTATGTAACGCCTTGGACGGCATCCGATCAGTCAAATAAAGAAGCAACCATAAAATGCGCCAGTGTGGTTTGGGTTCTTTGTGGTATCGCAATTTGTCTTTCTGTTCTTTTACTTGCTTATCCTGTTATTGTTGGAACGATTGATATTTTGGTATTTGTCGCTATCTTTCTATTTCCTAGACTGTATTCATTATATTATTTTAATAAATATGGAAAAGGCAAAAAATGAATCAGTTAATATTTTATGATGTTTGACATCCGCTTTCCACTGAACGATAGCAATTTCAAGTTTTGACTGTTTACAGGCGGTGTTTTTGTTGTCTTCATGCGGAACTCCTTCAAAAAACAATTTATCTCTTTTCACAAAATTTAATGCAGAAATGTTAGACGGCTGAGAAGGGAAAAATTGTATTGGAAACACAGTATAGCTCAAATACCGCTCTCACGATGGAAGTAGGATTATTAGAAAATTTTGAACCCGTTCCTTTTTTTGCTCTGCAAAATCATAAACTGATAGAGGATCACTTGTTTTCGCTTACTCTGGAGAACATTGGAGAAAAAATTGTAGGTTTGGAATCAGAATTCTCTTGGAAGAACTTTTCGAATCAGAGTAACCTGATGCTTTTTGTTAGATTTCCTCGCCTTGTCGAAAAAGATTTCCGTTCAGCTTCCTCCGATATCTGATCCCGGAATACCGATCACATTTATTTTGATTCCTTTTCCCTATTTAGATTATGTGGGAGCGTCACGGATCGAAAAAGTCCTTTATAACTCTGTTTCACATTGCAATGTTGGCGATATCTGAAAAGTGTATAAATTTTTTTATATCGCTTGACAACCGCCCCTCCCGGCGTTATAATGCATCCAACATCGTTTATATGGTCTTCCAATTCGAAATGCATGGACAGAGACGTCTGTTATTTTTTCTGCTTTCAGAGAGCCCGTGGGTGGTGAAAACGGGTAGCAGCGGTAACGGGAATCACTCTTGAGCAGAGGTCTGAAAGCCTTCGGGCGAGTAAGCGCCTTCGTCGGGCCGCGTTAAGGCCAGGGGCTTGTTGGAGCCCTGAAGGGCGTTTTTCCGGCTTTTCCGGGGAAATACTGAATTTGGGTGGTACCGCGGGTTTTGTAAATCAAATCCCGCCCCAAGGATTGCTTGGGGCGGGATTTTTGATTTTGTTTGCTAACAAATAATTCAACTTTACAGAAAGGGTGAGTGTCAACATGGAACTGAAACTGACGGAGGTCGCGGAGCGCATCCGCACGCTGCGGGAGATTATGGGCTTTACCACACAGGAGATGGCGGAGACCATCGGCTGCACCGAAGCGGAATATGAGGCGGCAGAAAATGGCGAAACGGATTTCTCCTTCACCTTTTTGTTCAAATGCGCAGATAAATTTGGCGTGGATATGATTGAAATCCTCACGGGTGAAAACCCGCATCTGCTTTTTTATTCAGTCGTGCGAAAGGGCGAGGGGCTGCCAATCAAGCGCCGCTCCGGCTTTGATTATTACCACCTAGCCCCGTATCTCAAGGGGAAATTTTGCGAGCCGTTCCTCGTCACAGCACCCTACAAGGCGGAGGAGCAGGAGAAGCCCATCGAGCTCTCTACCCACGAGGGGCAGGAGTTTGACTTTATCCTCAAAGGTTCGCTCAAGGCGCAGTTTGAAAACCATACGGAAATCCTCCATGAGGGCGATAGCGTGATTTACGACTCCTCCCATGGCCATGGCATGATCGCAACCGGCGGCGAGGACTGCTTGTTCCTCGCAATCATCCTGAAGGTGCAGGATGAAAAGAAATAAACGATCCTAATCAATTTTTGGAATGGAGGAGTTTTCAATGCTGCATGTGAATGAGAGATATGTGGACGAAACCCGCGATGAAAAGGGCAATGTCGTCGACTACCAATATAAGTATCCGGAAAATTTCAATTTTGCCTACGACGTGGTGGACGCGATCGCCGAAGCTGAGCCGGGCCGCCGGGCGATGATTTGGTGCAATCCCTGCGGGGAGGAGCATGTTTTCACCTACGGCGACCTGAAACGCTACAGTGACAAAACCGCCAACATGCTGCGCGCCAAGGGCATCGGCAAGGGCGATATGGTCATGGTGGTGCTCAAACGCCACTATCAATTCTGGTTTACTATCCTTGCGCTGCATAAACTTGGCGCCGTCATTATACCCGCCACTTTTTTGCTCACCAAGCATGATATTGTCTACCGCGTCAATTCCGCCTCAGTCAAGGCGGTCATTTGCACCGGGCAGGGCGACGTGGCCGCGCATTTTGACGAATCCGCGCCGGAATGTCCGACGCTGCAAACCAAGCTCATGGTCAACGGCGAGCGTGACGGCTGGGAGGATTTTATGACGGAGATGGAGAAAGCACCGGAATCGTTTGCGCGCGTTCCAACGCTTGCGAGCGACCCTATGATTCTCTATTTTTCCTCCGGCACAACAGGCAACCCAAAAATGGCGCTGCACCCCTACACCTATGCCCTGGGCCATCTCGCCACCGCGAAATACTGGCACAACGTCGACCCGGAGGGCATCCACTTCACCATTGCGGACACCGGCTGGGGCAAGGCGGTCTGGGGCAAGCTCTATGGGCAAATGTTTATGGAGAGCTGCGTATTCGTTTATGATTTCGAAAAGTTTGTCGCGTCAGATATTCTCGATAAGGTATCGCAGTATGGCGTCACCTCCCTGTGCTGTCCCCCCACGATGTTCCGTTTTTTCTTGCAGGAGGATGTGAAAAGCTGGGATTTAAGCAGGCTGACCTACTGCACCATCGCGGGCGAGGCGCTGAGCCCGGATGTGTTTAACAAGTGGTATGAGGCTACTGGCATCAAGCTCATGGAAGGCTTTGGCCAAACGGAAACGACGCTCCTGATTGCCAATCTCGTGGGCATGGAGCCGAAGCCCGGCTCCATGGGCAAACCGATCCCGCAGTATGATGTGATGATCGTGGATGAGGATGGCCAACCCGTCCAGCCCGGCGTGACGGGAGAGATCGTCGTAAAGCTTGATCATGGTAAGCCGCTTGGCCTTTTTGACTGCTATTACCGGGATGAGAAGCGCACGAAGGAGGCCATGCACGACGGCCTCTATCATACGGGCGACACCGCCTGGATGGATGAGGACGGCTACTATTGGTATGTCGGTAGAACAGACGACGTGATCAAATCCTCCGGCTACCGCATCGGGCCGTTCGAGATCGAGAGCGTGCTTGCGGAGCACCCGGCGGTGCTTGAATGCGCGGTCACCGGCGTGCCGGATCCGCTGCGCGGTAATGTTGTAAAAGCAACGATCGTGCTGCGCCCCGGCTTTGCGGCAAGCGAGGAGCTGAAAAAGGAGCTCCAGAATCATGTAAAGAAGGAAACCGCACCTTATAAATATCCCCGTGTGGTCGAATTTGTCGATGAGCTGCCTAAAACGGTCAATGGCAAAATCCGCCGTGTGGAAATCCGGCAGAACGATCAAGGCAAAAAAGCATAACGCAAAATGGCGGAAACGATGATGAATATCAGCGGGAGCAGCTGTGGCATGTTTAGCAGCTGCTCCTCATTCTTTTTGGAAAATCCATGGTGAAAAACGAATTTGAAAAATTTTCAAAAAGGGCTTGCATTTCTTGTGGCAATCCGATATAATAAATCTCGCGCTCAGGAGGACAGGCCAGTCCAGCCCTGTGTTGATTGAGAGATGGACGTTTAGCTCAGCTGGTAGAGCATTCGCTTGACGTGCGAAGGGTCAGCGGTTCGAGTCCGTTAACGTCCACCAGGAAAAACCACGTAGTTTCAAGGAGTTTTGAAGCTACGTGGTTTTTTATTTTTATATACTAAAAAAACAATCCTCATTAAAACATCTTTTATATTGTAAAAATGTTGTTAGTTCACCTATCATCCCATTATTCTTTAGAAGACATGGCATCATCTGCACATTTTCATCCGCAGTTTGCTATTCTGACATGTTCCGGAACGGTCATTACGTTATCTGTAATGACCGTTCCTTTTGTTATGTTCTGTTACAAAATTACATTCAAAACCAGCAGGAACACCACTCCTGCCGTGCCACCGAGGGAACTGATGCCGAGCGTCCACCAGTTGACAGCGAGCGTTACACCTGTCAGCGTACCCAGCACGTTGACTGCAAACAGCGCGGCAACGCCCTGCAAAACGCTCATTAACAGCGCCTTAAGCGCATGGCCGGAGCGCAGCATTGCGCCTAGAATCACGAGCGCCGCCGCAATTCCGGCCACATAGAGAGTAACCGTCAGGCCTATCCCATCGTATCCATCCTTCCGTTTGCGCCCCATACGGGCTTGATCGCCGCGCCGTGGAGATCCCGCTCTTTTGCAATCCGCAGCAGGTACCGGTAACGGGCCTTGAGCGCTTCCAATTCATAGATAGCGGCCTCCACCAGATCTGCGTCCTCTTCGTATTCAAAGCGGGCGTATGCCGTATCGATCCTCCGGCAGATCTCTCTGATATCATCAATCAGTTTTTCCTCCGGCGTCGGTTCCGCTGGCGTTTTTCGCACCTTTTCTAAAACGGTGAGCTTGAAGTTACTATCCACGAATCATCAGCCTCCCTGTTATATTTATGAAATATTATTGGACAAATATACCGCAGGCTATTCATATATTTTTTGCCGCCTTGATTGTTTATCCGCCCAACGGATGAATATAATAAAAAGGAGAATCAAACGGATAAAGTGGGTGATGAGGATGGAATACAATTGTTCAAAGCCCCGGGAGCAGTACTGCTGGGTAGTGGGGCATAACGTCGTCATGGAAGAGCGGCTCGATGCCAATCGGAAACGGCAGCTGCACTGCATGCATGCCGACTCCTGTGAAAAAAAGGGCGGTTGTAAAAACCGCTTTTTGATAGGGGAAAACAGCGCCCGGCAGCCTATCAAACCAGATTGACCGTCTCAATTTTGCACCTCTTAGCCCTGGCCCGTTTTGCGCAGCAAAAAATGCGCCAAACGGACCTTTTTTCTTGCAAACAGCCAGCGCCTTTGCTACAATAAAGAGCGGCTTAACCAAACGCAATTTAACGGATGCGAGAATTAGGAAAGCGTTTCATGCAAAAAAGTTGTTTTTACTGAAATGCTTCTTTCCGCATGCATTCAGAAACCAATTTTTGGCTTCTGCGAAAGGATGAAATAATTTTTATGAGCTTTCAACCGTTTACAACAGCCTCTCAATCTTTTGCGCCTATGCAGGAATCCGTGGAAGGCGGCGTCTATCTGCGCCTGTCGGATCAGGGCGTCATCATTGGAAACGGGCATTTTTCACGCACCTATCAAACGATAGGCGGTAGGCTGTCGGTCGGCAGCATACTGAACCGGCGGGTGGACGGCGCTGCGGCGGAGTATCTGCCGGGGGAGGCCTCCCAGGAATTTATCCTGCGCTTTTTATCCAGAAGGAAAAGGGCCGCGCTATCTGCCGGTGACCTCACGATCGATTCCATCTCCTATGCCACTGTATCCGGAGGGAAGGCGTTGTGCATCGCCTTTCAACCGGCTAACGTGCTCGGCGTGCCGGTAACGGCTCGTCTGGTTGCCGTTTTGAAGGAGCAGGATCATTTTCTGCGCGAATACATAGAGGTTTCCGTGCCGAAGCAGCAGGCGGACTCGCTTACGCTCGATTCGCTCGACCTTCTGTCTTTCCATGTGCAGCAAGGGCAAAAAACCTGGTCCCGGCCGGAGATGAAGCCCGCCAATATCTCCGGCTTCCATATGGGACTCGGCCAGCCGGTTTATCTCGGCAGCCTGTTCCTCGGCTGCGAATTTCCAGCGGCCGATACCCGCATTGAGGATGCGACCGCGCGCACCCGCTACTACTCCGGCAAGACATTTTCGCGCTTAAAAAAGACACAGGGCGTATTTCTCTCCTGGCCCGCTGTGCTCGGTGTGGCGCGCAGCGATGACAAAGAGGTGCTGCAAAGCGATTTTTTCCGCTATATCGAGACAATCTCGACGAAGACAGAATTCCGCAAGCAGTATAATTCCTGGTACGATCATATGTTAGATATTACCTCGGAAAATATCGTCGGCTCCTTTTACGAAATGGAGAAGGGGCTGACGCAGCACGGTGTAGCGCCAATGGACGCCTATGTGGTGGATGACGGCTGGAACGACTATACGAAAGGCTTTTGGTGCTTTAATGATAAATTCCCGCAGGAACTATATCCCTCCGCCGCGCTGGCAAAGAAATTTGCTTCTAACTTTGGCCTATGGCTCGGCCCACGTGGAGGTTATACGCTTGACACGCCGAGATTCGCCAAGCATATTCAAAAGGCCGGTACGGGTTTCCGAAACCCCAAGTCGAATGATATCTGCGTGGCGGCTCCTGTTTATCAGCAGGGAGTTAAAAAGCTCTTTCTTGATTTTATGCAGCGGTTTGATCTCAATTACTGGAAGCTGGATGGTTTCGCCCTGCGACCCTGCCCAAAAAAGAAGCACGGCCACATGATCGGCGGCGAGCACGATATGTATTTTACGACCGAGCTGTGGGAAAATTGGACGGATATCTTCGCCGCTATGCGCGCTCAGCGCGAGGAGCAGGGGAAGAGCCTTTGGATCAATTTCACCTGTTATGTCAACCCGAGCCCGTGGTTTTTGCAATGGGTCAATTCCATCTGGATGCAGAACAGTGGAGACCATTCCTTCCAAATCCCATCGAAGGGCGGCTCCAGAGAGGATTCAGACGTCGACCGGATGATGACCTATCGCGACGACCGATATTTTGATTTCGTTCGCACACGCGATCTGCAATTCCCGCTGGCGCATTTATATAACCATGATCCAATCTATGGAAATACGGTAAAATCCCCGCGCACCAAAAAAACCATTCAGGCGACCACGGATGAGTTTCGCAAATTCCTCTATCAGCTTGCGGCGCGCGGCACCTCCTTCTGGGAGCTGTATTTCAGCTACAATATGCTGGATGAGGAGAAATGGCAGGTTTGTGCCGAGCTGCTCCGTTGGGCGGAGGAGAATTTCCACATTCTGCGCAACGCGAAGCTCATCGGCAGAACGCCTGCCGGCGGCGATGTTTACGGCTACTCCGCCTGGGATGGCGGGGAGGGGATCGTTTCCCTGCGCAACCCGGCAAATTTTGCGCAGGATTATGAAATCACGCTGGATCGGCTGATCGGCGTTAAGGAGGGCGTAAAAGATCTCGTCTGCCTGCAAGTGCTCCCCTACGCGGCGAAGCCGGATGGAAAAACCTATCAATACGGCGGTCGGGTAAAGCTGACTCTCGCCCCGCACGAGGTGCGAATTCTGCGTTTCGGCGCGCCGGATCGCCAACCTGCCGCACTGCATACGGCGAAAACGATTTCTGATCGCGTGGTCAGCCTGTGTTTTGATAAGCGCGTCAGCATTGGGGATGCGAAGGTGCTGTTAAACGGCGTACAGGCGGAGCTTACGCTCTGCGCGGATTACCACACGGTGCTCGCATCGTGCCAAGAGGCCTTTGTTCCCAATGAGGCTGTGGAGATAGCCGTGAGTTTGATAGATTGTGCGGGCAATCAGGTGCATGAAACGGCACGGGTGACGGCTTACCCGAACGATGTGATTTTTCACACGCAGGCGGCTTCAGGGAAAGAATTGGCGCAACGCGGCGTGGAAGGAAGAGGAGATTTCACTTTGACCTTCCCGATTGCCATACGGGAGGCAGACGCATTGCTCGTGACGCAGGAGGGCGCGTTTGTAGCCTCTATTGACGCAAATGGGAAGCTATGCTTTGCAGCCGGCGGCGTGTCCGTCACCTCCACGCGGGCTGTAAATGACGGCAAACAACGCAGCGTTGCCGCCGTCCGCGAGAAAAACGGGATGCTGAAACTGTATCTGGACGGCGCGCTGGATGCATCTGCCTATTGTGCGGAACAGATTAATGAAACGCTTCCCGCCGGCCCGGTGAAGGCGGAGAAGCTCGCTGGCGGAGAGGTACGCCTCCTGAATCGTGCGCTTGCCTTTGATGAGGTTGCAAAATAAACAATCGAATAAAAAGGCCGCGCGCCATGGCTGTGAAGCCATGGCGCGCGGCTTTCTTCAATTCAACGAGTTGTATGGAGCGATTGGAAGCGCTCCGCCTGCGCTTTGATCACCGGCCCGAATCCGGGCGGAATCCGGTCAAAAGGCTTGCGGGTCTGAAGAGACTTACCATTCCTTCGATCCATCGAGTTGTCGCTCCAAGTGGTAATATTGGTCAATGCGGGTTTGACAAACGATTGGATGTAAATATCCTGTAAGCCGTCCGACCCGTTGAGATCATAACCGGGGAACCGGGGCGTTTTTTCCTCCATAAATTGCTCCCGTAGCTCAAAAATATCGAGCGGGCGGCCTGTTTCATCCAGAAAATAGGTGCGGCAGGAAGGATCGAACACGACCCATTTTTCCAGTTCCCGTGCATACATCTGTACCATCAGGTGACAAGGCTGATCCTTCCCCTTCTCTTTCTGCGCGATTAGGGCGACTGGGTAAGCTTTTTTCTGTAGAGCCAGCAGGCAGTCCGCCATGGCGATAGCTTTGAAGCGGCAGTTGATCGCATTGCGGAAGGGTTTGTCATATCCATATGCGAGGATTGCCGGCGTGCGGTCGGGGATCAAACGGAACTGTAATCCACAATAATGGGTATGCGCGGAGAGCCAATCCATCACGCGCAGCGCCGTGTGGAAATCGTCCGCGCCCTGTGCGCAGTCCTGCAAAGGATATTGCCTTAGCAAAAGCGGATAATCCTCCATCCATTGGTAAAGCCCGCTTTCGTCCGCCTCCTCCAGTTTGTCAATCGCGCCGATTTGAAGCGCGGGGAATCTGCTTAAATCTGTTTTTTCCAAAAAATAATAGTAGGCCTGCGGGCTTTTCAGATAACTCTGGTATTTGTTGAACCAGTACATCATAACCCTCCTTTTTCTATGATTATCCTCCTTGATATTAAATTTGTCAATATATATATTACAATAATGATGTATATGATTTAATATTTTATAATTTTTTGTCAAATTTTATTCTTTATTCAATTAATATTTTAATGTGCAACACAGGGCAAGCGCATGGCTTCCTGAATCGCAGGCTTTGCATAATCAACGGTTGAAAAGCATATAGATTTTTTGTGCAGAGGAGGGATGCTATGGCTTTTTCAGACCGCGAGCTTCTGGCCCGCCTGATCCAGTGTGAGGCAGGGGGCGAGGGCGACGCGGGCATGCGCGGCGTGGCCGGCGTGATCATGAACCGAGTCAACGCGCCGGGCGGGGAATATCTGCGCGTCGGTCAGGGCAGCATCCGGAATATTATTTTTCAGCCCGGTCAGTTTACCTGTGTGCAGGAATTTGTGGGGGGACGGCCAAATCTGCAAAACATCTACAATATGCGCCCGGAGGCTATCCATTATGAAATCGCGGATTGGGCGATCGCGGGCCAACGGCTGTATAACGTAGGCCAGGCGCTTTGGTTTTTCAACCCATATTCCCCAAATTGTCAGACCTATTTCCCAAGCAATGTCGGCATTTTCACCGCCAGGATCAATGAGCACTGCTTTTATAACCCTACAGATGCCTATTTTCAAACTTGACCTCTCGATTACCTTGAAAACAGTCAAAGGAGTGTTAGAATGGACGGTAACAACAACACGTTTGCCCAAACCCCTGCCAATGGTAACGGCCTCCATCTTAACCCGGCCGCACAGGCGGGGCTGACGGAGGAGCAGATCGAAAACCCGCAGACTGGACGCGAATACTATCTCGACTCGCTCGCGGCAATTCTACAGGAAAACATTGGCCAGCCGGTCACTTGCGAATTCCTCATCGGCACCAACAATATTGTCCGGCGTGACGGCGTGCTCTATTCCGCCGGCGTAAATTTTGTCACCTTGTATCAGCCCAACGAAGGCCGTTACGTTGTATGTGACGTATATTCGTTAAAATTTATCACCTTCTATGAGCCGCGCAATGGTGGCAATCCAACAATGCGGTTCGACAGCCAGGGAAGGCCGGTCTCCGGCAGCAATATGATGCAGAATAATGCGCCGAATGCCTTCCCCAATATGAGCCCGAACAACCGGAGCAGCTTTTAAGCGCGCCACGAAATCATGCATAGCGGCCCCGCCTGACGCCAGGCGGGGTTTCTTTTTTTGGAAAGGACTTGACTTTTCGAGTATATTGTATATAATCAATATATACAATATTGGAGGTGAGACGATACTTTGGACATTCTCATCAGCAATGCGAGTGGGAAGCCGATCTATGACCAGATTGCTTCACAGATTAAAAATCTGATTATCAGCGGCCAACTCGCGCAAGGGGACAGCCTCCCCTCCATGCGGCTGCTGGCGCAGGAGCTTCGCATCAGCGTTATTACGACAAAGCGCGCGTATGAAGAACTGGAGCGCGACGGCTTTATTGAAACGTTTCCCGGCAAAGGCAGCTTTGTAGCGCGCAGGAATATGGAATTTATCCGGGAGGAGCAATTGAAAAAGGCAGAGGCTCATTTGCAGCAGGCGGTCGAGCTCGCGCACAGCAGCGGGATCACGCTCGAGGAGCTTCTGGAGATCGTCCGGCTGCAATATGGAGAATAAACGCAGCGGTATACTTCCACGCGGAAAGGAATGGTCACAATGATAAACGAGTGCATTCGCGTTTCAAATTTGTGCAAGGATTATGGCTCTTTTCAGCTAAAAAATGTCAGCTTCAACCTGCCGCAGGGCTGCATCATGGGCCTGATTGGAGAAAATGGCGCGGGCAAAAGCACCACGCTCAAGTTGCTTTTGAACCTGCTGAAAAAGGATGGCGGGGAGATCGCCCTGTTCGGCTTGGACCCGGCAAAGCAGGAGCACAAAATTAAGGAGCAGATCGGCGTAGTGTTCGATGAAAATTTTTTTCACGATGTGCTGCGTGCAAAGGATATCCCTTCGATTATGCGTCCGATTTATGCCAATTGGGATGATCGGCTCTATGATTCGCTCTGCGCGCGATTTCAGCTGCCTGTTGAAAAACGGATCAAGGAATATTCCCGCGGCATGAAGATGAAGCTCGCCATTGCGGCGGCTATGGCGCACCACCCGCGCCTGCTGCTGCTTGACGAAGCGACCAGCGGCCTTGACCCCATCGTGCGCAACGAGATTCTCGACCTATTTCAGGAGTTTATCCAGGATGAGCGCAATTCCATTTTGCTCTCAACCCACATCACCAGCGACCTGGAGCGCGTGGCGGATTATATCACATTTCTCCATCAGGGGCGGGTTCTGATGAGCAACTCAAAAGACGAGCTGCTGCTTTCTCACCGCGTTCTGCGCTGTGGGTTGGATCGTTTTGCTTTCCTCAACCAAAGCGACGTGCTCGGCTTCCGGAAGAGCGGCGTTGGCGTAGAGGCGCTCGTAAGGTATGATTCGACACGGCCGCACGCTTATGACGGTTGTGTGCTTGATCCGGCAACGCTGGAGGATATCATGCTCTTTTCAATCAAAGGGGAAGGGCGGGGCAGCAAAATGTAACCTTGCGCCCTCCGCATTCTGGCGCAACGGCAACCTCAAAACGCTCGAAGTGTTAGCCGCGCCAAAACCAACCGCGCCTTTCCGTGAGATGGCGCAAGAAAGGAATGGTCATAAATAATGAAAGGCTTATTGATCAAGGATTTTCTGCTGCTCCGTTCTTATGGCAAATCGCTTTTGCTGATGTTCCTTCTGTTTTTGATCATCGGGGCGACGTCGGGCCCCGCGTTTATCGTGGGCATTGTTATGATTGAATCTGTGATGCTTGCCGTGAGCACGTTTTCCTATGACGATATGGCAAAGTGGAATTCCTATATGCTCGCTATGCCGGTTTCGCGGAAAACAGCTGTGCGGGAGAAATATGCGCTTGCTTTTCTGCTGAGCCTGATCGGGATTGTGTTGTCAATTGCGGCCGGCATTGCAGCCGGTGCGCTCCGGGGCAATATTGACTTGAAAGAGGTAGCCGCGACAGTCGGCGGATGCTTTATCGCCGCGTGCCTGTATGTATCGGTTATGATCCCAATGACCTATCGGTTCGGCGCTGAAAAAATGCGTTTTTTGCTGCTTGCCGTTTTTTTCGTCCTGTTTTTTGTTGTGTTCGGCGGATATGTGTTTTTAAAAAAATCCGCCCCCGGCGCGTTGGAGGCCCTTGCGCGGGCCTGGCCGATATTCCTGCCGCTGGTCGCTGCTGCGATTGCCGTTTCCTATTTGATTTCGGTGCGCATCTTTCTGAAAAAAGAAATTTAAAACAGCAAATCAAAACCACTAGTTTACTAGTGGTTTTGATTTTACATTTTTTCTCATAAACAATAAAGTTTTTCTTTTGCTTGCATTATGTTACCTTATCCCTCTTTTCAAACTCATTAATTAGCTCTTTTGAAAGTGAATCGTCGGGATTCTCCTGTAACACGGATAATGCATATTCATAAAGTAATCCTTCGCTTATAGGAGAGTCGGGACAGTGAAAAAATATATAGACTGCAAACGACTTTATTGGTGTAAATGCGGGAAAAAGAGAAAGAGTGCGATTGATATGCCAATTAATCAATGTATAAATATCATCTAATAATGGTTCACCAAATGCAAGCAAATTACAAACAGCTAGATGTTTTTCCGGTGTTTCTTCTTTAGAAATGGAATACATTAAAAAACAATAGTATTGCATGGAATCAGCTTTTGGAAAGGCTTTTTGCAAATTTTCATATGAGTAGACAAAGTTATCCGTTGCTAAAACCTCGTATACTTCAGCATACAATCTTTCTTTTATCATCTTATCTAATGATTTCATTTTCTCACCCACGCATTTCCTACATTAAATACTTTGTCCTTTAGATATCCTGTTACCTCAATGATTTTCCCTCTATATCTCCATATTATATGAACAACCCCTTTGTTATCCATTCGCCATTCTCCTTTTCTAATTGCCTGATTAATAAGATTTGTTATATTTGCAGTCGTAACTTTTGGAAGAACCTTATTCCATAAGTGCTTCGAAACATTCATATGTTTATTCATTTTAAATGTGCTGATTTTTGCAACACTTTTGTAGCTTAAGCGTAATATGCCAGCTATTTTTACACTAAATGTAGACCACGCTCTTGCAACATATGGGCCGACAAAATAGCCGATTGTCGCAGCGGAAGCCGTAATTATAGCAGACAAGCCCCAAATGAAAGTGTTTCTTTTCCATCCTCTTAACCCAATACGATCCGCAAGCCATCTCGTCAGGAAGTAACCGCCAACCGCTCCAATGACACCACCAATAACAGCGCCTATTACATTAGCGGCAATTGTCCCAGACTGATCCACCATATTGACGGGATTGTTTTTACAGTAAGCAAATAGATTCGCACTCACTGGATTCTCTTGAGAAACATTGAGCACTTCCGCAACATCCGCATTGATAAACCTGCCCCACTCCGGGTTATAATACCGCGACTGGAGATAATACAGCCCCGTCTCCGCATCGTAATAATACCCGCGGTACGTGCAGGGGTTCAGCTTCTGGAGCGTTGCGTCGCCCGTCATGGACACGATCTGGCCGTATGCGTCGTACACATAGGATACCTTCTCCGCTCCCGTTTTGTCAACGATGGCGAGCACGTCGCCCTGCGTATTTCACCTAAAGTCTAATGCATAAAAACTGGCGCTTCCCATTGCTAAATTACCATGAGAAGCGCCTTGTTTTAATATGTGTTTATATATTAGCAAATTAAGAGGGTACTTTTTATTCAGGATTTAAAATGTTCACCTTCATTCGCAATCACTCCAGTAATAAATTCATCTATAAATTCTTGTGGGTCAATAAAACGCCAAGCATCTTCCCGTTCAATCTCTTTTATGCTTTTCACCTCCTTTATATTTTCCTCTGCCTTTTGATATAAAATCAACTTATAATCTTGATCGTCTACATATTCAGCATATAGTTTTATATTGTTCACATACTTGTCGCAGAGCTGTATAGATTTTTTTAAGTATTCTTTAGGATCATTCTCTCCCTTATAATATAGATCAAGAGCTTTTAAAAAATAAATAAGCGATTGAATTTGATTATTGGTTTTATCTACATCTTGTAACAAATATGAAACAAATTCATTTTTGTTGTCAATCCACAAAGATGTTAAATATGCACCAATTATCTCTAAACGATAGCTTTTATCCTGACCTAAATACTTGTGTAATATTTCTACTGCACTAAAATAGTCTCCAATTGGTGCCAATGTCTGTAATAATGCCAATCTAATAATATCTTGTATGTTAAATGAGTGCTTAATTCTGTCTAATAGAACTTTTTGCATATTGTAAAGATCTATTGATTCATTTTTTTCTATTAGTTTCAATTCTGCATCCCCCAAAATATATTATTTTAATAGTTTTCCAAGCACGCGACTTCCCCATCCGATGAAGGCATCTACACTGCGGATCGTACCATCTTTAAAATAAAACCTTATAGTTACCTTATATCCTTTAATCACTGCACGTATTTCATTACTCCCATTTCGAGCTTGTGCTATCTTTGAACTCATAACTCTGAAAATTTTGTTAAAAATATCTCTCCGCGAACTACCTAATTTTAGAATTCCTTTGCTAATATGATCTTTAGAAAAAATATGTGCGGCATATTTAGCATATAGTTGATTTGCGATTGAGCCTGAACTACTACCCATACCTAAAAACCATAAAAGATACCGGGGCATACGAGCCGCTACTTTTGGATTTGAAAGTAGAAACCTCGTAGCAACTTTTAGAAGCGCTGTACCTGCAAACCAAAAAATCACAGCTCCGCCTACAGCAACCCCACTACGTATTGTCCAATATTTCCAACCCGAACGATATCCAAACCACTTTGCAACATAATCTCCAAAAAACCAACCAGCTATTCCCCCAATAACCGCCATCGCCCATTGAAGAGGAGTGCCAAAATCACCCGAGCTATCAATATAATTAATTGGATTATTTTCCGCATATATATATAAATTCGCTTGTTTTACATTGTTTGTAATATTAAGAACTTCTGTTTTATCCGCATTGATAAACCTGCCCCACTCCGGGTTGTAATACCGCGACTGGAGATAATACAGCCCCGTTTCCGCGTCGTAGTAATACCCGCGGTACGTGCAGGGGTTCAGCTTCTGGAGCGTCGCGTCGCCCGTCATGGACACGATCTGGCCGTATGCGTCGTACACATAGGATACCTTCTCCGCTCCCGTTTTGTCAACGATAGCGAGCACGTCGCCCTGTAAGTTCTTCACATAGTAATAGCTTGCCGTATCGTTGACCGTGAAGCCTACCGGTTCGTCGTTCGCATCGTAGAGAATCCTGACCGCGTCGTTCCCGACCTTCTGCCCGACCAGCCTCGATTCATTCCAGAGGTATTCATACACGGTTGACGCGCCGCTTTGCGTGACCGTCTTTTTCGTGCGCAGGCCGTCCGCGTTGTATTGATATGCGATATCCATCCCGCTTTTGCTCATCGAGGCAAGCTGCCGCCCGGCCTCCCAGGTGAAGCTCCAGCCATTGTAGCTCGTCGGGTTGCCAACAGTATCATACTGAATTCGCTTTGCGTCGTAATACGCAAGCTGATCCTTCCATGTGCTGTCATAGGTATACAGCCACGTCCGCTTGAGCAGCAGCGGCGTTCCCGTCGTGTATTTGTAATTTGTCCGGCTGACGAGGTTGCCGCCTTCGTTATATACATACACCACCGTCAGGTCCTGCACCTTATCATCCACGCGCGTGAGCTGGTTTGCAGCATCGTAATGGTAGGTATACAGGAGCGTTGAGCCGCCGTCGTTATTGACTTGATGCACGGTTTTGATATTGCCGTTGCCGTCATAGGTGTAGGAAAAATCCTTGGTTGCAGACGTGTTTGCGCCGGTTTTGATCGCGTTGCGCAGGATATTCACGCGGTCGCTCGTCTGCGCGGCGCAGGCGGACTTGTATTCATAGCTCGTGCTGACGCCGCCTGTCACCGCTGTGCCGTTTTTCGCAAGCACGCTCTTTTCCAGCGTGCGGCCGAAATAATCCGTCTTTTCCGAGAGGGCAGTGGCGGTTTCGGGGCTTGTGACCGTGCCGGATTTGACGGTCTGGCCTGTGGACTGCGTATAGCTGTCGTCGTTTGTTTTTCTGGTATAGGTCTTGCCAAAGGCGGTTTCCGTTACGCTCCCGTCATCCGCTGTAACGCTGGAGTAGACAAGGCTGTTATCGGAGAGCTTGCGCACCTCCATGCGGTCGCCGTCCAGCGTCGCCTTTGTCCCGGCAATATTGTCGGTGGCCGTTTTTACGTTGCCCTGCCGGTCATAGGTGTAGGTGAAGCGCCAGGCGCTATCCCCGCTATACTTGATGCCGGTGATATTCTGCTTGGCGTCGTATTGATAGGTGATAGCCTGGCCGTTGCCATAGGTGATGCTGTTGAGCTTGTTATGGTTTGTGCCTGTGCCGTAGGAATAGGTGACGAGGCTTTGGCTGCCAACCTTTACGCCGGTCTGATTGCCCCAGCTATCGTAGGTAAAATTGTAAGAAAATCCATTGTGCGTCACGCTCGAAAGCCTGTCGTTCTCATATCCATAGGCGGTGGACATCGTTTTGGAACCGACCTGCTGCGACACCTTGGTCAGCGCCTGCATAGCGTTGTAGGAATATTGCACGGTATTGCCGTTGCCGTCCGTCTGGCTGTCGAGCTGGCCGTTCTTCTCGTTATAGCCATAGGATACCGTATCGCCTGCGGAATTCGTCGTGCTGGCCAAATAGTTGCCGGAGGCGGTGTAGGTATTGCGGGTTTCCATGCTTTTCGTGCCATCCGTCTGTGTGGAAACAGTCACATTGCCCTTCGCATCTTTTGTCTCTTTTGTGCCGCGCTTGCACTGTACGCAGGTGCAAGCATCCTTGCTCGCGCAGCGGCAGGAGCAATCCGCCTCCTCGCAGCCCTCGCAGGTGCAGTGCGCCTCCTCTGTGCCGGAGCCGCTGTCGGAGGATTCGGCCTGCGCTTCCTCTTTATAAAGTTGGACGCCATCATACATCACGGAGCCCATCTGACGGTCATAGGAGAGATAGAGATCCACAAAGGCGGTATCCTGATCCAGCGTAAATGACTTCTGCATATACTGCCAATTTTGCGTATTCGTATTGTAATCGATCCGGCCAAGTGTTTCAATATCGTTCCCTTCGCCGTCATCCGTCTGTACGCGGAACGCACAGCTTCTGCCCGAAGCCAGCGGCAGGCCGTCCGTTACCTTTGCCCATGCGCCAAATCGGAACGTATCGCCAGCCTTGCCGTTAATGAAAACGCGCTGGATCAGGCAGGGCTGCGTGGTAATGGAACCGGTATGGCGATAAACGCTGTTATCGAGTGTGCTTGCACGCTGGTTGTTATTTGTGTCAGCAGCCACCGCGCCTGTGGGGATGACCTGCCAGGATTCTGCCCCAAAGGTAAAGTCCGGATTTTCCACATAGTTATAAGCAGCGGCTTTAGCCGTTTTTTCGAGCTGATATGCGTCGGCATAGATCGCGCCGGCGGAATTATCCATGCGGACGTGGCAGCGCAGCTTTGTTGCGTTTACGGGAACCGTCAGTGTCGTCTCCAGCCGCACCCATTTCCCTTTTGTATCTTTCACCTTGGCACTGGAGGTTTCCTTGAGCCAGGTGCTGCCGTTCCATGCCTGCAACGAAACCCGCGCGCCGTCTCCCGTTAGGGCCTGTGGGAGGTTAATCCAAGCTGAAAGCGTATAGGTTTCTCCCGCTTTGATATTGGTATAATCTTGGTGCAGTGTAACCGTTCCCAACGTATCCCGTGCAACACGGTAACAATAAGCGCCAGCTTGGGCGTAAAGCCCGCTGCGGAAACGGACATGCGTATTATCGCCTGAATAAACCGACCAGTTATAGGCATTCTCTTCAAAGCTATGGTTTTTGATATAATTCATGCTGGTTGGCTGCGTTTCGGAAACATTGGAAAGGATATTGTGTTTTTTTCCCTCTATTTCTTCCGTCTTATAGGTTGCATATACATAATCGCCTGTTTCGCCGTCCATGGAGCAGACCGTCCGGCCATATTCGTCAAACTGTTTGATTTCCACGTTGCCGAGACTGTCCGTAAACCTGCGCTGGAACATACCGTCATAGGTCATATCCAACCATGCGCCATCCGCATAGCTTCCATTAGATTGATATGCCCGCTCAATAATGCGCAGCTTGCCCTGGTTATCAAACCTCGCTTCCATCTGGTTGTTATCGACGTCGGTGAGCGTCATACCGAGCCCATAATCATACTTGACGGTTTTGCCGTCTGGGTAGGTCACGCTCTTGAGCACGGAGCCAAAAATATTGCTGTTATTTTCATAGGTGACCTGATAGGGGACGTTGTTGCCTGCGTCATCCTTTACAGTGATCGCATTTCCATCTGCGTCAAAGCACTGAATGGATTGTAGCTGTTTTTTCGTTAAGATACTTGTTGCATCTTTATAAGTAAAGCGGTATTCTCGGCCTACGCCGTCGATCAATTTTTCTATATAACTCCCATTGTATAGAATAGAAATCGCATTAGATGGCTGGCTCGCGTCGGCCATTCTCACCATATAGCCGCTTGAGTTGAATTGTAAGATATGATTTTCGTTATCCGTAATCTCTATTTCCGCTAAATGTGCGCCATAATTAGAAGTCACGGTTTTGGGCATCCAAAGGGCTGTGCCCGTGTCTCCAACATAATTCGTCGTCTCCTCGATCCATTTCACCTTCGTGTGGGCTTCATTTTCTTCCGCGGAAGCAATATAGCTTATTTGTTTACCTTGGCCGTTTTTATAGGAAATCCGGGGCTTTGCGTCCGCACTGTCGCTCACATAATGAATGTTCTGGTTATAGTTCATATTCCAGGAGGAACCGATTATGAGCTGGATCGGGAGCACACTGATAAAATTACAGTAATCTTTGATCTGTACCGGCATCACATTTCCACCCAGACCGATATCTTCACGTTCAATGCAGATATTGCTAGAAAAATCGTTGACATACATTGTGCCCGCCCTGCCGACAGACTGCGTGTGGTAGTCGTACCGGTCGTCAATTCCCTGATTGCCAGCGTAATCAATTTCAAGCGTTGGCTGGTAATCGCTATTATTCTGATCGTTTGAAGATATGACGCTTAAATCTGTGTTGACAGACTCATCCAACGCTTTAAGAAGCAGACCATAATAGGAGATATCCGAGCCGCTCGGCGCACAAAACTTTGTCACATCCAACACGATGTGCTGCATAGCGCTGGACGCATTGATTGTTACATAATCCATCGGGGAGGAATGGAATGACGGCTGCGCATGATGAGTAACCGCCGCAGGATCCCAAGTCTGCGTGATTCCATATACCGCAAGCTTCGCAGCGGTGCTTCCCAAATTCTTACCATATAGATTCAGCCGGGCAGAGGTAACTCCGCTGCTGACAATATACTGGCTTTGTGGAAATAAGAATGCCCGCGCAATTGTTCCGCCGCCTTTAATTTTTAATTCCGTGGCACTCTGATAGTTCGCTGTTGGCAGGGATGAGATCGTATAGGTATCGTCATCCGGCGTTTCGCTTTCTTCTTCCGCAGCAGCTAGAAGTGACATTTCCGCCTCGACGACCGGATCTAATACAACCGGATAGGCGCGTTCATTTGCGTGCAGCCATTCTGTAGACGGTGTATAACGCAAAAGATAGGTATCCTTTTGCTGAGAAAGGGAAACCTGTATCTCCTCGGAGTGTGCGCCGTTCGCATCATACATATATGGAGCGGGGAGTGTGAAAACCGGAATACCGTCCGCATCGGCAAAGGTGATCTCGCCCGTATTTGATAATTTGGCTTTTAGTTTTGGGGCATAAACCTGATATTCATAGACAGCGTCCTCCTTCGGCTTCTTCTTGAATATTATATTCTCTTTCACCGATTGAGGAAGCACTGTGTATTCTAAATCCACATCGGTCTGAATGTTTTGATAGGTGATAGTCGCTTGTCTTTCTGATAAATTAGAGCGTTTTTGGGCTTCGCTGAGTTTTTTGCTAAGCTCTTTTTCTTCTTTGGTTTTTGCTTTTATTTTTGCTTTAAAAGCCTTCTTCGAGGAATGGATCATGTTAAACGAAAGGGTATATCCCCGATTGGTAATCGCAATCGCTTCATCATCGGAAAGCTCGCTTGGAAATGACGCTTGAAAATAGTTTTCCCTATTTGTGAAAACCATTTTTTCTTCCCCGGGTTGCTCTTCTAGGGTATTATCAATTTCTTCCCATACTCCATCTTTTAAGTAATGAAGCGGTTCATCTGCTATGAGTGCTGTATAAGTACCATCGGTTCTTCGAAAGATTTTGGCATTTGCACTGCGTTCCTGCTCAACCTCATAAAGAATGCCCGATTCGTTTCCGACATTGGATTCTTGTGCTTGTGTGGTTTGCGCCTGTGCTTGCCGTTGGACGCCATCTGCAATTGCCTGAGCGGGCAAGATTTCAGCAATTAGTAGGATTGCCAACGCCATAGAAATGATCCGCAATACTTTTTTCATTTCAACATCTCCTCAATTGTTACGTTTGAGAGAACCCCTCTCATTCTATATAACGTAAAAAGAGACCAAAACGTTGCACTAAAAGTTATAAAAAATTATACTGAACACACATTTTGTAGAAATGCACTAACATAATTCTGAATTCATGTTCAATTTGCAAGACAGTATTATCTACTATTGGGATATATTAAAAAAATCAAAACTATTAGTAAACTAGTGGTTTGCACAGACCCCAGAGGGGCACTGAAAAATATCATCGCATCGCTCGCCCTGCAACTGGTAAATCAGTTATACTTGTCTGGTTTAAAGCTTACAACGATTCTCAGGTTTTTGTATATTTCCTCTTGTGAAATTTTTTCTGGAGGAAAAATCCGTTTCTTTTGATTTACTACTCGCTTCCATTAATTTATTTGCCAAGGCTTTTTTACCTACTCCCGGTAGAACCGGGGGGCTCATGCTGAAAGCGACAAAAAACAAAATGGGCGCCGAAAAATCGGCGCCCATTTTGCAAAATGAGGGAAAAAGGAGAGAAAAAATGAAAAAGTAGAAATATTAGAACCCTCTTTCGAGGGGATCGTAAGCGAAAAGCGCTTGTATTTAACTTGGTTTTAGTATACCTGCAAAATGTTACGATTTTGTGTGCAAAAATAAAAGATTATGAGAAAAGCGGATGACAAAAGTATGACAAAGCCGAAAAACAGGAAAATAGAATGTATTGCATTCGGCGCGCCAAGGGATTATAATAAGACAAGCACGTAAGTAAAGGAGGAATACCAAATGGCGCAGATTGATAAAAATATGACCGTTGGCGATATTTTGGATATGGATCGTGAAACGGCTGTTTATTTTTTGAATATGGGCATGCATTGCCTCGGATGCCCTGCCTCCCGCGGCGAAACCGTGGAGCAGGCCTGTATGGTGCATGGCGTAGACGCCGACGCGCTGGTGAAGGAGATCAACGCGTATCTTGCCGGTAAGGAATAAGTTCCAAACTGCCCGGTGCAAAAAAGATGGCCATAGGCAGCAAGGCTTTGAAACCGCCCGACGTTTGCCGGGCGGTTTTTCCTTGTATCATGAGGCTCCTAGTTTTTGGATTTATACGGAAGACAATAAAAGGAGGCGGCGAAATGCATGTGTTTCCTCTGAACCGACCCCTTTGCCCTCGGCTCCAAATGGTAGCGGATTTTGTGCGGGATGGCGCCGCCGTTGCCGATATCGGCACGGATCACGCCTATCTGCCCGTGGCATTGGTTCTTTCCGGCAAATGCCCTCGCGCGGTTGTGTCCGATCTGCGTGAAATGCCGCTGGAAAATGCGCGTCAGGCAATCCGGCGCTATCATTTAGAGGATCGGATCGTCGCCTGCCTGTCGGATGGGCTTGACGAAATTGCTCCGGATTGGGCGCAGGATATTATCATTGCCGGGATGGGCGGCGAATTGATTGCAGCCATCCTTGCGCGTGCGCCCTGGCTGCGAAATGAGGGGAAGCGGCTGATCCTCCAGCCGATGACGCACGCGGAGGATGTGCGCCGGTTTCTCTATAAAAATGGATTTTCAATTTTAAAGGAAAACGCCGTGCAGGATGGCTCCCATTTCTATATTGCCCTGTGCGCGCAATATACGGGGGCGCCCACAGCTTGTTCACCCGGCCTTCCGTATTTGGGCAGGCTGCCGGAGTGCCATAGCGAAGCAGCGCTTATCTATTTGAACAGGCAGCATCAGCGCCTGCTCACCCGCGTAGAGGCTTTGCGCAGGTCGCGCCGGTCGCAGCAAGAATGCGCCCGGCTGGAAGCGGCGGCCGCCGAGATAGGCGGGGCAATGCGTAAAATGGCAGAACCAGTGATTGGATCAATGGAATAAACGCTCTGTAAGGGGCTTTGTCAATGACCAGCGAAAGGAACGGGTTTGGCAGAATGCTTTGTGTAAAGGATTTTTATGATTATTTCAATACAATCGCGCCCTTTGACCGGCAGGAAAGCTGGGATAATAGCGGCCTACTGGTGGGAGATCCGAAGCAGCGGGTGGATACGCTCGCCGTTGCTCTCGATATGACGCCAGAGGCGGTTCAAATGGCGCGGGAGGCCGGCGCGCAGCTGTTTATTAGCCATCATCCAGTGATCTTTCATGCGCAAAAGCAATTTTTGGCGCAAGAGCCCGCTTATTTGCTTGCACAGGCAGGGATGAGCGCAGTTTGTGCGCATACCAGCCTGGATGTGGCGCAAGGCGGCGTAAATGATGTGTTAGCGGAGAAGCTGGGGTTATCCGCCGTGGAGGCGGTTCCCGCCCAAGAAGGAGCGCCCCTGCTGCGGATTGGCAGCGTAGAGCCCATGGATGCGCAGGCGCTTGCAGGCTCTGTCAGCCGCCGTTTGCACGCGGCGGTCCGGATGGCTGCGGCCAACAAAGGGAGGGAAATCACCCGTGTAGCAGTTTGCGGCGGCGCGGGCGCCGATTTGATGGCAGATGCACAGGCGGCAGGCGCGGATGCTTATGTGACCGGCGACGCAAGCCATCACGAATTTTTGGCGGCGCAGCAGAGAGGGCTTACGCTGCTTGCGGCGGGGCATTATGAAACAGAGAATCCTATAGTTGACGTGCTGGCGCGTAAGCTATCCGCCCGGTTTCCTGGCATCCGTGTGGTGCGCATCCGGCAGGAGAATCCGGTGACATGGATTCAATTTGATGGCAAGGAGTCATTGTAATGGCGCTTGATGGAATTTTTTTGCATTTTTTAAAACAGGAAATCGAGCGCGAGGCGCTCGGCGCCCGGGTGGAAAAGGTCAGCCAGCCTTCCCGGGAGGAGCTGGTGCTCTCGCTGCGCAGCCGGGCGGGCGCAGGCTCCCATACCGGGGCCTTGAAGCTGCTGCTCAGCGTGCGCTCCAATAGCCCGCGGCTGCATTTTACGAACTATGCGCCGGATAACCCGCAGAAGCCGCCGATGCTCTGCATGCTCCTGCGAAAAACGCTCGTTGGCGCAGTGCTCACCGGCTTGCGTCAGGTGGGGCTGGACCGCGTGTTATTTCTCGATTTCGACGCGAGCAACGAGATTGGCGACCGGGTGCATCCGAGCCTGTGCATCGAGATCATGGCGCGCCACAGCAACATTATCCTGTTGAATGAAAACGGTGTTGTGGTCGATGCGGTCAAACGGATTGACGCCACGAAATCTTCCGTCCGCGAGATTTTGCCTGGCACGCCTTATGAGTTGCCGCCCGCTCAAGAAAAGGGGAATTTCCTGGAGGAGCGAGCGGAGGATGCTTACAGGCGAATCCTGCTGGAGGGGGATGCGCGCCTTTCCACGGCGCTGTTGCATTCCCTACAGGGTGTTTCGCCCATCGTTTGCCGGGAGCTTGCGTTCCGCACGGCAGGGGAGGATCTTCCCGTTTCTTCTTTGGATTTGCAGCAGAAGCAGGCGCTGACGCAGGAGCTGGAGGCGCTATGCACACGGGTGCGGGAAGGCCGGGCGGAGCCGGAGATGGTGCTCGATCAGGAGAAAAAGCCTGTTGATTTTGCGTTTTTTTCCATTCGTCAATATGGTGCGCTAATGCGGACTCGTGCGTATACGGCGCTCTCCCCGCTGCTCGATGATTTTTACACGGAGCGCGACCGTGCGGAACGCACTAAACAGCGGGCGCAGGATTTATTTCGCCTGGTTACGAGCACCATGGAGCGCATTACGCGCCGCCTCAACGCGCAGCGCGCTGAGCTTGCAGCCAGCGAGGACCGGGAAGCGCTGCGCATTCGCGCGGAGCTGATCAATGCCTACCAATATGCGCTGGAAAAGGGCGCTCCGTTTTATGAAGTGGAAAATTATTATGATGGCAACCGCCTTTTGCGCATCCCGGCGGACCCTGCCCTGTCGCCCGCGCACAATGCGCAAAAGTATTATAAAGAATACCGCAAGGCGCAGACGGCTCAGAAGGTGCTTACCGGGCAGATTGCCGCCGGCGAACAGGAGCTGCAATATATGGAGAGCGTGTTTGACGCGCTGAGCCGCTCCCAATCGGAGCGGGAGCTGTTGGAGATTCGGGAGGAGCTTGCGTCAAGCGGTTATCTGAAAATCAGGCGGGGCGCAAACGGCGCAAAACAAAAAGCCCCCAAAGCGCTGCCGCCGATGGAATTTTGCACGGATGACGGCTTTACTGTGCTAGTCGGCCGCAATAATGTGCAGAACGATAAGCTCTCGTTAAAAACGGCAGCAAAAGAGAATTTATGGCTGCATACCAAAAACATCCCTGGCTCGCATGTGATTCTGGTTACCGGCGGGCGGGAGCCGAGCGAGCAGGCGCTCCTTCAGGCCGCCCAGCTTGCCGCATGGTTCAGCCGGGCGCGGGAATCCTCCTCCGTGCCGGTGGATTATACGCCGGTGCGCATGCTGCGAAAGCCGCAGGGCGCGCGGCCCGGCAAAGTGATTTATGATACTTACCGGACGGTCAGCGTTCGTCCCTCCGGGGAGCTGGCGCAGCGTCTGCAAAAGGGAAAAGAACATTTGTAACGGATTGTAATTTTTTAGGCCCGTTTTATGCGAATAAGGCATGAAACGGGTCTTTTTTGTAAAAAAAGAGCCCTTTAATTTGTCTATTACTACAAATTTGTAACAAAAGGGTTACAATTTTGTAATCGCGTGCTATAATAACAACAAAAGGTTCCAATGAGCATGTCACCGGATCTGCTCAACAAGTTGGATTGTGCCTATCTTATCACATGGATCAAACAGATTTTTTAGGAGGCATTCCGCATGGATATTGTTACGAGGGAATATTCCTTTCCATCGGTTACCGGCCTTTCCGATATTTATGCGAAGAGCTGGGCTCCCTCGGAGGAGAGGGAGGTAACCGCTGTGATTCAGATTTTGCACGGCATGGCGGAACATATCGCACGATATGATGCGTTTGCATCCTATCTATGCGGGCAGGGTTTTGCTGTGTTTGCAAATGACCATGTAGGGCATGGTAAAAGCGCGAAAAGCGACGAGGAGCTGGGCTATTTTGGCGAGGAAAACGGCTGGAAGGCCTTTGCCCGGGATGCAAAGCAGGTAACAGATCTGGCGCGCAAGGCATACCCCGGGCGGCCCATCCTTATTTTTGGGCACAGCATGGGCTCCTTTGCCGCCCGCTATTATACAGAGCTCTATGGCAATGAGATCAGCGGCGCCATTTATTGCGGCACAAGCGGCGAAAACCCAGCGGCCGGGATTGCGGTGGGCCTCGCTTCCTTTGTGGCGAAGCGCCGTGGCAGCCGTTACCGCAGCGAATTCATCAATCGCCTCGCCTTTGGCAGCTATAATAAAAAATGCGATTCGCCGCGCACGGCTTTCGACTGGCTGACAAAAGAGGAGGAGATCGTTGATCGCTATCTTCAAGATCCCTGGTGTGGTTTCTTATTTACCGCGGCGGGTTACCGCGATTTGTTCAGCCTGCTCAAGCATGTGTCTGCGCCGAAATGGTATCAAAAAGTGCCCTATCCGCTCCCGATCCTGCTCATCTCCGGTGAGATGGATCCGGTGGGCGATTATGGAAAGGGTGTGCGGCAGGTTTACCGGGATCTCAAAAAGACGGGGCATGGCGATGTGACGCTTAAGCTCTATCCTGGTGATCGGCATGAAATCCTCAACGAGACTGATCGGAAGGCTGTGTTTGCCTTCATCGGTGAGTGGGCGCGCCGCGTTGTGGAAGGGGAGCCCGCAAACGCGTCGAAGGCCGATTAATATGGGAAGAATGGGATCGGCCATCCGTTAGGCCGTCCTGTAAAAAACGTTTCTCATTAGGGGAGTGTATCTTTTGAAAACATTATTGGTTTACTATTCCAATCAAAAAAATATTCGCTCGCTCTGTGAAGCTTCTGCACGGGAGGGGGAAGTGGACGTTTTGGAACTGCGCGAGCGCTATGATCGAGGCGTGCTTTCCGCCGCTACGGTTGGCTCCTATCTGGCCTCCAGGGGCATGGGGTCGCAAATCGATCCGTTTGAAATCGATTTTGATGCGTATGATACGGTTATTTTGGCCACTCCTGTTTGGCATGGCAGCCCGGTGCCCGCAGTAAACGCCTTTTTGCATAAGGTGGACTTGCGCGGCAGGGCGATTTCAGGCCTGCTTTTATATGATGGGCGGCACGCTGCAAAAGCAATGGATACGCTGCGTGAACGCGTCCGCCTCGCCGGCGGCGCCTGCCGCGATGTTGTGTGTATTTCAGCCAAAGAACTGCGCGAGAAGAACTGTGACGTGTTTTCGTTTGCAAAAGCGGAAACACGTCTTGCCCCGGTTCTCTCTTAGCCCCCCAGCGCGCAGTGGAAGTGAACCGCCGTTTTTCTTCGGAAAATACGGTGGTTTATTTTTGCCGCAAACCGGCTTGGGCGTGATTGAGGGCTGGGGGAGTGTGGCATAATAACTTTACAAAACGCTGGCAAAATCAAAGATTTTGAGGGTTGTGAAGAACATTGAGCCATTGATTCGGGCTGATGGCCTGTGGCTACGCCGCTCATTTCGCAGAGGTTAGAGCTTCAAACAGAGTTTGAAGCATTGGAAAAATGCCTGTCGGCGCGAAACGCCAGCTGTTGTATATTTTTTCTTTGCGGGAGGTTGTGTTTTTACGCATTACAGTTTGACTTTTTCCTGAAATTGGCGTAAAATGAGCCTTGTTAGGATAAGCTAACATAATGCACAGAGATCATGCTGAATTTGGAGGCTGAATCGTATGGATTACACAAGGGAAATTTCACCTGGAATTCACTGGGTGGGTGGCAACGACAGACGTCTAGCGTTGTTTGAAAATATGTTTCCACTGCCGCAGGGCGTAGCCTATAATTCCTACCTGATTTTAGATGATAAAGTAGCTTTAATGGATACGGTAGATGCGGCAATCACCCGGCAGTTTTTTGAGAATATGGATCGTCTGCTGGCAGGGCGCGCGATTGATTATCTAGTGGTAAACCATATGGAGCCGGATCACTGCGCTAACATTGAGGAGCTTGCGCGCCGCTATCCGGAAATGAAAATTGTAGGCAATCAAAAAACATTTCAAATGATCCGCCAGTTTTATGATTTTTCACTGGACGATCGCTGCATAGAGGTGCGCGAGGGCGACTCGCTACCGCTGGGCGCGCACACATTGCAGTTTTATTTTGCCCCTATGGTGCATTGGCCGGAAGTGATGTTGGCATTTGAGGAGAGCCAGGGCATCCTCTTTGCGGCGGATGCCTTTGGCTCATTCGGTGCGCATGATGGGGATATTTTCAGCGACGAAAAGGATTTTGAGCGGATCTACCTTTCGGAAGCGCGCCGGTATTATGCCAATATTGTGGGCAAATATGGCCCGCAGGTGCAGGCCGCCCTGAAAAAGCTTGGCGGTGTTGATGTAAAAATGATTTGTCCGCTGCATGGCCCAGTTTGGCGCGAGGATCTCGGTTATATTCTGGATAAGTATGATCGGTGGAGCAAATATATCCCGGAGGAGCCCGGTGTGGTGCTGGCCTATGCCTCTATGTATGGCAATACGGAAAATGCGGTGGATCTGCTTGCAGGCAAGCTGGCGCAGCGCGGGATTGCAAACCTGAGCGTTTTCGATGTTTCCAAAACGCATCCCTCCGAGATCATTGCAGAGATGTTCCGTTTGAGCCATATGGTGCTCGCTTCGCCCACCTATAACATGGGAATTTATTACGGAATGCACGGCCTTCTCCATGAGATGGCGGCGCTCAACCTGCAAAACCGTAAGGTGGCGATCATCGGCAACGGCTCTTGGGCGCCTGCGGCGGCGAACCTGATGAAAAAGCAGGTGGAGGGCATGAAGAATATGGCGCTCGTCTGCGAGCCGCTGGAAATCCGCTCTGCGTTGAAAAAGGAGCAAATGCCCGATGTGGATGCAATGGTGGATGCGATTTGTGCCTCCATGGAAGCGGTATAAAAGCCTTTTTATTGTTCCCTCCCGGCAGAAATCTTCTGCCGGGAGTTTTGTGTTTTTCTTGAAAAGCACAGGCTTAGAAATGGATGGACTTTTTTGTATGTATCCCGTATAATAAATAAGAAAAAGCGGTGAACAGCCCTGCTTTTATTGGTCGGGGCTCCGCTGCTGGAAGGATGGATATGAAATGAAAAAAGTATGGAAACTGCTTGCGTTGCTCCTAGCTGCAATCCTGATGTTGACGGCGCTGACCGCCTGTGCTGGCCCGGAGAAGAAGCTGCTGGGCAAATGGATGGATTCCTCCAATATGAGCGGCTATGAATTTCAGGAAGAGGGGATTGTGGAGCTGACCTATGCGAATTTCACCGTGCCGGTCGTCAACATCCCGTTTACAGGCTCGGTAAAGGGAACATATTCCATCGGGGAGGATAATACCCTTACGATCAATTATTCCATTTACAGCAAGAGCATCACGAAAAGCTATACCTATTCGATTGAGGATAGCACCTTAACGATGGTGGAAAAAGAGTCCGGCAACCGCTCCATGTATATTCGCCAGGCAGACACGACTGCCTGACCGATTCTGTGCTGCCGGGTGAAAGGATGGTCATATGTCTGTGCCGTATGAGCGGCTGGATGCCGTTTCGATGCTCTATCCGGCGCTGAGCTTCGGTAGGCGCGGGTATCTATTTCGCTTGTGCGCCGTTTTAACTGAGGCGGTGGATGCGCAGGTGCTTGGTGTGTCCGTCCGGGCGCTCAGGCCGCGGTTTCCCGTCCTGTATACGCATCTGAAAAAAACGTTTTTGGGCTATGTGCATGTTCCGGCAAAAGATTTGGATATTATCGGGCGAGAGGAGCCGTATCTCACGCTGCCAGAGCTGTATGATACCGCTAAGCCCGCCTTTCGAATTTACTGCGAGGGCAACAGAATTACCATGGACGTATTCCACGCCAATGCGGATGCAGGCGCGGCAATTGCGTATTTACAGCAGTTGTTAGAGGATTATTGTGTACGCATGGAGGGCCGAGAGCCATGCGCGGCGGCCCCGGCCTCAGAGGCCGAGCTGGCCGACGATTACCTACGCAACTTTGACAGGACGAAAAACGCCTCCTTTGTGGAAAAGCAGGCGTACCGTTTCCGTCTTCTACCGGATGGCGACTATGTGCGGCTGACCTGCTTCTCCATTGATCTGGGCGGCATCAAGGGCAGGATAAAGCCGGAGGGCTTCACAGTGAATGACTATTTGGCCGCGGCGTTGTTCCTGGCGATTGCGCTCGGTGTGCAAATCCCAAAAGGCGCGCCGGATGTTTCCCTCTCCATTCCGATCAATCTGCGCCCGTTTTTCGGCTCCGTTACACAGCGCAATTTTTCATACTATGTCAATGTGCGCATCCCTGTGGTAGCTGATATGGAGCAGGCGTTGCGCTGCATACATCGGCAGGTGCGGGAGGCGACGCAACGCGACCGGCTGCTCTCCGGCATCGCCGCCACGGTGAAAACGGCCAATCATATTTTTATCCGCTATACGCCGCGTGTGGTGAAGGAATTCATGATCCGCCGGGTTTACCGTGTGATTGCGGGCACAGGGATGACGACAACGCTATCGAATCTTGGATTTCAGAAGCCGGCGCCGGTGGTGGAAAAGAAGCTCAACCGTTTTGAGATGTATCTTGGTGCGGGCGGAGGCGGGATGACAGCTTCCGCAGTCGGTTGCGGGCAAGCGGTATCCCTGTGCATCAGCGCATCCTCGCAGAACCGGTGTGTGGAGCATGCGTTGGAGGCAATTTTGCGGAAAGACGGCATTCCATTCACCGCCAACGAGCAAGAATTCCGCAATTTCCAAAAAATAAAAGAAAACGGCATAGCCAGTCTGTGAGCCTGTGAAAGGGTCGGATGTGCGCAAGTGGGCGTGCATCCGGCCTTTTTGCCCCCCCCCGATGGGGTTCGGTCAAGTTCAATTTCCTACACCTTAGCCTCTGATTCCATCTGATGTGAAAAACATGGGGCGGCAAACACGGCCTTTTCCGTACAGGTCTACTAAAATCGGCCATGGTTCTGGTAATTGATGCCGAAATGCTTGAAAGCGCCCCTAAAACTATGTATAATAAAACACGAGGCTAGAGACGAACAATCCATGCGCACCCTGCGGTATTGCCCACCGGATGCGGATTGTTCGCTTTTTTTGAAATGCAAACGGCGAAATAAGCCGTTTTTTGAAGGAGGCAATTTGTTTTGAGTTGTTGCTGTGAACAGAAACAGGAAAGCGATCTGACGCTTTTGGACGGCGTGCTGGACGAATATGCCAGTGTGCCGGGCAGCCTGATTACCATTTTGCAAAAAGCGCAGGAAATCTATGGGTATCTTCCGCAGGATGTGCTGCGTCATATTGCGCAGCAGACGGGCGTAAAGCCTGCGAAGGTGTTTGGCGTGGCAACTTTCTACGCGCAGTTCCGTTTCCAGCCGGTGGGGAAATATCTGATCATGCTCTGCCAGGGAACGGCGTGTCACGTCAATGGCTCTCAGATGATCGAGCAGGCGATCGTGGAGGAGTTGGGAATTCACGACGGCGAAACTACCTCGGACGGCCTATTTACACTCAAAGATGTGGCATGCCTTGGCTGCTGTAGCCTTTCGCCCGTGATGATGATAAACGATGAGACCTACGGCACCCTTACACCGGAGAAAACAAAAAAAATCCTGCGGGAGCTGAAGGCGCGTGCATCGGAGCAAAAGGGAGGTCCGCAATCATGAAAATTGTAGTCGGGCAGGGCAGCTGCGGCATCGCGGCGGGCGCTGGGCGCGTTTATGACGCGCTGGCACAGGCGCTTTCAGGCACAGCGCACGAGCTGACGATCGCAGGCTGCATCGGCATGTGTTATCTCGAGCCGATTGTAGATATTTATGAAGAGAGCGGCGCGCTCACAAGGCTTGTGCGCGTGCAGGAAAAGGATGTTCCTACCATTGCAAAGGCGGTGGAAACAGGCGATCAAAGCGCCTTGGCCGCGCTTATGATCACGGATGACGACAAGGCGTTTCTCGACCAGCAGACGCGCATCGCGCTGCGGCATTGTGGCGTGATCAACCCGGAGAAAATCGAGGATTATCTCGCGGACGGCGGCTACAGCTCCATTCGCAAAGCGCTCGCCTCCATGGCGCCGGAGGATGTGATTGAAACCATCAAGGTTTCCGGCCTGAAGGGGCGCGGCGGCGCGGGCTTTCCCACCTGGTTTAAATGGAATGCGGCGCGCAAAGAGCAGGCCCAGCCGAAATACCTCATTTGCAATGCGGATGAGGGCGACCCCGGTGCGTTTATGGATCGCGCGGTGATCGAAGGCGACCCGCACAACCTGATTGAAGGCATGCTGATCGCCGCCTATGCGATTGGGGCTTCCGAGATGGTTGTCTATGTGCGTGCGGAATATCCGCTTGCGGTCAAGCGGCTGCGCAATGCGATCCGCCAGGCGGAGGAACAAGGCTTTTTGGGCGACAACATCCTCGGCTCCGGCTTTTCCTGCCGGATGCGCATCAAGGAGGGCGCGGGTGCGTTTGTCTGTGGCGAGGAGACGGCGCTGATCGAATCGCTCGAGGGCCAGCGCGGCATGCCGCGGCTCAAGCCGCCATTCCCCGCGGCGAGCGGCTATTGGCACAAGCCATCGAATATTAATAACGTTGAAACGTTTGCAAACGTCCCATGGATTTTGTTAAACGGCGGCGAGGCTTTTGCCTCCATGGGCACGCCGGACAGCAAGGGCACCAAGGTTTTCGCCCTCACGGGCAAGATTAAAAAGGGCGGTCTGGTGGAAATCCCGATGGGCAAAACCCTGCGGGACGTCATTTTCGGCATCGGCGGCGGCATTCGCGGTGATCGGGAATTCAAGGCTGTGCAGATGGGCGGCCCCTCCGGCGGCTGTATCCCAGCGGAAAAGCTCGATACCATCATTGATTATAAGGCCTTGGGTGCGACAGGCGCGATCATGGGCTCCGGCGGCATGGTCGTCATGGATGAAACCACCTGTATGGTGGAGATGGCGCGCTTTTTCCTCGATTTCACCGCCAAGGAGTCCTGCGGCAAGTGCGTGCACTGCCGGCTGGGTACAAAGCGGATGCTCGAAATTCTCACCCGTATTGTCAATGGAGAGGGAAAAGAAGGCGATGTCGAACTGCTCGAAGAGCTGTGCGCCAGCATTAAGGACGGCGCGCTCTGCGGCCTCGGCCAGACGGCGCCGAATCCGGTGCTCACAACGATCCGGTATTTCCGCAAGGAATATGAGGCGCATATCCGGGAAAAGAAATGCCCGGCGCACCAATGCGCGGCGCTGATCTCCTACCGGATTGACCCTGATGTGTGCACCGGTTGCACGCTGTGCGCACGCAACTGCCCGGTCAAGGCCATTTCCGGCGAGGTCAAAAAGCCCCATGTGATCGATCCGGAGATCTGCATCAAGTGCGGCAAGTGCAAGGCAGCCTGCCGGTTTGGCGCAGTCCTTGTAGACTAGCCGTTTTGCGGAGAAAGGTTGGTTATTATCATGAAAATTCGTGTGAACATAGATGGTTATGAGATCGAAGCGCAGGAGGGCGCGACAATCCTCCAGATTGCCCGGGAAAACGGCATTGAAATCCCCACGCTGTGCCATGACGCGCGCGTAGAGGCCTACGGCGCCTGCGGGCTATGCGTGGTGGAAGTTGAAGGCAGCCCGAAGCTTGCCCGCGCCTGCGCCACCAAGGCGGCGGACGGCATGGTGATCCATACGCAGGGCGAACGGGCCAAACAGGCGCGCAAGGTGGCGCTGGAGCTGCTGCTCTCTGACCACGAGGGCGATTGCAAAGCGCCCTGCTCCCTCAACTGCCCTGCGGGGACGGACTGCCAGGGCTATGTCGGCCTGATTGCAAACGGGCAGTATCGGGAAGCGGTTAAGCTTATCAAGGAGAAGGTGCCGTTGCCCGCCTCTATTGGGCGCATCTGCCCGCATCCATGCGAGCAGGCTTGCCGCCGCAAGATGGTGGAGGATCCCATTGCGATCGCACATCTGAAGAGCTTTGCGGCGGATCTTGATCTGCGCAGCTGGGCACCGTATCAACCCGAATGCGCGCCGGATACACATCGAAAAATATCCATTGTAGGCGGCGGTCCCGCGGGCCTGACCGCGGCCTATTTCCTGCGGACGATGGGCCATTCCGTGGCAATTTATGACGCCATGCCCAAGATGGGCGGCATGCTGCGCTACGGCATCCCGCAATACCGTCTGCCCAAGGAGGTGCTCGATCAGGAGATCGCAGCGATCGCAAATCTAGGAGTTACCATGATCAACAACGCCAAAATTGGCGACGGCGTAACGCTCGATGAGCTGCGCGAGGGCAGCGATGCGGTGCTGGTCGCCATCGGCGCGTGGACGTCGAGCTCTATGCGCGTGCCGGGCGAGTCCCTCAACGGCGTGATGGGCGGCATCGACTTTTTGCGCCATGTGGCGCTCAACGAGCCCTCTGGGATCGGCGAGCGCGTAGCGGTCGTTGGCGGCGGCAACACGGCGATGGACGCCTGCCGCACCGCGGTGCGTATGGGCGCAAAGGAAGTGTATATCATCTACCGCCGCACGCGCGATGAGATGCCTGCGGATGCGTTAGAGATTGCACAGGCGGAGGAAGAGGGTCTCGCCTTCAAATTTCTGACGAATCCCGTGGAGATTTTGGGTGCGGGCGGCTCTGTGCGCGGCGTGCGGCTTCAGCAGATGGCGCTCGGCGAACCGGATGCGAGCGGCCGGCGCAGGCCGGTTCCAGTGGAGGGCGCGTTTGAGGATTTGCCGCTCGACACCGTCATCATGGCGATCGGCCAATGGACGAATCCGGAGGGCTTTGAAGCGCTGGAGCTGACAAAGCGCGGCACGATCGCTGCGGATGAAAGCACGTTTTCCACCTCCCTCCCCGGCGTGTTCGCAGTGGGCGACGCGACGAATAAAGGCGCGGATATTGCGATTGCGGCCATCGGCGAGGCCGGGAAGGCGGCGAAGGTAATCGATCACTTCCTCCAGGGCGCTGCCGTTGCTTATCGCAAGCCTTATGTGGTGGAGCGCACCGTCACGCCGGAAATGCTTGCGGACCGGGAGCGGAAAGCACGCGTGCAGATGCCGCACCTTTCCCCCGAAGAGCGGAGAACAAACTTTAAAGAGATTGATCTTGGCTATACGCAGGAGCTGGCAAAGCGGGAGGCCTCTCGATGCCTGGAATGCGGCTGCCACGATTCTTTTGAATGCAAGCTTTTGCACTATGCGAACGAATACGAGGTTGCGCCCGCCCGCTTTGAGGGCGAAAAGCATACCCGTCCACAGGAGCAGACGCATCCGTTTATCGAGCGAAACGCCGATAAATGCATCCTCTGCGGCCTGTGTGTGCGCGTGTGCGACGAGGCAATGGGGCGGACGGCTTTGGGCCTTGTCAGCCGCGGCTTTGATACGGTGGTCGCGCCGGAATTTGGCCGGAAGCTCGAACAGACGGACTGTATCTCCTGCGGCCAGTGTGTGGCGGTTTGCCCGACGGGCGCGCTGCGGGAGCTTCAGCCAATTCAAAAGAGTGTGCCGGTGGGGGAAAAATCCACGCTGACCACTTGTTCCTTCTGCTCCATGGGCTGCCCTGTCGACCTGCGTACGCGCGGCGATATGATGACGCGCGCTCTGCCTGTGGGGGAGAGCGGCATGCTTTGCGCCGGTGGGCGTTTTGGCTTTGGCGCGGCGCAGGAAGAGGGTAGGCTGAAAATGCCGCTGCTGCGGGAAAATGGGGCGTTGATCCAGGTGCCGTTTAATGAAGCGGTTGGCTGCGTCAGTGAGCGCATGGCGGATATCATCAGCCGGTATGGAAGTGGAGCGGTTGCCGTCACGGTTTCCGAGCGCTCTACCTGCGAGGAGGCGTATCTGGCCAAGCGCTATGCAAACGAGGCACTCGGCACCGAGAACCTCTGCTCCTTCGGCCTAATGGAGAGCGGTGTGAAAGAGGCGCTGGGCATCGACGCTTCCCTGAACACCTTCGAGGAGCTCAACGGCACGGATGTGATCCTGCTCATTGGGGCGACTCCGGCGCTTTCCACAACAATGGCGGGTGTGCGTATCCGCAAAGCGGTGAAGCAGGGATCAAAGCTCATGCTGATCGGCCCGAACCGGACTTGGTTTGACGATTTCGCACAGTGGCATTTTCAGACGGATGAAACAGCTTTCCTCACAGCGATGCTTGAGGCGCTCCAAAATCCGGAGGCCACGGGCGAGGCGGCGCAAGCGGCCGCAATTTATCGCGGTGCAAAAAAAGCGATGATTGTTTATCACGATGCGCAGGTGTCGCGGCAGGCTGCCGTGCTGGCAGCATCACTCGCCAAAAAATCCGGCCATATCGGCCATGCGCGCGACGGCTTAATCGTCCTGAAACCTGGTGCAAACAGCCAGGGCCTTTCCCTGCTGGGGGTGAAGCCCGCTTCCCAGATTGACTGGACAACGATCAAGGCAGTTATCTCCTTTGGGGAGATGCTGCCGGAGGCCTGCACGCAGAATGCGGAATTCCTGGCAGTGCAGGATGTTTACCTGACGGATACGGCTAGCCGCGCGGATGTTGTGCTGCCCGGGAGCATTTTTGCGGAAACCGACGGCACCTATCTTTCCGCCCAGCGAAAGCTTGGCGTGGTGCGCAAAGCGTTCCGGCCGCTGTGTGGGTTTGAGGGCTGGCAGATGATTCAGGCGCTGGCGAACGACTGCATGGAGAGCCGTGGCATGGACTATGAAAGCCCGGCGGAGATTTTTGCCGATCTCTGTGCGAAGGTAGAGGGCTTGCGCGGCGCAAACCGTTGTGCAGGCTGTGGAAAGCATCCGGCCTTCTGGCCTGTGGGGCAGAGCCCGGTGCTCACGCCTGTTGCAGAGAAGGATGTGCCGCAGCAGGCGAATGCGCCGCTGTGCGTTCCCCAGGGATGTGCCAATGTGTTGGGGCAAAAGTTTACCATAAAACGGAATTCTACGCGGCAATGATAGATGAAAAATAGAATATGGCGTATCGGTTCCGCCCCTGCGCAATGCGGCGGGGGCGGATGAAAAGGGAACACGGTGTGAATCCGTGACAGCCCCCGCTACTGTGTGAAGGACAAATTCCCCACCGGCTTGCTGCGCATGTGTATGATGCATAAAAGCCGGGAAAGCGTGATTTTGTATCCGTAGAGATATGAAAAATGCAGGCCGCCATGCGTGGCTTGCAGACGCTTTTCAGGAGATTGCGGCCAGCTTTATGCTTGCCACAGATCCTGGCCACTGGACAACCTGTCTGGGAAGGCATGGAGAAGGCGGATGATTTCGAGCCAGGAGACCTGCCGTGCGCCCGGGGAAACCGCTGTTTCCCTAGAAATGTATCATTCCTTTCGGCGGGAGAGGAAGTATGCGGTGATGGAGCACAGGAGGAGTTTTCCTTTCCAGGCTTTGTCCCAATACTTTGCGAGCCCGAAAAGGGCTCGCTTTTCCTTTATCGTAATATAATTTGAAGGAGTCGGACAACATGAAAAAGACATGGAAACCCATTCTCTCCTTGCTCCTCGCGCTGTGCATCACCGTTAGCACAGCGGCGGGCGCAATCGCTATCGGGCGTGCAAGCGCAGCGGATGGAGCAGCCAATTGGCTGCTGAAAAATGTGGCCGTAGATCCGGCGGATCAGGAGCCGGACAACATCGTGGATTGGGCGGCTTTCGCCCTTGCAAGAGGCGGTTACCAAATTGATGGGGATTATTTGCAGTACATCGACGGCGTGGTTAGGGCGAATTTTTCGCAGCTCTATTTAAGCGACTATGCGCGTATCGCGCTGGCGGTTGCCGCGGCGGGAGGAGATGCCCGCAATGTGGGCGGGCATGATTTGATAGAAGCCATCGCCCAAACGGATTTCACGCGGGAGATTTATACGGACGGCGTTTCTTTTGCGCTGCTTGCAATGGATTCCATGCGGTATGAGCTTCCGGAAACGGTGCGCAAGGCCGCGGTGGACGCGCTTTGCAGTGCACAACGGGAGGATGGCGGCTTTAATTATGCGCTTCGTGTCAATCCGGAGGACCCCTATTCGGTTGATGGAAGCATAGACACGACGGGGCCGGTTCTCGCAGCGCTTGCGCCTTATCAGACGGAGGAGAAAACTGCGGGTGTGATTGAGCGGGCGCTCGCCTTCCTGAAGGCCAATCAAAATGTAGAGACGGCAGGTTTTGGCTTTATGGGAAGCGACAGCGCGGAAACGATCTCGATGGCTATTGTAGGCCTGACCGCACTGAGGATTGACCCTTGCGGGCCGGAATATGTGAAAAACGGAAAAACCATGCTGGATGCGCTGCTTACCTTCGTCAACCCGGATGGCGGTATGCGCGCATGGGACGGCAGCTCCAACAGCTTGACAACCTATCAATCGCTGAGTGCGCTGGAGGCTTATGCGCGCTTCGTGGAGAACGGCACAGCGTTTTTTGATTTGTCCGATTTAACACGAGAGCCAGAATCCTCTGAAACGGCAAGCACAGCAGAACCAACAGCATTGCCTGCTACCCAACCCCAGACAGACAGTGTGCAGGAAAGCGGAACGGAAATGGATAATCCGGGAAATCCATCCACAGGCTCCGGCCTGGCAGTGGCAGGGATTGCTTCGCTGGCGCTCCTCTCTGCCGGTGCGCTGATGGTGAGCAGAAAGCGGATGAGCGGCGATGAATAAAGAGAGAAGCTACCGGCGTTTTTTGGCGCTATGCATTACCCTGCTGCTCCTATTGTTGGCGGCGGGATGTGGCATCATGGAAGGGCCGGAAACGCAGGCGGATACGCAGGCTGTTTCTGATTTTGGATATCAGATCACCTCGCAAGCGGATGCCAAGCCGGCCGTATCCGCTTCCACCCTTCCCAGCGAAAGCATCGGAGGCTCCGACTCGCACAGCGCTGTTACCGCGGGCCAGGGTATAGGGGAAACGGCAACTCGGGCGGTGAAGCCTGAGCCAACGGCTGTGGCGCCCACCACGGAAAGGCCGCAGGAAACTGCCGCCGTTTCACCCAAGCAGGCGACGGTAGCGCTTGCCGTCACCTGCCGCAATGCTGTGGCGAACGGCATTCAGAACTGGCCTGGCTACAGCGGAATCGTACCGGCCAACGGCGTGATTTATGAAAACAGCGCGGTTCCCATTGCAGAGGGTGAAACTGTGCTCGACGTGCTAAAAAAAGTGCTGAAAGAGCAGAAAATTCCGCTTAGTGAAAAGCATGGCTATGTCCGCTCCATCAACGGCCTGAATGAAAAGCTGCGGGGGGAACAGAGCTTTCCCCAAAGCGGATGGCTTTATCAGGTGAACGGTGTGTTCCCGAATATGGCCGCCAATCAATATAAGCTACAGGCGGGCGACCGGATGGAATGGGTTTATACCTGCAAGCCCGGAGATACGAAGCGTAATATGCAATAGCATAGGATACGATACCCTGCTGGGTGGAGCCGCTTTGAATGGAGCGGTTTCGCCCGGCATTTTTATTCCCATGTGTGCCAATTGCATTTTTATCATAACCGTGCTACACTTGTTCTAAATCGCAAGGGGGTAACGTCATGAGAATTTTAACCGCCGCGCAGATTCGCGCGGTTGAGGAGCGAGCCGTGGATACGGGGCTTGACTATCTGCGGTTGATGGAAAACGCGGGCTCCGCCTGCGCGCGTTTTGTTGCAGAAAAAGCACAGATTACGCTGGAATCCAATACAGCTGCCACCGTTGTATGTGGAAAAGGCAAAAACGGCGGCGACGGCTTCGTGATTGCACGTAAGCTGTATGACAAGGGCGCTGAGGTGAGCGTTGTTCTTGCGGCGGGGCATCCGGTTGCTGCGGATGCACTGGAGATGTACACGCGCATGACCGCGCTGCCGATTGAAGTCGTGAACTATGAAACGCAGCGCGATTTGGCGTTGGAAAAGCTGCGCACGGCGCAGGTACTTGTGGATGCGGTGTTTGGAATTGGATTTTACGGGGATCCGAATGCACAGACCGCCCGGCTGTTTGAAGCGATGTCCGCTTCGCCTGCGTTGAAGATTGCTGTGGATTTGCCAAGCGGCGTCAACTGCGACGTGAGCCTTGCGCCGGAGTACGCGTTCCATGCCGACTGCACGGCGGCAATTTCCACGCTCAAACCAGCCCATGTGCTCTATCCGGCGGCTGCATTGAGCGGGGAGGTGAGCGTGGTGCGCATCGGCATCCCGGAGGGCTGCTATGAGGATGAGGACGGTATGCTTTTTTCGATTGAGGAAGATGCGGTGCGCAAGTGCTTTACGCCGCGCGATCCGATTTCCAATAAGGGTGATTACGGCCATCTGCTAAGCGTGTGCGGCAGCCGCAGGATGCCGGGGGCTGCCGTTTTGGCGGCAAAAGGCGCGGTTGCCATGGGCGCAGGGCTGGTTACTGCCGCTTTTCCGGAAGGGGCATATGCGGCGGTTGCTTCAAAGCTGACGGAGCCATTGCTGCTGCCGCTGCATGAAAACCGTGAGGGGACGTTTGCACAGGCGGCTCTGCCCGAACTACGCGCGGCGTTGAGCAAAGCGAGCGCGGTGCTCATTGGCTGCGGGCTCGGTGTAAATGAGGATACGGTATTCCTGGTGGAAAGGATTCTGGAAGAGGCTTCCTGCCCGGTCATTCTCGATGCGGACGGCATAAATATCGCCGCCGCGCATATAGATATGCTAAAGAACAGAAAGGCTCCGTTGCTTCTTACGCCTCACCCTGGCGAGATGGCGCGGCTGTGTGGCTGCACAGCGGCGGAAATTCAGGCGGACCGCACGGGTGCGGCGCGCAGGTTCGCGCGGGAATATGGCGTTACACTGGTGCTGAAAGGCGCGAATACCGTAATTGCCGGAGAAAACGCCGCCTCCCTTTTCGTCAACCGAACGGGCAATCCCGGTATGGCGCAGGGCGGCAGCGGCGATTTGCTCGCGGGTATGCTTGCCTCCCTTGCGGCACAGGGAATGGAACCGCTCAGAGCGGCCGCAGCAGCGGTTTATCTTCACGGATTGGCAGGGGATGTCGCTGCAAAGCATTATTCCATGTGCGGCATGACGCCCTCGCTGATGGCGGAGGAATTGGCCGTTCTGCTCAAACGGTTTGGCGGATAGCCGCCTTTTGGAAGGATGGTTGCGTGATGAAAAAGGCGAAATGGCTTTGCCTGCTGTTTGTTTGCCTGCTCCTGCTGCCCGCATGCGGCGGCAAGGGCGAGGGTGGAGGAAAGGGTCAGCCGCCCGCCCTGCCTGCGGAATTTGAGGCGGATATGACGGCGGTGATCTCCGAGCAGACGATCAAAGCGCATATCGTCCGCCATGCGCTGCTCTCCTGTGAAATCCGGGTGACAGAGCCGAAAATGTTTAACGGCGTTACGATCATTTGGAATGGCGACACCTATCGTGTTGAATATCAATCGATGGCGTTCGATGTTGATCTGTCACAATTTCCGCAATCCGCTTTAGGCGCGGCGGTGGTGAATTCCATTGAATCGCTCGCGCGGCTGGAATCGCTTGAAATTACGGAAAAGGACGGCCAGTGGCACTATGAGGGCGAGTCGAAATCCGGTGCGTTCGAGCTGGTACAGGATGGGGAAACGGGCGCGCTGTTGTCTATTTCCGTTCCAGTGTGCAAACTGGAGGCGACGTTTACCAATTTCAAGGAGATCAAGGCGAATTAGCAGATGAACAGCCTTGCAGAATTCACAGCAATATTTACCATAATAAGGGCGGCCCTTGACCGCCCGCGGGCGCACATAGTGCGCCCCTACTCCGCTTCATAAAAAAATACGCAGAGACCAGGGGCTGTTGCAAAATGCTTTGCATTTTGCAACAGCCCTCTTTTCACAATTCCGGCCGGATGGAATACACTGTATTGTATCGAATATACGCTGCACAAAATCTATAGGAAAAATCGGCGCTTGAATTTTTGCTCCCCGAAATTCAATCCAAATGTTTAATTGCGCTGTGGCTGGTCAAAAATAGAAATACAAAAACCAAATTCCTTTGGAGAGTGATGAAACGTGACAATCAAACGGGGAGATATCTATTACGCGGATTTAAGCCCTGTGGTCGGCTCCGAGCAGGGCGGCGTCCGTCCGGTGCTGATCGTGCAAAATGATGTGGGCAATAAGTTCAGCCCAACGGTTATCGCCGCCGCCATCACCAGCCAGAAGTATAAAACCAATCTGCCTACGCACATTCAGGTGCATGCAAACGATTGTGGGCTGGCCAAGGATTCCATTGTTTTGCTGGAGCAGGTGCGCACGCTGGACAAACGCCGCCTGCGCGAGCGAATGGGAAACCTTGCACCCGATGATATGAACCGCATCAACCGCGCGCTGTCCGTCAGCTTTGGCCTTGGCCCGCGGGAGAGAGAAGACAAAGCCGGGAATACATAAATTCCCGGCTTTCAACTTGTCGAGCCAGAGAAGCTTTGGAGGCCGGCATCTTTTACACAGGCGGCGAACGGTTCGTTTGATTCCACTGTTCTCTGATGCGATGAAATTTTTCTTTGGATTCGCTCTCCGTTTTTGAATACATAATAGGGTCGGGCGCCGATCACTTCGATTTCTGCCCCGTTGATGCAAATCGTGTCTTCCTCTGGCAGCGCAAGGATGGCTCTCTGCTTTGAGAGGGCCAGAAGATACTCTGTGCTCTGCCGGTCCTTTTCCGCCGAACGGTTTGTATAGTGGCATAGGAGAGAGAGGCCGTTTAGCACATCGAAGCCTGCGGTATCCGTCAAATCAGTGCCATTGTTGTCGTCGCATGCGCAGCTATCGATATCCGCGCCGAAGAGGATCGCGCCCGCGCTGCCGCCGAATACAACGCCGTCGTGACGGATATAATCGGCAATTTTTTCAAAGCAGCCGCTTGCTTTCAATCCGGCTAACAGCCGATAGGTGTTTCCACCGCCGAGAAAAAGCGCGCAATAATTCGCGAAATCCGTCCGATACAGTTCTTCCATGGAAGAGACCATGTTGATCCCGGCAAGTCTCAGCTCTTTGAATTCCTCTGTAATCCATGCAAGGCAGCCAGGGTATCGCTCCGGCTCCATGGCAAGCGGAATATATAACAAGGGCTTTGCGTGGTCGATGATTTCGCTGAAGCGTTGGTATGCCAGGGCGGCTTGGGGCCCGTCCCCACCGCCGTTGAGAAAGAGTTTCATGCTGGCTTTGCCCTCTCTTTTTTTGTGATTTGCGCTTTGTGGAACGCCGCCGTGATCCAATGTGTACATTACAGCGGCCGGAGCATCAAAAGCGCGTCTCGGTAGGAGCCGTCCCGCATTTTCACATCATGGGGCCTGCATCCATATTCTCGGAAGCCATGTCTCTGATAAAGAGATATGGCCTTTTCATTGTCCGTTAGCACCTCCAGCTCGACCTGCTCATAACCGGCCTGATGGGCGCATTCTAACACCCGAGGGATCAGGAGACTGGCAATTCCCTGATTCCAATAGCCCTGGAGGACGCTGATGCCGAAACCGCCCCGGTGCCGGTATCGTTCGTGCGAATCGGACACAGGAAGCACGCTTGCCATCGCAACCAGTTGGTTCTCCACAAACGCGCCGAGCAGAATGCCTTTCGGGTTTTCCTCCTGCTTTTGCAGAATGGTACGTTCCTCCTCCGGCGTTATTCGGATTTCGTCCGGATAACGGGATAAATTGTCGCTTTCTCCACAGACGCGAACTCGATGCGCAAGCGCCTGCTCCGCGTCTGCGGCGCATAAACTGCGCGCGATAATGACAGATCCGTTTTTCAAGGTATGTTCAGATGGAATACATTTCATCGCCATGGGCCTCCTTTCACTTGTGTCGGGCACGTTTTGGATGCCGGTCCGGATTCATCCGTTAACCGCCTGGATTATTTTTTGCAATTCTTCTGCCGTTATTTTTCTGCACCCGCCCGGCCCAAGCGTTTCATCGAGCGGGAGGTCGCCCATTTTAACACGGCGCAGAGCGATGACCTCGTTGCCGAGCGCGGCGAACATCCGCTTGATCTGATGATATCTCCCCTCATGGAGCACCACCTCTGCCAGCGGAGTTTCATCGTCCTCTAAAATTTGCAGCCCCGCCTCCATGCAGCGCGTGCCGTCAGCGAGCACAAGCCCTGAGCGGAACGCTTCAATCGATCGGCCGTCCACAGGGCGCGCGAGCCGCGCGAGATAGGTTTTGGAGATATGCTTTTTAGGCGAAAGAATCCGGTGGGCAAATTCACCGTCGTTTGTAATCAATACAAAGCCGGTCGTATCCTTATCAAGCCGCCCGGCGGGGAACAATCCATCCCGACGCAGCGCGGAGGGCACTAGATCGATCACGGTTTTTTGTTCTGCATCCCGGCTCGCGGACACGACGCCTGCGGGTTTATCGAGCATGAGATAAAGATATTTGGAAATAAAAAGAGGCCGGCCGGAAACAGTGATTTGATCCGCTTCTGGATCGGCTTTTTGCCCGGCATCCCGCACGGGGCTGCCATTGAGGGCAATAGCGCCGCTTTTGACGAGCCTGCGCACATCGCTGCGCGAAAGCGCGCCCTGGGAGGCGATCAGTTTATCAATGCGTTCCTGCGGCATGGCGCAGCTCCCTTCTTTTTTGAATATCAGCTTTTGCCGTTATGTAGCGGCCGTTTTCAGCAGTGCGCCTGCGGCAGCCTGTCCAAGGGCAATTCCGCCCAAGCAGAGCAGAATGCTGAGCAGGATGTAGAGAGCCCCTAACCCTCTGTTGCCGTTTTCCAAAAGAGAAAACGCCTCTAGCGAAAAGGTGGAAAAGGTGGTAAACCCGCCGCAGACCCCTGTTTTCCAGAAGAGAGCCGCTACATCCTGCATTCTGCCACGGGCGGATGCTCCCGCGATAAACCCGATGGCCACAGCGCCGAGCAGGTTCGTCAGCAGGGTCCAAACCGGAAAACTGCCCTTCAAGGGCAGCAGGCTGATCAGGTAGCGCAGGATCGCGCCCAACGCGCCGCCCAGGCCGACGGCAAGCAATTTCCACATGTTTTTTCTCCTTATGGCAAGCTATGACCGGTCTACTTTTAACACGCCGTCAATCTTTGAAACCTTTGCCATTACGCTGCGCATGTGTTCCACGCCGTCCACCGTGATTGTCATCGTCAGCGTACAACGCCCATCTTTGAGTTCACGCGTGTTCATGGAATGAATCATGACGTGCATATTGGCAAGCTGGCCGGACACATCCGCAAGAAGCCCCACGCGGTCGAGGCAGGTGATGAGCAGGGAGGATTTAAATTCTTCCTTCACATTTTTATCCCAATAGGCGTTGATCCAGCGCTCCGGCTCGTTGCACAGGGCGATAACCTGCGGCACGTTCGTGCAATCCCTCTTATGGATGGAAACGCCATGCCCGCGTGTGATAAAGCCGATGATCTGATCGCCGGGCAGAGGGCTGCAACACCGGGCGAATTTGATTAAGCAATTGTCGATGCCCTCCACGATCACGCCCTCGCTGCTCTTTACACGCTTTTTCGGCGGCGTAATAATTACCTCGGGCGGTTGATTCGCCTTGACGAGCTTATAATACGCTTCTTTAATCGACGGCATCATGCGGATGACGGAGATGCCGCCGTAGCCGATAGCAGCGTAGAAATCTTCCAGGGAGTTGCAGTGCTGCCGGTCCGCGATTTTTTGCAGGAACTCTTTGAGCGCATCATCCGCAAGGCGGATATTGTTGCGCCGGAATTCCCGCTCCAGCTCCGCCTTGCCCTCGATGATATTTTCCTCGCGCTTTTCCTTCTTATACCAAGCGCGAATTTTGCCGCGCGCCTCGCTGGTGCGCACTATTTTCAACCAATCGCGGCTGGGGCCCTTGCCCGGCTGGGCGGAGGTGAGCACCTCCACAATCTCGCCGGTTTTCACCTGATAGTCGAGCGGGACGATCCTGCCATCCACTTTTGCGCCAACCATGCGGTTGCCGACTGCGGAATGGATGGCATAGGCGAAGTCAATTACCGTTGCGCCGGTGGGCAGGTTGATTACGTCGCCGCGCGGGGTGAAAACGAACACGTCGTCCGGCACGAGGTCGCTCTTGATCGTCTGGACGATGTCCTCCACATTTTCGCTGTCCTTTTGGTTTTCAAGCAGCTGACGGATCCAGGCGAGCCGCTCCTCAAATTTATCCTTGCCGGACATACCAAGCTTGTATTTCCAGTGCGCCGCGATGCCGTATTCCGCTGTGTAGTGCATCTCCCATGTGCGGATCTGCACTTCAAACGGCACGCCCTCCTTGCCGATCACCGTGGTGTGCAGCGATTGATACATATTCGGCTTCGGCGTGGAGATATAATCTTTGAACCGGCCGGGGATCGGGCGGAACATATCGTGGATGATGCCCAGGCAGTTGTAGCAGTCAATCACAGAATCGACGATGATGCGCACGGCATAGATATCATAGATTTCATCAAAATTGTGGTTTTGCATATACATCTTGCGGTAGATGCCATGCACACTCTTGATGCGCCCGTCAATGCGCGCGCCGGGCACCACCTGATCCACGCGGGCCTGGATGCGCGCTTTGATCTCCTCCAGGAATTCCCGCCGCGCGTTGCCCTGAAGCTGGATGGATTCTTCGATCTCATGGTAGGCAACCGGGTCGAGATAGCTGATGGCGAGATCCTCCAGCTCCTCCTTGATGGCGCGAATGCCGAGCCGATGCGCGATGGGGGCATAGATTTCAAGCGTTTCCAGCGCCGTGTCGCGCCGCTTCTGCTCGGGCTTAAAATTTAAAGTGCGCATATTATGCAGCCGGTCGGCCAGCTTAATGATGATCACGCGGATATCCTGAGACATGGCAAGGAGCATCTTGCGGATATTCTCCGCCTGCTGTTCCTCCTTGGTGGAAAGCGGCACCTTGCCGAGCTTTGTCACACCATCCACAAGGTGGGCGATGGTCTTGCCGAATTTCGCGGTGATATCCGCTAAGGTTTCGTCCGTATCCTCCACCACATCATGCAGGAGCGCGGCGATCACAGATTCCTTATCCATCCCCATCTCCGCAAGGATGCGCGCTACGCAGATCGGGTGGATGATATAGGGCTCGCCTGAATAGCGGTGCTGCCCCTCGTGCGATTGTCGTGCGAGCGCATAGGCTCCATCCACCTCGGCGATTTCTTCGGGTGTGAAGCTTTTGGCGAGCAGTTCGCGCAGGGCGATGTAGCCGTCGCCCTTTTGTGGGGCGGTCGCGCCCTCTTTTTGCTTCACCACAGCATCATTGCGGATCACCGGCAGGCTGTCGTGCAGAGCAGCCTCAGGCCTCTTTTTTTCTTCCGCCATGTTGATCGCCTCCAATCGCCCGCAGGCGTTGTAAAATCAAAGAATCATCGAGATTTACCTTTATTGTATCCGGTGGGAGGATAAAATTCCCCTCGTTGTTTTTTTGGATCAGATGAAGCTCCTCCATCGCGTCAAGGGAAACCTGCACTTGGCAGAAATTTCCGCCCTTGCCCGCGAGGCGCAGGCAGAGCATTTCCGCGCCAAATCGCCAACCAGAATTTGCGCGCAGCATCCGGTAGGCATGCGCCGTCTGCTCCCGGGAGGGCAGGGCAAGGGCGGCTTCCTCCACCGTATGCAGCTCACCGCGGCGATATGCCTCGTAAAGCCGCTCAGCCTGGAAGAGCGCGTCCTCATCTATTCCGGAAAGGCGCATCGCATGGATCTGAACGGAAACATCCGCCTTTCCCCGGAACTCATTGCGCGCCGCGCGCACTGCTAAATCCACCACATCCCCAATACGGTAGGGGAATTCATCGGGTGTAACGTGAAACCGCATCGCGGTGACCTGCGTCTCCCCGCGTGAAAAACGCAGGCGCAGATGCTTGCCGCCGCCCACGGGCTGCACTGCCTCCAGCCGCATACGAAACAGGCCGAACAGCGGCTGCGGGTTTCCTGCGCCGAAAGGCTCAAGCGCGCCGACCGCATCGATCATATCAAGCGTGAGATAAACGGGGTTTAAGCGGCAGTCGAGCCGCAACTCGGGAAAAGGAAGCTCCGATTGAGCGGCATAGCCGTTGATGCGGCTGCGAAAGGCGTCCACATTCCCGCTTTCAAGCTCCAAACCGGCGGCAAGCGTGTGGCCGCCAAAGTGGAGCAGCGTGTCTTTAGAAGCTTCCAGCGCGTCATAGATGGAAAAGCCTTCGATACTGCGGCCGGAGCCCTTCGCTTGGCCGCCGTCTGTTGTGATTACAATGCTTGGCCGGCCATAGGTTTCCACCAACCGAGCGGCGACGATACCGAGCACGCCGGGGTGCCAGCCCTCGCCGGCCACAACCAGCACGCGGTCGAAGCGGCGCTGTGGGTGTTCATCGAGCTGACGCTCCACCTCCCGGAGAATTTCTCCTTCCGTTTCCTGCCGCAGGGCATTTGTCTGGCAGACCTCCTCCGCGAGGGAGGCGGCCTCTTCCTCCTCCTCGCTGAGCAAAAGGTGTAGCGCGCGCTGGGCGGAACCCATGCGGCCCGCCGCATTGATGCGTGGCGCGAGCGTGAAGGCAATGCTACCGGCTGTGAGCGGTTTCTCCGCAAAGCCCGCCGCTGCCCGCAGGGCCATAAGGCCGGGGCGGCTGTTCGCATTGATGCGCTGAAGGCCATAACGGACCATCCTGCGGTTTTCCCCGTGGAGCGGCACAACGTCTGCAACGGTGCCTAACGCCACCAAATCGGCATAATCATCCATCAGCGCCTGTGCATCGCCTTCGAGCGCGGCAGCCAGATAAAACGCAACCCCTACGCCTGACAGATCACAAAAGGGGCAGGTGCTATCCGGCCTGTGGGCGTCCACGATGGCTGCGGCGTGCGGCAGTGTTTCACCGGCGCGGTGGTGATCCGTAATCACTAGATCAAGCCCGAGCGAGGCGGCATATTCCGCCTCCTCCAGGGCGCTCACACCGTTATCCACCGTGATGATGAGCTTCGCACCTCGTTTTGCCATCTCGTCAATGGAAGCGCGATGCAGGCCGTAGCCCTCGGCCTCCCGTTCGGGAATATAATAAAAGACGTCCGCTCCCTGTGTTTCCAGGTATGAATAGAGCACCGCAGTGGCGGTCACGCCGTCCGCGTCATAATCCCCATAGATCGCAATCCGCTCAAAGCTGTCCAGAGCTTTTCGAATCCGCGCAACGGCTTTTTCCATATCCGGCAGGCTCATGGGGTCAAATTCCGCTGCGTCCGCTTCTAAAAAGCTGCGTGCCTGCTCTGGCGTTTGCATGCCGCGCGAAACGAGCAGCAACGCCGCAAACGGGTCGAGCCCGCACGCTTCGGCCAGAGAGGCCGCGCAATCTTTATCATATTGCGCAATACGCCACTTTTTGCGGCTCAAATCTATCATTATGACCATGCCTTTCTTGCGCCGGGCCGCGGAATTGTGCGGTCTTGGCGCAGCCAAAATTTCGAGCGGCATTTATGCTTGAAAAGCACAAAACGCGGTTTGAAAGATTGATCTTTCAAACTTCCCTTCTATTCCCCCTATTTTAGCATTAACCGGGTGTAGATTCAAGAAAAAACGGAAGTTTTCAGGCGGTTGCACGCATTCGGGCTGCCCGGCTGTATGCAAAAGTTTAATGGTTCATTCGTATTCCTTTATATAGAATAAAAGGTAATATTATATAATAATAGTATTGAATGGTCGAAAAAAGTGTGAGATAATCGAAATATAGAGTCGGCGCAACGCGCAACGCAAAATTATTTTTTGCAGCCGCCGTTTTGTTGCACAGATTCGTGCAACAAAAGGCCCGGTTTGCCCCCTGTATGAGAAAGTATTTTTCCGAATCATATCAGGAGGTAAATCGATGCTGGAAACCATTGATTTTATCACACAAACGCTTTTGGAGCAGAAGGGAAAGCTGGATCGTTTTGATCCGCCCGTTGTGTACGAAAGCACGCGCTGGCAACAGTGGGTGACACAGCCGAGCCCAGGCACCTGCCCCTATTGCATGCTTCAAGACGGCCGCATTTATAGCCGGGCGGAGCAGCCCTCGATCCCACCGCCGGTGCATCCCAACTGCAAGTGCAGGCTCACCCCGCTCCGGGAAATCCCGGCGGGTATGGCTACGGATCAGGGGCTGATGGGGGCGGATTTCTGGCTGAAAATGAGCAGGACGCTGCCGGAGTATTATATCTCCGAAGAGGAGATACGGGCGCTTGGCTGGCAAAGGGGCAAATCTCCGGCTCGCTACGCGCCGGGAAAAATGCTGACAAAGGGAGAATATGAGAATCGAAATGGCCATTTGCCGCAGCGCGACGGCCGCGTCTGGTATGAGGCGGATCTCAATTACCATGAGGGCAAGCGCAACCGGCACCGTATCGTCTGGTCGAACGACGGCCTCATTTTTGTGACCTACGACCACTATGCAACCTTTTATGCAATCGAATAAAGAACAAAAAAGAAAAGAGGAATTGGGTTATGAGTAAGAAAATCGAAGAAATCACCCTTGACTTCACCGGCGTGAAAACACTGTGGGAGCTGCACGAGCGCATCCGGATCGCCTTCGACTTTCCGGAATGGTATGGGAAGAACTGGGACGCTTTCTGGGACTTGCTCAGCGAGCCATTTGAAGAAACAATGGTCACGGTGCGGGGGATTCAGATGCTCCCCCGGGAACTGCAGCCGTGCGGGAAAAAGGTTCTTGAATTACTTGAGGAAAATAAAAAATGGCAGGCGCACTGGGAATGGAATCCAGTGGAGTTCAACTACAAGGTGCTGAGCTAAAGGGCCTGTGCAAGCAAAGGAGTATCATGAAGGAGGAAACAAATTATAAGCAAAAAAATAAGAGAAATTACCCTTGACTTTACTGGCGTGAAAACATTGTGGGAGCTGCACGAGCGCATCCGGATCGCCTGGAAGTAGGCAGCGAACCCTGTTTTCACATAGCTTTGAAAAAAACAGAGCTCTCGTAAGAAACTTGTAATTTTTCCGTTTCCCTTTCGTAAGTCCGTTCGGGTATCCTGATAACAGAAACGGATTCGATCCACACAACGGAAGGGGAGCAGTTGAATGGAACAGCTCAAACAATTCTGCAAAGAGGGATGGGACAAGGTGCGCCACAACGATCTGATCCGCCCGGGCAACCGGAAGAAAAAGATTATGGTGCTCATTGGGCTCTCCGTATTTCTCCTTGCCTGCGGGTTGACGGCATGGTTCTATGGCAAGCCGCTGTTGGAGTTTGTGCTCGATACCGGCCGCTTCCGCGCCTGGATGAATGAGCACGGCGCGCTGGGCCCGCTTGCCTTCGTCGCTATCCGCACAGTGCAGACGGTTGTTAAAATCATCCCCGCTGAGCCGTTGGAAATCGGAGCGGGATATGCGTTTGGAAGCTGGTGGGGCATGGCGCTGTGTATGCTCGGCACGGCAATTGGCTCGCTCATCATCATTGGGCTGACGAAGCTGTTCGGCATGCGGATGGTGGAGGTGTTTGTGCCGCGGGAGAAGCTCCAATCCTTCCGCTTTTTGCAGAATACCAAAAAGCTCAATCTGCTGCTTTTCATCATCTTCTTGATTCCCGGCACACCGAAGGACCTAATCACCTATTTTGTGGGCGTTACGCCGGTGAATCCTTTTGCCTTCCTGCTTTTGACCGGGATTGCCCGGATTCCGTCCATTCTTTCTTCTACCCTGTGCGGCAACGCATTGGGGGAGCGCAATTTTTGGTTTGCGGCGATTGTATACCTTTTGACGGGCGCATTAACTGTGGGCGGCATTTTTCTCTACCGGAGGATTAGCCGGCAGGAGGGCGGGGAGCCTGATCACCCGCTAAAAAAAACGGCGTAACAGACCCGCCCCGATAAATCATGATACAGCTCTGCCCCGTCCGGCTCGCAACCAGCCGAACGGGGCGTTTCCGCGTGGCAGCCTTAATCTGCCCGGCGGCGGATTCTGGAATTTTCGGCCTTTGCACGGGGAAGGCGCTCCTTTTTCACCGCAAACTGGTCAAAATGCAGGATTTTGATTTTACAGTTGCAAAATCCGGGGAAATCGGATACTATAGCAATAGATTTTGGCTGCCCGGTGCAGCCGTTTTAGGAGGAGTTTTCATGCCGGTTTTTCAGGAGATGACTAGGGAAGAGCTTGAGGCGCAGAAAGCGCGCCTTTTGGAGGAGTATGCGGCATTTCAGGCAAAGGGGCTAAAGCTCGATATGTCTCGCGGCAAGCCCGGCGCGGATCAGCTCGATCTATCTATGAAAATGCTCGATGTGCTCCATTCAGCTTCCGACGTGAAATCGGAAAACGGGGTGGATTGCCGCAATTATGGTGTGCTTGACGGCATCCCGGAGTGCAAGCGCCTGTTTGCCGAGCTGATGGGCGTTGAGCCGAAGAATCTCATCGTGGGCGGCAATTCAAGCCTGAATATGATGTTTGACTATGTTTCCCAATGCATGACGCACGGCGCGGGCAGCACCCCTTGGTGCAAGCTCGATCAGGTGAAGTTTGCCTGCCCTGTGCCCGGTTATGACCGACATTTCGGCGTGTGCGAATATTTTGGGATCGAGATGATCAACATCCCGATGCTGGAGGACGGCCCGGATATGGAGCTGCTGGAAGAGGTCGTGAAGGACCCGGCAGTCAAAGGCATGTTCTGTGTGCCGAAGTATTCCAATCCGGAAGGAAAAACTTATTCTGACGAAGTCGTCCGCCGTATGGCAGCCATGCAGACAGGCGCGGAGGATTTCCGCATCATCTGGGATAACGCTTATTGCGTCCACGATTTGACCGATACGCCCGACGAGGTGCTCAATATGCTCGACGAATGCGCGAAGGCTGGCAACCCTGACCGCGTGATTATGGTGGCCTCCACCTCGAAAATCAGCTTCCCCGGCGCGGGCGTCGCTGTGATGGCGGCCTCCGATGCGAATATCGCAATGATCAAAACCCGCATGGCCTCCCAGACGATCGGCTATGATAAGCTCAACCAGCTGCGCCATGTCCGCTTCTTCAAGGATGCGGACGGTATCCGTGCGCAGATGAAGCGCCATGCTGAAATCCTGCGCCCGAAGTTCCAGGCCGTGCTCGACGCGTTTGAAAAAGAGCTTGGCGGCAAGGGCGTCGCCTCCTGGAAAAACCCGAACGGCGGCTACTTCATCAGCCTCGATGTGCTCGACGGCTGCGCAAAGCGTGTGGGCACGCTCTGCAAAGAGGCGGGTGTAACGCTCACCACGCCCGGTGCGACCTATCCCTACGGTAAGGACCCGGCGGACCGCAACATCCGCATCGCGCCGACGCTCCCGCCGGTGGCGGAGCTCGAGCAGGCGGTGGCGCTTTTATGCGTGTGCGTGCAGCTCGCGGCGTGCGAAAAGCTGCTGGAGAGCAAGTAAATCCTGTTTGTTGAATAGAATGCGAACGAGAGGCTGGGGCGAAATTTACATTTCGCCCCAGCCTCTGTCCGTTGGTGGCGATTGATGAGGCGTTTTTTCTTTGCGCAGGGGTTATGCTTGTGCGACTTCATTTTTGATGGTCGATATCGATCACGCATCAGGTAATGGGAATGCGCTCATGCCACGCGGGCACCCCCCTTTTTCCGCTCGGCCGGAAAAGGAAGCAAAAGGGGCCGAAGCGACCGTCGCGATGGTCGCTTTTGCACGGCACTGCGGTCGAGAGGGGGGCCGCGCGTGTTTTCTTTTGCTTCATTTTCTTTACATGAGCAAAGAAAATGAAGTCGCGTCAGCGAAACATTGCACAAAGAGTACATTTCCCCGCCCTTGCAGTATTCGGCTCTGTTGCGGCCTATCAGGGACCTGGATGCGGTTTTTCATGATTGCAATTTCATAACCATCGGCCAATCCGATTGATCCTCTAGAAAAATCATTGTAAAATAATGGAGAAAAACGACAAAGGGCAACGTCGCGCTGGCTTGGTGGTAAGCCTGAGAAAGGGGAAATCAGAATGAAACGTTGGATCGCAGCTTTTTTGTTGCTGTGCATGCTGGCCGGTTTGCTTTCCGCCTGCTCGCCCTCCGGTGGGGATGAGCGCACAGAACCTTTGACGAAGGACGTATCCCCGCAGTCTTATACGGAAACAAAGGATGGCGTTACCCTGCGCGTCACCGTTCAAAACCCGGTGTGCAGGCCGGGCGATACGGTCGAGGTGGAAGCGGTTGTGACGAATGCGAGCGACGAGACGATTGAATATTGGCTGCCGATGTCAACGCCGAAGCTGCATCTGGAGATCCGGGCGAAAATTGGGAACGACGCTTTTGAATTTCCTGATATTGATGTGTATGGCAAGCCAGGGGATACCGCGATCGGTCACGGCAGCCTTGCACCCGGCGCTTCCTACACCCAGAAGATGAGGTTTTATGCCGGGTCGGCAAAAGAGGGTACAGACGGAGGCTGGGAGAAGGCGAAAAAAACGCCCGCCTCTTCCGGGCGCTATGCGGGCACAGCCGTGTTCCGGTGGGATAATCAAGAGAACCTGAAAGACGGAAAATCAGTTGCTGTTGCCTTCCCCATTACCGTTCAGGCGGATTAAAACCTTTTTTAGAGAAACAAACCCCGGCGGGCAGGAATTGATCTTCCTGCCCGCCGGGGTTGTTAAAATCTTCTTATACAGCGGAAAGCCGCGTCTTATTCGCCTTTTGCGGCTTGATCCGTCGTCTTTTCCGCATCCTTCGTATAGAGAAAATCATAGAGCAGCTGCTGGTTCTTTTCCATATCTAGCGACAGGACCGATTGGCCCTTGATTGTTTTGTTTTTCCAGGTGCCGTCGGAAGGGATGCGCATCTGCTCCAGATCATAGCGCATGTAGGAAACCGCAGCGCCGCCCGCCAGACGCATTAGCTCGCTTTGCTTCATATCCGTTTCCACATCGGGCAGGATCTCTTGCACCATTTTGACGAGAGTTGGGATCGGCGTGCTCTTCGCCTTGCTAATAATTGCGGAGATCACCTTGCGTTGGCGCTGGGTGCGCATGAAATCGGAATCGAGATAGCGGATGCGGCAATACCAGAGCGCTTCGTTTCCATCGAGCTTTACGGCCTCACCGGCCTGGATATCCAGATGGACGTCGTTGCGCAGGTATTTTGCCTCTTTTTCCGTTACCTCCACGGTGATCCCGCCGAGCTTGTTAACAATGCTTTTGAACATATCAAAATCCACAAGCACATAGTGGTCGATTTTTACGTTGAAGTTATATTCCAGCGTGTCCATCACGAGCTGCGCGCCGCCCCAGGAGCAGGAGGCGTTGAGCTTTGCATAGCCGTGATCCGGGATGTATACCCACGAATCGCGCAGGAAGGAGGTGAGCTTGAGCTTTTTGTTGGCGCGGTCGATAGAGAGCATCATCATCGTATCAGAACGGGATTTTTCATCCGCATTCCTCCGGTCAACACCCAGGAAGAGGATGTTGGTGACATCCTTGCTGCTGAAGAGGTTGCTCTCATCGACGTAGACGTTATTTTTATGCCCTGCTTCATTGTAGTTGAAAGAGCCCATCAGGCGGTAGAGATAGCTGCCGCCCGCAATGGCGGCGACCAGGATCAGCGCAATCAGAGCAAGAAACAGCTTGAGCAGAACGTGCTTTTTGCGCCCGCGCTTTTTCCGGCCGCTTTTAATATCCTCCATCGGCTGACCGTCTCCTGCTCTCTGCGGAGGCCTTTGCTGCTGTGGCGGCCGCCTGTCATATGGATTCTGGGCCGGCGGCCGGACGGGCGTAAAATCCTGCGTGATATCGGCCGGTTTTGCCGGCGAGGGCCGTTTGGGCGGCTGGCCTGCTTGTGAAGGCCGCGATTGCGAAGGCCGCGATTGCGGCCGGTGATTCGGGTTGGGATTAGGCGGCGGTGCCGGCCGCCTGGGCCGCTGGCCGGAGGTAGAGCTGATATCCCGGCTACCGCTATCCTTTTTGCGGTTTGGATCCCGATTGCTGGAGCTGTAAATATCTTCCATCCGATGATTCATCCTTTCCACGAGGAGGTTACAGATCAATTCTTTTTTTATTTTACATCATTCGCCCTTTTGATACAATCTTTTTTGAGAAACTTAAAAATTGCCAGCGCTTTTGGCGGCGGTACCACTTCGTTTCCCACTGGCTTGGGTATTGTTATTTTGCCGGTTTGCTGATAAAATGGAAGCACAAACGGCCCGGAAGGAAGGCATGATGTTTATGAAAACAAACAACCTGATCGACCTTGACCAGCTCTCCCATGCGGAAGTGCAGGAATTGATTACTCTGGCTGGAGAGATTCGCAAAAACCCGGCGTGGTATATGGACGCCTGCCACGGCAAAATTATGGCGACGCTTTTTTACGAGCCCTCCACAAGGACGCAGATGTCTTTTCAGGCGGCAATGCTCCGCTTGGGGGGGAAGGTGATTGGGTTTGATAATCCTGGAAATTCATCTGTTTCCAAAGGGGAGAGCTTGAAGGATACTGTGCGGATCATCAGCAACTATTCCGATTTGATCGTTATGCGCAACCCCCGTGAGGGCGCGTCGCTGGCGGCGTCGCTTTATTCGCGTGTTCCCGTGATCAACGCGGGCGACGGCGGGCATTTACATCCAACGCAGACGCTGACGGATCTTGTAACGTTATCTTATGAAAAAGGAAGGCTTACAAATCTCACCATCGGCTTGTGCGGCGATATGAAAAACGGGCGCACGGTGCATTCGCTCATCAAATGCCTTTCGCAGTATGAGGGTAACCGGTTTGTGCTCATTTCCACGCCTCAGCTTCAAATCCCGCAGTATATCCGCGATGTGCTCCATGCCAACAACTGTCCCTATGCCTGCTTAGATAGCCTCGAAGCGGCGATCCCGGAGCTTGACGTGCTCTATATGACCCGCATCCAGCAGGAGCGCTTTTCCTCCCCAGCGGAATATGAAAAGCAGAAGGGTGTGTATGTGCTCGACCGGGAGAAGCTGCGTGGCGCAAAGAAAGATTTGCGCATCCTTCACCCTCTGCCGCGTGTGGATGAGATCACTGTGGATGTGGATGACGACCCGCGCGCAAAATATTTCGAGCAGGGAGAATACGGCATGTATGCCCGCATGGCGCTGATCTTAGAAATGCTCCGGAAGAGCTCCGGTGAAGTACCGCCCAGAAAACATGGCACGCACCCGGCAAGCTGCCAAAATCCGCGCTGTATCACAAAGACGGAAGCGTATCTGCCGCATTTGTTCCGGGAGGAGGGAGGCATGCTTGTCTGCCAATACTGTGATGAACGCAACCTTATCTGAAAAAAAGGAGCTGCTCGTTCTCTTCTGCTCGCCGCACCGGGCAGGCAATACGGGTAGGCTTTTGAAAGCGTTTTTAGACGGCTTGCCGCCGGAGGTCACCGTGACGGTCTACGATGCATACAAAGAGCGCCCGGGGCCTTGTGTAGATTGCGGCTATTGCTCTAAAAAACAGGGTTGCTCCAAACGGGACCTTGACGGCTTTATGGAGGCGTTTGAACGGTCGGATTATTTTGTAGTTGCCGCTCCGGTTTACTATAATGCGCTGCCCGCGCCGGGCAAGGCGGTGCTCGACCGCTTTCAGCGGTATTTCAGCGCGCGTTTTTCTTTGGCAATTCGCCCCCCTGTGCAAAAGCCAAAGCGCGCCGCGCTGCTGCTGACTTGCGGCTCCAGTGAAACAGCGGGCTTCGCGGCAATCCGCAGCCAGATGAAGCGGGCGTTTACGGTGCTGCACACGGCGCTTGCAGGCTGTGTTTTCGTAAAGGAGACGGATCGCTTCCCGGCGGGGCAGGAAGCCATGCGGCGCGCGAAGCGCCTTGCGTATAAGCTCACGGGCGACGGCAATACTAACTGAAACAAAAGAAAGAGGGAATCGGCCATGGCTGTTACAACCGTTACGATTGATAATTTCAAAACAGAGGTGCTTGATGCAAAGGAGCCTGTGCTCGTAGATTTCTGGGCGGAGTGGTGCAATCCCTGCCGGATGCTTGCGCCCGTGGTAGAGTCGCTCTCCGGCGAATATGAGGGGAAGGCGCGCTTCTGCAAGGTGAACATTGATGAGGCGAGCGACCTTGCCATGACCTATGGTGTGATGAGCATCCCAACTCTGGTGATTTTTTTCGGAGGACAGGAGAAAGAACGCGTTGTTGGGCTTCAAAATGCCGAGAAGCTGCGTGCGTTTATCGACGGGCAGTTGTAATTTTGAAGGATCAGAATGGGGAAGGCATACGCGCTGTGGGCAACGTGTATGCCCTTTTTTATTATGCTGCGTTCGCCCACAGGCAAACGGAAAACAACGTGCTTAGTTACCGTTGCCACACGGCGTAAAGAGATACGCATCGCTTACGCAAGCAGATGGTTGCCGGCTATTTATTTTTCTCAAGCAAGGAGGCGCCCCACATGCAAATGGATCAGATCTTCCGCCCACTGACCTCATCGCCGTTCCGGAGGGACGATACATACACCGAAATTCTGCCGTGCGAAGCGCTCCGACCGTATATTTGTTGCTTCTGGGGCACCTCCCAGCCGTTGCAGACGTGTGACGCCGCCTGTGAAAGCCTTGTCACGCCGGATACCTGCATGGATATTCTGATCGATCTTGATTACACACGGCAGTCGCTCTCGAGCCGGTTCGTTGCGATTGACGACCGCGCGTTTTTGGCCCGAGGCAACGGCACAGGCCATCTTGTCGCAACATTTGCCGTTCGGTTTTACGCTTGGGCGGTTCCCTTGTTTTCCGATGAATCCATGGTGCAGGTGCAAAACGGCTTTTTTAACGCGGATCGTTTTTTTCCGGCTTTGACACGGCAATTGGAGGCGATGCTGCCCTGCGTAGATTCGCTGGAGGAGCGCGTCCGTTTTGCGCAGCAGTATCTTTTGGAAACTCTGCGGGAGCGGCGGAAAAAACCTGCTGTGATGAACGCTATTCATTCGATTCTGAAACAGGAAGGGCGAGCCGCTCTCTCTGAAGCGGCGGCCTATGCCTGCGTCAGTCCCCGACAATTGGAGCGGCTTTTCGGGGAGCTGGTAGGCGTATCTCCTAAAAAATTTGCAGGGCTCGTGCGCTATCAGCAAGTGTGGCGCGCCGTGTTGTTCGAGCGGGATTTCAATGTGCAGGATGCGGTGCACCGCTTTGGGTTTACCGATCAATCCCATCTGCTGCGGGATTTTAAGCGATTTCATTCGCTCACGCCTACGCAGGCGCGGGCATATGCGCTCGGTCAGCGTGGGGTGCGGTAAATATGTCGCTTTTTTACAATCCGTTTGTTTCTCTTTGGGTTAAAATAGGCATATCCAAATGAGAAAGGGAGATTGTTACAAATGAAACTTACCAATCAGGATTTTGACGCCATCCGCCGCTGGATGCACCGTAACGCAAGACCGTTGGATTTGGCACGCTGGCAATATCATTTCGAAAGCGGCTCGGCCGAGGCCGTGCTCCAATCGCTTTCCGCTTATCAAAATGAGGATGGCGGCTTCGGCCATGGCCTGGAGGCCGACTGCTGGAATCCCGCGTCCGCGCCGATGCAGACTTGGGCGGCGGCTTGCATCCTTCGAGAGCTAAACGCCCCGAAGGAGCATCCGATTGTAGCCGGGATTCTGCGCTATCTCGGCAGTGGCGCACATTTTGTGGATGGATTGTGGCAGGGCGCGATTCCATCGAACAACGATTTCCCCCACGCGCCGTGGTGGACGTTTACCGAGCGGTCAGGGGAAGATTGGGGTTATAACCCGACGGCGAGTCTGGCGGGGTTTGTTCTGCAATATGGAGTGTCGGAAAGCGCGCTTTACAAGAAAGCGGAAGGGATCGCAAAGCGGGCCGTCGCGGATTTTATTGCGGGCCGCACAAAAACGGACGATATGCATGAGGTGAACGTCTTTTGGGAGCTGCTCGCCTCCTGCAAGGCGGCGGGCAGGATAGATTTGTTTGATGAATCCGCATTTGAGCAAACGCTCCAACGCGCGGTGCGCGCGCTCATCGGCACGGACCCGCAGGCATGGGCAACCGGCTACGTTTGCACGCCTTCCCGGTTTATCCGCTCTCCGAAAAGCCCGTTTTATCCCGGGAGCGAGAGCCTGCCGGAGCAGGAATGCGATCAGATGATACAGGGCCGCAACGCGGATGGCGTGTGGGAGATTACTTGGAGCTGGGGCGCGTATGAGCGGGAGTTTGCCATCGCCGAAAACTGGTGGAAGGCGAACCTTGTCATTGAAAACCTGCTTTTCCTACGCGCCTTTGATTGTATCGAAACAAAAAGATAGGTTTCAAGCTTCGCGTTTTGCGCTTTTCGAGCGTGAAACGCGGTAAGAGCGAATTCCTTATTGATATTCTAGTTTTGCCAAAACCGCATAACCGCGGTTGGGAGCAATAGGGAGATTATAAAAATGAAATATGAATTTGGAGCGGAAAAGCCCGAACAGTTTCGGCAATATTGGCCGGGGCAGTATGATTTCTTCTCCTACATGGAATATGCCTGCGCCATTCCGCAGCCGCTCTTTGCAATCACAACGCGCAAGGCGGATGGAAAGCCCAACATCAACTTCCACTCCTGGAGCTGCTTTCAGGGGGATAAGGGCGGCTTCTTCGCCATCTTGGCCGGCCTGTGCCAGCATACGCACACCTATGAGAATCTCCGGCGGGATGGGGCGTTCTGTGTAAACTTCCTCTCCAAGCGCTATTATGATGCGCTGATCCGGACGGTTGAGCACAACGGGCCAGCGGAGGATGAGTTCGCCGTGGGCGGCTTCATCGAAGAGACGGCGTGGACTGTGGCCGTCCCCCGCATTGCGGAGAGTTTTCTCACGCTCGAATGCAAATGCGAACGGATAGAGGATTTATCCGGCGAGGGGCTGACTGCAATGGTAATCGGCCGCGTGACCCACATGGCGATGGCCGAGGATTATGCGAAAGGCTTCGAGGATCAAAAATATTCGGGGAACGGTTTTTTCTATCTCATTCACACGCCTAAGGATTTAGAAACGGGCGAGGGGAATCATATGGGAATTGCAACGCTCTGCCCGGAACGGAAAGAATAAAAATGTGCAAGAATGCGCGAGGAGGCCCTAAATGCTGGAGAAAGAAAAGCTCACGGCACTACGCATGCGTCGGCAATGCCTGTCCGCTCCTGCGGACAAAGAGGAATACGACCGGCTCTATCGTGACACGTCTCCGGTGCAGAACGTTTACTTTCACGGCTTCGGCCAGCCGCCGTGCATAACGTTCCGCGCAGATTTTGATGATTTGGAATATAATCGGGTGCGGCAGAAGCAGCGCATTTTGGTCAAGGGCCGTTTTCAAAGCGGCAACGTCGGCTTTATCGAGGCGGAGGAGCTGGAGCTTTTTGCGGGCCTTTACCGCAAGCCGTACAAGCCCTCTCCCACGCAGGAGATGCTTCTTGCGCTCATCCGGAGGGAGGGGCCCATGAACATTGCCCTGATGAAGGAGATGACAGGCCTTCTGGTGAAGGAGATCACGCCCGCCCTGCATAAGTTGCAGGCCGCCTTTTTTATCTTTGAGGATCAGCCGGACGGCGAGTGGGATCGGAGCTGGATGCGCTTTGAGGAGATGTTTCCTAACGTGGATGTAGAGCGATATTCGCGGCAGGAGGCGCTTAGGATCGTTTTGCGGCGCTTTGCATACCGATATGTCCGCTTCACGGCTATGGAGGCGAAATCTTTCTATGGCTTGCCGGAAAAGGAGATTGTGCAGGCGGCACAGGCGCTCGCGCAGGAGGGTGTGTTTATAGCAGATGGCGACGGCTGGCTGCTCGCCTCTGACTTTGCGCTTTTGCAGCGAGAAACCTTTACGCCGTTTTTCGGCGTATTCACGCTGCACCGCAATGATTTTCTCGTCAAGTGCAATGAATACTGGCTGAAAACGCAATTTTGTAGGCCGGATGCGGACGTGTTGCAATACCTACTGATAGACGGCCGTTTTCAGGGCGCGGTAATGGGGCGTTTCCGATATGGACCCTATGAGATTGAGAACATTGCGCTGACCCTGCCGGAGGCGGAGGCGCATGCGCGCCGGGTGGAGATTCTCGCGGCGGTGGACCGCATCAATCCTCATAAGGAAAGCCCCGTCATGCGCTATTGCGGTGTGCCGCTTTGAGCTTTCAAAGCGAAAAAGAAAAACAATTTGCTGATCGACTTGCCGCCTCGTCTGCTTTGACGGGGCGGTTTTCTATTTGCGCAAGATGTGTGATTTTGACTTGCGGACAACCACCATTCGTAGTATAATAAAAAGAATCATGGGGGATTTTACCCCTGTGAAGATCGTTTGAATGCGGAGGAAACCGGCTTGCTTCAAAATGCGGAAAAAATGGATCAGCCTGTAAAAACGCAGGCGGAATATACAGCCCTACTGCACACGGTGCTGGGCGCCCGCTATGGTGATGCGCCGCGCGCCTTTGTGCACACATACGGGTGCCAGGGTAATGTGGCGGATGGCGAACGCATCAAGGGCATGCTTGCCGAGATGGGTTATCTATTTACGGATACTGTGGAAAGCGCAGATCTGGTGCTCTATAACACCTGTGCTGTGCGTGAGCACGCGGAGGATCGCGTGTTCGGCAACGTCGGCGCGCTGAAAAATCGAAAGGCCGCCCGGCCAGGCATGGTCGTCGCCCTGTGCGGCTGCATGATGCAGCAGCCCCGCGTGGCGGAGAAAATCCGCAGGAGTTACCCGTTTGTCGATCTTGTATTCGGTACACATGTGATTCATCGCCTGCCGGAGCTTCTATACCGGACCCTCTGCGGTAGGAACCGCGTGTTCGAGCTGCCGGATGAGGCGGGCAGCATCACAGAGGGGCTTCCCGTTGTGCGAGATAGCAGCTTCAAGGCGTTTTTGCCCGTGATGTACGGCTGCAACAACTTTTGCAGCTACTGTATCGTCCCTTATGTGCGCGGCCGCGAGCGCAGCCGCATGGTGGAGGCCGTGCTGGAAGAGGCGCGCTCCCTCGTGGAAGCGGGTTACCGCGATATCACGCTTTTGGGGCAAAATGTGAATTCCTATGGTAAGGATTTAGAAACGCCTGTTCCCTTCGCGCAGCTTTTGCGTGAGATCAACGCCATCCCCGGCGATTTTCGAATTCGTTTCATGACCTCCCACCCCAAGGACTGCACACGGGAGCTGCTTGACGCAATGGCGGATTGCGAAAAGGTTGCAAAGCATCTGCATTTGCCCGTTCAATCCGGCAACGATCGAGTTTTAAAAGAGATGAATCGCCGCTATACGCGAGAGCAGTATCTTGAGCTGATCCGCTATGCGCGCCAAGTTATGCCGGAACTCTCCTTGACGAGCGACGTGATCGTCGGGTTTCCTGGCGAAACGTATGAAGCGTTTCAAGACACGTTGTCACTCGTGGAGGAGGTCGGCTTCACCTCCCTGTTCACATTTATCTTTTCTCCGCGCGAGGGAACGCCCGCTGCCAAAATGCCCGACCCCGTTTCCCGGGAGGAAAAGGGCAGATGGTTCCGCGAATTGACCGATTTGCAGGAGCGCGTTGCCAGCGCGCGCAATCAAAAGCTGCTGGGCAAGCGGTTTCGTGTGCTTGTGGAGGGGCCGGGCAAAAAAGCAGGCCTTCTGGCCGGGCGCACAGAGGGCAACCTCGTGATCGAATTTCCAGGCGGCGATTCACTGATTGGCGAGTTTGTGGAGGTTGTGGTAACAGAGGCGCTCGCGTGGATATTACGCGGCCAAATGGAAATATGACAAAGTCATATTTCCATTGTGAAAATCGCTTGCAGGCTGAACGCCTGCATTCTGCAAGCCTGCGGGCTTGTAGAACCGCTTATGGAATAAATTTCCGCGTTTTATAGCGGCAGGCATTCCGCCAGGAAAAGTTAGATCCAGCATTCTTCTGTTCGATCAGAGCAGTTGAAATAAATTAAATTCATTTTAAGGAGATTTCAATGGACATTATCAAAATGGCGCGTGAACTTGGCGCAGCAATTCAGCAGGACGAACGTTATCTGAATTTCAAAAAGGCCCGTGAGGCAAACGAAGCCGACAAGCCCCTCAACGACCTCATCGGCGAGCTTAACCTGATTCAGATGAACTATCAGCAGGAAGCGCAGAAGGAAGAGCCCAGCGAAGAAAAAATGCAGGATTTTGATCAGCAGTTCCGTGCGATTTATGCACAGGTAATGCAGAATCCCAACATGGTCAATTACGAAGTAGCCCGCAAGGAAGTGGATGGGATGATGAACTATCTCATGCAGATCTTGACCCTTTGTGTCAATGGAGAAGATCCGGCCACCTGTGAGCCGAAGGAAGAGCATGATTGCGGCGGCAACTGCTCCGCTTGCAGCGGCTGCTGATAGAGCGCAGGAGGGGGGGCCGTTTTGCGGCCTCCCGTTTTCAAAAGAAAACGACTGATTTGAAGCAGGGGGGCGCAAGCCGGCCGCTTCCTTGCGCATGTGTGAAAGAAAGGGATGGTTTACCCCATATGGCACCGTTAACGCCGATGATGCAGCAATATCTGGAGGTTAAGCAGCAGTATTCCGACGCCATTCTGATGTTTCGACTGGGCGATTTTTATGAGATGTTTTTTGAGGATGCGAAAACCGCCTCGCGCGAATTGGAGCTAGTGCTCACCGGGCGGGACTGCGGGCAGGAGGAGCGCGCGCCGATGTGCGGCGTTCCCTTCCATAGTGCGGATAGCTACATCGCCCGCCTAGTCGCCAAGGGCTATAAGGTGGCCATCTGCGAGCAGCTGGAGGATCCGGCGCTCGCCAAGGGCATTGTCAAGCGGGATGTGATCCGCGTGGTCACGCCCGGCACGGTCATTGAAAACAGCATGCTCGATGAATCGCGCAATAATTACCTTGCCTGCGTCTGCGTGGGGGAAGATGGCGCCGGGCTGTGCTTTGCAGATGTTTCCACGGGTGAAGTGCATCTCACGGATTTTTCGGCGGACGGCTGCGAGGATGCGCTGATGAATGAATTCGGCCGGTATATGCCGAGCGAAGTGCTGATGAATGCCGGCGCCGCAGTGCTGCCGAAATTCAAATCCTTTCTTTCCAAGCGTATGAATCTTACGGCGGAACTGCTGGAGGATGAGCAGTTTGATCTTGCCGCCTGCACCGGCCTTGTGCTGAGCCATTTTCAGAAGGCCTCGCTCGATGAATTGGAGCTTTCCAGCGCGCCGGATGCAGTGCGTGCCCTTGGCGTCGCGCTCGTCTACCTCAAGGAAGCGCAGAAGGCGGAGCTCGATAATATTCGGGAGCTTGATTTTTATAGCAGCGCGCGCTTCATGCGCCTTGACCTCGCCGCACGGCGCAATTTGGAATTGACGCGCACCATGCGCAGCGGCGAAAAGCGGGGCACGCTGCTCTGGGTGCTAGACCGCACGAAAACCGCCATGGGCAAGCGGCTCATCCGCTCCTGGGTGGAGCAGCCGCTTTTAAGCTGCGCGCAGATCAGCCGCCGCCTGAATGCGGTGGACGAGCTGTTTAGCGATACAATGCTCCGGCGCGACGAGATCGAAAATCTGACCGGCATCTATGATCTTGAGCGGCTCATGACCCGCATCGCCTACGGCACCGCTAACGCGCGGGAGCTCAGGAGCCTTTCGGCGGCGATTGAAAAGCTCGCCCCCCTGCGGGCGCGGTTGGAAGGCTGCAAAAGCGCGATGCTGTGTGAAATTTTTCGGGATATTGATCCGCTGGAGGATCTTTTCGCCCTCGTTGATTCCGCGATTGTGGAGGAGCCGCCCTTTACCGTGCGCGAAGGCGGCATGATAAAGCCGGGCTTCCATGAGGAACTCGATACGCTCCATGCCCTCGTCACGGACGGCAAAGGCTTTTTGGCGCAGATCGAGCAGCGCGAGCAGGAGCGCACCGGAATTAAGAAGCTGAAAATTGGCTATAACCGCGTATTCGGTTATTACATAGAGGTTTCCAATTCCTACAAAGAGCTGGTGCCGGAGGATTATATCCGCAAGCAGACGCTTTCAAATTGCGAACGGTTTATCACACAGGAGCTTAAGGAGCTGGAGTCGAAAGTGCTCGGCGCGCAGGAGCGCATGGTGCAGCTGGAATACCAGATTTTCAGCGATGTGCGCACTCGCGTGGCAGACGAGCTTTATCGCGTGCAGCGTACGGCCCATGCCGTCGCGCGGCTTGATGTGCTCTGCTCTTTTGCGCAGACAGCCGTTTCCTACGATTATACGCGCCCGGTTGTGGATGCGAGCGATCGGTTGGAAATTACAGACGGGCGACACCCCGTGGTGGAGCGGATGCTGGAGGATGCGCCCTTTGTTCCCAACGATACGGCTCTCGACTGCAAGGATTACCGCTGCGCCATTATCACCGGCCCAAATATGGCCGGTAAATCAACCTATATGCGGCAGGTAGCGCTCATCACGCTCATGGCGCAAATTGGCTCCTTTGTGCCCGCGCGCAGCGCGCAGATCGGCGTGGTGGACAGCATTTTCACCCGTGTTGGCGCGTCTGACGATTTGGCGGCGGGGCAGTCTACCTTCATGGTGGAGATGAGCGAGGTGGCCTCGATTCTGCAAAACGCTACGGCCAAAAGCCTGATTTTGCTTGATGAAATCGGCCGCGGAACCTCCACCTACGATGGCATGAGCATCGCCCGCGCGGTGCTGGAATTTTGCGCCGACTCTAAAAAGCTAGGGGCGAAAACGCTGTTTGCCACCCATTACCATGAGTTGACCGAGCTGGAAAACCAGGTTGCGGGTGTGAAGAATTACAATATCGCGGTGAAAAAACGCGGTGATGAAATCACCTTCCTGCGCCGCATCATCCGAGGCGGGGCCGATGGAAGCTACGGCGTGGAGGTGGCAAAGCTCGCGGGAGTGCCTGTGAGCGTGGTCAAGCGTGCGCGCGTTATTTTAAAAGCATTGGAGGGAGGCTCCCGTTCTGGCGCGGGCCCGGCCGAGATCCCCGATGCGGCTGAACTGCCCGAGGAGGAAGAAAATCCGCTTCTCCAGATTTCCATCGCTGGAAATACAAGCGCGGAAATCATGGAGCAGTTAAAAAATATTGACGTCAACACCCTTACGCCGATTGAAGCGCTGACCATGCTGCATGAATTGGTCCGCAAAGCGAAACGATAATTTGACAAGCGAAGCAAAAGCATTTTTATAGAAGGAGAGGACGCATATGGCAATTTACATGAAAGAACCGTCGCACACCTTTGGAGAATACCTGCTGATCCCAGGCTATTCCTCCACAAAATGTATCCCTGCAAACGTGAGCCTGCAAACGCCGTTGGTCAAATATAAAAAGGGGGAGGAGCCGGCGCTGATGCTCAATATCCCGATGACCTCGGCGATCATGCAGTCCGTATCGGATGATAAGATGGCGGTTGCATTGGCGCGGGAGGGTGGCCTGTCCTTTATTTATGGCTCCCAATCCGTGGAGAGCCAGGCCCAGATGGTTGCCCGTGTGAAGAGCTATCGTGCGGGTTTCGTCATCAGCGATTCCAATATCTCCCCAGAGGCAACGCTCAAGGATATTCTAGCGCTTAAGGAGCAGACCGGGCATTCCACCGTTGCGGTAACCGAGGATGGCAGCGCGCAGGGTAAGCTGGTGGGCCTTGTCACGAGCCGGGATTACCGTGTCAGCCGCATGCCGCTGGATATGAAGGTCCGCGAGTTTATGACTCCGTTTGCAAGCCTAATCACCGCCCAGGAGGATACTTCCCTCAAGGTTGCGAATGATATCATTTGGGAACATAAGCTCAACTGCCTGCCGATTATCAATCAGGAGCAGCGGTTGGTTTCGATGGTGTTTCGTAAGGACTATAATTCTCATAAGGATAATGAAAATGAATTGATCGACGCTTCCAAGCGCTATATCGTGGGCGCGGGCATCAATACGAGGGATTATGCCGAGCGGATCCCGGCTCTGCTGAAAGCGGGGGCGGACGTATTGTGCATTGACAGCTCAGAGGGATATACGGAATGGCAGAAAATTGTGCTCGATTATGTCAGGGAGCATTATGGGGATTCCGTTAAGGTCGGCGCGGGCAACGTGGTTGACCGGGACGGCTTCCGGTTCCTCGCAGAGGCGGGCGCCGATTTCGTAAAGGTCGGCATCGGCGGCGGCGCGATTTGCATCACGCGCGAGCAGAAAGGCATTGGCCGCGGGCAGGCAACGGCCCTGATCGAGGTGGCTGAGGCACGTGACGAATATTTTAAGGAGACGGGCGTCTATGTGCCGATCTGCTCAGACGGCGGCATTGTTCATGATTATCATATCACCCTGGCGCTTGCCATGGGCGCGGATTTCATGATGCTGGGCCGGTATTTCGCCCGCTTTGACGAAAGCCCGACCAAGAAGGTAAACGTTAACGGGAATTATATGAAAGAATACTGGGGCGAAGGCAGCGCCCGGGCCAGAAACTGGCAGCGCTATGATATGGGCGGCGCAGCGAAGCTGTCGTTTGAGGAGGGCGTCGATTCGTTCGTGCCCTATGCGGGCAGCTTGAAGGATAATGTGGAGCTTTCCCTCTCCAAGGTGCGCTCCACCATGTGCAACTGCGGTTGCCTGACCATTCCGGAGCTCCAGAAGAATGCGAAAATCACGCTGATCTCCTCTACGAGCATTGTAGAGGGCGGCGCGCACGACGTGGTGCTCAAGGAGAGCAGGCCGATTCTGTAATAGAAAAAAGCTATTCTGAAATGCGAATTGCCCGCGCAACGTTTAGAAAGGAGATTGCCATGCCGAAAATTCAGGTGCTGCCCCGCCATGTGGCCGAGCTGATTGCGGCGGGGGAGGTTGTGGAACGGCCCTCCTCCGTTGTAAAGGAGCTAATGGAAAATTCGATCGACGCGGGCGCAAGCGCGGTTACGCTTGAAATCCGGCGTGGCGGAATCACCTATATCCGCATCACGGATAACGGCTGCGGCATTGCGCGCGAGGATGCGCCTACAGCCTTTGTCAGCCATGCAACGAGCAAGATTAGACGGGAAGAGGATTTAAACGGCATCGGCACCTTGGGTTTCCGCGGCGAGGCGCTGGCCTCCATAGCAGCGGTTGCGCGCGTGGAGCTCTTGACCCGGACGCAGGAGGAGCCGGTGGGCACGCGGCTTTGCGTTGAGGGCGGAGAGCAGACGCTGCTCGATGATGCGGGCTGCCCGCAGGGGACGACGCTGATCGTGCGCGATCTGTTCTATAACACGCCCGCTCGCATGAAGTTTTTGAAGAAGGATGTGTCCGAGGCAAACGCTGTTGCAGGGGTTGTGGACCGCGTGGCGCTCTCTCATCCGGAGGTCAGCGTCCGCTTCATTCGGGATGGAAAGGAGGCGCTTTTAACCCCCGGCGATGGAAAGCTAATCAGCGCGATTTATGCGGTATACGGGAAGGATTTCGCCACGGGTCTGCTCCCGGTGGATTATGAGCTGAGCGGCGTGCGTATATCCGGTTTTGCCGCAAAGCCGCTGGCCGCGCGGCCAAACCGCACAATGCAGCTTTTCTTCCTCAATGGCAGGCTCGTCAAAAGCCGCACCGCTATGGCTGCTCTGGAGGAGGCCTATCGCAACACGATTATGGTGGGAAAGTTTCCGGCCTGCGTGCTGCATTTGCACGTGCCGAATGAAACGGTGGACGTCAACGTTCATCCTGCAAAGATCGAGGTCCGCTTTGCCAATGAAAAGCGTATTTTTGACGCGGTTTATTATGCCGCAAAAAATACGCTCCAGCAAAACGATCCGCGCCCACATGTGGAGCTAAAAAAACTGGACGCCCCTGTGGAAGCAGCGCGGCCGCCTGCGCCGGAGCAGATCACGATCCCCCAAAAAACGGATCATTTTTGGGAGCGTGAAACGGCAGCCTCTTATATCGGGAAAAACCGCCCGCAGCAGCGGCTGGCATCCCCCATATCCGGCTATGCAGCGGGGGAGGAGCCGGATACAGTGGACGCTGCGCTGCAAAAGCGCCGGGTACAAGGGCCGAAGAAAGCCCATCCAACGGAAAAGATAGATGAGAGCGCTCGTCGGAAGCGGCTAGAGCCCGCCCCATCGCTCGCGCCACAAGCGGAGATTGCCCAGGAAATGGATGCGCCCGCCGCACAGGAAACAGAGCGCCCCGTAACCATGGCGCAGCCTCCAAAGGAAGCGCCGCCGTTTCGGGTGCTGGGGGAGGCGTTCCGCACTTATATTGTGGTGGAGAGCGGGAAAGACCTGCTGCTGATCGATAAGCATGCCGCCCATGAACGGATGCTCTATGAGCAGCTTCGAAATGAGGCGAGGCGGGCGGATCGGCAGCTTTTGCTCGCGCCCGTGGCGGTAACGCTCTCAAAAGAGGAGTATGCGGTCGTTCTGCAAAACCTGGAGCTATTGCGCCAGGCAGGGTTTGAAGCCGAGGATTTCGGGGCGGGCACAGTGCTCGTGCGCGCCTGCCCGATGACGCTTGCGCAGGAGGATGTCTCGTCTCTGGTGCAGGAGCTGGCGGGTTACCTGCTGGCAAACCGGCGCGAGCTGATTCCGGAAAAGCTCGATTGGCTTTTTCACAATGTTGCATGCCGCGCCGCGATCAAGGGTGGAGATCAGACAAGCCCATATGAGCTGGAACGGTTTGTAGAAAAGCTGCTTCTTCAGGATGAAATTCGTTACTGCCCGCACGGCAGGCCTGTGATGGTGGTCATGTCGCAGGCAGAGTTGGAAAAGCAGTTTGGCCGGATGCAATGATGCAATAAAGATGGGGCGTTCAGCCCTTTGATGGAAAGGGGCAAGGAAAGGCAGCGCTTTTCAACTTCCCCTCGCAGGAAAGGAATGATCTCGTGATGGCGGCCGATCATCAAATACCGGTTCTTGCCGTTGTCGGGCCAACCGCGTCCGGGAAGACGGCGCTGGCAGTGAAGCTTGCCAAGGCGCTCGGCGGTGAGGTAATCGGCGCGGATTCAATGCAGGTCTACCAGGGCATGGAAATTGCCACCGCAGCGCCAACCATGGCGGAGCGGGAAGGCGTGCACCACCATCTCATCGGCATTTTGCAGCCGGAGGAGCGCTTCAGCGTTGCAGCCTATGTCGCACGTGCGCAGGCTTGTATTGCCGAAATCCGCGCGAGGGGCAGCCTCCCCATTTTGGCTGGCGGCACAGGGCTTTATATCGACACATTGCTTGACCATATCGAATTGATTGACGCCCCCGCAAGCCCGGAGACCCGCGCGGCGCTTTACCGCCGTGCGGAGCAGGAAGGCGCAGAGGCGCTCTGGGCGCAGCTGGAGCAAATTGACCCTGAGACGGCAAAGCAGCTGCATCCGGCCAATCTAGGCAGAGTGATTCGCGCGCTAGAGCTTTATGAAACTACCGGAGTGACGATGTCAGAGCAGCGCGAGCGCTCCAGGCGGGGCCCTTCGCCGTATGCCCCCTTTTATTTGGGGCTGGATTTCCGGGATAGGCAGCGCCTTTATGACCGGATCAACCGCCGTGTGGATCAAATGGTCAGCGACGGTCTGCTGGAGGAAGCACAGCGCTTTTTAGAGCGCGACCCGGATGGAACGGGTGCGCAGGCGATCGGCTATAAGGAATTGAAGCCTTATTTTTCCGGGGAAATGGCGCTGGAAGAAGCGCTGGAAAATCTTAAGCGCGCCACTCGGCGCTATGCAAAACGGCAGCTCACCTGGTTTCGCCGCAATGAGCGAGTTCATTGGCTGTGTTGGGAGGATTATGATACGCCCGGCGCACTGTATGGGGAGGCGTGTCGTCTGGTACAGGAATCGGATTGGGGGCGGATAAGATGACGCAAGAGGAAAAGAAGACGGCGGGCAAGGCGCTCAGGGCCCGTATTCTCAAGCAGAGTAAAAAGCCTCTGCTGATTCTCTGCATCATTCTGGCGGCGCTGTATTGCTGCTATCAGCTGTATCAGTGGCGCGTCCCAAGCGTGAAAACCGAAGTGGCAATGGAACAGAGCGTATATAATGCCGTGGATGCAGAGGTTTTTGTCGTTCGGGATGAATACATTCTCTCCAACACCGCCTCTGGGAAGGTGATCCCCTTGGTGGAGGATGGCAAGCGGGTTGCGAAGGGCGATGTGGTCGCTATGGTGTTCCGCAACGATGAAGAAGCGGCGAACTACTTGCGTGTCCGGGAGCTGGATAGCCAGATCAGCCATTATCAGCAGCTTGCAAAGCACCTCTCGTCTGCCTCTGATATCAACGCCCTGAATGAAGAGGCTTTTTCGATTTTGCTGGATAGCTTAGATACGGCGGGAAGCGGGCAATTCAGCAAATTCGGCGACCGGATGGAGGAACTGGGGGATTTGATGACCCGCCGCCAGATGACCATGGGGGAGGAGATCGATTTTGAATCCATGATCTCCGCGCTTCAGGCGGAACGCAGCGGCATCTCATTGGACGAAAGCGCTTATACCAAGATTACGGCAGAGCGCTCCGGCTACTATATCAGCAGTACGGATGGGCTGGAGGGGGTGCTTCCCTATGGGAAGATTGCCTCTGTCACACAGGATATGCTTCAAAAGGCGCTGGAAGCAAAGGCACAGCCGGCCAGCGGCGGTGTGGGCAAGATGGTGGATAGTTTCGATTGGTATCTGCTCTGTGCGGTCGATGAAAAGCAGGCCCTGCATTTTGAGCAGGGAGACAGCATTATGGTGCGCATGCCTTTCAGCGCGGCGGGAGAATTCAAAGCCGAGGTGGAGCATATCGCCCAGAGCGAAGATGGAAAAAACCTGGTTACCCTCAAGTGTAACCTGATGAATGAAACCTTTGCAAACCTGCGGCAGGAGACGGCGCAGCTTGTAACCAATGTCACCGTTTATTACGCCAAACCGCAGGCGGAAGAGGGCACAGATGAGCAAGAGGCGCCGAAGCCCAAGCAGTATGTTGTGGATAAGGGCATACGCGTCAGCACCAGCGCGGTGCGCGTTGTGGATGGGGAAAAGGGCGTTTATGTCCGGCGCGGAAATGTGGCCCGATTCCGCAAGCTAAATATTGTATATTCCGACCAGACCTATGTGATTTCCGCTACGGCCAGCCAGGATGGCGAGCCGATTGTGGACGATCCGAGCAATTATCTCAAGCAATATGATGAAGTCATATTAGAAGGGAAGGATTTATATGATGGAAAAATCATCGGCTGACCCGCGCTTTGCGCAGATCACGGAAAACTACAAGCGCATTCGGGAGAATATCGCGGCCGCCGCGGAGAAAAGCGGTAGAATGCCGGGCGATATTCGCTTTATGGCGGTGACCAAAACGGTTGAGCCTGTCTATATCAATCATGCCCTTTCCCTTGGGATCAGCCTGATCGGTGAAAATAAGGTGCAGGAATATCTGGGCAAGCGGGAATACCTGAACCTTGCGCATTGTGAAAAGCATCTGATTGGGCATTTGCAAACAAATAAGGTGCGCCAGATTGTGGGCGAGGTGGATATGATCGAATCGGTCGACAGCCTACGGCTTGCACAGGAGATCAGCCGCCAGTCCATGAAACGGGAAATTACCACGCCCGTGCTGTTGGAGGTCAACATCGGCGGAGAAGAGAGCAAAACCGGCATGGCTCCGGCAGAGCTGGAGGAAACCGCCTGCGCAATCGCGCAAATGCCGGGCATTCAGGTTTGCGGTCTCATGGCGATACCGCCCATTTGTGAAGAAGAATCGGTTTTGCGCGGATTTTTTTCTGATATGCGTAGATTCTTTGTTGACATGAAGGCCAAAAAAATAGATAATATCAATATGGACATTCTGTCAATGGGTATGTCCGGCGATTATGTTCAAGCCATTGAAGAAGGGGCCAATTTGGTCCGCGTCGGCTCTGCGCTGTTTGGTGCGCGGGTCTATTAAAAAGCCAGGAGGTTTATGAATATGAGCTTTATGGAAAAAATCAAACAGATCGTCAATGTGGACGAGGACAACTACTATGATAATGACGCCGTAGAAGAAGACTACGAAGAATATGACGATTACGACACCGGCAGGGAAGAAGCGGAAGAGGAGCCAGCGCGCCCCGTGCATGAGCCGCGTGCCGAGGCGAACCCCAACCGCGTTGTGCGCATTAGCAATGCCTCTTCTCAGCTACAGGTTGTGCTTGTAAAGCCTGACCGTTTTGACGATGTGACCGGCATTGCCGATCATGTAAACGGCAAGCGCACGGTTGTGCTGAATCTTGAATCTGCCAACCGGGAAACTTCTCGCCGCCTGCTCGATTTCCTCAGCGGCGTAGCATATGCGAACGGCGGCTCGATCAGTCCTCTGGCGAACAATACGTATATTATCGTCCCCTTCAATGTCGATTTTACCGGCGATTTAGCCGATGAGCTGGAAAATAACGGCGTTTTCTTTTAACGGGCAACGCTCTATCAAATTCAATATGGAGGATGAAATGCGATGCTAACGCCGCAGCAGGTGAAAAATCATCGCTTCCAGCTCGGCTCCCGCGGCACTTACCGCGCGGAAGAGGTGGATGCGTTCGTCCAGGAGTTGACCGCTTCTTTTGAAGAGGCTTATACACAGAATGAAGCGCTGTTGAAAAAAATCAGCCTTCTGGCGGATAAGGTGGAAGAATACCGCAGGGATGAGGATACGATTCGCTCGGCCCTGCTTGTTGCACAGCGCACAGCGGATCAAGTTGTGCGCGAGGCAAAGGAGAAGGCAGATGCTTGCCTCGCCGGGGCGGAGAACCGGGCGAAGGCCTTGGAAGAAGAAGCCAACGCCCGTTCCGGCCAGGTGATGCAGGAGGCGTCCGATCGGGCGCAGACGCTCACGCGCGAGGTGGACGCCCGCGTCAGCGCCCTATTAAACGACGCATCGGCTAAGGCGGAAAGCCTGGTTGGAGAAGCACAGGCCAAGGCCGACCGTTTGGTAGAAGAAGCCGGCCGAAACGCGCAGGAAAATTTGGCCCAGCTGCGTGAGGAGACAGAGCGCGAAAGCCTGCTGCTTGATCAAACGCGCGGCGCGGTCAGTGAATTCCGCGCCAATCTGATCGCCATGTATAAAGAGCATATTGAGCTGATCAACCGCCTGCCCATCCTGCCGGAGGGCAACGCTGTGCCGAGGCCGGATTTAGAGCCGGAAGAAGCGTTGACCGATGAGGCGCAGCAGCCGGAGGAGCAACCGCAGGAGGATGCTGCCGAAACACTCGATTCCGCAGATAGGGTGGAGGAAACAGAGGCGCTACTGACCGCTGAAAACAGCGTTCCGGAGGATGAGCCAAGCGCCACGGCAGAGGCCTCGCCGGAAGAAGAGCCGTTTGTGCAGCCCGAAGGGATGATGGGTCAGTTCCGCACTGTTTACAGCGCGGAGGAAACGCCATCGGACGCCTCTGAAGAAGAGGCGCAGCTCACCATGGGCGAGCCGGGGTTTCACCTGAATCTTGAGGAAGTCGTGGATGATGAGCCGCAACAGGCTCCTGTTTCCGGCACAGCCGGAGAGGATGCCGTTCCCTCCTTTGAAGGCTTCTTCCGTAAAAAATAAACTTTCAGCAGAAAAAATAAACAACGCAGAATGCGTCCCAAAACAGAGAGGCAGGGGCGGCTGGATGATACAGCAGCCCCTGCCCTCTGTTTTTGGGTTTGTTTTCTGCGGGAAGAAGGAGTGGGGCGTTTGCTTCAATTTTTTTCCCTTTTGACCGTAGGGCTGCTCGTGTGTATCGATCAATTGATTAAAATCATCATCAAACTCTGGCTGGAGCCGCTTCAAAATGTGCCTGTGATCCCCAACGTGTTGCATTTGATTTATGTGGAAAACACAGGCGCCGCCTTTGGTGTGTTGAAGGGCAGCGCGGTGGTGATGGGCGTGCTTTCCAGCGTGATTTTTATTGCTGGCATTTATCTAATCGTCAGCAAAAAGCTGAACACGGCCTTTTCCCAAAATAAGTTTGACATCGGCCTTTCCTATGCCACGGTCATTTTCATCCTAAGCGGAGGCCTGGGCAATTTTGTCGATCGTATTTTCCGCCATTATGTGGTGGATTTTATCGCGCCGGTTTTCATCAACTTCCCTGTTTTCAACTTTGCAGATTGCCTGATTACGGTGGGCCTCGTGCTGTTTATCATCTGGGTTGCCCGCTACTGCCTGGAGATCAAGCGGCTGGAAGCGCAGGAGAAACAGCAGGCGGAGCTGAAACGCAGGCAGCAGAATCAGGCGGAGAAGCAGGATGATTGACGCATTGCTTTTTTCAATTCCGCCGGAGCTGGATGGCGAGCGTGTGGACCGTGCGGTTTCCCAACTGGTGGAGGGCTTGAGCCGTTCTGCCGTACAGCGGCTGATCGAAGAGGGGAATCTCATCAAAAATCGGCAGCCTGTTTCGAAAAATGATCGGGTTAAGGCGGGCGACAGTGTCCGTGTTACCATGCGGGAGCCGCGTGCAATCGAGGCTCAGCCGCAGGAAATCCCACTGGATATCCGCTATGAGGATGACGACCTTCTGGTAGTCAATAAGCCGAAGGGCATGGTGGTGCACCCGGCGCCCGGCAACCCGGATAACACGCTTGTGAACGCACTGCTTTATCACTGCGGGGCAAGCCTTTCCGGCATTAACGGTATGATCCGCCCTGGCATCGTTCACCGCATTGACAAGGATACAAGCGGCCTGCTGGTGGTGGCTAAAAATGATTTTGCACATGCGTCGCTTGCCCGACAAATCAAGGAGCATACCTTTACCAGGGAATACAGCGCTGTTGTGCACGGGCGTCTGAAGGAGCCTTCCGGTACGGTGGATGCGCCTATTGGCCGCCACCCCACGAAACGCAAGCAAATGGCTGTGACAGACTGCCACTCCCGTAACGCGGTGACGCATTATGAAACTGTTGCGGAATTAGACGGCTTTACACAGATCCGTGTGCGGTTGGAAACGGGGCGTACCCATCAGATTCGTGTGCACATGGCCTATATTGGTCACCCGGTGGCTGGGGACCCGGTTTACGGCCCGAAAAAAAGCGCGCCTGGGCTGGATGGGCAATGCCTGCACGCAGGGCTGATCGGGTTTTGCCATCCGCGGGATGGGCGATATTTAGAGGTGGCGAGCGAGCTTCCCCCTTATTTTACCGCATTTTTAAGGAGAATTGGGAAATATGACGCAGACAAAGATTGAGCCGGAAGCAAAAAAGGATTTTTCCAGATGGCTGGTGGTTTCCGATATTGATGGCACGCTGAATAATAAACTACGTCGGCTTCCCAAACGCAATTTGGAGGCGATTACGCATTTTGTATGTGATCTGGGCGGGCATTTCACTCTGGCCTCGGGGCGGAATGTCATATCGCTCAAAAAGCATTTTGACCGCCTGCCAATTGCATCTACGCCTGCAATTGTTATGAATGGCGCGGGGATCTATGATTTTCAGAAAGATGAGATGATCTGGTTTCGCCCCATCAGTGCGCGCGGGGAGGAAATTACCAGGCTGGTGCTTGAAAAATTCCCTTTGGTGGAGGCTTCGGTATTCACAAAGGATTTTATCTATCTGCTTCATCCGCGCATTTTTGCGCCCGCTCAAATGATGGCGGATCATCTGCCGCATAAGTGGTGCGCCCATTTTGAACAGGTGCCATCAGGCGATTGGGGAAAGGTTATTTTTTATGGGCTTCCCCATCAGATGAAGCAGGTGGCCCGTTTTATTGATTCGTTAGAAAACCGTCAGGTGAATTTTATTGCCTCCTCTATTTCCACCTATGAGATGCTGGCCGAGGGCGTGCACAAGGGCACGGCGGTCAGGGTATTAAGCGAAATGCTGGGGATCCCCTACGATCACACGGCGGCGATTGGCGACTATTTTAATGATTTTGATATGCTCAAATCGGTATTTTTGCCTGCGGCCTGCGGCCAAGCGCCCAAGGCGGTGCACGCCGTTGCCAAATTCCATGCCTGCCATTGCAATCGCGGCGCAGTGGGGGATTTTTTAGAGCATATTGAGCGCACCTATGGTAAGGCATGACGGCCTAGCAAAACGGCCGAAAATAATTGCCTAATTGGGAAAACAAAAGGATAAATTTGCTATTTTTCTTGAATTTCAATTATTTTTTTTGAGGATTTTTTCTAATTTTTTTTTGCGTTTTCTCTTTACAAGAGCAGGATTTTATCGGATAATAGAATAGATTTTAGGAGGCGCGGGTTTGAAAAAGCTTTTTCAGGCCGTGGCTTTGCGCGTTTTCAGCTGCAAAGGTGCTGCCTCACATAGAAAGGAATGGTCATAAATGGATACGCAAGCGAAGAAACAGCTCGAAATGACCGCCTGCAAGGTCCGTATGGGCGTCATTGAAGAAACCTTCCAGGCCAAGTCCGGCCATCCGGGCGGATCGCTTTCCGTCACGGATCTCCTGACATACCTCTATTTTAAGGAGATGAATATTGATCCCGCACAGCCAAAGATGGAAACGCGCGATCGCTTTGTCCTCTCCAAAGGCCACACAGCCCCCGCGCTCTACGCGGTGATGGCGCAGCGCGGCTATTTCCCGGAGGAAGAGCTTAAATCACTGCGCAAAGTTGGTTCGCGTTTGCAGGGGCATCCGAGCATGAAGCTGCTGCCGGGGATCGATATGAGCACAGGCTCCTTGGGCCAGGGCATTTCGGCCGCCGTGGGTATGGCACTTGGCTCGAAATATGGGCATAAAGGTTTTCGGGTTTACACTGTGCTCGGCGATGGCGAGTTGGAAGAGGGCCAGGTTTGGGAGGCCGCAATGTTTGCAGCGGCCAAAAAGCTTGATAATCTCGTTGCGATTGTCGATAACAACAACCTGCAAATCGACGGCTCTGTGGAAGAGGTCAATTCCCCCTATCCGATTCCGGAAAAATTTGTGGCCTTTGGCTGGAATGTGATTGAAATCGACGGCCACAGCTTTGATGATATGGAAGCCGCCCTACAGGCTGCCCATACATGTAAGGATAAGCCCACTGCCATCATTGCGCAAACTATCAAGGGCAAGGGCGTTTCCTTCATGGAAAATCAGTGCGCATGGCACGGCACTGCGCCGAATGCGGAGCAGTATGAGCTGGCGATGAATGAATTGAAGGCCGCATTGGCAGAATTGGAGGCGGAATAAGATGGCAGAGGTAATCAAAAAAGCGACGCGCGACGGTTACGGCAACGCGCTCGTTGAACTGGCTGAAAAATATGACAACCTAATCGTGATGGATGCCGACCTGGCGGCGGCTACCAAAACCGGAGTGTTTAAAAAAGCCTATCCCGATCAATTTTTTGACGCGGGTATTGCGGAATGCAACCTCATGGGCGTTGCGGCAGGCCTTGCCACAACGGGCTATTTGGTTTTCGCTTCTTCCTTCGCTATGTTTGCGGCGGGCCGCGCGTTTGAGCAGGTGCGCAATACGATTGGCTATCCGCATATCAATGTGAAGATCGGTGCAACGCACGCCGGCATTTCCGTGGGTGAGGATGGTGCGAGCCATCAGTGCTGTGAGGATATTGCCCTGATGCGCACGATCCCGGGCATGGTCATCATCAACCCGGCGGATGATATTGAGGCGCGCGCGGCTGTGTTTGCCGCTGCGGAATACGACGGCCCCGTTTACTTGCGTTTTGGCCGTTTGGCGGTGCCGCGCATCTTTGACGAAACGTATTCCTTTGAGATCGGCAAGGCCGTTGAGCTGCGTGATGGCGGGGATGTCACGATCATCGCTACCGGCCTGATGGTCAATGAGGCGCTGATAGCGCAGGAAGAGTTGAGGAAGGAAGGCGTGAGCGCCCGCGTCATCAATATGGCGACCATCAAGCCGATTGACCGTGACTGTATCATTGCAGCCGCGAAGGAAACGGGCGCGATTGTTACGGCGGAGGAGCACAGCATCATTGGCGGCCTCGGTTCCGCAGTGGCGGAGGTCGTGAGTGAAACAGTGCCGGTGCCCGTGGTGCGCGTGGGCGTGGAGGATACGTTCGGCTGCTCTGGCCCAGCGGTAGAGCTGCTGCATGTGTTTGGCCTTGATGCGGCCAATATTGTGGAGAAAGCTCACAAGGCAATTGCGCTAAAAGCATAAGGCTTTCTGAAAAAATGGTTGACAAACGAACATCAGCCGTTTTATCATAATCAATAAGGGCAGAGGGGCCTGCTGGTGCTGGCCCCTCTGTTTTTTTCAAAAAAATAGGATTGATACAAGCTTTTTGCACGTTGGGGGATCAAAAAATGAAAAATATTGTACTGATCGGCATGCCTGCATGTGGAAAAAGTACGATCGGCGTCATTCTTGCAAAGACGATGGGCGTCGGCTTTCTGGATACGGATTTGCTGTTGCAGCAGCGCGAGGGCAAGCGCTTGCAAGAGATCATTGATGGGCATGGGCTGCCATATTTTTTGCGTGTGGAATCACACGCGATTCAAAGCATTGATTGCCGCGATACGGTAATCGCTACGGGCGGGAGCGCCGTTTACAGTGAAATTGCCATGCGCCATCTACATCTGAGCAGCATCCTGATCTATTTACAACTGCCGTATGAGGAGATTGAGCATAGGCTCGATAATATCAAAACGCGGGGCGTTGCCATGGAAAAGGGCGAATCTCTGTATTCGCTTTATCAGGAGCGTGCGCCGTTGTATGAAAAGTGGGCCGATCTTATCATTGATGCGGCGGGCCAAACGGCAGAGCAGACGGTAGAGGCCATTTTGGAAGCCATCGGAAATGAAAATGGGAACCAGTAAACAAAAGCGGGGCGCATATGCGCCCCTTCTGCTGATACAGGCCAAAGGTCTGACCGGAAGATAGAGAAAGCCTGTTGCCGGCTTGGTTGCAGGGAAGAGCCTCTGCGGATGTATATGAAGCGGCAGTGGAGCCTTGTGGCGGGCATGGCCAGACCCTTCCAGGAGATGATGGGGGCAGATTGTGTTTGACTAGCCTGATCAGAGACGGATAAAACAACAAAAACCAGGCGGCATGCCACCCATGCGGGTGCATACCGCCTGATTTTATTTTTACCCAATTGGCTGCACAAATCGCGGCACATATTGCAACAGGCCGTTTACCCGCCGGGATTCCATCAGGGCAATTTCCTTCACCAGCATGCGGGCAGGCGGCAGCGTTTGGCCGTAGTCCTTTGCCCGAAAACCAGGCTCCAGGATGACCTGACGCCCCAGCGTCAGATGCGGCCGGAAGGCCCGCTTTTCTAGGGAAAAGCCTGCCTGCATAAGCGCTGCGTTCACCTGCTGTTGGAGAGCGGTCAGCGCACCATTTTCCGGAACGCCCATCCACCAAAGATCGCCTCCGCTCCGCTGAAAGCATCCCAACCCTGCAAGCTCCATGGCAAACGATTCTGCGTGGATAGAGCCGAGCGCCCGTTTGGCCGAATCTATCCGATTCGTTTCACCGAGAAAGGCAAGCGTCAAATGCAGGTTTTCTCTGCGGCTAAAATTGCCCTGCCGCGCATGGCTTTTGAGCCCTGCAATCGCAGCGCAGAGCACATCCTTGCATGGTTCATCGAAACAGATTGCCACAAAAAGCCGCATGTTTCCCACTCATCCTTCCTTCGTCAGGGCGCGATTACCTTTGCTGCTGGCTCCTTATTGCATCCAAAGGAGAAGGCTGCGCGTCGGCTTTTTTAATATCGAACCAAAACATCACGCCGTCCGGTTGATTTTCACAGCCATATCCACAGCCATATAGCTCCTGGAGGGCGCGGACGATGGAAAGCCCAAGGCCGTAGCGCTGCTCTGAGCCGCGCTTGCGGGATTTATCCGCCCGGTGGAAGCTGATCCAAATTTTATCCAGCTCATCTTGCGCAATCGGTTCTCCCGTATTGAAAACACGCACTCGATAACGATTCTCTTCCGTTTCGATGCAGTCAATCTCAATTCGCTTTTCTCCAGAGGCATGGGATACGGCATTGATCATATAATTGTTCAACACGGTCGTGAGCTTTTCCACATCTCCATAGCCGCGGTATGCTTCCGGGATATCTGCCTGGACAGCGATCCCATTTTCATCGAAGAGCAGGCGGCGAGTATTGAGAAATTCAGTGGTCAGCTCGCGGATGGAGAATGGCTCTTCATGCAGCTGGTAAGCGCCGGCCTCATAGCGGGAGAGCTCCAGCAGCTCCATCACCATTCGGTTCATATGCCGGGTTTCCTCCATAATAATGCCGCAGTATTCCGCGGCCTGCTCCGGCTCCTGCGCAACGCCGAGCTGGAGGCCTTCCGCATAGCCCTGAATGATGGCAATCGGCGTTTTGAGCTCGTGGGATACGTTGGAGATGAATTCCTTTCGAATCTGCTCCGTGCGACGCTCCTTTTCAATATCCGCCTCGAGCCGCCGGTTTTTTTGTTGCAAATCCTTGAGCGTTGCATCCAGCGAATCGGAAAGGACATTAATGCTGCGCGCAAGCTCGGAAAGCTCATCTTTCCCTTTGGCGGTGCACTTGCGGGAGAAATCCATCTGTGCCATGCCGCGGGTTACCTGGTTCATTGCAATCAGCGGCTTGGTGAATTTATTCGCATACCAGGCGGCGAAAATGATGGCGCTGAACATGATAATCACGGTGATCGCGCCAAACAGGTTGTTCGCCAACAGCGCATTAGATTCAATCACATTTTTTTGGGCGGATACTTCAATGGTTTGCCCATTCTCCGTTGGGAGGCCGAATATAATATACTGAATATCATGGCTGCGCCCTTCGCGCACTTCAAAATAGGAGCCGTCGCTGCGCGATTCCCGCTCCAAGGTGGTAAGGTTATATTTAAATTGTTTGAAAAAATCATCGCTGAAGAGCGGGCTCCCGGAGCTGTAGCTATAGGGATTGTAAAAGGTAGCCCAAAGGGGGCGTCCGGCTGAATCCATAATCTCCACAGCAATGTTGTATTTTGTAGCAAGAGAATAAAGCTGATCCCGAAAATCGGTTTCCTGTGTCTGATCCATCTCGTTAATGCTGCGGGCCGCCTGCTGGAGATTATCCTTTTCCCTCCAAATATACACCTGCGAGAGCAATCGGGAGTTGACGAATAAAATCAGTGCGGCGCTTAGCAGAAGGATCGCCACGATCTGGAAAAAGAGCTTTTGCTTGATGCTCCCTTTAAGGGGGCTGTTTTTATCACGCTTCAGAGTTGGCAACGTCATATCTGTCCCTCGATTTTATAGCCCATTCCGTAAACCGTTTTCAAATGCGCGCCGCCCCATTCGCCCAGCTTCGTGCGCAGGCGCGCCATGTGAGAATCGACTGTGCGGATATCGCCCACATAATCAATGCCCCAAATGGAATCAAGCAACTGCTCGCGCGTATAAACGCGGCCAGGGCTCGCCATTAGCTTGCGCAGGAGATTGTATTCCTTGAGCGTCAGCTCCAGAGGTTTCCCGTGCAGGGTGACCTCGTGCGCTTCTTCGTTAATGCAGAGCTCGTCCATATGCATGGAGTCGCCAGCATCCGGCGCCTGTGCGCGCCGCAGTAGAGCGGCCACCCGCTTCATCAGCACAGAAGGGCTGAACGGTTTCGTCACATAGTCGTCAGCACCGGCCTCAAAGCCCATCAGTTCGTCAAATTCCTCGCTGCGGGCGGTGAGCATCAGGATGGGCATGTTGGAGGTTTCGCGCACGGCGCGGCATACCTCCCAGCCGTCACGCTTCGGCATCATCACATCGAGCAGCATGAGCGCCGTATCCGGATGCGCATGAAAAACAGAGAGGGCTTGCTCGCCATCCTCCGCTTCCAGCGGCTCGTAGCCCTCCCGGCGAAGAAAATCACACACCAGCCGGCGAATGTGCGCTTCGTCGTCCGCAATCAAAATTTTCTGCATGATGCAAGCCTCCCAGCTTTTGGATTGGTTTCTGCATTTGATTTTAGCACAGCGGAAGAGGGCTTACAAGCAGCTTCACAATCCTTTTACATTTATGCAATTTTTATGTCATAGTGTTTTACGGCGGTTTGTCATGGGGATATGATAAATCGCCCGGTTCAGTTGTGAACCGGGCGAAATGAGGTTATTTTATTATGCGTGTTTCTCTTTGCTTTTCCAAACTGCAACCATCCACATCAGCATCAGGAGAACCGAAAGAACCGGCTGATTGTTGAAAATCGCATCGTAGGGAAGTGGAGCATTACAGAAAAACAAAATCCATAGCATTCCCCAGAGACTGCCGGCTGCGATAGATATGCACTTGAAAGCAAAAAAGCTGGAATCATGTTTAAAAGTGACGATCCAGGAAATCAGGAGCAGGATCGTGAGCAGGGGAAGCGCCCACCAGTTTATGAAATAAAACGAATCGTTGAAATTCGTGAGGCGAGGGTACTTCGTTACGACAAAAATGAAAACGGCATATAAGGCGAGCATCCCGGATAAGATCCCATTTACTATTCTTGTTTTTGTCATGATAAAAATCTCCCCATGTGAAATAAAAATTTTATGTGACCCAATGTAGTACAACGAGGGTTGCTGCCAGACAGGCGGAAATCAGGGCTAACCGCCTGAGGAACCTCTTCCGGGCAGACAGAATCGTTTTCACCCGATTGGCGACTTCTTCTTCCGAAAGGGTAGAATGGGCAGCGTGATATCCATCCATCTGCAATAAAAAATCCGAGCATTCTTTGATAAAATCCGGGTCCATCTCCTGATAAGGCTTAGCTAACTCCGCAGAGAGCAGCATTTCCACCTGTTGCCGCTCGAAGAAATCCTTATTATTACACATATAAATCTCCTGGTTCTTTCATGATCAAATATATATGGTCGTAAATAAAAAAGGTTTCACAAAATCCTGATCAAAAATGGCCGATGGATGAAAAGATGATTTTGGATAGCTCTTTCATCCGCTTTCGCAAACGGAAAGCACGCAGTCGGATGGCTTTCTCGGTTGTTTGCAATTCCGTGGCTATCGTATGATACTGTTTATGTTCCATATAGATTTTCGTATACAGTTCCATTTCTTTTGGCGCCAGGCTGCTGAGCACCTGCGTTTTGCCATGCGCAATCTCATCATCGGTTATGCTGTTTTCCAGTAGGGTTAAGATATCGGAATCACACGGGATTTCCTGATTGGAATGGTCGATGGAAAAAAGCTTTTGATTTTTTTTCTCTTTTTTATAGGCCTCCTTTATTTTTTTATCCGCTACAGAATATAACCACGCTCGTAAATTCGTATTTGTCAGGCCGCCGTGGCGTTCCAGCAGCAATAAAAAAACATCCTGCACGAGATCTCTGGCCAGGTGCTCATCATAATTCACTTTTCGTAAACAAAATAAGTATATTTCCTCATAATAGGCGGCGGCTATATGTTCAAGCTCTGATTTGTTCATAAAAATTACTCCTAAATTTTTGAAACATTTTCAAATTTTTTACATATAATAATGAAAACGATAAGAGGAAACGGTGTTAACTCTACTCCAATAATACCATATGTTAAAATCTTTTACCATATAAAGTAAAAAAGGTGATTCAATCAGTGAGTGATTTTTTGGACAGAATGATGAAAGGGATGGGACAGTTTCAAAAGGAGGATTATGATGAAAGCTATCAAAAAAATTGCGTTGTGTCTAGCTGTATTATTTGTAATGCAGGCAATGCCGATTGGGGTTTTTGCTGTGTCTTTTAAGGATGCCCTATCTGAGGATTCGAGGGGAATCAGTGTGCTTGCACACTATGTCAAGGAAGATGCTGGAAGGGCAGGTATGCTTTACGTCAACGAATATAATCAGGAGACAATTGTAAAACGATCAGATGCATCCATTATGAGTGATGATGCACAACTAGAGTTGATTTATTACTATAGCTCGTATGAAAATGGCTATTCTTCGCATTCCCCTTATGGAAACCATTGGAAAACAAACTATGATATCAAGCTGCAATACGATGCTGAAAACGATCAATTTATTTATCTTCATAATGACGGAGCCACTGTAGCCTTTGAAAAGACAGATGAGATGCAGGGGGGAGACATTTACTGGAAGGAAAAGCTCACAATGCTATGTCGTTTGGATAAGCTTTATGTGAAACAGAACAGTACCAACCCTGCTGATGCGCGAATCGAAACAAAGAAGGGCGAAACGTTGACATTTGATTCTGAAGGGCGGTTGGTGCGAATCAAAACGCAACAATCGGATGTTCAGATTTCATATCATCTAAATGGAATATCAGAAATTTCAGATGCCGCTGGGAACAGGCTGCAATTCAATTATGGAAATGACAACAGGGTCGAAACGATTACTGGTTATCAAGGAAAAACGCCGATATTAATTGAAAAAGGTGAAAAAAATGTCCCCTACCAAATTCAATATCAATATGATATAAAAGGGCGTTTGATATCTGTGACCTATCCAGATGGTAAAAGCATATCCTATGGATATCTATTTCCAGATAAGCTCTCAACCATCCAGAACATTGACGAAAAATGCTTAGAAATCGCCTATGCACAAAAGAGAGCAGAAACGATTCAGCAGATTTCTAGCGAAAATCCTGCTTTAAGCCGTGATATTGCTTCCTTGAAACATAATAGCAATGGTAATATTATAAAGTCAGAATTATTTGGAGAGACAACGTATCAATATAATGAGTACGGATTGCTGGTTTACGACGACAAAACGATGGCCGCAATCGATAAAGAGGCCAGAGAGGTGGAACTCGCTTCCGAGAAAGCTACAGTGGAACGGGTACGCCCTTGCAACTGCGAAGATTGCCATTTGGTTGCTTGTGAATGTGAATGTAACCGGCAAGAGGATTGCAATTGTTTCTCGTGCAATATTTCTATTTCGGCTACAGGTGGTCAAAAGGTATTGTCAGCGGAATCCAAGATAACAAATGCGTCTGCGTCGCAATCCGATATAAAGCTGTATCCGTCTGGATATGTAGCGGAAGAAACAGATAGCTTGGGCACCAAAGTGGCATATCAGTATGATCTGAATCAAAACCTTACGAAAGTTACTTTGGAGTTGGCTGGACTTACCGATGGTATTATCGAAAATAAGTATCAATATGCCAACGATAAGCTTATATCGATCGAGAATAACAACACCAAATATGATTTATTATATGATGAATGGGGAAATCCCAGTGGGGCAGATATTGAAGGGAAACCCCATGTGCGTTATCATTATGTGGATGGCAATATTAGCTTTCTACAAACACAAGCGTATGCAAATGGTCAGTGCATATCTTATGCTTATGATGATAATGGCCGCATCTCCAGTATTAGCACGGATGGAAAAACAGCAATGTTTGAATACGAATATCTGCAAGATAATGGTATGAGAATCACAAATCATTCAAATGGCACTAAGATGCTATTTGCAGATAATTCCTATCAAATCTATGATATCAACACAAATAAACAGATTTTTTCAATAGAAAGCAAACCGGGCCGAACCGATATTTTAAAAGTTGGGGAGCATATTTACGACATAAATTGGGAGTACGTGGATAGCTACAAAAAAGGACTCTACTCTTTCCAGATAAATACCAAAGGGAAAAACACCTCATCTACAGTTGATGTAATTCGTGATAAAAATGAGAAGAATCTAGCAACATTGGTTACCACATCGAGTCAGGATCATCTAGGTAGTAATATTTCATACACTGAGTCGGGGCTTGTTCGTAATATTATGACGAATTACCAACATAGTGACAAAATAATAAAACAGGATTGGGCTTATGAGTATGACAGTGAAAACCGCTTACAAGACGTTAAGTACAACGGTAAGCCTTATGCGCAATATGCATATGACGCAACTGGTCAACTTTCTAAGTTTGTTGATTATAAGGATAAGGTGACAATAACCTATCGCTATGATGCTGCGGGAAACCTTTTAGGAAAAACGGAATACTCGAATGGTCGGAAACAAAAAATTAATGATTACGAATACAGTGATGGGAGTTGGAAAGACAAGCTGACAAGATTTTCTGAAGAAAAGATTCTGTATGATGAAATTGGAAATCCGATAAAATATGGAGACACTTTATTTTCTTGGATATCGGGCAGACAAATGAAATCGATTAGCAATCGTACTCATCGTATTGAATACTCATATGACGATAATGGAATGCGCCAAAGCAAAACGGTATATGCCTTAGACAGAGAAAAGCCATCCTTTACATACCGATATTTTTGGAATGACGGTTCGCTTGTAGGTTTTGATGTATTTGATTACGATCTTGGCAAGTTGGATACGGTTGCTTTTATTCTAGATGATACAAAGAACCCCTATGGATTTATCGTCAATGATACAGATATATATCTGTATGAGAAAAATTTTAACGACGATATTATCGGTATTTTTAGCAATGGAGAAAAGGTAGCAGAGTATACATATGACTCATTTGGAAATATTGTGAGTTTTCAGGAAACAGAAAAGGTCAAATTATATAACATCTTATTTTACCGTGGATATTGCTATGACCGAGAAACGGACATGTATTATTTGAAGTCAAGATATTATGTTCCTGAATGGGGACGCTTCTTGAATGCGGATCAGTATGTAGACACAGGCACAGGCGTATTGGGAACGAATATGTATGCTTATTGCGAAAACGATCCTATCAATTATTCTGATCCCGAAGGTTTATGGAAAAAAAGAGGAAATGAAGATAGTCATGAAAAGATAACAAGACTTACGTATGCTGGGGAAAATTATCGTTTTCTTGAAGATATGATTGATGCAAATGTTTGGATAGATGAAACATACAGCGCAACAAATAGATCCTATCAGAAATATCACTTTGATCGACGTAAATATACGGATGGATCGACAGACGATACTAGACTTGAATTAGTTTCATATTGGATTAAGGAAGCTATAAAGTGCGCGGAGAATTCAGTTTGGGAAGCGAAATATCTTGGGCGTGCTATGCATTCTGCACAAGACTATTCTTCACATGGTAATATTGGAATTAATCATTGGATGGCTATTCATGGCGCTTATGCAGATGACCAAAGATATATTTGGGATGATGATAAATTGCGAGGTTCTGATGTATTACCAGGTTTTTCTGGCGTAACGAAAACGAATGGAACACAATATAGATGGATTGAAGCACAGGAAAATACAGGAGCAGTGGTGTTAATATATTACTTGATGAGAGCTGGACGTTTATAGAATTCGGTAGTCTGAAAATACTTGACAATGTCTTGTGTGTGTTGTATTATGTGCTCATAAACATGTAATTAAACCGCTGATTGAGAGTAGTAGCATACCACACCGCTTTTCAGAGAGCCGCGCATTGGTGCGAGCGTGGCAGGCAGGCGTTATGTGAATGGACTCATGAGGGCGGCCCGAAAGGCGCAGAGCCGAGTAGTTGCCGCCGGGAGACCCCATCCGTTACCAAGGGGGCGCGCATGATGGTGTGCGAAGCGAGCGGGCGCTTTTGGAGCGCCAATTTGGGTGGTACCGCAGGAGTCTATTTGTTTATAACTCTTGTCCCTTACAATCGTAGGGGACAAGAGTTTTTTATTTTATTTGAGAAAGGGGCAACAATCATGTCAAAGCACGTACCGTACCGCATCTATCTGCCGGAAGAGAGGATTCCGCGGCAGTGGTATAACCTGCGCGCGGATATGAAGGAGCAGCCCGCTCCGTTTTTGAACCCGGGGACCATGCAGCCCCTGAAGCTCGAAGAATTATATCCGATTTTCTGCGAGGAGCTTGCGCAGCAGGAGTTTGACTCTACAAACCGGTATATTGATATTCCGGAGGAGATCGTGGAATATTACAAGACCTTCCGTCCCTCTCCGCTCATCCGTGCCTATAATTTGGAGAAAGAGCTGGGCACGCCCGCGAAAATCTACTGTAAATTTGAAGGCAACAACACCTCCGGCAGCCATAAGCTCAATTCCGCCATCGCGCAGGCCTATTATGCCAAAAAGCAGGGCCTTCAAGGCCTCACTACGGAGACGGGGGCCGGCCAGTGGGGCACGGCGCTCTCCATGGCGTGCGCATATTTCCACATTCCGTTGACCGTTTATATGGTCAAAACGAGCTTTAATCAGAAGCCCTACCGCAAGTCGATCATTGAAACCTTCGGCGCGGAAATCATTCCCAGCCCGAGCGATACGACCAAGGTCGGGCGTGAAATCCTCCAAAAATTCCCCGATACGGGCGGTTCGCTCGGCTGCGCGATCTCCGAAGCGGTGGAAAAGGCCGTTTCAACGCCCGGCACGCGCTATGTGCTCGGCTCGGTGCTCAACCAGGTGCTCCTGCACCAGTCCGTGATCGGCCTGGAGGCGAAACAGGCCATGGCGCTCTATGACGAGTACCCGGATATCGTCATCGGCTGCGCGGGCGGTGGCTCGAACCTTGGCGGCCTGATCGCACCCTTTATGCAGGACCGGCTGACCGGCAAAGCGAACCCCTATTTCATCGCCGTGGAGCCGGCCTCCTGCCCATCGATGACGCGCGGCAGATATGCCTATGATTTCTGTGATACCGGCAAGGTTACGCCGCTGGCCAAGATGTACACGCTTGGCTGCGAATTCCAGCCTTCCCCCAACCACGCGGGCGGGCTGCGCTACCACGGCATGTCGCCGATCCTGTCAAAGCTCTATCACGACGGCTTCCTGGACGAAGCGCGCGCCGTGGAGCAGACTAAGGTGTTTGACGCGGCGATCCGCTTTTCCCGCTGCGAGGGTATCCTGCCCGCGCCGGAATCCTCCCATGCCATTTATGCGGCGATCGAGGAAGCCCTCAAATGCAAAGCCTCCGGTGAGGCCAAGACGATCCTCTTCGGCCTGACGGGCACCGGCTATTTCGATATGGCCGCTTACGCCTCTTATTTTGACCGGACGATGAGCGATTCCATCCCGACCGACGAACAGCTTGAAAAAGGCTTTCAGGGCCTCCCGAAGGTAGCGGAATAATCGGTTATGAATTTTATTGTTACCGCATAGTTTATGAAAAAGCATCCTGTATCCGGAATGGGGCTTCGGATACAGGATTTTTTTTGAATCGAAAAAAGTTTTCAGACCGCCGTGTTATTGACGGAAACGCTTTCATATGTTACGATTCTGTAGAATCCTGTCGTCCGGCCCACCGGACGATTGTATATTATTTTGAAAAACCGTTTTCGATTCAAAATTTGGGAACGGCAGGGGAGAAAGGAAGAAGATAGGATGAGCAAAGTTAAAAATGAGGCTACGATCAAAAATCCGATCGTCAAGGCCGTGCGCGAGCAGTTGGAGCATCGGGCTTTATGGCTGTATCTACTCTGCGACGAGGCGGGCAAGCGCGGCCTTTCGTGGGAGGATTTCGGCTCCGCGGCAGTCAAGCGCTGCGGCCTGTATCAGGGTGCGGGCCTTGTGAAAAAGGGCGGCACGCAAAGCCTGAAGGGGCTGCGCAAAACGCTGTTTACCAAACCGGCGCAGTGGATGTTTGAAATGGACGTCAAGGAATGCACGGACGACTTGCTGGCGATTGATTTTCACTATTGCCCGCTGGTGAAGGCCTGGCAGAAGCAGGGCTGCTCAGATGAAGAGATCGCCCTGCTGTGCGATATCGCCATGTGCGGCGATCACGGCATCGGCGAAGCCTACGGCTGCGAGCTGGAGCTGCCGCAGTGCATCGCAAAGGGCGATCCGATCTGCGCGCTGCGCTATGTGCGGAAAAAGTAAGGGATTAAGGAAGAAGGAAAGGAAAAAGCACACCTATGAATCAAATCAAAAAAGTATCGAAGAAGATCATCCTCGCTTACTGTATTCCGCAGTTTGCTGTGGGCCTGTTTACGGCGATGATCTCCAATTATCTGCTCTATTTTTACCAGCCCTCGAAGGAGTCCGGCATCCCAACGCTGATCACGCAGGGCGTCGTGGTGCTCGGCATCCTCACCTTTATCGGCTTTGTCAAGGCTGTCGGCCATATCATCGACGCGGTGACGGACCCGCTGGTTGCGAACCTGAGCGACAAAAGCCGCAACAAAAAGGGCCGCCGCATTCCGTTCATGAAATATGCCGCCATCCCCTTCGGCCTTTCAGCGTTGCTCATTTTCTGCGCGCCGCAGAATACGCCCGGCCTTGTCAACAACATCTGGGTGGCGGTGTTCATCTGGGCATATTTCGTGTTTTATACGCTTTATATGATCCCGCATAACGCGCTGCTGCCGGAGATGATCACGGATACTAAGGAGCGCGTTAATGTTTACACCTTCAACTCCCTATTCTTTGTCACGGGCAGCGCGCTGGGCTATGTGACCCCGGCGCTCGTCGGCATGTTTAAAAACGCGGGGTTGGATGTGCTGCTGGCCTGGCGCGCGACGTTCGCGATTTTCACGGTGGTCGGCATCATCCTGCTGCTGATCCCGGCTGTTATGATTAAGGAGAGGGAATACGTCAATTCCGTGCGCCCGACCGTGTCTCTCATGCAGTCCTTAAAGCATGCGTTCAGCAACAAGCACTTCCGCTGGGTCACCCTCGGCCAATTGCTGGAGGGCACGGCGATGTCCTTCTTCCAGTCCTGCATTATGTATTATGTGACAAGCCTGATGGGCCTGCCGGAAACAGCCTCCGTCGCGATCCTCGCGATTTCCATTGTCGGCTCCCTGTGCCTGTATCCGCTCATCAGCAAATGGGGCAAAAAGTCCGGCAAGCGCAAGCCGATTATCTGGGGCTGCGTGGTGTTTACCATTGCGGAGTTCATTATCTGCTTTGGCGCGGATATGCCCGGCCCGGCGATGGTAAAGGCCTGCGGCCTCGCCCTCTTCGTCTCCTTCCCGTTTGCGGTGCTCAACATCCTGCCCGGCTCCATGATGGCGGACGTCATCCAGTATGACACCCTGATCACCGGCATCAACCAGGAGGGCATTTTCAGCGCGGCGCGCTCTTTCATCACCAAGCTCGGCACCTCCCTTGCGATCATGATCGTGCCGTCGCTGACGGTGATCGGCGCTGCGGCGGGCGAAAACATTGGCCGGACGGGCCTAAAGGTCACGGCGCTTGTCGGCGGCCTGTTCTGCCTGGGTGCGGTGATCGCTTTCATCAAATACCGTGAGGACGAGGTGCTCGGCCTGATCCGCCAGAAAGGGGAGAAGCAGGAGAAGGAGGCGGTGCGGAAATGACCGCCCTCTATATTTTTCTCGTCATTCTGGCCGTGTTGCTGCTACTGTTTGCCGTTTTAGCGCTTAATGCCGTGCGCGCCAAACAGCGCGGGCGCAGGCTCGCGCCGCAGCCCGATTATTACAGCGAAGCAGAGCTTGCGCAGCATGCGGAGAGGCTGGCCCAAATGATCCGCTGCGAAACGGTTTCCTGCCGCGAAAGCTTTGACGATACGGAATTTAAAAAATTGCGCGACACCGTGCGGGAATTGTTTCCGCTCTTCCATGAAAAGGCGCAGTTTATGACGTTCAGCTACGACTGCTGGGTCTACAAGCTGCCCGGCAAAGACCAAAGCCGCAATATGATGGTGATGTCCCACCACGACGTGGTCGCGGGCACGGGGGAGTGGAAGCACCCGCCATTTGCCGCGGAGATCGCGGACGGTAAGCTCTGGGGCCGCGGCACAGTGGATACGAAAACGCCGCTGTTCGCGGAATTTACGGCTTTTGAGGAGCTGCTGGGGGAGGGCTTCGAGCCGCCCTGCAACCTGTGGCTCGCCTCCTCCCACAATGAGGAGATCGGCGGCGACGGCATCCCGCTGGCGCTGGAGTATTTTAAAAAACAGGGCATTGAATTCGAGCTGATCCTCGACGAGGGCGGCGCGGTCATCGCTGCGCCGATGCCAGGTATCTCCTGCAAGTGCGCGATGCTCGCCGTGCATGAAAAGGGCCGCCACCTGCTCAAGTGCACGGCGGAGGAGGGCGCGAGCCACACGGGCCTTGCGCCGAAAACCGATACGCCCGTGGTGCGCATGGCAAAATTCATTGCAGAGGTATCGGAGAAAAAACCGTTTATCCGCCGGATTTATCCGCAGGTGCGGGCCATGTTTGAGGGCCTTTGCCCCTATATGGCCTTCCCGATGCGGCTGATCTTTGCAAACCTCTGGCTGTTCGCCCCGCTGCTGAAAACGCTCATGCCCAAAATCAACCCCATGGCGGGCGCGATGCTTGGCACGATGTGCTCCTTCAACACGATCAATGGCGGCAAATACGGCAGCGTCCAGGCAAAAACCGTGGAGGCGGGCGCGTACCTGCGCTGCATTGACGACAAGGATCTGGCGCAGGATATCGCCGCCTTCCGCACGATCGCGGAGAAATACGGCGTTGAGGTGACGGACGGGGAGGGCAACGAATACCATGCCCCCGCCGATTTGGGCAAACCCGCCTATGATTATGTGCGGGAGTGCGTGGCGGATGTTTTTCCGCACGTGGCCTGCGCGCCCTTTATTCTGCCTGCGGGCACGGACGCGCGCTGGCTGACGGATGTGTGCCAATGCGTCATCCGTTTTGCGCCGATCGACATTGACCCGCAGCAGTTTGCAAGCGTCCACAGCCCGGATGAGAATATTGATATTAAGGCGGTTGGAAACGCCATCGCGTTTTATAAACGGCTTCTTCGGGAGTACCATTGAACCCATTCTCCGATTCCTGGAGGCTATCAAATCTGAAACAGCGCCGGTGCGGTTATGCTGCCGCAACGGCGCTGTTTGTTTTATGCTCCCATTGTTTCAACAGGGATTGCGGCATAGTAGGCCGTATCGGATATTCCTCAAGCTATTGTGTTTTGCAGCGCAATATGATAGCATCAGTGAACAAGGGAAAATAACGCCGCCCATGATGCGGCCATGGGCTGAAAACCGCTGCTGCCCCTGTTCACGGATGCTATGAATATTAGAAATAGATCCGCTATTGCAACCACGGCACATCAAAATCAGAAAAGGATTATCAGGTGGAGCCAAGTGTATAAGTGTGTTTCATTTTATTCCGCTAACCGTATGTTACAGGAGAGGCAAAGCGCTGTGATCGCAGCGTGGTCCGTTGTGGCGGATGAATATTATCATTATGATATGAAAATCGATGAGCTGGGGTATCCGCGCGCGCTTTGTTTGATACGCACCATCGAAGGGCGCGGCAGGATTCAAACGGAGGAGGGGGAGATCCTTCTCTCCGAAAAGGAGTTTATCCTCCTGAAGCGCAGGGATATCCGCTATTATTCTGCCGCTGCAAAGCTGTGGGCATATTACTGGGTGGATTTTTTATGGGTGGAGAAAGAGCCGGTGGGAATCGGTCATAAAAGATTTGCTCCCTTTGAAGAAAAAGAACGCCTGTTGTTTGAAGAGCTTTTGCAGGTGGGGCGTTCTTACCCGGAGGAGCTGCGGTATATTAACGGCATTTTTATCCACTATTTTTACTATTTGCGGTTCAAGGATCGTCCAGTTGAAGAAAATGCACGGCAGCCGATCTTGATGGAGGAAATTTGCTCCTATATTGAACAAAAAATCTATGCAAAGCTCAGCGTGCAGGAGGTCGCCGATTTTTTTCAGATTTCAACCCGGCGGCTGCATCAGATTTTTCAGCAATCCTGCGGGATGGCTCCCAAGCAATATATCAGCAGCAGGAAAATCGAAAAGGCTAAGCAGATTTTGTGCACCATATCAATTTCCGTTACCGATCTCGCGGCATTGCTCGGCTATGACAGCGCCTACCACTTTTCTGCTGCTTTTAAAAAACTGGTTGGATGCCCGCCGAGCGTTTTTCGCAAGCAATGTGCGAAGGCAGCGCCTCCCCATGAGGCTGATCAAATAGACAAAATAGAAGTGAAAGGATCTGAATATGGCAAGCATCGATTTTATTTATCAAAATGAGTATCAGAAAGAGATTTCTTTCCCCTTGGGCGGAATTGGAAGCGGCTGTGTTGGCTTATCCGGCGACGGAAGGTTAATAGATTGGGAGCTTCACAGCCGGCCCAATAAACAAAGCGTAAATGGGTTTACGCATTTTGCCATCAAGGCACAGCAGGGGAATCATGTTTTGGGCGCCCGCGTTCTCCAATCGGATACGCGCAAGGATTTTATGGGGAGCAATCGTCAAGCGGCCCATTCCTGGGGATATGGGCATGGGATCGACCGCAACACCATGGCGGGATTCGTCCATTTTAGGAATGTGACATTCCATGGGAATTTTCCTGTTGCAGAGGTGGAATACGGTGATCCGGATTTTCCGGCTAGGATGCGGCTGACGGCGTTCAACCCCTTTATCCCCTCTAATGTGTTCGATAGTAGCCTGCCGGCCGCTTTTTTTGAATGGGAAATTCAAAACACCTCTACACAGGAAATTACCTACACCATTGCGTTTTCTTGCCGAAACCCACTTTTAGGGCGGACGGCAAATCATAAAGCCAACGGCAAAGGATATACCGGCGTCCGCTTTTCCAATTCCAATCTAAAGCATAATGCCGACGCCGGTACAGCCCTTATCGCAACAGATTGTGAAAATACTGCTATTCAGGAATATTGGTATCGTGGGGAATGGTTTGATGCGTTGACCACTTTCTGGAATGACTTTTCATCTCCCTGCCCGTTAAAAGAGCGTCATTATGCTCGCGGTAACAGAGGGGAAGGGGAGATGGCCACCCTTTCTTCCAGCATAACAATTCCGGCCGGCGGCACAGGGCGAATCTGTTTTTTGCTCACATGGCATTTTCAGCTGATGGAAAAATATTGGGGGAAAAGCACCTTTGGGCGGCGATACCGTTGGAAGCAATACTATGCAAAAAGCTTTTGTGATGCGGCGGCGGTTGCCGATTATTGCTTTGCAAATTGGGCACGGCTGAAAGAAGAGACGTTTCTGTTCCGTGACACCTTGTTCCAGTCTGAAGTGCCCGAATGTGTCCTCGACGCCATTCAGGGCAATCTTGCGATTCTCAAAAGCAGCACCTGCTTGCGGCTGCAAGACGGCGCTTTTTACACCTTTGAGGGCTCGAATGCGGATAGCGGCAGCTGCGAGGGAAGCTGCACGCATGTGTGGAATTATGCCTATGCACTGGCGTTTTTGTTTCCGGAGCTGGAGCGCTCTATGCGGGAATTGGAATATAGCAGCAGCCTGAAAAAAAGCGGGGCTGTTAATTTTCGACTAATGCTGCCGCTGCGTTCAAAGCATTTGTTTCGCGGGGTATGCGCCGATGGGCAAATGGGCGGCCTTCTAAAATTTTATCGTGAATGGATGCTCTGCGGCGACGAAAACTGGCGCAAAAAGTATTGGCCCGCCGTCCAGCGGTCCTTGGCCTTCGCATGGAGCGAAAAAAATCCATATCAGTGGGATCCGCAGCGCAAGGGCGTTTTTACCGGCCAGCAGCACCACACGCTGGATATGGAACTGTTCGGCCCCAATAGCTGGATTACCGGCTATTATCTTGCCGCCTTGCGTGCTGCGCAGGAGTTGGCTCGAGCGGATGGGGATGAGGCGGCAGCCAGGGAGTATAGCCAAATCTTTCAAAAGGGCAGCGCTTATGTGGAGCGCGAATTGTTCAACGGGCGGCACTACATTCAGCAAATCAACCTGAAAGATCCATCCGTGTTGAAACAGTTTGGAAAAGAGAAAGTTTATTGGAACACAGAAACGCAGGAGATGAAATATCAGTATGCAGAGGGTTGCGAGATTGATCAGGTGATCGCGCAATGGCATGCAAACCTTTTGGGGCTGGGCAGTGTTTTTCAGCCCGCTCATCTTCATCAGGCACTGGAGGAAATTTATCGGCAGAATTTCAAACAGATGCGCTCTTTCAACAACCCTTGCCGGGTTTACGCGGCGGACGGGGAGGCGGGCCTGGTGATCTGTAGCTGGGAGGGCGGCGCTCCCGCTATTCCGCTGCCATATGCACAGGAAACCATGTGTGGCTTTGAATATGCTGCGGCCTGTCTGATGCTACAGGAGGGCATGGAACGGCAGGCGCTGGAGATCGTTTCCGCCATACGCGCCCGCTACGATGGGCAAAAGCGCAACCCGTGGGCGGAAATTGAATGCGGCGGCAGTTACGTCCGTTCCCTTGCCTCCTACAGCCTGCTGCTTGCCTACAGCGGCCTGATTTTTGATCTGCCGCATCAGCGCATGGGCTTTCGCCCCCTGAAGCCAGGATCATATTTTTTTGCTTTAGACGGGTGTTGGGGAAGTGTACATTATTGCCGGGAAGAGATGAAAATTCAGATCCGCTATGGAACGATACGGCTCAAACAGATCGCCGCGCCGTTTGAAGCGGTGTCACTTACGGTGAATAGCAACCCCGTGCCATTTACAACACATGGCAGAGAGCTTCTGCTACAACAGGAAAGGACGATTGCGGCAGGAGATGCGATATGTATCAAGTTTTCCGTCAATGTGTAGCGCAATCTCTTTATCCTCATCAAAGGGCGCGTTGCAAAACGCTCCTTGCGGAAACTCGTCATGAGAAAAACCGTGGTTTCGGGCGCGCAAGGCCCGAAATTTGCCTGCGTGAGGCAAAAACGGTTTTTTAAAAGGGGCTGTTGCAAAATGCAAGGCATTTTGCAACAGCCCCTTTTTGCCCTCATAAGCAGGTGAGGATGGCAGGTCGACGGCGGAGTTTTGTTTCTTAACAGGGGCTAGACCGTCTCCCTTATTGGGGAATTTGCTTTTTCAAAGCGCTTATTAGAATGAGAGCCGGTGCGCAATCATGATGGATTGGGTTACAAAGTATTCAGCGGGTGAGAATGAGCAAAAAAACAGGGCGGCCTGGCCAATTGCCATACCGCCCTGTTTGGTTTTTCCACGGGTATGCACCGGAGCGCTGCGTTGCCCGTGATTTAGCTTTTTTGCAGCGCGCGATCCAACCAGATGGAGCCGACGTCCATCGCATCATATAAACCATTTTTTTCGCTTTTTTTAACGATTCGCTCGCGCGGGCGGACATCCGGATCCGTGTTCATCAGTTGAACGGTCACCTTATTCGCAACCTCAAGCTCCTTGACCTTTTTTGTGCTGGTAATCTGCATCATAATGACAAACGGTTCCGCCATGCTGCCATAGTAGAGCGTATTGCCCTTGCGGACCAAAGGACGGCCCTTATACATTAAAAACGGCGCTTTTTTCTTACTCTCCGCCAATTCCAATTCCTCCTATTCTAAAAAGATCTATCCCGCACTAGAACCTATTTATCATAGCATACTTCCCTCCTCTTGTCAAAAAAGCAACTGCCGAAGGCTCACAAAAAGGCGGCCCGCCGACCGGCAGGCCGCCTCTCAGCCTTATGATACACAAAGGAGAGTTACGCATCCAAATAACAGCGCACCAAAGCCTGTAGCAATTCATCCCGATCCAGCTTGCGAATAAGGCTTCTCGCATTGTTGTGCGTGGTGATATAGGTTGGATCTTCTGAAAGAATATAGCCAACAATCTGGCTGATGGGGTTATACCCCTTCTCGCCGAGTGCATCGTACACGGTGCGCAGCACCTGCCGCATTTCCTCGTCGCGCTCCTCTTTGATTGAAAATTGAATCGTTTTGTCCGTCAATGCGTCCACCTCCATATCTACATATCTATTTTATTATATACGACTTTTTCAATAAAAACAATGTAATCTGTCTATTTTCTGAAAGATTTTCGTAGAATCCCTCAGGCATAGCCAGCCGTATGATCAATTGCATTGCAAAAGGGATGGAATGAAGCACAGGAAACGCTGTATAACATCGTTTACGCTGCGCAATCGCACTCCCTGTATGACACATGCGTTGTGTCGAAGGATATGAATCATCTGATTTTCATGATTTCTTCTAAAACAATGAAAAAACGCGAAAAAAGGCAATTTCATTAGAAAAAAAGAGGTAAATGGATTTTTTGATTATAAAAGTCCTAGAATCATTTTAAACAGTCTAAAATCTCCTATTGAAGTTCACTTGAACTTATGATATTATACAGTCAACAAATCAAAAGATCAAACGAAAGGAGGAAGCCATCATGTTTCAAACATTGCCAGGAACCCTATTGGAGCGCAGGCAGACAGATGGCCGCGGCGCCTACAGCCTAATCCAGCCGATCCTCTCACTGACAAAAGGTTTAACGCTCTCCCAGATTCGGGAGCTGACGGGGCTGGAAAACTCCACGGTTCAAAATTGGGTCAAGAGAGGCTGGGTGGCAAACCCAAAATCCAAGCGCTATGGGGAGCGCCAGGTGATGCGGATTATCCTGATCAATGCCTTGCGTGCGTCCCTTCAGTTGGATAGTATCGCCCAACTGATGCAATATCTCAACGGAAGTGTAGAGGATGTAGCCGACGATATTATCTCAGACGGCGCGCTTTATGATTATCTGTGCGCAATCGTATTTGAGCTGGAAGATGCGCCTGTGATGGATGAAAAAAAGCTGGATGAAACCATTGCAGCCCATATTGCCGATTATCACGGCCCGGCGCAGGATTCCCGCGAAAAGCTGGGCAATACGCTCAAGATCATGACGTTCGCCTGCATCTCCTCCCGGCTCAGGCAAAAGGCGGAGGCGGAGATGAGCGCCATACTCGGGGGCTAAGTTTAGGCTGAGCAAACGTTTGCTGTCCTGCGGCTTCTGAATTGCGCATATCTATCAAAAAAAGAGGAAAGGAGAGAAGATTATGGAACCCAACACGGTCATGCTGTTTGTCTGGATTGGCCTGATGGTTGCGTTTACCGTCATCGAGGCGGTCACTGTGCAGCTTGTTACCATCTGGTTCGCCGTGGGCAGCTTAGTTGCCCTCATTGCGAATATCGCAGGCGCGAACATAGTGGTGCAATGGCTGATATTCGTTGCGGTATCTGCCGTTTGTCTGCTGGCCACACGCCCAGTCGTCAAAAAGGTTGTCAACGCAAAGGCGCAGCCAACCAATGCGGATCGCTGCATTGGGCAGACGGCTCTCGTGACCGAGGCAATTGACAATGAGATTGGCACGGGTCAGGTCAATTCAAAGGGGATCATCTGGACGGCGCGCTCCCTAAACGGGGAGCAGATTGAAAAAGGCGCCAGCGTCGTAATAGAACAAATCGAAGGCGTCAAGGTTCTAGTTACCCGCGCATCCTGATGAGAGGAGCGCAATCGTCCAAAAAGAACAGGGAACCCCCTGTTCCAATAAAAATTGAGGAGGAACTCTAGTATGGAATGGTTGTTTGTTGTGCTTGGCATCCTGTTGTTTTTGCTGATTATTGTGGTGCTCAATATCAAAATTGTGCCGCAGTCAAAAGCGTATGTCATTGAAAGGCTCGGTACCTATCATGCCACGTGGGAAACCGGCCTGCACGTAAAGATTCCGTTTTTGGAGCGCGTTGCAAAGGTCGTCTCCCTGAAGGAACAGGTGGCGGATTTCCCGCCGCAGCCTGTTATCACAAAGGATAACGTCACGATGCAGATTGATACCGTTATCTTCTTCCAGATCACAGATGCAAAGCTTTACACCTACGGCGTGGAGCGCCCGATTTCCGCCATCGAAAACCTGACCGCAACTACCCTGCGTAATATCATCGGCGAGATGGAGCTCGATCATACGCTCACCTCCCGCGATACGATCAATGCGAAAATCCGCGGTATCCTCGACGAAGCGACCGACCCCTGGGGCATCAAGGTCAACCGCGTGGAGCTGAAGAATATCGTACCGCCTGCCGAGATCCAGGATGCGATGGAGAAGCAGATGAAGGCAGAGCGCCAGCGCCGTGAATCCATCCTGCGCGCTGAAGGTGAAAAGGCCAGCAAGATCCTGGTTGCCGAAGGCCAGAAGGAAAGCCAGATTCTCGCCGCAGAAGGCGAGAAGCAGGCCGCAATCCTGCACGCGGAGGCCGTGAAGGAAGCGAAGATCCGCGAGGCGGAAGGCCAGGCGCAGGCAATCCTTGCCGTGCAGAAGGCCGAGGCCGAGGGCATTCGCATGATTAACGAGGCAGCCCCGGGCGAAGGCGTTATCACCATCAAGAGCTTGGAGGCCTTCCAGAAGGTGGCCGACGGGCAGGCGACGAAGATCATTATTCCGTCCGATATCCAGGGCCTTGCAGGCCTTGCAACCAGCGCGGGCGAGCTGCTGCGCAAGGAATAGGCGCCTTGCTGAAAAAGCGCTGAAATAACGTTCAGTGAACGCATATGAAACAAAGCCTGGAGCAGTTGTCCGGAGGGACGCTGCTCCAGGCTTATTTATATAAAAAATAAGTGGTAATATAAATGATTGTTTACATATTGCATATAAAGTGTTAAAATAAAAAATATAAATGGTAATTTTATGGTTTCATCCATGACTGATTCAGGGAATCAGATAAAATTTTAGGAGAGGTAATGATGAGCAGAAACACAATCAGCAAAGTTCGTATTCTTTCCCTGATCCTGGCATTGGCCATGATCTTTCTCACGCCAATGACGATGGCCGCAAACCCGCAGGATCCGCCGCCCGCGCCGTTGGAAGCGGTTTCGGATGCGTTGGAGCCTGAGCACGCGGCCGGCGAGCCCGAAGCCCTGCCGGCAGAGGAGCTTTCAGAGGAAAGCACATTTTTGGGGGAGGAAGAAACGAGTTCCGAACCTGCGGAGTCGTTTACGCTTCCCAGCGAGCCTGAAACGGCGTGGGAAACGGCTGACCCTGCCGCGGGGATCGAAACGGAAACAGCATGGGAAGCCGTGGAGGAACAGCCCGGTGTTTGGGAGGAAGAAACAACCGAAGCTCCTTCGATTGCCCCCATGGGCTTGAGCCCAGAATTCTGGATTGAAAACACAAGCGGCAACCGGGTTTATGAGGCGGTTTTGAGGCCGGGGCAGTCCATCAAGCTGGGGCTGCATAATTGGATGACGTTTGCGCTCTCCAGCCATGCCACCTGGAAGGTGTCGCCGGGCAGCGGCAGGGGAACCCTCTCCACCTCCACGGGCGCGGAGTGCACCTACACCGCCGGGAGCGTCACGGGCACGGCAACCGTGACCGCCACCTTAAAGGACGGCACCAGCAACTCCATCAAAATCTACATCACCAAAACGCTGGATATCATCCGCCCGGATACGAATGTGGACGTTCCCTATGAACATATCTATGTAGGCGCTGCCAAGCAGCTGCGCGGCAACACGGTGGAAAACCGGGAATACAACACTGATTTGAAGGCTTATTGGACGACGGGCGGCCATGACGACCTGGTTCGCCGCGCTTGGGATAGCAGCCAGAAATGCTGGACGACGCAAACCATCACCGGCCTGAAACCGGGCACGTTCACGCTCGCTTTAAAGGCCACCACGCAAAACGATGTGCAGGCGCAAATCCCCGTGACGGTGATTCAGCCGCTTTCCCCCAACCGTTTGGGCTTTGTCACCTCAGCGCAAAAGCTGCGCATTGCCAGCCCCACGAGCCTTTCCGCCACTTCTGTGTATCGCGGGGCGGCGGTTACGATCAAAGGGCAGGTGGGGAACTATTGGTATGTCACCTTTGGCAGTGCATGGGGGTTTTTACCGAAGTCGGTAGTCAACGATTACCCGTATGGGACGTATTCGGGGCCAAGCAGTAAATACTACTTTATGAATCGGGATAAATATGTGAAAGTAACCTCATTCAAAAGTGGTACAGCAAGGGATCCGAATGAATACAAGAAAAATATTTCCGATTTTTGGAGTAAATATAATGATGCGGACCGCAAAGCAAAATATCAAAGTATCGCTGATCAGACGGATCTGCCTATTATATTGATTGCAGCCATACACTATAGAGAGAAGGGGGGGAATCTAAACTATTCATTTAGAGATGGATCTAATTTAAATGGAAAGGATTTTGTTGCGGACGCAGTCAAAACGATCAAATCGGGACAATGGAGAGACTTCCAGAATGCAATCGGCATGGGCAAGGGGACACGCAACCTGTTGGCAATGCTGCAATTTGCGGAATTGTGGAACGGAACAGGCTGTGCGGATTTTGGTAGAATCAATCCCTATTTATATGCAGGGACAAACATCTATAGTAAAGGGAAGTACCCATATGATGGACACTGGGATCCAGAATGGGAAGATGGCCAACCTGGTGTATTGTATTTGCTAACACAAGTGTATTAAGGAGAGAGCTCTTATGAAAAAAGTCTTGTCAATCCTGTGCTGTATCGTGCTTCTGTTCTGCGTAGCAGCGTGCGGCAAAGAGCCGGAGCCAGCAGCGGAGCCGTCAACCGAAAGCATCCCGGTAAGCAGCAATACCCTGATTTCTACAGAACCGCAGAAACCCTATTGGGATACGCACGAGCCGCTTTCCTATGCGGGGATTTATAACGGCCAGCGGTTTTCGGGAGATTATGAAATCGCTTCTTATGATAAAACAAAAGAAGGCGATGCATATTTTAAGCTTCCAAGATTGGAGGGTAAAGTGGAAGATGTCGCTCAACAATTTTTAGTGCGGAAAGAAACAATCGCGGATCCATTTTTAGATATCTATTATGATAAAAAAAATAATCGGTATGTTGATGCATGGCAAACAGGATACCGTATGGATAAGGATGGATATCCGGAGTTTGATTTTAAAACGACAACATATTATTACAGCAACACATCCTGCACGATTCCAGGATCAGATGGGTGGTCTTATATTGAAGCGGACGATGAGTATGTAGTGTATGTGGATGGTCCGAAAAAAGCGGAAGAAGAGAATAAGCTGCATACACGCATTTATTGGAAAAAAGGCGCAGGGTTGTTAGGCTTTTATCGATATTCCCCGAGTTTAGATGGTGGTGGCGCTTATGTTACCAACGTTCGCTTTACCTCCAAAACAGCGGACGGTTGGAACATGGCGGAAACCATTGTGCCGAACGCCCTGCCCGGGGCCAAGCGCGTTTGGCCGGAAAAGCTCTGGCCCGCGGAATATAAGGGCCTGAACGACCCGGAGCTCCGCGCGATTTTGGAAGAATATTAAAGGAAGCCCTTGCATGGAAGGAGGCTCGTGATGAAACGAATCTTGTCAATCCTTTGCTGTCTTGCGCTTGTGTTTTGTCTGACTGCGTGCGGAAAAGAGCCTGAATTGGAGGAGCCGTCAACGGGAAGCATACCGGTAAGCAGCAATACCCTGACTTCTACAAAACCACAGAAACCCTACTGGGATACGCACGAGCCGCTTTCCTATGCGGGGATTTATAACGGTCAGCGCTTTTCCGGGGATTATAAAATTGAACGCGGCGGTGAAACCAGAGAGGGCGATGTGTATTTTGATCGCCCATGGTTAGTCGGAAAATTGGAAGATAAAAATCAGCCCTCTTCTGCAAAAGAAGAGTCCATTATCGAGCCGTTTTTGGACATCTATTATGACCGGAAGAACAATCGGTATATCGATGCATGGCAGACAGGAGTTTTGAGGCATGAAGATGGATATGCGGAGTTTGATTTTAAAACAAACACCTATTATTACAACGATACGTCCTGCAAAATCCCAAAGCTGAGAGAAGCGTTCATCGAGGCGGATGATGAATTCGTGGTGTATGTGTATGGGCCGAAAGAAGCGGAACCAGAGGAAGAGTCGCAGACACGGATTTATTGGAAAAAGGATGCGGGATTATTAGGAATCTTTTACTATTCTCCTAATCCAGAGGGCGAGGCATATATTAAGAACATCCGTTTCACCTCAAAAACCGCCCGGGGTTGGAACATGGCGGAAACCATCGTGCCGAATGCCTTGCCCGGGGCCAAGCGCGTTTGGCCGGAAAAGCTCTGGCCGGCGGAATATAAAGGCCTGAACGACCCGGAGCTCCGCGCAATTTTGGAAGAATATTAGAAGATAAAACAGATAAAAGCAAAAAAATTTTATGTCGTGACGTATGGCAAGAGGAATGGAGCTGTTCACGCGCTGCGCGGCGTGAATATGGTGATGGAGCGAGGGGATCTTCTGGCTTTCACCGGAAAGAGCGGCTGCGGGAAATCGACGCTTTTGAATATTCTGGGCGCTGTCTGCACGCCGACCAGTGGATTCTATCTGTTTGAATTGAAGGTGCAGAGGTTTCCAAACTCTCCGGCGGGCAGTGTCAGCGCACAGCGATTGCCGGGCGGCCGAATCTGCTGCTTGCAGATGCGCCTACCGGCGCGCTTGATGAAGAAACCGGGGGAAAAATTCTGCAAATTTTTCAGCAGCTGAACCAGAGGGGGATGACAATCCTCATTGTAACGCATGATGAAGAGGTCTCAGCAGGCTGCCATAGAAAAATCCGTATGCGGGATGGCTTGATGGAGTGAATTGTGATACAGAGGCGGCGGGGTGTAATGCGCCCCGCTGTCGGCTATTTTTTGTTACGGTATAGGGATAAACGCAGTTCGCCCTTACAAGGTTTCCGGCATCAACCGCGAGCCGGCTTCCGATGCAAAGCTTGCCTGTGAATCACACGGAGCAAAGGGTATACTCTGTTTACGAGAGCAGGCAGCTATCGGAGATTATAAACGGCTAACGATAGCGTTTGCATATTATATCCCCACAGGTTGACAATATGAATTTTTTTTGATAAAATTAAAAACCGTCACATAGTAAGGCGCTTTGAGATTAGCGCGTTGCCAAAGATAGAGGAAGACGTAATGAAGTGATCATAACGGGGCTGACTCGAAATCAGATTTTTTCGGTACTCTTCCAAAGCAAAACTGAATACGGAGTGGTATCGAAGTGGTCATAACGGGACTGACTCGAAATCAGTTGTACCTCACGGTACCGTGGGTTCGAATCCCACCCACTCCGCCATTGGAAACCCGCATAAACCAAGCGTTTATGCGGGTTTTCCATATCTGAATACAGGAACGGCAGGGATTAAAATTCCTGCCGTTTTGTTATTTTGAGGGTAATGTTATCACAGTTTTTAAGATAACACGCCCATAAATAAGCAAGTAGAAAAAACGCAAAACCGTGACGAAAAGCCTAATTGTTGTAAAAATGTTATCAAATTGAGTAAAAGCATATAAGGTGATATAACGAAATACGGGGCGATACATAACCATAATCATTTGGAGGTACTAAAATGTATAATGAAAACAACACTTTAAGCCCCGCAGAAATCGAACTGATCAGCAATGTATCCGGCGCATACGCCGCTCCTTTTTGGGACGGAGTACGGGAGGTTTCCGGCACATTGGAACCTGTCCGAAAATTAAAAGCAGTTCTTGAAACGCTCTGCTCCACAGGCAACGAATTGGAAGCCTATAATCTGATTTTGGCAATGTATGATGTGATTGCTGTTGAAACACCCCCGGTTATTTCCGCGCTTACTACCTACCCGAACGCAATTAGGAGGTTCATCATTGAATTTCTGCTCGACACCAATGACCTGATGATTGACTACGAAAACGAGGAATAAAAAACAGCAGTTCTGTATTGGGGACGCCCGTACAGAGTTGCTTGTTCTATTGGCAGGCCACTCAAAAAAGAGAAATCCACTACCAAGGGATAACCATACCCTTTTGTATGAAATAGGGTTGCTCGGCTGTTTCCCCTCTCCACACCTCTCCCCCTCAAAACTACCTGTACTACCCGAAAAAGAGAAATTACAGGAAGGCAGTTTTCGTAGCATTGCAAAGATGAGCAGAGGTTTTCTTTTCGGATTGTAAAAATACCAACAAGAGGAACCCGCTATGCAATATACCAGCAAGCATCGCCTTTGTGATACCACAAAGGCATTTGTCAGGGATAATCCCTGAATCCCTTGTTCGCTATTAAAGATTTGTAGGATTCTGATACAGCATTAAAAATAGCCGCTTGCAGAAATGCAGGCGGCTTGATTACATAATCTATTGATTTTTCGCTTGATATTCCTCTCCCCACGCCCACATAGCGTCAAGGATCGGTTTCAGACTATATCCCATTTCTGTAAGAGTATATTCCACTCTCGGCGGGACTTCCGCATACACTTTGCGTTCTACAAGCCGTTTTTCCTCCATATCACGAAGCTGGGCTGTTAATACCTTTTGAGATACTGTCCCGATGGATTTTTTTAGTTCCCCAAAACGCTTTGTTCCGTTCATAAGGTCACGCAAGATGAGTACTTTCCATTTATCGCCTATTAGCATAAGAGTTGTTTCTACAGGACAAGCTGGTAATTCCATAATAAGCCTCCAATAGTTTCCTTTAGGTAAGTATAGCACAATATTGTGCCTACTTTACTTTAGATACTTTTGGTGATAGTATAACCTTACAGAAGCCAAATGTCAAGTTTCTGATAAGAATTGGAGGTATTTTAAGATGACAAAAGTAGTTGAATTTTTACAGGCAAATCCTGTACAGTATCTTGCTACCGTAGGGCGCGACGGTAAGGCAAAGTGCAGACCGTTTATGTTCTGCTGCGAGTATGAGGGGAAATTATGGTTCTGCACCAACAACACCAAAGAAGTATATAAGGATATGCAGGAAAATCCCAATGTCGAAATTTCCGTATCTTCTCCTGAGTATGCGTGGATTAGACTTGCAGGAAAAGCGGTATATGAAAACAATATGGCTGTCAAAGAGATTTGTATTCAAAATCCGATTGTTAAAAGCCAGTATGATAGTGCAGCAAACCCGATTTTTGAGGTGTTCTATTTAGAAGATGCTCACGGTATCATTGCTGATTTTTCCGGTAACCCGCCTTACGAGTTTTAAGCAATACTTGACTAAATCCCTGCGGGCGTTGACTTGCAGGGATTTAGTCGTTTATTCGTTATCTGTGAGGTGACAGCAAATGACAAAACAACAAAAACGCTTGAATGTAATAAAGTATCTATTAAGTGAACAACCACAATATTCTGAAATAGAAATTCCAGCCGGTGAACAGGAACAAAAAATCCTGCTTCGTTCGCTTTTTAATATTCGTATGCCGTTGCCTGTAACAAATGATTTTTTGAGGGTGCAGGATGCTTATTTGCAGGAGGAAATACGACAAAAAGGAATTACAACACTTTCCGCTTTAGAGCCTATTCAAAAAGAAATCTATCTTTGGCGTGGCGATATTACCACGCTGCAATGTGACGGCATTGTAAATGCCGCTAACAGCCACATGCTGGGCTGCTTCTGCCCGAATCACGGTTGTATTGACAACGCCATTCACACTTATGCGGGTGTGCAGCTTCGTTTGGCTTGTGCGGAATTGATGAAGCAGCAAGGCCACGAGGAAGAAACAGGGAAGGCAAAAATTACATTGGCTTATAATCTGCCGAGCCGTTTCGTATTGCACACAGTTGGTCCGATTGTTCGGGCGCATTTAACCCGGCAGGACTGCGATTTGCTTGCTTCCTGCTATCGTTCCTGTTTAGAGTTGGCAGAGCAAAACGGATTAAAAAGTATTGCATTTTGTTGTATCTCTACGGGCGAGTTTCACTTTCCGAACGACAAAGCGGCACAGATAGCGATTGAAACGGTAAAAAAATATAAGGAACAGACACACAGCGAAATTGAGGTGATTTTCAATGTTTTTAAGGAACTTGATTACAACATCTACCAAAAACTACTCCGAGCAGATTAACAAACTGAAAAACGAAATTGAAAACGCTGATGCCATTGTGATCGGCGCAGGAGCGGGAATGTCTGCCTCAGCAGGATTTCGTTATGACGGTGAACGCTTTGAAAAGCACTTTGCGGATTTTCGTAAAAGATATGGATTTTCCGATATGTATTCGGGTGGATTTTATCCATATAACACCCTTGAAGAATATTGGGCGTGGTGGTCAAAACATATTTTTATAAACCGTTATGATGTGCCCATCGGAAAACCGTATACCTCATTGCTGGATATTGTGAAAGACAAAAACTATTTTGTGCTGACAACGAATGTGGATCATCAATTCCAGCTTGCAGGCTTTGATAAAAGCCAACTGTTTTATACACAGGGCGATTACGGTTTGTGGCAATGTTCTAAACCTTGTCACGATAAAACCTATGATAACGAGGAAACGGTGCGGCGAATGGTAGCAGAGCAAAAGGATTTAAAAATCCCGTCTAAATTGATACCAAGATGTCCTGTCTGCGGCGCACCTATGACAATGAATTTACGGTGTGATAATACCTTTGTGCAGGACAAGGGTTGGTATGCGGCAGCAAACCGCTATGAGGATTTTATTAGGCGGCACAAGGATACGCACATTTTGTTTTTGGAACTTGGTGTTGGGGCAAATACTCCTGTTATCATTAAATATCCTTTTTGGAAAATGACCGCACAAAATAGTCAAGCTGTGTATGCCTGCATTAACTATGGCGAGGCGGTAGCACCGAAAGAAATTGTAAAGCAATCCATTTGTATTAACGAGGATATTTCCACAGTATTAACAGTTTTAGCGTAGGAGGTATGCTTGTGGAAAGGAAAGCAGAATGGCTACGCTGTCCTGTTTGCGGCAGTAAAACCCGTAACAAAATCAGAGAGGATACAATTTTAATAAACTATCCCCTCTATTGCCCGAAATGCAAACAGGAAACTTTAATTGAAGCAAGAGATTTGCAAGTGACTATCATCAAAGAGCCGGACGCAAAGACGCAGAGCCGATGATCCTGTGAGTTATCTCACGGTTCAGCGGTTCTTTCTTTTATACATAGGACAAGCTCACCAAATAAAAAAACAGAGTTTTGGTGGGCTGTATTGTCACGCCCCCAAAATACACCCTCTAAACTCTGTTTTGAGTTTGGAGGGATTCTTTTGTGTTGGTCTGATACCGCCACGCCGCTACTGATTAAAAGCGGCAGTTATCTACATACTACCCGACAGAAATGAGGATAACCTGTTAAAAAAATCCTCGTTCCCGTATTGCCCCATTCTGCCCTTAAAGTAGACATTATATTTCTATTAAATAGAGTTTATTTCTCTTATTTCCGTAAAGGTGTAATAACCTTTGCGGTTTTTTGTTTGTCGCTTTTTAGCGGAACTCGGCGTAAGCCTACCTTTGGCGTAGGCTGCCGCTCACCGCCCCGGTCAATCTGATTTTCAAAAATTCAGATTAAACGGAGGTAAAAACGATGATTGGGAATCATCCAAAAAGAAGAAGAGACAAATATAATCCTTACAGGATTTGTGAAAATAACGGCAGATATTATCTGTCATTCAAGGACGGACAAGGCGTGCAGCACGATATGGAAATTGAAAAAGAATTGTTTGATGTGTTCAATCGCTTTGAACTGGACGACCTTTCCATACTTAACGAGTGGGACAGGCATATTGAGCATTTCGAGCAGACGGAACAATCGTTAAACCGGCGTGCTTCTCACAAAGCGGAATCGGTTGAGGAGGTCGTTTTGCATAACATCGAGCGTGAAGAACTCCATAGAGCAATCGCAGTTCTAACCGAAATACAGCAACGGAGGCTGAAACTCTACTATTTCGGAGATTTGACCTATCGACAGATTGCAGAAATGGAGGGCTGTTCTGTTTCGGCAGTTAGAGGCTCGATTTCTGCAGCCATTGAAAATATCAAAAAAATTCTGGAATAGGAGGTTGAAGAATTAAATTTAAGTGAGGAAACAGGTGGAGAGGCAAACTCTCTGCCTGTTTCCTGCTTTGTGCAGAGAATGGGTAATGTCCCCTGACAACTGAATAACCGTTCACCAAATACATTCCTATTGCTCATAGCCACAGTAGCGGCTGCGCCACGATCTGCCGAATAAACTTGCTCGGCAGGGAGCGATCAACAGTCGACTGCAAGTATCGGGCGGCTCCCGATATGGCGACGACAGGCAATAGGGCTAACGATACTCCCGTCCAGCCACAGTCCGAGCGTGATAAAACCGTCGCAGGCAATGGGGGCGGTTGCGAGAGAACCTCGCAAGGGTGAAACTCCCGTGGAGCTGATAGCCGTCAGCCATTTGGTGGATTGAAAATATAAAGAGGGCAGGACGGTTCTGCCGTACTGCCCTTGACCTCTACATAGGCGATTTACCGCCAAATCGTTTAGGGAGGTCATAACACAATGAACTGCACATATTTAGATACAGACTATGAATTTTCGGGGCAGCCAAGCTGTTTGCAAAAGCAGGAGAGTATCTCCTCCGATAGTTTGGAGGAGATATAATGGCACGCACAAAAATATCTGCTCCGGCAACCGAAATTGTGCCGATGTTAAAGACTGTAGAGCAGATGAGCAGATACAGCGGAATCGGCATTAACAAACTGCGTGAAATGATAAACAGCGGCGAAATCGAGTATATCCAAAATGGGAATCGCTGTTTGCTAGCAGACAGGGCAATATGGGATTGGTACAACCGATATTGTATTCGCCCACAATCTGATACAGGAGGTGATTAAATGTCTATTACCACACGCCAAGTGAAAAACAAGCGTACCGCTGACGGAGGAAGCAGTGCCCGTGCCGGAACGGTTTACGATGTATTTATCCGCTATAAAACAGCAGACGGCTATAAAACCTACGGCAAACGAGGCTTTTTAACCAAGAAAGAGGCGTTGGCCCACGAAGCAGAAATGCGTATTAAGCTGTCTAATCCGGGGTTTGAACCGATTAAGGCAGCGGAGGCCAAGCAGACCGTGCAGGAATATTTGGAGGAATGGGTGGAGATTCACGGCAAAGCCAATCTGCGCCCAAGCACCTTTGCGGGATATAAATGCCACATCAAAAACCATATTGTGCCGTACATCGGGAATGTTCCTCTGAAAAAACTAACTCCGGCGATGATTGACAATATGCTGAAACAGCTTGCCGACAAGGGGTTATCCACCAGCACCTGCCGCTATGCACAACGCATATTGAGCGTTGCTTTTGAAGCGGCAAGGAAATACCGCTATATTGAAACAAACCCGGCACGGGATATTCTAACCAAGTTCGGCAAGGACGCAAAAACGCCCGACCCCTATACGGTCGAGCAAATGCAGTACCTTATGGCATTGGGTTCGGGGAATGAATGGGAAATGATTTTCGTTTTAAGCGGTCTTTACGGCCTGCGGAGGAATGAGGTTCTTGGCTTGCGCTGGAGCAATGTGGATTTGAAAAACAAGCGGTTTGCCGTTGTAGAACAACTGCCTTTCAAAGTCCCGCCCGGTACGACCGAGATTGCCGAAATGGCGCCTACCAAATCACAGGATCGCATACTGCCGATTACCGATGTTACCCTGCCGTTTTTTGTCCGGCAACAGCAGTTACAGCGAAAGCAAAAAGAGCTTGCGGAGTTATCGGGGCAGCCGTATTATGACAATCACCTTGTCGTAGCCAAAGCAGACGGTTCGCCCGCCCGCGCCGACAGGGTAACCAATAATTTCGGGCAATTCCTGCGCCACCAAAACATGCCCCATATTCGCTTTCACGACCTGCGCCATTCGGCGGCAACCAATATGCACGAGTTGACCGGCGATTTTTATACAGTCGGTGAAATTTTAGGACACACCTTAAAGGGTATTGGGCTTTCGCTGGGTATTTCCACCAATATGGCTGATGTTACCGCCCGCTATGTAGATGTGAGGCTTGACCGCAAAAGAACGGTATTAGAGGCCTATCACAACGCTATGTTCCCCCGTGAAGCGGAACGGCTTGCCGCAAAAAGAATGGCAGACAGAACACACGATGAAAGATAGTGTGTTGCCACGGTATTTGCCGTGGCGTACATAGTTCAGAGGTATGTTATCATTGTTATAAATTTGTTATCAAACCGAACGATAACACGCAATAACAAAAAATAACGAGAAATAAAGTAAAACGCCAAAAATCTTGATATATAAAGGAAAATCCCGATTGCAATGCAACGCATTGCGTAGAGATATAAAGCGATTTGCTTACAGTATTACCCCTCGAAATGCGGTTGTCCGCAAGGGCACGTGGGTTCGAATCCCACACTCTCCGCCATCGAAAAATCCAGTAACCATGCGGGTTTCTGGATTTTTCTTTTTTTGCGCCCGCTCCAAAAATCATCTGGTTTTGAGCTGTTCTTTCCATAATTTTGGAAAGAACAGATTTTTGCTTTATGCCCCGCTTTTTTCTGCGCTTTGCTCCCATCTGCTTCCGAAATCGCCCGCTTCGGGAAGCGGCATACCGCTCACCATCGCCTGCGCCGAGGAAAGTTTCGAACTGTAATCCAGATGGGCGTAGATATTCGCCGTGGTGGAAAAATCCGAGTGCCCCAGCCAGTCCTGAATCTGCTTGAGCGGTACGCCGTTGGCAAGCAAGAGGGATGCGCAGCTATGCCTGAGATCGTGGAAGCGCATTTTCTTCATGCCGTGCCGCTGGATGAAGGCGGGAAATTGTGAGGTCAGGTAATCGGGCCTCATCCGCTCGCCCAGCTCGTCCACGAACACGAAGCCGTCGTATTCATAGTTGTAGCAGTTGCCGCAGACCTGCTTGTTCAGTTCCTGCGCCGCCTTGACCTCCGCAAAGTATTCCTTGAATCTTCCTACCAGCGGCAGAGTGCGCATACTGGATTTGGTTTTTGCCGACTCCTGCTCGATGATCTGCGTTTTTCCACCCACATTGACGGAGGTCACCGTCCGTTTGACGGTCAGCGTTCCCCGCTCAAAGTCGATAGCGTCCCACTTGAGCCCCAGTACCTCGCCACGGCGCAGACCGTAAAAGGCGGCGACTAAGACCGGCAGTTCCAGCTTTGTACCCTTGACCACTTCAAATAAGTGCTGAAGCTCCGCCGCATCCAGAAATACCGGCTGGAAATCGTTCTTCTTTGGGCGGTCTACCTTCATCGCCACGTTCTGCGCCACCAGATCGGTTTTCATGGCGTATTTCAGCGCCTGATGGATCACAGCGTGATAGTGAATCACGGAATTGGGCTTGACGGTTTTCAGCTTTTCGGAATAAAACTGCTGGATGTGCCTTGCTTCCAAGTCCTTTAGGGTAATCGGCTTGTTCCGGAAATACGGCTCGATGGTCTGCTTCACCATGCTTTCATAGGAGCCGAAGGTGGTGGGCTTCACCCTGACCTTGACGATTTCCAGCCAGCCGAGCAGATAGTCGGCGAAGAGCATGTTGGAGCAAAGTTCGCCGATCTCTGCGGGCGGCTTAAAGGCGTTGCGGATTTTCACAAGCTCCGCTTCGGCTTTTCGTTTGTTTCCCTTTTCGGGAAATCCGGTGGATATGTACTTGACGTGCCGCTTGTTTTTGCTGTCGTAGAAGCTTAGCACGGCGTAGTAGTATCCCTTTTTAACCTGTAGATGTCCTGATACCAATTTGTAAAACTCCTTTCTTTGCTTTTACACAGGACAGTCCGGCACCGACAAGGCCATTGTACCCTGCCGGTGCCGTTCTTTCCACGGTGCGATTTGTCTCGTTGCAGCCGCACAAAGTTCGAATCAGCGGCTGTCCCTGTCCCGCTCCCGCCTGCGCTGCCATTGCTCCAACAACTTGATGACCGTATCGCAGACCTGCTTGTCCGTGTAGCTTTTGGGGAAGTATTTGCGAATGTCTTCCCGCTTGAATTTGTACTGCTCCTGCTGGTTGGGCTTCTGTTCGGCGAGGATGTCGTAGATCGTCCGGTCTTGCAGCACGCCCTCCTGCGAGAGCTTTTTAAGTCGTATGCTTTGTGCGTGAGACGGCGTGCAGTCGTTCAGTTCCATTGCGTTCAATAATACCCGTTGTTCCGACTGCTCTAAGTACGAGATTTCCACCGCAGGATTAAAAGCGATTTTGTTTTCGTCTACCATTTCTAATAGTTCGGGGATTAAGTATGTCAGCCTGATATAACGCTTCACCTGATTACGACTTTCTCCTGCGTCCTCCGCAACCTTTTCGACGCTCAACAACTTCTGCCCAACTTGGGCAGAAGTTACACCCTGATGCTTTATCGCATCCAGCTTCATCTTGTAAGCAAATGCTTTTTCGCTGGGCAAATATGTTCCCGTTGCAGGTTGGCGTCCACCATTGCAATGACCGCCTCGTCATCGCTCATATCCCGCACGATGACCGGCATAGTTTCGATACCCAGCACCTGACACGCAGCCAGCCGCCGGTGTCCGGAAATCAGCTCATAGCCGCCCTCCGTCATAGATCGGGCGAGCGCCGGCGTGAGCGTGCCAAACTTTTGGATACTCTCGATTAAGCGTTTCATCTCCTCGTTGTTTTGAATTTTAAACGGGTGATCCTTGAACGGATGAAGCTCAGTAAGCGGAATCTCTTTGACTCGTTCCAGCTTTGCATCGTCCCGCTCCTCCTGTGAGGAGAATAACTCGTCCAGCGAATTTGTTGGTAAAGTAAAATCAGATTTTCGTGTTGTCATTGTGTTTGCCTCCTTTATTGCCATTTCAGATTACTTTCACCGGGACGGAGAAACACCGCTTCGATGTCCGCCTGAAAGCGATGCCAGCGCAGGGCTTCGGTTTTCAGCATCGGCGTGTCAATAAAGCCGAGTGTATTTGCTTTCGCCGCAAGCTGGTTGATGTTGTTGCCGATGGCGGAAAGCTGGCGCATTGCTTCATAAAATCTTGTATCTGGCTTTTCCTTGGGCTCGTAGTTATTGAGCAGCAACCTTATCACGGTGGATTTGGGTAAGCCTGTAATTTTTGCCTTGCGACTCAGTTCGGCGTTTTCCGATTTGCTGAGCCAAACCCGAATGGGGATATTCCTTTTTCGATTATCTGTTTTCATATCAACGTTCCTTTCGTTTGTTTGATTTTCTCATAGAGGTTTTAGGACACTTCCTAACGAGATTTACTGTTTGCGGCCTTTTGGGGGCACAAACAGTCTGCTCGCTACGATAGCGCAGCCATTTTCTGCCTAACGTAATTCTTTCAAAATCGCATCTATACAGCGGATAATTTCATCCTTTTCAAGCTGCAGAATGGCTGCTCTCAGTTGCTTTAACTGCCGGAAAAGTCGGTAATCTTTTTCTCGGACTGTTGCTTCAACATTCATTCCAAGACCCAACCTCCGCAGATATTCTGAAAGAGAAAGCGCACAGTAATCGGCATTTTTTAAAAGTTTTTCTTTCTCCTCCGGCGTTACCCGCACATTGATTCCAAGTGTTTTGCTTCTCATGCTTCCGTCTCCCCAAGTACGATTTTCAAGGCCTCCAACAGCTTCTGCGCTTCCTCCCGCTTCAGGGAAATTCCCTTTGAGGCGATGTCTCCCTGCCAGCGACGGATGTCGATCATCGGATCATAAACGCCCCATTTTACGATATTGATTTCTTTGGTTACGCCGTCCGGCTTTCCGCCGAGCACGGCGATTTTCTTTACAATTTCATAGTTAGCCATTGACTTCTTCTCCTTTCCTTAGTTTTTGATTGTGACAGCAATGACGACTGTGACGGGCATTTCGCTATACCGTGATATTCCCGTCATTTGCGTCATCGCCGTCACGGCGTATGAATTTAATCAGCCTGTTTTGTCCCGTCCGCTTGGTTCGGTACTCGATCCCGGCAGGTTCCAGCACCTCATAGTAAAACTGGCCCAAGTACTTGGTTACCACATTGGGCGTGGTTTCGGTTTCCTCCATATCGGCGATCAACTCGGTGGCGGTTCCTACCCATTCGTTGCGGTCTTTCATAAATTCCGCTACCCGAAAAAGGAATTGCGGAATCTCCTCCTTACGAATTTCCTCTGTGTTTTTGTGCTCCACAAGCCCCCATTTCAGGTCTTGAAACCGCAGGGTCAGCTCCTGATATTCCACATCCCGCCCGCAGGCAAGAAGCGTGGCGTCCCTGCTGCTTCGCTTGCGCTTAAGCACATAGTTGGTGTCCGCCGCCCCGGTGATGCCGGTAGAGCCGGACACCTCGTTGAACGGATCGTCCCCGTCCTTCAGCTTGCGCAGGTGGTGGACGAGGATGATGGAAATATCACGCTCGTCTGCAATCTTCTTAATGGCGGAAATATCGTCGTAATCGTTGCCGTACATTCCCGTTTTCCCGGTGCTTCCTTTGGAATCCCGCACCTTTTGGAGCGTGTCGATAATCACCAGCTTTGTTTTCGGGAAGTCCTCCAGGAAGTTAATGATTTCCTCCTCCAGCCCATTCCCGATCAAACCGCAGGTCACCGATAAATGAAAACTCTTGGGCGGATCATTGGTCAAATCGAAAAGCCTGTCTTTGATTCGTCTTTGCGTATCCTCCAGACAGAGGTACAGCACATCGCAGTGCATGGTCGGAATTCCCCAAACGGGTAGCCCCTGCGACACCTGCAAGCCGAGCCACAGCATCAGCCAGCTTTTGCCGATTTTGGCGGCTCCGCTGAGGACATTCACCCCTTGCGGGATCAGTCCGTCGACAATGAACATGGTCTTGCTCATCGGTGTGGCCAGCAGGGTTTCTGCGTCCACAGTTACTAATTTTCTTTTCATAAGTACATTCCTTTCTTTTTTGTTTTTCAGACAGTTAGAACGCCGAAATCGAGGGGGTTGGTATGATTCCTTTATGTACCCAGATCCGGCGTTAAAAAGCCCTTGTAAACCGGGCATTTTGGGGCTCTTAATTGTCCGCTTTACGCTTTCTTGCGCTCTCTTTTTTCTGCCTGCGGTGCACCTTTTTGCTGCACGATGGGCAGTATTTCTGCCGGTTGGAGTTCGGCACAAAAGCCGCCCCGCATTCCGCACAGTGATAAGTATGTTGTTTGAAAATGTCCGCATACAGTTCCTTGTCCGCCGGTAAAACCGCATTACGGAAATACCTGCACAGCAGCGAATAGGAAATGGTCTGTGGGCAGACGCAAGCTTCGCCGTCGTCCAGCAATAGGCAGTTGCCATCATCGTAATTGGCGCACAGCCTTTTGATCAGGCGGTTGCACCGTGTGCGTTGGGACGGAGTAAGCCGCAGGATTTCAGGCACTTAATTTCACCTCCTTTTTCTCTTCGGTCACGAAGTTAATTACGCTAACTTTCGGGATTTTGAAACTATTGCCGATTTTGATTGCCTGCAATTCACCATCGTTGATGAGATCGTAGGCAAGCTGTCGGCTGATGCCCAGCATTTCCTAAAGATGCCGGACAGTCACGATGTCCGGATATTCCGGAAACATCATCTGGTAAAGCTCTTTGAGCTCCGATTTCTTCATAGCTTCCATCCTCCTTTTTTATGGCTATGTAAGGCAGATATCGGCGTGAGGGTCGTAGCGCCTTCCGATATCTGCTGCCGTTGCACCCTAAGATTCCTACAGGCACTCCCGCTTGTCGGCGGGCGCTGTGCAGTCCCCAGCTGTTGTTTTTATCAACTCAGGCGCTCGTTTGCCTTTCGGCAAAGTCATGGCGGTTTGTATCCTTCGGACGGTCATTCAATTTTCAACTGCTGTGAAAGAGCCCTTCACTTATTCCCACTGAGAGGCGGCAAGTGGCAAGTCTAAATCAGAAAAATATTTGAAAAGTCCTCTCACTTATTTGCACAAGGGGTATCCAAATGCACACCCTGAATCTCAAAAAATTTTATCCCTTCACTTATTTGGAATTGGGAAGCCGAAACGCACCCTGTTTTCACAAAAATTTTGAAAAATATTTTTTATTCGGTTGAAGGACGGCTTATTTTTACTTGCCTAAAAAGTCCTTTCACTTATTTGGAATTGGAGTGCCAAAACGCAACCTGTTTTTCAGAAAAATTTTTTTGAAAAGACCGTTTGTATTAAAAACATTCCTTCACCTGTTCCCACTGGGAGAGGGTGTTTGGGGACAGTAATCCTGAAAAAAGGCAAAAAAATAAGCCCGCCGGAAACGGCGGGCAGGGATATGCGAAAAATATGCCGGCAAAGCAAAGAAGCTGTTCCGATTGGAGCAGCTTTTTTTTCGGGTAGTCATCCAAATAAACTGTTCTATTCCTTATAAATCGGCAAAAAACATTGATTTTCTTACCGGCTTGTTGTATAATTATGCTGTGTTTTTATATCTACCCGAAAGTGAGGGCGAAAAATGGATTTGAATGTAGAACGCTGGTGCTCTATGAAAGAGATATGCGAATACCTCGGCGTCAGCCGGGACACCGTTTTAGCATGGATTGAAAAAAGAGAAATGCCCGCCACGAAAATCGGCAGGCTGTGGAAATTTAAGATCAGTGAAGTGGACGCATGGATGAAATCCGGCGTTGCGGCTGAGAAATAATCGGTGATTTGAATGGACGAAAAGAGATTGGAATCATTTGAAAACATGCTAAAAGCCATCCTTTCACAGTATGATTCGACTGTAGAAAAGATGGCAAAGCTCAAAGCGGAGGGCAAAGAAAAAACTGTTACCTATCGCCAGCTTTTTGCCAATAAGCTGCAACTTCAGGCGATGTTGTCCTATTATCGGACTTACGGACTTTTGGAGAATGATGGATAACAAATGACGATGAAACGCAACCCAATTAAGGATATGGAAGACAAACATCTGTTTAACAATGCTTTGACCGATTACATAAATAGCTGTGAAGTCTACATGGAAGGCATCGACCATAGCTACTATTACGAAGGTTATACTACCTTTAAGGCGGAGGAACTATCATGAATTTAATGGAATTATCATCAGACGGTAAAGTGGCATATTTGATTAAACCGATACTAAAAGTATTGCAAGAAGCGGGAGGACAGTTAGAACGTTCCGAAATCAAAGAGCGGATTGCAGATTTAGATGATCAAATAGCAGAATTTTCCGAAATCGTTAAAAAGTCAAAGAAAACGGGTAATACATATAAGGAGTTTAATTTCAAGTTTAACTTTGCCATTAAAGATTTGCTGTTTAACAATTTATTGACATATACTAACTCTTCTCCAATCACTCTAACGGAAAAAGGATTATATCTTGAGTTAGATACCCTTGATGTTCAAAAGGATATAATTGAAACCTCAAAAAAACATTGGGATGAACTGAGCAATAACAATAAGAAAAATAAAATTGCTGATGTTAGCGATAACGAAGAAGAAACACAGGCAGAAGAAAAAATCAAAGATGATTTCAAAGAAACACTGCTTGCGTCAATAGCTAGAATGAGTCCGAAAAAATTTGAAGCCTTTTCAAGAGCATTGCTAAACCGTATGGGTGTTGAATTTACCGAAAAAGGTGTTCAGATTAGCAACGACGGTGGAATTGACGGATATGGTTATCACATAGATGCAAATGATTTCAGAACGACAAGAGTAGTTATACAATGCAAACGATATAATGTTGCACCTGTTACAGAACCTGAAATCAATCAGTTCTTAGGCGCTATGAATAAATATCAAGCGGATTATGGTGTGTTCATTACCAACGGTAGATTTACAAATTCAGCCAGAGTCGCTGCGAGAGAGGGTTCACCAATTACGTTGGTCGACGGCAATGATTTGGTTAAATTGGTCATAAAGTATGAGCTGTATATTACACCCGTTAAAACTTATGTGTTAGATGAATTTTATTATTCAGAGGAGTAAACGAACGTATAGCTATTAACTCCGTTAATGGTAAAATTCAAAATTAAGAGTGAGGGCGATAGCAATGAAATCAAACTTTGAATTTCTAAATAGGTATTGGCCTGTGCTGGCACAATTAGGCGCTAATGCAGAAAACTATCTGTATTCTGATCCCAATGCGTGTATCTATAAGCTTGGAATGTTTGCAGAGCGCCTTGTTCTGGAAATTTTGGTATTTGAACATATGGATGAACCCAAGACAGATAATACCCACGCCAATCGTATTCGTTTGTTGAAGCGTGCCGGCCTTCTTCCTCACGAGATTGATAATACACTATATGTTCTCCGTAAAACCCGCAATTCCGCAGTACATGCGGGAACAGATTCTGTAGACGAAGCTAAAACGCTTCTTTCCATGACATACAACTTAGCAGTGTGGTTTATGGAGACATACGGCGACTGGGGATATCTCGCCGAAGATTTTGTTATGCCTGAAGAAGTGCATCAGGTAGACCTAAAATCAGTAATAGAAGATCAGGAAAAAAAGATTGCCGAACTGTCAAAAAAGCTCGCACAGGTAACAACAGCTGTTTCGGGTACAACGCAGAAAGAACGTGCAAAACGAGCTGAGACGGTTTCTTCTATGATGCAGTGGAACGAAGCACAAACACGCTGTCTGATAGACGAGCAGCTTCGCAAAGCAGGATGGGAAGCAGATACCATCAATTTGCGTTACAGCAAAGGCACTCGCCCAGTGAAAGGCAGAAATATTGCTATCAGCGAATGGCCTACCAATTCTGCTTTTTATAAAAATGGATATGCAGACTATGCCTTCTTCATTGGGGAAAAACTCGTCGCTTTAATGGATGCGAAAAAGGCTTCGGAAGATGTTGCTTCTACCATTGATGTGCAGGTAAAAGACTATGCAAAACATATCAAAAAAGAACATTCAAAATATGTTATAAATTCTTGGAATAATTATCAGGTGCCTTTCCTGTTTGCTTCAAACGGCAGAGCTTTTTTGGAACAGCTCAGAACGAAATCCGGTATATGGTTTTTAGACGCAAGAAAAACATCCAACCAGTCATATCCAATCCGAAATTGGTTCAGTCCCAGTGATCTGGAAGAAAAATTAAGTCAGGATATTGACAAAGCCAATGAAAACTTAGCTAACTATAACGATTCGTTTATGGAAGACCCTACCGGTCTTAATCTCCGTGACTACCAGATTAAGGCGGTCAACAAGGCTACCGAAGCAATCATGAATGGTAGCCGCACGGCATTGCTTGCAATGGCGACCGGCACCGGTAAAACACGAACCGTTCTTGGCCTTATTTACAAAATGCTTGAATCCAAACGCTTCAAGAGAATTCTGTTCCTTGTTGACCGTGTATCCCTCGGAGAGCAGGCAATGGATACCTTTAAGGATGTCAAGCTGAAAGACTTAATGACTCTAGATGAAATCTATGAGCTGAAAGCCATTGATGATAACGAAATTAATCTAGAAACCAAAGTCAGCGTTTCTACTGTGCAGGGATTATTAAAACGTACCATTCTTTCTGATACACCTGATTTAATGCCTGGTGCTTTTGATTTGATTATCGTAGATGAGGCACACAGAGGATATATTCTCGACAGGGAAATGACAGAAGAAGAAATTCTCTACGATAATCAAGATGACTATATGAGTAAATATAAACAGGTCATCGAATATTTTGACGCAGTTAAAATTGCCCTTACAGCTACTCCTGCCCTGCACACCACTGAAATTTTCGGTGAGCCGATTTTTACATACAGCTATCGGGAAGCCGTGATTGACGGCTGGCTGGTCGATCACGACCCGCCTTATATCATCAATACAGATTTCATTGAAAACAAAGCGAAATTCAAAAAGGGTGAAACGCTTGCGCAGTATGACCCCAACACAAACGAGCTGATTAACGGCTCTGAATTGCAAGACGAGCTGGATTTTGATGTTTCGGAGTTCAATAAAAAAATCGTCCTTCCCGACCACACCCGCAAGGTTTTAGAGGAAATATCCAATCACTTGAATCCTGAAAGCGGCGAAAAGACATTGATTTTTGCTGTCAATGATAACCACGCCGATTGCATTGTCGATACTCTTCGTAATATTTATAAGCCCTACGGTATCTCCAATGATGCGATTATGAAAATTACCGGCAAAACCGCCGGCGGAAACAAAAAGAAAATTTTGCAGGTAATCAAACAGTTTAAAAACAACCAATATCCTAACATTGCGGTAACGGTTGATTTGCTGACAACCGGCATCGATGTTCCGCCTATCTGCAACCTTGTGTTTATGCGGAAGATTAACAGCCGCATCCTGTTTGAACAGATGCTCGGTCGTGCCACCCGCCTTTGCCCTGAGATCGGCAAAACGCATTTTAACATTTTTGATGCGGTGCGGGTGTATGAGGATTTGGACTCCACTTCCGGGATGAAATCCGTTTCCGTAAGCAAAACGATGTCGGAACTGCTGGAAGATCTATTCCGCAACAGCGAAGAAAACAAACAGCAGATCAAAGACCGTATTCTTGCAAGACTTCAGCGAAAAAACAACAATCTGACTCCGGAGCAAAAATATGAGGTCACGGAACGCTTGGGTGATATTGATTTAAGAGCATATGTCCACAAGCTGAAATCCTGCACAGAAGATGCGTTCATTGAAGGTTGCAAAAAAGATAAAGACTTTTTACTGTGGGTGGATTCGCTCAAAGGCAAGAAAAAAGGTTATTTCTACTCTGAAAAAGAAGACACCTTGAAAGAAACCACCCGTGGATACGGCGATACGGAAAAACCGGAAGATTATCTGGAAGCCTTTACGAAATTCGTCAACGAGAACAAAGACGAGATTGAAGCGATTCGAATTGCCTGCACCAAACCCAGTGATATGACCAGAGCACAGCTAAAAGAGCTGAAACTCGCTTTGGACAAAGAGAATTTCACGGAAACCAGCCTGAACGAAGCCTCCAGTGCCGTTACCAATGCACATATTGTGGCGGATATTATTGCTCACGTTCGCAAGGCTGTGCTGAAAACACCACTGTTTAACCACGATGAGCGTGTTGTGGCTGCTTTTGCCAAACTTACTGCCGCACATCGTTTTAACAAAATGCAGCTTGACCTTTTAGAAAAAATCAAAACCTATATGCTGCACGAAAGCATCCTGAACACCGAAACTTTTGAAGCTCCGGTATTTAAAATGGACGGCGGTTTTGCCCGCTTCAACAAGAAATTTGGCGGAACGCTCGTTGAAATTATCAGAGAAATCAACACTTATATTTATGAAGGAGCCGCATAATGAGTACAGTTGATATTGTTCAAAAATTATGGAATCTCTGTAATGTCCTGCGTGACGATGGAATTACCTATCATCAGTATGTTACGGAACTCACCTATATCCTGTTTCTTAAAATGCTGGATGAAACCGGTGAAGAAAACACCTTGAAAGCCGATGTGCTAAAGGCATACCAAAAATCTTTGGAACAGTATGCCCGCAAAAAAGGCAAAGCGGTTGAACAACTGACCGAAGAAGAAAAAGAATCCAGAAAGCCTCTGCTTTACAACTACTCTTGGGAACATCTTACCACCTTGGAAGGCATTGAACTGAAAAACTACTATACAAAGTTGCTTTCCGAACTGGGCAGCACCGGTATTCCCAAAATCAGCGATATCTATGCAAAAGCGGTTTCCAGTATTGAAGAACCGAAAAACCTACAGAAAATCATTTCAGAAATCAACAAACTGGATTGGTTTGAGGCAAAGCAGGAGGGCCTCGGCGACCTTTACGAAGGCTTGCTGCAAAAGAACGCCGACGAGAAAAAGTCCGGCGCTGGGCAGTATTTCACGCCCCGTGTGCTCATTGATGTGATGACCGATTTGATTTCCCCGAAACTCGGTGAAAAATGCTTTGACCCCGCCTGCGGTACTTTTGGTTTTATGATTTCCGCCTATCAGCACGCTGTTGACGGTGTGGATCTCTATTCTCTTTCTGATCAGGAAATGGCGGCGTTTCAAGACTCTTTCTATGGGGTTGAGCTGGTGCACGATGCGCACCGTTTGGCTCTGATGAACGCCTATCTGCACAATGTTCCGGCGCATATTTTCTGTGAAGACTCCCTGTCCCCGAGCGCAAAAAGGCTGAACGGCTTTGACGTGATCTTGACCAACCCGCCGTTCGGAACCAAAAAAGGCGGCGAGCGCACATCCCGTGACGATATCTCGTTCCAGACCTCCAACAAACAGCTGAACTTCTTGCAGGTGATCTACCGCAGTCTGAAAGCAGACGGAAACGCCCGCTGTGCCGTTGTTTTGCCGGATAATGTGCTGTTTGCCGACGGCGATGGTGTAAGCGTCCGCCGAGAGCTTATGGACTTTTGCAATCTCCATACCATTCTGCGCCTGCCCACTGGCATTTTCTATGCGCAGGGGGTTAAAACTAATGTGCTTTTCTTTACCCGTGGCAAAACTGAAAAGGACAACACCAAAGAGGTTTGGTTCTATGACCTGCGCACCAATATGCCCTCTTTCGGCAAGACAACGCCGCTGAAAAAAGAGCATTTTGAAGGTTTCGTAAAAGCCTATACCGCCGAAGACCGCCACGCTGTGGACGACGAGCGCTGGAGTGTATTTACAAGGGAACAAATCGCCGAAAAGGGCGACACCCTTGACCTTGGGCTGATTCGTGATGATTCCGTTTTGGATTATAACGATCTGCCCGACCCGGCGGAGAGCGCCCAGGAGGCCGCCGCCAATCTGGAAGAAGCGGTTGACCTGTTGATGAGCGTGGTGAAAGAACTGCGGGCGCTGGAGGTGCAAGACTGATGGCAAAGGCAAAGAAAAAAGAAGCCTTGACACCCGAAGAACGCTTGCAGGCGGCATTGGTACCGGACTGGGAACAGCCCTACAAGGTGCCTCAGAATTGGTGTTGGGCATATCTAACGAAAGGTGCCGCAGAATGTCTTGATTCTTTTAGAAAGCCGATTAACGCTTCAGAAAGAGCAAACAGAGAAGGAGATATACCTTATTATGGCGCTACAGGGCAAGTAGGTTGGATCGATAATTTTCTTACTAATGAACAATTAGTATTAGTCGGTGAAGATGGAGCGCCTTTTCTCGACCTAATTAAAGATAAAGCCTACATAATTGAAGGAAAAGCTTGGGTTAACAACCATGCACATATATTACGTTCTCGATTCGGAAGCACTGGAAACTCTTTTTTGATGCATTATCTCAATATCTTCAATTATCACGGCTTTGTAAATGGAACTACACGCTTAAAACTAACTCAAGGTAGTATGGATATAATGCCAGTACCGATACCGCCGCTCCCCGAACAGCAGCGCATTGTTGACCGCATTGAAAGCCTGTTTGCCAAGCTGGACGAGGCAAAGCAAAAGGCGCAGGATGCGCTGGATAGCTTTGAAACCCGCAAAGCCGCCATCCTCCACAAAGCCTTCACCGGAGAACTCACCGCCCAGTGGAGAAAAGAACACGATGTGGGGATGGAACAGTGGGGACAAATTTGTTTTGACAACTCTTTTATAAAAATGCAAAACGGCTTGGCTAAACGTTCCGGCAGTTCAGGTGTTCCGTATTCTGTTCTTCGACTTGCTAATTTATCGGATGCCGGTATCTCAACTGAAGATATGCGGACAATTTTACTCGATACAAAAGAACAAGAAAACTACGGCTTGAAGAAAAATGATGTTTTAATGATTCGGGTTAATGGTTCTAAAGAAAATGTTGGCAAGCAGTTCCTTCTTACAACTGACAATCAATGGGCATTTTGTGACCATATAATTCGAATCAAATATAAGGAAAATTTGCTTCCTGCTTATATGGTTTATTTTTCAAAAAGTGATACTTATAAGTTATATGTAGAGAATCATATGGTATCAAGTGCTGGGCAAAATACAATAAGCAGAAAAGGGATGGCTTCACTGTCTATTCCTGTTCCCGATTTAAGAGAACAAACCGAAATTGTCCGTATCCTTGACGACCTCCTCGCCAAAGAACAGCAGGCCAAAGAAGCCGCCGAAGCAGTGCTGGAGCAAATCGATCTGATGAAAAAATCCATCCTCGCCCGTGCTTTTCGTGGCGAGCTCGGCACCAACGATCCCACTGAGGAGAGTGCTGTGGAGTTGGTGAAAAATATTATTTAACTGAAAGAAGGTGGCAAAATGCGCCGATTTATCTATCTTGACATAGATACTCTTAATTCATATTTGGCACAAATATTTGATGGAGTGATACAGTCTCAAGAAACAGAAAAAACGGTTGGTAAGAAGAGGGAAAAACAGCATCGCTTTATAAATAGTCTTGGCGGACAAATTGCATTCAAACTTTTTGGAAAAGGGGTAGATGCGAACGCACAAGCTACCTATGAGCATTTAAAAACAGTCGCTAACGATGAAATGGTTAGGGATGTACAAACTAAAATCATGCATGACAATGCTTTTGACGAATTTGCTTCATATTTAAAAGAACATAGCCTTCTTGCGGGAACAGAGATTGGCAATTTTGTTTCCATTGAGGATGACTTCTATATTTTTGATATTGCGTTCTTTCAAAAGCTTTTTAGTGCGGGCGGTTTTGTTTCGGGGATAAAAGAGATTCAAAAAAGTAATTTTCAAAAGGAAGCTGAGAAAAAGGTTCAAGAGTTGCCCCGAGAGCAGCAGCGGAGCAAAAATTTACAACGTCAAATCAAAGAAATGGTTGATGCAGCCACTTCTAAAAATGAAGAAGAATTTAAAGCTGCCGAAAACCTCATTAATATGCTGGCATCAATCATCCCATATCCCCAAATTCTGTGTATATCTAACTATATTGTTGTACTTAATGAGAAATATCTGCGAGATGATTTATCTACTGCCGCTTTCAAGTACGGAGGTAAAATTAAAGTTGTTGGGTATATCACAAACAAGGTTGCAGCACAAGGAAATACACATGTTTCTGCTTTCGCAAGTATTGGAAATTCTATCAATGCCCTTATGAATATTTTCTTTGAAAATGTAGATGAAATGTACATAATCCATCCTGTTGCAATTTATTACGATAATTAAAGAATTTTCAATGTTCCCAACATACTATAATCGGTGCGTTGGGTTGTTTATGCAAATTTGCTTTACTATCCATAGAAGAAAGTAAGAACAATCCGATTTTAAGAAAAGAGGGAAAGTTATGCTTGATCAATCAAGAGAAAATATTGAAAGACACATTAAGACCCATTCAGAGCGCTCCGATGACGATCGAGCAGCTGTTTCAGTTTTGGAAACATTTCTTCGTTCAAACGGAAGAATAAATACCGCTTTTGCTTCGGATGACAAATGGCCAAACCATGATGGGACTTTCGAGTTTGTACCTAATCCGGATGTATCACGACGTCCTAAACAAACGTTTTATGTCCAAATCAAAGGGACGCGGAATTACAGCGAAAGTGATGGGGTTATTAAATATTCCTTAAAAGATCTTGCTTTCCCTGCCTTTGCTTGTAATGAGGTGTCGTTTGATCCCGGAATACTATTCGTAGTGCTTAATCCGGCAGATAGAGGCAATGAGAGAGTTTTCTGGAAGTACATGTCTGTCAATTTTCTTAATTCTCTTGATTTTACAAAAGACAGTACCACAATTAGTTTTCAATCGGAAGATGAAATCTTAAATAATGAAGTAAGCGTTCTGGTATTTTGTAAACGATTAGAAGAAATTGTAGAGCGCCATTCTTTTGTAAATCAGTTGAAACGAAATACATACTCTGAAAAAGATGTAAAACGTATCGTTCAAGCCTGTGATGAGGAAATTACGGATAGCATTGATCGTTTAGATGTCCTAAACAAGAACAGAGATAATGTATCCAGACGAATTCTGACAAGATTGGATGATTTGTGTGTGTCTGCTCTTCTGCTGAATGCTATGCATGATGGGCACCAACATCCAAGCGTTCCTTTTGCATGGGAACACTCTTTCTTAAATATTGAAACAAAGTATTTGGAGAATTTTTATCGGGGGCTGCAATATATTGGCCGACGAATCCCCGATGATGGTCAGTCAGAAAGACTGCTGCTGAAATACTATAATTTTATGTGGCAAATCAGAAAGTTTATTGCAGATGGTTATGGTATTTCTGTGCTAAACAATTTGGAAAAGTTCCTTGAATATACTGGCTCTGATGATTTGGATAAACAGTATTATGAATTGGTAGCAAATGCATTTGGCAACGCAAAATTCGAATTACCAAACCGTAGTTCCACAAGATTTTATGTCCAGAAAAAAACGCCGTTCTATATTGGAACAGAACGATATTTTGAAGTTACTCTACAGCAAGCCGGTATTTATGCATCAAAGTATAACCGGATTACAGCATACACGCAGCAAAATATTTCTACCAGCTATTCTATACAAATTGAATATACGCCTACAACTATTAACTTATGGGGAATTGACACAGAAATCAAGATCATTACAGCGTGGAAAGTCTCTATAGATCCAAGATGCTTAAATAAACTGGGAAAAATATTAAAACTGCCGATCAAGCTTTCATCTAACTACGGAGAATATGATGCCTTAATGCGTTTTCTTACAGGAACCGGTATGAATTTTTTGGAAATGATTGACCTTCGTGAAGTAAAGTTTTCGGGTATACTTGAAGCGATTTACCAACATTCCAATACAAACTATTTTAAGGAGGTATTGCAAAAGCTGAGAAATAACTACGCTGTGGGATCTGAGCAGTATGGCAGATACACTATCCGCTATTTATTGCTGAATCTACGTGAGGAGTTACTGGAGCGTGTTATGCCTTCGCAATTCAGTCCACAATGGAAATATGCAGATTTGTATTTATCATGTAAATGCGTACCATTTGAACGCAATCCGCTTATTTCCAATTTAGCTGGTAGTAAAACCAATGCAATTAGCCAAGCAAGATATTTAGCAAGTGTTGTCGAAAGAGAAAAAACAGAGGCTGTTATTCCATATTGGTCAATTATAAATACAATTCAAAAAACTGGCGAGATATACTGTGATATTGACTCAAATCTGACTATCTCTTCAATCCAAAAATATAATGAGCAATTGGATTCTTGGGAGAAAAGCAATGGTTATGGTATTACTGTTAACAATAATATGGCATATATTGATTCTTACCAAGAGTCAACTCTGTTTATTTTGAAAAAGCTTCTGGAACTATCACATATTCCAAATAAAGGGCAAAAAGAATTCAACGAAAAGTATCTAAGGCAAACGGAAATTGAATTTAAAGATTCGAAAAAAGAAGAAGCTCTTAGGTATGCATTTGTGAACTCCAGAGTGCTTCTTATTTACGGAGCCGCAGGTACTGGAAAGACCACTCTCATCAATATGCTTTCAACAATGATGGCTGGCCGCCGAAAACTTTTTCTTACCAAAACGCATACCGCACTACAAAATTTGCAAAGAAGAATTGAAAACCCGGGCGCGGATGCAGGTTTTGTAAGCATTGATAGCTTTACCAAACGAGTGAATCTTCCGGATTATGACATTATTTTTGTAGATGAATGCAGTACAATTGACAATCGTGTTATGAGAAAATTTCTTGGCAAAATGAGGCCTGATACATTTTTGGTTCTTGCCGGAGATATTTATCAAATAGAGTCCATTGAATTTGGAAATTGGTTTTCTTATGCTAAAGATCTTGTTAAATCTCCGGGTTCCAATATTGAGCTATTAAGCACATGGCGTACTGACGATCAAAATCTTATTGACCTGTGGCGAGAAGTGCGTTGCAAGGGTGCGCTAATAACTGAGAAACTTGTAATCAATGGTCCGTTTTCTGAGAATATTGGAGAAAGCATATTCAGTAGTGAGATAAAAGATGAGGTAATTCTTTGCCTTAATTATGATGGGAAATTTGGCTTAAACAATATGAACAGCTATTTCCAGAATGCAAATACAGAGAAAGCTGTTACTTGGGGAGATTGGAAGTATAAAGTTGGAGATCCTATATTATTTAATGATACAAATAGGTTTGCTCTGCTTTACAACAATCTAAAAGGACGTATCATTCACATTAACAAATTTAAAGATAAAATTATATTTACGGTAGATGTTGCTATTCCTTTGACAGAAAGTGATTGTAAAAACGATCACATAGAATTTGTTGATGCAATTGAAGATGGAACACGCATAAAATTTGATGTACTTGCTTTTGATGAGGAAATGTCTGAAGAAGATCGTGAGAGGACTATAGTACCATTTCAACTTGCCTATGCAGTTTCAATTCATAAAGCACAGGGCTTAGAATATAAATCGGTGAAAGTTATCATCCCAAGCATCAACGCAGAAAAAATTACACACGGTATTTTCTATACCGCAATAACTCGTGCAAAAGAACAATTAAAAATCTACTGGAGTTCCGAAACAATGCAGAAAATTGTTGCTGGCTTTTCTGAAGAAATCTCACGACAAAAGAGTCTATCGATTATTAAGGAAAAACTACACCAAAACGAGATATAAAGACAAAAAGTATATCTACCTAATGTGGGTGTTTTAAGTCAGGTGACTTCTCATACGAACACCACCTCTGCATTAACAACTTCTGTTACCCTCTCCCGAATATTATTCATCCTGCGCACCCATTCCATTTGGTTCTCCGCCTTAAGCTGTTCGGTAACGCTTTTCTTTTCAGCGTACTCTTTCACCAACCGGAGAAAGAGGGATTGGGCTTCTTCCTCTATATCAGCAAGGTGGGAACGGAGTTTGCCGGAAGTGAGCAGGTTGCAGCAGAGACTTTTATGGTGCTGTTGCAAATATCGCTTACGGCGCTGTCCCCACAAACCGATGGGGCGTTCTTCTTCGGCGGGTAATGTGAGGTTGGGCAGACGATAGTCGCCCTGCATGGTGTATGTACCGCCTGTTTGTTCAAATATTGTTTTAGCCATAATGAAAACCTCCTTTGATACTATTATTGTACCAAAGGAGGTTTCTGTTCACGAATGTGCGATTTTGATTATCGCACATTGTATATTGAAAAAAATTAGTCAACTACAATTTAGTCAATCGTAATTGACTAAATTGTGATTCGGCAGACCTTTCATTCTTTCAGATAGCTTGCAAACGGTGCGTCATCGCTGCAAAAGGTATCGAAAATCATTTTTGCGCCGAGGCGGAAGCCGACGAGAAAGGAATCAAGGCCGCTTTCGCCCATCAGTTCTCCGTAAGCGTTGCAGAAATCGAGGAACAGGTTTTTGTCTTTGCCCTGCAATCGTTCGGTCAGCTTTTCCTCCAGCTCGGCTATGTTTTTCGACACCCTGAAATTATGGCTGCCTGTTCGGTAGCCTCTCGCCTGCGGGTCGAGGTTGCCGAAGTAAAGGTCTTCCAAAATGTTCGCCATTACTCCGCACCGCCTTCCGCCTGTTTCTGCCTTCGCCAAGCCGGGAAGCGTTTCAGCGTCCAGATATGCCAGTCGGATTTGCGGGTGATGGAGCGGCAGTCGGGAGAGCAGAGAAACTCGATGAGATACACCTTCGGGATATGGTTGACATTGCTGCGCTTGAAGGCTTTCAAAATGCCGCTTCCGCACCAGTTGTTGACGGCGGTCTTGCTGTAGCCGGTGAGCTTGCAGACCTCGGCGGCGGTCAGGACGTCCCGATAGGACGCAAGCAGGGACGCATAATACGCATGTAAATCCTCCAAGACCTCCGGCGGGAGATGGATTTCCATTTTAAGCTCGTAGCGCCCCCTGTACCAGCCCTTCGGCGCGGCATACGCCTGCGGGAAGAGCTTGCGGTCCTCCAAGTAGGCGATCACATCCTCCTTTTTAATTTGATAACAGCGGGTCTGCTTGCCGGTATAGTAGCAGGGTATCTTTCCGCTTTGCAGCAGATACCGGGCAGTGGATTTGCTGATGTGGCAGATCCGGTAAAGCTGGTCTTTTGTGATTCGGTCGGGAACATCGTCCCAGTTGATGGCTTCGTTGTTCATGGCAATACACCTTTCAAAATCAGATTTGCCGGTGTGACTGTCCTTGTATTGCCTTGTTATACGTTGTTCTTTCCGTTCTTTCCGCAGTTCTTTCCAAAAATGCGGATTTTGGCGCATTTTCCGACGCATTCGAGCTTGCCCGAAACACCGGACTTTTTCGGGGTTTCGGCGTAAAAAATCCAGTATTCATGCGGCTTTTCACCGAGGACGAGGCTGACAGAACCTGACACGAAACTAACTAAACCTGACACGCACTTTATAAAACTCGAAATCAGTTGTACCTCACGGTACCGTGGTTCGAATCCCACCCGCTCCGCTACCTCGTCGTCACAGACTTTGTATTGTTCGTGATGACTTTTTTATAAAAAGTCATCAGCCCACTCACGCCGTCGTTCCTCCTCACCCCAAAAAGTTTTATAACTTTTCGGGGACCCCATTATCCAGTAACCATGCGGGTTGCGGATTTCTCTTTTTTTGTGCTCACCTCAAAAATCACCCTCATTTCGACTGTTCTTTCCAAAAATTTGGAAAGAACAGCTTTTGTGTTATTCCGCTATGTTTCCCATCAATGATGCTTCCCATTTGCTTGTGAAATTCTTCGCCTGTGGCAATCACGTCCGTGTTTGGCTTTGATACCACCTCGTTTCCTTGCAGAGGATTTTTCCGCTTTTTAGCAAATACTGCGCCGTGGATTTGCTGATATGTCAGATTTGATCGGGTTATTCTTTTGGAATGACGGCGAGAAGTTCATTCCAGTTGATTGCATAATTGTTGGTTTTAAAAGTGGAGACGGGATATCGGGGGAGATATTAAGGAGGATGTGTGATGATAAGCGTGTGGAGACCATAGAAGCGCACGAGATGCAGAATCATGCTCTAACAAAGAGCTTCGGTTTGGTTGGCATCGGGCCGGACACTGCGGCCTTCTCATCCTACGGTTGCGGCCTCTGTTCACTGATTATGAGCGTTCTTTTTAACTGGCCAATCTTTATTTGATTTGGACGAATAGGCAACTCCGGCGCGTTTTAGATCCTTTGATGTGGAAATACGGTGACAGAGAAGTTTTATAAATAGATCAATTTTGCTACTTATATATTATAAAACTGTTGCTTTTCTTATGCTGTCCTGTTATTATATCCTATAAGATTTATATATTGATCAAAATTTTACGCATTTTTGGAATCGTATTTACATTATGAAATTTTGTGGTGAAATGTATGGCTTATTACAGCTCTAAGAATGTTCTGCGCCTTTTGAAATCATTTAATACGCAATGGGAAAACGGCGGATTTTCTCCGCCGTGCCCGGGCTTCAGACGATCCGCCTTTTATATTGCCGAGAAATGGTATGTAAAGAATTATACGAAACCCGTTTTGATTGAGGGGGGGCACGCTTTTGGGAAAACAACTCTTTTAAAGCAAATGCTTGCCGCCTTGTTGGAGCGCGGAGTCCCGCCCGGAAATATTTTGTATCTTTCCTTTGATTATCCGCTCACAAGAAATAAATCTGCGGCGGAAATTATTGAGATCTATCGCCGGGAATCCTGCTCCGGCAGCCCGCTCTTCTGCCTTCTGGATAATGTAGAGTACGCATCTGAATTTGTTGATTTCTGCAAAACAGCCGGAGGGGGAACGCACGTGCACGTGCTCGCCGCTTCATCCGCGCATATTGACGGGCTTAACGGAACCTGTCCTTTCATCCGCTATATTCCCATGTCAGGAATAACATTTTATGAATATTGCGAATATCACGGTTTTAAGCCAGACGAAAGAACGCCGTTTGTCTATCCCGCCGATTTTCACACGCAGGATATTTCAGTAATCACTGCCATGCACAGAGGGTTGGAACCACTCAGCAGATATTTGGAAGATTACATCAGGAGCGGCGGCTATTTTGATCCGAACGGCGGCGCAACGGATGAATTACTTTATGCGAAAGCCGTAGATAAAACGCTGATGCGGGATATTCCGCTGTTGTTTGAGGTGAGAGGCAATACGGATGTGGAAAAGGTTTTTGTCTATCTGTGCTATCTTTCTTCAGGGACCATCTCAGTCAATTCTATTTCAAAGGCGCTTAGGATCAGCCGGGCTACAGTGGAACGATATATCGACTATTTTGAAAAAACGAATCTCATCACCATCCATGAGTCAATGGACTGGGAAACGCTCAGTAGTGTGAAGGGGTTTAAAAAGATTTATATCAACAACTACCGTATGCGCAACTGCGCGCTGAATGTGGGCGGAGCCGATACGGCCGCATTTGACACAGATATAAAAAATGCGGTGAAGGTATCGTTTATTATGCATTTTAGGCAATTCTTTCAGGATGGAACGGCATTGGGCTTTTTTAAAAAAAATGCCGCTGCGAAACGGACGGATATTGTGGTGCGTTTTCCTGACAAAATCAATGCGCTAATCAATGTGCAGTATGCCGATCAGGTTCAGCTGCGCGCGAATGACTGGTTGTTGACGTTAGCAGATAAAACCTATCCCAATTATCTGGTGACAAAAAAAGCGTCGGATTACGGTATGGTATATCTCGAGGATGGCAGAAGCGTATGTAAAATTCCGGCCTATGCAATCCTTTATCTGTTCGGTTATTTTGAAAAATATAGACCAATGTTAAGAGGAGACGAAAACGATGATTTATGACATTTGTACCGACAATTACAGTGCATTTCAAATTTTTGAGAAAAACAAGCTCAAGCCGCGCGCATATTTTATTCCGTTTCAGGATAGAAAAAGCTCAGAAACGGTAAGCCTTTGCGATGAACGGTATAAAAGCAACCTTGTAAAAGTGTTAAACGGTAAATGGGATTTTAAATATTATCCGAAATTTTCGGATATGCCGAAGAGGTTCGACACGTCGATAGTGGATTTTGACGAAGTAAATGTTCCGTCAATGTGGCAGTATACCGGATATGAAAAGCCGTATTATATCAATCAGAATTATCCGTTTGGTAGGAAGCCGCCCAAAATTCCGACAGACGACCCCGTTGGACTTTACAAAACCATCAGAAACGGAAAGTGGACGCCATTGACTGTGGACAATATCTATAACAGCGTAGGTGTTTACCGCAAGAAAATCGAAATTTCCGATATAGAAAAAATATTTATAATCAGTTTTCTCGGCTGCTCCTCCTGCCTTGAATTATATGTTAACGGCAGTTTTCACGGTTACAGCGAAGGGTCTCACAACACCGCTGAATTTAATATTACCGATAAGCTTGGTAAGGGCGAAAATGAAATCGTTGTTGTTGTGCATAAATGGTGCAACGGAACTTACCTGGAAGCGCAGGATATGTTCAGAAGCAACGGGATTTTTCGCGACGTACTGCTGTTTGTCCACGATAAGAGTTATGTCTATGATTATTCCGTTAAAACGCCGTATCAAAACGGTAGATATTCGCTTGAAATAAAGGCGAAAACCGTTGGCGACGGTAAGCTGTATGCAGAGCTTGTAGATAACGGAAAAGTGCTTGCAATATCCGAGGTAGACGGCGAAGCCCAATTGACGGTTGGCGTTGTCAAAGAGTGGAACGCCGAAACACCATACCTTTATGATTTATTCTTTACCTTAAAGGATAGCAGCGGAACTGTTATAGAGTGCATCCGTCAAAAAGTTGGCTTCCGCCATATCAATATTGACGGAGAGATATTTAAGCTTAACGGCAGAGCAATTAAAATAAAGGGGGTCAATCATCACGATACTAACCCGAAAACTGGATATTATATGACTCCGCAAGATATTCTAAAAGACTTAACATTGATGAAAAGCCACAATGTAAACGGCGTCAGGACTTCGCATTATCCGCCCGACCCGCTGTTGATTCAGCTCTGCGCCGAGCTTGGTCTTTATGTGATTGACGAAGCGGATATCGAAACCCACGGCTGTAACCTCTGGCCGATTCACAACATAAACAAAATCAGCAATCATCTGAAATGGAAAGAGCATTACTGGGATCGCGTTCATCGGATGTATGAACGCGACAAAAACAATGCGTCGATTCTGATGTGGTCTTTTGGGAACGAATCCGGCGGATACAAATGTCAGGATTACTGTTACACAAACCTCAAAGCGCTGTGTGCTGAAATTCCCTGCCATTACGAAGGCGTTATACACACCAGGCGTCAGGCCTACGACGTAATATCGGAAATGTATGCGGAGCCGGAATATTTAAAAAAGATAAGAGACGGTTTTTCACCGTGGAGCAACTATCCGGCTGTGTTTCAAACGCTTTTAAAAGCGTATCACGTTCAGTTTTATCCTACCGATTGGCTCAAGGGAAAGGGCTACGCAGGAAAGCCCTATTTTCTGTGCGAATATGCGCACGCAATGGGCGTTGGCCCCGGAGGGCTTGAGGATTATTGGCAGGTTATTGATTCCTCAGATAGATTTATGGGTGGTTGTATTTGGGAATGGGCTGACCACGCGATTGACCATGAGGGCGAAAAAATAAAATACACCTACGGCGGCGACCATGGCGAGCCGTTCCACGACGGTAATTTCTGTGTGGACGGTCTTGTTTTCCCTGACCGCACGCCGTCCTCAGGCGCGCTGAATATGAAGCAGGTTTACCGCCCTGTGCGTGCACAATATAAAGGCGGCGCGCTTATCTTTAGGAATACAAATTCCTTCCGCGATACAGGATATCTAAAAATTGCATATGCCCTCCAGTTGGATGGCAGGATTCAGAAAACATATGTACTCGATCAGGCGATACCGGCGGGAAAATGCCTGTCCATTGCTTTTGATACGCAGGTAGCAGAGGGCGACTGCTTTATTAATATTAGATACGACGACCGGTGGAGCGGCGAAAATATCGCGTTTGAGCAGCTTGCAGTTCGGGAGAAATTGCCGAATATGAAAATAGGCTCGGCCGCGCCCCTGATGGAGAAGGACGGTTCCTATCTTTTTGAATGCGAAAAAGGCGAATATCATTTTGACAGACAGAGCGGCTTGCTGTCAGTCATCCTTGTCAACGGCAAAAATCTGCTTTCCACAGGCAGCGCCGTCCACACAAACATTATGCGCGCGCCGATGGATAATGATATGTATATCACACCCAAGTGGCGTGAGCACGGATATTATGATATAACGGAAAAAACTGAAAAGGTAGTTGCAAAGAACGGTGCAGTTTATACTGCAACACTTTTGTGCTATGGTGGGCAGCCGATTTTCAGAAGCGAACAAGATTGTAGAATTGACACAGCGGGGAATCTTTCTGTCACTTGTACGCTCACACCGTTAAAGGAGGATCTACCCGAACTTCCGCGCTTCGGGAAGGTGCTTTTTGCTGATCGCTCTTTGAAGAAGGTCATCTATTATGGCAGAGGCGAAACGGAATGCTACAGCGATTTTAAAGAGCAGTCAGCCGTTGGCATCTATACCGCAAGACCGGAAGAACAATCCTGCCCCTACATTTTCCCGCAGGAATACGGTAATCACACCGATGTCAGATATGCGCGGCTTGTGTTTGAGGGCGATCAGGGCTTTACAATTCGAGCGGTGGGTAAGCCGTTCCAGTTTTCGGTGAAGGACACGGATGACCAATCGCTCTACCGGGCGAAACACCGTGAGCAGATTAAAAAACAGCCGTTTTATCAGTTGACTGTTGACGGCTTTCTGCGGGGTGTGGGTTCCAACAGCTGTGGCCCCGGGCCGGCAAAGCATCATATCATTGAGGCTGACAAACCGCTCGCCTATTCCTTTATGATTTCACTCGATAAGGTTGGAGATAAAAATGTTTGAGCAAACTGTTGAAAAGGCGCGGGGAGTTGTTACCAATGTCATGCGCCACTGGTCAAAGCCCGCCAAAGGCAACTATGTTTCATATAAGGAGATATTGAATCTCGGTATAGGTGGAATGGGCGTTCAGTTCTTTACAATAGTGCTTGCATATTTTTCGTTGTCCTCATCAAGCACTTTGATGGGCGCGACGCTCGGAATACAGCCGATGCATATGCAGTTTATCGGCATACTGATGAGTGGCCTTGGCACGCTGATCGCAATCGGCCGAAATGCAATGATGGATAACACGCATACAAAAATAGGCAAATTTCGTCCGTATATTATTTTTTCAGGCATACCGATACTGGTTCTTGCATTTATCTTTGTTTTTCTTGACTTTGATAAAATGTCCTATATCCAAAAACTCTCATATGCCACAGTTTTCACCTTTGCGATTGGCTGCATACTGCCGTTTTATTCTGACTCCTATAACTCGCTGCCATCGGTTATCACCCCGAACAGCGAGGAACGCGGAAAAATCGTTGCAATCAATGCCTTCCTGTATTCGGTTGCCCCCACAATTTATCATTTTATTGTGCCGATACTTGCCGATAAAACGGGAGGATACACTGATATTCGCACTTATAAATGGGTTGTAATGCCGTTTGCAGTTGTCGGTCTCGGTCTGGGCATGTTCGCCGCGTTCGGCACAAAAGAACGCATTGTTGTTCCGAAAACATATATACCGAAGGTGAACACAATCAGAAGCTCACTCGGTGTTTTCAAAAATAAATACTGGGTTATCACTACAATTTCGGCCACAATCGGTTTTTTGGAGGGCGGTATTTCAAACCTTTTAAACTGGTCCTTTATGTATGACAGTCAGAATTATAAGCTGATGGGCGTGGTGAATACAGTTCTTGGCACATCTGCAACAATTGCATTTATCCTTGCGCCGATCCTAATTAAAAAAATCGGGGCAAGGGGCGCGCTTTTGTTAAAGGAAGGAATGAATATTGTTTTTATTGCCCTTATGCTGATAAGTTATAAAAATATCTATTTCTTCTTTTTAGCATGGTATCTTAATCAGATTTTTTCTTCGCTCGTGCTTGTTGTCAATCCTGTAATCGGCGCCGACACAAAGGATTATCATCAGTATATCAGCGGAGAGCGTATTGATATGACATTCAGCACGGCGCAAATGGTGCTTACCCCCATCGGCTATCTCACAGGTATGGTAATTCCTTATTTCTTTGAGTCCTACGGAATTACGCAGAACTATGATATTCTGTTTGACCCAATGGTGCGCGATAACGTATTCAGAATTCTGTGTATTTTAGCAATTATTGGAGCTTTTTTGCAGTTCGCGCCCCTTGTTTTTTACGATTTAACGCAAACGAAGCACCAAAATATAATCAGAGTGTTAAAGGTGCGTGCAATGTTTGAAGACTATTCAAACGGCGTTATGACGGACGAGGACTTGAATGACACAATGAGTCAGGTGGAGCGTTCAGAAGGCTATTACTATGGAGCAACTCCTGATACGAATTTGCTTTTAGACAATCTCAAACGAGCCAAAAAACTCCCAAAATCGACAAAGGACGAGCGAGCTGTGCGTAAGACTGAAATCAGAAATGCCAAGAAAGCACTGTCTGAATCCAAAAAAGCCCTGCTTGAAAAAGAGTCGGCAGAGATCCTTATCAATGAACTGCACAAGTTTGATACGCCGTCCTTCCAGTTTCGCATCAATCTTTCTAGAAAGCTAACCGAACGGCAGGTTGATGCCTTGGATATTAAAAATGGCGAGTATCTTTCGGCGGCAATGAGTCTACCCGAAGGTACAAAACAAGAAAGATCTTTCAAAAAATCGGAAATCAGACGGGCTCGCAGAATTGAAAAAATGCCTATAAAAATTGCAAAAAAATATCCAAATGGAATTGCAGAGCCAAATCCCAAGGAACTACCGCAGGCGCTTATTATGCCTGATGGTACTAAAGAGGAAAGAAAAGCCAAAAGCCGCGCCGTCAAAGCCGCAGAGCGTAGCATTAAGCGCTATCATACCATTGCAAATGAATATGTTCAGGCGCAGAAGCTCTTGATTTCCTTTGAAAACTACGGCAAGCTGGAAGAAATTAGACAGCTTTACAAACAAAAGTTGCAAAAGGTTGAAAGTGAGGCTGTACTATGAAAAAAACATTAAAAATTCTCGTGGTGGTTTGCTCTATGCTTCTTTTGGCAGGCGCATTTAGTTCCTGTGCGAAAAAAATTCCAACCGACAGCGCATATTCAAAACTTCGTGATGCTCTTGAAAGCTCACTCCAATATAAAACGTATTACATTCAGGAAATGATTACGCACGACAAACTACTTGACAAAACCACGGTAAATCTGCGGTGCGAGCTTGACAAAAATTATCAGCCTATTTTGAAAAATGGAAGATTGTCGGATTACAAAGCGGAGATTCATTTCAGCAAAAACGACTTGGCAGTAGCCGATATTTTTTGCGGTGTTTCAAAATCCTCCACTGGAGAAGAAAGGGATTTGCTTTTCCGTACAAAATACGAAGAGCAAAACGGCAAAAGCAAAGCCGTTTCCAAAACCATGCAGGCAATGCCGGTTGAGAAGTTTATTGAGGGGAACGAATTCAAAAACAATTATTCAATAGAGCACTTTTTAAGTGAGCTTAACGGCATGACGGAGGCTGATTTTCACTTTTCGGCAGATACGGCAATAGCGGAAAGTAAAAACCATTTGACTGTGATCGGGTTTTCGATAACTGATGGCTATTTACAGCGTTATGAAAAAGAAAAAGGAAAAAAATCTGTGTTTGCAGGCTCAGATCGTATTGAAATTGAGCTTATTTACGGAAGAATAGCTTCCGTTGTAACGTTTTGCTCATATAGCGATAAACAGTTTCATCAGACCTTTGAAGAATCGCCGTATAAGCTGTTTATCACGTATTACGGCCCTAAATTTGAGATTCCCCATTTCGATTCGAAAACTGACCAAAACGCTCTTGAATGGACACAAATATAATGTATTTGGAAAGGAACTGAGAATATGAGAGACGTTCTATTTACACTGTCTGTCAAGAAAAAGCCGTTTTTCATCGTGTTGGCTATGTTCACCGTCGTGCTGGTTATTGCAGGCATCGTGCTGTCTGTCGTGCTGTATAAGCCTTGGTATAACGGTAAATGGAGCGGCGGCTTTTCTGCAAAGGACTGCTTGAGTATTATCAAAAAAGGCGAGGATTTAAAAATTCTACAGATCAGCGACCTGCATGTGGATCACACGAATGGACAGCATGATTTGATTTGGAAAAATTTGGAGTATTTAGTATCCAAAAGTGATATCGATCTCACGGTTATTACCGGAGACTGGACCAGCGATGCGGATAATCTGCCGGCTACCGAAACGCTGATTGAGGTCATGGAGCGTTGTAGTAAGCCCTGGGCAGTCATTTTCGGCAACCACGATTCGCAGGGTAAATTAAGCCGTAAAGATTTGGCCTCGCTTTTTGAAAAGGCGGAGCACTGCCTTTTTGCACGCGGACCGGAGGATTTAAGCGGTGTTGGGAATTATGTAATAAACGTATATAATCATCAGGATCCATCGCACCTTGACGCATCGCTCATACTGCTTGATTCGCATACCGACACAAACCGGACGCTGCAATACGAGCCGATTTACCGGGATCAGGTAAAGTGGTACGAAAAAAATATTGTTGGACTCAGCGCCATTTACAGTGCGCAGAAAAACAACCAAGCAACGGTGCTTCCGAGCCTTCTTTTCCAGCACATTCCCCTTAAAGAATATGAAACTGCGTGGAATGAAGGTAAAATTGATACCTCAAAGCACCTGCATGGTAGTAACAATGAGGATGTTTATTCTCCTGTAGTAAATACAGGCTTATTTGATAAAATAGTCGCCGCAGGCAGCACCAAAGGCGTATTCTGCGGCCATGACCACGCCAACGACTCGGCCGTTTCGTATCAAGGCGTATTGCTGGCCTATGCTGTGCAGAGCGGCATCTGCGAAAGCGATCCCTACGCTCAAAAGATGAAGAAGGGCGGCAATCTTATCACGCTGAAAGAGGACGGGACGCTGACGATCAGCCAGGTTTTTCATGAATTTCCCTATGAAATAAAAGAATAATAGGCATTCTCCCTTTCTCTAAAAATGCGCAAAAGGATATGTTAAAAATAAAGTTCATTCTATGGAGCAGCGAGGGGTTTATATGAAGCAAAGGTGGCTTGACAGCGCGGTTTTTTATGAGGTATATCCCACAAGCTTTTATGATGCAAACGGTGACGGGGTAGGCGATATTAGCGGCATTATCGAAAAACTTGACTACATATCGGACTTGGGCTGTAATGCGATTTGGCTCAATCCGCATTACACCTCGCCCTTTATGGACGGCGGATATGATGTGTCCGACTATTACAATACCGACCCGCGCTTCGGCACAAATGAGGATATGAAACGGCTTTTTGATACAGCGCGGAAAAAGGGCATTAGGATCATGCTTGATCTCGTTATGGGCCACACCTCAAATCAGCACCCGTGGTTTATTCAATCCTGCAAGGATGAAAAGAACGAATATACTGACGCATACATTTGGTCGGACCACATGGACGTGGAGCACTGCGAGGGTCGCTTTATGTGCGGGCTTTCCGAGCGTCCGCATATGTTTAAGGTTAATTATTACGCTATGCAGCCCGCGCTCAATTATGGCTATTACAAAACGGATAAATCATGGCAGATGCCTATGAATGCTCCCGCCGCAATGAAAAACCATCAGAGGCTCATTGACGTGTGCCGATTTTGGCTGGATATGGGCGCCGCAGGCTTTCGTGTGGATATGGCGCACGCTATGATAAAAAACGACCCAAAGCAAAAGGGTACCATTAAATTTTGGCAGGAAATTTTTGCCGTTATCAAAAAGGAATTTCCTGACTCAGTTTTTTTGTCAGAGTGGAACAATCCTGCAAAAACAATTCTCAAGGCAGGCTTCGATCTTGACTTTCGATGTGTTTGGGGATATGCAAGCAGAGGCGGAAACGACCCTCATAACGAGCGAATTTTTGACGGGACTTATTTGAGTGAGGTCGGTGGAAAAAATCAAATTTTTATCAAACAGTATTTGAAAAGTATAAAGAAAATAAATAAATCCGACGGTTATCAAATCATTCATCTTGACAATCATGATACAATACGGCTTTCCCGTGGCAGAACCGATGATATGATAAAGGTCCTTTGGGCGTCGTATTTGACTTTACCCAATGTTCCGCTGATTTATTACGGCGATGAAATAGGTATGAGATACATTCCCCTGAAAAGCAGGGACGGCGGTTATCACCGCACAGGCTCGCGCACGCCGATGCAATGGAACAACGGCAAAAACCTCGGTTTCAGCAATACGGACGGCGAGCTGTATTTACCCGTTGATAGCGAAAACACCCCTTATACGGTGGCGGCGCAGGAAAATGACGAAAATTCAATACTCAACCACACAAAGCGTCTGATAGTGCTCAAGCGTTCCTTAAACTGCCTGAAAGCCACCGCCGAATTTAAAATACTGTATTCGGGAATTAAACGCGATGGCAACCCTCTTATTTATAAGCGCGAGAGCGATACCGATGAGGCGGTCGTTGTGCTTTTGCCTAAAAAAATGTCTATCAATATAGATATGAAAAAATACCTCAAGGGCAGCTTTGCGCATATAGCTCTCAACGCCGCATTCGACGGTAGAATACTGAAAGCGTTTGGAACCTCTTACGCTGTATTTTACCGAAAAAAATAATTGCTGTAAGGAAAAAACAAATGGCATTCCTTTATAAAGGAGAAATATTACGATGAGAAACGTAAATACCCAGCTATAACGATTCTATTGTTTTCAAATGGAATTTCTCCGTTTGATGAAGTGTTTTGCAAGGTCGATTGGTGGAGTGGTCATAGAAAAACCTCACAGGAACCTGAGCCCGGGCGAAATGCGCGCCTGGGCTCAAATATCATATCCAACCCATCAATTACTGGCGGCTGATTATTTACTTTTTGTTGGCGGTGTGCGATAATGAAAAAAAGGGGTGTTTTTATGTGCGATACTGTGTATTTGAAACGTGAGCGGAGAGCGTTTTTTGGTAAAAATAGCGACCGGTCGCCAAACGAAGCGCATCTAATGCTTCGGGTTCCCGCAAGGGAATATGCAGAGGGGGAGATGCTGCGTGCAACCTATATCAGTGTGCCTCAAGTGAGGCATACATATGCCTGTGTGCTGCTCAAGCCGCATTGGATTTGGGGCGCAGAGATGGGCTGGAATGAGTTTGGCCTGAATATTGGCAACGAGGCCGTTTTTACGAGAGAAAAGCGGGAGAAGCAGGATGGATTGATCGGCATGGATCTGTTGCGGCTGGCGCTGGAAAGATGCCGCAGCGCAAAAGAGGCGCTGAAGCTGATTACAACCATGATCGGGGAATATGGGCAGGGTGGCAACTGCGGTTTTCACAAAGCTTTTTATTATGATAATGCCTTTTTAATTGCGGATGAAAACGAGGCCTATGTGTTGGAAACAGCGGGGAGAAGCTGGGCCGTTAAAAAAGCCGGTGAAGTAGAGACGATTTCGAACTGCCTTGGGCTGCGTGCGGATTATGAGGCCGCCTCAGCCGGCGTAAGCGGCGATTTCAGAAGGGCGCATCAAAACCATCTCGTTACGGCGGTTGCCGGCGCGGAGAAACGCCGCGCGGCTTCGCGCGCCGTGCTCAGCGGTGAGGGCGAGCCGTTTGAATTGATGATGAAAGCCCTGAAGAGCCATGAAACGCAAGCGGTCAATATCCACACGAGTTCTACCGCGAGCGTGTGCATGCATGCGGGGAATCTGTTTGGCGATCAAACGACCGGGAGCTATTGCTGTGAAATCAACCGGCTCTATTTTGTGACGGGCAGCTCTTTTCCATGCCTGTCGATCTATAAGCCGCTGTCCCCGGCCGCAAAAGTGCTGCCTTCTGATGAAAAGGAGGCGCTCCGGTATTGGCTCAAGCGCGAAATGCTGCACAGGCATCTGATGAGCGGCAATATCGACGAGGCGGATTATGTAAAGCACGCTGCCGAGATGCAGCGTAAATTTCTCGCCGCAGCGCTGGATGCGCGAGATATAGACGAGCTTGAGGAAGTATCCGCAGCGTGCTTTGCCGAGGAGGCCGCCTTTGTGGACGCCTTTTTGAAACAAGTGAACGGTAAAAAATTAAGCATTCCGGGCCAAACATATTTCTGCCGCTACTGGCGCAAAAAAAATGAGGAGTTGGCCCGTGAATTTTCGCTGCCCGTTTAAAAGCCACATTTTATCAAGCAGAAAGGCTGCTCAAAATTTTGCATGCACTAAGCTGGCGATTTTGCCGTTTGATGCAAAAGAGGATGGTTGATCTATGCAATATCAAAGTGTATATGATTTGATCCGGCGGGCATTGCCGGGGAAGGAAAGCTGTTTTTTGCTCCGGGAGATGAAAGTAGAAGAAGCAGCAACAGGGCAAAATTGTTACTGCGTCAGTAGCGAGGGGGAGAAGATTATTCTCTCCGGCGACTGTGTCATCAGCCTTTGTATGGCATTTTACGCCTATCTGCGGGAGGAGTGCGGCGTCAATCTATCCTGGTGCGGTAATCGTGAAATTGCTGTGCCGGAGGAGCTGCCCGTTCCCGCGGTGGAGCGGCGTTATGCGGTGCCGCAGCAGCACCGCGTCTATATGAATTACTGCACGTTCGGCTATTCGGCCCTTGTGTGGGATTGGGCGCGTTGGGAGAAGGAAATCGATTTTATGGCGATGAACGGCGTCAACATGCCGCTCTCCATCATCGGCACGCAGGGCGTGTGGTTTGAAACACTGCTGGAATACGGTTTTACCGAGCGGGAGGCGCTCGCCTACCTCTCCGGCCCGGCCTATTGGCCCTGGCAGCTGATGACCAATCTCGAAGGCGCCATGCCCCCGCCGGACCGCCGCTATGTGGAGCAGAGCATCAGTCTTGGCCGAAAAATTTTGGAGCGGGAGCGCTCGCTCGGCATGACGCCTATCCAACAGGGCTATTCCGGGCATGTGCCGAGGCTCTTCCGCCAGAAATTCCCGCAGGCCCGGATTCGGGAAACAGGAGGCTGGTGCGGATTCCCACCGACGGCGCAGCTAGACCCGCTCGATCCGCTGTTTGCGCGGTTCGGCCTTTCGCTTTTGAAAAAGCAGGAGGAGTTATTCGGTTGTGGGCGGTATCTCGCCTGCGACCCATTCCATGAAAACAGCCCGAGTGTGAAGGGGAAAGCGTATCTCTCCAAAGTCGGCCGGGCGATTGACGAGCTGTACCGCAGCTTCCGGCCGGATTCCATCTGGGTGATGCAGTCCTGGTCGCTGCGCAAAGCGATTGTGAAGGCCGTGCCGAAGGAGAGGCTGCTGATCCTCGATCTCAACAGTGCACGCGCCAAGGGGACGAAAGGGTTCTGGGGCTACCCTTATGTTGCAGGCGAGCTGCACAATTTCGGTGGCAAAAACAGCCTGCATGGCGATCTGGAAGCCGCCGCCTCCTTCTCCTATCGCAAGCAACAGAAAAAGCACCCGAACCTTACGGGCGCCGGCTTGTTTATGGAAGGCATTAATCAAAACCCTCTGTTTTACGATTTGCAGTTTACGATGCTGACGCAGGCGGAAGGGGTGAACCTTCAGCAATGGCTGGCGGACTATGCGGTGCGCCGCTACGGGAGCGATGAGGCTTGCCTGCGGGAGGCGCTTAGGCTTCTGCGCATGAGCTGCTATGCGGCGAAAACCAGCGACAGCGAGCGTGGCTCCATTCTCTGCGCGCGGCCGCACTGGTGGATTGACCGCGCGGCGCCGAATGATATGATCGAAATTCGATACTCCAATCGGATGCTCCTACGCGCGTTGGAAAAGCTGCTGGAGGCAAAGCGGGCGGGGAAGGATGGCTATGCCTTCGATCTTTGCGATATTGCCCGTCAGGCGCTTAGCAATCATGCGCTTTCGCTTTACAATCAGGCGATGGATGGCTTTTTTCAGCATAATCGGGCGATGTTTGAGCACGCGTCAGCCTCCTTTTTGGAGCTGTTACAAGATATGGATCGCCTCCTGGCAACGCGGCCGGAGCTGCGGCTCTCCCGTTGGGCAGAGCGCGCGCAGAAGCTGGGGGAAGATGAAACAATGGCCTCTTATTACCGCGAAAATGCGCTGGCGCTTATCACGCTTTGGGGGCCTGCGGAGGAACCGATTATATTTGACTATGCGTGGCGCGAATGGAGCGGCCTGATGCAGCAGTTTTACGGCATGCGCTGGCGGATGTTTTTTGCTTTTACGCTGGAGCATTTCGATACGCTGCCGCGAAAAAAGGATCGCGGAATCCGGCAGATCTACGGGCGAGATCCATTTGACGCGACGCCCTTCCTGCATGAGATAGGCCAGCGCGAGCGGGCGTTTATCCGGGAATACAGGCCCGCGCCGGAACAGGCGGGGGAGACAGTGGCTGTTGTGCGGGATTTGCTGCAAAAATATGCGGCGGCCATTTCGGACGATACCACGCTTCCCTATATGAAAGAGCAAGCCAACAAAAAGCCGCATCGCTTTGCCGTGCTGTTTTCATAATGGGAGAATATTCACAAAAGCTGCTGTGGCTGCATGAGCAGGCTGCGGCAGCTTTTTTTCAATGCAGGCGCTTCATAAAACGACGCGGGCATGAAAGAATAATGAGGAGAGGCTGATATAAGATTGGAGCGATTAATATGGAACGGGCATGGTGGAAGGAAGCGGCGGTCTATCAAATTTATCCTCGCAGCTTTCTGGATTCAAACGGCGACGGCATTGGGGATATCAATGGGATTACCATGCGGCTCGATTATTTAAAAGCGCTTGGAGTGGATGTGATCTGGCTGTCGCCCGTCTACGAATCGCCGGATTGTGACAACGGCTATGATATCTCGGATTACCGGGCGATTATGAAAAAATTTGGAACGATGGAGGATTTTGACCGCCTTTTGGCAGAAGCGCACCGGCGGGGGCTTAAAATCGTGATGGATCTGGTGGTCAACCACACCTCCGATGAGCACCGTTGGTTTATTGAGAGCCGCGCGTCGAGGGATAATCCCTACCGGGATTATTATATCTGGCGGCCGGGCAGAGGCGGGGACGCGCCGAACAACTGGGGCTCAATTTTTGGCGGCTCCGCGTGGGAATATGATGAGGAAACGGAGATGTATTACCTGCATCTCTTTGCAAAGGGCCAGCCGGATCTGAACTGGGAAAACCCGGCACTCCGCCAGGAAATTTATGATATGATGGCCTGGTGGTGCGAAAAGGGGATCGACGGCTTCCGAATGGATGTCATCAGCATGATCTCCAAGGATCAGCGCTTCCCGGATGGCGCGCAGGGCGAAAACGAGCTCTATGGCGACGTTTCCCCCTATGTGTTCAGCGGGCCGCGCGTGCATGAATTTCTCAAGGAAATGAATCAGAAGGTGCTTGCAAAATATGATCTCATGACCGTGGGGGAGACGCCGGGCGTGACCATCGAGCAGGCAAAGCGCTACGCGGGGGAGGATACGCATGAGCTGAATATGGTTTTCCAATTTGAGCATGTGGAGATCGGCCATGGCCCGCATGGCAAATGGACGACACAACGCTACTCCATGCCGGAACTACGCGCCGTGATGAGCAAGTGGCAGACCGCACTGGAGGGCAGTGCATGGAATTCCCTGTTCTGGGGCAATCACGACCAGCCGCGCTGTGTTTCGCGCTTTGGTTTCGATCGGCCGGAGTATCGCGCCCTGTCCGCCAAAATGCTGGCTGCCTGTCTTTATTTTATGAAAGGCACGCCTTATATCTATCAGGGGGATGAGCTGGGAATGACGAATAACGGCGGCTTCCGGCAGCTTTCAGATTACCGTGATTTGGAGAGCATCAACTGGTTTCATGCCTATACGCGGGCTGGCCTCACAACAGAAGCGGAGATGTTCGCTGCCCTGGGCGCACGCAGCAGGGATCATGCGCGCACGCCGATGCAGTGGGATGCGTCGCCAAATGCTGGTTTTACCACGGGTGAGCCATGGATCATGGTAAACCCCAACTACACGCAGATCAATGCTGCGCAGCAGGTAAACGACCCGGATTCTGTTTTCTGCTTTTATCAGCAGCTACTCCGCCTGCGCAAGCAGCACGATGTGTTCCTTTACGGCACATATGAGCTGATGCTTCCAGATTCTGAGGCCATTTGGGCATACCGTCGCACGCTTGGGGGGCGCCAGGCACAGGTCTATTGCAATTTTACCACGCAGGGCGTGCCGTGTGAAACGCCGCGTGAGGGGCTTCTCCTGTGTAACTACAACACCGTGCAGGCGGAAATTCTCCGCCCCTGTGAATGTAGGGTGTATTTGGATCCCAAGGGCCTCCTGCGAAGTTGATCTAAAAAATAACCGATTCTTCTTCTGATGTTTTGCCGTTGTATCTCAATTGATGTATAGATATAATAAATATAATTAGTGATGATAATAGAATTTTTTTAGCTAAATCAATCGTTTACGAAAGGGATTGATACAATGGCTACAGCGGCTGCACAACGAGAAGCGTATATGACCACTTTAGGGGAGCGCACCTCCTATGGGCTCTATTTTACAGGGCAGAATATCTTTTATATGCTGGTGACCACGTATCTCGTCACTTACCTGATGTTTCTCGGCATTGATTTAAGCAAAACGGCTACTATCATGCTCATTGTGAAGGTTTGGGATGCGCTTAATGACGCGCTGTTCGGCGCTGTTTTCGATAAAGTGCATTTTAAAAGCGGGCGGAAATGCTTACCCTGGCTGCGGATTTCCGCGGCATTTATCCCGGTGACGACCATCCTGCTGTTTATCATTCCGCAGGGCGCGCCGGAAGCGGTAAAACTCGCGTGGTTTGCCATCGCCTACCTGCTTTGGGATACGGCCTACACCTTCTGCGACGTGCCGATTTTTACGATGGTTACCACGATGACGGATCGCCTCGATGAGAGAAATTCCCTCATGGCCCGCGGGAGGATTTTTTCCGGCGGCGGCATGGCTGTTGCAGGCATTTTGTGTACGGTTCTAATCAGCGAAAAGGTTGGGCTGGGCTTCGGCGCTGTGTCGGTGCTCCTCTCTGTGCTCGGCTGCCTGCTGATGCTTCCTATCTGTGTGAATGGAAAAGAGCGCAACTACCATGTGGAGCATGAGGAGGAAACCTTCACCCTGCGGGAAATGCTGCGTTATCTGATCCACAATAAATACCTGCTTCTCTATTATGGCGGCAGCGTGATTTCCGGCTCGCTAGCCACTGCGGGGACGCTGGGTATGTTTGCCTCCTATTATTTTTTTGGTAGCGCAGTGTTTAATCTTTTTTTAACAGCGCTCTCCGCCCTGCCCGCTGTGCTTCTTGCATTCTTTACTCCTGCGATCCTGCGGCGGGTGGATAAATTCAAATTTTTTATTGCCTGCAATGTTTTTTCCGCTGTCTTTGGGCTTGTGATCTATTTTATTGGTTACCAAAATGTGCCGCTGTTTGTCCTGTTATCCGTTATCCGTGCGATTCCGGCGGGCGCGATCGGCGTTGTCGGGTTTATGTTCACGCCGGACTGCGCAGAATACGGGCAGTATAAAACGGGCACGGACGCAAAAGGAATCACCTTTGCCATTCAAACGTTTTCCACAAAAATCAACGCGGCGGTTTCCTCTTCCCTCGGGCTGTTTCTTCTGAAATTTTTTGACTGGGTTTCTGTGGAAGCAAACAGTTTTGCAGATCTCGAAGCGGCAGGAGTCGTGCAGTCTGAAACGGCGCTGCATGGGCTGTGGATTGCCTATGCGCTTGTTCCGGCGATTGGCGCGTTACTAGCGCTGGTTTTCTACGCGTTTTACCGGCTCAACGACAAAGACGTGCAAATTATGGCCAAGTGCAACGCGGGCGAGCTATCCCGCACGCAGGCGGAGGCAATGCTCTCCCGGAAGTATTGATAAGGTGAAAAAACAGCCGACGCCTTTATAAAATGAAGGGCGCAGCATGTGATCTGCATGCTGCGCCTTCCTTTATAGCTGCTGGTTAAACTTCGTTCCAGTGCGTTGCGTGCGGTTACCTAGCCATTCTCTTTCCTTCAAATGCCGCCCTCCGTTTGACGTCCTGCATCAGTTCGTCAAACTGCGCGGGGGTCAAAGATTGCGCGCCGTCACACAGCGCGTTTTTGGGGTCGTTGTGCACCTCAATCATCAGCCCGTCCGCGCCGGCGGCAATGGCTGCCTTGGCAAGGGGATTCACCATCCAGGCGATGCCCGCCGCATGGCTCGGGTCGATGATGACCGGCAGATGGGATTGCTGCTTGAGCAGCGGAATAGCTGAAATATCGAGCGTGTTGCGCACCATGGTTTCAAATGTGCGGATACCGCGCTCGCAAAGAATCACATTTTCGTTGCCGCCTGCCATGATGTATTCCGCACTCATTAAAAATTCCTCAATTGTGTTGGCAAGACCGCGTTTGAGCAGGATTGGCTTGCGTAGCTGGCCAAGCGCTTTTAGCAGCCGAAAATTCTGCATGTTGCGCGCGCCGACTTGGATGATATCCACATCGGCAAAATCGTCAATCTGATCCTGCCCCATGATCTCCGTCACAATCGGGAGCCCCGTCAGCTTTTTTGCCTTCAGCAGAAGCTTTAGACCATCTGTCTCCAGGCCTTGAAAGGAGTAGGGGGAGGTGCGCGGTTTAAATGCGCCGCCGCGCAAAAGCGTTGCCCCGCTTTTTTTGACCTCCTGCGCGATGGTGCAGAGCTGCTCCTCGCTCTCAATTGAGCACGGCCCGGCAATCACATGGAAAAAACCTTCGCCGATTTTTATGCTGCCTGTCTGCACGATGGTATCCATCGGATGAAATCGGCGGTTCGCTTTTTTATAGGGCTCGGAAATCCGCTTGACGTCTTCAACAATTTCGTTCGCTTTGAGCGCATCGATATCTACGCGGGAAGTATCGCCTACCAAGCCGACGACGGTCGTCTCCTGGCCTTCGCTGTAGTTGGTTTTGAGCCCAAGCGATTCCACGGCTTTGAGCAGGGCGGTGACCTGCTGTTTTTCTGCGTTCGATTTGAGAATGACAACCATCTATGCCCAGATCCTTTCGATTTAGCGATTTTATGTGTGAAAGTATACGCTGTTTCTGGCCGGTTGTCAAGGCGTTTGAACGAAAAATACCTCTGCCGCCAGCAGGGGAAAGGGGAGAAACTAGCTGAACAAAGTCATTTGTCCGTCGTAATCAATATAGGGGCAACAACATTTGCATCCATCAATTGGGCGATATCTGTGATAGATGGTTACGGCGCGGTAAGAATACTTTTATGTATTCTCTAAAATAAAAAGGAAGGCCAACAGCCTTCCTTCTTTTGCCCAGAACGGGCCTTTTTGATTGTCAATGGAATCAGACCGCGCGCGTCACCTTGCCGGAACGCAGGCAGCGCGTGCAAGCATACACCCTGCGCGGAGAACCGTTCACGATTGCCTTCACACGCTTGATGTTGGGTTTCCAAGTCCTGTTAGAGCGCCTGTGGGAGTGGGAAACCTGAATACCAAAAGACACATCTTTGCCGCAAAATTCACATTTCGCCATGTGTCGCACCTCCTTTTTACTAGACAGATACAGAATAACAGAACTATCTTAGCAGGTATTCGGAAGAAATGCAAGCAGTTTTTGACTTTTTTTGCTTCTATGTATATGATTTTTTAAGATGTGGTTGAAGGGCTCAGAGCCGCATGCTGGAGGAAAGTATCCGATTATATAGGCTTTGGTGAACGATATTGCCGTTTTAAAACGCGGCGTTTATCGATGCTCCGGCAGGGGGCATGGGAGAGCAGGATGCGCTCCTCCATTTGTGATGGACAGGAAAGATGTGGCAAGCCGCAGGAATACAATCGAAAAAACAACAGATTTGGCCCCGAATAAAAATTCTTTGTTATAGCTTTTGCACTATTGTATTTTCAAACCAGAGTGCTATAATAAAGACCATCAAAGGGAACGGCGCCGGGCGTCGGGCCCTTTCTAACTGTCAAAATAGCGTTGCCGGAAGGGGTGACCGATTTGGATAAGATGGTAGAAACCATTATCGAAATGGATAAGCAGGCGCGTAAGCGCACAGAGGAGGCGGAAGCCTACCAGCGCAAAGCGCAGGAAGAGCTGGAAAGCAAGGAGAAGCAAATCCTTTCTGAGTGCTTGGAGCAGGCTGAGGCTGAGGTCGGCGAACTGGTCCGCAGCGAAGAGCAGGCGGCGGAAAAAAAGCTCAAAGAGGCGAAGGCTGCCAACGCCGCCGCCGTTCGCCGGATGGAAGCGTTATATAAAGAAAAGGGCGCACAGTGGGTGCGGGAGCTCGTACGCCGTGCGCTGGAGGCATAACACAAAACGAACAGTCCGCATGGCGGGCTGTATTTTGTTGGCGGGAGAGGCGCAGCGCTGCCTGACCAACCCTGCGGACGCATGGCGTTCCGCTTCCCTGGCCGCGCGGGGCTATCATGAAGCGAACGGATTATGCGCGGAGAAAGGGTGAACCGATTCTATGCTCACAACGGTATCCTCCAATGCGATTCTGGCAAAATCGCGCGCCATGTATGGCAGGCGGCTGACAGAGCGCAATTACACGGAGCTGCTCAACTGCCACAGTGTCAACGAAGTGGCGAATTATTTGAAAAACCGGACGGCCTATGCGGATATCTTCGAGGGGACGACCACTACAGATATCCACCGTGGCCAGCTGGAGACGATGCTCAAAAAGCGCGTTTTTGACCAATATGCATCTCTTTGCCGGTATGAGATGTCCATCGGACAGGATTTTTACCAGTATTTTATCGTGCGCAGCGATATCGACCAGATTATGTCCTGCGCGCGCTTCTTAAGCACTGGGCATCCGGGCGATTATCTATTTGCAATGCCGGCGTTTTTTAACCAGCATACCAAGCTGGATCTCTATGCGCTGGCGGCGGTCAACTCGTTCGAAAGCCTTCTCGCCGCCCTGGAGGGAACGCCATATTATGATATGATGCATTTGTTTGCCCGGAAAGCGCCGTCGGAGATTAATTTTCTCGATATGGAGGCTGTTTTCCAGCGTTATCTTTACGACCGGCTGGAAGAACTGATTGAGAAAGGCTTCAAGGGCAAAGACCGTAAGGAAGTGATGAGCGCGGTAGGCATGCAGCTTGACATGGAGGCGATTGTCAACCTCTACCGCCTTAAGCGGATGGGCGGCCGCTCCCCGGAGGAAATCCGGCGCTCGGTGGTGATTGGCCCGATTAGCAGGCTGCGCAGGCGTCAGTTTGAATTGCTGGTTGAAGCGCCCAGTGCCGCCGAGATGGTAAAGCAATTGGATGCAACGCCCTATGGCCGGAAATTTCAAAAGGATTTTTCCTTCATTGAGGATTCTGCACAAAAGCTGCAATATGGCCGCTGCCTGAAGGATCTTCGTTTTTCTACGAACCCGAGTGTTGTGATGCTCAGCTTTATGTTTCTCGCAGAGAACGAGGTTAATAATATTACGCATATCATCGAAGGCATCCGCTATCAGGTTCCGGCTCAAGAGATCAGTCGGATGCTTATCGGCGTGGGAGATTAGGGGAAGAGGGCGGTTCCCGCCTTGCAAAACCGTGCGTAGCTCCCCACTTCTGCGAAAGGAAGGGTTACAGATATGGCAATCGCAAATATGAAATTTGTTAAGGTCATCGGTCTGCTCAGCGAGCTGGATGCATTCCTTGGCTCCTGTTGCGTAGATGGCACGTTCCAACCGGAGCAGGCCATGCAGTATATGTCGGATTCGATGGGCTACACCCAACTGGTGGAGGAAAACCCCTATGCGCCGATGCTGCAAAAGATTGAGGAGCTTGCGTCCTCCTCCGGCATCCATCTGCGCGAGGTAGAAAAGATACCAAAGCCGGTGACAAATGAGGAAACGGAAGCCTTTATCCGCCAGCTTGGCAGCCGCATGAGCGAGCTGCACGATGAGCGCAAGGTGCTCACGGATCAATTGGCAACCTGTGAAAGCGCGATTACACAATTTCAGCATTTTACGGGGCTGGATATCAACCTAGACGATCTGTTTTCCTGCGAGTTTATTAAGGTGCGTTTTGGCCACATGCCGAAGGAATCCACGCAGAAGCTGCTCGCCTATGCGGATAATCCCTATATGCTGTTTATCCCCTGTTCGAGCGATGCAAAAGAGGATTGGGGTGTGTATTTTGCCCCGCGGGAGCAAATTGAAGAAGTGGATCGCAATTTTGCAAGCCTTTATTTTGAGCGGCTGCGTATTCCCGGAGCAGTCGGCACCCCGGAGCATATCATTGAAGAGATTCAGAAGAATATCGACCTGCTCAATGAGCAGATTGCGGAGCTGGATGCACGGATTGCGGCGCACTGGAATGAAGAGGCCGATCACTGCAACCTGATCTACACGCATTTAAAATGGTTCAGCGGCCTGTTTAACCTCAGGCGCTACGCGGCTCGCCACGGCGACTCCTTCTTTTATGTTGGGTGGCTTGCGGAAGATGCCGTCAAAGCGTTTGAAAAGCATGCGCGCAAGCTGCGCAAGGTGACCTATGAGATCAACGATACCGATGAGGTAGGTAAAACCATTCCGCCGGTGAAGCTGAAAAATCCGCGGATTTTCCGCCCATTTGAATATCTGGTCGGCATGTTCGGCCTTCCCTCCGGCAAGGATATCGACGTGACTGCCTTTGTTGCAATCACCTATACGGTAATGTTCGGCATTATGTTCGGCGATTTTGGCCAAGGCGTCGTGCTGGGGATCGCGGGCTTTTTGATGTGGAAGCTCAAGGGCATGCAGATCGGAAAAATCCTTGTTCCCTGTGGTGTGTCGGCCTGTGTGTTCGGCCTAGTCTATGGCGAGTGCTTCGGGTATGAAACCTGGTTTGACCCGCTTTACCATGCAGTTGGCCTTTCAGGCAAACCGGTCGATATCATGGAATCCATCACCGGCTTGCTGCTCGTTTCCATTGGCATTGGCGTGGTGCTGCTGGTCTTTACCATGTTGATTAATATTTATGGATGCCTCAAGCATAAAAAATTCGGCGAGGCGCTCTTCAGCCAAAGCGGATTAACCGGCATTGTGCTGTATCTTTCGGGCGTTTGCTTTGTGTATAACTTTATAACGAGCAAAACGATTGTACCGAATGCAGTGCTTGGCGTGCTGATTGGCATTGCCTGCATCATCCTCTTCTTCAAGGAAATTCTCATTGGCCTGATCGACCACCATCCGGATTGGAAGCCGGAGAGCATAACAGACTATATTCTAGAGAATTTCTTTGAGCTGTTTGAATATATCCTTTCTTTTTTCAGCAACACCATTTCCTTCTTGCGAATTGGCGCGTTCGTATTGGTGCATGCCGGTATGATGACCGCAGTGTTCGCCATCGCGGGGCTGACGAGCAGCACGGTGGTGAACCTGATCGTGGTCGTGCTGGGCAATATTTTCGTGATGTGCCTGGAGGCGCTGTTCACCTCCATCCAGGTGATGAGGCTTGAGTTCTACGAGTTGTTTAGCCGCTGCTACGCGGGCGAGGGCCGTTCCTTCGAGCCGGTGCGCCTGCACCATGTATCCGAGTCCATCCAATGACGCGGGGCGTCAGTTTCTGATAGATTGAGAAAAAACAATTGCATTTTTGGAGGTAACGATTATGTCCACGTTTCTGTATGCTATGCTTGCCATCGTCCCGATCGTTGTGCTGTTTCTTTCCTTTTACTCCCTGTTCCGCAAAAGAGCGCAGGGTGTGCCGATGAAGAAGGCGATGGTTTCCCATATCGCCACGCTGCTCGTGTTGGTTGTGCTGATGTCCGCGCTGGCGCTCGGCGCTTCCGCCGCAAATGAAGCGGATCAGCCTGCGTCTCCCGCGCAGACCGAGCAGACAGCCGCCAATGCGGACGATACCCAGGCGGATAATTCCAAGGGTATGACGATGATCGCGGCCGGCCTTGCCGTCGGCCTGGCGGGGATCGGCGGCGGTATCGCGGTTGGTTCCGGCGCTCCTGCCGCAATCGCCGCAACGAGTGAAGATCCCAAATCCTTTGCAAAATCCATGCTGTTTGTCGCGTTGGGCGAGGCAATCGCTATCTACGGCCTGGTTATCGCGCTGTTAATGCTGTTTAGCTAATCGTTAGAAATTGATTGATCAGGGGCGGTGGATTGAAATGCGCTTTTATTTAATCAGTGATAATATGGATACCCTGACAGGCATGCGCCTGGCAGGGATTGAGGGCGAAGTTGTCCACGACCCGGAAAGCGTCGAAAAAGCGCTGAACACCGCTATGGCCGCGGAGGATATCGGTATCGTGCTCATCACGGAGCTGCTAGTAAAGCTATGCCCGGAGCAGGTATCGAAGATGAAGCAGAGCTGCGACCGGCCGCTGATCGTGGAAATTCCCGACCGGCACGGTTCTGGCCGCGCAAAGGATTCCATTACCCGATATGTGCGTGAAGCGATCGGCGTAAAGATTTGAGGTGAGGCACATGCTCGAACAAGATGAACGAATCGCAAAATTTTTGGATGCGATCGATAGGGATGCTCAGGAGCGCCGCAGGCAGATTGAGGCGCAGGTGGATCAGGCGAATGCCGAGGCGTTGGAGCGCGCCAAAGCGGAGGCGCAGGCACAGGCGCAGCAGCTCATCAGGAAAGAGCTGTATAAACAGCGTGTGGCAGTCAACCAGAAGTTTGCTAAGGAAGCGGCCTCTTTACGCACGGCGCTGGCCGGCAGGCGCACGGAGATTGCCGACCAGGTTTTTCTGGAGGCCGAGCAATCGCTCCGTGCATTTACGGAAAAACCTGAATATCAGGCCTTCCTCTCCGGCAGTGCGGCACGCTGTGCGGCGCTCCTTCCGCAGGGGGAGTCGGCAGTGCTTTTGGTGCGCGAGGCGGATATCCCGCTTGCGGATGCACTGCGCGCGGCGTTCGGCCGCCCCTGTGAAGTGCGGGCGGATGCTTCTATCCGTATCGGCGGCCTGAAGGCCTCGTGTGAAGCAAAAGGCCTTGTAGCGGACGATACGTTGGATAACAGGCTGCAAAACCAGCACGGCTGGTTTTTGGAGCATGCAGGATTAACGCTGGAACAATAAATGCGCCGGAGGTGATACACAATGTCCGATTCCAATCAAAATGTAATTTACGGCATCAACGGCCCGGTTGTAACCATTCGCGGCGCAACGACCTTACGCATGATGGAAATGGTTTATGTAGGCAATGCCCGCCTGGTTGGTGAAGTGATCGGCCTAGATGCGGATCAGACAACTATCCAGGTTTATGAAGAAACAACAGGGCTGACCCCCGGCGAACCGGTGGTTTCCACCGGCGGCCCGATGAGCGTCACCCTCGGCCCGGGCATTATCCGGAGCATATTTGATGGCATTGAGCGCCCTTTGAATACGATTGAAGAGCAGTTCGGCGCATTTATCGGCCGCGGCTCAAGCGTGCCCGCTCTGGATTTGGAGAAAGAGTGGGATGTTACCCTGCTCGTCAAGCCCGGCGACAGGCTTTCAGGCGGCGCAATTTATGCGCAATGCCCGGAAACGCCGCTGATTACTCATAAAATGATGGTGCCGCCCGCGCTTTCCGGCGAGATCATTTCCGTAAAGCCTAATGGAAAATATCACTTAGAGGATGAAATCGCCGTATTGCGCGATGAAGCCGGCCGGGAGCATCAGCTGACGCTTTGCCAGCGCTGGCCAATCCGTACCCCGCGCCCGGTGCAAACGCGGCTTCCCGCACAGCGCCCGCTGATTACCGGCCAGCGCGTGATTGATACGCTGTTCCCTATTGCAAAGGGCGGCGCAGCGGCGATCCCCGGCGGCTTCGGCACCGGCAAGACCATGACGCAGCACCAGCTTGCCAAGTGGTGCGACGCGGATATCATCATCTATGTCGGCTGCGGCGAGCGCGGCAACGAGATGACACAGGCGCTGACGGAGTTCAGCGAGCTAGTCGATCCGAAATCCGGTCGTCCGCTGACGGACCGTACCGTTTTGATTGCCAACACCTCCAACATGCCTGTGGCGGCGCGTGAAGCGTCGATCTACACCGGCATTACTCTCGCTGAATATTACCGTGATATGGGCTACCACACCGCCCTGATGGCAGACTCTACCTCCCGCTGGGCGGAGGCGCTGCGCGAGATTTCCGGCCGCTTGGAAGAAATGCCGGCGGATGAAGGCTTCCCGGCCTACTTGCCGTCGCGCCTTTCGGAATTTTATGAGCGCACCGGCTATATGCAAACGCTTTCCGGGGAGGAGGGCTCTATCACTGTCATTGGCGCCGTGTCCCCGCAGGGCTCCGACTTTTCAGAGCCTGTCACGCAGAATACCAAGCGCTTTACCCGCTGCTTCTGGGCGCTGGATAAGAGCCTTGCCTATGCGCGCCATTATCCCGCGATCAACTGGAACGACAGCTACAGTGAATATATCAACGATCTTGCCCCTTGGTATGAGGAGCATGTAGGCCGGGAATTCATGGCTTACCGGGAAGAGCTGTGCGGCATCCTGCTGGAAGAAAACCGGCTGATGGAGATCGTGAAGCTCATCGGCGCCGACGTATTGCCAGATGACCAGAAGCTGATTATCGAAATCGCCCGTGTGGTGCGCGTCGGCTTCCTGCAACAGAATGCGTTCCATGCGGAGGACACCTATGTTCCGCTGGAAAAGCAGCTGAAGATGATGAAGGTCATCCTCTATCTCTACCACAAATGTCAGGAAATCGTGGCGCGCCAGGTGCCGATCTCCAAAATTATGCAAACGGGGCTGTTTGATAAGCTTGTCAAAATAAAATACGATATTCCCAACGATAAGCTGGAGTTGTTCGACAGCTATGAGGCTGAAATCGATCAATCGCTCAAGGGCTTTTTGAAATAAACTGCATAGGCCCGGCTCTAGATGACGCACTGATTGAGTCGGATACGCGAATTGTCGAACGGATTTACGCTCCAACAAGGAAAAAAAACGCACGAATACATGCCGTATTCAAAGCATTTTGGACGCTGTTCGGGGCAAAAATGTGTCGGCGGGGCGCGTGCTTTGATTGTATCAGCGCTTCCCTAGCAGCTACGGAAAGGTGGTCATTTGAAATGATACTGGAACACATTGGATTAAAGGAAATCAACGGCTCCCTGGTCGTCCTTGATGATGTGGATAACGCGAGCAATGAAGAAATGGTGGAGCTGCATCTCGACGACGGGAGCGTGCGCGCGGGCAGAATCGTCAAAATCGATGGCAAGCGTGTGGTCATCCAGGTGTTCGAGGGCACGCGCGGCGTGTCGATGGTCAATACCCGCACGCGCCTTTCCGGCCACCCGATGGAGCTGCCGCTTTCTCCGGAAATCCTGGGCCGCGTGTTTGACGGCCTCGGCCGCCCGATCGACGGCATGGGCGAGGTATATCCCACTTGCCGCCGGGACGTAAACGGCGCGCCGATTAACCCGGTTTCCCGCGTTTATCCGCGGGATTATATCAACACCGGCATTTCCTCCATCGACGCGTTGGCCACGCTGATCCGCGGCCAGAAGCTGCCGATCTTCTCCGGCTCCGGCATGAAGCACAATGAGCTGGCGGTGCAGATTGTGCAGCAGGCGTCCATCAAGGATAATTCTGAGTTTGCCATCGTTTTTGCCGCTATGGGGGTCAAAAACGACGTTGCGGAATATTTCCGCCGCTCTTTTGAGAGCGCGAATGTGATGGATCGCGTCGTCATGTTCCTCAACCTATCGAACGATCCGATCATTGAGCGTATTTTAACCCCGCGCTGCGCGCTGACTGCTGCGGAATATCTGGCCTTTGATCTCGGCATGCACATCCTTGTCATCCTCACGGATATGACCTCCTACGCTGAGGCGCTGCGTGAATTTAGCTCCTCCAAAGGTGAGATTCCCGGCAGAAAGGGTTTCCCCGGCTATCTGTATTCTGACCTTGCGTCTCTCTATGAGCGCGCGGGCATTGTCAAGGGAAAGGGTGGCTCTGTCACGCAGATTCCGATCCTCACCATGCCTAACGACGATATCACCCACCCGATCCCCGATCTGACGGGCTATATCACAGAGGGTCAGATCGTGCTGGATCGTGATCTTGACACACGCGGCATTTACCCACCTGTGAGCGTGCTGCCGTCGCTGTCTCGTTTGATGAAGGATGGCATCGGAGCAGGCTATACGCGTGACGATCACAGCATGCTTTCCAATCAGCTTTTCGCCTCCTATGCAAAGGTGCAGGATGCGAAGGCGCTAGCCTCTGTAATCGGTGAGGATGAGCTTTCCGCCGCGGATAAGCAGCTGATGGAATTCGGCCGCGTTTTTGAGCAAAGGTTCATCAATCAGGGCTATACGGAGAACCGCACCATTGAGGAAACGCTCGATCTCGGCTGGGAGCTTCTCTCTATGCTGCCGCGCGAGCAGCTCGACCGTGTGGATGAAGAAATGCTCGATCAGCACTATAAAGGCGATTCCAAATAATTGATTGGGTAAGGGCGGCTGGAGCCGCCGTTTGCCTGCTTTTCTTACATTCATTGAAATCAGGGGGTGGCCGCCATGGCTGGCCAGGTGTTTCCAACCAAAAGCAACTTAATCAGCACTCGGAAGTCTTTAGACCTTGCCAAGCTCGGCTATGACCTGCTGGATCGCAAGCGCAACATTTTAGTGCGTGAGATGATGCTGATGATCGATAAGGCGAATGAGGTGCAAAACCGGATTGACAGCACCTATACCAAAGCCTATGCTTCGTTGCAGCGGGCAAATGTAACCCTAGGTATGTGCTCCTCCTTCGCGCAGGCCGTGCCCGTGGATCAGAGCCTTGCGGTGGATTTTCGCAGCGTGATGGGCGTGGAGCTGCCGATGGTATCGATCGGCGAGACAAAAGAGGATATTTATTACGGCCTCCATTCCACCAATTCCATGCTGGATGACGCATATCGCTGCTTTGATGAAGTGAAGCACCTCACTGCGGAGCTGGCGGAGATTGAAAACGGCGTTTACCGCCTTGCGCAGGCGATCAAAAAAACGCAGAAGCGCGCAAACGCATTGCACAACATCATGATTCCGCAGTTTGAAGCGACGATCAAATTCATCACTGAAGCGCTGGAGGAAAAGGAGCGCGAGGACTTTTCAAGGCTAAAGGTGATAAAAAGCCAGAAGCAATGATCGGATTCATGCAGTATCAAATAGGATGCGTTGGGCGTGAGGCCTTCGAATTTGGTGCGTATCCAGATTCGGAGGCTTAAAGCGCCAATAAAAAGCCTGGAAGCGATCTGCTTCCAGGCTTTTTACATCTTTTCAGGCAGAGGGATGTATCTGTATGAAAAACAAACAATCCTTACAAGGTCAAGCTGGGTGCGGCATAAACGCGGGCCGCCAGCTCTTGATCGAGCATATAGAGGCCCTTTTTCTCGCTGCCGAACAGTTCCATCTTCTTGATTAAATCGGCGGCGTTTTTCTCCTCCTCGCCCTGCTCCTTGACAAACCAGTCGAGAAACTGCATGGTGCGGAAATCCCTTGCCGCATAGGCTGCCTCATAAATGGTATGGATCAGGCCGGTGACATATTGCTCATGCGCCAGACCAGCCTTCAAGGGGTCCATGTTCTCCTTGAGCACGGCGTCAGGCTGTGCGATTGCCTCCAAGGCGACTTTGGCATCGTTATTTTGTAGGTACTGGAGCATCAACAGCGCGTGATCGCGCTCTTCCTGCGCTTGGATCTGATACCAGTTGGCAAATCCATTGAGGCCCTGCTCCACATAAAAGTTTGCAAAATGGAGATACAGGTAAGCCGAATAGAACTCCTTATTAATCTGTGTGTTCAGTAGTTTGGCAATCTTTTCGTTTAACATCGCATAGGGCTCCTTTCTCGTCCTGCAAAAATAGTGATCGGATCACTTCTTCATTATAGCATCCGCTGTTTGAAATACAATATAGCATAATGCTGAAAAGTATGCGGATAGGAAGATGATTTTTTACAAAAACTGGATTTTTTCCCTTAACCGACAAAAAGTAAGAAGTTTCAGTATCGATTGTATAGTTGCCCTCATGCCGAAAAACTGGTATAATAAACCGTCAGGCATTTTGGCAAGCATATGCTTCTTTTCTGTGATAACCCTTCTTTTTCCGGGCAAAATAGCACGGAATACAGCAACAGAAGGGAGCTTCCACCATGAAAGACGCCATGACGCAAACGGCTGCCGCTACGGCCTTTACCACGGAGCAGCCTCCGCTTTCCGCACCGGAGCCGGAGCAGGGGAATTCTGATAACGGAGGGGATAACAGCGGCCAGGTGCAGGATGATATCCGTCAAATTATCGAAACCGGATCGATCACGGTAGATAAAAACGGCCATTATATCCACTGCCTGACCATCATCGGCCAGATCGAGGGGCACTATATCCTGCCGCCCCAAAATAAGACAACCAAATATGAGCACGTCATCCCACAGCTCGTTGCGATTGAGGAAAGCAAGGAGATTGAGGGGCTGCTCATTATCCTCAATACCGTTGGCGGCGATATCGAGGCAGGGCTTGCCATCGCGGAGCTCATCGCCGGGATGAAAAAGCCGACCGTTTCGCTTGTGCTCGGCGGCGGCCATTCTATCGGCGTGCCGCTGGCTGTTTCCGCCAAACAATCTTTTATTGTGCCCTCAGCAACGATGACCATTCATCCCGTGCGCATGAACGGGCTTGTCATCGGCGTGCCGCAGACGCTCTCTTATTTTGATAAGATGCAGGAGCGGATCGTTCGTTTTGTTTGCGAAAATTCTAATATTACCTCTGAGGAATTCCGCCGCTTGATGATGGAGACGGGGGAGCTGATGATGGATGTTGGCACGGTGTTAAATGGGGAGGACGCCGTCAAGGAAGGCCTGATTGATTCTCTTGGCGGCCTTTCGGACGCGATGGATTGCCTCTATGGCCTCATTGAGCAGGCGCAGGGGAAGGGCGGCGAATAGGATGCTCCATACTATTATTTCCGAAACTGATATTTTTCCCCCGGAGCCCATTGCACGCCCGGCTTTTTACCCGCGTGGCAGCGGCGGGGTAGAATGCAGGGAGACCGCGGACGGGCCGGTAATCGAAAGCCTGATCTCGACGAATCCGTTTGATTATCTCAACCCCAGCTTTGCGCCGGGTCGCATTTACCGGCCGGGCAGGCAATAATCAATAGAATATCAGCCTTGCCGCCCGTCATGCATACGGTGCGGAAAGGATACATATAGAAATACCCGATCATGATGATGAATTTGGAGGGATAGTTTAGATGACGGTACTCAAAGCGATCATCCTCGGCGTTGTGCAGGGGATCACCGAATTTTTGCCGATCTCAAGCAGCGGGCATCTTTCGCTTGCGCAGCATTTTCTACATACCAGTGGGGAAGGCTCCCTTTTCTTTTCCGTTATGCTCCATATGGGCACTCTGCTCGCCGTTTTTTTAGTGTATTATAAAACAATCTGGAAGCTTGTTTTAGCGGTGTTTTCCATGCTGAAGGATATTTTTACCGGAAAATTCAAGTGGAAGCAGATGGATGCAACGCAGCACATGCTCGTGATGTTTGTTCTTTCCTGTGTGCCGCTTCTGCTGTTGCTCTTGCCGATCGGCGGCGGGCGGAGCTTGATGGACGCTGTTGGCAGCCTTGCAGAGGACAATGACGTGATGGTGGAGGGCTTCTGTTTCTTGCTCACAGCCTTTCTGCTTCTGTTCGGCACCTGGCGCTATCGTCACCGCAAAACGCATTCCCAGGTCGAGGGCAGGGATGCGGTAGCAGTCGGCCTCGCGCAGATGCTCGCGGCAAGCCTGCCGGGGGTTTCCCGTTCCGGTTCGACGATCGCTACCGGCATGATGTGCGGCGTGAATCGGGATTATATGGTGCAGTATTCCTTCATTCTCGGTATCCCGGCGATCCTTGCGGCGAATTTGATGGAGTTTAAAGACGCAATCGCATCGCCGGAGCCCATCGAGTGGACCTATGTAATCATCGGCGTGGCTGTTGCAGCGGCTGTCGGTGTGGCCGCGATCAAAGCGCTTGAATGGCTCGTCAAAAAAGATAAGTTTCAATTCTTTGGCTATTACTGCCTCGTGCTCGGCACGGCAGTGGTGATTTTCAGCGCGCTTGAATATGCGGGCGTCGCCTGATCGTTCAAGCCGACCGCTTCTGTGGTTGATGTTAATTTAACGGCATTTTGGGCCTGGAGCAGCGCTTCAGGCCCATCGGGCCGAAAGGATGTTTCTCACAATGGCCAGTCAGACGAAGAAAAAGCCTTCTGTGGCAAATAAAAAAAACAGCGCAGGCGGGAAGGGGAAAACCCAAACAGGGGGTTCCCGCCAATCCGCAAAAGCGCGCCAAGCGGAGGAGGAGCGCCGCCTCATGCGCGCTGGCCAGCGGGACGGCGTGCTGCTGCTGTTTTTGGCGGTATTTCTGTTTTGCTTGGCCGTTGTGCCTGGGCAGAGCTTGTGGGGCGCAATTCAAGGCTTTCTGCTGGGCGTATTCGGCTGGTGTGTGTTTCTGTGGATCGGCCTTTTGGTCTATTTTGCGGTGCTTTTATTTTTGCGCCGCGTGCAGAAGCCGCAGGTGGTGCGCGGTGTGCAGCTTGCCCTTTTCATCTTGTTGCTAAGCAGCGCCTTACATATTCTGGGCCATGATACCGTTGGCATGGGCTGGGCGGAAGATTTAAAAGATGCCTATGCCCAAGGCTTCGGCGGTATCGGGGGCGGGGCCGTCGGCGCGATGCTTGGAGGAATTCTGCTCTTTTTTGGCAGAGCCCCTGCCGCTGTAACGGTGATCTTGCTGATGCTCGTCGATTTGACGCTGCTGTGCTGGCCGATGATTGCAGAGCGTTTGCAGGAGCGGGAGGAAAATCCGCGGTCGCCGCGTGAAAAGCATCCCCGCCAGACGAAGGAAAAGCCGGAGACTTTGCCGGAACCAATGCGGGAGGTTGCTTTGCCGCCGCAACAAGAGCGCCGCCGGAAACGCCGCAAGTGCGGTTTTGATCCGGATATCCCGCTGGATGTGCCTGGTTTTACCGCCCCGCTGCCCGAATTGCCGCCCGAACTCCTCTTCGGCTCAATGGAAGTAGGGAAAGAAAGGGCGATCCCCTCTGCGGATGTGCCTGTGGTGGATGTGGAGCAGGAGGGGGCCGATTTGGAGCCGCAAGCAGTTGAAAAGGCCCCGCAGCCCTCCTTTGCGCTTGATGATATCATCCGCAAGGCGGCGAAGCCAGCCGCTCCAGCGCCCGTCCGTGAGGAGCCGGCGCCCCGCGCGCGGGAAAACGGGGCGGATTACGCTTTACCTCCCTACGATTGCCTGGAGCAGCCAAAGGCGGCAGATTCCTTTAATTACAGTGAAGAGCTTAAGGCCAATGCGCGCAAGCTCGTCGATACCCTCAAAAGCTTCGGCGTTGAGACGAAAATCGTAGATATCAGCCGCGGGCCTGCCGTTACGCGCTATGAATTGCAGCCCTCCGCAGGCGTGCGCATTAACCGCATCTCCAACCTGGCCGATGATATTGCCCTGAATCTTGCGGCCTCCGGCGTGCGCATTGAAGCGCCAATCCCGAATAAGGCGGCCGTTGGCATTGAAATTCCGAATCGCACGCGCACCATGGTCACGCTGCGCGAGATCATCGAAACGCCCGCCTTCCAGCAGGCAAAGAGCAAATTAAACGTTGCCTTGGGCAAGGATATTGCAGGCAACATCACCTGCGCGGATCTTGCCAGGATGCCTCATCTATTGATCGCGGGCACCACAGGCTCCGGCAAATCTGTTTGCTTGAATTCAATGATTGTCAGCATTCTCTATAACGCTCGCCCGGATGAAGTAAAGCTTCTTATGATCGACCCCAAGAAAGTTGAGCTGAGTATTTATAACGGCATTCCGCATCTGCTCGTGCCCGTCGTGTCGGATCCACGCAAGGCCTCAGGCGCGCTCGGCTGGGCAGTAACGGAGATGCTCAACCGCTATAAGCTTTTTGCGGATAACAACGTGCGCGATATGGCGGGCTACAACAAGCTTTGCAAAAAGGATCCGGAGAAAAGCCCGCTGCCGAGCGTCGTGATTTTTATCGACGAATTGTCCGACCTGATGATGGCTGCACCCAACGAGGTGGAGGATTCCATCTGCCGTTTGGCGCAGATGGCGCGCGCGGCAGGAATGCACCTGGTGATCGCCACACAGCGCCCTTCTGTTGATGTTATCACCGGCATCATCAAGGCGAATATCCCGAGCCGGATCGCACTGTCCGTTTCTTCGCAGGTGGATTCGCGCACAATTCTCGATATGTCCGGCGCTGAGAAGCTGCTCGGCAACGGCGATATGCTTTTTAGCCCCGTCGGCACCTCCAAGCCCGTGCGTATTCAAGGCTGCTTCCTCTCCGATGACGAGGTGGAGTCGGTCGTGGAATTCATCAAAGGGCAGGAGAAGGCGGAATACGACGACGAGGTCATCCAAGAAATCGACCGCCAGGCCGCGGCGGAAAAGAAAAAAGGCGGTGGCGCGGCGGATGCGGAGAGCGACGGCGATTCTGATGAAATGCTGCCTAAGGCCATCGAGGTGGTTGTGGAGGCGCAGATGGCCTCGACGACGCTCCTGCAAAGGCGGCTGCGCTTAGGCTATGCGCGCGCGGCCCGCTTGGTGGACGAGCTGGAATCACGCGGTATCGTCGGCCCATTCGAGGGCAGCAAACCGCGCAAGGTGCTCATCTCCAAGCAGCAGTGGCTGGAGATGAATGCGATGTCGGATGAAATGCCGGCAGCGCAGGAGGACGGCGGCTTTGAGGAATAAAGAACAGCCATGGCTCTCCCTTTGTGGAGGGCTATGGTCGTTTTATTTTTAATTGCGTAAAATCATATGAAATTGAGGAGGTTCTCCTATGTCAAAAATATCTTCACGCGTCGATTTGGCGCTCCACAAGCCTGTCCACACCAATGAAAACCGGAAAACGGCCGTCTGTATCACAGATGGAAATCCCTCCACCTGCTGGACTTCCACACTTTACCCGGCCTATGCGCAGATCGATCTGAGGGGCTGCTATAGGCTTTCCAGAATTGTAATCCGCACGCCGGCTGAGGGCGCGACTTTGTTTGACGTTTATGCGAGTGCGGACGGCGTGAATTTTTCCCGCATTGCGCAAAAGGTGGAGGAAATGACCTGTCCGCCCGAGGGGGATGCATTTTCCGTTGACTGCGAAGCGCGGTTCCTGCGTGTACGCGTGACCTATAACAACGCGGCGGACGGCGCGTCGCTGCGCGGCGTGGAGGCCTATGGCGAGCCATGCGGCCAGAGATGTGAACCGGCTGCATTCATACCTCCGGAGGATTTTGAGCAGTCCGCCTATAACGTGCCTATTACGCAGGAGGATACGCTGCAAGAAGTACGGGAGCTGATCGCCTACACCATAGGCGAAGCGCGCGCGGACTGGTTCACGCTGCGTCTTGCGGAAAATGACCGGAAACCGGGGCAAATGGGGCGGGATTATTTTTTACTCTCCGATGAGGATGGAAAAATTGTAATCGAGGGCCGCACCGGCGTCTGCTTAGCCACAGGGTTTAACCACTATCTCAAGTATTGCTGCAACGCGCATGTTTCGCAGATGAGCAAACAGGTCGATCTGCCGGACGAGCCCGTCCCGGTGGGAGAGCCTGTGCGGCGTGAAACGCCGTTTCAAACGCGCTACAGCTATAATTACTGCACTCTCTCCTATACCATGGCTTTCTGGGGGGAATCAGAGTGGAAACGCGAGCTCTACTGGCTCGCTATGAACGGGGTCAACCTCGTGCTTGATATCACGGCGCAGGAGGAGGTCTGGCGGCGGTTCTTGCACGCGCTCGGCTATTCCCACATGGAGTGTAAGGATTTTATCGCCGGCCCCGCCTACTACGCCTGGGCCTATATGGCGAATATCAGCGGCTTCGGCGGCCCGGTGCACGATAGCTGGTTCGCTGCGCGTACCAGCCTTGCACGCCGCAACCATCTGCTCATGCGTCGCCTTGGTATGCAGCCTGTATTGCAGGGCTACAGCGGCATGGTTCCCGCCGATATCAAGCAAAAGGAAAAGGTGCGGGACGCGAAGGTTATCAAGCAGGGGCTATGGAACGGCTTCCCGCGCCCCGCCATGCTCAAAACCACAACGGGCGCTTATCGTAGGCTCGCGCGGCTCTTTTATCGCTGCCAGCGCGAAGTGTTCGGTGATGTGAGCCGTTATTACGCCACCGATCCCTTCCATGAGGGCGGACGAAACGGCGGCATGTCCCCGAAGAAAATGGCGCAGGTAGTGCTCGACGAGATGCTCCAAAACAATCCACAAAGCGTGTGGGTGATTCAGTCGTGGGGGGAGAACCCCTCCAAAGCCCTGCTGCATGGCCTGCGCGGCCGCAAAGAGCACGCGCTGGTGCTTGACCTCTACGCCGAGGCGCGGCCGCATTGGGAAACTTGGGCGGGCGGTGAGTTTGACCAGACGCCGTGGTTGTGGTGTATGCTCAATAATTTCGGTGGGCGCATGGGTCTTAACGGCCACATGGATACGGTCGCAAGCGAAGTTGCACGCGCCGCGAACACCGCAAGCTGCATGGCGGGCATCGGCATCACGCCGGAGGCGACATTCAGCAATCCTGTTCTATTCGACCTGTTTTTTGAGACGATCTGGAGTGAAACGCCGGAACAGCTTTCTCCCATCGACCCGGATGAATGGTTGGCGCACTATGCGCGCAGGCGTTACGGTGCGGAGAGCAGCGCGGCGCGGGAGGCGTTCCGCGTGCTGCGCACAACGGTATATAACCCCTCTCTCAACCACAACGGCGAGGGCGCGCCGGAATCTGTGGTGAACGCCCGCCCGGCGTTTGAAATCCGCTCTGCCTCCTCCTGGGGCACGGCGGTCATCGGCTATGATAAGCACGAATTTGAGCGCGCGGTTCAGCTGCTGCTGGAGGACTATGATACGCTTAGGCAGAGCGACGGCTATCTCTTCGATTTGGCAGACTGCTTGAAACAGGTGCTCTCGAATACGGCGCAGGAATATCATAACACGATGGTACAGGCATACCGGAAAAAGAATCTCGCGGTATTCGATGATTATAGCACCCGGTTCTTCCGGCTCATCGGCCTGACCGAACAGGTGCTTGGCACGCGCAGGGAGTTCCTGCTCGGAACATGGCTGCGCGGCGCGCGGGAGCTTTCGGAAGGGACGGATGATTTCACGCACGATCTTTATGAATTTAACGCCCGTGCCCTGATTACTACTTGGGGCTCTCTGCGGCAGGCGAATGGGGGCGGCCTGCGTGATTATTCCAATAAGCAGTGGGCTGGTCTGACGCACGACTTTTACCGCCCACGGTGGGAGAAGTGGGTGGCGCTCCGTCGGGCGGAGCTGACAGGAGAAGCGAAAGATCGCCGCAGCGAAATGGAGCAGGCCGAGGATTGGTTCCGCATGGAGTGGAAATGGGTGCTTGGGCGCAGCCCTTATCCGGCTGAGGTCAACGGGTTGGATTTAAAGGAGCTGGCACAGCAGGCCCTGGCCTTCTCTTTTTAAGGTTTCCCCACATACATACTGTAAAAAATTTTTGAATGGGCTGTTGCACAAAGCGTTGCAGCGGCCCATTTTGTTCGGATTTACGAAAGCAGTTCCAAAAACCAGATATCAATGAACAGAATCAAAGGAATGGCGAGGCATTCTGCCGTAGCTCCCATCGAGAGCCGCAAAAGCCCTTCCGAAAGCGGCCCATAGCGGATGCGCAAGATGGTCAAGAGAACCATTGTGAGCACAAACAGTAGCGGCACGATCAGAATACCGCCATATAATAGATAGGAAGCAGAGTTTATAAGCATCCACAGCCAGCCGGGAGGAGCCCATTCGATATCGTTCAGCACGATGACGCCTAAATATAATACAATCATGAGCGAGCACCAGCATATGAGAATGATGGAAAGTGCCTTGACCGCTTTTTTCATAAAAATCCGATCCTTTCTGTTGCGTTTATAGAGTGTAACCGTGGCTTTTTTCATCTCCATTTTATCTGCTTTGGCTGCATAAAATAAACAAAGGGAATTTTTGGTCGTTATTCCGTAATAATTGGGATAAAAACAAATCAGCCGCTATGTTTATCACATATTTTATGCTATGATTCCTTTATTGCATAAAACTTATTGACTAGAAACGTTTCAAATGATAAGATAAAATCGTCTTTCGAGACAAATATATGGAGCCGTTTTTTAAAACTTTTGTGTGCCTGATCTAAATTTGTTGGACGAGCAGGGCTCTTTTGGCCAGGCTCCAACCAACGTTCAAGGGCGTTGCGAGCCCTGCTTTCAGACGGCTCCTGAGAGAAGAAAAGGTGATGTAAATGAGCAAAACCAAACGGTACCTCAGCATACTGCTCTGTCTTGTGCTGTTGTGTACCACTCTTATCCCCATGTATGCTTTTGCGGCGGACGATACGCTGCAGATCTTGTGCGACGGAGTGGTTGTCTCCGGTAACGATAAAACCCCGATGCACATCAAGGAGACGGAGCAAAAGCAGCTGAGCGTGCTGTTTAACGGCAGTGAAACGCTGCCGGAAGGCACGCAGGTGCGCTGGTCTTCACCGACGCCGTATCTCGCGCATGTGGATGAAAACGGCGTTGTCACAGGGCGCGACAGCTCCAAGGGCGCAATCTTGCGCGTTTGGGTGGATACCAATATCGCCTCCCTGTGGCTCATCGGCCCGGGCCTTGCCGATATGGTTTACGGCTGGTTCGACGAGTATGAAATTGATCAGATGGATACCGAGGGCATCGTTAACGTTCTTGAGGTTGGCCTGAAGCCCGTGCTGGGCGAGGAAACGGCCAAAAATCTGGCGGAATCCCTGCGGAAAACGCTCAACAGCATCAACGTGGAGATTCAGGCTGTGCTGGTCAATGCGGAAACCGGCGAGGAGCTGGTCTCCAGCTCTACGCATGTCGTGGTTGATAACAACGATTCGATCAGCTCCATGTTCATTCCGAACGGCACGTATATCACCAACCATGATGCGGTTCCACAAACGGTCGAGGTGGGCTATTCCATGGATATGGAAGGCATCACCACACCGCTACGCCTGCATATGGGCGTCAACTGGGAGGTCACCAAGAAGATCGGCAATCTCGATTGGATCACGCTTCCCACCGGGGACGCCACCATCGATGCAGAGGGCCATGTAACCTTCCTCAAGCCCGGCACCTATAAAATTACTGCCAAGCCGGATACAGAAGGCCTCTATCAAAACATCTCCAAGCTGATTGACCAGTTCGGCGGCATCGCGCATGCCGGCACAACGATTGCCAGCGTGATCACCGAGCTGTTCGGCCTGACTGTTTCTCAAACGGTGATCGACGCTCTGGGTAAGACGATCCAGGGGATTCTGGACGCCAACCAAAGCGATCAGGCAGAAACGCTCCGGAAGATCATCACGGTTGTCGGCAACTTCATCCTTGGAATCACCATCAATGATTCCGTTACCGTGACGGTGGTGGAGCAGCTGGATGTAGAATCCTTTGAGATCTTCGGTAAGCTGGACGGCCTGAATTCCTACGGCGGAACCCGTCAGCTCACCATCACGAACATTCAGCCGGAAGGCGCGGTTGTAAAGCCGGGCGATGTGGTTTGGACGACCAATAACTCCAATTATGCCGTCGTCGACGAGACCGGCCTGCTCACCATCCGTTCCGGCGGAAACTGGGGCAATAAGATTGAGGTCACGGCGACGATCGACGGTATTTCCCGCACGATCGACGGCAACATCCTGGGCTCCAACACCTCAAGCCCCACGGATCTTGAGTTCAGCGGCCCGGATTATCTGACGGTCGGGGAAACCGGAACCTACAGCTTTACGGTCTATCCGTTGGCGCTGTATGACGACGGCGCACTGATCGATTTCAACAACGTTGACGTGGGCCTGATGGTGAACGGACAGGTTCGCTATGAAAATGGCGTAACCGACGGCGTTCTTCGCATTGATAAGGCCGATAACGTCGACGCGCCCGGCGGCCAGGGCGGCACGTTTACGGTAACGGCTGTTGGCGGCGGGGAAACCACGCTTTATGTGCGTGCGCACACTGGCTCTGTTGCGCCGATCAACGGCAAGATTACCCGCGAAATGAAGGTCACCGTGTATCAGCCTGTGACGGGTATCACGATCGACCAGGGTAGCGAGATCACCGTGGAAACATCCGTAACCGCCGGAATCGGCAGCGCTTCCACGCAGCTGACGGCAACGGTGGCTCCGGAAAACGCGACTAATAAAGCAGTCAATTGGAGCAGCGACAATGCGCTCATCCGGGTGGATGCGAATGGCAAGGTCTCCTACACAGGCCTGCTGTATTCCCCTGTGAGCGCAACGATCACAGCTACATCCGACGATAATCCGGAGTTGAAGGCCACCTGCACTGTCACCTTCAAAAAGGCTGCGGTCGGCGTGACCGGTGTCACGCTCGACCGCACGGAGCTGACGCTCCCAGACGGTACGTCCGCACAACTGACCGCTACGGTAACGCCCAGCAAGGCCAATAACAAGGTTGTGATCTGGGAATCGTCCGATCCTTCTATCGCAACGGTAGAAGGCGGCCGCGTTACGGCGGTTGCGCCCGGTGATGCGGTGATTACCGCAACAACGGAGGACGGCGGCTTTACCGCTCAGTGCAAGGTGTTTGTACGCGCCGATATGGTGAAGCTCAATAAGCTCATCGCCATTGTCGACGCGGATGACACCCTGACGGCGGAGCAGTATGAGCAGACGCTTCTGGACACGCTGTTCGCCGCGCTGGATACGGCGAAGGCGGTCGCCTCGGATGCCCTTTCCAAGCAGGCGGCGGTCGACAATGCCTATGCGGCCCTGCTTGATGCATATGTTGCGCTCGGCAAGAGCGTGCCGCTGGAGAGCGTTTCCATCACAGGCGGCGAGCGCAGCGGCGATATGGTCTATGTGAAGGTTCCGTGGACGCAGCCCTACCGCAAGGCATCTGTAGACCTGGGCATTCAGGTAACAGAGGGCGCGGAGATCGCAAGCGTCACCTGGTCGCCTGCCAATTGGTCAGTGGATGATCCGGAGGCTACAATTACGCCAAATGGAAGCACAGCAAAGATTGCCCCGAATGGCCGTGGCATCGGCGCTCGCTCCATGTGGGTGACCGTTACTGTTGAGGATATTTATGGGAATGTTCTGACCGATACGGTGAAAGTGCGTTTTTACAACTGGAATTGGCAGAAATAACACCTTCATGATCTCTTAGTTAGGGCACACAAAGGCCTCCTGTGGTTGCTGAGCCGCAGGGGGCTTTCTTTGTAAACTGCCGGGGAGTTCAAAAAAAGCTTTAGTGTTACATATGGAAAAGAAACTCCTTTTGATACAATAAAGATGTGGTCTGCCAACTGCACTAAAGTATCAAAAGGAGGACGTTAAACGTAAAGCCTAATGACAATAATGGTTTAGCACATACAAAGTGGAACTGCAAATATCATAGGGCTTTGACCGCATATGAAAAAGCCCCGCCTACAGGCGCGGTGAGATAAGAAATATTTTTGAGGGACGGCGGTAGCTGTCCCTCTACGTTTTCTTAAAACAACGCTCTGGAGCCGGGGATATTTATTAGGCTAGAAACGGATGGATAAAAATAGAATAAATCCTGTAAAGTGAATGTTTTTCACAAAATTCCCTATTTTTCTTTCTTTTCTGTATGATGGGATTGGATCATTTTGGAAAATGCCCATCATGGATAGCAGGAGGAATTTTCATGCGGAAATCTATTTTTTATGACAAAGCGAAGCGGAGTAACAAGGCTAAGCCGGATGTATCCGCATGGGTCAAAGGAATATGCACTGTTCACGAAAGCAAAAGGTTCACAGCTATTTTTTATTGGATTGCCCTGGTTGCTTGTCTAGCGGTCATCTGCTCTGCGTTTGCCGATGCAGGCAACATTTCGATTGATGGTTATGTGCAGCCGGGGGAGTGGGCAGGAGCGTCGTTTTCCACACTGTTTGGCAGTGAGCAGGAGAGCGGCTGCGCCGTTTCGTATGCGGATGTGCGTACGCAGGCGGATGTCTCTGCCCGTCGTGTTTATTTTGCCCTTCAAGTCATAGACGGAGCATTTGCCGGGGGAAGCGGGCGTTCACGCGTCCATCTCCGCCTTGGAAAAGCGGAGATTACACTGGATGCCGATGGAAACGCCCAAACTTCTGGAATTTCCTATGAAGTGCAGGCGGCGGGCCAATATCAACCGGATGGTTATAATGGTGATTATGTGTTGGAGGCAGCAATTATCTGCCCGGCGCCTCTATTTACGGAAGATATAGCGGCCTCCATATGGTTCACGGATGGAAAAGGCGATAAAAGCCGGGTGTGTGAACTGACGATACCGCTGGATATTCCTGCCCCTTCCGCTTCAGAATCTGTATTACCGCAGCCGGATTCCCCCTCTGTGCGACCACAACCCAGCACGCAGGCTGATCAAACAAAGCAGCCCTCCACGCAGAACAATATGCACGCCGAGGCCTCCCATTCCTCACGGCCCGTTGGGACGACAGCTGTAACCGCTTCGAATACCCATTGGCCTTCTATTCCTGACGCCTATTCATCGAATCCATCGAAAGCTGCGGGCCTTGCAACGAATGCGGATTCCCACATCGATGCTGGAGGACAAGGCTCCCTGCGGGAGCCGCCCGGTGACGCAGCGGGGGCGCTTTCGACTAACCGCTTAGAGGATGCATCGCTTTCCTCACAGGAATTGACGATCCCAGCCACTGGGGAAAACGGGGCCGGGCTATGGTCGGCCAAGCGGATTGTAGCTTGCGTTACGGCTGGCGTTTGTGTGCTTGCAGCGGCCCTGCTGTTTCTTATGCGGGTGCACAAAAAAGTGGAACCGTCGGAGGGGTAACTTTCCGTTTTCTCTCAGCGACATGACTTTTTTTCACCTCCCGCGCATATAGATAGAGGGAAAACAGCCGGAATTACGGCGCAGGCAGGTGAAATGGATGGACGAATTACAATCCTATCAGCGGGAGCGGCCCCGGCCTTCTGAAGAAAAAAGGGAGAAAAAACGCAGCGGCCGGCGGGATTATCTCGTGCGGGTCATCGCCGTGCAGCTTGCGGTGTGCGCAGTGCTGCTGACAGGCGCTTTCCTGATGGTAAAAACGAACCCTAACGCGCAAAAAGCGCTGCGGGAGGCCTATGAGGGAATTCTCTCACAGGACTGGAGCGCACAGGAGGCTGCGGCGGCTTTCAAAGAGATTGGCGCCTTTATCTTTGCGCCGGCAGATTCCTGGCCGGATGCGGATGACCCAACGCAAGCGGCACAGGCGAATGCGGCAGCAGGGGCGAGTGAAACCATGGGTGCGGCCTCCGCACAGGGGAAGGAGCCATCCACGGAAAGCCCCAGCCAGCCGGATGAAACCGTTTCTCAGGAGGCGCTTGATGGGATGGGCGGCTCGGATGAACCTCTTTTTGACGGAATCAGAGCCCCGGTCGAGGGTACCTCCTTTGCCCCTTATATCGTGAGCGTGCCGGTTGTTCGGCCAGTCGAGGGCAGGGTTACCTCATCGTATGGGTATCGAATCCATCCTATCACCAAAAAGCTGGGCTTTCACCGCGGCATGGATATTGCCGCTGCCATGGGCACACGGATAGCGGCGGCGTTTTATGGCACGGTAAAAGAAGTCGGCTATTCCGAAGGCAACGGAAATTATATCACGTTGACACATGAGAACGGCCTGGAAACGACCTATTGCCATTGCTCCGAGATTCTTGCGGAGGAGGGGACCGTCATCCGGGAGGGGGAAACGATCGCTCTGGTGGGGGATAGTGGCATGGCTACCGGCCCACATTTGCATATTGAGGTGCGGATCAATGGCGTTCTGCACAGTCCCTCCTGGATTTTAGGGGCGGATAACGCTTACGAGAAGGATGCAGTTTAAGTGCAGGGAGGTAACGGTTTCCGTTGGTTTTCCCTTCGCCGCCGCCGTAACGCTCATGTTTCTTTATGACACAAGCGGGACGGCGGTCATTTCCGTCTGCGCGGCTCTGCTGCACGAAATAGGGCATTTGCTTTGCCTGTTTTGGTATGGCGAAACGCCGCAGTCGTTGAAGCTGGGGCTGGCCGGTATGGAGATCGTGCGGGCAAAGGGACAAAAGCTTTCTTTCTATCAGGAAATTATGGTTTCGCTTGCCGGACCATTGGTCAACCTAGCGCTGTTTGCGCTGCTGGCTACGCTGAGCGGATGGGGCGCAGGAGAGCGCCTGATGGAGGCGGCAATGGTGAATTTCATGCTTGCCCTTTTTAACCTTCTGCCCGTCTCCGCGCTTGACGGCGGTCGGGCGATGTATTTTTTTCTATGTAGCTTATGCACAGCGCCTACGGCACAACGTGTGGTTACCGTTTGCTCGATTGTGTGCCTGTTGCCATGCGCGTTTATCGGCTTTTTTCTGCTGCTGCAAAGCGGATATAATTTTTCCCTGCTCTTGGTAACGGTTTACCTGTGCTTTCTTTTGGCGGCAAGGCCCGTGCAGGAATAAAGGGCGCGTTGTATCATGCATATGAATAAGCGCAGAATTAGAGGGACTGTTGCAAAATATTTTATTTTGCAACAGTCCCTCTAAACGTGTTCCATCGCTGAAGTTCTATGAGAAAGCTTTTACCAAATGCCAAGCAAATGTTGCATCAGCAGGCTCACTCCCGCGATACCAATCCAGCAGCAAAGCCCCATAAAGATCGGTTTTCCTCCGGTTTTCACAAGCTTGATGATGTTGGTGTTCAGGCCGATTGCCGCCATTGCCATGACAATAAAGAATTTGCTCATCTCTTTCAAAGGGTTTGTCACCGCGGCCGGGAGGTGGAAAACGGTGGTAACCACGGAAGCAAGCAAAAAAAACAGCACAAAGAAGGGGAAAATCTTTTTCAGATTGACTTTTGCGCCCTCTGCGCTATGCCTTTCCCGGCGGGTGCGCACAAACGCGAGCACCAGTGTGATCGGGATGATCGCAAGCGTGCGTGTCAGTTTGACGATCGCCGCCGCGTCGAGCGTGTTGCTGCCGTGGATACCATCCCAAGCCTGTGCTGCGGCCGTTACGGAGGAAGTGTCGTTGATCGCCGTGCCGGCAAATAGGCCAAAGCCCTCATTGGACAGGCCAAGCAGCCCGCCGAGCGTTGGAAAAATCAGCGCCGCAATTACATTAAACAGGAAGATCACCGAAATGGACTGCGCAATCTCCTCATCATCCGCATCAATGACGGGCGCGGTCGCCGCGATGGCGGAGCCTCCACAGATTGAAGAGCCAACGCCCACGAGCGTTGCGGTTTTGGTAGGCACCTTCATCATTTTGCACAAGAGGAAGGAGATCAGCAATGAGGTGGAGATGGTGGCCAAGATGATAGGAAGGGATTGCTTGCCTTTTTGAAGAATATCGGTCAAGTTCATCCCAAAGCCGAGCAACACAACAGCAGCCTGTAGGATTTTTTTGGAGGTGAAGGTGATGCCGGGTTGAATCTGATCCTTCTGTTTCAGCAGCAGGGTTAGCAGCATACCCGCAAGGATTGCAAACACTGGCCCGCCTACCACAGGCACCAGCTTGCCGAGAAACCATGCCGGTATAGTGATTGCAAGGCACAGCAGTAGCCCAGCCCAGTTTTTTTGCAGAAAGGTTTTCATGAAACGTCTACCCCTTTTAGCGGCATTCGGCATGCCAAGCCGATTTTCCGCGACAATTTGTTCCATCATACCATGCTTTTTATATAAAATAAAATGATAAATATTTATTTATCAATTATTTTATCTTATAATAGTGAGAAGAAATGTCATTTTAACGTTCGATCAATAGAGGGGACGATCAAATGCTTGACTTCAGAATAGATACCTTCCTAGCGGTCTGCCGTTCGATGAATTTTACCAGGGCGGCGGAGGAACTGCATATCACGCAGCCTGCCGTTTCTCAGCATATCCGGTATCTTGAGAAGAGCTATGGCGTGAAGCTTTTTGACTATCAGGGCAAACGGCTTTCTTTAACCACAGCGGGCGAGGCTCTTTTCAGCGCAGCGGTTACCATGAAGCACGATGATCTTTTTCTGAAGAAACAGCTTCCAATGCTCGGGCGAGGGCAAAAAAACCTGGTGCTTGGCGCAACGCTCACAGTAGGGGAATTTGCAGTTCCGGAGCGGCTGGCCGCCTATCTGAACCGCTATCCGGAGACGGATTTGCATTTAATTGTGGCCAACACCCACAAACTGCTGCATCGGATTGATGCGGGTGAGATTGATTTTGCGATTGTGGAGGGTTTTTTTGAAAAACGTGAATATGATTCCTTGCTTTTTTCCCGGGAAAGCTATGTGGCGGTTTGTGGCACACAAGCACATTTTGCGCGGCCGCCGCACAAGGTAGAGGATCTTTTGGGAGAACGGTTGCTTCTGCGGGAAGAGGGCAGCGGGACGCGCGAAATTTTAGAGCGCTATCTGGAGGGACGAAATCTGACTGTGCAGGATTTTCGGCAGACGGCGCAGGTGAGCAATCTCCATGCCATCAAAACGCTTGCGCAACATGGCTGCGGCATTACCTTCCTCTATGAAGCTGCTGTGCGGGAGGAATTGGCAGAGGGAAAACTACGTGTGTTGCCCCTTGAGGATTTTCCGTTGCGCCATGATTTCTCCTTTTTATGGCGGCGCGGGAGTTTGTTTGCAGACCGCTACCGGGAGATTTTTGATTTTATGCAAAGCGTGGGAAACAACGCAGTTCCAACAAAAATGAGCGCTGGCTCAACAAGCTATCCGCAAAACCGGCCGGAAGCGTTGACAAACGCCTGGGGCGGCGGTAAGGTGTAACCAGCTGCTGTATGCGGCGAAGGCCTTCACACCACCAACAAAAAGGAGAATCTCATATGAATGAGGAAAATGCACTGCGGGATAAGCGTGCCTTTGGCCATTTTATTGCGCAGAAGCGTAAGGAGGCAGGGCTAACACAGCACGAGCTGGCAGCCCGCCTTTATCTAACAGATACGGCGGTATCCAAATGGGAGCGCGGGGTTTCACTTAGATAAAGATACCACACCATTCCCACGCTGACTTTTGCTCAACCGATACAGCCGGAGGGCTGGATAACAAGAAAAGGCGGTATGCGCCCCGTGGAGGGGTAGCGTA
>ERZ856578.45-NODE-45-length-195532-cov-11.367394_pt1 | contig 195532 bp, 139 predicted proteins | sample MGYA00514384_ERZ856578 | MGnify/ENA primary metagenome ERZ856578 (study PRJEB29103, sample SAMN06111958) | human gut metagenome | biome: human gut; feature: ankylosing spondylitis patient; material: healthy_person | host: Homo sapiens | place: China:Hangzhou... | reverse complement strand
CGGGTCTGCGCATAGTGGAGTTTCTCTTTCCCCGCTTCCACATTTTTACTCAGGTTCTTTCTAAGAACCAAATGAAACTGTAATGGCATAACTTTGTTGTTTTTAGTTGATTATTAATTACATATCAAAGATACGACCACCGCCTCCCCCTGTTGAAGTCATAGGTGACAGGACGTAACGAAGCGACACTTTATTTCAGATAATTGCAGATAATTCATTCGCAGAACTAAAAGGAATGCATAAGTAAAAAAAGAAGCAAACACTTGATACATCCATTGATTTTTCGTATCTTAGAGAAATAAACCTATTCATATTATGGAACAAACAACCTTCACGATACGAGCCTACGGGATCGGCGAACTGGCGGCACTTTACAGCCCCCACCTGAGCCGCAGGGCGGCCATCCTGCAACTGTGGCGGTGGATCAATTATCATGGCGTGCTGAAAGCGAAACTGCTTGAATTGGGCTACCATCCCGGCGTACGGAGTTTCACGCCCCGCCAGGTGGAATGTATCATCGAGCACCTGGGAGAACCCTGAAGAAAAGAAAATAACTGCGGCAGCTGTTTTTACTGGCTGCTGCAGTCATTTTCAGTAGCTGCCGCAGCAAAATAAAATAGGTGCGGCAGCCATTTTCTTTATCCGGGGGGCGGATGGGGGCGGCAAAATGGCTGTTTTGAAAACTTTATAATATGATGTTCCTTGTTCCATCTATGAAGGGTTCGTAGATGGAACAAGGAACATACTATACAGAAGTTTCCCAAAAGGGCTTTTTGCCGCCCCCATCCGCCCCCGATTGCTAAAACGGAAGTTTATAATCAGGATGGATATCACCACTATCTTCCTTATTATCAGAATTATCCGTTTCATCTACCGGATCATACCCAAAACCTTTGCGGCGGGCTTCTATCTGGTCATTTGTGAGTTCAATGACGGCAAAAAGACGCTTTCCATGCCTCTTTTGTGACTCAAAACCGGCACTTTTTAACACTTTTCCAAGCTGATTTACGCTCATTGTGGTCACGGAATAGCGTGTTCGTTCCGCTATTTTGGCCATGATTTCGCTGGTGGATAGCAAAATGTAGACCTCGAAACGCACCGGTTTGCGGAAATAAGTAAAAAGCAATTCCGCTTCGGGACTCGACTGCTGGAAAGGCTCGTTGTTCTCGTTTATCTCCGTTATATCCTTGTCGGCAAACCAATAGCGGAACCCTTGCTTATAAAGCCCCAATGCCTGGGCATAGATGGCGGCATGATCTATCCCGGAAGTATAATCGATCCGGAGCGTCTCAAAACAAAGGAAACGGCGCGAACCGGTACGGTCGGTCAGTATCTGGCTGTCGTTTACCGTGGCGGCAAAGGAAGCACGGCGCACGAACGTCTCCGCATTACGGGCATACGGGCGGCGTTCGAGGATGGAATCTTTCGTGATCAGGGCCTTCAGCTGGTTCAACTCCACACGGCTCTGTCCCGACAGCTCGTCGAGGATGATCAGGAAGCAATCGCTCATCAGGAGCGACGAGTCTTTGGCCGTAGGATCGAGATTGCCGGAATAGACATAGTTTCTAAGCACGGGTGGTACGAGGTTACGCAGCCAGGTAGTCTTACCCAGCCCCTGTGCCCCACTCAGCAACAAAACCGTATGATTTGCCTTCCGCTCGTTAATAGCACAGGCCACGACAGCCACCAGCCATTTCTTCAGGCATTTCACCCAATATTCGGGGCAAGTGGTATCGACGGTAGCCGCCAGCTGTCCGATAGGATCTGTCTCCCCGTCCCAGGCAGGCAGGTTTTCAAAGTAAGACAGGAAAGGGTTGTATTCGGGGCTGAAATCGGATTGGATCACCGCCCGCAGGTCAGACACACGGCAAAACACACCCGCTTTCTGCAAGGCACACCAGACGGAGTTTTCCCAATAGTCGGTCACCTGCTGGAAAGCGTCGTGCTTTGTCAGGCTCCGGTACTCCACTATACGCCGGACGATATTGCGGCGAAGCTTGAAGTTTGCGGCCAGAAACTCTTGTATCTGAACCACAAAACCATCCCCGCGGGACGAACGGGACGTCCTTTTCACAGTATCATGCTCCTCTGCATGCGTATAAGCACTACCGATCGCTTGCAGGCATTCTTCAGCCGGCAAGTCGGCGAAGTTTTTGCAGGCATACTTCAGCACTTCTTCTTTCACTACCCCCAGCCGGTTACAGTTGGCGGCAAAGAGATGTACGAAATTGTTGCGGTTGCCCTCGGTATAGGCAAACTTGCGGGTAGTCCGTTTACGGGCGGAAGAGATCAGCTGCATCACATCTTTCCCGGTAATGGCTTTTATCGGCGGCAGATCGTCGGGCAAAGCGCCCTCCCCTTTCAGCCAGGGCTCGAAGCGGGGAGAGAGGTAAAGCTGCGGATCGTACGAAACAAGGCAGAGCCGCCCGACATCGCTACCCGAAGTATCGGCTTCGACCCCCAGCAGGCGCCCGTACCAGTCTTTCACCAGATTATACACAGCCAAATGGTTCTGGGGAGTCAGGTCAAGCCCGACAGCCGGATAGACGATAACTTTGAGGCCATGACCGCGCGGACTGACCCAGCAGGCCACCGTATAGGCAGCCTCGCGCACCAGCCCGAGCAGACGGGGCAGATCGGCCTTCTTCTGCTTGTCGAAATCGAGGATAATCAACGGATTGTAGGCCGTCATACACTCTGCCAGGCGTTTTCCGCGGTAGGTGGCAGAGATGGTTACGGCCGGCAGTCCTTTCTTCAACTGGTCGGCAGCTTCGGAATTCTCTTTGTCCATATAGACGCGGATACGGTTAACAGACGCGGCATACTTGCCATTACGGATATCGGAAAGGATGTCGATCAGATCGACGTCGCCCATACAGGTTCTAAACCGGGCAAACACAGTAACTTTTATCATAACAGATAGTTTTAAATTGAGGAAATCATTATTGCTTTCAAGGTAGATATAATAAGCAAAGGAGCCTATGCTTTTACTTTTTATTATGAGAAACATAGGCTCCGGCAAAAAAACTTATTCAGACTGGTTAGTTTTGTCGTAAATGTCGAGATAGTTTTGCACTGCATTCGTCAACGCTCCCAATGTCAGAAAGTCTTTCTCCGGATCGTAGCATATACGAAAGATCGAGTAGAGCGAACGAAGAAAAGGTTTTACTTCATGTCTATCGTTCACTTTCCATTTACGGCTCATCACCAGCGGGCCGATCAGTTCCACGAAATCGGCAGTCAGTCCGTTGAAGACGATAGTTTCTTCCACTATCATATCGTCTTCCCAGACAGCATGCTCCAGCATATGTGCCAGTTTGTTACATTGTTTTTTCACTTCCCGAAGTTCTCCTTCGAGCTGCTCGCAGTGGAGTCTCAACTCCTGTGCCGTCTCTGTCAGCAGAACGGCGTCCAATTTTTTTTCATTGGGTTCATTTTTATTGTTAATAATTGGCCGATGGCCGTTAATTTAACCTTCTCTATAAAAACGAAGCCCCGGAGAACGAATCCCCCGGGGCTTGTTTTTGTCTGTTTTTGCTCTTCACAGAGGTTGAACAGAAGAACTTTATTTCATTACTTTAGTATTAATATTGACCGCTTGTTCGCCCTCACGGGGTAATTGATTGATTAAAATTGCATAGAGAAAACAACCGCGCAGTCAAATTTATTGATTATAAATAGTTTCTTATTTTACGATTGCTTTTACAGCTGCTTCACCTTCTACGGCTACCACTACTACACCTTGAGGGGCAGAGATTGTAGCGTTGTCAGAAGAAAGAACTGCGTTAGCGATTGTCTGACCAAGAACGTTAGTGATAACGACTTTCTTACCGGCTGCACCGTTGATAGTTACAACACCGTTACCGGCGATAACTGATACAGAAGAAGCGTTGATATCTTCGTTAGCTGTCGGAGTTTCTTCTGTCGGATTTACATTGAATATAGCAGCTTCGCTCAGTTCTGTTACCAGTACAGGTATACCATTATGGATACGAACATATTGAGCTTTCATTTCATCATCTACTTTTTTCGGTTCTGCTTCAATATAGAAGTCAGCGGCATTGCTATCATCAACCAGACGGAATGCGAATGTTGCAGCATTCATCTTGTTTTCACCTTCCATAAGCAAGCTATCCTTATCAAGATTGTGCTTATCAGTAGTATAAATTGAATTGTTTATGATTAATGTGTCTGCAATATGTTTAGCCGGAACGAATGCCAGACGATCATTACCCTGGTACATAGCAGAAGTATTACCAGCAGCAACAGAGTCTGTCAAAGTCACCAAATAACGACCTTCCGTATAAGACGGAGTACCTGCAGTCCAGTGAGGACAATCTTCTGCATAACCATGAATAGGACAAGGAACAGAATCAGTACCTTCAGTAAACTGAACACCCAAAGCCAGCATATACAACGGTTTGTATGTTTCATTGCGAACATAAGCAGTATCAACAAAGATAGAAGCATTGCGTTTCATATCAGCCTTATTGTACATACCCAAGAAATTCAGGCTGTCTTTTGCAAATTCTGTACCATTGTTAGCAACAATGTTTGAAGAGTTTTCATACAAGAAACGAGTTGCTTCGTCTGCTTTGAAGAATTCTACATAAGCAGTATCATTCTTAGCAATGGCATCTTCAATAGTTGCACCTAAGCGACGATAAAGAGGAGCCGGTTCACCTGTCAAAGCAAACATTGAAGTACGGTTTTCCGTTCCGGCAGCTTCCTGATACAAATGCAGGTCGTTGTCGTTTACACTAACTTTTTTGTCATCTGATGTAGTATACAGTACATAGAACGGAGTCTTGTCGTCACCTCTATGCATTGTTTCACGCAACCAGAAGCTTTTTGCATCAGTATCTGTTGCAGTCAGTACATAGCTTCCGTTCTTTTCGCCCACATACATCTTAACACCCTTAACAGTAGTTGTCAGTCTGTAAGCAACCATCTTCAGGTTAGTAGCGATATCTTTAGAACCAGATTCTACAACTGTAGTGTCTTTGTCTAAAATCTTAACTAATTCAGGAATGAAATCCAATGCTTCACCTTTTGTGTCAACAAACAGGACACCATCTTTATTTACATTTACTTTCTTTGTTGCATCCAGTTCGTTGAAATAAGTCAACTGATATTTCTTATACAGAGGAGCATCAAAGTAACCCAGTCTTTCACCACCGTCAGCGATCTTCGTCATTTTCAGCGTATCACCACTTACAACGCCGTAAGCAAACACATTGTCACCGGCTTTGTATAACTGGATAGCTTTATCTGATCCTGTAAGATTTACTTTTGTTTCACGGTTCCAGATTGTTACACGGCCATCGGCATCTTTCTTTGCAACCCACTGTGCAAACGGAAGTTTAGACCAAACATTTTCTGCATCTGCCATCCAAGCATTTGACTGATCAGTCTTAGCACCATAAATCTTACCATTATCGCCATTCTTTACACCTGAAACACATTCGATAACATAGATACCAGATTCGATAGTTGTAACAACTGCATCCGGAGTTCCACCCATACCGTTTGTTGAGATCTTCCACGGATCGATATCCAATGTATTGTCTGTAGCTTTATCAGCTGCAATTACAGTCATCTCAACAATGTTAGAGAAGTCTTTGAAAGATACAACCTGATTAGTGTTTGCAGCAATTGTAGTCTTACCATCAGCCCCTTTATCAAATACGAATGCCGGTTTAATAGAAACAGAGTCGTTTTCTACTGTATAATCCATAGTGAAAGAGTAAGAACCAGCAAAGTCTGTTGCAGGAGCATAGAATTTTTGGTCTGCACTACCTGTACCTCCTATAACATCAGATACAGCATTCAACTTATTCAAAACCAGTTTGAAGTAAGTATCGTTTGTACCTGTTTCGTAAGTAGCAGGAAGAATTGTCAGATATTCGTTTTCGCCTTTTACTTTCAGCATGGCTACCTTTTGATAACTAGCAACAAGTTTTTTTGCAGCTGTTTTTTCAGCATCAGTCTTTACATCATCTGCATAAGTCTTACCAGATGTCTGCATTAAAAGGTTACGATATACCAACTGATATTCTTTATCTGCCAAAGGATTGCTCTGAACTTTCTTATCTTTCGGAGTTGTGAAACCGAATTTTACTGATACGGTAGAACCGTCAGCTGCATCAGAGGCTTGTTTGAATTCTCTAACAAAAGAGGCAAGCAAAGCATCTTCTGTAGCCAAAGTAGTAGCAGCAACTTGCTCTGTTGCATCAGGTAATTCCAACTCACCAACGATAGCCGGAGCGAATGCCAAAGCGGTTGCAGTAACAACTTTTGTTCCTTTCAGATAATTCTTACCACCAGCAGGAGCTACAGTTTTATCGCTTGCAATAATACCACCCAAATTACCATCTTTATCGATAGTTACATCACCGAATTCAGAGGTGTAGTTTTCTAGTGCTGTTAAAGCTGTTCCTAAACCCGAAAAAGAAGTAGACACATTAGTAGTGGTAGTCACACCTTCAAGACCTGCAATCATGCCATTGAATGAACTATTTATAACACCTGCATTAGCATCTTTCAATACTTTTGTTGCTGCTTTAACAGCAGTTACTTCTTCTGCAGTAAGAGATGTTTTAGATGTTACTTTGTTCAATTCCGCAATAGCCTTAGCAAACGCAGTTTCCTTGCCACCCAAAACAACTTCGATAATACCACCAGTTGTAGGATCAGGAGCAGTACTCCCTTCAGCTGCCAATGTAGCAACCGTATACAATTTGTAATCACCGTTAGCAAGAGCTTCATCCCCACCAGGTGTAGCTGTATCCAACCAAACGAACTCGCCCAAGCCTTCAGCCACATGAGCAGTAGCAGCACCAGATTTAGGTAATACCAAAGTCTGGCCTGTTGACTCATTTACAAATGTAAAAGTGTAAGCCTTGTGAGCATCTTGTGTATAAGATACTTTCCATAATGCTTTTGCACGGTTAACTTTAGAAGCAGTTTTTACATCAGCTTTAGGCAACAAAGCTAATTCGCCCTTGTCATTAATGGTCAACACATTGTCGGCTTCATTACCTGCGGCCCATGAACCACCGGCTCCTAATAAAAACGTAGAGCCACTAGCGATCTCTGTATCTACATACGTTTGTGCAGAAGCGCCAAAACAAGTAGCAAACAGTAAGCTAGCTACAAGCGTAGAAAACTTTTTGTTCATAAATTTAAATTTTAATATTAATAATAGTGTTCCTAAAAGTTCTTTAATCTTAGATTCGATACGTTTGGCAATTGTTAAATGACTAGCCAAAACGTTCCTTTTTTCTAGTCATTTTTTTGAGGGACAATTGCTTTCGTGTAAAAAAGAGGGAATTTTATACTAACTTTGCTATCCGGTTGATAAGAAAGCACATAGATTAGGTAAAATAATTTGGAAAAGGATTGCAGATTCAAAATTAAGCAATACCTTTGCATGACTAGAAAAAAGGAACGATTTATCTAGTCAGTCTTTTTTGGGCATCTATCCTTTATTATTCAATAGACTATATATCACATTCACTACCCCCTATTTATATAGATATGTACTCGCGCGCGTTTCATAATAGTCTGTGTATCAATACCCGTTTTTTCAGATTTTCACGAACAATTGTTAAACGGGAATATTTTGCCAGTAAATTGCGCCATTTGTGCTCCCGAAAAGACCATCGAAATACTATTTAAACGGCAATACCTATATATTGCTATTTTCCCCTTCCTTCCCTCTCTGTTTTTTACCTACAATCGGTGATTGATGCGCTTTTCTTTTCAACCGACCTTTGCAACAATTAATAAATGGTAAAAAGATTAAGACATTGAAAGCGATATTTAACACACTTATGTTTGTATTACTCCTTGTATTTCTTTCGGTCGCGGCAAAAGCACAAAGCGGTACGATGATCTCAGGGAAAATAGTATCTACGGAAAAAGAGATCGTCGATTTTGCAACGGTCTATCTGAAAGGTACAAATTATGGGGGAACGACTAACGAAGAAGGTATCTATCATCTGAAAGCTCCTGCAGGAAATTATACACTGGTCGTATCCGCCATCGGTTACAAGACAGTAGAAAAACAGGTCAAACTGATCGACGGGCAACGTGTAAAACAAAATATCACCATCACTCCACAAGCGGAAGAGCTCGACGAAGTGGTAGTTGTCTCCAACGGAGTCAGCCGCCTGAAACGCTCGGCATTCAACGCCATCGCGGTAGATACGAAGGAACTGCAAAACTCCACCAAGAACCTGAGCGATGCACTGGGGAAAGCTCCGGGGATGAAGCTCCGTGAGTCGGGCGGCGTAGGATCAGACATGCAGCTGATGCTAGACGGTTTCAGCGGAAAGCATGTGAAGGTGTTTATCGACGGGGTACCGCAGGAAGGGGTGGGAAGTTCTTTCGCACTGAACAATATCCCCGTCAACTTTGCCGACCGTATCGAAGTGTATAAAGGGGTAGTCCCCGTTGGCTTCGGGACGGATGCGATCGGCGGGGTCGTTAATATCGTGACCAACAAGAAACGCCGCAACTGGTTCCTGGATGCTTCCTATTCATACGGATCTTTCAATACACATAAATCGTATGTGAATTTCGGACAGACCTTCAACAATGGTTTTGCCTACGAGATCAATGCTTTCCAGAACTATTCGGACAACGACTATTATGTAGATGCCCCGGTGAAGGATTTCGAAACCGGTAGCCTGGATACAGAGAACAAAGAACGTGTGAAACGTTTCAACGATACTTATCACAACGAGGCGGTAGTCGGTAAACTGGGTCTGGTGGATAAGAAATGGGCAGACCGCCTGATGTTCGGCTTCACTTACTCGAATATGTATCAGGAGATACAGACAGGGGTACGCCAGAAAACCGTATACGGCCAGAAGCACCGCAAAGGCCATTCGCTGATGCCGTCGCTCGAATACAACAAACGCAACCTGTTCGATAGCGGAGTAGACGTGGCGCTGACCGTCAACTACAACAAGAACCAGACAACGAACGTGGACACTTCCGCCTACGAATATAACTGGCGCGGCGAAAAGCACCTGATGAATTCGCGCGGCGAACAATCCTACCAGCATACCCGTTCGGACAACAATAACTGGAACGGTACACTGACGGCCAATTACCGGATCGGCAAAGCGCATATGTTCACCTTCAACCATGTGTTGAACACCTTCAGCCGCTCCAACACCTCGCTGCTGACCAACGAGGAAATGACGGATGCCATCAACAAGGAGACACGGAAGAATATCTCCGGCCTCTCCTACCGCCTGATGCCGTCGGAACACTGGAACCTCTCCGTGTTCGGTAAATACTACAACCAGTTTGTAGCAGGCCCGATGGCGACCAGTTCCACACAGGACGAGTATGTGCGTACCACCCGCAGCGTCAACTCGATGGGATACGGGGCAGCAGGTACGTATTTCGTTCTGCCCGGCTTACAGGCCAAGCTGTCTTACGAGAAAGCATACCGCCTGCCTACGATCGAGGAAATGTTCGGTAACGAAGACCTCGAAATGGGCGACCTCAGCATCAAACCGGAGAATAGCGACAACATCAACCTGAATATCAGTTACAACCGGACATTCGGCAAACATACCATCTATACGGAAGGCGGCGTGATCTATCGCAATACACGCGACTATATCCAACGTAATATTACCGACCTGAGTGGCGGTAAAGAAGCTGCGACTTATATCAACTACGGTAAAGTACTGACGAAAGGGTATAACATCTCCGCCCGTTACGGTTTCGGCAACTGGCTAAGTATCGGCGGTAACTTTACGCAGATGAACGTACGCGACAACCAAAAGACGGCTATCGGTAGCGGAGCGAACAACATCGCCTACAAACAGCGTATGCCGAACCTGCCCTACCGCTTTGCCGACTCGGACGTGACGTTCTACTGGCGCAACTTGTTTGAGAAAGGCAATACACTGACCGTATCGTACGACAATCAGTATCTGCATGAGTTCACCTATTATTCATCCATCATCGGATCGAATAAAGGGGAATACCTCGTACCGAGCCAGTTCTCACACAACCTGTCTCTGTCTTACACCCTGAAGAACGGACGTTACAACATCTCTTTCGAGTGCCGTAACTTCACGGATGAGAAGCTGTATGACAACTTCAGCCTGCAACGAGCAGGACGGGCTTTCTACGGAAAGGTTCGTGTCTACTTAGGAAATTAATCCCAATATAATAAATAGTAATAAATTCAATATTAAAACAAAAGCAAGATGAAGAAGAACTTCTTTTTAACCGGTCTTTTCGCTACAGCGATAGCCGCACTGACATTTACCGCCTGTGATGACGATCCTACGAATGGTGGTGGCGACGACGGTGGAGACGATGACAAGAATGCCGAATATGTAATCGCGGCTTCGGTTACTGCTTCCGGAAACACGACCAACGTACTGGTAAATGCAGAGACACTGGACGAAGGTACCATTTCGACCATCAACAACGGTGTTGTGAACGATGGTGCCAGCTACTGGGTATTCTATAAGAACCAATATCTATATGCGTTGACTTACAACCAGGGAGAAGCGGGCGGTACTCGTTCGTACATCATGGATGCAAGCGGTGAAGTTAAGAAACGCTCTAAAGAGTTTGCGGTAAAAAGATTTACCACTTATGGCATCTACGACAAATATATCATGACATCCTCTACCGGTGACGGCCCTACGGACTGGAACGACGAGAACGGTTACACACCGAAAGTGTTCCTGATCTCTTATCTCGATGTAGCAGCTGAAACATTTACCACGAATGACACGAACGATAAAGCGTATCTGTCTGAAAACTTCTTGGGTAACGGCGAATACGTAACCCTGGCCGGTTTGCTGGAACATAACAATAAGATTTACACGGCTGCCGTTCCGATGGGTCTCAGCCAGTTCGGTACGAAAGACCAGAACGGCAAATGGATTAAGGCAGGTAACGAAGACCTGGTGAAGAAAGAGTCGGGCGGTTCAAACAGTAGCGCATACAAGAAAGATGAGTTACAATGGACACAGTACCCGAACGAATGCCATGTTGCCATCTTCGACAATGCCGATATGACCAGCAAAAAGATCATCAAGACAGATAAGATCAGCTATGCAGCCGGACGTAACAAGTCGCAGTACTACCAGATGATCTGGGCGGCCGACAACGGGGATGTATATGTATTCTCTCCGAGCTTCGCCAAGACAATGAGCGATCCGCGCCAGCAGACTACTTTACCTGCCGGTGTGGTACGTATCCCTTCGGGAAGCACCGACTTCGACGATTACTACTGCAACCTGGAAGAAAAGACCGGCGGAAAGTCTTTCGTTCGCAGCTGGCATATCACCGGCGACTATTTCATGTTGCTGATGTACGACAGACCACTCACCGAAACAGGTTATGTAGCGAACCAACTGGCTATCTTCAAAGCCGGCGACAAGTCGCTGACGTATGTAACAGGTCTTCCTTCTGCCGATCAGATCTCCGGTTTCGGTAACGAACCGTTTGTTGAAAACGGCAAGGCTTATGTAACCGTAAGCTACACGGAAGGTGGCGGCAACCCGGCAATCTACAAGATCGACCCGACAACTGCTGCTGCAACAAAAGGTCTTACAATCGAAGCGACTCAGGTAAGTGGCGTTGGTAAGCTGACTGCTGCAAACTAAGCCGCAAACGACTGAAAAATGAATTGGATCAAGATCCTTCTTATATTCCTCCTGCTCCCGCTAATCCTGCGGAGCCAGGAGGATATTTATATAGGTAAGAAACAGTCCCTTTACTCTACCGCCTTGCAGGAGAACAGAAACTACTGGATACACCTGCCCGAGAACTACGGACAGGATACAACGCAAACCTATCCGGTGATTTATCTGCTCGACGGTGACTCGTTCTTTCATTCGTTAGTGGGTATCAGCAAGACATTCTCCACGGTGAGAGGGAAGTTCCTCCCGCAAAGTATCATCATCGGTGTGCTGAATGTAGACCGTACACGCGACCTGACGCCTACCGCCTCAGCCGCCGGACGTGACGGAAAGATCGCTCCCGGTGCCATCCCGCAAGGAGGTGGAAGCGAAACGTTCAGCCGCTTCCTGACCGGAGAGCTTCGCGCCGTTATCGACAGCACCTACCGTACCAACGGGAAGAATATGCTGATCGGACATTCCTATGCCGGACTGTTCACGCTCAACACCTTCCTACGCCATACGGAACGGTTCGACACGTATCTGGCCGTCGACCCTAGCCTGTGGTGGGATCAGGGCAAACTGGCGGAAGAAGCAGGTGCATTGATCGAAGGGAAAGACTTCGCAGGGAAAAGCCTGTATATCGGTGTCGCCTCTAAAAAGCGTACCGACCGGGTGGATATCCACCTCAACAAAGTAAACCATCTCCTCACGGAGGTACTGCCGCAGGCGGAGAACCTGCGCTTCTTTAGTAAATCATTCCCCGAAGAGAACCACGGAACAGTCGCTATTCCGGGAATATACAACGGGATCAAACAATTATTCGGAAAATGAGAAAATTATTTGCTCAACTGCATTTATGGTTATCCATACCTTTCGGTATCATCATTGCGATCGTCTGCCTGACGGGAGCCATACTGGTATTTGAATCGGAGATACAGGAACTTTGCCATCCTTCCCACTACTTTGTCAAGGAAGTAAAAGGGGAACCGCTGCCCCCTGCCGCCCTGATCAAAGCGGCACGCCAGCAACTGCCCGACTCGGTCAAGATCAACGGTATCCGTGTCTCCTCCGACCCGAAACGTACCTGGCAACTGGTATTGCCAGGCAAGAAAGCAGCCGCTTTCATCAACCCTTATACCGCCGAAGTAACCGGGATAGCCGACGGACAGGGCTTCTTCATGCAGATGATGCGCCTGCACCGCTGGTTGCTCGACTCTTACAAACGCGACGGTAGCTTCTCGCTGGGTAAGGCCGTTGTTGGATATGCTACACTGGCTCTCGCCATCATCCTGATAAGCGGGCTGGTGATCTGGTACCCCCGCAACAGGAAAGTACTGAAAAACCGCCTGAAGATAAAAACGAAAGCCGGCTGGTATCGTTTCTTCTACGACCTGCATGTATCGGGTGGGTTCTATGCGACATTGCTTCTGTTAGTCCTGACACTAACCGGGCTTACCTGGTCGTTCGGCTGGTATCGTGACGCTTTCTATACTGTATTCGGTGTCGAAACGACCCAAACGCAGGCACATGCACCGGCTGCCACTCCCGCTCCTTCCGCACAGGAAGCTCCCTCCCGCGAAAGAGGGTCGGGCAACCGGGAAGGAAATCGGGATGGTAACCGCGAAAGAGGTTCCGGTGAAGGAAGGGAGCGTTCGCAAAAGCGGACGGATTACAGGCAATGGGCAGAAGTATTGTCTACCCTGCAAAGCCAGTATAAAGAATATAACTCGATCACTATCCAGGATGGCTCGGCAACCGTTTCTACCGCCAGGTACGGAAATACGAGGGGTAGCGACCGCTACACTTTCAACCCGGCAACCGGAGAGATCACGGAAGTCCAGTTATATAAAGACCTTCCGAAGTCCGGCAAGATACGGGGTTGGATCTATTCTGTACATGCCGGAACCTGGGGTGGTATGACGACCAAGATATTAAGTTGTCTGGTATCCTTCCTCGGCGCCGTATTTGCCATCACAGGATATTATTTCTGGATCAAAAAGAAACTGAGAAAAAGAAAGAAATAACGGTAGTCTGGCTTTTAAATGATATATTTGCTTTCATAAAGCATTAATCAGATGAAAACGAGCCTGTTGATCTTTCTATATATATTATTTACGCTGCCTCTGTCCGGCCAGACCCTGACGGGACGGATCGCAGACAAATCAGGAGAACCGATACCCAATGCAACGCTCTATATCCGTGAGATTGCATTGGGTATCACTGCTGATGAGAACGGCGAATTCCGTACCACCCTCCAGAAAGGTTCCTATACCTGCGATTTCAGTTCCCTGGGATATGAAAGGAAAACAGTTCCGGTGCGCATCCCTGAAGATACCCATCTTGTCGTGGAAATGGAGAAGAAGGTATACACCCTTCAGGAAGTGATCATTTCCGCCAACCGGGAAGACCCGGCCTATGCCATCATGCGGAAAGCGATCGCAATGGCACCTTTCTATCTCCACCAGATAAAAAGCTATGAGTCGACAATGTACGTGAAAGGAACGGTCAAGATCGACAAAATACCCCGCCTGATGACATTGGGCGCGGATGGTAAAAAGCTGAAGAACCTGGCAAACAAGCTGTTCCTGATCGAGTCGCAGAACGAGATCACTTTTACAGCCCCCAATAAGTATGAGCAGAAAGTCCTGGCCTTCTCCTCCACGGTTCCGGTCAACCTCGATGCCAGCCAGGCTATGACCGTTATGACGGCCAATATCTATGACCCGGATGCTTTCGGAAGGATCTCCCCGCTTGCTCCGGGAGCTTTCACCTACTACAAATTCTCACTCGAAGGTGTATCGATGGATGGAGACCATATGGTCAATAAGATACGGGTACAGCCAAAAAAGAAAAACCCTAAGCTGGTGACCGGCTGGCTCTATATCATCGAGAACAGCTGGAATGTTCAAAGTGCCGACCTGAGTGCCACGGAGCTAGGCGTAACAGTCCGTTTCACGGCTACTTATAATGAAGTCAAGCCGTACGCTTACCTTCCTACCTCCTATGATATCGACATGGATATAGATGCGATGGGCGCAAAGGCGACCGGTAAGTATTACTCATCCATCCAGTATAAAACGGTCGAACTCAATGAAGCCCAGGGCGTTATCCGTCCGAAGGAAAAGCAGTCCCCTACCCAACCTGCCCGGCAAGCGGTCTCTCCCAAACAGGAGAAGGCCAGGAAGCAACTGGATGCCCTGATCTCCAAAGAAGAACTAAGCAACCGGGAAGCCTACAAAATGGCCCGGTTAGTGAAAGAGGCAACCGAACCGGAAGAGAAAAAGAAAGAACGGGAGTCGCTGGAGATTACTCCGGGCGATGCCAATGTACGGGTAACGGTAGATACATTGGCTACTACCCGCGACACCTCATACTGGCAGACTATCCGCAATCTGCCCTTGCAAAAAGATGAAGTTGTAAGCTACCAGATCAGAGATAGTATCAAGCATACGATCGACTCGCTGCGCAGCAAAGACTCCCTCCAGAACCGGACATCCGGCTACTGGATCGGGAAATTGATCAGCGGCGAAGAGATCGCCTTAAGCAAAAAGATCAAGGTAGGTTACAGTGGATTACTCAGGGCCTGCCCGCAATACGACTTTGTAAACGGTTTCTGGCTGGGGCAACAATTCTCGTTCCGCACCGACTTTACCAAAACGAGGTCGTTGCTTATCTCGCCTTCCGTTTATTACACGACAGCGCGTAAAGCAATAAACTGGCAGGTCGACGGCAGTTACAGTTATGCACCGGAGAAAAGCGGGAAACTGTCTCTCGCCGGGGGAGAAACGACTGCTGACTATAACAACGAAACAGGCACGATGTTACTGATTAACTCCCTGTCGTCCTTATTCTTCGGCAAGAACCCGGTAAAGTTCTATCAAAGGAAGTTCATCGATCTTTCCCATTCAATCGAACTGGCCAACGGGCTGCCTTTAAAGACCGGTCTCAGCTATGAAAAGCGCCATGCGCCGGAAAACAGCCAGTCGTACAACTTCGCCGGAAATACCCCGTCTTCCAACCTGCCGCATGGAAGGACGGGATATATGCCTGACAACACAGCCTTAAAAGCGGGTATACAGATTTCGTACACTCCCCGGTATCATTACTGGAAACATCGTGGAAAGAAGATATACGCCTACTCCCATTACCCGACTTTCTCGCTGGAATATGAAGCCGGGATACCGACAGGTTCTTCCACCTCCGCCTCATTCAGCCGGTTGGAAGGGAGCATTCATCAAACGATAAAGATAAACGAGTTCGACAAGATCGGTTACTATATCAACGGCGGTAAGTTTCTATCTTCCCGGCGGGTGTTTTTCCCGGACTTCAAGCATTTCGAGACAAACGAGTTATTCCTGACGGGAAGTTCGCTGAATAACAGCTTCAGCCTGATAGACAACTATGCCTGTTCGACTGACAGGCAATGGTTGCAGGTACACCTCAACTATACATCCGACTATCTTCTGTTCAAACGGCTGCCGTTCCTGCAAAGTACGCTCTTTAATGAGGCGCTCCATGCCCGTAACGTATGGATACCCGGCAGGAACTATGCCGAGTTCGGATATTCCGCCGGCTTCAGCGACATTGCAAGGGTAGGTGTTTTCGTCGGCCTGTCCGGGGGACGATACGATGCGGTAGGCTTCACGATCAGCCTGCCGGTGCTTAAATCGATGAGGTTCAAATAAAAGGCTCAGGCTTTCAACCGGTATTCCGAAGGGGATAGATTGAACTTTCGCTTGAAAGCCGTACAGGTTAAAATCCGAACCCACCGTGATCGTCCTCTTCAGCTTCCTTTTCTTTCCCTGTGAGATAGACAAAATCGTCGCCGCTTTGAATAATATCGGTGGCAGGAATTTTCTTTTTTAAGGCTTCCGCATCGCCCTTTTCCCGTAGACAGACCAGGGCACGGTAACTTTTCGAAGGTTTATCGGCGATGAACCACACACCCGTATAGGAGATACCTTCCAGATAATGCATCAACGAAGTGCTCACACCGGATATACCTATCGGGCCACGCAGGAATTTCAGCTTGCCGGAATAAGGGGAAAGGGAAGCCAACGGCTCCGGTATCTGCGGGTTATCGTTCCCATCCATCGGCAGATAGTAGCGGATCAGCTCGTCCACCCGGCTCCGGGCGGCCGCTGAACCAGAAGGGAAGACCACCGACACATATTTATTTCCGGCCACAGCCTGCAACTGGTAGGGCGACAGGCAATCGATGCATCCCAGGGTATCCGCCCGCTGACAGCGGAACACGTGAAGGGAATAGATACCGAACGCGTCTTCGGGCGTGGGCATATCGTAGATTTCGATGGTATATTCCTGCCCTTCGTAGACGACATCGCGGGCAACCAACCGGCTGACACCGTATTCGAGGAACTGCTCCGCGCCCCCATTCATAAAACCGTAGAGGCCGGAACCGGTAAACGTGCGTTCGCGCTTTACTTCCACTTCCTGCGCCGCGAGCAGAGCCGGGACAAGGAGCAGGAAGATGAGCCATTGTGTGATGTGTTTCATGCCTGCGGGTCTATTTCGATTAGTTCGATACGGTCTTTGTCGGCGATGCCGAGTTGGAACTCCTGCGCCATATCCATGAAGGTGCGTGCGCCGGCTTTCTCTTCTTCCTGCACGCCTTCTTCGATGCGTTTGGCGATCACCATGTCATAGCCGATACGGTCGACGGCCACCGGGTCGGTACCGACAAGGAGCGTATTATAATGGCAGATGAACTGCGGGTTGGCAGCGGGGCCACCGTCGAAACAGCCGATCATGCCGTCGGTGATATTCAGTACCACCTTGTCGCGCAAGGGTGGGAAGGCGCAAACGGAAGCACAGGTGTCGTGCCACATCGGGCCGTGCAGTCGGGCGGTATTGGTGATGGAACCGAAAGCGAGGTTCTTCATGCAGGAAGTGATGGTCGTCCCGGCATTTTTCAGGATGGGGACGTTGATGATCTTGGTGACCATTTCGGTGCATATCCGGGTGAAGTAGGAATGTTTGCCGCCGTTGATCATAAAGGGCATGGTGTAGGCGTCATATTCGCCTTCGAGGTCAACGAAGAAGAATTGGTCTTTGTCGATGCGTTCTTCGCCGTAGAAGCGGCCTTCGGCGTTGATGTAGCTGCCGTTCTCGTCCTGATACTCAGTGCCGATGATCCGGATTCCGGGATAGTTTTCGGGGGTGAAGCCCGATTCTTTGAGGTCGGCTTCGCGGCGATCCCAGATGATGATATGGTCGCGTGAAATGCCGGCTTCCTCAAGCTGGTTGATGATGGATTGCGTGAGGGCGTGTGAAGTGGACAGCAGTTTACCGGCAATGGGGTTGACTTTCAGTCCGATCACATCGTCGGGGGTGACGAATTGCAGCCAGGCTTCCCGCAGGTTATCCTGTCCGGTGAGCTGCTGCATACATTTCTTCAGCATCCCGTAAGTGATTTCTTCGGATGGCTGGCCGTCGACGATGCAGCCGGGATGGGTCGCACGGGCTACTTTGCCGGGGTAACGACCGGGCATGGAGTGCTGGTTACGGGGGATGGCGAGGGCATCCTTTACGTTGGTTGCGGGCTTCTCCTTGGCGGTATGTGCCAGAGGTGCGGCCTTGACGATGGGGGAAAGAGCTGCGCTCACTCCACCGAGGGCTATCGAACGGAAAAAGTTTCTTCTTTGCATGGTATTGAGTTATTAAGTTATTTGGATGCTAAGGTATTGATTTCAATTTATAAAACCTTTACTTTTGCCCTATCATAAATATAACCCAACACAAAATGTTAGAAAAAGGATTACAATTCATCAGTCATGAAACAGTACGGACTGAAAACTATGCAAAGACAATGGGATCGGGCGATCTGGAAGTTTTTGCAACTCCGTCGATGGTTGCACTGATGGAAAATGCCGCCATGTATGCCGTTGCCAACGAGCTGCCTGCCGGATCGACTACCGTCGGTGCCCTCATCAACGTGACGCACACCAAACCATCCGCCCCGGGCGAAACAATCACCGCCTGTGCCACCCTGCAGGAAGTGGACGGTAGAAAGCTTACTTTCTCCGTTACAGCCAGTGATAGCCAGGGGGTGATCGGCGAAGGTACTCACGTCCGTTATATCGTCGACCGGGAGAAGTTCCTGGCGAAGCTGAAGCGGTAAGCTCCTCTCCCCCCGCCTGTACCCGAAAATAGGTATTTTGCCGGGTTAAAATGCCCATTTATAGTGATTTCACATGCTGTTAAATCTCTCTACATTTGCCTTCGTCTTAAAAACGAACAAACAATGAAAATAGAAAAGATTACAGGACGTGAAATCCTCGACTCAAGAGGTAACCCTACCGTAGAAGTAGACATTTTATTGGAATCAGGTGTAATGGGACGGGCTTCCGTTCCTTCCGGCGCATCGACCGGCGAACATGAAGCGCTTGAATTGCGCGACGGTGACAAGAAACGTTATTGCGGTAAAGGGGTACAGAAAGCTGTTGATAATGTTAATAAAATAATCGCTCCGGCTCTTGTCGGCATGTCGGCACTCGACCAGGTCGGTATCGACCAGGCTATGCTGAAGCTGGACGGTACAAAGACCAAATCAAACCTCGGAGCCAATGCCATCCTCGGCGTTTCGCTGGCTGTTGCTAAAGCGGCTGCCAACTATCTGGATATTCCTTTATACAGATATATCGGTGGAACAAACACGTATGTGATGCCTGTCCCGATGATGAATATCATCAATGGCGGTTCACATAGCGATGCACCGATCGCTTTCCAGGAGTTTATGATCCGTCCGGTGGGCGCTTCTTCTTTCAAGGAAGGTTTGCGCATGGGTGCCGAAGTATTCCACGCACTGAAAAAGGTATTGCACGATCGCGGCCTGAGTACGGCTGTCGGTGACGAAGGTGGTTTCGCCCCTGCACTGGAAGGTACCGAAGATGCGCTCAACTCGATCCTCGCCGCTATCAAGGCTGCCGGATACGAACCGGGCAAGGACATCATGATCGGCATGGACTGTGCTGCTTCCGAGTTCTACAAAGACGGTATCTACGACTATACTAAGTTCGAAGGGGACAAAGGCGTTAAACGTACTTCCGACGAACAGGTGGATTACCTGGAAAAACTGATCGACGCTTATCCGATCGACTCTATCGAAGACGGTATGAACGAAAACGACTGGGATGGCTGGAAGAAGCTGACCGATCGTATCGGCGACCGTTGCCAGTTGGTGGGTGACGACTTGTTCGTAACCAACGTCGACTTCCTTTCCAAAGGTATCCAGGAAGGCTGTGCCAACTCTATCCTGATCAAGGTAAACCAGATCGGTTCGCTGACAGAAACACTGAATGCTATCGAAATGGCGCACCGTCACGGCTACACTACCGTAACATCCCACCGTTCAGGTGAAACGGAAGATGCTACCATCGCCGACATCGCTGTTGCCACCAACAGCGGACAGATCAAGACAGGTTCATTGAGCCGTTCCGACCGTATGGCTAAATACAACCAGCTGCTTCGTATTGAAGAGGAACTGGGCGAACGTGCGGTATATGGTTACAACAGATTGAAATAATTAAACAAATATCATAATCGCTAATTTGCAAGCTAAAGCTAATTTTTAGATAAAAGCTTCTCCGTGAGGAGAGGCTTTTACCTTTTTATAGGTAATGGGAACAGGTGATTTTACCTTCTTATGGCGATTGTGCATTTCCCGGAGAATGAAGACCTTTGGAGATAGAATAAACAGTATATCCCAACTATTCATTATGACAATTATAAATAAGACATTCAACGGCCAGCTTACCTTCTGCAAATGTTGCAATACGTATAGCCTGGAATTCGGTAACTTCTTCTTTTGCTTCACGGAAGCGGGCTTCCACAGCTTCAGGAATTACGTGAACAGTATCGATGGCGACTTGTCCGAACAGCGTAACCAGCATTTCGCTTCCAACCGGAAGATCTGTATAAAGGTACAATCCGAAAGCATCTATTTCTGCCTTAACAAGATGGAACTGGCGGAACTGAAAGAACTTCTCTCTGCCAAACGAAACGGGAAGAAAAGCCCTTATCTGGCACAGAACTATTCCTTGAATTAATGGGTCTTAACAACCTTCCATATTGCCCCTTTCAATAATATACCTACCTTTGCAACAAGGTGATGGAGAAGTATAGGAAATATTTGCGGATTGCACTCCCGGCGTTGTTTATCGCATACCTGGGATGTTTGATAGCTTTTACCCACGTTCATATCGTCAACGGGGTAACGATTGTCCATTCGCACCCCTATCATAAAACCGACGACGGACGCCCCGACCATGAACATGGTTATGCGGAATTCCAGTTGCTTCACCAACTATCGACTATCCAAATTAGCGGAGCTGCCTTTGTAGCCTTACTACTGGCAGCTTTCCTGACAGCATTATTCAAAGTATCCTGCCATCCGGTCTATCCGGATTATCTGGTTCCCATACAAGGGAAACCGTCTCTTCGTGCTCCGCCTGTAGCCTGATAAATAAAGACTTTTATTACAAGGATGCCTATCGACTAATAGGAACATCCCTTATTTTTATATTTTTGACCTGGGTCGGAAATATAGAACATCGGGTACTTTATATTTGAAAGTACCTGACCATCAGTCATTATATTACCTATTTATCAGAACAAATCAATATGAATAAGATTATAACACTTATACTATGCCTATGCTGTGCCGTTACGACTACATGGGCCACAGAAGAAGAGAAAATGAACGCATCGGATGCTAACGTATTCGGGCATGTATTGGACAAGGAAACCGGTGAACATCTCCCCTTTATTACCGTTATGCTGAAAGGGACAACCATCGGAACGACTACCGACAACTCCGGCCATTATTTTCTGAAGAACCTGCCGGAAGGCAAGTTCACCCTCGAGTTCAAGTACCTGGGATACAAGACAGTCACCCGGGAAGTCAAACTGGAGAAAGGAAAAACGCAGGAGATCAATGTCGAGATGGAAGAAGACCGCATCGCACTGGACGGGGTGGTCGTTTCGGCCAACCGGAGTGAGACGTCGCGCCGCCTGGCTCCTACACTGGTAAATGTCATCGACTCCAAAGTATTTAATACGACCAGTTCGGTTAATCTGGCGCAGGGTCTGAACTTCCAGCCCGGTGTGCGGGTGGAGACAAACTGCCAGAATTGCGGTTTCCAGCAGGTGCGTATCAATGGGCTCGACGGGCCTTATACGCAGATACTGATCGACTCGCGTCCTATCTTCAGCGCACTGTCGGGCGTGTACGGACTGGAACAGATCCCTGCCAACATGATTGAGCGGGTGGAAGTGATGCGTGGTGGCGGTTCGGCCTTGTTCGGTTCGTCTGCTATTGCCGGGACAATCAATATTATCACAAAGGAACCGCTCCGTAACTCGGGCGAACTGACACATACGCTTTCTTCGATCGGGGGAAGCGATGCTTTCGACAATAATACGACACTGAATGCTTCACTGGTTACGGAAAACGGGAAGGCCGGAATGTATATCTTCGGCCAGAACCGCCACCGCTCCGGTTACGATCATGATGGGGACGGTTATACGGAATTACCGAAACTGAAGAACCAGACAGTCGGCTTCCGTTCTTATGTCAAGACCGGCACATACAGCAAACTGACTTTCGAATATCACCACATGAACGAATACCGCCGTGGCGGAAACATGCTCGACCGTCCGCCCCATGAAGCGGATATTGCCGAACAACTGGAACACTCCATCGATGGTGGCGGCCTGAAATTCGACCTTTTCTCAACCGACTACAAACACCGCCTCAGCGTATTCACCTCCGCCCAGAATACCGACCGCGACAGCTATTATGGCACAGGTAAAGACCCGAACGCCTATGGCAAGACAACCGACCTGACCTGGATGACCGGAACCCAATATGCCTACAGCTTCGATAAGTTCCTTTTCATGCCGTCAGACCTGACCGCCGGCCTGGAATATAACTTCGACCATCTGAAAGATGAAATGGTAGGTTACAACCGTTTCACCAACCAGAAGGTACATATCGAAAGTGCTTTCCTGCAAAATGAATGGAAGAATGCCCGGTGGAGCTTCCTGATCGGCGGCCGCCTGGATAAACATAATATGATCGATCATGTGATATTCAGTCCGCGTGCCAACGTACGGTTCAACCCGACGGAGAATATCAATATACGCGCCAGTTATTCGAGCGGTTTCCGTGCCCCGCAAGCGTTCGATGAAGACATGCATATCTCCGCCGTAGGTGGTGAGGTTGCCATGATACAACGGGCGAAGGACCTTTCGGAAGAAAAGTCGCAGAGTTACAGCACATCCGTCGACTTCTATCACCGTTTCAAAAACGGCATCCAGGTAAACTTCCTGGCCGAAGGTTTCTACACTAACCTGAGCGATGTATTCGTGTTGGAAGATATAGGGAAAGACGAACAGGAAAACCTGATCAAAGAACGGCGCAACGGCTCGGGAGCCAAAGTGATGGGACTGACCTTTGAAGGGAAAGCAGTGCTCACCTCTTGGCTATCCCTGCAGGCCGGAGTCACATTGCAACGAAGCCATTATAAGGAAGCGGAGAAATGGAGCCAGGATGAAAACATCCCTGCCGAAAAGAAAATGTTCCGTACGCCTAATACCTACGGATATTTCACCTCCACAGTAACGCCGGTCAAACGTTTCACGGCCTCCCTGTCAGGAACCTATACCGGCAGTATGCTCGTACAGCATTTAGCAGGATATATTCCGGCAGACAAGGCCTTCAAAACACCCGATTTCTTTGATATGAACATAAAGCTAGCTTACGAAATCCCCCTGTACAAAGAAATGAAGCTGGAAGTAAATGCCGGCGTGCAGAATATCTTCGAAGCTTACCAGTCCGACTTCGACCAGGGGCCGAACCGTGATTCCTCTTATATCTACGGCCCGGCTACACCCAGAAGTTACTTCGCCGGGATCAAGATCAGTTACTAAATAAAAAGAGAGAGAAACCGGAAGTCCTTACAGGATCTTTAGTTTCTCTCTCAATAAACAATTTTAGGGAAAACTTAAAACAACCATATCATCAGGCAGATGTCAACCGCTGCTTTTTCCTTGTACAGAAACGTTCGCATTGCATGCAAATATCATATCCAAGTAAGGCTCCCAGAATGAAATCCTCCTCCGGGGTAAGCAAATTCAACGGACGGGTCACCAATAAGCGGATGGCTTCTATGCATTCAGGTCTTCCGAAATAAATATTGACACTTCTCTCTCCTGCGTCCTGTTTTACATAACAAATCTGTTGACTTTCCAAACGGTCGGTAACAACTTGCTCATACGATTTATTGATTGTACACAACACCATGCTCCGTATGCCTTTCTTATATTCATAGATATGATTAAGAAAAACTTTCACCTCTCCGGGTACTCTGTTTCTGGCTGTTACCATCTTGCCTGCTGATATTATCTTAAAAACTACAATTCGGGGATAATTATTCCAACCCTTCTTTCTTTAAAGAGTCGATCCACTGGTCGAGACGCGCGTTGGTCTGATCGTCTTCATTCAGTTCATCCAAAGGAAGTCCGACGAACTGGCCATCGATAACGGCTGTAGAGTCATCGTAGGTGTAGCCGTCTGTCGGCACGGATCCGATAAAGCGGCATCCTGTTCCCTGAAGGTCTGTATAGATTATACCGATCGCGTCACAGAATGTGTCGGCGAAAGAGGAAGAATCGCCGCAACCGAAAATAGCGACTGTCTTACCTGTCAGATCCAGTTTCTTGATCTTTGCCAGGAAATCGTACCAGTCGTCCTGCAAGTCGCCTGCTCCCCAGGTAGAGCTACCCAGTATCAGCACTTCATAAGAAGCCATATCCGCAGGGGAAGCCTTGGCCACATCATACAGATGAGCGTCTTCCACACCTAGTTTCTGAGCGATACGTTTTGCTACACTTTCAGTTGTGCCGGTTGAAGAACCGTAAAAGATACCTATTGTCTTCATTTCTTTTTTTATTTAAATTGATGAAGACAAAGGTCTGATATCCCGGCTACAAAGGCAATACCTATATATATGTATTTTGCAGGCTGAAAATACCTACTGACTAATCGGCTACACGTCCTACCGACTTAATATTCTTGTTTTTAGAAAGCGTCACGCACATCTTCTGAATGTCTTCCACATCATGTACTTTCATCTTGATCTTCCCTTCGAACACTCCGTCTTTGGCTTCGATAAGGAGACGCATAATGTTGACATTGAATTCGTCGGCAATCGTCTTGGTGATCGTGGTCAGTACACCGATCGAGTCGATACCTTTCACCTCGAGGGTTGCTTCGAAAGAAGCATTTTTATGGCTACTCCATTCCGTATTCAGAATACGCTCGCCAAAGCTGCTCTTCAGACGCATGGCGATCGGGCAGGAACGTTTATGCACAACGACATTGCCGTCGTCGTTGATAAAGCCCAACGCATCGTCACCCGGAATTGGCTTGCAGCATTCGGCAATCACATAGTTACGCTCGAAAGCCTCTTCACGCAGGATATACGGTTTCGACTTATCATATTTGACTTTACCTTTTTCCTCCGGCTTTTCTTCTTCCTGCTTCTTGGAGCCGACGCCCAATGCCTGTTTTACATATTTGAACAGGACGTTATCGGTCTTTTCCTTCAGCAACTTCTTAATGTTTTCAGGCAGAACGACATCCCCTTTCTCCACAGCATAATAGAACTCTTCCCGTTTGGAAAAGCCGAAATAGATACACAGTTTATCCAGGTTGGAAGTACTAGCTTCCATATCCGACCGCTTGAAAGCAGCGATCACCTTCTCCTCTCCCAGCTTAGCCGCATCCTTACGGGCACGCTTCAACACGGCATCGATCTTGGCCCGCGCCTTTGCTGTCGTAACAAAGTTAAGCCATTCCGGTTGCGGTTCCTGCGAGCGGGAAGTCAGTATCTCAACCTGGTCGCCACTTGCCAGCGGATGACTAAGCGGTACCAGACGGTGGTTGACTTTCGCTCCGATACATTTATTTCCTATATTGGTATGCAGGGCATAGGCAAAGTCGAGTGCTGTCGCGCCCTGCGGAAGTGTCTTGATATCCCCTTTCGGTGTAAAGACGAAGATTTCCGAAGTAAACAGGTTCAGTTTGATCGTATCCAGGAAGTCCAGAGCATTCGGATCAGGGCTTTCGAGGATTTCCGTAATAGTCTGAAGCCATTTATCCAGCTCGGTATCTTCTTCTACGCTATGCTCCTTGTATTTCCAATGAGCGGCAAAACCTTTCTCGGCTATATCGTCCATACGGCGGCTGCGAATCTGTATTTCCACCCATTGCCCGTCAGGCCCCATGACAGTAAGATGCAATGCCTGATAACCATTGGCTTTCGGACGGCTTACCCAGTCGCGGATACGATCCGGACGGATACGGTAAATATCCGTTATGGCTGAATAGATATCCCAACACATATTCTTCTCATCCACACCCGGCAGCGGGTCGAAGATGATACGGACAGCATATAGGTCATAGATGTCTTCGAAAGTAATCCCTTTACTTTCCATCTTGTTCCAGATAGAGTAAGCAGACTTTACACGGGCTTTCATTTCATAATGCAAGCCCATTTCCTTCAGCTTCTTATCAACGGGGACAGCAAAATGGTCGAACAACTTGTTGCGGTTTTCTTCCGTTGCCTGCAACTTTTGCTCGATAAATTCGTATTCATGGGGATGTTCATATTTGAAGCTCAGGTCTTCCAGTTCCGTCTTGATCGTGAAAAGACCCAGACGATGTGCCAGCGGGGCATAAAGATAGAGAGTTTCACCGGCAATCTTGAACTGCTTGGCTGGAAGCATGGAGCCTAAAGTACGCATATTATGCAGACGGTCGGCTATCTTGATCAGGATCACCCGGATATCATCACTCATGGTGAGCAATAACTTACGGAAGTTTTCTGCCTGCGCAGATGCCTGTTCCCCGAATATTCCTCCGGAAATCTTGGTAAGCCCGTCTACGATCTGAGCGATCTTCGGGCCGAACATATCGCTGATATCCTGTACGGTATATTCGGTATCTTCCACAACGTCATGAAGGAGTGCGGAACAGATAGAGGTCGACCCCAGTCCCATTTCACGGCAAACGATCCGTGCCACTGCAATAGGATGCATGATATAGGGTTCGCCGGAACGGCGTTTTACTCCCGCATGAGCCTGGTTGGCGAAGTTGAACGCTTTGGTGATACGCTCGATCTTTCGTCGATGGTTTGAATTCAGGTAATCCTGCAACAGTTCATTAAACCCATCCTGGATCATTTTCTCATCTGCCGACATAGCCGGTAACATGTCACCGGCTTCCTTTGTGTCTTTTGTGTCTATCGTATCGTTCATGGTTACAACCTCTTCTTTTTATACAACGTCTGTAACCACAAATATACAAATATTCGTCAAAAATCAACAAGGAAGCCAGGAAAATAGCAAGTTTATCCTACAGGAATCTTTAAAACCTGTCCCGGACGGATATTTGCGTTGGGCAATCCATTCGCCTTCTGGATCAATGTGGCCGTCACTCCCGGATACTTTTTGGATATGGTATACAGGGAATCTCCCGACTTCACGCGATAAGAGATAAAGCCATTGCTCTGCTTTTCAACGATTTCGGATGAAGATGTCGTCTTTGCAACCGTTTTCGATTTTGTAGCGGAAGCAAAAGTAACCCCGCCGTTATCCACATACAGGGTCAACCGTCGTCCACTGGCCAGTTTATTTGATCTCAGACCGTTCCAGGAACGAACTTCTTTCGGTGTCACTCCATAGCGGTCGGAAATGGTATAGATATTCTCACCCGAAGCTACACGATGCGTAATCTTTTCACGGTTGGAAGAACTTCCTTTATCCGTATCAGTCGTATTATACGCCAGGCAACCGGACAGAAGATCTTCAGCACGATGGGTATATATCGTATCTTCCTTGTCTATGAAAGCATACGTCTGATTAACCGGAAGTTTTAGTACGGAAGGTTCCGCATTTCCGGGAATGATATCGCGTTTGTATTGCGGGTTCAGGGCGCGTACCTGTTCAATATCCATTTGAAGCACTTCAGCCACTTGCTCCAGATGCAATGCTTTTGTTACCACCACCGTATCCGTAGCCAACGGCATGCTGGTTTGCATCGGGCAGATATTATGATCGCAATAATAATTCATAATGTAATTGGCTGCGATAAAAAGAGGCACATACGAACGGGTTTCCTTCGGGAGATAAGGGAAGATATCCCAGAAATCAGTTTTTCCACCCGAACGGCGTATTGCTTTATTCACATTACCCGGGCCACAATTGTAGGAAGCCAGCACCAGGTTCCAGTCGCCATAAATGGCATACATATCTTTAAAGTAACGGCAGGCAGCATGGGTCGCCTTCACCGGATCACGGCGTTCGTCGACCAGGCTGTTGATCTCCAGTCCGTAAATCTTTCCGGTCGGAAGCATGAACTGCCACAGGCCGCAGGCACCGACACGCGAGAGAGCGACCGGATTAAGGGCACTTTCCACAATGGCCAGATACTTTAGTTCGATAGGCAGATCGTGTTCATCGAGCACCTGCTCGATGATCGGGAAATAAAAATCCGCCATACCCAGCATATATCGTACGAGGTTACGGCGGCGGTCGGCATATAAATCGATACAATCGCGTACTACCTTATTATAAGGTAAAGAAATAACGCGCGGCAATCTTTCCAGACGTTCCCGGTAGACAGAGTCGGGGAAGTATACATTAGCATCATCGTCATGGCAATATTCGTCTCTCTTGGAGAAATATTGAACGTGCCACGAGCGAAGCAGGCTGTCGACATCAGCATCCAGACTTTCAGGGATCAGGCCCACATCGACCGATAATGAGTCGGCAGAAAGGTTCGAATACTGAGGTTCTTCATTGTCAGTCAATGTTTCCTGTGCACGGGCAACAGTAAAAAGACAACAGAGACAGAGTAATGTTAGTAAGTATTTCATGTGTTATCAGAATTTTATACTGCAATTCAGGCCATACGACCGTTCGCTGAAACTGGTCTTCGGGGTTACCGCAGGCTCTATCCGCATACTCAGGTCGGGAGAGATATCAAAATCGAACAACTGTGCATCCACATACGCATCGATCATACAGATAGCATAAACGCCAGCTGTAATAATGATACTCAAATCCCTGTACCGACGGAAATAGTCCTTACGGCTCTTTATATTATCCTGCAACCGTGTATTGGTTATAAACTCCGACGGCTCACGCCCGTTCTTCTTGGCAATATCCACCCACGACTTACTCCAGGCATCCGGATTGTCCTTGTTATGATCCACATCATACATCAAATCCAGATAAGCTGTCGAATAATCCTTATAGTTACGATTGTTCCAGGTCACCGCATAGATACATCCCATAAAACCGCCATACACGATCGGCAACTTCCAGTATGCCCTGTTGTAGATCTGTCCCAAGCCCGGCAGGATGGCAGAAAAAAGAACTGCCTTTGTCGGATTCGGTTTGAACGGCTTCATGTCTATCTCCTTGAACTTGGGTTGCGGCACCGAGTCGGCAGCCTGAAGCACAGCCTGCACTGTCGAATCGGGTGGTGCCACCACTACCGTATCAGCATCGAGTATTACTGCCTGCCCCTGTGCTTTCGTATACAAGGATATCCCGGCAAGTATTACCAGAAGGCATAGTATCCTGCTTATTTTTAATCTCATCCTCACGAATCTACCGTCCACTTATTTCAACTTATCCAACAGGCCGATCAGCCTTTCCAGTTCTTCTTCCGAGGTAAAAGGGATCGTGATACGTCCTTTTCCCTTCTCGTTGCATGCCAATTGTACCTTTGTATTGAAAAAGCGGGACAAATGATCCTTCAGCAGATTAAATTCCTGGGGAAGCATCGGTTGGCGTCCGGCTGTTTTCTCTTTCTTCTCCGGTGCAACAGCTTCCGCCCCGTTTCGTACGATCTCTTCCACATTCCGTACGGAGAGGCCTTCCGCCAGTATCTGTTCATACAAGGCCAACTGCACTTCCGGATCTTCTACCGGCAGCAGGGCACGTGCATGTCCCATATCGATCTTTTTATCTTTCAAACCCATCTGTATCTCTGCCGGAAGTTTCAACAGGCGGAGATAGTTGGCGATAGTAGCGCGTTTCTTCCCCACCCGTTCGCTGAGCTTTTCCTGGGTCAGGCCGTAGCTGTCTATCAACTTCTGATAAGCCAATGCAATTTCTATCGAGTTAAGGTCTTCGCGCTGTATATTCTCGATCAGCGCCATTTCGACTACATTCTCGTCGGCCGCCGTCTTGATATAGGCAGGAATCTGCTCCAAACCGGCCATCAGGGAAGCCCGGTAACGGCGTTCACCGGAGATGATCATATACTTCTCCGTACCGATCTCTTTCAGGGTTATCGGTTGGATAACACCCAGGGAGCGGATAGAAGTAGCCAGTTCTTCCAGTGCTTCTTCCTCAAATATAGAACGGGGTTGATCAGGGTTGGGCTGAATCTTGCTCAATGCTATCTCACTGATAGAAGACGAACCTCCGGTTTTAAGGTCGTCCATCGTGATCAAAGCATCCAATCCACGGCCAAGTGCCGATCTTTTCATTACTGCCATAATTGTTATTATTTATTTTTGTCTATCAGCTCTTGCGCAAGCTGCATGTGATTTAGTGCTCCTTTCGACTCGGCATCGTAAAGTATTACGGGTTTGCCGTAGCTGGAAGCTTCGCTCAATTTCACATTACGCTGAATAACGGTCGTGAAAACAAGGTCGCGGAACGGTCGTTTCACTTCTTCGTAAATCTGGTTAGCCAGTCGGAGACGCGAATCGTACATCGTCAGCAGGAATCCTTCGATTTCCAGGGCCGGGTTCAGCTTCGATTTAATAATCTTTATCGTATTCAACAGTTTACTGATACCTTCCAGTGCAAAATACTCGCATTGAACAGGGATCATTACCGAATCGGCTGCGGTCAGTGCGTTAACTGTGATCAGCCCCAAGGAAGGAGAACAGTCGATGAGGATAAAATCATACATATCCTTCAGGGGAACAAGCATCTGTTTGAGTATCTGCTCCCGGTTCTCCATGTTCAGCATTTCAATTTCCGCTCCTACCAGGTCGATATGTGACGGGATAATATCCAGCCCTTCCACCTCGGTCGGGATAATGGCTCCTTTCGGATCGTCTCCGTTCACCAGACATTCGTAGATGGATAGTTCGACACTCCGAATATCCACGCCCAGTCCGGAAGAGGCATTTGCCTGCGGATCTGCATCAACAACCAGCACTTTCTTCTCAAGGGCAGCGAGGGATGCAGCCAGATTTATCGTGGTTGTTGTTTTACCAACTCCACCTTTCTGATTTGCTAAAGCGATAATCTTTCCCATACTTCGTCTTTTAATTCAGTGGCAAAACTAAACATTAAAAACCTAACGAAATCAGGTTTAAGCAAAACAATGCTCGTTTTGTTGAAAAGTCGCCCTAACTGTTGATAACTTGCAAATATAAACAGAATATTTAATAACTTGTTTCAAATGAGGAGTATGTGATAGTTTTTTGGTAAATTATAACATCCTTATAAAAGTATTAAAGTCAAGGATAATGGTGTGATTGCGGATTTTGTGGTGCATAACTTCAGGCATATGGTCGTCTACTTTATGGTCTTAGATACACAGTGGTCTTTTATGATCTTAACAAAGCCAATACACCTTGTCTTTTAGAACTTTAGATATATAGCACTCTTTATGGCTTCAGCCTGATTTCAATTGCCGTCGGTTTTAACCGACGGTCCACAAAAACTCTCAAATTGGCTTTAGCCAAATTTCTCTTTATCTTTTCCCTGAAAATTATATTTCACCATAAATTCCTTATACTCAACATCAAAACTCTTCCTTTTATGATGTTCTTCCTGATTATGTATATATCTCCTAACAATATCAACCTGACTTTCACCAATCGATACAGCAAAATAATCATCTTGCCATTGTAAAGTATTCCAGCCTTTCTTATTAAACCAAAAAGAAGATTCTCCTTTTATCAACTGAATTATTTTCGCTATATTTTGCATTCCACCTAAAGAGATCAAACAATGAACATGTTCTTTATCTCCTCCGATTGTGTCAATATAGATTCCTTTATTATAAGAGTGTATTCTGATGTGTTCGAATAATTGAATTCGATAATCTTTGTTTACTAATTGAGGCTCACGATTCTTCGTGCTCCACACACAATGGATCATCATTCTAATATATGTCATAGTCTTATGGTGTTAGTTATTCTTACAAAGATCATCAATTAATATATTATAAACAATAATTTATCTAGAAAACTTTGGCTAAAGCCACTGCACATACATCAAACTAACCGTCGGTTAAAACCGACGGCAATTGAGATCAGGCTAAAGCCATAAAGATTGCCATATATCTAAAGCCATAAAATACAATGCCTATAAAGATTATTATAAAAACATCCAAACTAACGAAGCCCCGAAAAGATAATCCTTCCGGGGCTTGTTTTTTTTATCTGCTTTCCTCCTTCGCAGGGGTACTCGACAGATGAACTTTATTTTATTACTTAATATTTTGTCATTTCACCTGTTCACCTGTCGCAGGTTACTTAATGGCTCTCCCGAAGGAGAACCATTGCATGAAAGACTATTTTTGATTATAAATTTCTTTTATAAATAAGTCGTTATTACTTAACGATTGCTTTAACAGCAGCTTCACCTTCTACAGCTACAACAACTACACCAGCAGGAGCAGCGATTTCAGCCTTATCAGAAGAGATTACTGTGTTAGCAACTGTCTGACCAAGAACGTTACTGATAGTAACTTTCTTACCCTGTGCACCAGAGATGATTACTGCACCGTCTTTAGCGATTACAGATACTTCAGAAGCAGTTACACCTTCGTTAGCAGTCGGAGTACGAGTTTCGTCTTCGTTCATGTTGAATACTTCAGCCTGTTCGATATCACTAACAACAACAACCAAACCGTTCAACCATTTCAGATAACCTGTACCGACTTCTTCAGCATAGTCACCATTTTCATTGTAAGCCTTGCGACCAGTTTCAATAACATATGAACCAGCTTCCTGATCTACATAGCGGAATGCAAACTTAGCAATGCTGTGAGAATAGTCGCTACGATCCATCGGTAACACATTGTATGTTCCGTTCGGACGTTTCAGATACAAAGTGTCGTGTGTATGGTAGCCTTCTACAAAGCCTAACTTAGCCCATTGTTCACCATCTTCTTCATTGATGAATTTGTTATCATGCAAATGAGTTTCAGCATAAACATTAGCAGAGTCCATCAAGTTAACCAGGAAGCGACCAGTTGTTGTGTCAGCTTTGTGTACTGGATGATCTTCAATTTCACATTTGATTTCAGAATCCCAATGTTTAGCTTCTACAGCTAACAGATATTCCCAACGGTTGTTGTTACCACGGTTTACATAAGCAGTATCTACATACAAAGCAGGATTGATTGTCGGGAACTGAACGGCATTTGCAATACTCAGGAATTCACCCTTTTCAAACAGAACCTGTGCTTCGTTTACACTTGATTCACGATAAATCTTGATAGTGTCAGCCATAGCTACCTTACGGTATTCAGGAGCATCTTTCTTAACGATAGTGAATAAGTCGTTTTCTGTCTGGTTGTACATATCTGTATTGTTCAGGATACCTTTTGTAGCACCATCACCGCTGTACATTTTTTCTACAGAAACATTTTCCCAATCAATAGCATCTGCTGTATTTGTATTCACTGCAGTTTCGTCTTTCAACGGAATCAGATTATACAAATCTTCTCCTACCACTTTAACAGCAAAGATATTTGCGTCTGCTGGATCCAGATTTCCTTGTTTTACACCAAATTCACCTGTTGCATAACGATTAGAAGGAGCAGCTTCATAGTTCATATATTCTTTATTTGCAGCATTCTGGAAAGAATATGCTAACATTTTCAAGATTACTGTACCTTCATCATCAGCATCTTTTGTTTCTTTGTAATCATCACCATCATAGTAACCTAAGATACTCTTAACCTGAATTGTATCAGGACGATATTCAACTCTGTCACCCAGGTTGTTCAAACCTTCATACATATAAGTTGCAACATTCCATTCTGTAGCTTTATCTTTCTTTGTATCCAAACCAATCTGATGATTATCGTTATGGTTTTCTACGAAGTAAGCAACATTATCGAATACAGAAGAGGCAGCGCCCAGATAATATTTCTGATCTCTCAAGTCATCAGCATTCAATCTCAAATAACCATCAGCTTCTGTGTAAGAAGTTGTAGCTTTGAATTCGATTGTATCATTTTTAGCAGAACCATCAAGAACAGCAAATACATTTGCTTTGCTAGTAGTATATAACTGTGCAACCGGATATGATTTTGTAATAGACGGTCTTTCACGGTTTGTTAAAATCAGATTACCACCAGTATATGTGATAGCCCACTGAGTTTCAGGATAACCAACCAAAGCTTCAGATGCTTTTACATATTCTGCAGCAGGAGTTTCATCCAAGCCAAGAACTGTCTTATAGTTGTCAGAATAAGCAGCTTTTGTATTCTTATTTGTCACTGTGAAGAATGACGGAGTGCTTGTTAATAACTTCTTAACGTCGATAGTATTGAATTTACCAATCTTGATTGTGATAGCATTCAAGAACGCATCAGTAGAAGCCTCTGCAGACAGTGTAGGAACACCTTTCAAATCAACAGAACCTAATTTATAAGAAGCAGCATTACCTTTAGTTGCAGCACTAATTGAAGCGACCGGTTGATTTACACCCGGAACAAAGTCATCAGATGCATTAATAGTAAAGTTATATGCATATCTGCCTGAGATTTCAGCTTTAGCATCATTCAATGCATTAGCTAAAACTTTAGGAGCAATAGCTTTTACAGCATATTTTGTTTCAGTACCAGCAGCATATTTATCATTCAGGTCAATAACGATAATGTTTCCATCTTCGTTCTGAAGCATAAATGGGGTACCATTTTCAGCTTTAACAGTTGCTAAAACTTTACCAGCAGTACCATCGTTAAATGTAACAGTCTTCAACAATCCATCAAACGGATTATTTGCCAATGCTTTATCCTTTTTGTCACCATCAACAAATTTCTTAATGCTAGCTTCAAAACCTGCACCAGTGATAGATGTTAATTGCTCGCCTGTTAAAGATTGACCGGCAGCACGAACAGCACCAAGGCTAACAGCATTAATACCAGTTACTGCAGCACTCAAATCTACATCTTCAAAGTCATCTACTTTCCAAGGACTATTTTTATCAGTTCTATTTACATCTATTGTAATAAAAGCAGCACCTGCTGAAGGAATCAAATATTTACCAGTAGCCTTGTTTTTTAGCTTTGCTGTACCTGTATTATCACCATTGTCAATAATATCTAAACTCCAAAACATATCCTGCTCAGCTGTATAAGTTTCAGATGTTGCAGTTCCATCAGCAGCGCCAGTCAAAACATTTCCACTTGCCGGATCCATCAATACATAAAAAGAAGAAGAAAGATCTGTTGCTACATCTAAAGGCCTATAAACTTTCAACGTATTTACAGCAACAAGTTTAGCTCCTGCAATCTTTCCATTTACATCTGCCTGAACAGAAAATACATTCGAAGCATAGTTTACAGAACCAGCAGAAGCATTTTTAATTGAAACTTCTTCTCCTGATGAAGCTATAGTAAAAGCTTCAATAGCACTACTTGTACCAAAAGCAACAAATGCATCATTTGTCGAAGCAAAAGCCAGCTTATTAGCACCCGAAGCAATTCCATATGTGCCAGATCCAGTAAGAGTAACCTTATTAGCAGGGGTTGCATCGGCTAAAGATGTACGAACCAACCCCGTAGCACCTGCACCAACAGAAATAACATAACCATCAGATGTTACAATGTAAAAATCAGTTGCAGATGGAGACGCCTCCGCTGCAGCACTGTAGTCTCCGGTAACATACACCAACTTCGCAAACAAGTCCGTAGGAGTAATCAGAGCACCGGCTAGCAGGGCGCCGGCCACAAGTGTAGAAAACTTTTTGTTCATAATTCTAAAATTTAATATTAATACTAAAGTGTAATAAGTTCTTATTCAATACGATCGCTCATTTATGTACTTTTATTCCCTCTGACTAGCGAAAACGATCGTTTATTCTCGTCTACAAAAGTACGCATTTGTTTCATTTCCGCAATTCTTTTCACTTCTTTTTTTTCATTGGTATCTGCTTTCTTATCAATTGAATAGCATAGTTTGTATGAAAACGCATTTTTAGAGGACGAACGGTAAACCAGTGACGAGATTAAACGATCGTTTTTTCTCGTCATCCCCCTGCTCCTCCTCATTCACATTCAACAAACAAATCTTCGGATAAAACAACATTATATATATTATGTACGCGTGTACATTAATATAAGGCATCATATACACCCCGAATTACGGTTTCTTATGCGTCACCTTCAGCTCTGCTTTCCCCTCCTTTTTCCCCTTAAATACCTAAGTTCTTACATTAGGAAAGCTAAAACCGAAACACCTTACAATTTAGGGTCATCTTCATAACTTTTATAAAAGAAAGGCATAGATTACATATACGTAAGGCATGCCTTTCTTTTTTGTAATAATAGCCTTACATATATGTAATCTATACCTTACTAATTTCAATCTACTGACCTTTCCACTTAATTATCCTATGCTTTGACCTTAGATATACTGACGAAAGACCTTAAACAAGCAGACCTAAGCACCGATGGAACGGAGATAAATTTAGTTCACTAGAACAAGGCCGGAACCAGCAATACTTATCATATATGTTTTGATGAAAAGGCAGCACACTATCACTAATTTATTCAACACTATTATATTCAAAGCATATAGCAGTGATAGTTGCCGTTTTTAACTATCACTCATCTATCACATAACTATCACTATCTTATTCCGAAAGTCACTAGATGCTTACTTCTTTCCACAAAGTATACTATTAATTATCAGACACATACAGATAAATATCCTTTGAGATCCGGATCTCGATGCCCCCGACACCCGGATCATCGCATCGTCAACATGGGGGTGTAAAACAAGTCAAAACAGGGGTGTCGGCAACAAAAAGCAAGTAATCCGATGAAAAAAGCCTATATATTTGGCGTAAATATCTAAGGAGAAATAAATATATAGGTAAACAATCGCCCTTTGGGGCTTATTTGTGGGGCATAAAACAACCCTATATAGGATTTAATTAATACACAGTCAACCAAAATCAGGACGAGACACACCCACTAATTCACAACTCTATTCACAAAAGGCAGACAAGCATACCGAACGTTAGAATAAATTAAAAGCATCCGCCATCAAAAGATTATCGTTACATTTGTGGAAGTAATTATAAAAATAAGTACGCGATGAACGAGAGACCGCTTATCCTGATTACAAACGATGACGGCGTAAACGCCAAAGGAATTAAAGAGTTAATAGAATGCCTGCGCGACCTGGGAGATTTGATTGTTATGGCTCCTGATGGCCCCCGTTCGGGAATGAGCAGCGCTATCACGGCAGAGAATCCGCTCCGCTATTCATTAGTAAAGAAAGAAAAAGGACTGACTGTATACAAATGTACCGGCACTCCGGTCGACTGCGTGAAACTGGCTATCAACGAAGTACTCGACCGTAAGCCCGACCTGCTGGTTTCGGGTATCAACCACGGCGGAAATATGGCGATCAGCGTCCTTTATTCAGGGACGATGGGAGCGGCGGCCGAAGGTTGCGTGTTCGGTGTCCCTTCCCTGGGCGTCTCTTTGCTCGACCATCATGCGGATGCCGACTTTACGGAATGTTGCCGGTTGGGACGTATGGTAGCCCGCCGCGTGCTGAAAGAAGGATTGCCTACCGGTACTTATCTGAATCTGAATGTACCAAAGACAGATGCCGTAAAGGGAATGAAGATCTGCCGCCAGGCTGCCGGAAAATGGATCAAGGAATTCAAACGCTCGGAGAATGGAAGCGGACACCCTGTGTTCTGGTTGACAGGCTCTTTCGAGAATGCCAAACCGATTCATCCGGACAACGACACTCTGGCACTCGACAGCGGATACGCTTCGCTGGTTCCCTGCAAACTGGATGTGACAGATTACGATTGGATGAACAAATATAACGACTGGGGAGTATGAAATATTTTCTGATCGCAGGCGAAGCCTCCGGCGACCTACACGCGTCGAACCTGATGGCAGCATTAAAAGAGAAAGACCCGGAAGCGGATTTCCGCTTCTTCGGGGGCGACCTGATGCAAGCCGTAGGGGGCACCCTGGTAAAGCATTACAGGGAGATGGCCTTTATGGGCTTTATTCCGGTGCTGCTCAACCTGCGTACAATCCTGAATAATATGAAGACTTGCGAGGAAGATATCCGCAGATATCAGCCCGACGTAGTCATACTGATCGATTATCCGGGATTTAATCTGAAAATAGCCAAATTCGTAAAGACGGTGCTCCATCTGCCAGTCTACTATTATATCTCACCGAAGATATGGGCCTGGAAACAGTACCGTATCAAGGACTTCCGCCGTTACGTAGACCGTATGTTCTGCATCCTGCCTTTCGAGACAGAGTTTTTCCATAAGCTGAACTATTCGGTGGATTATGTGGGAAACCCTTCGGTAGACTCGGTTGCCCAGTATAAAGAAAAGCAAGCCGCCCTACCCGATACGTTTATGGCGGATGAAGGATTGCCGGACAAGCCTATCCTGGCCCTTCTTGCCGGAAGCCGCCGGCAGGAGATCAAAGACAATCTCCCGACCATGCTCGAAGTGGCCGCCTCTTATCCGGATTACCAGCCGGTTATTGCCGGAGCTCCGGGACTTGAACCAGCCTATTACAAACAGTATATCGGTAACCATCCCGCCCGTATCGTCTTTGGGAAAACTTACGACCTGTTGCAGCACAGCCGGGCTGCGTTGGTTACTTCCGGGACGGCAACGCTCGAAACCTCCCTGTTCCGTGTGCCGCAGGTGGTTTGCTATTACACGCCTGCCGGACGGCTGGCCAGCTTCATCTTCCGTAATTTCTTCCACACCAAATATATTTCGCTGGTCAACCTGATTGCCGGCCGCGAAGTCGTGCAGGAACTATTCGGTGCCCGCTTCTCCACCCGTCAAATACATGATGAACTGGGCAGGATACTGAACGATCCGGCTTATCGCAACCAGATGCTTTCCGGTTACGATGAAGTGATCCGCCTGCTCGGAAAACCGGGGGCTTCCCGCCGTACCGCCGAACTTATCTTCCAATCACTGAGACATTAACATCTTTTACCATACGTCTTTGCAGCATTTCCTGAAATTTCTCCATCTAGCTTATTAGTATGGGAATTAACAATTGTGATATGAAAGCTATGAAGACGTTGAAGACATTTTTATTGGTATTAGGTACGATATTGGTATCTTCTACTTTATATTCTTGCCTGGATGATGACGGCTACTCTCTTGATAAATTTAGTGCAGGTGTAGCAACAGTCAAACCGCTCGGTAATAATTCGTTTTATCTCCAGTGGGACGACTCTACTTCATTTTGGCCGGCAGCAGGTGTTACCACACCTGATTTCGATGTAAGTAAGGAAAGAAGAGCATTTATAAACTTTACCTTACTCGGGCCGGGCAAGGATATGAATATCGAACAGGATTACGTGATCCGCCTGAACAGGATAGATACTGTCCTTACCAAGTCGATCGCAGAAGACCTGGGAGACAGGAACGATGAATATTACGGGAAAGATCCGGTAACGATGAAATCTGTATGGATTGAAGACGGATACATCAATTTCCAGTTTGCCACTTATTTCGAATACGGAAGCAAACATTTTATGAATCTCGTAAAGATGAATGACTCCGGGCCTTACGAACTGGAATTCCGACATAATGCGAACGGTAGTACTTCCGGAGCAGAAGGTTGGGGACTGGCATCGTTCAGACTGAACAGTCTGCCGAGTACCGGTGGCGAGACAGTAACGATGAAGATCAAGTATAAAACATCCAGTGGTGATGAAACGATCGAACTGAAATATAAATCAGGTGAAGCAGCGGGGAGAGCTCCGGTGATGGGATCTGAGAATTTTCAAACGACAAATTAAACCTTCCCACATAACTTTTATTTTTATCATTTAGTTCAGGGAGAAAGACATCGTGATGATGTCTTTCTTTTTTTGTATAATTTCGTACCGGAGATGCAACGTTCGCCGTTTGCTCTCGTTTATATAAACAAATGAACGAAACTACAGAACAACTGATCGAGGGTTGCCGCAGAGGAAAGCGAAACGCGCAACTGGCCTTGTACAAACAATTCGCACAGCGATTGTACATTGCCTGCCTGCGTATCGTGGGCAACACGTCAGATGCGGAAGAGGCCATGCAGGATTCGTTCCTGAAGATTTTTACCCGTATCGACCAGTATAAAGACAATCTGTGTTTCGAAGCGTGGATGCACCGGATAGCGGTTCATACGGCTATCGATTATGTACGTCGCCAGACCCCGGAGTGGGACGAGTTGTCGGACAACTATGCCGATCCCGGATCGGACGAACCCAGCGAGGACGACATACAGTATTCGGTGAAGCAGGTGAAAGAAGCGACTGCCAAGCTACCGGCCGGTTACCGTGTGATCCTCTCTCTTTACCTCTTTGAGGGGTACGATATGGAAGAGATTGCCTCTATCCTGAATATTCAGCCGCCAAGCGTACGCAGCCAGTATCTGCGGGCAAAGCGCAAATTGTTAGAAATTATATCAGCAAACTGAGATGGACAAATTAAAGAATTTCATAGACACCAATAAAGAAGCCTTTGAAGATGACCTTCTTCCGGAAGGTCACTTCGAGCGCTTCGAAAAGAAACTGCCACCGGCTCGCAGGAACCGTTTCGGGCTGTACAGCCTGTGCGCTTTTGCTGCCGCAGCTTCCATCGCTCTGCTCTTTCTGTTCCGGTTGCCGGGTGGAACGCCTGCTCCTCTCAATCAGCAGACCACTGTACAGAAAACTTGCCAGGCGAAAACGGAAATCGACGAACTGCGCGTCTATTATAACATGCAGATGGACGATATACTGGCGAAGATGGAGACTTTATACAAGCAGGAACAGGCACCGGGTGCTGCCGGTCTTTTGCAGGAAAGCCGGAAGATACTCAAAGACAATTATATGTTTGAAGAGACGATCCTTCCTACCCTGCCCTGCTCTAATGACGCTTTATTCGCCATGAACCAGCATTACAGCACGAGTATCGAAACGCTGAACTTCATGCTGGAACAGATGGAAAGGGTGACAACAGATAATGAGAATGAGAACAAATAAATAAGAATATATCATGAATACAAAACAAACAAAGAGCCGTTCGATGCTGCTTCTGGCCATGTTGCTTATCGTCAGCACCGTTTACAGCTGGGCCGGGAAACCGGATAGGATTAAGAAGAAAGAGTACAGCCAGTCATTCAGCGTCAGCCTGAGCGACCAGTTACTGATCGACAACCGCTACGGCAACACTACCATAACTCACTGGAATAAGAATGAAGCACTTATCCGTGTCGAAATTGAAGCGAAAGCGGAAACTGAAGAGGCTGCACAAGCTACTTTGGATCGCGTACAGATCGAACTGAAGAAAAGCGGGAATACTGTTTCCGGCATCACCTCGCTTAAAGAGCAGAGATGGAGCAACAATAGCAACGAGCGTTTCACGATCAATTATTATATCAGCATTCCTTCCAAGCTGGCAATCAATCTGTCGCAGAAATATGGAAACATCAATCTGCCGGACAACAACGAGGGCAGAAGCACGATACAGGTGAAATACGGCAACCTGAATGCCGGAAGTTTCACGGAACATTTGCATGTAGAAGCTAAATACGGCAATGTAGATATTAATAATGTAGTGAATGTCGGACTTAATCTTGGTTACTGCGGAAACGTTTCGATCGGCAATGCGAAGCTCATCAATGCGGAGAACAAGTATTCGAATATGAATGTCAAGAAGTGCACGCAGATCAATGTCGAGAACAAATATGGCAACCTGAAAATAGAGAGCGCCGACAAGGCTCAGATGGATATTAAGTATAGCGAAGTTTCCTTCGGAGCTATAAACGGTGAGTTACTGGTCGGTGAACTGGCTTACAGCACATTGACAGTCAAGGAGCTATCGGCCAACTTCAAACAGGTGAAAGTGGATGCCCGCTACGGTAATCTGAACCTGAGCATACCTTCCGGCGCCTCCTTCAAGGTTTCCGCCGAGAATATGAAATATAGCAACCACAATGTAAGCGGATTCAATGTCACTAACAAATCGACAGAGGATAAAGTAAACCATTACTACGAAATCAATGGTGGCAAGAAAGGAACAATCTATTTTGACGGGAATAATTATAGCAATATAAATGTGAAGGCGTTAAAATAGAAATAGTAAACAAAAGGGCGGGTTCCAAACCCGCCCGATATCAGCAATATCAATAGTCATTTAGGTTCGATTTAAAACCGCAATGCCAATATCTTATCCAAGGTCGAATAAAATATCAACGATCCGGCAATGGCGGCAACCATCCCGATAAACGGTAATTTATCTTTAATGCTGTCCAGTATATGGCTAACGTTTCCTGTGGACTGCTGACCGAAAAGCATCAACAGTCCGGCAAAGGCTATCAGATATACAACGATTATACCAACAATCATAAAAGGCGGCATTCCCGATTTCATCTTTGCTTTCTTCACTTCCGGAACTTCCAGCGGGGCTTCCTGCATGATACGATCCATAATCAACCTGCTCAGATCCGGAGACGGTTCTGTCATTCCTTCTTTCAACAGGTTTTTCGTCAAACGGTTTATATCTCTATCCGATGTTTTCATAATACACTTACTGTTTCTTTCTTCATCATGAGCTGCAATGTTTCGTAGAAATGCTTACGTCCGCGAAACAGTTTCACTTTAATATTGGAAGCCGTCAGTTCCGTGATCTGACTGATGTCAGCAATGGAACATTCTTCCAGGTAAAAGAGATTAAGCAACAGGCTTTCGTCGGCCGGAAGCTTCTTTAATACACGGGCAATTATCTCCTTACGGTCTTCCCGTTCCAGAATAGCGGTCGCACTATCCACCTCATTCGTTGTAAGATCGGTAGCAATAGCGTCGTCGTAACTTTCAAATATAGATTGTTTCCTATGTGCCGTAATAGCCGTATTATAGACAATCTTGTAAAACCAGGTGGAGAACTTACTGCCGAACTGGAAAGATGGAAGGGCACGATACATCTTCACAAAAGCATCCTGCACGACTTCTTCTGCCTCCTCGCGATTCTCCAGTATGCGGAAAGCAATATTGAATGCCATCTGCTGATACTTCGCGACGAGGCAGGAGAAACTTTGGGTATCTCCTGCCAAAATGCTTTTTATCCACTTTTGTTCGTCCATCAATCCTGTTTTATTGTTCTTTTTCCTTTTCCATCATCTTCAGGACGATGAAGAAGTAGATCAGATAAGCTATACCGCCACCCAGAACAGTGAAGATAACGACAGAAAAACCTTCCCAGTCATTTGAAGCTGCAGACAAGCTACTGTCGAAAAAGATACCGACCATAGCGCCCAATGCCAATCCGATCATCAGTAGACCGTTGCGAAGGGCATTGAACTTATTCGTCTTTCTCTCAGGCTCTTCCAACACTATACCTTTCTCGATCATTGCCATACGCTCTTCGTGTTTTGTCCGGGTCGTTCTGATAACCAGAATCATAAGCAATAATACAGGCAGACCTACCGCACAAATAATCGCAACTAAAGGGATCAACCAATCTTCCATAATCTATTCATTTAAATGTTTCTAATTGTTTCGTTTAAGATAAGACTAACCTCCGGAAAGAAAGGTTACAGGAAAAAGAAACTTTTTTAGAAAAAAATACCCGGAAGTCGGACAAATGCCGATTCCGGGTATTATAAGTTAGTTATCCGTAGATTACAAAATTAGTCCAATACTTTGATCTTGATGTTACGGAACCAAACGTCATCGCCATGATCCTGCAAACCGATGAAACCTTCTTTGTTAGCTCCACCACAGTTCAACAGCAGTTCGTAAGCCAACGGCCATTTGTCTTTGCTGAATTTGCTCTTGTCCAGCATTTCTTTCCACTGCTGTGTCCACAAGTGATATTCAACAACCGGTTCGTCATTCTGATAGTGAACAACAGTACCTTTGTAACACATGATCTTCGATTTGTTCCATTCGCCGAACGGTTTAGAGTTCTGCGGTTTAGCCGGGATCATATCATACAGGGAAGCAGACATACGGTTGCCGTCTTTACCCAGTTTAGCATCCGGATGGTTTGCGTTATCCAATACCTGGAACTCAGGAGCAGAGATGTAAGAAGGTTGTCCTTCCACTTCCTGTATCATGATAAATACACCAGAGTTTGCACCCTTAGCCACTTTCCATTCCCATTCCAATTCGAAGTTTTTAAACTTATGAGCAAAGATCAGGTCACCACCGTCTTTTGCACCGGCTTCACCAGCTCCGGAACCTTTGATATGGATTGCGCCGTCGTTTACTTCCCATGCATTGGGAACATCTTCGCGGTCATATCCTCTCCATCCGTTCATTGTTTTACCATCAAACATAGTAATCCAACCATCGGCATCTTTCGGGAATGTAGATAAATCTACAGTCGGTAAATCCAATAATTTATATTCAGGCACAGCAGCTTCTGTCTGTGCTTCGGCTGATGCATCGGCAGCAGCGTCTTCTGTTTTCTTTCCACCGCCACAAGATGTGAAATAACACATCATCAGCGCGGCACTAGCAAATAATACTGACTTCTTCATTTTTTATGTAGTTTAAAACTGTTATCTAGGCATATCAGGCAACTTCCAACCTGCACGATAGTTGTGCTTGATCAGTTCGTTTGCAAATTGTTTTGCATTGATAGGATCAGTCCAGATCTTGTTGAATTTCGGGTCACCGTCAACAATCTTGAAGTCGTCCTTGATCAGGATCTTGATCATTTCGTCATCCTTGATGTTTGTGAACTGCATGTTAGGGCCATCCCACAGCAACTCTTTGTTCAATGTTTGCAGACGGATAGCCAATACACCCATCACAACCATTTCATTGAACGGACCTGCTTCCGAGAAATCAGATTTAGTCTTCACACGGCTGGAAGCACTTTCCTTACAAGCACGGATCCAGTCTTGTTCGTGACCACCGTTCATTGCATTCGGAACGCGACGGCATACTTTCGGAGCTGAAGCAGGAACACGTCCAGACAACAACCACGGCTGTTGACCGTAGCAACCGCAAATCAACGTATCTTTTGTACCGTGGAAAATACACAGACCACCACCAGGGCCCATCAATTGTTTTCCATCAGGGAAACCAGCAGGACGATCCGGCATCATACCGCCATCATACCAGTGAATTTCAACTTCCGGCAAGCCCAGTTTAGGCATATTGTCGCGAGCAGGGAAAGTCAGTTTTACATGCTGAGCAGTAGGAGCACAATCCTGAAGCAACAGCGTAGAAGAACCCTGTACTTTTGTAGGATAACCCAGTTTCAACGCTTTGAACGGCTGGTGAAGGATATGACAAGCCATATCGCCTAACGCACCTGTACCGTAAGCCCACCATCCGCGCCAGTTCCACGGGTGATAAATCTTATTGAAAGGACGCACTTCTGCAGGCCCTGAGAACAAATCCCAATTCAATGTAGAAGGAATTTTATCTACTTTTTCAGGAGCATTCAAACCTTGCGGCCAGATAGGACGGTCGGTAGCACATTCCACTTTTGTCACTTCTCCGATTTCACCATTCCAGATCCATTCGCAAACCAAGTCTGTACCTTCGTCTGAAGAACCCTGGTTACCCATCTGTGTTGCCACGTTATGTTCGGCAGCCAGTTTGGTAAGTAAGCGAGATTCATAAACAGAGTGAGTCAGCGGTTTCTGGCAATATACATGTTTACCCATGCTTAATGCTTCAGCCGAAATAATTGCGTGAGTATGGTCGGCGGTTGCTACCAATACAGCATCGATAGATTTACCCATTTCGTCGTACATCTTACGATAATCCCAATACTTCTTAGCATTAGGCAAACGATCGAATACAGGTTTAGCATACTTCCAATCCACGTCACAGAGAGCAACGATATTATCCGTTTTCTCCATGTTCTTCAGGTTAGCATTACCCATACCGCCGATACCTACACCGGCAATATTCAATTTATCTGTTGGAGCAACATGTCCATGACTTTTTCCTAGAACGGAACCCGGAACAATGGTCAACGCTGCAGCAGCGGCTGCGCCTCTTTGAAGAAATGATCTTCTAGTGATGTTTGACATAGTAATAATTTTTTATAGATTAGCACTTAATAATAATATTTCAATTCAAATGTCACGTCTTAAAAACACAAACTGTCGCAAATATAGCCAATGCGAAAATAACAACAAGCCGTGATTCGGGCTTTCTTTTTCAAAATAGTTTTTTTTAACAGTGCTTATAGACAATGTCTATTTTTTCATAAATATTATCTATCCGGTTAGGGGCGCAGAAAGTCGTCCTTTCTGTTATATTTGTCTAGCAGAAAACATATTTACCTTATATCTGTTATATAAATGAAGACATAAGCATGAAAAAGGAACCAATATTCATTCGAATTTACCACTTTTACCTGGAAGGATTCCGATCTATGAAGCTAGGTAAAACGCTATGGCTGATTATATTGGTCAAGCTCTTCATCATGTTTTTTATATTAAAACTGTTTTTCTTTCCTAATTATCTGGGGAAGTTCGACAGCGATTCCGAGAAACAGGAACACGTATCAGGTGAATTGATCCAACGAGCAATTACTCCTTAATTAATATAGTTATGATCGAAAGCATTGACACTTCTTTGATTGACTGGTCGAGGGCACAGTTCGCTCTCACGGCCATGTATCACTGGCTTTTTGTACCCCTGACTTTAGGGCTTGGCGTGATCCAGGCAATACTGGAAACGATTTATTACAAAACAGGTGACGAATTCTGGAAAAAGACAGCTCAGTTCTGGATGAAGCTGTTTGGTATTAACTTCGCGATCGGTGTAGCCACCGGCCTTATACTCGAATTTGAGTTCGGAACGAACTGGTCGAATTACAGCTGGTTCGTCGGTGATATTTTCGGAGCGCCACTGGCCATCGAAGGTATCCTTGCTTTCTTTATGGAAGCGACATTTATCGCAGTCATGTTTTTCGGCTGGGATAAAGTGAGCAAACGCTTCCACCTGGCTTCTACCTGGCTGACCATCGTCGGGGCCACCTTGTCCGCTCTCTGGATCCTGATTGCCAATGCATGGATGCAGCATCCGGTGGGCATGGAGTTCAATCCGGATACCGTTCGCAACGAGATGTTCGACTTCTGGGCGGTTGCCTTATCGCCGGTAGCCATCAATAAATTCTTCCATACCGTGTTATCCGGCTGGATCGTAGGTGCATTGTTCGTAATAGGTATCAGCAGTTGGTATCTGTTGAAAAAGCGGGAAACACGTTTTGCGCTGGAAAGCATTAAGATCGGAGCCATCTTCGGACTGGTCGCTTCCCTGCTGATCCTTTGGACGGGTGACGGTTCCGCTTACCAGGTTGCTCAGAAACAACCGATGAAACTTGCCGCGATGGAAGGTCTTTATGAAGGAGGAAACGGTGTCGGGCTGGTCGGTATCGGCATGTTGAACCCGGCAAAGACCAGCTATAACGATAATGTAGAACCATTCATCTTCAACATACAGATCCCGAAGATGCTGTCGCTGCTGGCCGAACGCAAAGTGGACGGCTATGTACCGGGTATCACGAACCTGATCGAAGGCGGTTATACTACCGCAGACGGTACGCCTGCCCTATCGGCTGCCGAAAAGATCGCCAAAGGCCAGCTGGCTATCCAGTCATTGGCGAACTACCGCAAGGCAGTGAAAGAAAAAGACGAAGTTGCCGCCAAACAATACCGGGCGACGCTCGACGAAAACTTCCCTTACTTCGGTTACGGATACATTAAAGATCCGGGCGAACTGGTTCCCCACGTAGGAATGACATTCTACTCGTTCCGTATTATGGTTATCCTGGGCGGATACTTTATCCTGCTCTTTATCGTTGCCCTTATCTGGAGCAAAAAAGATAAGTTCAAAGATACCCGCTGGCTCCAATGGGTTTGTCTCTGGTCGATACCGCTCGGTTATATAGCCGGACAAGCGGGATGGGTGGTTGCCGAAGTAGGCCGCCAACCCTGGGCCATACAAGACATACTCCCGACCAGTGCTTCTATCTCGAAGCTGGCTACCTCGTCGGTTCAGACGACGTTCTTCCTCTTCCTGATCCTCTTTACGGTCTTGCTGATCGCTGAAGTCGGGATTATGGTGAAAGCGATCAAGAAAGGCCCTGCCGTATCTACTAACAATGATAACTAAAAATATACACCATGGACAGTACATATATATTATTACAACATTACTGGTGGTTCCTCGTTTCCCTGCTGGGAGCACTGTTAGTATTCCTGCTTTTCGTTCAGGGAGGACAGTCGTTGCTTTTCTCGATCGGGAAAACGGAACTCGAACAAAAGATGCTGCTCAACTCCACAGGGCGTAAATGGGAGTTCACCTTTACGACACTGGTTACTTTCGGTGGTGCGTTCTTCGCTTCTTTCCCCCTGTTCTATTCCACCAGCTTCGGCGGTGCCTACTGGGTGTGGATGCTGATCCTGCTTTGCTTCGTTATCCAGGCCGTATCGTACGAATATCAGGCAAAGAAAGGGAACCTGCTGGGGAAAAAGACCTATCAGGTATTCCTGATCATCAACGGTGTGTTAGGCCCGATCCTGTTGGGCACGGCTGTTGCCACCTTCTTCAACGGAGCTGAATTCTCTGTCAACAAAGGACAGATGACGGACATTGCCATGCCGGTTATCTCCACCTGGAACAATTCGCTGCACGGACTGGAAGCCGCCTTTGTGATCTGGAACGTTTGCCTCGGACTGGCTGTGTTCTTCCTGGCACGCGTACAGGCTTTGCTTTATTTTATCAACAACATCGATAATAAGGATATAGTAAGCCGCTGCCGGAAACGTCTGATCCCGGAAACTGCTTTATTCCTGGTGTTCTTCCTCATATTCCTCGTACGTTTACTGTTGGTGGACGGTTTCGCGGTTAATCCGGAGACGCAGGAAGTGTTTATGCAGCCATACAAATACTTCATCAACCTGATCCAGATGCCGGCCGTACTGGTCGTTTTGCTGGCTGGCGTTGTACTCGTATTGTTCGGTATTATCAAAACAATCCTGTCGCAGACATGGCGGAAAGGCATCTGGTTTGCCGGCACAGGAACAGTCCTGACCGTACTCGCCCTGCTGCTTTGTGCCGGATGGAACAACACGGCTTATTATCCGTCCATCACCGACCTGCAGAGTTCGCTGACAATCCAGAACAGTTGTTCAAGTCAATTTACATTGAAAGTGATGAGCTACGTATCTATCCTGGTGCCTTTCGTTCTGGCGTATATCTTTTATGCCTGGCGTGCACTCGACCTGCATAAGATCGATGCGGAAGAAATGGAGCAGAAAGACGGGCACACTTACTAAAGAACATGGCGTCCGTACGGGCGGTTCACGAACCGTCCTTTGCAAGAAACAGCCCCCATAAAACAAAGGAAACGGCGAAGCTCACGCTTGGCCGTTTCTACATTTAACCGTTTTAAACAAAAAGAAAAAGTTAGTTAAGGCTTAGAATAAAATATCTTAAGTCTTTTCACTTACAATATTTTGCTTCCATAAGGACAGCAAACAAATATATGTAATCCAACTCATCCTACGAACAATCGAGCTGCATTTTTTGCTATTTTTCACAGAACACAGATGCTTTTGTATTATCTTTGCAAACAAATATCCTAGGTATTCCTTTATGGCTGATTTTAACTTAAACATTTTGGGATGTGGTTCGGCGTTACCGACCACGCGGCATCTGGCAACTTCCCAGGTCGTAGATTTAAGAGATAAATTATATATGATAGACTGTGGTGAAGGCACTCAGGTGCAGATGCGTAACATGCGTATCAAATTCAGCCGGCTGAACCATATATTCATCTCCCACCTGCATGGCGACCACTGTTTCGGCTTGCCCGGCCTGCTGTCCACGCTCGGTATGCTGGGTCGTACCGGCGATCTGGTCATTCACGCCCCGAAGGAGATCGAGAACTATATGCGCCCCGTGCTCGACACCTTTTGCAAAGGGATGCCTTACGAAGTTCGTTTCAATCATGTAGATACCCGCAGCCATTCGCTGATTATGGAAGACCGCTCCCTGTCGGTCTACTCCATTCCGTTGAAGCACCGTATCCCGACCTGCGGCTTCCTGTTTGCCGAGAAACCCAAAGAAGCGCATATCATCCGCGAAATGACAGACTTCTACCAGGTGCCCGTCAAATGGATGAAGGATATCAAGCAGGGAAAAGATTACATCACGCCGGAAGGCGAAGTCATTCCCAACGCACGCCTGACACGCCCTTCCGCACCCGCCAAACGGTACGCCTATTGCTCGGACACTGCCTATTCCCCTTCCATTATCCCTATTATAGAGGGGGTAGACCTGCTTTATCATGAAGCGACGTTTATGGAAAGCGACAAGGCACGCGCCAAAGAAACCTTCCACTCCACTGCCCGCCAGGCCGCAGAGATCGCCCGCCAGGCAAATGTGAAGCGGTTGGTGATCGGGCATTATTCCGCCCGCTACGAAGAGCTGTCGGAACTCCACAAGGAAGCGCAGGAAGTATTTCCCGGCACCATCCTGGGTAACGAAGGCATGGTTCTTCCCATCTGATGAAGCGGCTTTTCTCAAATAATAACAGCTAAATACCGCCCATATTCAAAATTATTCATACATTTGTACGAATTTAGGGTTTTGAATATGAGAATATTATTTTCCATCATTCTACTGATCAGCGTTTACGTTGGTAACTCGCTCACTGTGAAGGCACAGCAGGCGGCTGACTCGACGCGCGTTGTAGCGACAGCCCAACCTGTTACAACACAAGTGAAACCCGACTCCGTTTCAATCAGTGCCTACGATAATAAGATCGTTGTAAAGAATGCTCCGATCGGAAGCAAACTCGAAATATACAGCGTCGTTGGTATCCGCGTAAAAGAATTTGAAATGAAACAACCGGACGGCGAATATACCGTAAATATTGCCAAAGGTTACTACATCATCCGCATCGGCGATACAGTCCGCAAGGTAGCTATCCGCTAAACAACAACTCCTATTCCCTGCATGCTATTCCGGTAGCCTATATTAGGCTATTTCATTGTCCTATATTATGCTACTCCTGTGCCATATATTGTGATACTGGATTCTCATATATTATGACACTGGAATACCATATATTATGACAATCCAGTATCATAATATATGAGAATTCGACCACCTGCCGGACAGGTAAAAAGAAAGGGGGCTTGCCAAGAAAGCAAGTCCCCTTCGTCTGATTTATTATATATATGTATAGGTTAAAAAGCGTAATCCAGACTTAAACCAAATACTTTATTGGTTCGGCTATATACATTCGTTCCGGGAAGACCCGTGCCACAGTAGTCGTCCGATTTCTTTGTATAATCATGGTAGGTTGTCCACATATACCCCACGTTCAATGCCATCTTTTCGCTCAACATCACCTTAGCTCCGAAGCCCAATGAGTAAGAGTCGCAGGAGAAACTGGTATCGCTCTGATACTTGTCCGACAAACCATAATCCGTAATCTGGGCACCACCGCTAATAGTCAATCTCTTGATAACATCCCACTCGATACCCAGCAAATACTCGTTGGTACCTCTTTCGAGCTCTTTCTGTTTTCCGCCGGCCATTCCCGCTTTCTTATCATCGAAGAAGTGATACTCAACAGATGCTTTCAACATGGGCAAAAACTGATAAGAAGCAGCCACGGAAAGCATGGAAGGAATATCGTTCGGCGTATTCACACCATGCTTGTAAGCACCCACCAGATCTTCCGCACTTTCAGGATAATCCAACTTCTTTGTATCGTTTTCGATGTTCAGGTTCGTCTTGAACTCATATTTGGCACCGAAATTGAATTTGCCATGTTTGATGTCGACTCCAAGAACCGGCGTTAATCCCCAACCTGTCTGGTCACAATCCAAAGCCAGCGCCATCAATTCTGATCCGCCTAAATTTTGTTTTAGCTTCGCATTCAGATAACCGTCGTAGTTCCCTGAAAAATAATTCATCCGACCACCGGCAAAGGCTGAAAGCCAGTCCGTGATTTTGTATCCCAAACCAAGTTGTAGAGAATAAATAAACTGTTTACCGTCCATCGCACTGTTAATAGTATACATTTCCGGAGTGACGATGGGACTTTGACCGCCTGTCTTTATATAGTTTGTCAAACTTTCCTTGAATATACCGGCCATAGCAGCCGATTCGAACATAGGCAAACCGTCGTTAAACGAAGCCTTACCTCCTCCGCCTGTGATGGCAAAGAATCCGGAAATAGTCCAGTCGCCTTTTTTGTAAGCTGCGAAAACACTCGGAATCACAGGGGCTGCTGCTTTCCCTTTGTAATACTTTTTGTAGGGAGTCTCTGCCATTGTCGGCTTCTGATTGACCGGATCGAAACCATTATATGTACCGAAAGAAGCATCGATATTTCTAGTTTGAAAAGCACTCTGGATACTCACGCCTACGCGGAAACCGTCTGTCGGCAAGAAAGAAAGGCCCGCAGGGTTAGACAAAGCACCATCTATATCGATTGCAGCACCTCGCGAAAGTGATCTTAAAAAGGCTGCATGCTGATTGGTATTCGTCAAATATCCACCAGCGAAAGAGAACAGTGGCAACATCGCCAATGCCGCACCTAATAATACTTTTTTCTTCATGTTTTACTTTTCTTTATTACAAAAACGGCAGCAAAGATAAATACTTTTCCTTAATATTGCACACTTTTAACCGAAATGTGCCGCACATTTTCATTATTAGTGTGCAATCCGCCATCAAATCAAATAATTCGGAAAATCTATTTATCTTTGCAGCGCAAAGGAATGTTTCCCTTGCCGTGTGCTTGCTAAACCACGTATAAAACAAGAAAAGTATGAAACATCAAGAAGCCGCTCTGGTTTGCTTCTCCGGTGGACAAGACTCCACGACCTGCCTTTTCTGGGCAAAGAAGCATTTTAAACGTGTAGAAGCCGTATGTTTTACTTACGGCCAGAAACATTCTCTCGAAATTGATATTGCACGCAAGATCGCTGCAGACGCCCATGTCCCGTTCCAGCTGCTGGACGTTTCCCTGATCAGCCAACTGGCTCCCAACTCGCTGACGGACACTTCGATCACGATGGACGAAGATAAGCCTGCCGACAGTTATCCGAACACATTCGTTCCGGGCAGAAACATGGTGTTCCTCACCTTCGCCGCCATTATGGCACGGAGCAAAGGCATCTTCCACCTGGTGACGGGCGTATCGGAAGCCGATTTCAGCGGATATCCGGATTGCCGGGACACTTTCGTCCGTTCGCTCAACGTGACGCTGAACCTGGCGATGGACGAACAGTTCGTTATCCACACCCCGCTGATGGATCGCGATAAGAGCGAAGTATGGCAGCTTTCCGACGAACTGGGCGTATTCGACCTGGTACGCACGCAAACGCTGACCTGCTACAACGGCGTCCCTGCCGACGGTTGCGGCCATTGCCCGGCCTGCAAGTTGCGCAAGGAAGGATTAGAGAAATATCTTAAGAAGAAATCGACAGTAGACAAACAATAAAATGGATACAAGAAAAGACGAAAACGAACTGCATCTGTTAGGCGGTTCCACCGAATACAAACAGGATTATGCGCCGGAAGTACTGGAAGCATTTACCAACAAACATCCTGACAACGATTACTGGGTACGTTTCAACTGCCCCGAATTCACCAGCCTCTGCCCGATCACCGGACAGCCGGACTTTGCCACAATCCACATCGACTACATTCCCGATGTGAAGATGGTGGAAAGCAAGAGCCTGAAGTTATACCTGTTCAGCTTCCGCAGCCACGGCGCCTTCCATGAAGACTGTGTAAACATCATCATGAAAGACCTCATCCGCCTGATGGATCCGAAATACATCGAAGTAACAGGCATTTTCACCCCAAGGGGCGGCATCAGCATCTATCCGTACTGCAACTACGGACGACCGGGAACGAAGTACGAAGCACTGGCAGAAAAACGCCTTTTCAGCCATAACCCGTAACACTTCTTTCAGATTTTCGGGCAATGCGATGACAACGTGACAAATAATTATGTAGATTTGCAATTACTTAATTGTAAACCTAAAATTATTTAGACCCATGAGGAAGAAAGACATTACTATCAAAGCTGTACTGGCTACTATGGCTTGTACAGCTTGTATTAATCTCAGTGCACAGCAAAAAGAATATCCGAAACCCGAGCAGATGACTCCGGGCATGTCGGAATATTGGACTCCCCAACCTAAGATCGTAACGCCGGGTGACATCAAAACCAATTCGGCTCCTTCGGATGCTATCGTCCTGTTCGACGGCAAAGATCTGTCTGCCTGGGAAAACACCAAAGGCGAACCGGCTCAATGGACTGTTCACGACGGCGTATTCACCGTTAACAAAAAGACGGGCGATATCCAGACCAAGCAGAAATTCGACAGCTACCAACTGCATATCGAATGGTGCGTTCCCGAAAACATCACCGGAACAAGCCAGGCACGCGGCAACAGCGGTATCTTCATGCAAGGCATGTACGAAGTGCAGGTACTCGACTGCTACAACAACGAAACATACGTGAACGGCCAGACCGGAAGTATCTACAAACAGACTCCACCGCTGGCAAACGCCATGCGTAAACCGGGCGAATGGAACGTTTACGATATTATCTACAATGCTCCTGTATTCAAAGAAGACGGAACCTATCGCGTACCGCCGCGCATCACGGTTATTCAGAACGGTATCGTGCTGCAGAACAACACGACCATCCTCGGCACAACCGAATATATCGGCTTCCCGAAAGTAACACCGCACGGAGCAGGCCCGATTATCCTGCAGAGCCACGGCGATCCGAGCGAACCGATCAGTTTCCGGAATATCTGGTTGAGAGAATTATAAGAATCAATAAGTAAAGTGTTTATATACGATGAAAACAAATAATCTATTTGGCATACTGCTACTTTTCTTTTGTACGGTCGGTCTTACCAACTGTAACAGTTATTTGCTAAGCCCGGATGAAAACGATCCGGAAGTAGAAGAGGGCGAAGAATGGCTGAACAGTATTCCGGATGGTAATTTTTTCGGAAGAGCAAACACTTTACGGCTATATTACATAGATGAGAACGGAAACAGCCTGATCAATCCGGATGATCCGAATACTTATCCTGTATCATGGAGCGAGAATCTGGAAAATCCTATTGAACGAACCAATGACAGGGATGCAAGTCTGAGTAGTACAAGCAACATTATCATTGCTTACAATGGTAACCATAACTGGATCTATTTTGACGAAGAGGAAAACCTGTATTATTGCACACTGGGAGCATACGGAGATGCCAGATATAGTATCTATACTTTTCCTATTTATGTAAACGGTGATACCGATCAACTGGAGATTACCTATATGTACACGACAAAAGATGTTATCGGAGGTAGTTATTACGCGAAAATAACATCCTGGAAATACAACGGTACACACATCTATTCTGACGACGATGGATACGACAAGAAGGTGTTCATCCGGAAAGCGAACGGAAACACAACCGTTTCTTTCACCCGGTAAAAGGAGTTTTCAATCATAACATACTAAAGGCAGGTCGTTTGACTTGCCTTTTTTCATATACCTGTTTATCGGTAAAATCCCTCTATTGGTCGACGAACCTTCGCTCTATTTCTATTCTGATTGTACAGTTTTTTAATGTAAAGTAGTTTTGCTTCCGTAACAAGGTAAAAAGATTGTTTAGGTCGCAAAACGAAAGCATTATGAAACAAGTATCTCTAATAATCCTCTCCTGCCTGCTTCTTCTGCCTGCCGGAATGAAAGCAGAGGACGACATGCCGAAGCAATGGACGCTTCGTAATTGTATCGATTATGCACTGGAGCATAATATCACTATCCGGCGCAACCGTATCAGCGTCGAAAGCACCCAGGAAGATGTAAAGACGGCAAAAGCCGATTTCCTCCCCTCACTGAGCGGTAATATCAGCCAGCGTATCGTAAACCGTCCGAACAACACCAGCGGAACCATCATCAGCGGCGACAACATCACCACCAGTGAAAGCAAGACATCGTACAACGGCAGCTACGGCATCGACGCCAGTTGGACTGTCTACAACGGAAGCAAGCGCGTGAACACCGTCAAACAGCAACAGCTGAACAGCCGCATGGCTGAACTCACCGTCGACCAGAGCGAAAACTCCATCGAGGAAAACATCACCCAGTTGTACGTACAAATACTCTACTCGGCCGAAGCCGTGAAGGTGAACGAGTCGACACTGGAAGTCAGCCGCAAAGAGTTCGAACGCGGACAACAACTGTTCGACGCCGGAAGCATCGCCTCCAGCGATCTGGCCCAACTGGAAGCACAGGTAAGCAACGACAACTATCAACTGGTCACTGCACAAACCACCCTCCAGAACTACAAGTTGCAACTGAAGCAACTCCTCGAACTGGACGGCGACTTCGAAATGGATCTTTTCCTGCCGCAACTGGATGACAGCAGCGTACTGATCCCGCTCCCTACCAAAGACGATGTTTATCAGACCGCCCTCAACCTGCGTCCCGAAATCGAGTCCGGGAAATTGAATATCGAAGCTTCGGATATGAACATCAAGATAGCCCGTGCCGGTTACATCCCGACCTTAAGCCTGAGCGCAGGGATCGGAACGACGAATGCCAACGGCAACGACTTCAGCTTCAGCGAACAGGTCAAACAGAACTGGAACAACTCGATAGGATTGACCCTGAGCATTCCCATCTTCGACAAACGGCAGACCAAAAGCACAATCAACAAGGCCAAGCTACAGATGCAAACCAGCCAACTGGATCTGATGGACGAGCAGAAAACGCTCTACAAAACCATCGAAAGCCTCTGGCTGAGTGCCAACAGCGCCCAACAGCAATACGTAGCCGCCACCCAAAAGCTGAAAAGTACACAGGCCAGCTACGCCCTCGTCAGCGAACAGTTCAACCTGGGTATGAAGAATACCGTCGAACTGCTCACCGAAAAGAACAACCTGCTGAGCGCACAGCAGGAAACGCTTCAGGCCAAATACACAGCCATACTCAATGCCGGCCTGCTGCGCTTCTATCAGGGAGAAGAAATCAATCTGCTCTAAGTCACCAGTAAAGAAAAAATAAAACAGGAAAACATATGAACAAGAAAGTTATTATCGGAATAGCAGCCGTCGTGCTCGTAGCCGGAGGCGTCTGGTTCTTCACAGGCAAATCGGCTAAAGGTGGCATCCGGCTCGAAACTGCCAAAGTAGGCCGCAGCTCCATCTCCAACACAGTGACGGCAACCGGAACGGTCGAGCCGGTAACGGAAGTCGAAGTCGGTACCCAGGTATCCGGCATTATCGACAAGCTGTATGCCGACTACAACGATGTGGTGAAAGCAGGACAACTGATTGCAGAAATGGATAAAGTGAACCTGAAAGCCGAACTCGCTTCCGCCCAGGCACAACTGGCCAGCAGCAAGAGTGAATACGAATACCAGCAAAAGAATTATGCACGCAGCAAAGTTCTTTTCGACAAGAAACTGATAAGCGACTCCGATTACGAAACGGCGACTTACAATTATGAGAAATCGAAAGCCGCTTACGAACAGAGCCAGGCCTCGATGGTGAAGGTAAACCGCAACTTGGAATACGCCACCATCACCAGCCCGATCGACGGCGTTGTCATCAACCGTGCCGTTGAAGAAGGACAGACGGTAGCCGCCGGCTTCGAAACCCCGACCCTGTTCACCATCGCCGCCGACCTGACGAAGATGCAGGTGATCGCCGATGTGGATGAAGCCGATATAGGTAATGTAGAAGACGGACAGCGCGTCAGCTTCACCGTAGATGCTTACCCGAATGATGTGTTCGAAGGGACAGTCAAGCAGATACGCCTGGGCGACAGCAGTAGCAGCAGCAGTTCATCTACCTCTACTTCCACCGTTGTGACGTACGAAGTGGTTATCACTGCCGACAATCCCGATCTGAAATTGAAACCGCGTCTGACGGCCAACGTGACGATCTACACGCTCGAACGCGATAATGTGCTGACCGTACCGACCAAATCACTCCGCTTCGTCCCGGAAGAAGAATTACTGATGGGAACCGGACTCACGGCTGAAAACAGCGCACAGGAAGCACCCGCCGGCAAACGCCTTATCTGGGTAAAACAAGGACAGCAACTGCATCCGAAAGTGATCACCGTAGGTTCCACCAGCGGCAACATGATCGAAGTAACCGACGGACTGACCGAAGGCGAAGAGATCGCAGTGGATATGGCTTCCAACGGAGCAGCCCCGGTAGCCGCCGCAACGGAAAAGAGCCCGTTCATGCCAGGCCCTCCGGGAGGAAACAAGAAGAAATAAAAACAGTTGACAAGTGACAGTTGACAGTTAAATAAGCAGAACAATGAAAGAGATCATCAAACTAGATAATATCAAGCGCGATTTCCAGGTCGGCGACGAAACCGTCCATGCCTTGCGTGGCGTAAGCTTCACGATATACGAAGGCGAATTCGTCACCATCATGGGAACCTCCGGCTCGGGGAAAAGTACGCTGCTGAATACGTTGGGATGTCTCGACACACCGACCAAAGGCGAGTATTACCTCGACGGCGTATCCGTCCGTACGATGGGAAAGAACGCCCGTGCCACGCTGCGCAACCGTAAGATCGGCTTCGTGTTCCAGAGCTACAACCTGTTACCCAAGACAACAGCCGTTGAGAACGTGGAACTCCCGCTGATGTATAACCCCAACTACAGCGCCTCGGCCCGCCACGAGAAAGCCGTACAGGCACTCATCGCCGTAGGGCTGGGTGACCGCCTGATGCACAAAAGCAACCAGATGTCGGGCGGACAGATGCAACGTGTAGCCATCGCCCGCGCTCTGGTGAACGACCCGGCCGTGATCCTGGCCGACGAAGCGACCGGTAACCTGGATACGCGCACCTCGTTCGAGATCCTGGTACTTTTCCAGAAGCTCCATGCCGAAGGACGTACGATCATCTTCGTGACCCATAATCCGGAGATCGCCCAATACAGCAGTCGCAACATCACCCTGCGCGACGGCCATGTGACATCGGATACGGTGAATACCAACATACAGAATGCGGCAGAGGCGTTAGCCAAACTGCCGAAAAACGACGACTAACAATGAACGGAACAAACCTCATAAAAATAGCTCTCCGCGCCCTCGCCAACAACAAGTTGCGCGGTTTCCTGACCATGCTCGGCATCATCATCGGCGTAGCCTCGGTGATCACGATGCTGGCCATCGGGCAGGGGTCGAAGCGGAGCATACAAGCCCAGATCAGCGAGATGGGTTCCAACATGATCATGATACACCCCGGCGCCGATACGCGAGGTGGTGTACGTCAGGATGCATCCGCCATGGAAACACTGAAGCTGGAAGACTATCAGAACATTGTCGACGAAACGCGCTATGTCTCTGCCGTCTCCCCTTCGGTGAACAGCAGCGGACAGGCGATCTATGGCGCCAACAACACACCGACAACGGTCTACGGCATCAGCCCCGACTATCTGGAAATACGCCGCGACAAAGTGGGCGACGGTGAAATGTTCACCGAACAGGACATCCAGACCGCCGCCAAAGTATGCGTAGTCGGTAAAACCGTAGTCGACAACCTTTTCACGGGCGGCGAAAGCCCCGTAGGAAAAGTCATACGTTTTCAGAAATTACCTTTCCGCATCGTAGGCGTGCTGGAAAGCAAAGGATACAACAGCATGGGAATGGACCAGGACGACCTAATCTTAGCTCCATACACAACTATTCAGAAAAAAGTCCTGGCCATCACCCATCTGCAAGGCATTACCTGTTCGGCCCTCAAAGAGGAATACACCGACCAGGCCATTGATGAGATAACAGAAATACTGCGCCGCAACCATAAGTTGAAGGAAAGTGACGATGATGATTTTACCATCCGTAGTCAGCAGGAGTTAAGCACGATGTTGACAAGCACTACGGACATGATGACCGTGCTGTTGGCGGCTGTGGCCGGTATTTCGTTACTCGTTGGTGGTATCGGTATTATGAACATCATGTACGTCAGCGTTACGGAACGTACCCGCGAGATCGGTCTCCGTATGAGTATCGGCGCCAAAGGGATCGACATCCTGGCGCAGTTCCTGATCGAGTCTATCCTGATCAGCGTAACGGGCGGACTGATAGGAGTGGTGCTGGGCGTAGGAGCCGCCCTGATCGTGAATGTGGTAGCCCACTTCCCGATCTATATACAACCGTGGAGCGTGATGTTGTCGTTCGCCGTCTGTACCGTCACGGGAGTATTCTTCGGATGGTATCCGGCTAAGAAAGCGGCACAGCTCGACCCGATCGAAGCGATACGTTACGAATAAATTAATATCTTTGTAAATATGAATACAGAAGGAATAACACAGACACATGTATCCCCCCCGATAAAAGGAATGGGCAGCATCATCCATATGGCTGCCTGGGGGATCCTGATCGGCCTGCCCTTTTTCTTTACGGGAAGGGAGACGCAGGAAGTTACTGTTCAGAGTTATATACGGTTCGTTATCGTTCCGCTCTCCTTCATGCTGGTGTTCTATGTGAACTACTTCCTTCTGGTGAAACAATTCCTGTTTTCCAAGCACGGTTGGAAGTTCTTTCTCAGCAATGTACTACTGATCGCAGCGACAATCGTGTTGGTACACCTCCTGATGCATATGTTGCCCCCTCCGGAGTTCCACCACCCGCGTCAGGAGAAGGAATTGAAAGAGATCATCGGCTTTTTCTTCGGCAATGCCATGCTTTACGGCCTGGTAGCAGGTCTTAGTGTAGCCATCAAAATGACGAGCGGCTGGTATCAGGTGGAGTCGGAACGCCGCGAACTGGAAAAAAGCCGCGCCGAAGCCGAATTGCAAAACCTGAAAAGCCAGCTGAACCCGCACTTCCTGTTCAACACGCTGAATAACATCTACAGCTTGATTGCCTTCAGTCCCGAACGGGCACAGGAAGCCGTGCACGACCTGAGCCGCCTGCTCCGTTACGTGCTTTACGAAAGCAGCCAGCAACTTGTTCTCCTGGAAAAGGAACTCGACTTTATCCGCAATTATGTGGAACTGATGCGCATCCGCCTGCCGGAAAATGTAGAACTGAAAACCGAGATATCATCCCTCAGACCGGATGCAGAAATCGCCCCGCTCCTGTTCATTTCGCTTATCGAGAATGCCTTCAAGCACGGGGTAAGCAACAACAAACCGTCGTACATCCATCTGGATATCCACCAGAACGGCGACCTGGTTGTCTGCTACCTGCGCAACAGCTATTTCCCGAAAGATGCAGAACAGGACAAAAGCGGCTCGGGTATCGGCATCCGCAACCTGAAGAAACGCTTGGCCCTGCTCTATCCCAACCGGCATATTTTCTCGTGCGGAGTAGACGGCGACAGCTATTACTGTATGTTGGAGTTACAACTCGGAAACGAACCAAAAGACGAAAGCGTATGAAACTGACATGTGCCATCATCGACGACGAACCGCTGGCTATCAGCCTGCTGGAAAGTTATGTGAATAAGACGCCGTTCCTCAGCCTGGCGGGAAAATACAACAGTGCCGTCAACGCGCTCCCCATTCTCAGCAAAGAGCCCGTCGACCTGCTTTTCCTCGACATCCAGATGCCGGAGCTCAACGGGATGGAGTTCTCACGTATCCTCGAAGGTGACACACGTATTATCTTTACCACCGCTTTCAGCCAGTACGCGCTCGACAGCTACAAAGTGAACGCACTCGACTACCTGCTGAAACCGATCAGCTATCCCGATTTCCTGAAATCGGCCAACAAAGCCCTGCAATGGTACGAACTGCTGCGCGAAGGCCAATCCCATCCGGAGACAACCGATCCGGGTGTGAGCAATTCGCGAACTGCCCACACAATCGAAAGCATCTTCATCAAAACAGAATACAAACTGATGCAGATCGAACTCCGTAAGATCTTATATATCGAAGGATTGAAGGATTACGTCAAAATATATGTGGAAGACGAGCCCCGCCCGATCCTTTCACTGATGAGCATGAAAAGCTTGGAAGATATGCTGCCGACCGACCGCTTCATCCGTGTGCACCGCTCCTTCATCGTGCAACCCGAAAAGATCAAAGTGATCGAACGCAACCGCATCGTATTCGGCAAAGAATATATCCCGATCTCCGACAACTACAAACAGAAGTTCATGGAGTTCCTGGCACAAAGGGCATTACTGCCCTAAGAAGTTGACAAGGGACAGAGATAACCGTCAACTAGAAAAGCTGCAACAACAACTTTTCGAGCCCTTTCGTCATTTCGCCCATGCTACAGGAATAGTTGTTGGAGAAAACGGCAACGGCATACTGCTTGCCGTCTTTTGTTATATATCCGGCATAACTTCTCACCCCGGTGATGCCACCGCTTTTCAGACGGGCCTTTCCCTGAAGCTTACTTCCTTTCAACAGGTTGCGTACCGAACCTTCGACGCCTGCCTGCGGCAATGAAGCGATAAAAGCATCCGATGCATCCGACTTCGTAGCCATATAAACCAGCATATCGGCGATAAAGCCGGCCGAAACCTTATCAGCCGGAGCCAGTCCGCTACCGTCATTCATCCGCAGCGGGAAGATATCCAGCCCTTTCTTCTTCCAATGGTCTGCAACCACCTTCACACCCCGTCCGAAAGAAGAGATCACTTCATTCTTCCGTGGCTGATATTGCAATCCAACGGTCTTTACCAATGCATCCGCAAACAAGTTATGGCTGACATGGTTGGTGACGCTCGCAATCTCCTTCAAAGTAGGAGAATAGGTGGTGACGACCGTTTTCCTGTTACCCTCCTTCCATCTACCCGCTTCCGACTCGATCCGGTAGCAGGTCGGTTCTCCCGTCACCTCGATACCTGCGCGTTCCAGCCCTGTAGTCACGTAACCTGCCAGAAACAAGGCCGGATCGGGAATATCCCCTTTCAGTATATACCCGTCGCGGTTGGCAGGAAGGACACCGTATAAATAACGCTCGCCGGCCAACGGCGCACCGATAATATAAGCACTGTCGGAAGCCACCGGAGCCGTTTCCAGATAATTGATAAAACGGACGGACGGCAAGGCGGGATCAGTCCCCACCACGACCGGACGGCTACCGGAAACACCCGTTTTCAGGGAGAGTTTATACATATTGTCGAACACCGAAAGGCCATAGCTTCCCGGCGCATAATAATTCCCCATATCCTCACGCAGCCATTTGATAGACGATCCTTCAGTGTCGAAAATACTTTCGTCGGACACAACCGCCCCGTTTATCTTCCGGATACCGGCTTTCTTCAGCGCCGCGATCCATTCGGGCATAAACTTGTTCTTTGCCGGCGTATAAGTACCCCTGTCGGGTGCGAAATGGGACGAGCCCAGCGACGGGTCGCCGCTGCCTTTTATATAAAGGTTACCGTTCAACACCCCTTCCCTGATCGTTCCGTCATACTCCAGCGTCGTCTCAAAACGATAATCTTCGCCCAGTATTTCCAGAGCCGTTGCAGTTGCCACCGTCTTCAGTACCGAAGCGGGCGACACCAGGCGGTCTGTGTCGTAACTATACAAGGTCTTTCCATCCTGCAGGTCTTTTACCACGATCGAAAAAGTGGCCCCTTTCATGTAGGGGGCATTCAGCAACTGCTTTACAGGCTGGGGAGTCTGTGTTTGCGCCTGCGCCTGTGGCAGGTAAGAACAGCACAGTATCAGGGCGGTACATAATATTTTCTTTATCATCTTGTTATCCTATTCTACTTTATTCTATCTTTGTTGCAGGCAAAGATAAAAATTATAATATGAACTCATTGTTTCAACGACCATTTACATTCGACCGGGTGGCCCGTATTGTTTTCAGCATAGTGATCATCGGCGGATTGCTCTATCTGGTCACAGTCTTACGGAATGCGCTGCTTCCTTTCCTGATCGCCTGGCTGCTGGCCTATATGATGCAACCTTTCGTAAAGTTTTTCCAATACAAGCTCAAACTGAAAAGCCGTATCCTGGCGATCATTGCGGTTATCATTTCCGCTTCGCTGGTGATCGGTCTGGCTGCTGCCCTGGTCGTACCGTCCGTCGCCCAGGAAGCCGACAGGACACTGAGCCTGATGCGCACGCATAATCCGGGTGCCGGTCATGTCCCGCTTATTCCCGAGTCGTGGATCGAATATCTTGAAACGAATGTCGATATCAACCAATTGATGGAGCTGCTCAGCCGCGAAAACATACAGAATGCGATCAAACAGCTGGCGCCGAAGGTGTGGAGCATCCTGTCGAACACCTTCTCCATCCTATTCAGCATCACGATCATCTTCGTTATATTATTGTATTTCATATTTATCCTGCTCGATTACGAAAAGATCGCCAACGGCTGGATCGAACTGATCCCCGCCCGCCAGCGCACCTTTGTGAAAGGGCTGGCCGATGATGTGGAGATGAGTATGAACCGTTATTTCCGCGGGCAGTCGCTGATTGCTTTATGTGTCGGTGTCTTGCTGGCTATCGGCTTCAAGATCGTAGGGTTCCCGTTGGCCGTTACACTGGGGCTGTTCATCGGCGTTCTGAATCTGATCCCCTATTTGCAGGCTATCGGCATCATCCCGATGATTATCCTCAGCTTGCTTAAATCGGCGGAGACGGGGCAAAACTTCTGGATCATCTTCGGACTGGGTCTGTTGGTGCTCGGGATCGTGCAGTGCATACAGGATTTATACCTCACCCCGCGCATCATGGGAAAGGCGATGGGATTAAATCCGGCCATTATCCTTCTTTCGCTCTCCATCTGGGGAACTTTACTGGGATTTATCGGACTGATCATCGCTCTACCGCTCACGACACTCTGTCTGTCTTATTATAAGCGCTTTATCTTGCTGGAAGAGGATATCATCTCTCCTGCCCCAGCCGATAATCAACCGCCGGAAGAAAAATAATTGCACTTTTTTTGAAAATATTCGCCCTTGCTATTGCAAATTCAAAAATAAACCCTACCTTTGCACCCGCAATACAGAAGTAAAGCACACCGCAATACAGAGTATGCAAATGATGATTCGCTAGCTCAGCTGGTAGAGCACATCCCTTTTAAGGATGGGGTCCTGGGTTCGAACCCCAGGCGGATCACCAAGAAAACAGCTTCAGATTTATTCTGAAGCTGTTTTTCTTTTATAACCTGCCAAAGTTATTCACAACTAGATTACCTGCTATTGTTTACAACTATCACACAAAATAATCAATCAAAAGATTATTAGCGAATTAACCTGTTGATAACTCTGTTGATAAACCTGTTAAGAAGGGGAAATACAGCCTATCCCCATCATCCCCCTTTCCTTTTCTTCCCGAAATCCAACAAGAACCCCAGTAACGCCATAATAAACTCAAAAATAGACTTCAACTTACTCATACTGATTGATTTTAAATGATTAATAAAAAATGTTCGAACCCTACCGCCCTCCTTACAACTCCTCCTGCCGCAACAACCCGTCGACCAGCGGAGCGATCTGCCGTGCAATCCGGGTAAGCATTTCCTCATAAGCAGCCCTGTTGTCACCGTTCACTTCACTGATGTAGCGGCTGTAAGCGATCTCACGGGCATAGGCTGCGGGGAAGTTGCTTACGGTGGCGGCCGGGCAGTAGGCCGTGGATATGAGGCGGGCGAAATCGAGAAAGCTGTTTTCAGCGGTATCATAGCGGCGAAATAAAAGGCCGTTTTTCCCCTGGTCGGTCTTGCCGCCATGCCAGTAGGCGTTGACGACACCGTAACCCGTCAGTCCGAAAAAGTTATTATACTCCTGCGCCAGCGTGCTCTCACCCCAGCCGCTCTCGATGGCCGACTGTGCGAGGATGACGACCGGATTGATCCGGTACAGATTCCCCGCCATACGTGCGGCGGGGAAATAAAATTCTACAAATCTCTGTTTGTCCATTGGTAAATAGGGTTAGCGGTTATTATTCGATTACAGGACGATCGTCTTCCCCACCACCGGCGGGCGGAGTGGTAGGCGTAAGGGTCGTACGTTCCCCTTTGACCGTTTGCGTCATGTTACGCAAGAGGGAGCCGGGCCGGAAACGCAGGCGGGGCTTCTTTAATAATGTGGATGAAAAATCATCTTCAGTGACACTCCCTTTGCTGCCGAGCAGTAACTGGAAGTTGCCGAGTTCCCCAAACTGCACCACCTCCCCGCGCCCGAGCGCCTTTGCCGCAAACAGGTTCATACGGTCGAGAACCAGTTTGACATCGCCACTCGAAGCCGTGGAACTCTCTGCGATCAGTTCACATAACTCTTCAAACGAACAGGTACGGGTTGCCCGCGTCTGCGCATAATAGAGTTTCTCTTTTCCTGCTTCTACATTCTTACTCATGTTCTTTCTCAGAACCAAATGATACTTTACTGCCATAACGTGATTGTTTTTAATGATTAATGGATTGTGTTGTAATTAATTACAATATAAAGATACGACAACCGGGCACCCCTGCTGATGCCTGATGTGACCGAACGTGACAAGACAGCACTTTATTTCGTTTAAATCCATTCAAAGCCTTGTTATTCTTATCTTTAATGCGTATATTTATAGAAACAAACAACGATATCATGGAACAAAAAGCATTCGTCATCCGCGCCTACGGTGTCGGCGAACTGGCCGGACTATACAACCCCCATCTTTCCCACCGCGGAGCCGTCATGCAACTCCGCCGCTGGATCAACCATCATGGCATCCTCAAAGAAAAACTAACCGCCCTGGGCTACCACCCCGGCATACGTTGCTTCACCCCGAAACAGGTGGCCTGTATCGTGGAACATTTAGGGGAACCCTGAATAAGAGCGGGAAAATAGGGGTCGGGAGCTATTTTATTTCGGACGGGGGCGGAAGCTGGCAGGACGGGAGCTATGGCGAGGGTGGACGTGGTGAAGGTTGGGGGATGGGTTCCCGTGACTTCTGTATGGTAGCGGGAGCTTTTATAATGTGGGATAACGGGAATTATGGATCGTCTGCATACAGAAGTTTACGGAAAAGCGATCTTTCCTCCACCACCTCCACCCCGTCGGCTCAGAAAGGAAGAGAAGGGTCGGGAGATTTGGTGTCATCGCGGGGATTTTGCGGGGTGCTATCCGGCTGGTTTTCCGGCGTTTGTTCATTGTTGTTTTCGTAGGAAGTTATTCCCAGCTGCACGGACTTTACTTCGTCGAAGGTAAGCTCTATCACGGAAAAAAGACGGGTACCGCGCCGGATTGTATATTCAAACTCCGCCCTTTTCAGCATCTTACCCAGGTTATTCACATTGATCGGCGTGATCGGCAAACGCGTCTTTTCGGCTATCTTGGCGATAATCTCGCTGCTGGAAAGCAGTTGCGGATGCTCAAAACGAACCGGTTTACGGAAGAAAGTGTAAAATAACTCCTCCTCAGGACTCGTCTGCTGGAAAGGCTCGTTGTTACGGTTCACCTCCGCAATGTCGGAATCGGAAAACCAGAACTTGAAACCATCCTTATACAATGCCAGCGCCTGTGCATAAACACCCTTGTAATCGACCGGGCTCAGGTAGTCGATCCGGCTGGCCTCGAAGCAGAGGAAACGGCGCGAACCGGTGCGGTCGGTCAGCACCTGGCTGTCGTTGACCGTGGCAGCAAAGGAAGCGCGGCGGTCGTACGTCTCGGCGTTATGGGCATAGGCACGGCGTTCGCGTACGTAGTTTTTCGTGATCATCGCCTTCAGGCGGTTCAGCTCCATGCGGCTCTGCCCCGATAGCTCGTCGAGGACGATCAGGATGCAGTCGCTCAACAAGAGGGAACTGTCTTTCGAAGCCGGATCGAGGTTGCCGGAGTAGGTGTAGCGGCGCAGTTCGGGCGGTACCAGGTTGCGACACCAGGTGGTCTTACCTAATCCCTGGTCGCCACTTAGCAGCAAGACCGTGTGGTTCTCCTTCCCCTCGTCTATCGCACAGGCCACCACTGCCACGAGCCATTTGCGAAGGCAGTTCAACCAATATTCGGGGCGGTTGGTGCTGACGGTCGCTGCCAGCCGGGCGATATGGTCGGTCTCCCCGTCCCAGGCAGGCAGTTTGCCGAAATAAGATTTGAACGGGTCGTATTCCTTGCTGAAATCGGAATGGATCACCGAGCGCAATTCCGAGATCTTACAGAAGATACCCTGCAATTGCAGGTTGCACCAGACCGTATTCTCCCAATAATCGGTGACGGGGAGATACTCTTTATAGCGCTTCCGCTTCTCCCGGTATTCGATCATGCCGCGCACCACATTCTTACGCAGCGTAAAATACTCCGACAGGTATTGTTGTATCATTTCCACCTTTTTGCCGTTCACCTTCTGGGGAAGGGTGTTGTATTCCTCCCGGTTGTTGCAGGCACTCGCCACCGCGTTATTGCATTCTTCGGACGAGAGATCGGCGAAATTGGCCGTACAATAGTCCACCAGGTTCTGGGCAGGGACACCCAACCGGTTGCACAGGCAGGCAAAGCGGTAGACATAATTGTTGCGGTTGCCTTCGCAATAATTTTCCTGTTTGTCCATCCTTTTGCGGGCAGCGGCCAGTAGCTTCGCAGGATCGGCAGGGACAGCCGCTTTCCTGGGGCGTTTGGCCTGAGGAGCGAGCAAAGGCAGGCCGTCGGGCAAGCCTTCCCCGGTACGCAGCCATCCGGTAAAACGGGGCGAGAGGTATAACTCCGGATCATACGAAACGAAACAGAGCCGTCCGGCATCGCTGCCCGATGCGTCGATCTCTACTTTAAGCAGGTCGGTGTACCATTCCTTCAGGGTGTTGTAGATGGCACGGTGGTTGCGGGGGTGAAGTTCGATATCGACTGCCGTGTAAGCGATAATCTTCAGCCCTCTTGCACCGGGGCTCAGAAAACTGCAAACCGTATAGGGGGCGTCGTTCACCTGTTTGCGCAAGCGGGAAATATCAGCAGGGTCGAGGTTGTCGATATCGAGTATCTGCAAGGGGTTATATCCCGTCAGTTGCTCGATGCGGCGGGCGTTGCGGTAGGTGGCCGATACGGTAAAGGCCGGCAATGCTTTCTTGATGCGTTCGGCAGTCGACGTGTCGCCGGCTTGCAGGGCGGCACGATGGAGATTGACAGGGACTTCATACTTTCCGCAAAGGATATCGTCGAGAATAGTAAACAGCGGCATATTTCCTCCGCAAATTCTGAAATTGGTAAACAAGGTTGCTTCAATCATAGCGTATAAAATTTAATAGTTATCCGGCTATCCGGTATGAAACGAAGGTACAGGAAACCATTGGATGGCTTCCTGACTTTTTGGTTTTCTTATGAAAAAGCATCGTTCGGAAAATTCTTGTCGATATACTCTTTCACGGCGGCTACCAGGCTGTCGAATTTGAGGTAGTCTTTTTCCTTGTCGTACCTGATCCTGACTACTTCGTCGATAGCCCGCAGGAACTTTTTCAGTTTCGATGTACCGTTTACTTTCCACTTCCTGCTGCTCAATAGCGGGTAGATAAGCCTGACAAACTCGTTTGTCTCGCCACAGAAAATGATCTTCTCCTCCTCTACCATATCTTGTTCGATGATAGCGTGGTCGAGTAGTTTGTTAATACTCCGGCAACTCTTCGTTACTTCGTGCAGATCTTTTTCAAGTATCTCACAATTTTCCCTTAACTCGCGAATGGCCTGGTTGATCAGGTCTGCTTCTACTTTTTTTTCATATACAATTTGTTTTTAATTTATATGATACAGCCGGATAGCTGCATTTCTAACAACGAAGCCCCGGAGAACGAATCCTCCGAGGCTTGTTTTTGTCTGTTTTTGCTCTTCACAGAGATCGAACAGAAGAACTTTATTTCATTACTTTAGTATTAATACTGACCGCTTGTTCGCCCTCACGGGGTAATTGGTTGACTCTTGTCCGATATCACCACGCAGTCAATCTAAAATTTATTGATTATAAATAGTTTCTTATTTTACGATTGCTTTTACAGCTGCTTCACCTTCTACGGCTACCACTACTACACCGGCAGGAGCAGAGATTGTAGCGTTGTCAGAAGAAAGAACTGCGTTAGCGATTGTCTGACCAAGAACGTTGCTGATAACAACTTTCTTACCGGCTGCACCGTTGATAGTTACAACACCGTTACCGGCGATGATAGATATTTCAGAAGTTGAGATAGCATCGTTAGCAGTAGGAGTTTCATCTGTTGTTTCAACATTGAAAACTTCAGCATCCAAACCAGCTTCAGAATAACTCTGATAGTTCGCAATTACAGGTACACCATTCTGAATCTTAACCCAACCACCTTTCTGTGGAGCGATACTAACTACATCCAGTTTAGAATTCTTGATATTAGCACCATTCTTCTGAGTTTCTGATTCAATCAAGAAATCATTTGAATCATTCTTCAAGAAGCGGAATGAGAAGACAACGTTTTTATGCTTATTGTTATTCAAAAGAATTGTGTCTTGCTTAGCAGCCTTAACGATGAACAATGTATCACCGATATGCTTACCTCCAACAAAACCTAAACGAGTGTACTTCGTATTCCACAAATATTTATTTGCATATGGAGTTGTTACAGCATCTGCTGAATCCTGTAAGTTAATCAAGAAACGACCTTCAACAGAACCACGAGTAATAGTTGTATGAGGACAAGCCAAAGAATCAGCCAAAGTTGCATGTTTGTGAGTAGATGTTGCATTACACCATACAGTGTCAGCTTTTACAATCGTAGGATTCAGAACCAACATGTACTGCGGCATCTTTGTTCCTCTATTTACATAAGCTGTATCAACATACATTGCAGCATTTTTAGCATCACCTTTGCCTTCTACTCCTAAGAAGTTAACACCTAAGCCTTCAGAATATTTGCTATTAGCATCTTCATACAGATATTCTTTTGCTGTACTGTTCACACGGAAGAATTTCAGTACGTTTGGAGTATCATCTGCATTTTCACCTACAGTTGCATCATTGAAACGACGGTACAACGGCGTGTTATCCATAACCACTGCAAAAGCAGAGTTGGCAACTTCGTTTGCACTACCATCATTAATAACACCGTTAACCAAAGCCAATGTGTTATTGTCTACAGATACTTTTACTGTTGCATATTCAGATGTAGCAGTAGTAGTAATTGTTCCATCAGTAGATGTTGCTTTCTGATCAGCATCAGTAAAGGCAGTAATAATAGCCGGTTTATAAGCTTCATCCTTAACAACCAACTTCAAATAGTCGCCATTCTTAACTACAGCCAATTCTGCAGGAACCAAAGTATAGTAGCATGCACCACCTTCAACTTCATTGTTTTCTTTCAGGAAGAACGGCATCGGAGCTTCTGTCTTTAAGGCTGCTAAAGCTTCGGCTGAAGTTGTAGTTGTAGTAGCTACACCATTGATTGTTACAGTAGTTGCTGTACCAATATTTTCTGTAGTCACATAGTTACGTGCAGAAGTAATGTTCTTACCTGCATAGTTTTTAACAACATATTGCTTACGAGATTCATCATAAGTCAGATAACGACCGTCATTCTGCAATTTAGAAGCATCATTTACTTTGATGTAGTAAACTGAACGAGTCAAATCAGCAACACCTGTCAAACTGCCAGTGTAACCATAAGTATCATCAAGCAAACGCTCCAGAGAGAATGTCATCTTATTACCATCTTTATCAACCCAAACAACAGAGTCAGATGCCAGTTTTGTGTTGATAGGCTTATCCATTGCCAATTCATGCAGATAGTTGAAAGTAAATACATGGTCAGACAAAGTGTCGGCAGACAAATACTTATAACCCAGCTTAGAGTCAGCAGTCTTTGTTACCGGAATGAATTCCATTGTATCTTTACCATAATAGAAGTAGTTATCACCAGCTTTATACATCAAAGCAGGAGTTTCCAACGTATTCTTAAACTCGCGGTTTGTGATTGTAGCAATTGTACCAACAGACTTAACAACCCACTGAGCAGCAGGCATATCCTGATAGTTCTGACGAACTGCCTTGATAGCTAATTCCGTGTTACCAGCCAAGTTGTCGATATAATAACGACCGTCTTTATTCACGGCATTTGCACCGGTTGCTTTTACTTTAATGATATATACACCATCAGCAGGAACGCCCGGAGTATAGTTCTGAGGCATACCTAAAGAGATGCGGGTACGAAGAGTTTTAACAGAAGACCCAATTACGTCTTCAGGAGCACCAACTGTTACTTCCGAGTGAGCAGAGGTTGTTGATGATTGTTCTGTCAGGTAAACTAACTTAACAAGGTTATTTCCTGCAGCCTGAGTTAGATTTTCATTATTTGTACCCCAAGCCGTCAATGAAGCAGCCCAATCTTTCCATGTTACTGCATCAGTTGAATTAGATCCTGAAGTCATTAACCCAGCTCTCATATAATTCTTATCCGTAGCATTTGCCGCATCAATTGTCAAAGAATCATTTGTTGCAAAATATGTAAACATGAAATGACCTCTGTTCTGCATAATAGCCCCAAAATTAGAGCCATCGATACCTTTTGGTTCAGCTAAAACCAATTTAAGACGTCTGTTTCTTACCTCAACATTTTGAGTTGCAACATAAGTAGTATCAACATATACATATTTCTTACTATTAGCTGTCGCATCTTTCAAACGAACATAATTTGCAGCTATTACAGAACCAGGGAAAGCCATATTTCCAGCTTCGGCTTTCAGTTCGCCAGCCAAAACATTTCCCCACTGTGCATTTGCTACATCAGGAGTAAAAGTCAGCTTAAAACTTCCGGCAGCGGTTGTTCCTAGTTTTGTATTCAAATCATTTGCATTTAATACAATACCCGGAGCCTGATAAGGTTTCACTTCCAGATCATACGTTGCGCTTGCAAGATCGTTTTTTGCACGTTTGATCAAACCTACAGCAACGCCATTAGCAGCAGATGCATTCAAAGACAATACATAAGCAGAGTCTTTTCCAGCATTGGTAAATGTGCTGTACAAAGGAAAGGCAGTTGATGTTGTAATCGGATTGAATGCAGGATCATTTTGCCAAGCAGTAATATCACCACCCATTTCAACTTGAGTGGTAGCAACAGCAGCATCTACTGCTCCCGTTGAAGCTGCTGCTAATGGAGTACCTGTGTAAACATTCACGAAAGTATAAGTTGGATTAGCTCCATTTACACCCGGAGTTACATTTACACGCCACAATGATTTTTGTAAGTCTACTAAAGAAGTTGTAGCTGTCGGATCTGTTACCACTTTCAATTTAGGAGTTGCTCCTTTTGAAGCAGCATCTACCGCCAAAGCCTGAGTACCATTTGATAAAATGTAAGCCTTACCATTTTCAAATGCAGTAGCACCTGTCAATGCAGCATTCACATTTCCAACAGTCGTAGCCAGCAAGAAGCCAGCTAAAAGCGTAGAAAACTTTTTGTTCATAAATTTAAATTTTAATATTAATAATAGTGTTCCTAAAAGCTCTTTAATCTTAGATTCGATACGTTTGGCAATTGTTAAATGACTAGCCAAAACGTTCCTTTTTTCTAGTCATTTTTTTGAGGGTCGATTACTTTCGTGTAAAAAAGAGGGAATTTCATACTAACTTTGCTATCCGGTTGATAAGAAAGCAGATAGATTAGACAAAATAATTCTTAAAAGGATTGCAGATTCAAAATTTAGCAATACCTTTGCATGACTAGAAAAAAGGAACGATTTATCTAGTCAGTCATTTTCTGCACCCTACCCTTTATTATTCAAAAGATCATACCCCTATTCAGACTACCCATATTTATATAGATATGTACGCGCATGCGTTTCTTAATACACTGTGTATCAGCACCCATTTTTTCAAGTTTTTGTAGTCTTTTGTTAAAAGGCGGTATTTAGCCCGTTTTCAGGGTGAAAAACAGAAGTTTCAAATATGAAGTTATAGCTGTTTTATTTGCCGTTTGCTTCAGCAGACGGGCTATCTTTGAAGCCCATTTTAATCATCCTGTCAAAGAAATGCCCGGCTAAAACTATTTTATGTGCCGTTAATTCTTTACATTTGCCACAAAATTAGCAGATATGGCAGAGAGCAAGGATGAACACATATTGAACGTCATTAACTACCCGGAGGATTTACGTCAGTTGCCTCAGGAAAAGCTGGGACAGGTATGTGCAGAGTTGCGTCAATACATAATAGATATACTTTCTGAAAATCCCGGACACCTGGGAGCAAGCCTGGGAACGGTGGAACTGACCGTGGCTCTTCACTACGTATTCAATACCCCTTACGACCGGATCGTCTGGGACGTGGGACATCAGGCCTACGGACACAAGATACTGACCGGACGCAGGGAAGCTTTTCATACACTCCGCAAATTCAAAGGCATAAGCGGTTTCCCCAATCCGGAAGAAAGCCCCTATGACGCTTTTATTGCCGGGCATGCGTCCAACTCGATCTCGGCAGCGATGGGAATGTCGGTCGCTTCGGCTCTGAAAGAAGAAAACAACCGTCACGTAATAGCCGTGATCGGCGACGGAGCCATGACGGGCGGACTGGCTTTCGAAGGCCTCAACAATGCCTCGGCCAACCCGAACAACCTGCTGATCATCCTCAACGATAACGATATGGCTATCGACGACTGCGTGGGCGGACTGAGCCAGTATCTGGTTGACATCACCACCAGCCAGACATACAACAAGATGCGTTACGACGTGTATCGCGGACTGAAAAAGATGAAGTTGATAAACAACGACCGCCGGGGTAATATCATCCGCTTCAACAACAGCCTGAAAGCATTACTTACACAGCAACATAACCTGTTTGAAGGTTTCAGCATCCGTTACTTCGGGCCGGTAGACGGGCACGATGTAAACTATATGATCAAGTTGCTGAACGATATAAAAGATTTGCAGGGCCCCAAGCTGCTGCATATCAAGACAACCAAAGGGAAAGGTTTCAAACCTGCCGAAGAGTCGGCCACCGAATGGCACGCACCCGGCAAGTTCAACAAGGAAACCGGCCAGCGCATCATCGTGCACAACCTCAACGAGCCGCAGCTCTATCAGGATGTCTTCGGGCATACATTGGTGGAACTGGCCGAACAGGACGAACGGATCGTGGGTATCACTCCCGCCATGCCGACAGGCAGCTCGATGATCCATATGATGAAGGCATTCCCCAAACGGGCATTCGACGTCGGGATAGCGGAAGGACATTCGGTGACTTTCTCCGCCGGGTTGGCCAAAGAGGGGATGATCCCTTTCTGTAACGTATATTCATCGTTCATGCAACGTGCGTACGACAACCTGATCCATGATGTCGCATTGCAGAAGCTGCACATGGTGATCTGTCTCGACCGTGCCGGCTTGGTCGGCGAAGACGGAGCCACGCACCACGGCATGTTCGACCTGGCTTACCTGCGCCCGATCCCCAACCTGATAATCTCCTCCCCGCTCAATGAGCTGGATCTGAGAAACCTGATGTACACCGGCTACAAAGAGGCTCCAGGTACGTTCGTGATCCGTTATCCGCGTGGCAAAGGAGAAATGAAGGACTGGCGCAACGAAATGAAGGTGTTGCCTATCGGAAAAGGTCAACTATTGAACGAAGGAGACGATATAGCTGTTTTATCTATAGGGCCGATCGGGAATGAAGTGATAAAGGCGATCAGCGAAGTGGCAGGCGAAGGCATATCGGTTGCCCACTACGACATGATCTACCTGAAGCCGATCGACGAGGAGTTATTACATGAAGTAGGCAGGAAGTTCAACCGCGTCATCACGATAGAGAACGGGGTGGTAAAAGGCGGATTGGGCAGTGCCGTATTGGAATTCATGGCAGACAACGGATATACCCCGCGGGTAAAACGCATCGGTATACCCGACTCATTCATTGAACACGGATCTATTCCCGAACTGTACGAACTGTGCGGTTTGAATGCCGGAAGCATCGCGGAAGAGATCCGGAAGATGATGAACGATTAATTATTAACAGATCATTGCCGCAGAGACGACAGGGAAATGATTAACAAGTAGCAAAATGAAAATTATTATTGCCGGGGCAGGCGAAGTGGGTACGCATCTCGCGAAGATGTTATCTCAGGAGAAGCAGGATATTATTCTGATGGATCCCAGTGAGGAACGGTTGAATTTCACCAACACCAATATGGAGATACTTCCTATGGTTGGTAATCCGACTTCGATCCGCGACCTGGAAGAAGCCGGGATAAAGAAAACGGATCTGTTTGTCAGTGTCACCCCTGAAGAGACAACCAATATTGCTGCTAGCATCCTGGCTTCGAAGCTGGGGGCACGCAAAACCCTGGCACGCATCAATAACTACGAATATCTGTTACCAAAGAATAAGGAGCTGTTCGAAAAGCTGGGGATCCATTCGATGATCTACCCGGAAATGCTGGCAGCCAGGGAGATCGTCAGCGCGATACGCCGCCCGTGGACACGCCAGTACTGGGAATTGTTCGGGGGTGCCCTAATCCTGATCGGGGTAAAAGTCCGCGAAAACTCCCGCCTGGTCAACAAACAGCTTGCCGAACTGCTGAACGAGCAGAAGCTTTACCATATCGTTGCCATCAAACGGCAGTATGAAACGATCATCCCGCGCGGTACCGACTACGTATTACCCGGCGATATCGTATTCTTCACCACGACGAAAGAGCATATCAAAGATGTACAGATACATGCCGGCAAGAAAGACCCGGAAGTAAAGAAGGTCTTTATCATGGGGGGTAGCCGCATCGCTATCCGCACGAGCCAGTATCTGCCGAACAATATACGTGTCAAGATCCTGGAGACGAACAAGGAGAAGAGCCACCGCATAGCAGAGGTCGTGCCGAGCAATGTGCTGATCATCAATGGCGACGGACGCGACACGGAACTGCTTATGCAGGAAGGTATCAAGGATGCACAGGCATTTGTCGCCCTGACCGACAACTCCAGTACCAACATTCTGGCTTGCCTGGCTGCCAAGCGGCAAGGGGTATTCAAGACAGTCGCCAAGATCGAGAATATAGATTATATCCCGCTGGCGGAGAATATGGATATCGGCTCGGTGATCAACAAGAAGTTGATTGCCGCCAGCCACATTTACCAGTTCTTGCTGGATGCCGACGTATCGAACGTAAAGTTCCTTACCTTTGCCAATGCCGATGTGGCCGAACTGGTTGCCCGTCCCGACTCAAAGATCACCCGCAAGCAGGTGAAAGACCTGCATCTGCCGAAAGATCTGACCCTCGGGGGGTTGCTGCGTGACGGCGAACCGATGATGATTAAAGGAGATACCCAAATACAGGCTTACGACCATGTTGTCGTGTTCTGCCTGGAAACGGCCATGCGCAAACTGGAAGATTATTTTAATTAGTATGTTACTGAATGTACGTTTCATAATAAAAATGCTGGGGATGATGTGCATCCTCGAAACGCTGTTCATGCTGATGGCTGCGGTGGTGGCATTTCTTTATAAGGGGAACGACCTGTATCCCCTGTTGATTTCCTGTGGCATTTTGTTCGGAACGGGCGTAGCGCTTTATGCGATCGGTTTCCGTGCCAACGAATATTCTGCCGGACGGCGTGAAGGTATGCTTACGGTAACATTTACCTGGATACTTTTTTCCTTGCTCGGTATGCTCCCTTTCTACCTGGGAGGATATATAGACAACGTAACGGATGCATTCTTCGAAACGATGTCAGGATTTACAACCACCGGCTCAACTATCCTTACTGATATAGAAACCCTCCCCAAAGGTATTCTGTTTTGGAGAAGTCTCACCCAATGGCAAGGGGGAATCGGAATGATTGTTTTTACAGTGGCCCTGATGCCTATTTTAGGCGGAGGAGCTACCCAATTGTTCAATGCGGAAACACCAGGTATTACACACGAACGGTTTCGTCCGCGTGTCACACAGGTTGCCAAACGGCTTTGGGGTGTCTATTTATTCCTTACACTTCTTCTGATCGGCCTTTTATGGGTAGGGCCGATGGATTTATACGATGCTGTCAACCATGCGTTGACGGCTATCTCAACCGGAGGGTACTCAACGAAAAATGCCAGTATCGCTTACTGGGATTCTGCCTATATAGAGTATATCATTACCATATTCATGTTTATCGGGGCAACTAACATGACGTTGATTTACTTCTGTTTCAACGGAAATGTAAAGAAGCTGTTCCATGACGAAGAGTTCCGCTGGTTCTTCTGGTTTGTGGCTATCATGATCGGCGTTACTACGGCCTGGGTGATGTATCAGGGGTTTGCGACCGACTTTCTATCGGCTTTCAGAAAGGCTTCATTCCAGGTGGTCACATTAGTCTCTACCTGTGGATTTGCTACAGACAATTATATTCCCTGGGGACCGTTCTTCTGGATGATTGCCCTGATACTGATGTTTATATGCGGTTGTGCTGGTTCCACTTGCGGCGGTTTAAAAATGGGGAGGTTTGCCATCCTTTCTAAAAACCTGTTCAATGAATTCAAAAAGCAGACCCATCCGCACGCGATCATTCCGGTGCGGATGGATACACATATCGTATCCGGCGAAATAGTACACCGTGTACTGGCATTCTCGGTAGCTTATATGCTTCTGATCGTTGTGAGCTGTATCGTGCTGATGCTCGACGGACTGGGTTTCGAGGAATCGATCGGGGCGGCGGTTTCCGCCATCAGCAACGTGGGGCCGGGGCTTGGGAAACTGGGGCCGGTCGATAACTTCTCTGAAGTGCCGGTCGTTTCCAAATGGTTCCTTTCCTTCCTGATGATGACAGGGCGACTGGAGATATTTACGGTATTGACTTTACTCGTTCCGGGTTTCTGGAAACAATAAAATAGATAATCATGAAAACACCTGCAATCTTTCTTTTTATCCTCGGTTGCTTCTTTGCCCCCCTGACAGCCCATGCACAGGACACTACCGACCTGCTTCCCGAATGGACGTTCACCAACGGGATAGAAGGCCCCGCCACAGATAAGGCCGGCAACCTGTATGCCGTGAATTATGCCAAAGAGGGGACGATCGGTATCGTACGTCCGGACGGGTCGCACGATTGTTTCGTGACCTTACCGGAAGGATCTACCGGCAACGGTATCCGGTTCGACAGGGAAGGGAATATGCTGGTGGCCGACTATACCGGGCATAACATCCTGAAAGTGGATATGAACACCCGAGAGGTCAGCGTATATGCCCACGAACCGAAAATGAACCAGCCCAACGATATCGCCCTGGCTCCCAACGGCAACCTGTATGCCAGCGATCCGGACTGGCCGAACGGGAAAGGACAGCTCTGGCTGATCACGCCCGACAGGAAAGTAACCCTGCTCGGTAGTAACCTGGGGACGACCAACGGGATCGATGTCAGCCCCGACGGGAAGAAATTATACGTCAACGAGTCTGCCCAACTGAAAGTATGGGTCTACGATATACAGCCGGACGGGACACTCAGGAACAAAAAGCTTTTCCATACCTTCGAAGGTTATGGGATGGACGGCATTCGTTGTGATGTAAAAGGGAATTTATATCTCTGCCGGTATGATAAAGGGACGGTAGCCGTTATCAACCCGAAGGGTAAACTGATCCGCGAAATACGGCTGAAAGGCAAAAAACCTTCCAACATAACTTTCGGAGGTGCGGATAATCGCCGTTGCTTCGTCACCCTGCAAGACCGCGGTTGCTTTGAAACCTTCGTTGCCGAATACCCCGGAAGAGAATAATTATTCACGTTATTGAAGATTTCTTTAGGTCTGATATACGCTTTTGCTTAATTTTGCGTTATAATAGGTACGAATTACAAAGATGTAACGCAAAATGATAGAATATATTAAGGGGGATATCGTAGAGCTGACTCCTACGCAAATGATTATTGAGTGTGCCGGGATCGGCTATCAACTTAACATATCTCTGACTACATACAGCGCATTCAACGGAAAACCTTCCGGGAAAATTTACGTATATGAAGTGATACGTGAAGATGCCCACCTATTATTCGGATTTGCCCTGAAAGCAGAACGCGAGTTGTTTTTGCTGTTGACTTCGGTATCCGGAGTCGGCCCCAATACGGCACGCATGATCTTGTCGTCACTTCCCCCTTCCGAACTTATACAGGTGATAGCTACCAAAAACGAAACCGCACTCACCTCTGTAAAAGGTATCGGACAAAAAACAGCCCAACGCATCCTGGTAGACCTGAAAAACAAGGTAAAGGCCGGAGATATGGCAGTTGGAGGCACAGCAGTTCCGGCACCCGGCCACGGAGCAGTTGCCGAAGAAGCAGTTGCCGCCCTGGTTATGTTGGGATTCCAAAAGACAGCTTCACAGAAGGCAGTAAGCTCGATACTGAAAAGTTCGCCTATGCTGGCTGTGGAACAAGTGATTAAAAGTGCACTCAGAATGCTTTAATAGTTGACAGGGAGGGCGGTTCGCAAACAACCCTTACAAGTGACAGTTGACAGTTTGAAATGAAAAAGAAAACTCTTAAATATCTTATTTGGGTAACCATACTGCTATTCGGGGTCAGCATGCTCTCGCTGAATGCCGATTACCTGACATATACGGCTACATTGCCGGATATTCAGCTACTGGACGAACAGGATATGCCCGACGGGAAAGATACCGTACCGGCAACCCGTTACCCAGTTTCCAAAACCGTACCACAGGACTATGAAGATTTGACGAAAAAGTCACCGATGGACTTACGCGACCCGGAGAACGTAAAAACAGCCGTTGAATATGATCTTAAGACCGGTTCGTATGTCGTTCGCACCCGCTTGGGAGACAAAGACCTGACTACACCTATCTCCCTGACTCCCGAGGAGTACCAGGATTATAGCATGCAGCAGTCGCTCCGCTCCTACTACCGCCAGAAGAATGAGGAGGAGTTTCAGAAAGAAGCCGACAAGAAGTTCAACCTGGCTGATATGCAATTCGGTATCGGTGCGGCAGAAAGAGTGTTCGGCCCCGGTGGTGTCCGCGTAAAGACACAGGGATCGGCCGAGGTTACGATGGGGCTGAAACGTAACAGTACGCAAGACCCTTCACTTCCCGAACGGGCTCGTAGCCGCACTTTCTTTAACTTCGATGAGAGCGTACAGCTGAATGTACAGGCTAGCGTCGGTTCGAAAGTGAACTTCGACATGAACTATAATACAGAGACTTCGTTCGATTTCGACTCTAAAAAGCTGAAGCTGGCCTATACGGGTGAGGAAGACGAGATCATCAAGTCGCTGGAAGCCGGTAACGTATCGATGACTACCAGCAACTCCCTGATAAACGGTGGAGCGGCTTTGTTCGGTATGAAGGCAGACCTTCAGTTCGGTAAATTGAGGGTGAACGCCTTATTCGCACAGCAGGAGTCGGAGTCTAAAACCGTAAACTCGAAAGGTGGCGTACAAACCAAACCGTTCGAACTGACAATTGATAAGTATGACGAGAACCGCCACTTCTTCATGGCGCATTACTTCTATCATAATTATGATAACGCCGTTGCAAAGTTACCTCAGATCAACGCTCCTCTTACAATCACCCGCATGCAGGTATGGGTAACCAATACAAGAGGTAATTACGATCAGGCACGCAATATCGTTGCTTTCACCGACCTGGCGGAGAACAATAAAGAATACATATACAACAACCAATTTACAGTAGTTGGCATGCCCCAATATCCGGCCAATGATGCCAACACCTTGTATAGCCAATTGCAGGGTCGGTATAGTGGCGCCCGTGACATCACACAAGCTCAGCAAGCTCTTTCCGACCTTGTCGGTGGAGTTGATTATGAGGAGGTGGAAAGTGCCCGCTTACTGGATGCTTCGGAATACACATACGACAAGCAGTTAGGGTATATCTCGCTAAAAACGACCCTGCAGCCTGGTGATGTGTTGGCTGTTGCTTACGAATATGAATATTCAGACGGGGGAACAAAGAAAACCAAAAGAGTCGGAGAGTTCTCGGATGACTCCAATATCACTCCCAGCCAGGCAATCTTCGTAAAGTTATTGAAAAATACGAACATGACCCCTTCCATGAAGTTCTGGAAGCTGATGATGAAAAACGTTTATTCGTTGGGGGCTTACTCCGTCCAGAAAGAGAAGTTCCGTCTGGATGTGACGTATCAAAGCGATACGACAGGAACCTACCTGAACTATCTGCCCGAATCGACTAATCCAAAGCAAATATGGATCCGCATCATGGGGGCCGACCGACTGAACTCTCAGAATCAGGAACATTCAGACGGTTTCTTCGACTTTGTGGAAGGATATACCATTCAAACGGAGACTGGTAAAGTCATATTCCCGAGCGTCGAACCGTTCGGTTCGAGCCTGAAGAAGAAAATGACAGACCTGAACATATCTGCTGCTATTGCAGACAAATATGTCTTCCAGGAACTATACGACTCGACTCAGACTGTTGCCCGGCAGATAGCCGAAAAGAACAAGTTTAAGATGACGGGGGAATACAAAGCTTCTTCCGCCGCCGAAATACAATTGGGTGCCAGCAACGTGGCACGCGGATCGGTACGTGTAACTGCTGCCGGAGCTGTCTTAACCGAAAACGTGGACTATACGGTCGATTATACATCCGGTACCGTTACCATCCTGAATGAAAGTATTATCTCTGCGGGAACTCCTGTCAGCGTAACATTGGAAAACCAGACGGCTTATAGCATGCAACGAAAGACGATGGTAGGATTGGATCTGAATTACCAGTTCAACCCCAATTTCTCATTGGGAGCTACCATTATGCACATGTCGGAAATGCCACTGACTACCAAAACAACGATCGGTGACGAGTCCATCAAAAATACACTGTGGGGGTTGAACACCTCCTACAAGGCAGAAAGCCAGTGGTTGACTAATATGTTCGACAAGCTGCCGCTGCTCACTCTTACACAACCCAGTCAAATTGCATTTAATGCTGAGTTTGCGCATTTGATTGCCGGCCACTACGAAAGTAAAGAAAACGGAGGTTATTCTTATATCGACGATTTCGAAGCGACCCAAAGTGGCTACGACTTGCTGAGTCCTTATCCCTGGAAGCTGGCCAGTACACCAACCGACGACAACAAGGCGACTGCTTTATTCCCCGATGCAGATAAGACAAACGATATTGCATATGGTAAAGACCGTGCCTTGTTGGCCTGGTATTACGTAGACGGTTTGTTTACCCGTAGAAACTCCAGCCAGCGTCCTTCGTATATATCAAAAATAGATCTATCCAATCACTATGTGCGTGAAATACAGGTATCCGAATTATTCCCAGACAAAGATCTGGGATATAATGAAACCAGTACGATCAATGCACTCAACCTGGCATTTTATCCCAATGAGCGCGGCCCGTACAACCTGGACGCAGATCAGGTTAATCAGGACGGTACGTTGCAAAATCCCGAAAAACGCTGGGGCGGTATTATGCGTAAGATAGATCAGAGCGACTTCGAAACTGCCAACGTAGAATATATCGAGTTCTGGATGCTCGACCCATTCCTCGAAGATTCAAACAAGATTAATACCGGAGGAGATCTTTATTTCAACCTGGGTGAAATATCTGAAGACGTTCTGAAAGACGGAAGAAAGTTCTTTGAGAATGGTTTACCTCTCGACGGAGATCAGAGCAAGGTGGACTCTACCGTATGGGGTCTTGTTCCCAAGCAGCAAAGTACTGTCTATGCTTTCGACAATACAGCCGGAGCACGCGATAAACAGGACGTTGGTTTAAACGGTTTATCAGCAGATCAAGAGCTTGAATATCCCACTTACAAGGAATTTATCGAAAAACTGAAAACTAAGCTGTCTCCCGGAGCCATCACAAAGATGGAGGGTGACCCCTTTTCTCCACTCAACAATCCGGGGACAGATAAATATCGTTATTTCCGTGGGGCAGACCTTGATAACGAATGGCTAAGTATCCTCGAACGCTACAAACGCTACAACGGTACCGAAGGGAACTCTGCAGAAACAGGCAAAAACGGAGAAAGATATGATACATCCGCCTCTAAAAACCCGGATGTGGAAGACCTGAACCAGGACAATACCATGAACAAGAATGAGAAGTATTTCGAATATAAAATATCTCTCATACCGGATAAGTTTGAAGTCGGATCAAACTACATTGTAGATATAAAAAAGACTTATCCTAAAGTACCGGATGGTTCGAATGATAATGGCAAGAAGGGAAAAGAGGCAAAATGGTACCTCTTTAAGATACCGGTAAAACAATATAACCGCCGTGTCGGAGCCATAACAGACTTCAAGAGTATCCGCTTCATGCGTATGTATATGACGAACTTTAAGCAACCGACCATACTCCGTTTCGGTTCGTTCGAACTGGTTCGTGGCGACTGGCGTTCGTACGAACAAGACTTGTCAGACCCAAAAGTGCCGGTACAATCAAACGGCACATTGGAAGTTTCGTCAGTAAATCTTGAAGAGAACAGTACACGTTTACCGGTCAACTATATAACACCGCCGGGAGTAAGCCGCGAAATTATGACCGGACAACCTAATATAGGATACCAAAACGAACAGGCACTATCGATGAAAGTAACCGAACTTTCACCGTATGATGCACGTGCCGTGTACAAGAATACTTCCTATGATTTGCGCCAGTATAAGCAACTGCAAATGTTCATCCACGGAGAAAAGTTAAAAGACGGCGATCCTTACACACCAGCTGATGATGATATGTACGTATTCATCCGTCTGGGTTCCGACTATAAGAACAACTATTACGAATATTCAGTTCCACTAAAACTAACTAATTATACCGGAGATGGAAAAAACAGCTTCTCAGCCGAAGAGGTTTGGCAAACCCCAAACGGCAACACAATGAATATCTCTCTTGAAGCACTGACAAACATGAAATTGGAGCGCAATGCTGCTAAACGTAAGGGAGTAAGCGGTGTAAACTTCCAGACCGTTTACAAAATGCCCGACCCTAATAACCGGCTTAACTACATAAGCGTTGTAGGAAACCCGAGCTTGGCAGAAGTGAAAACCATCATGATCGGTGTTCGTAACGAATCACCAACGGTGAAGAGTGCCGAAGTCTGGGTAAACGAACTGCGTCTGGGAGATTTCAACGAGTCAGGCGGATGGGCTGCCAATGCCAACCTCAACGTGGCTGTGTCCGACCTCGGAACAGTGAACGTGGGTGGACGTATCGAAACAGCCGGTTTCGGTGCGCTCGACCAGTCTTTGTCCGAACGCCGTATCGACGACTTCTCACAGTATAATATTGCAACCAATATCGAATGGGGTAAATTCTTCCCTGAAAAGGCGAAAGTAAGCATCCCGATGTACTACGCTTATTCGAAAGAAATGACCAAGCCTCAGTACAACCCGCTCGATCAGGATATCAAATTAAAAGATGCCCTCGATGCAGTAGAGACAAAAGCCGAGAAAGACTCGATCAAGAACTTCTCGGTCGATAAAACCGTGATTAAAAGTATCTCGTTCAACAACGTGAAAGCGGATATCCGCAGCAAGAACCCGATGCCTTACGACCCGGCCAACTTCTCGTTCGGCTATTCTTTCAGTCAGACTAAAACACAGAACCCGGAAACAGAATACGAAACGACCAAGGATTACCGCGGAAACTTAGCCTACAGCTATACCCCGTACGTAAAGCCCTTCCGCCCGTTCCAGAAGCTTAAGAAGAGCAACGGGTACACCCGTTATATCAAGCAATTCAGCCTGAACTATGTTCCGTCGAACATCAGCTTCCAGACTGCCATGATGCGCAACTATTACGAATTGCAACTTCGCGACCTGGAAGATACGGGTTATAAGCCGGAGGCATCCTTCAGCTCGACTTTCTACTGGGATCGTGCTTTCAGCCTGCGCTGGGACTTCACCAACAACCTGAATATGACATTCACTTCCGGTACGAATGCACGTATCGAAGAACCGTACCAGCAGGTGAACAAAGAGTTGAACCCGAACGGATACGAAATCTGGAAAGACTCCGTGAAGCAGAGTATCGCCGACCTGGGTACGCCGATGAAGTACGACCAGACATTCAACGTGACCTGGAACCTGCCTTTGCAGTATATCCCCGTGCTCGACTGGGTTAACAGCTCGTTGACCTACAATGCGCAGTATAACTGGGATCGCGGAGCCGAGGTAGAGTCCACTTACGAAATAGGTAACACCATCAAGAACAACCGGCAGATCGATATGCAGAACAGCTTGAACATGCTTTCGCTCTACAACAAGAACAAGTTCCTGAAAAAGGTGAACCAAAAGTTCTCCGCCACCCGTACGTCGACCAAGAAGAAGGAGCAAAAAGAGATCAAACTGGAGAAAGACATCCAACTGAATATGGATAGCGGAACAGTCGTTCAACACGGTATGTTCACTAAAAAGGTGCGTATCACCGCACGCGGAGCCGACGGAAAAGTCTACGCCATCAAGTACAAACCGATCAACTACGCACAGGTAATGATCCTCAATAAGGATACGGCTCATCTGAAACTGACGATCAAACCGGGCCCCAAAGCTACCGAAGACTTCCTGTATAAAACAGCCGAACACGCTTCACGCTTCCTGATGATGGTACGCCGTATCAATATCCAGTACCAGACAACCGATGGTATGATGATCCCCGGATTCCGTCCGATGATTGGCGACATCTTCGGCCAGGGACGATCGGCGGGTGTCTTGTCGCCCGGTCTGGGCTTTGCCTTCGGTGCCGTAAACCGCAGCTATATAGATGATGCCAAAGAACGTGGCTGGCTGGTCGACGACAACCCCAACAACATAACCCCTGCCGTAATAAGCAGTGCCAAGAATCTGAATATACGGGCAAACCTGGAACCGATAACCGGCCTGAAGATCGACCTGAATGCAAACCGGGTAGATACCCGCAGTACCGAAATACAATATGCGTACGACAACATGACCGAACAGACAGGCGGTAACTTCCTGATGACAACCATCGGTTTGAAAGGCTTCTTTAAAGGTAGCGGCAATGCCGATAACGGTTATGCTTCGGACGTATTCAACAAATTCATCGAGAACCGTGAGATCATAGCCAACCGTCTTGAAAACCGGTACAACGGAACCACCTATCCCAATAAAGGCTTCCTGACTGAAAACGGACAAGGCGGACAAGCATACGAGGGCGGTGGTGTCAATAAGAACTCGGCCGACGTGCTGATTCCGGCTTTCCTGGCTGCTTATACAGGAAAAGACCCGAATAAGATTTCGTCGTCGCCCTTCCCGGCTCTCCGCAATCTGCTTCCGAACTGGCGTATCACTTACGACGGACTGGTTCGCATTCCGATTATAAAGCAACACTTCAAGAGCGTTATGCTGAGTCACCAGTATGTGTGTACATATAATGTCGGTTCCTACAACTCCTATTCTACCTGGGTAGACGGCGGGCTGGGCGACAACCTCGGATTTACACAAGGTTCTAATAACCTGGCAATACCGTCGTCTCCATACGAAATATCATCCGTCAGTCTTAACGAAAGCTTCAACCCGTTGCTGGGTGTCGACGCTACGATGCTGAACAATATCACGATCCGCATGGACTATTCGACTTCACGCAATCTGAACCTGAACATTTCATCTTACCAGATCGTGGAAGCGCTTTCCAACAAATATACGATCGGATTGGGATATAAGTTCGCCGAGTTCAACAAGATCCTGAAGATGAAAAAGACACGCGACTTCAGCAACGACCTGACCGTGCGTCTCGACTTCTCATACAACAAGATGCAGTCGCTGATCCGTAAGATCGAAGATAGCTTTACACAGGCCACCAGCGGTAACATTGCCAAGACGATCCAGTTCTCTGCCGATTACGGATTGAGCCGCGCATTGACCCTGCGTGCGTTCTATGACTTGCAGATCAATGAGCCGCTGATCTCTAACGCATCCTACCCGACAAGCAACTCCAATTATGGCGTTGCCCTGAGGTTCTCGCTGGCACAGTAAGGAGGAGTTTAAAACATATGGTAGTTCTTCAGCTCCTTCCGCAAGGCCAGTGCCTTATTGTCTGTCAGGCTATCCAGAAGTTTCCAGAAGCGGTCGCTATGGTTCATCTCGATCGTATGGCAGAGTTCATGGAGCAATACATAATCGATCAGATGCCAGGGGAGCAGCATTAAGGAGAGGGAGAGGTTGATCGTCCGCCGGGTGCTGCAACTTCCCCAACGGCCTTTACTGTTCATGATCCGCACTCCCGTACAGGTAAAGTTATGTTTGGCGGCCAATGTCATCAAACGGTCGGGCAGCAGGCGTTTGGCCTCATGGCGCAACGCTTTTTCCAACAGGTCTTTCAATAGTTGCTGCACCTTTTCCGACTCGAAACGGGTTCCGGAGGGACAGGCTATACGAAGGATGCCATCCTTCAGCGTCATATAATAATTGGTACGGTCGGTACAGAATATTTCCAGCTTGAAAGTAGTAGCCTGCAACGTCGTCGTCTCATCGAGCAACGGACGTGCCGGGTGCTTTTTCAATGCCGCAAGAAGTTTCTGCCGGTTCTCTTCTATAAAAGCCAGCATCCTGCGCTCGTCGCCACCTACCGGCATAGTCGCAGTGATCATTCCCTTCGATATTTTCAACGTATAGCGGGTAGCTCGCGGAGTAGTACGGAGAAGGATGGTTCCCAGATCATTGTCGTGTATCTTCTTTTCCATATTCAGCACAAAAGTAATACTTTAAAGGGAAATAATATTACGGTAGAAATGCTTATCTTTGCGCCCGGTATTAGATATTTAATAAGTATAAACTATATAAATAAGGCAATCATGAGCAAGAAAGCACTTTTATTAATCTGCGACGGCTGGGGTATCGGCGACCGTGGTAAAGATGATGTAATCTACAACACTCCTACCCCTTACTGGGATTCACTGTTGGCAACCTATCCTAACTCTCAGTTGCAGGCTTCCGGCGAAAACGTCGGTTTACCTGACGGACAGATGGGTAACTCGGAAGTTGGCCACCTGAACATCGGTGCAGGCCGCATCGTTTATCAGGATCTGGTGAAGATCAATATCGCATGTCGTCAGAACACTATCCTCGACAATCCGGAAATCAAACGTGCTTACAGCTACGCGAAAGAAAACAACAAACAGATCCATTTCATGGGGCTGGTTTCAGACGGTGGCGTTCACAGCTCACTGGAACATTTGTTCAAACTGACTGATATCGCTAAGGAATACGGAATCGACAAAGCATACGTTCATTGCTTTATGGACGGTCGCGATACCGACCCGAAGAGCGGTAAAGGTTTCATCGAACAACTGGAAAACCACCTGAAAGCAAGCAGCGGCAAGATCGCTTCTATCATCGGCCGTTATTATGCAATGGATCGTGACAAACGCTGGGAACGTGTGAAAGAAGCATACGACCTGATCGTGAACGGTACAGGCAAACCGGCAGAATGCATGGTTACAGCTATGGAAGAATCATACGCAGAAGGCGTAACCGACGAATTCATCAAACCGATCGTACACGTGGAAAACGGCAAGCCGGTAGCTACTATCGAAGAAGGCGACGTGGTTATCTTCTTCAACTACCGCAACGACCGTGCGAAAGAACTGACAGTCGTTCTGACTCAGCAGGATATGCCGGAAGCTGGAATGAAGACTATTCCTAACCTGCAGTATTTCTGTATGACTCCGTACGATGCAAGCTTCAAGGGTGTTCACATCCTGTTCGACAAAGACAATGTAGAAAACACATTGGGCGAATTCCTTGCCTCTGTCGGTAAGACTCAGCTCCACATTGCCGAAACAGAAAAGTATGCACACGTTACTTTCTTCTTCAACGGTGGACGCGAAACTCCGTTCGATGGCGAAGACCGTATCCTGGTTCCGTCTCCGAAAGTAGCTACTTACGACCTGAAACCGGAAATGAGTGCATTCGAAGTAAAAGACAAACTGGTTGAAGCGATCTACACCAAGAAATACGACTATATCGTTTGTAACTATGCCAACGGCGACATGGTAGGCCACACCGGTATCTACTCGGCTATCGAGAAAGCGGTCGTAACCATCGACGCTTGCCTGAACGACACCGTTGAAGCTGCCAAGGCTAACGATTACGAAGTGATCATCATCGCCGACCACGGTAATGCCGACCACGCATTGAACGAAGACGGCACCCCTAACACGGCTCACTCTTTGAACCCTGTTCCTTTCGTATACGTAACAGCCAACAAAGATGCTAAAGTAGAAGACGGTATCCTGGCTGACGTTGCTCCTTCCATCCTTCACATCATGGGATTGAAGCAACCGAAAGAAATGACAGGAAAATCTCTGATTAAGTAAATGATTCAAATAGGCGATACATTGGTAAGCCTCGATCTGATCGAGGCTTATTTTCTTTGCGACCTTGCTCAGTGTAAGGGCGTCTGTTGCGTAGAAGGTGATTCCGGTGCACCGCTCGACAAAAGCGAAATAGCCCAACTCGAAAAGGCGCTCCCCATCATTTGGGACGACCTCTCACCCGAGGCGCAGGCAATAATAAACAAACAGGGAGTAGCCTATATCGATTGCGAGGGCGACATCGTGACCTCTATCGTCAACGGCAAGGATTGTGTTTTCACCTGCTACGACAGCGACGGCACCTGCAAGTGCGCCATCGAAAAGGCCTACCGCGCGGGGAAACTGTCTTTCTACAAACCGGTATCCTGCCACCTTTATCCGGTGCGCGTTGCCCAGTACAAAGACTTCCGCGCCGTCAACTACGACCGTTGGAAAATATGCAAAGCAGCCGAACTGCTAGGCCGGAAAGAAGCACTTCCTTTATATAAATTCCTGAAGGAGCCGCTTATCCGTAAGTTCGGACAAAAATGGTATGAGGAACTCTCCCTTGTTGCCGAAGAATGGATAAAGCAGAAAGAGGAAGAAGCAGGCGAACTGTAATACTCTTTCTCATAAAGTGATAATCAAAGGGCTGTCGTTACCAAACGACGGCCTTTTTTTGTAGCTGCAAATCCCCTGTTTCTCTTCCTGAAAACCCACCAAAAACGACCCTTTAACAATTCCCCGCGAAAACCTGAAAAAACGGATGCTGATACACAGGATATTAGGTAACGCGCGCGGGTACATATATATATATAAATAGGGGGAATCGAATACAGGGAGTAATCTGTTGAATAATAAAGGATAGATGACGATATAGGACTGACTAGATAAATCGTTCCTTTTTTTTAGTCATACAAAGGTATGGCTTAATTTTGAATCTGCAATCCTTTTCCAAATTATTTTACCTAATCTATGTGCTTTCTTATCAACCGGATAGCAAAGTTAGTATAAAATTCCCCCTTTTTTACACGAAAGCAATCGACCCCCGAAAAAATGACTAGAAAAAAGGAACGTTTTAGCTAGTCATTTAACGTTTGACAACACTAAGCCTTCCTTTCCGAACAGGCTTTTTAGAAACACTATTATTAATATTAAATTAAAGAATTATGAACAAAAAGTTTTCTACGTTAGTAGCTGCACTGTTAGCTTCGGGTGGATTGTTCTACGCTGTAGACGCAATGATCCTTCCTGCAGGTGACGGGGTAGCTAAGTATGTGACGGCGGTAGCTCAGACTAATGAAGCTGGCGAATTTACGGGCTATACATTCGCTAGCGAAACATTTAATGAGGGAACCTCTTGCATTTGGAAGATGGTTCAGGTTGACGGTGGTAGCACTTATAACCTGACTGCTGCTGCTAGTGAAGAGGCTACTTATTTTTTAGCAGCCGATGCTAAGGGTAATTTAGTTATGCAGGCTAAAGCTGAAGGTGCTTTGGCATTTACGCTGGATGAAACTACGGGCAAGTTAACAGCAGCTGACGGCAAAGTATTGTCTATTGCTGATGGCGTTCTTTCTTTACAGGCTGCAGGTAGTGAGGTTGCGGCTGCTGGTTTGTTTGTAGCAGCAAAAACTCCTGTAACTGAAGCAAAGACAGAGGATGGATTAGCTTTAGGTACTATCGTTCCTACTAAGGATGTGGTTCCATTAACTACGGAAAGCCAGGTGCTGAATTGGAAGGCTGCTGAACCAGATGGTAATGTCGGAGTAACAGGCCTTTCTATTCAGGATGCTAATGCGAAAGAGTATAAATGTACTCTTACGTCGGGAACTGGTGGCTACTACCTTAAGTTTGCAGATGGAAAGTTCTTAAAGCATAATGGCTCTGGAACACTGACAATTGAGGATATAGCAGATCAGCAAAATGATTCTAAAATCACTTTTGATGAAGGAAATGGGTATGCGGTCAAAATAGGTGAGTATTGGTTAAATCTGGATGGTACTGAATTTACTGCAGAGAGTAGCAAAGGCTCCCAGCCTGTTTATCTAACAGAAGTACTGGCTTCAAACACGACAGTGCTAAATGCAGCCAAAGCGGCAGAGGTAATCTTGTTTCATGCAGAAGATGTTTCAAATGTTAGCGGCCAGTCAGTCCTCAAATACAACGCTGCTAAACCTGCTGCTTTAAATGGATGGGAGAACTTGACAAGCACAACACTGAGCGAAGCAGGCCAAGGAAAGTGGTCAATCGCCTCTACTAAGCTTCTGGCTACATCCGGTGCAGAATTAGTTGTTGCTGAAAATAACCAGGCTCCTACTTTAGGAGTAACGGGTACTGCTATTGCTTTTGGAGCAGATTACGCTATCAAACTGGGTGAGAATGTATGGTTGAAGAAGACAGAAGAAGGTCTTCTCTGCTCTACTGAGGAACCTACTGCTGCAGAAAAAGTATATCTGTATAGCGCAGTGGGTCAAGTGATTGAAAACGATAATAATGCTCCTAGCCTGGTTCTTTCTACTTTAAAAACTACAGACGGTGAATCTGAAAACGTAACAGGAACAGTCGCTACCGTTGCTGCTAAATATGCCACTCCTGCCGATAATCTTCCTGGCTTGGATAATGCTACGGTTGATGCAAACGGTCAGGTAACTGCTGTTACAGTAGACGCAGCCGGCAAACTTACTGTTGCTGCTCCTTTCTATTTCAAGAATGGCAATACTTATCTTTCTGTAGTAGTAGAAAAGGATGGTACATTCGCTCTTGCAACAGGTAAAGAGGAGATTAAAGACGCAGAACCTACTGCTGCTCAGTCGGCAAGTGCTTCATGGAAACTGGAAGGTAGCAAACTGATCTCTGTCGCTTCTGAACGCGCAGGCAAGCCGGTGGCATTAGTTGCTGAAAATGCTCCTACTCCGAAATCTCTTTCATCAAAAGCAGGAGGTGAAGTAACATTTAAAACAGCCCCTGTGAAAGACGCTCCGGAGGTTACAATAGCAGCCGGTGGTGCTATTCAGTTTGGTGATATAGAAACTACAGGCGGACTGTATGTATCTACCACATCAATGGATATTACAGATGTAGTAAATACATCAGATGGTATCGTAATTGGCGGAACTCAGAAGTCTAACGAACAGAAGTTGTATACAAGCGTACCTTCTGGTTATGCTTTGGTTGGCGTACAACAGGCTGACAATACTATGGAATATCTGTATGCTGCTCCTGACGGAACTGTTTCAACAGAAGCATTCGATGGTTCTGATTACAAAGGCTACTTGTGGAAAGTAAGTGAAACAAATGATAATAGCATTGCTTATTATTATACATTCACCAGCTTGCAAATGAAGGGTGGCAAAGCTATCCAATGGACTATGTCTGACGGTACGGCTCAACTGACCGGTGGTGTTAAGTATGAAGGTCAGGGCTTTACTTTGTCTCACAAGACAGGTGTTATCACTGCAGACGGCGAAGCTTCAAATGTTCCTGGTGCTAAAAACGCCGTTATCGGTTTCTACGAAGCTCCTATGGCTCTTGTTATTAACGATCAACTGGATGCTATCCTGAATCCGGGCTTCGAAATGACTATTGCAATCGAAAAAGATAGCAAAGACGTTATCGAAAACAGCAATATCTTCAGCGGTAAGATGTATCAGAAAGAAACTCAGGCCGGAAACAGCACGTATGTTCTTTGGGATAACAAAGATGCTAAGGATGCTGCAGCCAAGATGTTGGTATTGAACAAAGCTAAAATCTCCGGCGACAATGCTGTCGGTGCATTTGCATGGGTTACCAAGAAAGAATATGATAAAGATCAGGATGGTGATAAGAATTATGTAAATACATTCAAATTCATGTATGACCTGAGCAATCCTTCAACAGATGTTATCGCTAAGATGATGGTTGGCGACTATACTGTTTCAGTGTTGGAAGTAGATAAGAAATTCTATCTGACCTCTGTTATAAAAGTAACCGACCTGACTAAATTGCCGTATATCAAATTAGGTAGCGACAATGTCTATCCGGTTAAGAATTTGCTAGGCAAACTGTGGAACATCTCTTATGCTGATACGAAAGTAAATGCAAATGCTGATGATGAAGCTTATAAGCTGAACGGTATTGTAGCTGTTACTTACGATAAGGAAGGTTTGGAATATGTATGGAATAAGAGTACTAGCAAGTGGGATCCAACTTCTATCACATCCGTAGCCGACTACGTAGCATCAAGCACAGTAGCCGAATCTGCTCCTGAAGCACAGTGGATGGTAACTGAAGCTAATTTGGGTACAAATACATTCACATTGACAAACCGTGAAAATCCGGCTGTTAAGATCACTGGTATTCAGTTGCGTCTGCGTGATGGCAATAAGTTCGAAGTATATATTACTCCGACTGCAGGTTCTGCTTCTACTTCTGAATCTAACCTGAAGGGTGATAACAACGACATCGTTTACCTGACAGAATCAGTTAAGAAGGACAACTTCCAGGGTTATATGCAGACAACTGAAAATACGTTGAGAAGCAATAACTACTTCTTAGGTCAGTATCATGCTATCGGTGGTAACCACAATGCTTACTTTGTAGAAAATCACGAGAACAGCCACCAGATCGGTGCCGTTGCTGATCAGACAAAGGCTGACAAGTGGAAACTGCACTTCGGTATGAAACAAGACGATAATAAGAAGTATACAAAAGTGGATACTGTATATGTTATCACTGCGTTTGCAACACTGAATAAAGATGGTAATGGTTGGGAAAGCGATGCAAAGAAGATTAAGAGAGATACATTGGCTATCCTTCCGTATGCTTTCCAGAAAGTGTCTAACCGCGAGTTCGTAACATTCGATGCAACTCCGAAGTTCAACTTCTATGCTTGCGACGAAACAAATAAGGATAACGAAACTCAGAAAGCTAAACGTTTCGCTTTGAAGGTTAAACCGAACGGTTACAACTTCGTTGAAATCTCAGGTACTGAAGAAGAAGCTGTTTTAAGTGCAGACAAAATGTATCTGGCCAACAGTGCTGAAAACGGTTCTTTGGAACGTATGCAGACATATGCTGCCGACAACAACTCTGTCATGGTGGTAGAAGCTGCCGATGCATCTGAATATCACAAGATCGCTATCGAATGGGGTGATACTATCAGCTTGTTCCGCAACGAAAACAACTCACAGGTATTGTATGAAAAACGTGACGCTAAGTCTGTTGTAGAAAAAGATACATTGAGCTTCCTGAACATCGACAACACGAACCAGTTCAGTGTAAACCCGGCTATCTTTGCTGATACAGCTTACATCAACCGTTGGGATGCTGATGGCGTATTGAACACTACTTACCAGTACTTACTGGCTGTTAATCCTTCATTCGGCCTGCACACTGAAAACTGCGAAATACCGGGTCACGATCCTATCATCGGTGGCATCGATACAGTTTACGGTCGCTTCCTGGTGAACCTGATCGACACAGCTAACGTATATGGTGTAAATCATATCCATAACAACTGGTATGTAAATGAAAACGAAGCCGGTGAAAAGTTGGCTAAGTTATCATTCGTAGAAGGTTTCCATACAAACGATACACTGTATGTTACTCGTCAGGGTGGCGAAACAGTTAAGATCGGTATGACTGATCCTGCATTCAATGTAGCTAAGTTCGCCTTCCGTTATGTAGATAGCGATGCTAAGACATTCAAGATCCAGACTCAGTTCAAGTCTTACCTGGGCGACAACAAGAGCTATGAAACAGCAGAAGAGTTCGCTAAAGCTTATGCAAATGGTGTAGGTACAGTAAGTGACGAAGGTTACCTGAAATGGATCAACGGAACAGTTGTAGTAACAAATGGTTACGAAAACGGTGATGTATTCGGTATCGAAGAAAACGTTAAACGTAACCCGGTTGCCAACGAAGATGTAACAGTTTCTTCTATCAGCGTAATTGCTTCTGAAGGTAAAGTTATCATCAACGGTGCAGCAGGTAAGAAAGTTACTATCAGCAACGTTCTTGGTCAGACAATTGCCAGCACAGTTCTTTCTTCCGACAACGCTACTATCTCTGCTCCTGCAGGTATCGTAGTAGTAGCCGTAGAAGGTGAAGCAGCTGTAAAAGCAATCGTAAAATAAGTAACTATTTATAATCAATAAATTTAAATTTGACTGCGCGGTTGATGCCCTATACAAGAATCAACTAATTACCCCGTGAGGGCGAACAAGCAGTCGTATTAATACTAAAGTAATGAAATAAAGTTCTTCTGTTCGATCTCTGTGAAGAGCAAAAACAGACAAAAACAAGCCCCGGGGAATTCGTTCTCCGGGGCTTCGTTGTTAGGATGAACTAAACCATCTACTATCCCCATCTGCATATTACATATTTAAAATAATCATCAAGATGAAAAAAAAGAGCCCTCATTGGCATCCCTCACATTGGCATCCCTCACATTGGATGCTCTGGCCGGCGAGATCGAACGTCTGCGCCGGATGAAAGACGAGTGCGGCAAGCTGTCGCGCAGAAACGAACGGAGATTGAAACATGGCAAGTCCCTGCTCCGAAAAAAACTGGGAGCCGCTGTTATCTATCCCGAAGACAAGCAGCATGTGCCCCAGGCGATCTATATTTCCCTCAGCTTCGCACTGAAGGATATCGACCATTCGCTGAAGAACTGTCCCGGCTGCACACACGACGGGCGACTGTTCGGACTGTTTTGCGATATCTTCGGTTTCGAAGTTGCCGAAGCCACCGTCGCCCGCTATTATTACATGGCGGACAAGCACCGGAAACTGGGTAAATAAATATTTTCCCACTCCCCGCAGAAGAAACGACCACCCTGGCCACCGCCATCGGGGAGTCGGGATGCTGTCAGGTACCTTCAGGCACCTTTCCACACCTTCCGGCTTCTCCCGCGGCAACGGCCGGGTGGTCGCTTCCTATGCTTGACAATCAAGAGCGGAAACAGTAGCTTTGTGTATCAGCCAATAAGTTGTATAACCATTAAATTAAGACATTATGAATGCACCCGCCATTTCTTTTTTCGAGCGGCTTTACCTGCCGCCTTCCAAAGCCTACACGCTGGAAGAAATCATTATCCTGATCCGTAGCCGCCGCTGGGAGTACCTGATCGTTGCCTACCGCGCCGCATTGTCGGCAGGCGACCGGGAAGGAGCCCGGGAACAAAAGAAGCAGCTGCCGGGGTTCACACCCTCGGGACTCTTCAAGGGCGGCCACCGGGCTAACCAGCTGGAAGCTTACTCGCAGATCGCAGGACTCGATTTCGACCATGTAGCCAACCCTTCGGGGTTGGCTGCCCGGTTGCGCGGACTGGCTACCACGCTAGCCCTCTTCGTCAGTCCCGGCGGACAGGGGTTGAAAGTATTCGTTGCCGTCGATACCGGTGGTGGAGAACACCCTGCCACCTTCGCGGCAGTGGCTGCCTGCTACGAGCAACTGGCGGGATTGTTCTGCGACCGTGCCTGCAAAGACATCAGCCGTTGCTGTTACGTAAGCTATGATCCGGAAGCTTACTACAACCCCGAAGCCGAGGTTTTCTCCCCTTCCGCCATCGCCCCGGCACAAGTGTTTGTTCACGATTGGCTGCGCAACCATCCGGCCCTCGAGGGCAACCGTAACCAGACAGTCTACCGCCTCGGCTGCGAGGCCAACCGCCGGGGCTTCGGCTGCGACGAGACAGCCACTTTTTGCGCCGCCCTGTTAACCGCCCCCGACTTTACGGAAGAAGAGATCCGTCTGGCATTATCGTCTGCTTACCAGGGAAATAGCGACGAGCGATCTTCCCGCCTACCCGCGTTACGGCCAGAAGCGGCACTTACGGCATCGCCCGTCGTTTCGGGAGAAGAGCTACGCGAATCGACCCCTCTCCTGCCCGCCGACCTGACAGACCATCTGCCGTCGCTCCTGGGTGAGGCCATTCGTTTCTATACCGATCCGCGCGAACGCGACATGGCCTTGCTGGCAGCCTGCACCGTAGCCAGTGCCTGTTTGCCGGGGGTCTGGGGCGTGTATAACAAAAAACGTGTCTATCCCCACCTCTTTACCGTCGAGGTGGCTCCGGCGGCCAACGGCAAAGGGTGTATCAACGATATGCGCCGCCTGGCCGACCGGTATGCTTCGCTGATCGAGATCGAGACGAAGCGGAAAGAAGAGGCTTACCGGCAGGCACAAGAAGAGTGGGAACTGAAAAAGACGACTGCCCACCGGAAAGGCAAAGCGGTACAGATAGCGGAAGCCCCGCTGAAAGAGTCTACCTGCTACTTCCTGATCCCTACCCAGATAACGAAAGCCAAGCTATTGGTGCATCTGGCCGACAACGGCGAAACAGGCGGCCTGATGGTCGACAGCGAGATCGATACCCTGATCAGCGCCTCGCGACAGGATTACGGACAGTTCGACGACCTGCTGCGCAAGGCGTTCCACCATGAGCCGGTAGCTTCGTCGCGTAAGACGGATAATGAAATGATCCGTATCCCCCGTCCCCGTCTGGCCGTGCTGCTGGCCGGGACACCGGGACAGTTTCCGCGCCTGATACCTGATACGGAGAACGGACTGGTGAGCCGCCTGTTGCTCTACACCTGCCGCAGTAAGGCTGTCTGGCAGGATGTGTCGCCCACGGAAGATACGGAAGATTTCGAGTCTCATCTGGACAGTCTTTCCGAAAGGATGGCCGATGCCGCCGAGCTATTGCGTAAACGTCGTTTGCAGGTACGCCTCACCGCGCGGCAGTGGGAAGAGCTGAACCGTCATTTCGGCCGTCTGCTGGGCGAGTCGGATGTGTTTGGCAGCGATGATTTCCTGAGTGTGGTGAAGCGTTACGGGCTAATCACGTTCCGCCTTTGTATGATCTTTACCGCTCTCGATGTGGCCGGCCTCGATTACGGGGTGGACGAACGTTTCTGCAGTGACTGTCATTTCCGGGCGGCGATGGCGATCACCGGGGTCTGTATCGAGCATAGTCGTCTGTTGATGACGCAGTTGCAGGTGGATACCGAGACGCCCGAACTGAGTTGCCCGGACAATTTCCGGAAGATATTCAACAGTTTGCCGGAGCAGTTCACCTTATCGGATCTCTACCCGCTTTGCCAGTCGGCAGGGATCGGCGAACGGGCCGTGCGCCGTTATCTCTCGCGCCTGCAACCGGCCTTCATCACCCGCCTGTCGCGTGGCGTCTACCGCAAAACAGAGGGGATGCCGTAAATGCCGTAAGTGCCGCAATGTTTATTACCTTCCGTTTCCCTACATTTTACCCTATAACCTGTCGCCCGACACCCTATAAGGTGGAAAGCGATACGTTATAGGGTATCAGGAAGCAGGGTATAGGGTAGATAATTTGTACGTCACATACGTATGTGTAATGTAGAAGATCGGAAGATAGCTTCCGGCTGCCCGACTTATTCCGCTTTCCGGATCAGGTCGGCTGTTTGTCCTTCTTCTTTTAGGTAGGTTTCGATATGACGTTTCTTCTTATCTTCAAGAATTTCATTGATGGCGATCAGGATACCAGTTTCTTCCACATCCCCGAACTCGTGGTTGATAGCCGTACCGAATACGCGCATCTTTGGAGAAAGGCTCATGTAGGCATTTACCAGCGGCGGCACGTTGATACCGAACTTACGTACTTCCTGGTTCAGCACCTTGTAATTATCCTTGAAATTATCATACCGGAATAAAGCCTTCATTTTCTCCAGATCCATATCCGTCTGCAGCGGGTAGACAGGTGTCACCAGCCTATCCGCATCTGGGAAATGCATACCCAGGAAATAAAGGATCATGTTGCGGGCTTCCGTATTATAGGTATTATACATCGTTACTTTCCCGAAATAATACTGCAGGCTCGGATCGACGACCGACAAGGCGCCCAGTCCGTCCCACAAATTATCCAGCACGAACAAACCTTTTGCACCGGCACGCGTAGACTGATATTCCAAAGTAACAAAAGAGCGGCCCAACTCGACCGTATAAGGAAGGAATTCTTTATTGAACTTTTCAGAGAAGTTAAACAGGTGTGAAGTAGCCAGCATCGGCTTACCGTTCTCATCGAACTTGACATCCGAACCGCAAAGGAAACGATAACCTCCCAGTATCTGTTCATCTTCCGGACTCCAGACGATCAACTGACGATAGGCATCCTCCATCGTATCGAACTCGTCGATATCTACCGGAAAGCCGGTTCCCCCGCCATAATAACGAAATGCGATTTCACGCAAACGCCCGATTTCCTGCATTACATTAGGCGAGTCATGGGCGGTTACAATATATATTTCATTGTTTGATTTATTCGTGCTGCGGAGCTTCTTCTCTTTCGTCAGTTCCGCCTTAAGGATTGCACGATCAATCGGTTTAATAATGTCTTGCATATAAATAGAGTCTATGATTTCCTGAGATTATAAACAAGTGTTCTTACCCATTCGGCCCATTCGCCCGGCTTCTTACTTGTGTCGAAGGTCTGCCACGGAATAGGCTCCCCGAAATGGATACGGAACGTTTTATGTTTGCACCGAAACATTTCGTCCGGCAGATAAAGCATTTCATAGTTCATTTTAATCCCCAGCGCCTTACGCAGATTAGCCAACCGATAGAAGAAATTGGAGTTCCTTCCTTCGAAATAAACCGGAACGACATCCCGTTTATGTTCGACGGCCTTCTGGATAAACGATTTCTTCCACTCGGGATCTTGTATCTTCCCGTCTATCTTACGGGAACAAAGACCAGCCGGGAACGTCACGATCTGATTATCCAAAGCATATGCTTCATCGATCAACCGGGCATTGTTCTTTCCCTGTGCACCGTGCTTATTGATGGGGACAAAAATGGATCTTAAATTAGACAGGTAGAGTAACAGGTCGTTTACCAGATAGCGGATCTTTCCGTTATAATGCTGGCCGATCACTGCCGACAGGCAGATACCGTCCAGTCCTCCCAGCGGATGATTGGATGCAAAGATATAGCGTCCTTCCGCAGGAATATTTTCTTCATTCACCAGTTCCAGGGTCAGATCAAAGTAACCGATCAGTTCCTTCATAAAATCAACCCCATCCTTATCATGATACCGCGTAAGGATATCATTCAATTCATCCTGGTGAATGGTACGGATCAGATAATTGACAATAAAACCGGGAATTTTGCCGGCCACCGAGGGAGCCTTCTGTTGCAATACCTGTTTTACATCAATTTGTGTAATACCTTCTTGTGCCATGCTACATAACTCTTGTCAGGTGACAAAGATATAGCTAATAATTAAAACTGAATGCATTCGGCAAAAGTTTTTAAGAAGTTTCAATTTCTTCTGTTACCGTTCGTTAGCCCGGATATAAAATAAATCGGTAGTTGCGTCCGTTATACATATATATTATACCTTTTCCGTATGCCCGAATATGAGTCCGTATCCGCCTCCGGCAAATTCATATTTTTTGCATAAGTTGAAACAAAATAATCAATAATTATGTTTTTATACACAAGAACGAAGCTACAACTATTCCTTTCGGAAGGAGAATATAAGGCTAAAGCACTGTTTTCAAAAGGGATATACAAAATAACAGGTGGACAGGCAAACTATATTTAACATAATAAGCCTACGTTTTTTACCTTTTTTGTGTGAATATTAAACTAAAATGAGCGTTATTTGTTCTGTTAAAAAGAGAAAGTATTTCGAATGAGGAAATCGACTATTTGGTTACTCGCTATTGTAATGGCATTTGCATTTGCCGGCTTGCTTTTCCTTCAGGTTAAGTACGTGAGCATCATACTCAAAAAAAGTAGCGAGCAATTCAACGAAACAGTAAAAAGAAGCCTGCATCAGGTATCAAAAAACCTGGAGCTCGACGAAACACGTAAATATCTCGAAGAGGATATCAAGCGTGATGAGAATGAGTATCTGCAAAACAGCCAGGATGCACAGAAGAATCTTGCCCAGACAATCAGCCAGCAGAAATTACAGATACAGGATGCCAACGGAAATATCCTGCATATAGAGCAGTTGCACAGTTTCAGCCAGAAATTCGAACCGCTGTCGTCGCTGGATAAGAAACAGGCATCCAACAACATTGTCAGTACTTCGCAGGATTTGCAGAAAACATTGAAGCGCCGTTTTCAATATCAGGATGCTTTGATGAAAGAGGTCGTGTATAGTATGTTATACACGCCAAACCTTAAGCCTATTCAGGAGCGGGTGGATTTTAAGAAACTGAATAATTACTTAAAAACAGAATTTATTAACAACGGTTTGAACTTGCCGTTCATATTTCTTGTTATTAACAAAGATGGTAAAACAGTGTACCAGAGTGGGGAAATAAAGAAGGAACCTATTGCGTCTGATATCATTACGTATGTATTGTTCCCGAACGATCCTCCCTCGAAGCAGAATTATCTGAAGGTATATTTCCCGACAAAGGGTGATTATATTTCAAGTTCTGTAACATTTATTGTACCGTCTGTCGTCTTCTCGCTGATACTTTTGGTAACGTTCGTCTTTACCATATATATAGTATTCCGCCAGAAGAGACTGTCAGAAATGAAGAACGACTTTATCAACAATATGACGCACGAGCTGAAAACTCCGGTTTCTACGATCTCCCTTGCGGCACAGATGTTGAAAGATTCGGATATTACCAAGAGCCCCGACGTGTTCAAACACATATCAGGAGTTATCAATGATGAAACGAAGCGACTGGGCTTCCTGGTAGAAAAAGTGCTTCAGATGTCGTTGTTCGAACGGCAGAAAGCTGCACTTAAACTGAAAGAAGTAGATGCAAACGATCTGGTGATCAGTGTAGCGAACACCTTCGTCCTGAAAGTAGAAAAGTATGATGGCTCACTCGACATTGACTTACAGGCAACGGACTCGTCCATCTATGTAGATGAAATGCATATCACCAATGTACTGTTCAATCTGATGGACAACGCAGTGAAATACCGCCGCCCGGAAGTGCCGCTTACATTGATGGTTAGAACTTGGAACGATAACAACGGGAAACTGTTGATTGCTGTTGAAGATAATGGTATCGGGATCAAGAAAGAATACCTTAAGAAAGTGTTCGACCGCTTCTTCCGCGTACCTACCGGAAACGTACACGACGTAAAAGGTTTCGGCTTGGGACTGGCCTACGTCCGTAAAATTATCGAGGACCATAAAGGTACGATCCGTGCCGAGATCGGTCCCGGAAATGTTGGAACAAAATTTATTATTACTTTACCTCTTATAAAAAGTTAGTTATGGAAGAAAAACTGAAAATCTTCTTTTGTGAAGACGACGAAAACCTGGGTATGCTATTAAGAGAATACTTACAGGCAAAAGGTTATGTAACAGATCTTTTCTCTGACGGAGAAGCTGGTTACAAAGGTTTCACCAAAGGCAAATATGATCTTTGCGTATTAGACGTGATGATGCCGAAAAAAGACGGTTTCACTCTTGCACAGGAGATCCGTTCAATAAATCCTGATATTCCAATTATTTTCCTTACTGCAAAGACAATGAAGGAAGATATCCTGGAAGGATTCAAAATCGGTGCAGACGACTATCTGACAAAACCGTTCAGCATGGAAGAGTTGTTGCTTCGTATCGAAGCGATCCTTCGCCGTGTGAAAGGTAAGAAGATGAAAGACATTCCTTTCTACAAGCTTGGTAATTTCTTGTTCGATACTCAGAAACAAACACTGGCTATCGGCGACAAAGTAACAAAGCTGACTACCAAAGAATGTGAATTGCTGAGCCTTCTGTGTGCACATGCAAATGAAATTCTGGAACGTAACTATGCACTGAAAACAATCTGGGTAGATGACAACTACTTCAATGCCCGTAGTATGGACGTGTATATCACAAAACTTCGTAAACTGTTGAAAGATGATCCAGGTATCGAAATCATCAACATCCACGGTAAGGGTTACAAACTGATCACTCCTTCAGGAGAAGAACAGGCCCGCGAAGAAGGTATCCAGGTACTTTAATGAACAAATCCCGAAGCTGGTCAGCCATAAGCCGACCGGCTCCGGAAGATGAAATAAGAAAGGCATTGCTGCTCAATGAGCGGGCAATGCCTTTCTTATTATAGATCAATTCAAACGATGTCGGACACTTAGATAGCTGCGCCCTCGAAATATCCGTGTTCTTTAACTACGTTTCCTTTGTCATCGAAATAGACTTTCAACTCTTTCTGCTCGCGGGTCAGCAGGACAACCTTATATTTTACATACGTGCTATTGTTTGACACATAAACCGACTTGATCAGGCAATCCTGATAGACCTTGTTCACCCCTTCCAGCAAGATCTGGGGAATCTCCGTGATATCTATTTCATAGAACTTATCGACTTTCTCTGTTTGCATTACAACATTATCCGGTGTGTTCCGGGCCTGGATCTGTGACATAAATGCGGCGCTAGTGGCGATCATCGCCATTAAAACAATCTTTTTCATACTTTCTTTTTTACCTTAAAAACCTAATACCTTAATTTACCTATTCCCCCATATTTATCAATATCCGTGCCAAAAACAAATGACAAAAGAGATCTTTCGATAACAGGCTGTAAACGCGCGGCTTGCCTCTCTTCAAAATTCTCTGCCGGAAAAGATGAAAAACAGCTCCGGGGCGGAAAGTGTGGAATATTTCCATAACCCATTGGGTAATTCCCCAAACAGCTTCGTCCATAAACCATCCCTATCTCCCGTTTGTTTATCTTTTTATACGCCGGTAGCCGTGTTAAAAAAATTGCTACCTTTGTAGACTTGAGATAAAATAAACGATCCGGTATATAAATACAGTGATAACCAGCATGAAACAAACGAGTATAATAATCACTTTCCTCTCAATTCTTCTGCTAACCGCCTGCGTAAGCAAGCAGACAGAAGGAAATATAGTAACAGTAACAATCGAACCCCAACGCTATTTCGCCGAGAAGATAGCAGGGGATAAATTCAAAATAAACTGTGTGGTACCAGCCGGACAGAGTCCCGAAACGTACGATCCCACACCTCAACAAATGATACAGATAGGGAAAAGTATGGCCTATCTGCGTATCGGCCCTATCGGTTTCGAACAGGCCTGGATGGATAAGATACGCGAAAACAACCCGAAGCTGGAAGTGTTCGACACTTCCGAAGGGATGAACCTGCTTACCGACACGGAAGAAGACAGCCACGCACATAATCACGACGGCCACGATCACAGTGCTCATGCCGGAGAGGACGGGCATCACCATCATCATCATGGGGGAGTAGATCCGCATATCTGGAGTTCCATCACCGGAGCCAAAGTTGTAGCCTGGAATACATTGAATGCCTTTATCGCATTAGATCCCGACAATACGGAATATTTCTGGAAGAATTATAACGAACTGGTAGATGAAATAGATAAGACCGAGGGCGAGATCAAGCAATTACTCGACCCGCTGACCGATCGTACCTTTATTATCTACCATCCGGCCCTGACCTATTTTGCAAACGAATTCAACCTGACACAACTGTGTATCGAAATGGATGGCAAGGAGCCGTCACCGGCCCAACTGAAGAAGCTGGTGGAGACAGCCCGCGACAACAATGCCCGCGTAGTCTTTATCCAACAGGAATTCGACCAGAAGAATGCAGAGTTGATCGCCAAGGAAACAGGATGTAAACTGACTGTGATCAATCCGCTGGCTTATCACTGGTCGAAAGAAATGATACATATAGCAAAAGCACTGGCAGATGGACAAGCTCATTGAAATAGATAAGATAACAGCCGCCTACGGAAACAAAATAGTCCTGAAGGATGTCTCCCTGACTGTATGGAAAGATGACTTTCTGGGAATTATCGGGCCGAATGGCGGTGGAAAGACTACTTTGCTGAAGGTGATCCTCGGATTGCTTCAGCCTGTATCGGGTTCAATCCGTTTTTATCAGGATGGTGTGCCTGTATCTTCCCTTCGGATCGGTTATCTGCCCCAGTTGAACAATATCGACCGGAAGTTCCCTATCTCGGTCTGGGAAGTAATAGCTTCCGGACTGGCTGCCGAAAAGCCCCGTTTCCGTTCGTACACAGAGGCGCAGAAGCAGCGTATCGACGAAGTGATCCGGCAGATGGGACTCGAAGACCTTTATACCCGGTCGATCGGTGAATTGTCGGGCGGTCAGCTGCAACGTGTCCTGCTGGGGCGTTCAATCGTATCCCGTCCGCAATTGCTTATTCTGGACGAACCGAATTCGTATGTCGACAAACGGTTCGAATCGCGTTTCTATCAGTTGTTGGAAGAGATCAATAAGGAGAGTGCGATCATTCTTGTTTCGCACGACATCGGAACCGTCCTGGCGATGGTAAAGAATATAGCCTGCGTAAACGAAACATCACACTATCATTCCGGCGTGGATGTCACCGAGGAGTGGCTGGGCGAGAAATATGCCTGCCCGATCGAATTGATCGGACATGGTAACCTGCCGCACCGGGTATTGAAAACACACGAACACTAATTCTATTTTTTCCATGTCACACCCACTTTGTTTAATCTCATTGCCGGAACTCGGCGTTATCGTTGGCATCGCTGTTATTCTGTTTGGCTGCAAGGCGGTTTCGCAGAATCCTTTTATCAGCCGGGGGCAGAAGATCGTCTGGATAGTAATTATTGTCGTACTCAACTGGATCGGCCTGTTGTGGTATTACTACACCTATTATATGAAGAATAAAAACTAAGATATGAAGATATTGATTACAGGAGCAAGCGGTTTTATCGGTGGTTTTCTGGTAAAAGAAGCGTTGCGCAGAGGATATGAAACCTGGGCGGGTGTACGCGCCAGCAGTAGCCGGGAGAACCTGCAGGATGAACGGATCCGTTTTATCGATCTCAAATATAACAACCCGGAAGCGTTGACAGCGCAACTGACCGACTTTGCCCGTGAGCATGGCGCGTGGGATTATGTGATCCACAATGCCGGCCTGACCAAAACGACGGATAAAAAAAGCTTCTTCCGTATCAACGCAGAATATACGCATCACTTTATAGAAGCACTGGCTGCTGCCGGATGCAAACCGAAGAAATTCCTTTTGATGAGCAGCCTGAGCAGCTACGGCCGAGGAGACGAAAAGACTTTCCGTCCGATCCGGCTAGATGATCCGCAGCAACCGGATACGGCTTACGGAAAGAGTAAGCTCGAAGCCGAGAATTATATACGCAACCAGTCTCATTTCCCTTATGTGATCTTGCGTCCGACCGGTGTCTATGGCCCTGGTGAGAAGGATTATTTCATGGAGATCAAAAGTGTAAAGTCCGGACTGGATTTTGCCGTAGGCGCTATTCCCCAGCGTATCACATTTATCTATGTAAAAGATCTGGCTACCGTGGCTTTCCTCGCATTGGAAAACGAAGCGATCCGCAACCGCCACTACTTCGTGGCCGACGGGGATGTGCATACCGACGAGTCGTTTGCCCGGATGATACAGGATATACTCGGAAAGAAGCGGGTACTGCATGCCCGTATTCCGCTGGGATTAGTCAATATTGCCTGCCATTGTTCCGAATGGATCGGCAAGCTGCTGAACAAAAGCATGACACTGAACACCGATAAATACATCATCCTGAAACAACGTAACTGGATTTGTGATGTTACGCCGCTTCAGGATGAGCTGAACTTTACTCCCGAATATCCCTTACGTAAAGGACTGGAAGAAAGTATTGAATGGTACCGGAAGGAAGGGTGGTTGTAATCAGTCTATCTTCTTGACTGAACCCAACCCTGCCTTATCCATTTTTATGGTAGGGTTTCCTTTATATTTTACTGTTCCCATTCCGGCTATCTGGGCATTGATCCGGTCTTTTGCATACGTTTCAATCGTTCCTTTTCCGGCGATCTCGCACGATAAGGTCGAGAGTTCATAATCCAGCGCACGCACTTTACCGTTTCCGGCTATTTCAAAGTCTGCTTTTTCGCCTGCACCTTTCAGGTTGAATGTGGCTTGTCCTGCTATCTCTCCTTTAAATGTCCTCGCATAAAGTGCATCTGCATTCAAAGTACCTTTCCCGGCTGAACTTACTTCCATTTGGTCAACAGTCACAGTATCTCTTAACTCTAATGTCGTATTACCCGCCATACTGAATTTCACCTTCTCATTTGACGCGAATTTACCGTTCAGATTAAACACGTCAATCCCGGCCAGATCGGCTTTTTTCAAGGAAGAAGAATTAGTCGTGATCGTAAATTCCGTCGGACGGAGCCTTACCGGTTTCTTGTCGCGATCTTTCAGGCGGATAACAAGTTTCTTTCCATCCGTCTTGAACTCAAACAGATCGTAAATATTCTGATCCACCGTTACAGTCAAAGCCGGAGCCGATTCCTGCTGCGAATAATTGAAGATGATGGAAGAGCCCTGTACTTCAATCGCATCATAATCGGCGACATCGATCGCCTGGGTAATTACGTCACCATTGCCTTTGATAGACGGCATAAAGATACATCCCGAAGTGAGCAACAGGATGACGGACAGTACGGATAAATAGAGTGTTGTTTTCATATTGTTTTATTATTTTACTTCCTCAACGCTGCCTTTGCCGATCACTTTCTGCTGAACGGCTGTCGGGCCTTTGTAGCGGATATTGCCCTTACCGACAATATTCGCTTTCAGATTGTCGGTGGGGTGAACTTCCATTGTTCCGTTACCAGTCATTTTACATGTCAGATCAGGTACTTCCACACCGAAAGCCATTATTTCACCACTGCTGGTGATACTGTATTCTCCAACGGCCGCTTTTCCTTTCTTCAGGTTGATCGTACCGGAACCGTTGATGCTGCACTCCAGCTTATCGGCCTGCAAGTCGTTAACGACCATATTGGCGCTACCGGATACATTCAGCTCCAGCTTTCCTACTTTAACGGTTTCTTTCAACTGAACCAGACAGTTGGAGTTAGCCTTAATCTTCACTTCATCCCCGGTAATCGCACTATTAACCATGAAATTGGCATTGCCTGAAGCCTTCACTTCTTTCAGCCATTTTGAATTGGTTTTTACAATGAACTTGGTATAATGATCTACTTTAGCTCCTTTGAAGCCGATAGAGAGTTCCCTGTCTTTTATATTGATATTAACGAACTCATGCAAGTTCTCATCGACCGTTACTTCGATATACGGCTCTGCATCCGACTGTTCGTAATTAAAATCAATAACACCATCGATTTTGATCGTATTAAATTCATCGATCTTTATCTTCTTAGTGGTAAGAGTTCCGTTTCCCTTCACATGATCTGCTGCCTGGACTGTGAATAACAACCCTAATAACATGATAATAGATAATAAGCCTTTTGTTCTCATAATTTATTTGTTTAGTATTGCCTATCCTTTTAATAGACGCATCAAGGATGCGGTTGGTTACAAAAATAGGGGTAATTTAATTTATAATTCCTACATTTGCTATATTTTTATAGGGAATTAAGTTATGGAACAGCGTTTATTTGGCTCTGGTAAAGAAGACTATTCGAAAGTATATACGATATACTTTCCGAAACTGGTGCGCTTTTCCGAAACTTATCTGCTTTCGAAAGAAGAGGCGGAGAACATAGTACAGGATATATTTCTTTATTTGTGGGAAAACCGGGAACAGATACCTTTACTTGGGAATATGAATGCGTACCTTTTTACCGTTGTAAAGAACCGTTGCATCGATTTCCTTCGCAAACAAACCCAGGTCGGAAAACAAAAACAGTTGCTGTCGGAACTGGAAGAAAAGGAACTGCAATTTAAGTTATACTCTTTGCAGAAGTTTGATGAGAACAATCTTTCCGTATCGGATATAGACACACTTATCACACAGGCAGTCGATTCATTACCTGCCCGTTGCAAAGAGATTTTTATACTCAGTCGGATGGAAGGTTTACGGCATAAGGAAATAGCCGAGCGTCTGAATATCTCCGTTAACACCATAGAAAGCCAGATCGCTATTGCTTTGAAAAAGCTAAAGGTCACATTGAAAGATTATGTGCCATTGTTTATTTTTATCATCTGATCGTACCCTCTAAGATTTTCAATCCCTTTAAGTTCTTTTGGCAAGAAGGAGCCTGTGCCTGAAATGTTAAAGTCAAAATTTTTTGATTTTCTTTTTGGCGGCATTCTTATCTTTTACGTCATAAGAATAAAGAAGATATAATTTTATGAAAGAACAACTCGATAAATATTTTGCAGGTACACTTACCGATACCGAAAAGTTAAACCTTTTCCGGGAAATGGAACATGATGCCAGGCTGAAAGATGAAATGGCGGATATGCAGAATATTATGGCCTTATCCGGATTGATGGATAGGGAAGGCGATCAAAAATTGGTGGCCGGAAAGATCAAAGAACTGGAACGACGGGCCAACAGAAGGAGAGTACTTCATATATCCCGCTTGACGTTAAAGTATGCGGCTGTTTTCGCCCTGCTTTTCTCTACCTGGTTCCTTTCGGAGAAATATACATTGGAGAAACATCGGGACGAAGCGATCTGGATAGAAGCTCCCCAAGGACAGCGAGTATATCTGACGCTTGCCGACGGGACAGAAGCCTGGCTCAGTTCACGTACGAAAATAAAGGTTCCCAATCAGTTCAATAATAAAGAAAGAGTCGTAGAGCTGGACGGAGAAGGTTTCTTTGCCGTAAAGAAAGATGTGAAACGCCCGTTTATCGTCAAAACCAAACAATATAACGTGCAGGTATTGGGAACACAGTTCAATGTATTTGCCTATTCGACAAGTACCGATTTTGAAACCGATCTGCTGAAAGGATCTGTATATGTATATCACAGGGATGACAAAGAGAGCGGCCTTTACCTGAAACCGGATGAGAAGGTTTTCCTGAAAGACGGGACGTTGTTGAAATCAGCTTCAAACTTCAAACAATCAAAATACCTGAAGAACGGTATCTTTACTTTCGAAGATAAGCCCTTCGGCGAATTGCTGACAAGACTGGAACTGTGGTACGACGTCAAATTCACTGTAACGAAGCCGGAGATCAGGGAATATGTCTTTTCGGGCAAATTCCGCCAAAGCGACGATATAGCCAATATCCTGCAAGCGATACAGGAAGTGGGGAAATTTAATTTCCGGATAATTACGGAAAACGAGATAGAGATTTATTAACCTTATATGTAAAACTAAAAAAGAATATTGCCTATGTAAATATCAGTAATGAACAGATAGGACGAAACAGGGGAGTGTTGGTACCACTCCCCCGCAATAGTCAATACTATCTTCTTAGCGTTGTAACCTACAAAAAAAAAGTATTAACATTATTATTCAGCAAAGTTATGAAAAAAAACTTGTTGCAGACATGCTATTATGCTATAAGAGAACTTAAATCAAGAAAAATAGTTCGCATTATGAAATTATCAACCTTTTTCTTCTTCCTGCTTATCATGCAGCTGCATGCCGAGAATATTCAGTCACAGACGGCAAGTGTAGCTCTGAACAAGGAAGCACTCACGTTGAATGAATTGATATCGGAAATAGAATCGCAAACCGATTATCTGTTTATTTATAGTAAGAGCGATATAAATGTGAGCCGGCGGGTAAAAGTAAATACACCCAGCCGGCAGGTGTCCGATATTCTGAATGATATTTTTTCAGACAGTGATATTACCTATAAATTTGCCAACAACTATATCTCGTTGCGCAAAATAAATGAGAAAACGGCAACCGGTAATCCCGATCCGGCACAAACAAAGAAAATAGTCGTAACGGGTAAAGTGCTGGATTCCTTTGGTGATCCGGTTATCGGAGCCAATATCGTGGAAGACAATACCACAAACGGAACGGTCTCCGATATAGACGGGAACTTCAGCCTGTCGGTTGCAGAGAATGGCGTTTTGGCCGTTACCTTTATCGGATATATAGAACAAAAGATACCGGTAAAGAATAAGACTTCCTTCACCATTAAACTGAATGAAGACCTGCAAAAGTTGGATGAAGTGATTGTGGTTGGTTACGGTAGCATGAAAAAGAGCGACCTGACAGGATCGGTTGTCTCATTGAAGGCCGAAGAAATTAACTCACCTAACAACTCCAGTTTGGTACAGATGATGCAAGGACGTGCAGCTGGTGTTGTTATCACTCAGAACAGTACACAGCCAGGTGGTGCAGCCGATGTGCGTATCCGTGGACTTTCTTCTGTAAATGCCAGTAAAACACCGCTATATGTAGTAGATGGTTTTCCTGTGGATAATACAAACTTTTATCCGGGTTCGGGAGATGTGTTTGACGGCCCGAAGAAAGACCCGCTAAATAGTATCAACCCTTCTGATATCGAGAGTATGGAAGTGTTGAAAGATGCGTCAGCTACGGCCATCTACGGATCACGTGCCGCCAACGGCGTTATTCTGATCACGACCAAACAGGGTAAAGAAGGAAAGGCGAAGGTCACTTTGAACTCTTCTTTCGGTATTCAGACAATCGCCAAACGGTTCGAGTTCCTGGATGGTTCGGAATTCGGGAAAGTGACTAATGAAATGTTTTCCCTGTATAATAAGAACCCATACTATACCAATGACGAAATTGCGGCATTCGGAAAAGGGACAAACTGGCTTGACGAGGTGACGCATACCGGTATGGTTACTAATCATGACCTGTCTTTGCAGGGTGGTACGGCTTCGACCAAATATATGGTGTCGGCCAGCTATCATCTGAATAACGGTATAGTAAAAGAAAGTTCTTTTGAGCGTTATAGCTTCCGTGTAAATCTGGAACAGAAGATATCCTCTCTCTTTAGCGTGAATATTTCCAGCTTTATGAGTAATACATCAGACAAGAATGTAGCTGTAGGTACACGTGCAGAAGATACAGGTGTATTATCCGGCGCCTATACATTCCCGTCAAATGTTCCGGTTCGTGATGAAAATGGCAAATTTTCAAAGAACCCGCGCTATGCCTTGTTGCCTAACCCGGTATCTTTGCTGGATATCGACGACAAAACACGTTCGAAGAGATCTATGTTGAATGCATCGTTAAATATAACTCCTACCGACTACCTGTTTATCAAATTGCAGGCAGGCACGGATATGCAAGACTCCAAACGTGAATACTACAATCCTAAAACAACGCGCAACGGGGCCGATGCCAATGGTATCGCTTCTGTAACAGCCACTCAGGGACGCAGCAACCTGTTTGAAGGAACAGCTACATTCAAGAAGGAGTTTAATAAAGTTCATAAACTGGATATCATGGCCGGTTATACTTATCAGGATTTCACTTATGAAGAACTGACAGCCAAGGTGTCAAATTTCTTTACCGACTATTTTGGATACAATAATATCGGTATCGGTGAAACTTATAGTGCTCCGGGAACTACGAAAAGAATGAATAAACTGTTATCCGGCATAGCTCGTGTAAACTATAACTTCGCAGACCGTTATTTGTTTACCGCAACATTCAGAGCAGACGGTTCGTCTAAATTCGACAAAGAGCATCGTTTCGGCTATTTTCCCTCTTTCTCTGCTGCATGGCGCATCTCTAACGAAGAGTTTATGAAAGGACTTACATCGTTATCGAACATGAAACTTCGTCTCGGTTATGGTGAAACAGGTAATCAGGATATCGGTAACAACAGTTACCAGAACTTGCTGAAAAAAGGATATGAGTACGTTTTCGGTAATTCTCCGGTTACAACGATCATTCCGGGTAATGCAGGTAATCCACTGCTGATGTGGGAAACAGCCAAACAGTTTAATATCGGTTTGGATATGGGCTTTCTCAACAATCGCGTTTCAGGAACTCTTGAATATTACCAAATCAATACGGATAATCTGTTGCTGCAATTCTCCACCCCGGCCTATTCCGGATATACTTCACAATGGAGAAATGCAGGTGAGATTATCAACCGTGGAGTGGAGTTTACTTTGAATACAACTAATATCCGTACCCGCAACTTCCAATGGGAAACTTTACTGACCGTTTCTCACAACAAGAACAAATGGAACGATCGTGCCGGTTTGCCTAAACCATATATCGGAGCTTCCGAAAATGATCCGGTGAATGCAATCTATGGATATACATACGATGGTATCTGGCAGGAAGGTGATGATATCAAAAACAGTGCACAGCCTAATTCTGTACCCGGAAATATCCGTTTCAAGGATATTGGCGGACGCGATGCCGACGGGAACTTTGTTGCGGGGCCGGACGGAAAGATCAACGATGCGGATATAAGTTATCTGGGAACTCCAGATCCTAAGGTGGAATTAGGTTTTGGCAATGACCTGACCTATAAGAACTGGAACCTGAATATCTTCTTCAATGCCCGTCTGGGTGGTAAGAAATACAATCAGTTCCGTGCTTATTACGAAAACCCGGTAAGAGTTTACGAAGGTTTCAATGCATTCAGCAGTGTGATGGATCGCTGGACTCCGACAAATACAACCAGCCAGATTCATTCGGGAGCCGCCAACCCTTATGGTGGCGATATGAATACATTCTATGTAGAAGATGCATCGTTCTTACGACTGAAATCTGTCAGGCTGACTTACAACACGAAGATTCAGTCTTTCCCTCTCAGTGTGTATGTCGACGCCCAAAACCTGTTTACCATAACAGGATATTCAGGTTACGATCCTGAAATTGGAGGCACAAACGATTATAATACATATCCTGCTTGCCGTACATTCATGGCAGGTTTAAGAATCAGTTTTTAAAAAGTTACAATTATGAAGACACTCAAAATATATTTGCTGGCAGGTTTAACTTGCTTACTTTCTTCCTGTCTGGACACACAGTTGTATAATGAGATAGCTGTTGACGACTTTTTCAATACGGAATCGGATGCACGGGCATATCTGAACGGTGTGTATGGCGGTTTTCGTGATAGAAGTGCCCGTAATTACATCCCCGCAGGCGAATATGCGTATCAGATGCTGAACGAAATAGCGGCCGACGGTCTGATTTTCGGTCCCGGAGCACAGAGCGGCAAAGGCAGTCAGTATGAAATGGCCGAATGGGGAGTTGACTTTTATGTAACCTCTTCTCTTTGGAACGATTTGTACCTGGCTATTGTCCGTGCCAACATTGGAATCGACAATCTGGGAAAAGTGGAGACAAACGACACTAAGCTGATAGAACAATTTGTAGCAGAAGCACGTGTAGCTAGAGCCTGGTTTTATGCGGACCTTACTTATCTGTACGGAGATGTTCCTTTTATCACAGATTCAAAGTTTGATATAACATCGAAACCCAAACGTGAATCGAAAGATAAGATCATCGAATTTTGTATTTCAGAGATTCTGCCTTCTATTGAGAAACTTCCCGAAAGCTATCCGGCTGAAGATTACGGCCGTTTTACAAAATCAGCCGCCCAGGCCAAGCTTTGTAAAATATATCTGGAAGCCAAGATGTGGAAAGAATGTGCCGATATGGCAAACGAGATTATTAATAATTCGCCTCATAAGCTTGTATCTGACTGGGGTAAATTATGGGGTGTGGAGAATGAGAAGAATATAGAAACAATTTTCTCAATCCCCTGTTTGCCTCCCCGCTATCAGCATTCGGCTTATGCTGCGCATTTTCATCCGGCAGACTTCCTTATTGAAGGCGGCGGTTCTATCGGTTGGGATTATTATCGTTGTACCTGGGATTTCTATAATACATTCGATCCGGCCGATAAACGCAGAGCAGACATGCTGACTTCATACATCAGTGTTGAGAAAGATGCCAACGGACAAAATATCCGCAAGGAGATTGGTCATGGCGGTGGCGAAGGGCCGATACCGAATAAGTTCCCACTTGACCCGGCTCATATCGGGTGGACTGAAGGAACAGATGTCGTGCTGATCCGTCTGGCTGATATTATTCTGGCACGCGCCGAATCATTGAATGAGTTGAACGGTCCCAATCAGGAGTCAATCGACCTAATCAACCAGATCCGTACACGCGCATTCGGAAACGAAACCCACAACTTAAAACTGGCTGATTACGGTACGAAGGAAGCGTTGCGTGCTGCTATCCTGCAGGAAAGAGGATGGGAGTTATATCTGGAAGGATACCGCCGTCTCGATCTAATCCGTCATGGAGTTTATATCGATGCTATGAAGAAGAAAGGTTCAACGTTTGTTTCTAACAGTCAGTTATTGTTACCGATACCGACCAGTGAAATTAATCTGAACCCGAATCTGACACAAAACGATTATTGATAGATAAACAGGATTTAAGGTAAAAGAGGAAGGAAGCAACCGGATAAAAGATAGGATCAGTATATCTTCCGGTTGCTTTTTTGTTTACTTTGAGTTTGATAAACAGAACAGTTATGAGAGTACGATTTAAAATAGTCCTTTTCTGTAGCATTTTCTTTTCAACAGTTCTTTACGGACAGGACACCGGATGGACGCTACCGACTCCGGATAGCAATAAGCTGCCAACAGCCCTGATCCCCTATCCCGATGAGGTGATCCGGCAAAAAGGATGTTTCAGCTTTTCTACACTAAAAGCTGATATCGGTTCTTTGGATAAGATAAAAGATCATGAACAGGTCGGAAAAGAACTGAACGAAGTCTGTATGTTCTGGAATATGCCGGAACAGGCGCCAACTGTATGCAAGGTTTACTTTGAACAACTCCCCGAAGAACAGGATGCATTAAAAAGAGAGGCCTATCAGCTGGCTATCTCGGATAACAGCGTCCGGATTTCAGCGAACAGTTTTGCCGGGTTCTTCAACGCCTTGCAAACATTACGACAGTTGATCAAAGAAACTTCCGATGCATACGAACTTTCTAATTGTATTATTAATGATGTCCCGGCTTTCTCCATCAGAGGCGTAATGCTGGATGTCGGACGTAATTATGCGGCCACGCCGTTTATAAAGGAGATGATAAGAAAACTATCCTATTACAAAATTAATGTATTACACTTACATCTGACCGATGATCCGGGATGGAGAATCGAAGTAAAAGGAATGCCGGAACTGACAGCTCCATCTTCCTTCTGGAAAACCCGCCAGCCGGGGAAATATTATACACAGGAAGAACTGATATCACTCGAAAATTATTGCACGACGTTGAATATGCGGATCATCCCGGAAGTGGATATGCCGGGGCACAGTGCTTATTTCGAAAAAGCAACCGGCCTGAAACTTCAGACACAGCAAGGAATGGCTACACTTCAAAAGGCATTGGACGAGGTAATTCCCTTATTCAAAGATTCGTTTTTTCATATCGGCTCGGATGAAGTTCATTTTGAAATGGATAGCTTTATGCCCGAAATGATAAAATACGTTCGTAGCAAAGGGAAGGAAGTGATAACCTGGTATCCGGGATATTCGCCTGACAACAAGGCTATACGGATGTGCTGGGGTGAGAATGAAGCCGCACATCCCATTGACAAAACGGCACGCTACATCGACAGCAATGGTTTTTACATGGATTATATGGACTCACAAGGGGGTATGCTGCAAACCTTCTTCCAGCAACCTTGCGAAGTACCCGTTGGCAATGACAACGCACTGGGTAGCATCATGTGTGTCTGGACAGACGGGGCATTAAGTTCTGAACAACGTTTACTGGAACAATATCCTTTCTATCCTTGCATGCTAACCTTTGCCGAACGTATCTGGCGCGGAAGCAGAGAGAAGAGACGCGACCTGATGGCACAGGTTCCCTCTAAAGGCACACCGGAATGGAGTGCTTTTGCCGAGTTTGAAGATCGCCTGGTTTATCACCGGGATCATTATTTTAAACACACGCCATTTGCTTACGTAAAACAAGCTGAAATAAAGTGGCGGATAATCGGTCCTTTCGATCATAAAGGGATAAACGATACTTCTTTTGAACCGGAGAGATTGATAAAAAAAGAATACATAGTAAATGATACCTTGATGAAATGGACACCTTCACCCATTTATGGAGGCGAAGTTCAAATCCGTAATCTGTATGCCATGTTCAACGCACATCAGGGCAAATACCGGTTGGACCATTGGCCTACGGCGATGTCGCCTGCCGTTGGCAAAGGTGATGGAACCTGCTACGCACTGACTTACATAAACAGCCCGGAAGAGCAGGATGTCTATCTGATGTTTGGACTGAACGGTATGTGGGGACATTCCGGTGGATATCGCACGGCAAGAGCACCTGAGCAAGGAAGCTGGGATTTCAGTGGAGGTGATATCTGGCTCAACGACGAGCGGGTGAGTCCTCCTCACTGGCCATTCGAAAGCTTACCCTGGACAGGCTGGGGAAAAGGGCGCATAGAAACACCGCTGACAGAAGAAGGCTACTTCTATCGTCCCCCTGTGAGAATCAAACTGAAGAAAGGGTTGAATAAAGTCCTTATCCGTAGTGTATTCGGGCATTGGAAAGGAGATAACGGACAGCGTAAATGGCAATTTTGTTGCATTCCCGTTCAATGGGACGGCTTGCATTACACAGAAGTGGAAGGACTGGAATATGTAGATTGGATAGAATAAAAAGCACAAAAATAACCCGGAGACTACTTTTCTGCAAACACTTGCGCGAAAAGTAATTCCGGGTTTACTACAACTCTCCCTATATTGTATTAATTCACATGATCGATATCGCTGCCACCACTTGCACTCTTATTTACTTTCGGATCGCCTTTGTACCTAATGTCGCTACCGCCACTAGCTGAGGCATCCAGGCTTTCAGTGACATTGGTTTCGATGTCGCTGCCACCGCTGGAAGCACAGTCCAAACTCTTCACTATGAACTTGTACGCATGGATATCGCTACCACCACTGCTACGGTATAATCCGCTATTTGCTTTACCGGCTAATGAGATGTCGCTACCGCCAGATGTACGGACTTCTATTTCGTCACATTCCAGGTCGGTGGCTTGCACGTCGCTGCCCCCACTCAGACTGAATTTGCATACTCCAGATATACGAACCGGATTTTTCAGATAAACATCGCTACCGCCGGAAGTACTTACTTCCAGATTATCGGTCGTAAGATCGCTTTTCAGATAAAAATCAGTACTACCCGATGTGCTCAGCTTAGTCAATTCACTGGAATGTCCGTTTATTTCCAGAGCGGTCGGGGATATTTGGCTCCCTTTCTTTGCTTCTATCATCAGAATACCGTTGGTAGATTCGATCTTTAATGCAGAAAGCAGATTCTCATCAATCTTGATTTCCAGGCCTGCATTACCTTTCTGCTGGCTATAATTGAATACAGGCGATTTGAATTTCTGCCCCCAGGAAAACAATCCATTAAATCCGGAAGAACCTATCCCTTGTCCTATTCTTATCTCTGTAAAATCAGATACATTGATCTCTTTGGTGATGATATTACCGTTCCCTTTCACTCCTCTTGCATGACACGAAATCAGTCCCAGTGTCATTAATCCGATGAATGCTAATGCAATTGCTCTCATACTGTTTTTTCCTTTTAAGTTTAATATTTAGTTTGCTTTTTTCAGTTTGCCGGAACCGATAATACTTTTGCTGGTAGTCGGACCCCCTTTGTAATATACGTTTCCGCTTCCTACGATATTGGCTTCCAGACGGTCTTTGGCATAAGCCTGGATATTACCGCTGCCGGCAATATTACATTCCACTTTGCCGGTGGTACAGTCGTAAGCTTTTATACTTCCGCTTGCCGCAAGATTGTATTCTGCTTGTTCGGCCTTCCCTCCTATCTGAATGAAACCACTACCGGCCAGGCTGCATTCAACCCCTCTCAGATCGATGTCCGATGCAACAACGCTACCAGAACTTGCCAGGTTCACCTCCAGCTTGTTTCCTTCCACTTTCTTCTTCAGCAGGATATTTCCGCTACCGGCCATATTGATTTCCAGCTTACTTATATTTATCGGGCTGGCGATAATAAAATCACCGGAAGAAACAACGTTCAGTTCCTTTATCTCGCGCGAATTCGTTACCACCTTGAATGTCGTCGGATTCAGGTTGTAAGTATTTCCGTTACGGCTACTTTCGTTTATTCTTTTCGGGCCGACTTTCAACTCTTTGCCTTCCACATTTATTTTAAGCAAAGGGAACAGGTTTTCGTCGATGGTTACTTTCAGATAAGGAGCCGCATCCGACTGTTCATAGATAAACTCCATGACGCCAACCGTCGATATTTCATTATAATCGCTGATTGAAATTTCTTTAGTAATCACGTTTCCGTTTCCATCGACTGTTTTTTCAGTGATGGCAAAGCCTGTCAGAGTGGTCATCAGGCAAGCAATAAGAAGAAGTACTTTTGTTTTCATCTGATTTATTTTTAGTTCTTTCTTTATAAGACGAAGGAGATATGGTTTCGGTTGCATATTGGAAGCACTTTTTTCAGAAAATAATAAAAAAAAGAAAACCGCGACCCGTATTTATAACGGATGCGGTCTCTTTGCTTCCCAACGAAGCAATCTCACGATTCCTCCTTTGCAAAGACTTGTTAACCTTAGATCTAAAATACTATGAAAAAAACTCGATGCAAATATAAGAGGAATTATAGTATGTGCAATAAACAATTGTATCAATTTATTGTAAATTTGTCACTTTATGATTCAAATGTTACATTTTTTGATCGATTTATTCTATAACTCCAAACTTTTCCGGAATAGAATCCATAATATCAAATAGTTCGGCTACAGTCTCTGCACGGAGCATGGCAACGCGAGTCGGTTTGAAATCGGCAATACCCTTGAACAAGGGAGTTGCTGCCAGATGGCGACGGATATGAAGAATGCCGCGCCGCTCGTCCAGACGTTCCACACTCTGGTTGACCTGCTGTTTCAGGATATCCAGATACCAGGTAAATTTTTCGTCGGGTAGCGGTGTCCCGTTCGTCAGGAAATGTTTCACCTCACGGAATATCCAGGGACGGCCGATACTTCCGCGACCGATCATTACCCCATCGACACCATACTGGTCGAAACGTTCCTTGCAGGTTTCAGCAGACGTCACATCGCCATTACCGATAATAGGAATATGCATACGAGGATTATTCTTCACTTCACCGATCAGCGTCCAGTCCGCATCGCCGGTGTACATCTGTGCCCGTGTACGGCCATGTATGGAGAGGGCGGCAATCCCGCAATCCTGCAACTGCTCGGCCAGGTCGACGATTATTTTATTATCGGCATCCCATCCCAGACGCGTTTTCACCGTCACCGGGATATTGATCGCCTTTACCACCTCTCTTGTAATCTCCAGCATCAGAGGAATATTCCGCAGCATACCTGCCCCGGCTCCTTTACCTGCCACCTTCTTTACCGGACAACCGAAATTGATATCGAGAATATCAGGGCGGGCAGCTTCACAAATTCGGGCAGCTTCCACCATCGCGTCCACTTCCTTACCATATATCTGTATGGCTACCGGACGTTCGTCTTCGGCAACCGTCAGTTTTTCCTGTGTCTTGTTCACGCTACGGATCAGTGCGTCGCTCGATACAAATTCCGTATAAACCATATCTGCACCAAAACGTTTGCACATCAAACGGAAAGAGATATCTGTCACATCTTCCATCGGTGCCAGAAACACCGGGCGTTCACCTAAATCTATTGAGCCTATCTTCATACCTTCTTATTATAGTCTACAAAAGTACTGCTTTTCCGGTTAGAAACATGAAAGAATCAGGCCGAATCTCTACTGGAATTTGTAATGGGAAAGGTAAGTTTATAAACACGAATAGCGCGGATTTAGAAAGTTTTGAGTCTTGAAGCTAGGAATGTGAGTCATTAAGCGACATTCTGGACCCGAAGGGTTCAATTGTGAATAGCCCCCGGTGAAGCCGGGGGATCCGATATCCGCCGGATGGTACGTCCCCGAAGGGGGCGAATAATACGCTCATGTTGACCCCCTTCGGGGATCACCGGATGGATATCATTACCAACCCCCGGCTTCACCGGGGGCTATTCACAGTTAGTCCTTTCAGGACAAGCGGCGACACTGAAACATTCAAAACTGGCAAGAACTGAGCCAACAATACTTACTAAGTATATTTAGAGAAACAACTATCATACTATCACTAATCCATTTAATATCGTTATAATCAAGGCTTGCAACAGTGATAGTTGCCGATTTTAACTATCACTCATCTATCACCCTACTATCACTGTCTCGTCCTGAAACCGGATACATGCCGGTCTTTTTATATGTGGTATATATCTAATTATCAGATATATAATAACAAATATCGCTTTATATCCGGCTCTTGACGCTCTCAAAGCTCGGATGTGAGCATCGTCGAGACACAGGTGTAAAATAGGTTGATATGGAGGTTTTGAGAACAAGGAGTAAGTATTTCAATGACAACCTATTTCAGGACAAGACAGATCAACCCGGATTGGTAATATGCTTATTACTGTATCATATATTGTGATACTGAATTATCATATATTATGATACTAGAGTACCATATGTTATGACACAACAGTATCATAATATATGGCATTTTTATCTTCTAAAGACCAGTAACTTACCAGTCAACAATCCTTCCGGATGCGAATGGCTGTAAGTTCAATGCCGTCTCGTTGACGGCTTACGCCTCTTGGGCTGGTTGGTGTTTATTCGCCAAACCGGGTAATACGTTGCATAAATCGTGTTGTTTCGTCCGATAATACTCCTATTTCGGAAAATTATGGGTGTTTTCCCTTGTTGATTCGGAAAACCTCTTTACCTTTGCAACGATTCCGTAGCGGGCAGCGGCTCGCGATACACGGTTTCAATTACATATTGTAAGCATTTTACGAAGATTATTCCAACTCAAAAATCTGGTAAATTTTTAGTACACCGGAATAATGGACAGTAAATGCTTGCGCTTATTACGTATAAGTTCATCCACCATTTTTATGGGTGGATTGTTATTATATCGTATAGGCGCGGGCTGTTGTTCTATTATTGGTGTACGGGCTTACCAGAGCCTTTGAGTTAATAATAGACAACACGCTCGCGTTTTTTTATGCCCGTTCATAATCATTCGCGGGGGTGTTCTCACCCTTCGTAAAATTAGTTGTTGGATTTTTAATCCCTATTTATAAACAATTAATTTTTTAAGATTATGAACAAAAAGTTTTCTACACTTGTGGCTGTCCTTCTGGCAGCCGGTGCTTGGACTACGATGGATGCAAAGGTGGTGAAGGTTGAGACTCCCATTGATGCTCAGTCTTATTTAGTCGGAAGCGGAATTACTGCAGAAGATGCAGGTTTTACGAATGCTCTTACTTATAGTGGGACTACATTGACTTATGGCGCATTAACGCCAGATGCAACATCTTCTGTGTGGACTATTGAGTACAAGACGTCAGGTAATGCAGCTGATGGTTTTTATTTGAAAGCAGGAAGTAATTATGTGGTTGCTGCAAATGATGCTAACACAGCTCCTATATTGGGCGATGAATCAGGAAGCAATGTAAAAGTTCTTTTTACTTGGGCTACAGACAGTGAAAAGAATTATTTTCAAGTAAAAGAACAGGTTGGAACTAATACCAAGGTGAATGCAAATACCTATTTGAAATTAGGTGCCACCTTGGATTGTGACGCTACTGCAGGTAATGCAACAGCTATTGATTTAGCTGTTTACGCCGCCGATTCCAATGTCCCCGGTTTCGACTTGAATGTAGATGATCAGGGTAAGTTGATATTTACGGGTGACGTAGCAGCTCCTAACTTCGCAGCTCCTGTATATTTCCAGATTGATGGAAACTATATTTATGTAAGTGGTAGCGATGTTAAGACTGATATGACTGCTGCACCGAAAGCCGGAGAAGCTGTTAAAGCATCCTGGAGATGGGAAAATGGTAAGTTAGTTTCTGTTGCTGCTGAAAATGCGGATGCAAAGGCAAAAGCTAAGTATTTGAAAGTCGGATCAGTAACTAGATCTCTTGCGTATACATTGGTAGAAAGTGCTAATGCTACCTCTTTCGCGATTGAAGGCAATGCAATTACAGCAAATAATAGTGGAACACCGGTAAGTTTGACAACTCCGACCATGTACGCTTCTGCTGTATTGGCAAACACCCAGGCGAAAGCTGAAGTAACTATCGCAGGTGGTTCAAATGTTGTAGCAGGTAAGTTGCAAATATTGAATGCTCCTTCCGGTTATGTTGTTATCTCTTTGCAGGAAGGTGCTACGACTAAATATCTGAAAGCAGGTGCGTCTAACACTTATGAAACTGATATTGAATTGACCGCTGCGCTTACAAACGGAGACCCGAAAGAATATGAAAAGTATTTGTGGAATGTTTCTTCTAAAACACTTGCAGGAAAAGCATACTATACTTTCACCAGCTTGGCAAAGAATGGAGATAAGAATTATGTAGCTTTTGAAGAACATCTAGCAAATGCTGTTTACTCTAAACAAGGTATTACTTTGGGTAATGGTACACAGTTTATTGGTATAGATGGAAATTTAGGTAATACTCCTGCCGTTTTCGGTTTCTACAATGCATTCCAGTTAGCTAAGACACAGGCACAGTTGAACGGTATCTACAGCCCGGGCTTTGAAATGACTGTCAAAGTCAGCAAAGATGGTAAAGAAACGATCGAAGATATCGATGTATTCGGCAAGACAATGTATCCGAAAGCTACTAACGCTACAAATATAGGTGAAACAACTGTAGAATTGTGGGATAACAATAATACACAAGCTAAGGGTGCTAAACTTCTTGCATTGGATATAACAAAGACATTCGACTCTACTTCTCCTATTGTAGGTGAGTTCGTTTGGATTACACCAACAGAACTTAGCAAGAATGGTACTAATTACGAAACAGGTTTCCAATTTATTTATTCACTTGGAGATCCAGCTTTGATTGAAGAAGTAAAAGTGGGTGGTTTAGGCTCTCTGTATATCTTCAAGGCTTCTGATAAATATTATCTGACTGTTAATAAGGCTGTGGACGAGGATACTACACTCCCGTACATCAAATTGGAAGGAAGCAACATCTACGATGTTAAGAAGTTGTTAGGCCAGTATCTGAGCTTCTCTTATGCTGATACAAAAGCAAATGCAGTAGCTGCAGGTGAAGAATATAAGTTAGGCGGTATGTTAGCTATTACTGAAAACACTACAGTAGAAGCTGATTTCATCACAGGTACAAGAGCTACATTGCCTGAAGCACAGTGGGCTGTAACTGCTGCTGATAAGGATAATAACAAATTTACGTTGACAAACCGTGAAAATGCATCTAAGACACTTACGGGTGTTCAGTTGCGTGAAGTAGGTAATAAGTTTATTATGACTGTTGAAGGTGGTAATGGATCTGCTAATATCACATCAGATTTAGTAACTCTGACTACAACAGCATTGAACAAGACAACTAACTTCGACGGTTACATGCAGTCTACTCCGAATGCGTTGAGAAATGTAAACTACTATCTGGGTCAGTATCACGCTGTAGAAGGTAACAATCATGCTTACTTCGTAGAAAACCATACTGAAAAGGCAAGTCACCAGATCGGTATGACAGCTGAAAAAGAAAAAGCTCAGAAGTGGAACCTGCGTTTGGCTACAAAAGCAGATGAAGATGGTAAATATACATTAGTTGATACTGTAAAAGTTCCTTTGGTATTCGCTACACTGATAGATGGTAAGATTGTAACTGATGCAAAGAATAAAGATGTAGTAAAAGATACTTTGTTCATTCTTCCGTATGCATTCCAGAACGCTTCTAACAGAGAATTAGTTTCTTACAAAGAAGGTAAAGGTTTTGAATTCTATTACTGTAATGAAGATTACAAGGAAAACAGCGATGTGAATAGTGATGAAGTTATCAAGTTCGCTTTGAAGATGAAACCTGATAATACTTACAACTTCGTTGAACTTAGCATGGATAAAGCTCACGATACTGATGCTCTGGGTGCAGAGAAAGTATTGGGAGGCAACAGTGCCAACAAGGGTGTTATCTCTCGCGTAGCAACTTACGATCAGAATGCAAACTCTCTGATGGTTGTTGAAAAAGCAGATGCTCCTGAATACCATAAAATTGCTATGGCTTGGGGTGATACAATCAAATTGTTCCGTGACGAAAACAACTCACAGGTTGTTTTCGAAAAACTGGATAGGAAGTCTGTTGTAGAGAAAGATACGTTGAGCTTCCTGAATATCGATAACGTTAATCAGTTCAAAGTAAACCCGGCTATCTTTGCAGATACTGCTTATATCAACCGCGTAGATGCTAACGGTGAATTGAACACTTGCTACCAGTACTTACTGGCTGTAAATGTAGATCCTGAAAAGTCTTACTATTGCCCGTACAACCCGGAACATAATACAGACGAATGGAGAAAAGAACATAATGGCCCTTGTGCTGACGCAAAAGAACACAGAGCAGTTTATGGTCGCTTCCTGATCAACCTGATCGATACAGCTAATGTGTATGGTGAAGAACATATCCATAACAACCCGTATATTGACGAAGTTGAAGTAGGTGCCGACAAACGTGCAAAACTGTCGTTCGTAGAAGGTATCCATGCAGATGATACATTATATGTAACTCGTCAGGGTGGTGAAGTTGTTAAGTTGGCTATGGATACTCCGGACTTCAATGTAGCTAAGTTTGCCTTCCGTTATGTTGATGCTGATGCTAAGACATTCAAGATTCAGACTCAGTTTAAAGAATATGCTCCTGAAACAGATGCTGATGATCTTCATGTATCTAACGAAGGTTACCTGAGATGGATCAACGGTGCATTGGTTGTAACAGAAGACTTCGAAAACGGTGACGTATTCGGTATCGAAGAAAACTACGAAGGCAACCCTGTTGCTAACGAAGATATCACAGCTTCTTCTATCAGCGTAATCGCTCAGGAAGGTAAAGTTGTTATCAACGGTGCAGCCGGTAAGAAAGTTACTATCAGCAACGTTCTTGGCCAGACAATCGCCAACACAGTTCTTTCTTCCGACAACGCTACCATCGCTGCTCCTGCAGGTATCGTAGTAGTAGCCGTAGAAGGTGAAGCAGCTGTAAAGGCAATCGTAAAATAATAGAAACTTTTTATAATCAATAATTTTAAATTAGGCTGCGTGGCAAGGGCGGTTCGCGAACCGCCCCCAACCAATTACCCCGTGAGGGCGAACAAGTGGTCAGTATTAATATTAAAATAGTGAAATAAAGTTCTTTCTGTTCTACCTTTGTGAAGAGCGAAAACAGACAACAAGCAAGCCCCGGTGGATTCGTCCGTCGGGGCTCCGTTGTATACGACAATCGTGTGCAGGTCTGTTGAGATAAGGTACTAAAAGTTAACGGTGTTTATTCAGGAAATATAAGAAGAAACCCCTATCTTTGTGGTTTCTAATTTAAAACCAAACAGCTTTGAACGAAAAAGAATTTGAAATAATGGCTCCGGTCGGTTCATACGAATCGCTGATGGCAGCTATACAGGGTGGTGCCGACTCCATCTATTTCGGCATTGAAGGACTGAATATGCGTTCGCGCTCTTCCAATAATTTCACGACCGACGACCTGCGTAAGATCGTTTCCATCTGCAAAGAACATGGGATCAAAAGCTATCTGACTGTCAACACCGTTATCTACGGGGAAGACCTGGCGTTGATGCGCGAGATCATCGATGCTGCAAAAGACGCCGAAGTATCCGCTATCATCGCAGCCGATGTGGCCGCCATGAGCTATGCAAACCGTATCGGACAGGAAGTGCACCTCTCCACACAGCTGAATATATCGAATGTAGAAGCGCTGAAGTTTTACGCCCAGTTTGCCGATGTCGTTGTGCTGGCACGCGAACTGAACCTCAAGCAGGTTTCCGAAATCTATCAGCAGATTGTCGAACAACAGATTGTTGGGCCACGTGGCGAACTGATCCGTATCGAAATGTTTGCCCACGGGGCTTTGTGCATGGCCGTCTCCGGTAAATGCTATCTGAGCCTGCATGAGATGAATGCGTCGGCCAACCGGGGTGCTTGCATGCAGATCTGCCGCCGTGGCTATACGGTGAAAGACAAGGACAGCAATATCGAACTGGATATCGAAAACCAGTACATCATGTCTCCTAAAGACCTGAAGACGATCCATTTCATGAATAAGATGATGGATGCCGGTGTCCGTGTATTCAAGATAGAAGGTCGTGCCCGCGGCCCCGAGTATGTACGCATCGTCACCGAATGTTATAAAGAAGCAGTCAAAGCCTATTGCAACGGCACGTACGATGAAGAGAAGATCGCCGTATGGGACGAACGTCTGAAAAGCGTCTTCAACCGTGGCTTCTGGGATGGTTATTACCTGGGACAGCGTCTGGGCGAATGGAGCAGCAAATACGGTTCCGGCTCGACCAAGAAGAAGGTGTATGTGGCAAAGGGCATTAAATATTTCAGTGGCATCGGTGTTGCGGAGTTCGAAATGGAGTCGGGTACCTTGAAGGTGGGCGACGAGATCCTGATCACCGGCCCGACAACAGGTGCCGTTATGCAGACGATCGACGAGATACGCGTAGACCTGAAACCGGTGGAAGAAACAGTCAAAGGCGAACGTTTCTCTTTTAAAGTGACCGAGAAGGTACGCCCTTCCGACCGCCTCTACAAAATGGTATCCGAGAATAATAACAACAAAGAACTGAAATAAATGAAAGAGTATATCTTTAAACTGACAGACAAGGTACGCGACTACGAATGCGACCTGCAGGGAGTCGTGAACAACGCCAACTATCAGCATTATATGGAACATACCCGTCATGAGTTCCTTGAGTCGCTGGGGGAAAACTTCGGTGCGATGCATGATAAAGGGGTCGACGGGTTCGTATCTCATGTAGATATCGATTTCAAGACTTCCCTGAAAAGCGGCGACAGTTATATCTCCTGCCTGAATGTCTATAAGAAAGGCGTGAAACTGGTCTTTGAACAGGATATTTACAGAGCTTCCGACGGTGCACTGGCAACCAAAGGGAAAGTGGAATCGGTCGTCGTGCAGGACGGGAAACTGACCCGGGGTGAATACTTCGATGCGATGCTGGAAAGGATAAAGAACAAGTTATGATATAATATGACAGACAAACGAATTTACCAAATCGGCCTAACTATGATAAACGGTGTCGGAGATATCCTGGCCCGTCAGCTTTTGCAGTCGATGGGTGACGCAGAAGCCGTCTTTACGGAAAAAAGACAGAACTTGGAGAAGATTCCGGGTATCGGAAGCCTGACGGCCGCCGAGATCAAACGCCCGGAAGTCCTTCTGCAGGCAGAGAAAGAGTTAGCCTTCGTTGAAAAGAACCATATCACCTGTTATTTCCTGACAGAGGAAACCTATCCCAAACGCCTCAGGGAATGTACGGATGCTCCGATACTCTTCTATTATAAAGGTACGGCAGACCTGAATACGTCCCGCATCATCAGTATTGTAGGAACACGCCACGCAACGGAATATGGCAGGGCGGTGACAGAGGAACTGATACAAACGTTGTCGGCTTCCTTCCCTGATCTGCTGGTTGTAAGCGGACTGGCTTACGGCATCGATGTCTGTGCCCACCGTAGCGCACTCAAAGCCGGATTGCCTACTATCGGCGTACTGGCGCATGGTCTCGACCGGATTTATCCCCCGGCTCATCGCTCCACTGCCGTAGAAATGCTGCAACAGGGCGGATTGTTGTCCGACTTCCCCAGCGGCACGGAACCTGATAAACCGAACTTCGTCAAGCGCAACCGGATCGTTGCCGGACTGGCTGATGCTACGCTTGTAGTCGAGTCGGCCGAGAAAGGCGGTTCGCTGATCACAGCTGATATAGCGTTCTCTTACGGACGGGATGTATATGCTTTTCCGGGACGGGTAAACGATATTCACTCCAAAGGATGTAATGCCCTGATCCGGCAGAACAAGGCCGGCCTGATCACTTCTGCCGCCGATCTGATCTCCGCGCTTTGCTGGGATGTGGAGAAGAAAGCCGCGCCTGCCCCTGTCCAGTCCGAACTGTTCTTCGGAGAAGAGGACAGCCGAACAGGAGCTATCACGACACTTCTCCAGGAAAAAGGCGAAATGCACATCGACCAGCTGGCAAAGTCGCTCGATCAGCCTGTCCGCGAACTATTCCCCCTTCTGTTCGAGCTGGAGATGAACGGACGGATCCGGACTTTGCCGGGAAATATCTATAAACTGGTTTAACAGAGAACGGGGTGTGTCAACTTTCCGGCACACTCCTTGCCTGAACTGTTTCGTAAACAACAACAGCAATAAATACCAGCGCAGTTATCGCATTCAACTGAAGCGGATTAAAGAAGCGTGCAAACGGAATGATAAACGCAAGCACGATAACGGCGATCACATGCGACCAGGCAATCATCCGGCAGGTGATCCACTTATACACACTGTTACTCATCAGATAAATGATCGGGCCGCCCACCATAGCGAAGATACCGCCCGTCGTCATTTCACCCAACGGATGGTTTACGACCAACTCATCCCCTACCGCACAAATGATCAGTGCCCCGACCAGCACGACATGGATCGAATGATATTTCAGTCCGAGCAGGCCGGGGTTCGATATCTTTTTGATCTTCCGGCTTCCCGCCTCGCTGCTGACATCAAAATAAATCCACCACATTGCCAGGCTGTTGGTGAAAGAGATTATTACCGCATAGATAATCGTCGCGTCCCACACCTCGAAATCGCTGAGTGAAGCGCCCGTCATCATGATCGTTTCACCAAAAGCGATGATAACGAACAGCTGGCTTCTCTCTGCCAGATGTTGCCCTTCAATCGTCCATTCCTTACTGGAAACGGATCGTCCGAGCCCCGGCAAATAAAAGCCGAACATCGGCGAAGTGTAATCGCACAAAACGGCCACCAGCCACAACAGGACACGCATATATCCCTCGCTGAACGCTCCCGCAATCCAGAATATGGCGGAGATACAAAACCATCCCAATATACGTTTGAAGTTGGGGGAAAGATGATGTTTTTTATCCAACAGGAAAACAATCACAAGCGTCCGCCCCAACTGGATAGCCACGTAACACGCGGCAAAAACCACCCCCCGGCTTGTATACGCTTCGGGAATGGAAGAAGCCATCACCAGCCCGATCAGCATAAGGACAAACAGGAGCAACCGGATAGAACGTGTTTCGGGATTGAACCAGTTCGTTACCCAGGTGGTATGCTGCCAGGCCAGCCAGACGGCAAACCACAGGATAATCTCCTGCAGATAACCCAGCCAGTCCAGATGATGAAGCAGGTAATGCGATAACTGCGTGACCGCAAAGACATAAATCAAGTCGAACAACAGTTCCGAATAAGAAACAGAAGCCCGCTCTTCCTCCCGGCTTCTCAGTAAATGATGTGAAGAATGCGACATACGCCAACGATTTTATAGCCTGTATAATCCGATAACCCTATGGAATTAGAACAAGCGCCCGTTTATTTTGTTTAAGAGATGTTAGTTGTTTCTTTTTGTGTGAACGGGAACTATCTTTATCTTTGTCAAAAGCATTTGAATATGGAATTGCGAACAGCGAATGTAGTCAGATATATTATGCCTTTACGCGAAGGCGGTTCGTTGCCGGCGCTGGCGGAAGCCGACGACGGATATAAGTATGTAGTTAAATTCAGGGGAGCCGGACATGGTACGAAAGCATTGATTGCCGAACTGGTGGGTGGTGAAATAGCACGCACGTTAGGCTTCCGTGTACCCGAACTGGTCTTCCTGAACCTCGACGAGGCTTTCGGCCGTACCGAAGGCGACGAAGAGATACAAGACCTGCTGCAGGCCAGTCGCGGACTGAACCTCGGACTGCATTTCCTGTCGGGCGCACTGACCTATGACCCGGTTGTGAATAAAGCCGGAGACAGGCTGGCTTCGCAGATCGTCTGGCTCGACGCCCTGCTGACCAACGTAGACCGCACCGTACGCAACACCAATATGCTGATGTGGCACAAAGAATTATGGCTGATCGACCACGGTGCCTCACTCTTTTTCCATTACTCATGGTCGAACTGGCGTAAGCATGCTTTAAGCCCGTTCATCCAGATCAAGGATCACGCTTTGCTTCCCGAAGCTTCCCTGCTACCGGAGGTAGACGTCGAATTCAAACGCCTGCTATCTCCGGAAAAGATTCGTGAGATCGTCGAACTGATCCCGGAAGACTGGTTGCAGTGGAGCGACAGCCCCGGCACGCCGCAGGAGATAAAGGAGATATACATGGAATTCTTAACCGAGAGGATCGCCCATTCCGAAACATTTATAAAAGAAGCGCAAGATGCAAGGAAAGCACTTATATGAATATGCCGTTATCCGCTTTGTTCCCCGGGTGGAACGTGAGGAGTTTATCAACGTAGGCATTATCCTGTTCTCCAAACGGGCTAAATATATAAAAGCGCGTTACCGGGTAGACGAAAGAAAAATCCGGCTGTTCTCTTCCGAGCTGGATATGGATTCGTTGTATGCCAGCCTGAAAGTATTCGACCACATCTGCTCCGGTGCCAAAGGAGCCGGCCCTATCGCGGCGATGGACATTCCCGAACGATTCCGCTGGCTGACGGCTGTACGCAGTTCTTCCATACAGACATCCCGTCCGCATCCGGGCTTCTCGGATGATCTGGATACGACATTCGAGAAGTTATTTTCGGAGTTAGTATTATAGCCGGAGAAGCAGGCTTTTTCACCACAGAAAAGGCTCTCGAAAGTGTTAAATTTAGCAGTTTTTACCTGTATTGTATAAAGTTTTATCTTCACTAACACTTTTTGACGATGCAACCCTTCAAACTTAACAAATATTGGCCTGAAAAAGCTTGACAAAACCTCTTTGCAACCGTATCTTTGTACTGTGGTTTTTTCATAATAGTATTAGATTTAAGGTTAACAAAGTTGGTTAGGGCTTGTCGTGAGACAGGCTTTAATTGTTTATAGACCTTTCGTTTGTTATTTCCTTTTCAGACACAATAATTCTTCGGTGCAAATGCAGCCTTTTCTTTGTCATTCCTTCCCACCGTCACACCAAATAAACAAAAGAATTTTTCTATATTGATTTAAATTAGCTACTTTTGCAAACAATCAGATATACAGATATTTAGACATTATTTAGTGACCGCTTGAAAACGAAGCGGTGAACCTAAAAGATACACCATTTGTATACATTACTTTATGCGACGAATAAAATATAAAAAGATGGCTATGTTGATTTACTTTCTTATTGTTGTGGTGGGAATTATTACATTAGTACTTATAACCGGCCTTCTGCTACCCGGCAAGAGGATCGGCTCCCGGCAATGCTTCTACAACGCATCACCCGAAAAAGTATATAATGTACTTATCAACAACACCGACTACGGCTACCGCAGCGACCTGAAAGAAATCATTATCATTGAAAGCCTGGACGGTATAGAAGTATGGGATGAGATAGCCAAAAACGGTTCTGTTGTCCGTTTCAAAACCGCCCGCAAAGAACCTTTCTCACTTTACGAATTCGATATCATCAAAGGAAACGGCTTTACCGGACACTGGAAAGGCGAACTGCAGGAAACAAGCACAGGCGGAACCCATTTTACTTCTACGGAAACTATCCGGATGAAAAACCCTTTCCTGAAAGTCCTCTCTTACCTGTTCTTCGACATCGAGAAGTTTATGGACAACTATCAAAATGACTTACGGGTGAAGCTGAGCGAAGACCTCGCATGAAAAAAGGGAGCCTTTAATGGACTCCCAGAAACTTAAATGGTTTGGTCGATACAAACTGCCCGGCTGTATTGCCTGCATATGTTTTACCGCTTACCAGATCCAGCATCCTGACAGGTGCACCCGCCGAGAAATCCACCTCTTTGAAATCCACCCAGAACACATTGGGATAAATGGTCGACTCATAATAATAAACCTTATTCTTCTGGTCGGAAAGCGTTCTCCATCTTGTCGACGAGATATTCGGCTGGTCGGGTGTCGTAATGCCCAGCGGGACGGAAGTGTTGCGGATCACACTGAAAACACTGGCCACCGCTACCCGCGTATCGTCTACCTTCGGGATGGCATTGATATAGAAGGAAGCCCTTACGAAACGGTCAGCAGCCCGGTTGGTTCCGGGAAGGAAAGTGGTTCCGCCGATGTTCTTCCAGTAATCGTCTAACGCCAGTTGCTGATCAAATACCGGCGAGTTGGTCATCACCTGGTACGACTTGCTATGATGGATATTCAATTTACCGTTCACATATTCGAAGATAGCATTATCCCCATCCGCGTCGGAGATAGACAGGTGCAACGTTGCCAGGCGCGTACCGTCGGGCATCATGTCGGACACCACTTCGAACGTGCCTTTTTCGGTAAAGGCCACCGCCTCATCCACCGTAGCAAAATTATCCAGCATATACTGAACCCAGGCCGCAATGGAAAGTCCCGGCTTCTTACCGTCCCACTGCGGGTATTCCGACTCGGCCAGCCAGAGTAGGTTGGCTACCAGCCCTTTTTCATTCATTCCGTCCGTACTGCAAATATCGTAGGCGGATGTTATTACGCTTCCATATTTCGAAGTCCACTCCAGCGGATTCTTGCCTATTTCACCGTTGCGCTGCATGCCCCGTGGAAATATCCAGAGGTTACTGCGGGTATCTTCTTTCCAGTCCATCGTCCGGCCGGTCAGCACCGTATTACCTTTTCCCTGGTAGACAACTCTTGTACAGGCTTCCGACGGGCTGAACCGGGCGGTTGCAGCGATTGCCAGCAACGCTATTCCCCATTTATTCATCTCTCTCATAACTTTATCATAAATTATTTATAGTATATATAGTTATAAACGTTTTGCCGAGTGTATTGTTTAAAAAAGATAAGTGTCACAAATGTTACAATTTAAGAGTAACAGACCTTGTATCTTTGTTTGAAATAATTATATCATCAGACTATGGAACAGTTACATGCACATGAAGTCCTTCACATGATGGAAGGAAACAGTTACACGGAAGCCTCTTTGAAGGCTGCAATTATCGAACGGTTCGGTGAAACACAACGTTTTTACGCCTGCTCGGCAGAATATATGAGTGTCGACGACCTGATCGTTTTCCTGAAGGAGAAAGGGAAATTCATGCCTATGGACGACGGCTTTACGGTCGATATTACAAAGGTTTGCAATCATTAAAGATTGTGTTATCTTTGCGGTAAATATTGATTTTTCAGATGCCGACGAACGCTATTGTAAAAAAGTCGAAGATGTGGAACTTATGGCATGGTTGCCATAAGCTGAGCCAGGGATGCAAGCATTGCTACGTTTATCGCGGCGACGCCAAAAGGGATGTGGACAGTTCGGTGGTGACGCAGACGAAAAGTTTCGATCTCCCCATCCAGAAGAAGCGCAACGGGGAATACAAAATCCCTTCCGGGACGCTCGTATATACCTGCTTCACTTCCGACTTCTTTGTAGAAGATGCCGACGGATGGCGGCCGGAAGCGTGGAAGATGATGCGCGAACGGAGCGACCTCTCGTTTATGATGATCACCAAGCGGATCGACCGCTTCACCGCCTGTATCCCCGACGACTGGGGCGAAGGCTATGAAAACGTCACCATCTGCTGCACGATCGAGAACCAGGAATGCGCCGACTACCGCCTGCCGATCTACAAAGCGGCCCCGATCAGGCATAAGATACTCATCTGCGAACCGTTGCTGGGAAAAATAGACCTGCGCCCTTACCATATCGGGGAATGGGTGGAACAGGTGGTTGTAGGCGGCGAGTCGGGTTATGAGGCCCGCCCGTGTGATTTCGACTGGGTGATGGATCTGCATGACGTATCGGTGGAAAGCAATGTCGCTTTCTGGTTCAAGCAAACCGGCGCGAAATTCATCAAAGACGGCGAAGCCTACACGATCAGGCGGCAGTTCCAGCATTCGCAAGCCCGCAAGGCGAACATAAATTTCAAATAGATATATCCGCCAGGCGGCCGGCTTTATTCTTTTATCAAGCGCAACAGCGTTTCATGCATGGCGCCGTTTGTGGCGAGCACTTCGTCGCCCGTCTGCCAGTTGTCACCGCCACTGAAATCAGTTACTTTTCCTCCGGCCTGCATCAGGATCATAGCACCGGCCGCCACATCCCACGGGCCGATCCAGGCTTCGATACGGGCTTCGAACCTTCCTGCCGCGATATAGCATATCTCTGCTGCTGCCGCTCCCATCAGGCGGGTTCCTCCAGCAAAACCATACAGGCGGTCGACCAGGTGGAGAGCTACCGGACGGTAAGCATCCGAGTTATAAGGAAATCCCAAGTCGATAAAGGCTTTGTCGAGATCGGACACATCCGATACATGGATCTCCTTCCCGTCCAGATACGCCTTACTGCCTTTCCAGGCGTAATAACATTCATCCCGGCATACTTCATACACGACACCGAGCAACAGCTCTTCTTTATTACGCAGGGCAATACTTACGCAATAGGGTGCTATGTCGTGAATATAATTGGAAGTACCATCGAGCGGATCGACCAGCCAACAATAATTCTCGTCGGTCAGGCTACCGCTGCCTTCTTCTGCTATGAAACCGGCTTCGGGAAGTAAAGCGGAGAGCTGGGCGATCAGCCATTTCTCCGACTCCTTATCGACATACGACACATAGTTATGGGCACTTTTTTCCTCCACCCGTCCCCGGTCGAATTTACGTCGTTCCTCTTTCAGGAAAGCCCCTGCTTTACGGGCTATATGCTGTACCTCGGTACAAAGATTCTCTAAGTTCAACATGCTGCAATTCTTTCTTTTTAGCGTGACAAACGTACGCAATTTTATGGATTGCAAGGGTATATGGAAAATCTTTCTTATTTTTGTTAATGAATTTTCAAACAAAACTAGGTATTTAGCCGTTATCATTATAAAAAGAATACACTATAAAAAACAGATGAGGATTTGGATTAAACGAATAGGGATCGTCTGTCTGATACCTGTAGTATTGGTATTGTTGGTCTCTGTGCTATTATATATACCGCCTGTACAGAATTTTGCCGTGAAAAAAGCGGCTTATTACGCCGGTAAAGCCACCGGAATGCAGATCGGAATAGAACGGATACGGCTCTCTTTCCCGCTTAACCTGACGGTACGGGGCGTAGAGGTGCTGGCTTCGCCCGCCGATACGCTGTTGACATTGAAAAGCCTGACCGTAAACGTACAAGCCCTCCCCTTATTAAAGCAAGAAGTTTTGGTAGACGCCATCAACCTCGAAGGGGTAAAGGTGAATACCGGTACCTTTATCGAAGGGATGGAGATCAAGGGCGTGTTGGGACGTTTATATGCCAAGGCCGACCGCATCAACCTGGCAAAAGAGAAGGTCACCCTCAATACGATCGACCTGTCGGATACGGCGATCACCCTGCTGCTGAACGACACGACCACCCAAGCCGACACCACCTCGACACCCGTAAACTGGATACTGAAGCTCGAAAAGATAAACCTCGACCGGGTAGCATTCGCCATGCAGATGCCTGCCGACTCGTTGCGCCTGACAACCTACATAAATAAAGCCAGCCTGAAAGACGGCGTAGTCGACCTGGGTACTTCCCGCTACGGAGCCGACCTGTTCACGCTGACCGGTTCGACCTTTGGGTACGACGGCAACAACCAGGCTGCGACAGACGGCTTCGACCCTTCGCATATCTCCCTGAGCAATGTAACGATCTCACTCGACTCCCTTTTCTACAGTGGAAGGGACATAAAAGCACGGATACGCGAACTCTCCGCCGAAGACCGTTCGGGACTGACAATCTCCTCCCTCACCGGGAGCCTTCATAGCGACAGCACGACAATCAACGTACCGCAGCTCCTGTTGAAAACTCCTTCATCCGAGATGCGCCTGCTAGCTACGGTTCCCTGGAATTCATTTGCCGAAAGCCCGGAAGGGAACATGCGGGTGCTGCTTACCGCTTCCGTAGGGAAAGAGGATGTGATGATAGCGGCCGGGGCACTCCCCAAAGATTTTCAGAAAGCCTATCCGCAACAGCCCATCTCATTGACTGCCGGAGTGGAAGGTAACCTATCATCCCTGCTTCTCCGCCAACTGAAAGGAGAATTGCCGGGCGCTTTCCGTATGGACGTAAGCGGGACGATGAAGTCGCTGACCGACAGTGTACGCCGTTCCGGTAAACTGGATCTGAAAGCGAAAACAGGCAACCTCGACTTCGTGCTGGCCATGTTGCCGGAGTCAGAGCGGAAACGTTTCAATATCCCTTCCGGCATCACCCTGACCGGGGAAGCCGCCCTGAAGAACAACGAATACCAGGCCGACCTCCAGCTAAGGGAAGACAAAGGAAAAGTATTGCTGACCGGACGTTTCAACCCGGCCAAAGAGTCGTATGAAGCCGACCTGAAAGTAGACAGCCTGGAACCCCTGCATTTTATGCCGCTCGATTCCCTCTACGGGCTGACAGCCTCTATCCGGGCGGAAGGAAAAGGTTTCGATCCTTTCTCAGCTTCAACCTGGGCCAAACTGGACGGTAAGATCACCGATATCCACTATGGCAATTACAGTGTATCGGATGTCAGCCTGGCCGGTTCGCTCGAAAAGAATTTCGCCAAGTTCGACCTGCTGAGCAAGTACCCGTTGGCCAAAATGGACATGACGCTGAATGCCACCCTGCTGAAAAAAGAGATCAAAGCGATGCTGATCGCCGATGTCGAAAACTTCGACCTCTACGGTATGCACCTGATGAAAGACTCGCTGGCCACCTCTTTCCAGCTCTTCGCCGAGGCGGAAACCGACATGGGGAAAAACAACCTGGTCGATGTCACGCTGGGTAACTGGGAGCTGACCACAACTACCGGCACCTATAAACCCAAAACCCTGACCCTGCACGCCGAGAGCACGACAGACACCACCCGCGTCTCCTTCCATGCCGGCGATCTGGGTATTACGCTGACCGGGAATGCCGACCTGGAGACCATGACCGACAAATTCAACAAGATATCGGAAGGCCTTAACCGGCAACTGGAAAAGGACTCGATGATCAACATCCCGGCTTTCCGTCCGTTGCTTCCGGATATGCATCTGGCTATCTCGGCCGGAAAGGACAATCCGATCTACAATATCTTGCAGCAGGCCAATATTTCTTTCAACAACCTGAGCCTGGAAGCATTTTCTTCACCGGAAGAAGGTTTCCGGATGGATGCAGGCATCTACAACCTGATGCAGGACACAACCCGGCTCGACACGATCAGTTTCGCTATCCGGCAGGACTCGCTCGGGTTGTTGTATAACGCCGATGTCATCAAGACCAAATTCCGCCAGCAGGCACCTTTCACGGCTGGTGTGAAGGGAAAGATCAGAAGCACGTTCGCCGATGCCGAACTCCTGTACACCGACGGGATGGGAGACACCGGCATCCAGCTCGGCTTACGCGCGGATAAGGTACAAGAGGGCATCAACCTGCATCTGTTCCCCGACAACCCGATCCTGGCTTTCCGGCCGTTCAAACTGAACCCGGACAATTATATCCTTTATAAGAATGAGAAAGATATCGCAGCCAACGTCCGCCTGTCGGGAGATGAGAATGCATCCCTGTGGATACACTCGCTTCCTGCCGGGGAAAAGATGGAAGAGTTGCACCTCGAACTCAGCCAGATCAACCTGGATATGGTGACAAAAGGGTTCGCCGACCTACCTTCCATGAAGGGTGTCCTGAGTGCCGACCTGCAATATGCCCCGTCCGACAGTTCGTTCATGGTGGTGGCCGATGCCAATATCGACAACCTGATCTATGAAGGGGGACGGGTAGGCGAACTGATGTTCAGTACCGTTTACCTGCCGCTGGCCGATAATACCCACCAGGTGGACTTACACTTCCTGCGCGACCAGATAGAAGTATTGTCGGCAACCGCGCTTTATAAGATGGGAAAGACCGACCATCTGGACGGAACGCTCGACGTGACACATCTGCCGCTCGAAATGGTTAACCCCTTCATCCCCGATAATATGGCGAGCCTGAGTGGGGTACTGGAAGGGAATATGACCATCAAAGGCAGCAGCAAAGAACCGAAAGTAAACGGATATATCGAAATGGACTCAACCTCGATGTTCGTCACAGCCGTAGGAACCAGTTTCCGGGTAGACGATAAAAAGATCGTGGTAAAAGACAACCAGGTCGTATTCGACGAATACCATATCCATGCCGCCGGAAAGAACCCCTTCGTGATAGACGGGACAATCGACTTCCATAATCCTTCGCGGATGATGGCCGACCTGAAATTGAAAGCGGATAACATGCAACTGCTGGATGTGAAACGAAATAAGGAAAGCCTGGTGTACGGCAAGCTGCTCGTCAACCTGGCGTCTACTGTCAAAGGCCCGCTCGATGCGCTTATCATGCGCGGCAGCCTGCAATTGCTGGGGGGAACGAATGTGACGTATGTCATGCAGGACTCTCCGCTGACGGTACAGGATCGTTTGTCAGACCTGGTTACGTTCACCTCTTTCGAAGATACACTGGTGAACCGCCGCCGGCAAGAAGCACCGCTACCGTTGGGCGGTATGGATATGTTGCTGACGATCGGTATCGACCAATCCGTACGGCTGAATGCCGACATCACTCCCGACCGTTCCAGTAAAGTGGAACTCGAAGGGGGCGGCGACCTCTCTTTCCAATACACGCCGCAGGGTGAAATGATCCTGAACGGACGCTACACCCTGTCGGGGGGGATCGTAAAATACGCCTTGCCTATCATCCCGCTGAAAGAGTTCAATATACAAGACGGCAGTTACGTACAATGGAGCGGCAACCCGATGGATCCGTACCTGAACCTGACGGCAACCGAACGTCTCCGTACCAATGCCACACCCGACGGACAGAATCCGCGCATGGTCAGCTTCGACGTAGGTATCGCGCTCAAACAACAGTTGGAAAACCTGTCACTCCAGTTTGTCCTGACTGCCCCGGAAGACCAGGCGATGCAGACGCAACTGAACACGCTGGGAGAAGACGAGCGTACCAAACTGGCTGTCGGAATGATCATCACCGGAATGTACCTGTCGGGCAGCAGCAGCGGCAAAAGCAATATGAATATGGGGGCGGCCCTGAACAGCTTCCTCAACAGCGAGATCAGCAACATTGCCGGAAGTGCACTGAAGACGGTGGATATCTCCTTCGGTATGGAAAGCTACGATGAAAACGGCAGCGGCGACGGCGGTGGGCGTACCGACTATAACTTCAGCTTTGCCAAACGTTTCTACAACGACCGTATCCGTATCGTGCTGGGCGGCCGTATCTCGACCGGCGAAAATGCCAGCAGCAGCAACCAGACACAGGCTTTCATCGACAATGTGTCGGTAGAGTACCGCCTGGATGCCAGCGGCACGCGCTACGTGAAGCTTTTCCACAATAAGAACTACGAGAGCCTGCTGGAAGGCGAGATCACGGAGACAGGCGTCGGTATCGTGCTTCGCCGCAAGATGCTGCACCTGCGCGAACTGTTCAATTTCAAGAAGAATAAACCCAAACCGGTAAATGAAGAAGAATGATGACAGGAAAGATGACAAATACAATGACAGAGAGTGCTGACAAAAGATGTCAGGACAAAAACATACTGCAAAGTGTCCGCGCCGGTTCGCGGAAGCCTTTGACGTGCTGCAAAACGTCCGCGCCGATCCGCCGGGGCTCTTGCAGAGCTACAAAACGTCCGCGCCGATCCGCTGAGGCTCTTGCAGAGCTGCAAAACGTCCGCGCTGTCCCGCTGGGGCTTCTGAAGTGCAGCAAGACCTTCATGCCGATTGTTTCGTTATGCCTTTTGCTATTCCTGGCTTCCTGCTCCACTACCAAGAACCTTCCCGAAGGTGAAATACTGTATACCGGTATCAAGAAGATAGAAGTCACCCACGAAGATAAAACAAGTGCGGGGGAAGATGCCCTGGCGGAAGTGGAAGCCGCCCTGGATTATCCCCCCAATAATGCCCTGCTGGGGAGCTCGTCTATCCGTGTGCCGCTCCCTTTCGGCCTGTGGGTATACAATGCGTTTGTCAACAAGAAAGGGAAACTGGGGAAATGGATATTCGAGAAGCTGGCTGCCAAACCGGTGTTTATCTCGACCGTCAACCCGGAAGTACGTGTCAAAGTGGCGCAGAACCTGCTGAAAGAATACGGTTACTTCAACGGGAATACGGGCTTCCAGGTAGATCCTGACCCGAAAAATCCGAAGAAAGCCAAGATATCCTACCAGGTAGAAATGAACAACGCCTGGACGTACGACAGTATCCGTTATGTCCGGATGCGTCATAAGATGGACACCCTGATACAAAACACGGTGGGCGACCGCCTGCTGCATAAAGGCGAGAACTTCAACGTCACGAACCTTGAAGCCGAGCGGCAGCGTATCTCCTCTTTATTGCGTAACAACGGTTTCTACTATTTCCGTCCCGAGTTCATCACTTACCAGGCCGATACCATCATGAATCCCGGAAAGGTAGCCCTGCGTATCACGACCAAACCGGGTCTGTCGCGTGCTGCCCTGCGTCCGTGGAAGATCGGTGATATCTCCGTCACGCTGAACGGTTACAATAATGAACCGCCCACCGACTCGGTGAAATACAAAGACCTGACGATCTTTTACGAGGGGAAGCTCCGTATGCGCCCTTCCGTCTTATATAACCGTCTGAAATTCCGTACGGGTGAGCTTTATTCGCAGAAGAAACAGGAACAGACACAGACCAGCTATTCGCGCCTGGGGGTTTTCCGCTATTCAGAAATGCAATATACTCCCCGTGATACGACACGCCGGCAAGATACGTTGGACTTGAAGATCAACACGGTATACGACCTGCCCCTCGATGGCGAGCTGGAAGTGAACGTGACTTCCAAGAGTAACGACCAGGTAGGCCCCGGTGCGATCTTCAGTGTAACGAAGCGGAACGTGTTTGGCGGTGGAGAAACTTTCGGGGTACGCCTGCGCGGATCGTACGAATGGCAGACCGGTAAGCGGGTGGACGGCTCCAAGTCGGCCATTAACAGTTGGGAAATGGGATTGAGCGGGACGTTGACTTTCCCGCAAGTTATCTTCCCCAGCCTGATGCGGGGGGATTTACAGTACCCGTCGAGCACCTCTTTCCGCCTTTACGTCGACCAGCTCAACCGGGCACGCTTCTTCAAGATGCTGGCGTTCGGGGGAAGTGCTTCGTACGACTTCCAGCCAACTGCCACCAGCCATCACTCGGTAACCCCTTTCAAGCTGACATATAACCTGCTGCAGTCGACTACACATGAGTTCGACAGCATCACCAAAGAGAACAAAGCTTTGAAGTTAAGTCTCGAGAACCAGTTCGTCCCGGCTATAGGGTACACCTACACATACGACGATGCCCCTATTACCACCAAGCGGAACCATACCTGGTTACAGCTATCCGTTACCCAGGCCGGTAATCTCCTGGCGGCTGGTTATGCCATTGCCGGAAAGAAATTCAATGAAGAGGGCAAGCAGTTGTTCGGAAACAAGTTTGCCCAGTTCGTAAAAGGGACTGCCGAGGTTCGTTACAATTATAAGATCGGGCGTAACCAGCATCTGGTGGGGCGTCTGATGGCAGGTGCCATTTACAGTTACGGCAATGCCCGTGTTTCCCCTTACAACGAGCAGTTCTATATCGGCGGAGCCAATAGCCTTCGTGCCTTTACCATCCGTTCCATCGGGCCGGGTCGTTTCAAACCGGTGGAAAGTACTTACAGTTATCTGGATCAGACCGGTGATTTGAAGTTTGAAGCCAATATCGAATATCGTTTCCCGATCCTGGGCGACCTTCACGGTGCCGCCTTTATCGACACCGGAAATGTCTGGCTGATACGCGAAGACACACAACGTCCCGGTGGCCAGTTAAAATGGGGTCGTTTCCTGAAAGACCTGGCACTGGATGCCGGCGTAGGACTTCGCTACGATCTCACCTTTATCGTGATCCGCCTGGATATGGGTATCCCCTTGCATGTCCCTTACGAATCGGGCAAGAACGGTTACTTCAATGTCCCCAATTACACACCGGGCTGGCACCTGGCGATCGGATATCCGTTCTAAAAGAGAATGCCCGGCCATTTCCTTACCCTATAAGGTATCCTCCGATACCCTATAGGGTGTATCTCTCTTCCCTATACCCTGTTGCACGCTACCCTGAAGGGTAAAACACTGTAAAACAGAGACAAACAAACAAGAAGGACACAAAAGGACAAAAAGGACACCGCCACTTTTTTCAGGCGGCCGGCGGAGTCTTTTTGCTATAAACGCCTGCCGACAGGCGGGTGATGTACTGCGGTTCCAGACGGGAAAGGTGGCGGCGTACGGTACGGTCGTTTATCTGCGCGGCCTGGGTCAATGCATAGAGATCGGAAAGGGTGAACTGCTCCGGTAGCTGTTCGAATATCTTCCGGAAATAATCGGGACAGGTCAGCTCGGGAACGGGAGAAGACTCCTCCAGTTGCGTCATCAGCAAGCGGCTGTGTTCGAGGCAGACATCGACGATCGACAGGGCGGCACGGAAATGGGCGGCACTGCAATAACGCTCGTCTACCCCGTAATCGAGCGAAGCCGCATCGAGGGCGGTAAAAAGCATGCACAGACGGTACGCCATCAATCCGTGACGTTTTACCACACTCAGGAAATGTTCACTGCCAAAGAGGTCGGTTTCGCGCAGCAACCGCTCGAAATGCACATTCAGCTCCTGCCATTGCAACGGGGTGAGCCTGACCTGTAAACGGCGTTTACGCAATAACATGGCGACCTGCAACACCCGTTCGGACAGTTCGCCCAGATAAAGCTCGAACTGCTCCGCTTCCCCCGCCGACGACACATCCTGCCATACCGCCTCACTCCGGCAGGTGTACAGCAACAGGCGGCTGGCCAGGCCGTTCTCTACATTGGGTACCAGGCGAAGAAACTGCCCCGGCGTACCGGCCAGCAGAATAGCCAGGCGGGGACGTTCCACCCGTATCATTTCGTGGTCGGTCTTACGCGACGAAGCCACCATTTCATGGTGGAATGCCTTACGCAACAAGTCGTCGAACAGGCCGTAATCCTGCTTCCCCGCACTGATCAGGGTATCGATCTCGCTGTCGGCCATCAGCCCGCCTATATCGCCGTTTTCGGACAGGTGAACCAGCAGCTTCGCCTTGGTGATCTGGGTAGGGATATAAAAATAGCAGGTTCTTTCCTCCCGCGGGGCATCGGCTACGCTCACCGCCTTCTTCGTGCGGCGCGACTCCGCTTTCTTCAGCTCCCACTCTTCGAGCGCCTGCAGGTATTGATCTTCCTTACGCTTCGTCTCTATCTCGATCAGCGAGGCATAACGGTCGGCCAGATGGCGCATGTCGTTGATACAGCCCTTGCCGTTGGCTGCCGGGGCTACCTCGACGGTATAGAGGTGGGGAAATACCCGTTTACGGTTGTACACGCCCCATACACCGGGCAGGCAGGCACTCAACACCGTACAGGCCGCCAGAAAAGCCATGTCGCGTTCGCGGCGGTCGGTATAGAAGCGAAGGGCATCGCCCAGCAACGGCGGCAGGTGTTCGGTGATATCCCCGGGAAGAAAAGGAGTGTTACGGCGCAGCTCCTCACCCGAAAAAGTGCCCGTGTCCTTTTTGTCCTTTTGTGTCCTAAACGTTGCGGGGGAGACAGAACGTTCACCCTTATTCCCCTCATAGGCAGAGGATAACGCCTGATCAATCTCTTCGGATGTAAAGCCGGGAGCGTGCAACAGGGGGATGCAAAAAGCAGCGACTTCTTCGCGGGAAAAGCCTTTCCGGTTCGCTTCGCAGCCCAGGCGGTAGACGGTCTGGTTACGGTTGCCCTCCGCCATCGGGTGACGGTGCAGCCATTCCTGTGCAAATAGCTGTACGGGAGACAAGGCAGAGACAACGAAGGTTTCGGCATCGGGGTTATACCAGGCATCCGGATCATCGCTCACATAGCAGCAACGGCTGATGTCTTTGCAAACACGGTCGCAGGATAGCCCCGACAGTTGTTCGTACCAGGTGGCAACAGCAGTGAAAGCATTCAGATGCAGCTCGCGGTCGGTATCTACGAGCACGAATACTTTCAGGCCTTCCCCGCCGGGACTGATAAACAGTCCCAGGGTGTACTTCTGCTCACGGAAAAGACGAGCCAATGCCGGCGGGTCGGACACATGGTCAAAGTCGAGCCCCACGGCATGGCTGTAAGTTTCCAGTTGGTCGGCACGGTGTCCGGTACGGAATACCCCCGAGGGAGTAAAGCCGGGCAGTTGTGTTTTGAGCTTACGGGCTCCTTCTACGTTTCCGGCAGCCAGGGCATTGCGGTAAGCGGTTATCTCATGCATCCAGTGGCGGATACGGATCAGGATAATGATTTCTTCGAGGGTACGGGGTTCTGAAGCTGGCAAGTAAAGCTTGCGGAAGAAGGAAACTTGAGGATGTGTATTCATAACTAAATTAATTTAAGGCACCAAGCCGGTTTGTATATCCTAAAATTAGCCAATCTCCCCGACATGGCAAGGCACATAAAAAGACCGGCCGGGTGTTTCCGCAGATGCTTCGGGGGCATCAGGACAGGTATAACTGTTACGGATCCGCCCGATAACCGGTCAATTAATGTGAGAAGGCAGGGGGATAAGAATACTTATTTTCCTACTTCACGGCCTTCCAACCCCATATAATAGAAGCGTTTCACGGCTGCGGGGCTGGCTTCGAAGGTAAAGATATCGTACATCAGGTAATAGAGCTGCCCGTCGCGTTTGCGCTCCGAACATTCCCGCAGCCGCAAGGCAATGTCTTTTACGGCAAAGGTCACGGCTTTATGATTTTTCGCCGATACCATTATCCGGTCTTCGGGAAAGATCACACTGGCTCCCAGACGGTCGCGCAGGCAGGCCTTATAGGCCGCCAGCTTATGTTCATTACTACGGGACAGGTGCCCGCCCCGCTCGCGCATCGTGCGCAACCCAGTTATCTCAGCAAACAGCGCATCCAATGATAGGGATGCGAAAGATTGTTGTTTTTTTTCATGTTACTGAATGTTTTAAATTATGTACCAATAGACGAAGCCCCGACGGAATGAACCGCCGGGGCTTGTTTTTGTCTGTTTTTGCTCTTCACAGAGGTTGAACAGAAGAACTTTATTTCATTACTTTAGTATTAATACACCGCTTGTTCACCCTCACAGGATACTTGGTTTTACAACCTCGCGGTTTATTTAGAATATTCTATTAAACTCTATTTCTTTTATTTTACAATAGCTTTAACAGCATCTTCACCTTCTACAGCAACAACAACTACACCAGCAGGAGCAGTAATAGTAGCTTCGCTTGATGTGATTACAGTATTAGCTACAGTCTGACCAAGAACGTTAGTGATAACAACACTCTTACCTTCTGCACCCTTAACTGTCACAGTTCCGTTACCAGCAACAACGCTGATAGAAGAAGTTGAGATATTTTCATTATCCGTTGCAACTTCGTCTGTTTCACCTAAGTTGAAGATCTGAGCCTGAGCTACTAACTGGCCTAATGTTGTATTTCCGTCAATAGCAGTGTGATCACCATTGATGTTCTTATTCTGAGCCAATACAGGCACACCATCCATAATCTGTACCCAGCTAGCTTTGTTGAATGTACCGATAGTAGCACCACCTTCTAAGCTCTGAGATTCCAGCAATACATCCTTATGTTCGTCATCTGTGTAACGTAATGAGAATGCATAGTTTTTGTGAGTTCCGTCTAATACATTACGTTGGATCTTACCAGCTGCATATGCATCATTAAACTTCTTAGCATCAATTACAGGATAGCTTCCTACTGTTGTTGCCAGGTCTTTCAGTGTCAAACCGTTAACCAGAACGAACAGATATTCACCCTTAGGCTGAGCAAAAGCAGTATTTGCTTCATCCTCACCGATTACCATATGGATACCTTCTACAAATGCCAGACGAGTATAGTTTCTGAAAGCATACTTTCTTGCTTCATCCAACATATTGATTTCATTATTCTTGTTTACAGAATCATTCAGGTTGATCAATACACGACCTGCTACATAACCATTGTAGAATACGTGGTGAGTTGCATCATCTGCATCTGCAGCAGCTTCTGATGGGAAGTAACCATGCTGATTAGTATTACACCAGCGACCATCTTTCACACTGTCTACATTTACCATAAACAGATACTGAGGCATACGAACGCTAGAGCTGATAACAGAATCTACATACAATGCTGTAGTACTATTTTTACCAACCGGCTTAACACCTTCAGCTGTGATACCCAGATAACCCAAATCCTTGAAATAAGAACCTTCAGTTACATTGCTCTGGTTGTTACCATCTTCGAACAAATATTCAGTTGCCTGACCAATTCCTGCATTACCTCTCTTACGGAAGATATTTGTTACAGTATTCATTTCACCATTTGTGATATCCAAACCGATAGGCATATACAAAGGACGATCTGTCTGTACAAATACGAATGCATCGTTTACTGTTTCAGGATCAGTATCTAATGTTACATAAGTAGTCTTAGCTGTCTGAGACTTAACACCGAACTGTTTGAAACCATTTCCTACATATTGACGACCTGTATATAATGTATAATCATACGGATTTGCCAAATTAAGAACAGAGTCTGTTGAAGCCCAACGTTCTTTCTTCAAATCTGCTGTTGCAGTCCAACCTGTTGCATCAACAAAAGCATAAGCTGTATCACCATTTACTGTCAACTGGTCTGCTTTGAAGTAGAATGTTCCCAACTTAACATTCTTACCGTCTACGTCTTTCAGGTGAGCCATCTGATAATAAGGATTACCATTAGCATCTTCCTTAACAACTACATATTTCCAGTTATTATCGATCAGATTGTTATCACGAACTTTTAATGTATAAACAGTTCTGCTCAACGAAGCCAAACCTGTCTTATTATCAACGTCTTTACCAGCATAACCAAATGAATTGTCTTTCAAAGGTGTTACTTCAAAATCTTTCCACTGGTCTTTTTCTACTACTAAATAAGAATCGCCTTCATTGATATTCAGATAATTAGAAGTATTCAAATTACCATAAGTATTTGCATTGGAATATTTAACACCCCAAGTTTCGTACATCAACGGTTCTTTTGCAAAGTTCTTGTAACCAAGCTTAGCATTAGTTTTGATTTCCGGCTTAGTGATTTCGCTAAACATTAATGTATCACCACAAGAGAAATAATTAACAGCAAACTTACCGTTGTTGTTAGATTTCACATTGTAATCTGCATGGTTAATGAAGTAGTAGTTGGCACCATCTTTATATAACTGACCATGGAATGCGTAAGAATCTTTTGCTCCATATTCACGGTTACGGATAGTTACATAAGGAACCTCGTCGAAACCAATTTCGCAAGAATCCTGTTCTATAACCCATTGAGTAGCCGGCATATGTTCGTAGTTCTGATAATCATCCTTCATGTCATACATCAGTTGTCCCCACATGTTGTAAACCAGATTCATACCATTCTTACGGTAATCAGTCTTGTTTGCATTGTCTACTTTTACCTTAATGAAATACAAACCGTCTTTAAGAGTTGTACGTTTCAAATAAGTATAAGTATGATTAAACTGAAGTTTGATACCCATATTAGCAACAGCATCTGTACTAACAGGACGACCATATTTCTTTTTAGCTAAACTTTCAAGACCTGTAGCTGTATTCTTTGACTGACCTACAGTTAAAACAGCTTCGTTATCAATTACACCTGTGTTGTTCATTGATGTAAGAGCAACCGGAGTATATGCAGGTTTATTGAACGGAACACTGGTTGTTGCACTGGCAGCACCAGCAACATGAGCTGTAGCTACATTGATTGTGTTATAATAATTTGCAGGAGCTGCATCTTTCAAACCTGTATCAGCCCATTTTCTACCGGCTTTTTTATCCTCAGTACCGATAAAAGAAGCATTCAACGGTTCGAATACCAAACTGTCAGGAGTTGGATAATAAGTCACTTTCCAGTGGAAACGAGCTTTAGCAGCAGTCATTGTACCTGTGCCCGGGTTTACTGCCTGTTCAATATCATGTACAACTAAACCTCCATGTTGTGTCGGAGCCTGGTCGGGTTCATAAGTTTCATCCTGCTCCACACCGAAATATTTATTAGTACCTTTTTTCAGGATAATGCTATAACCGGCATAAGTTTTTGATGCATATTCATTATTCTTATAATCAGCGATCTCAGTATCGATAGCCTTATAACCTCCTGCTGTCAGATCATTGATTGCATTTTTGAAAAACACACTATCTCTACCCTCACGACCGGCAGCATTCATCCAGGAACCATCAGCATCAATCATTGAATTGATATCGCTGGCAGCCAGAACACGAGCACCAACCTTACGAACAGTCAAAGCAAGAATGTTATAATTAGCAACCATTTGTTCATCACCCGTTGAATTCAATTTTTCATAAGGAATATCAACTAATACAACTTCATGTTTGGCATTCTGAGCTAAACCGATCACTTTCTTTTGGTCATGGTTGAAAGTGTACAATTTTGCTTTCCCAAAATACTCTGTTGTTTTGCTATCCGTTGTATACCAACGCCAAGCACTTACATCACTCTTGATTGTATCGGTCGGATGATTCATAAGAGCACCTTTCAGTAGTGCATTCGCATCCAGATCAGACAATTCCACACCCTGAGCGTCAGCACAGTTGTAAGTCAGATAATAACCCGTTTCCTTATTGGTAAAACGAAACATAAATGCACCGGCATGACGGTCTACAACTTCAATCTTCCACAAAGAAGAGTTCAAGGTAGGATTAGTTCCCGGTACATATTGATCTGTCAAAAGATCTTGGGGAACCACTTTCAAATACAAGCGGCCAGTTTTGTAATCACGCAACTGTACTAATACAGAATCATTATCAACAGCAGTGCCACTTTCACTAGGATCTCCAACTTCCAACTGATACCATTTAGTACTTTCGATATTTTGTACCTTTAAATCGTTGTACTTGTTATCAGCATTACTAGTACTGTAATCGAAAGCGTCCGTTCTTACTCCTTGCAATGAGCCAAGAGCAGAAATAGCAGTCGTATTCTGCGTACGGTAAGGTACTTCCCCATTTTCACCCCAAGTACCAATAGGTGCATGTACTTGTGCTGCTACCGGGAATGAGCCGACCAATACAAGGCCAGCCATTAAAGTAGAAAACTTTTTGTTCATAATCAATAAATTAATATTAATAATAGTGTTAATGAAATCCTTCTATACCCTGCATCAAAACAGGCTGATATATCAAATGACTAGCCAAAACGTTCCTTTTTTCTCGTCATTTCCCCGGGACTTCGTATATGAAAGAAGGACTTTCGTACATGTTTTGTTATCTAACTGATAAGAAAGGATATAGAAAAGAAAAAAAGATATGGGAAAAGATTGGTGGTTTAAAAGAATGTCGTAAATTTGTTCCCAGAATGTGACGAGAAAAAAGGAACGATTTATCTAGTCAGTCTTATCCAAGCATACATCCTTTATTATTCAACAGATTACAGCCATTATTCGACTACCCCTATTTATATATATATGTACCCGCGCGCGTTTCATAATAGCCTGTGTTTCAATAGGTATAATTTCGAGTTTTTGCAGGGAAGTGTTAAAGAGGGATATTTAGCCTACTTTTAAGGAGAGAAACAGGGCATTTTCACCCACAAAAAAAGAGCCATCGTTTGAAACGACAGCTCATTATTAATTTACAGGAAAGGGGATACTAGGCATTCTTTTTCTTCCACCAAAGAAATACAATCAATGTGATTGCCGTAATAACGCAACCGATGATCTGCGAAACCATAACATCCATGCCCAGTCCTTCGGGAGCGACAAAAATATAAGTGGAGCAGACGGCAGTCATAAACAGGGCGGAGATCAGGGTAATGATATACAGCTTTTTGGAAGTAGCCAGGAATACCGTCAAAGCCCAGAGGGTGAACACAGCCAATGTCTGATTTGTCCAGGCGAAATAACGCCAGATCATATCGAAGCCGTCTTTGTCTTTCAGGCTATAAAGCAATATGCCGATTGCGACGATGAACAAGGGTATACAGATCACCAGGCGGCTAACCATACTCTTTTGCTCTTTATGTAAGAAGTCGGCTATGATCAGGCGGGCGGAACGGAAGGCCGTATCTCCCGAAGTGATCGGGGCGGCGATAACTCCTAAAACGGCCAGTACACCACCTATCGTACCCAGCCATTCCTTAGTGATACTGTCTACAATCACGGCGGCATTACTTTCGCCCATACCGTTATTATGATAGAAATAGGTAGCGGCAGCAGCCCAGATCAACGCAACGATACCTTCCGTGATCATCGCCCCGAAAAAGACAGGGCGGCCGTATTTCTCATTCTTGATACAACGGGCCATCAACGGGCTTTGCGTGGCATGGAAACCGGATATGGCTCCACAGGCGATACTTACGAACATGATCGGGAAGATCGGCAGATTTTCAGGATGCGTATTGGCCAGCCCGTCTGTCAGCTCCGGCAGGGGCGGATGGTTAACAAACAGCATCACAAGGATGCCGACGGCCATAAACAGTAACGCGGCGGCAAATAGCGGATAAACCTTACCGATAATCTTATCGACAGGCAGTAAAGTAGCCAGTATATAATAGATGAAGACCACAAATATCCAGAAAGTGGCATCGAGATATTCCGGAGTCAGTTTTGCCAGCAAACCGGCGGGGCCGGCCACAAACACCGCTCCTACAAGAACCATCAGGATAACGGTGAAGCCGCGCATGAATTGTTTGAAGTTATTCCCGAGGTAACGCCCGATAATTTCAGGCAAGCTCTCGCCCTGATGCCGCAGGGATAACATTCCTGCCAGGTAATCGTGGACAGCCCCGGCAAAGATCGTACCGAGCACGATCCACAGGAAAGAAGCCACACCGAACTTCGCCCCCATGATAGCCCCGAAGATCGGGCCTAATCCGGCAATGTTCAGGAATTGGATCATAAAGACTTTCCAGGAAGACATCGGAATATAATCAACTCCGTCCTGACGGGTAAAAGCCGGAGTCTGGCGGGAAGAGTCGACCCCGAAGATGCGCTCTATAAAAGAACCATAGATAAAATAGCCTGCAATAAGGGCTGCAAGGCAACAGATAAAGGTTATCATCGTTGTATAGAGTTAGTTCAATTATTGACAGAAGTGAATGTAGTGTCGTTGGTAGGGGCGGTTCGCGAACCGCCCTTACAGACACCGTCAATATCAGTTATTAAGCAGTCGTTTTACCGCCTCTGAGATAGCGCGGCCTTCTGCTTTTCCGGCAAGGGCTTTGGATGCGGCACCCATTACCTTGCCCATATCCTGAGGGCCGGCAGCACCCACCTGGGCGATGATGGCTTTCAATTCGGTTTCCAGCTCTTCGGCAGTCATCTGCTTCGGAAGATAAGTTTCAAGTACTTTCACCTGTGCCAACTCCCCTTCAGCCAGATCTGCACGATTTTGCTGTGTATAGATGCTGGCAGAGTCTTTACCTTGTTTTACTAGCTTCTGGATGATCTTCAATGCATCGGCATCGGTCAGGGTATCGTTGGCTCCCGGAGCTGTCTTGGCTTCGAGGAAGAATTTCTTTACATTTCTCAATGTCTCGAGGGCAACTTTGTCTTTTGCCTTCATTGCGTTTTTAATGTCTTCGCTGACTTTTTCAAACAAATCCATATCTTAATTTCTTATTAAAAATTATCGGAAACTTATCACCTGCTTGCCACCCGTATCCGGCTTCTTTCCTTCAGGACGGGGAGCGGAAGTACCGACCGTAGCCGACGATGCCGGAATTTCTTCGCTACCCACCTTCGAACGGGCGCGGGCGATTACTTTCGGATCACGGTTGTATGTAGGGTTGTCCTCGATCAGGGCGATCAAGGCATCGTCGTCCAGTTCGTCCTGATTCAATACGACCGCTTTGGCACGAGCCGCCACACGGCGCATACGCTGGCCGGAAGCCCCATAATACTTGTCGATCAAATCTTTTTCGGCACGTTCCTTGTTCAGGCGTTCTTCTTCGAGACGGAGTTCTTCTTCCGTCATGCGTCCCTGTTCGATCTGGCGTTTCTCGGCGATCTGAGGAATATCTTCCATACCGAAACCGGTTGCGAGGATCGTCATCTTCACTTTCGAGCCGAGGGTGTTATCGATAGCCGTACCCCAGATCACTTCGATATCGCGTCCGAAGCGTGACATGAAATCGTGCACATCGTTCATTTCTTCCATACGCAGCTCGGCTTCTTCGCCGAACGATACGTTGAATAATATCTTTTTGGCATTGAACACATCGTTGTTGTTGAGCAACGGAGAGTTCAGCGCATCTTCAATAGCCTGGCGCACACGTCCTTCACCTTCACCGAAACCGTTACTCATCAGGGCAACACCACCGTCTTTCATCGTCGTGTTGACATCGGCGAAGTCGAGGTTGATTATACCCGGAAGGGTGATGATCTCGGCAATGCTCTTGGCGGCAATGGTCAGCGTATCATCGGCTTTTCCGAACGCGTTCGTCATGGTCAGGTCGGAATAGATCTCACGCAGGCGCTCATTGTTGATCACCAGCAGCGCATCTACATTCTTGCTGATCTCCTCCACGCCGTTCAAAGCCTGGATGATCTTGCGTTCGCCTTCAAAAACGAACGGGATGGTAACGATACCGACAGTCAGGATACCCATATCCTTGGCAAAGCGGGCGATCACCGGAGCAGCTCCCGTACCTGTACCACCACCCATTCCGGCAGTGATAAAGACCATCTTGGTACCGTCGCTAAGCATCTTGCGGATATCTTCCATACTCTCTTCGGCGGCCATCATGGCACGTTCGGGTTTGTTGCCGGCTCCCAGCCCCTGCGTGATATTGCGTCCCAGCGGCACCTTGACGGGCACGTCGGAACGGTTCAACGCCTGGTTGTCGGTGTTACACAAAACGAATGTAACATCATGTATACCTTCTTTGTACATGTGGGTAACAGCGTTACCTCCACCGCCTCCTACACCGATTACTTTGATAATCTTAGGAGTATCTGTCGGATAATTGAAATTTAATATTGTATCGTCCATTGTCTTCCGGTTTTATTACATTCGCTGGTTTACTTTACATCATCTTCATCGTCAAAAAGACTCTTACCAAAAGTATCTATCCCCTTGGTCAGGCGGCCGAACAATCCGGGGCCTTTCTTCTTTTCGGGTTTCTTCTTCGGGGGTTCAGGAGTCGGCTTCACTTCTTCCTTCACTTCTTCCACAGGTTTCTCAACCTTCACCTCCACTTTTGGCGGGATATAAAGGGCACAGTTTTCCGTTCCTTTGGCCAGCAAACCGACTGCTACGGCATACTCGGGGTTGTTGGCTATCATCTCTCCGCTTTCTACGATACCTTTGCGAACGGCAGAGTAGCGTACGTCCATATTCAACCGTTCGCGGATCACTTCCGGAAGATTTTTCAGGGCGGCACCTCCACCTGTTATTACGATACCTGCACCCAGGCTGTTCATCAGGCCGGTTGCTTCCAGGCGGGCGTATACATTTTCAAGAATCTCTTTCATACGGGCTTCGACCACGTTATTGAGGTCGGCCAGTTTGATTTCGCGAAGTCCCATGCCATCGGCTGAACTGACCTGTATGCTCAGGTCGTTGTCTTTCTCCATCTGCGCACTACCGTAGGTAAGCTTCACCCGTTCGGCTTCCGTCTCTACCAGATGCAGGCTAGTGATATCGCGGGTGATCAGGTTTCCTCCGAAAGGAATGACCGAGAGGTTGACCAGCTGGCCGCCTTTGTAGACCGTCAGCGTAGTTACCCCGGCACCGAAACCGATCAGGGCACATCCCAGGTCTTTCTCGTTGTCGGTCAGCACCACATCAGCCAAAGCCAGGGGAGAGACAACGATATCGGCTATTTCTATCCGGGCACGGTCGCCGATGCTATTCAGCACATAACGTTTCAGCGAAGGGCGTCCTACAATTAGCTTGTAGCGGGCTTCAATCCGGGTACAGGGGATACCTACCGGATTAGGCTCGGGCTTTTCGTCCAAAAAATAGGTGGGGGAAACCGCAGCCAGCACATCCAACATATCCGGATGATAGTTGCGGCATTCTTCGTAGAGGCCGTCGATGATCTCTTCGGTCACTACCCCGTCGGTACCCAGAATGCGGGGAACCGTATGGTCGATGGAACGCAGCGACTGACCTCCGATGCCGACATAAACCTTTCCGATGCGTGCACCGCCCAGTTTATTTTCGAGCTTCAGGATAAGCCGTTTGATCTTATTCGCTGTTTCTTCCACATTATATACACATCCTCTTCGTATACAGGTAGCGGAGTTCTCAACTTCGTAGGCTATAATCGAGAGTGCCCCTGTCGGGCCTTTCGTTCCTACCATACCGACCATGTGAGAAGAGCCAAGGTCGATGGCTGCTATAAAGTCTGTGTATGCCATATCATCTATCTTTTAGTACAAACAATCTGATCTTTGTATTTTAAATTAATTATACTGTATTTCTCCCATCCGGTTTTCGGAATGACCTTATCGTAGAAGAGCCGCAGGTTATCCAGCTTTTCTTCATAGTCATTGAAGGAACCCAGTACAATCCGGTGGTTGCCCACCCGGGGAATCAGTTCCACTTCATTATCAGGATGAACATAAATCTGCTCTATCTGATTATTCCAGAACTCATTCTCCTGCAAAAATAATGCAAATTTGTATAAGTCGGTTACCGCCAGCTCTTTTTCGACATATCCACTTACTAAAGGGACGTCTGTTACATAGCGATGACTGACCGGCATCGTGCTGCCGAGGTTATCCACATAGAAGTTTCCCCTGGAACTGATCACACGCAAAATAGGTATTTTCTGCTCTACTTCGAGCTTGACGATCCCCGACGGCGTTTTATAGGCTTCAATGCGGGCTATCATCTCGTTCTTTTTCAGTTCATTCTCTATCTTGTCCGTATTGATCTCGTCCATAGGCTTTTTGATCGGGTTAAGATCCGCCTTTCTAAGGATCGACACCAGGTCGCTTTCGCTTACGAAATGTTTATCGAGACTGTCTTTTACCACGACCTGGAGCTCATGGCATTCCTTATCCTGCCTCATATCCCGGAAGAAGAAGGTGACAAACACGATGTAACAAGACAACAGTGTAGCTACTATTATGGATACTATACGAATCACAGTTTCTTATCCAATATTTGTTTAACTGGTTCGATCAACCGGTCGATATCGCCGGCGCCAACCATTAATACGATTTCAAACGTATCTGCCTCCTTTTCCACCAGGTCGAGCAATTCACCTTTACGGATCAGCTTCTTGGCGGGAATGGTCACAGCATCGAATATGATTTCCGAAGTTACCCCCGGAATCGGTTCTTCCCGTGCGGGATAGATATCCAGCAGGATCAGTTCGTCCAACAACGACAGGCTGGCGGCAAAGTCGGCAGCAAAATCGCGTGTACGGGTATAAAGATGCGGCTGGAAAATACCGGTCACCTTGCGTCCGGCATACAATTCTTTTACAGATTGTATACTGGCTTTCAGCTCGGCAGGATGATGTGCATAATCGTCGATCAATGCGATATTCTCCTTTTTCAGGTGAAAGTCGAAACGACGTTTCGGGCCTGCGAAAGAAGCCATGCCTTTCTTTATTTCCTCGGGTGTTACACCGTTCAGCCATGCCAAGGCGATAGCGGCAACCCCGTTCTCTATATTTACTTTCACGGGGACACCCAGCTGGATGTCGGCGATACGGATATCCGGGCCGACGAAATCGAACCAGATCTCACCGTTTCCGATACGGATATTCTCCGCATGGAAATCACCTCCCTCGGAAGCCGAATAGGTATATAGTTTTACTCCTTCCTGTAGACGGGGAGTCACGTCAATGCCTTTCCGCATGATCAGGCAGCCATCGGGACGGATCAGCGAAGTGAAATGCTCGAAGCTTTCGCGATAGGCTTCGGCCGTGCCATAGATATCCAGATGGTCGGGATCGGCAGCGGTGATAACAGCCATATAGGGGGTCAACCAGTGGAAAGAACGGTCGAACTCATCCGCTTCGATCACGGTTAGGTCACTTTTAGCGGACAGCATCAGGTTGCTGTCGTAGTTCTTCAGGATGCCACCCAAAAAGGCATTGCAATCTACATGCGATTGTTTCAGCAGATGGGCAAGCATAGAAGAGGTGGTTGTCTTACCATGCGTTCCGGCGATGCAAAGGCCGCGCGAACAGTTGGTGATCTCGCCTAATACACGGGCACGTTTCATGATCTCGAAGCCGTTCTGACGGAAATAAGTCAACTCCGTATGCGACTCGGGAACGGCCGGCGTATAAACAACCAAAGTCTGAGCCGGGTTCTTAAAAGCATCCGGGATCAGGGAGATATTATCTTCGTAATGAATAACGGCTCCTTCACGGTTTAGTTGCGCAGTCAGGTCGGACGAGGTTTTATCATATCCTCCCACCTGCTTTCCCTTCGACAGGAAATAACGGATCAGGGCACTCATCCCTATTCCACCTGCTCCGACAAAATAAACGGCCGTTATCGTATTTATATTCATATATATTATTGCTTTTTCTCTATTATCTTTACTATCTTGTCGACGATCCGTTCGGCACTCTGATGCTGGGCCAGTTGTTCGATATTACGGCTCAATAGAGCCAGTTGCTCATCGTCGTGTATCACTTCAAGCGCCCTGGTGACCAACTGCTGTTCGGCATCTTTATCTGCAACCATTATGGCAGCGTCTTTGTTCGCCAAAGCCAGTGCATTCTTAGTCTGATGATCTTCCGCCACGTTAGGGGAAGGAACCAGGATTACCGGCTTCTTCAGCAGGCATAGTTCAGAGATCGAACTTGCACCGGCACGGGAAATAATCAGATCGGCCGCCGAATAGGCATAATCCATACGCGTAATAAAGTCTGAACACCAGATCGGCATACCGCGATAAGCTTTCAGATGCTTGGTCGCTTCACTGTAATAATAACGTCCGGTCTGCCAGATAACCTGCACATCGGAAGCAAACAGTTTATCCAGATCGCCCTGGATACTGCGGTTGATCGTCCGGGCACCCAGGCTACCGCCTACCACGAGGATCGTTTTCTTTTCGGGAGACAGGCCGAAGAAGGCTAGTGCTTCCTCTTTCTTGTCCGTGGCTTCTTCCAGATCCTGGCGAACAGGGTTTCCGGTTATCACAATCTTGTCGGCAGGAAAGAACTTTTCCATGCCGTCATAGGCAACGCATATTTTGGACGCCTTTTTCGCCAATAGCTTATTGGTGACTCCGGCATACGAGTTCTGTTCCTGTATCAGGGTAGGAATACCCTGCGAAGCAGCCATCCATAAAGTCGGGCCACTGGCATATCCGCCTACGCCGACTGCGATGTCGGGACGGAAGTCGCGAATGGTTTTCTTTGCCATACCGAGACTCTTCCGCAGGCGGTTGAGTACTTTTATATTGTTGAACAGGTGAGCACGGTCGAAGCCACTCACCGGTAAACCTACTATTTTATAGCCGGCGGCCGGAACCTTTTCCATTTCCATCCGGTCTTCCGCACCTACAAATAAGATTTCCACATCAGGGAAACGTTTCCTGAGGGTATTGGCAATGGAGATAGCCGGGAAGATATGTCCTCCGGTTCCGCCACCACTTATTATTATACGGTACTGTTTCATCTTTTATGTTGTTTCGGGTTGCGTATCAGGCACCCAGTTTGATATTTCTTCTTCCGTTATGGCCGGAGCAGCGCCAGCACCTTCCGTTTCCTCTTCCAGGTCTTCCTCTTCCTCATTACCCATATTGGCACCGAAACGGCTTACACTCAGGATAATCCCGAAATATATACAGGAGATCACCGTCGAGGTTCCACCGCGGCTGACCAGCGGCATCGGCTGCCCGGTTACCGGTATCAGGTTGACGGCTACCGCCATATTTGCCAGTGCCTGCACCACGACCAGCAAGCCGCACCCGAGTACCAGGTATTTGGGAAAGGCTTTATCGCACTTTCGTGCAATCATTCCAACTCGCACCAACAGCATGATATACAGCATCAGCACGAATACACCGCCTACCACGCCCAGTTCTTCAATAATGATCGCATAGATAAAGTCGGAATAGGCCTGCGGAAGGAAATCCCTCTGCTGCCCATGACCCGGCAATTGTCCGAACAGTCCCCCGCGTGCAATAGCGATCTTCGCATGGGAGACCTGGTAGTTATCATCCGTTATCTTATAGACTCCGTTCTCATCCGTGTCCGATTCGTGCCCGTCGAAGAAACGTTCCAGACGTCCCTGCCAGGTACTGAAACGGTCGGGCAGGTACTGCGTCACCCCGGTCGGCGTAAAGCGCAACAGCACGATAAACACGACGAGTGAAAGCAGCAGGAAACCCGCCAGTTTCCCCAGTTTCTTCAGCGGCAACTGCCCGATAAACATCATCAGGAAGCAAACGCCGAACAACATGAATGCCGTAGAGAAGTTTTCCGGAAGGATCAACACGCATGTCGCCCCTACCCCGATCAGGATATACTTGAATATCTGGTCGTCCGTAAACTTATTCCGCTTGCTGAGCAGGAAGGCGATGAACACGATCGAAGCCAGCTTGGCAAACTCCGAGGGTTGAAACTGTATGCCGAATATCTCCAGCCAACGATGCGCGTCATTGGCATTGATCCCCACAAAGGGCGTGACCAGCAACATCAGCACCGATACGGGAAGCAAAAGTATGAATGCCGGAAAGAACCGGCACGGGATATTGTGCAACAGTAAAACCAGCACAAACCCGCCCAGCAGGAAAGTGGCATGACGAACGATCGGCGCCCAATGATTCGCGTTCTTGTAGGCGATCGTACTCGTGGCACTGAACACCTCAACAACCGAAATCAGGCACAGGAACATGAAGATGATCCATATCACCCGGTCGCCCTTAAATAATTTACTTGCCAGATCCATTCTAATTCATTTTACAAATTACGTACGCAAGCCTTGAACTGATCGCCGCGATCTTCGTAGCTTTTAAAGAGGTCGAAGCTCGCGCAGCAGGGCGATAACAACACCGTGTCGCCTTTTTGAGCCAGTTTGTAAGCCTTTGTTACCGCCTCTTCCATCGAGCGGGCATCTTCTATCTGCGCTACTTTTCCATCGAAAAAGGCATGCAGCTTCGCATTGTCTACGCCGAGGAAGATCAAGGTATGCACTTTCTTCTTTACGAGTTCTTCTATTTCAGAGTAGTCGTTGCCCTTGTCGGTTCCCCCCAGTATCAGCACCAGTTTAGTGGTCATACTTTGTAAGGCGTACCAGCAAGAGTTCACATTCGTAGCTTTCGAATCGTTGATATAGTCTACTCCGCGCACACGGGCAACCTTCTCCAGACGGTGTTCCACCCCCGTAAAGTCACTCAGCGAAGCCCGTATATTCTCATCGTGGATATCGACCACCTTAGAGGCGATACCCGATGCCAGCGAATTGTACAGGTTATGTGTACCCGTTAATGCTAATAAGTCCTGATCCATTGTAAATGTTCCGTTTGAGGTTTCAATTACTATTTGCTTATTATCCGTATATCCCTTCACGCCGTCTTCATATGTTTCGGCGAATGGGTAAAGAGTAGCCGCAGGATGGCGCTTGGCAATCTCGCGGGCAATGATCGGGTCGTCGTTCCAGAAAATAAATGCATCTTCAGACGTCTGGTTCTGAATGATGCGGAACTTGGCGTCCACATAATTCTGCATCTCGTAATTATAACGATCCAGATGATCGGGCGTTATATTCAGCAAGATAGCTATATCCGCCTTGAAGTCGTACATGTTATCCAACTGGAAACTGCTCAGTTCGATGACATAGACTGCGTGCGGGTCTTCGGCAACCTGCAATGCCAGGCTGTTTCCTACGTTTCCGGCCAGGCCGACATCCACTCCGGCTTCTTTCAGGATGTGGTATGTAAGCATGGTGGTCGTTGTCTTACCATTGCTACCGGTGATACAGATCATTTTCGAGTCGGTGTATCGTCCGGCAAATTCGATTTCGGAGATAATATGCGTCCCCTGCGCTTTCAGCTGTTGGATGATCGGAGCCTTGTCGGGTATTCCCGGGCTTTTGATGATCTCGTCGGCATTCAGAATGTCGGCTTCGGTATGCTGTCCTTCTTCCCAACGGATCCCGTGGGCGTCGAGCATATCCTTATACTTGGGTTTGATAGACGAGAAGTCGGAAACGAACACGTCAAATCCTTTCACCTTCGCCAGCACGGCAGCTCCTGCGCCGCTTTCTCCTCCCCCTAATACAACAATTCTTTCCACGTTTATATATATTTATTATCTCATCTTCAATGTGACGATCGTAATAACCGCCAGAATAATACCGATCAGCCAGAAGCGCACCACAATCTTCGATTCGGGCACTACGTTGAACGGTTTTTGTATCAACGCCTGTATACCGGCATTCCCTGCTTTCTGGAAATGATGATGTAACGGCGTCATTTTAAATATACGGCGACCTTCGCCATACTTCTTTTTGGTATACTTGAAGTAGGCAACCTGTGCCATCACCGAAATACTTTCAGCGAGAAAAATACCACAAAGAATCGGGATTAGCAACTCTTTGCGTATAATTATAGCGAATACCGCAATAATACCTCCCAGCGTCAAGCTACCCGTATCGCCCATAAACACCTGTGCAGGGTATGAGTTATACCAAAGGAAACCGACCGTTGCACCGATAAAGGCAGCGGCAAAGACCACCAGCTCTTCCGCTCTCGGAATAAACATGATATTCAGGAAGGAGGCAAATTCGAAGTGAGACGACATATAAGCGAGTATTCCCAAGGCAACCCCGATAATAGCAGAACTTCCAGCTGCCAGGCCATCCAGTCCGTCCGTCAGGTTTGCCCCGTTGGAGACAGCCGTTACGACAAAGATTGTCATCAGCACAAACACCAGCCATGCCGCTTCTTCCTTATAATCGCCGGCCCAGCTTACCAGTTGGGCATAATCGAAATTGTTATTCTTCATGAACGGGATGGTCGTCTTGGTCGATTTGGTTTCCGCCGTATGGTAATGAACCTCCTCAATCACGTTGTCATGGCGTACCTCCATATTCTCCTTGATCACGACATCCGGGCTCATAAACAACACCAGACCGACAATCAGCCCCAGACCGATCTGTCCGATAATCTTAAACTTACCGTGCATTCCCTCTTTGTTCTTACGGAATACCTTGATGTAATCGTCGGCAAAACCGAGGGCACCCAGCCAGACAGTGGTCACCATCATCAGGATCACATAGATATTATTCAGTTTGGCACAAAGCAACGTCGGTATCAAGATGGCGATAATGATAATGATACCTCCCATTGTCGGCGTACCTTTCTTGCTCATTTGTCCTTCCAGGCCGAGATTACGTACCGTCTCGCCGATCTGCAACATCTGCAAACGGTCGATAATACGGCGGCCGATGGCTGTCGAGATAAACAAAGAGAGGATCAGTGCCAGTCCGGAACGGAATGATACATATTTAAACATCCCCGCTCCAGGGAGATCCAGTTGATCCAGATAATTAAAAAGATAATAGAGCATGTCGTTTTATTGTTGTTGTGTTGCAAATATTTCCCGTAACTTCTCACGGTCGTCAAAATGGTGTTTCACTCCTTTTATATCCTGGTAATCTTCGTGTCCTTTACCGGCCACAAGAATTACGTCCCCTTTTTTAGCCAGCATGGTTGCCGTTTTGATTGCCTGCGTACGGTCGGTAATACACAACGTACGTTCCATATCCGCCTTGCTCAGTCCGGCTACCATATCCTGAATGATATCGTCCGGCTCCTCAAAGCGGGGATTGTCGGATGTGAGGATCACCTGGTCGCTCAGTTTCACCGCTTCCTTCGCCATCAACGGACGCTTGCCTTTATCCCGGTTTCCTCCGGCACCTACCACAGTGATGATGCGTCCTTTTCCGTCGAGCACTTCTTCAATGCCGTTAAGCACATTGGTCAAAGCATCCGGTGTATGGGCATAATCGACAATGGCCGTATATCCCAGCGGTGACTGTATTGTTTCGAAGCGGCCGGAAACCGAATGCAACGTACTTAATACGATCAGCGTCTCTTCCGGATCTTTCCCCAGTGATACCGCCGCACCGTAAACAGCCAGCAGGTTATATGCGTTAAAACGTCCCACAAAGTGAACGATCACTTCGCGGCCGTTAATGATCATTTCCGTTCCTTCAAAATGAGACTCCAGGATCTTTCCTTTGAAGTCGGCCAGGGTACGGAGTGAATAGGTCAGCTTCTTGGCTGCTGTATTCTGAAGCATCACCAGGCCTGATTTGTCGTCTGCATTTGTCAGGGCAAAAGCATCGGCAGGCAGGTCGTCGAAGAACTTCTTCTTGGCTTTCAGGTAATTCTCTACCGTCTTATGATAATCCAGATGGTCGCGCGTCAGGTTGGTAAAGATACCGCCATCGAACGACAGGCCACTAATACGTTTCTGGTCGATTGAATGGGAGCTGACTTCCATAAAGGCATATTCGCACCCGGCTTCCACCATCTGTGCCATCAGGCTGTGGAGAGTGATCGGATCGGGAGTGGTATGTTCCGTCGGTATCGCCTGCCCGTCGATATAATTGCAAACGGTGGAGATCAGGCCGACTTTATGCCCCATCTTGCGGAACATCTCATACAATAAGGTTGCGATGGTTGTTTTACCGTTCGTTCCGGTAACTCCGACCAGCGTCAGCTTATCCGAAGGATTGTCATACCAGGCCGATACCAGTTTGCCTAAAGCATCCGCAGAATCCTTCACCCGAATGAAAACTACTTTTCCTTCGGATGCAATTTTACTTCCGTCCGAAAGGACTGGCATTTCCTCGCAAACGATCGCAACAGCACCTTTCGCGATGGCTCCGTCGATATAAGCGTGTCCATCGACTGCCGTACCTCTTACCGCCACAAACAAAAAGCCGTTTTCCACCTTGCGGGAGTCGGACTGGATACCTGCGATTGTTACATTATCTGCCCCGACTGTCTCCAGCACGTCCAACGTATGAATCAAATTCTTCAGTTCCATATTCTATCTATTAACAGACACAGGCCCGAAGCCTGCCCCCATGTTATTTTAATGTTAATCTAATGGTTTGTCCCTTGGAGATCCTTGCTCCCGGTCCGATAGACTGGGCGGAAACCCGTCCCATTCCATCCAGGGCAACACGCAAACCTGCACTCTCGAGCAGGTAGACTGCATCTTTCGCACCCATACCGATTACACTCGGCACCAGGCCTTCGCGGATCGTCAAATCACGCAAGTGAAGCTCTTCGTCTCCCTCCTCCCGTTTGGTGACTACCCATTTTGTTTCCAGACTGTCTGTATTTGCTTCGACATCCAGTTTTCCCAATACATTTTCCAATGCCTCCAGATTACCGTTCTTCGCAGCCGGAAGCAACACGGCTAAAGAATCGCGCTCCATATCCCGCACATCGAACGACATATGGCTGGCATATACTTTTTCTGCAATTGCTTTTACTACACCTCCCGACATGGTACCACCGGACGGATAACCGATGCGCGGACGACGGATCACCACGATACAGGAATACTTCGGTTCGTCTGCCGGGAAATATCCGCAGAAAGCCACCTGGTGTCCGCTTGTACGATACACACCACCTGTTGCAATCTGCGCCGTACCTGTTTTACCTGCTATACGGATGATATCCGAATGGACGGCTTTACCGGTTCCCTGCTCAACCACGCCCAACAACATTTCTTTAATAATATCGAGCGTCTTATCTGAACAGATGGATGATTTCAGTACCTCTGTCGAGAAACTTTGTACCGTTTTCCCGTTGTGCATGATCTCTTTGGTGAACATCGGGCGCACCATCTTCCCACCGTTCGCAATGGCATTGAAGAAGGTCAGCGTATAGATCGGCGGTATCTGGGTTTCATACCCGAACGACATCCAGGGCAGCGTGGTCTTCGACCAGTACAGCGTCGTATCGTTCGGCATACGGATCTTGGCACGTCCGGCTCCCGGTATCTCCAGGTTCAGCGGGATAGTCAAGCCCAGTTTGTAAAGTCCTTCCACATATTTGGTCGGGTTCTTTTCGTATCCTTTCAGAATGATCTTGGCGACTCCGATATTGGATGAATACCAGATGGCCTGTTCCGCAGAGATACGTCCGTAACCTCCTTTGTTCATATTATGGTCGGTCATGCGGGCTCCTTTATACATATATACCCCTTTACCGACGTCTATCGTATCACTGGGCTGGCATACACCGTCTTCCAGCGCAACCATCATAGAGGCAACCTTGAAAGTCGAACCCGGTTCTATTTCATCGGCAACGGCATGGTTCTTGGTTTCCGCATAAGCGCCTTCACGGATACGTCCCATATTGGTGATGGCTTTTATCTCGCCTGTCGACACTTCCATGACGACAGCCGTACCCGACTCGGCATCGATCTTCTTCAGCATATCCACCAGCGATTTCTCGGTGATGTCCTGTATATTGATATCGATCGTCGTACGGATATCCATTCCGTCCACAGGTTCTACCTCAACGACGTTTGTCCATCCTCCCCCGACACGGCGCACGGAGCTTAACCCGGCTTCGCCACGAAGCAGCGAGTCATACTGCAATTCCAGGCCGTTCTTTCCTTTGGTCACACCTCCGGCTTCGATCTCACCGTAAATATCTCCGATCGTACGGGAAGCCAGTGTTCCGAACGGTTTCTGGCGCTGCACCATTTCTTTCGTATAGAACCCGCTTTTATACCGGCTCAGACGCAGGAACGGATATTTCCTCATTTCCTTCAGGTCTGTATACGAGGCACGGCCTTCGTACACCGGGTATTGGCGGCTTTTGCTTTTCAGTCCGCGAAGCAGATGTGCTTTATAGCCGGCCGGAGTACGGTTCTTAAACTTACGGGATAAATAAACCGATAGCGAATCGACTCCGTTTATCTTCGAATTGAGGAACGTATCGACAGAAAGGCCGTCGGCACGAAAGTCGATATAGGTATAATAACGGGGCACACTGGTAGCCATCAGCTTTCCATCGGAAGAGTAGATATTTCCACGTCCGGGTAATATCAGACGGTTCGGGCGTTTCTGGCTTTCCGCCACCTTTTCCCATTTCTCTTTTTCCACGAAAGCCGTATCAAACGTCCGCAGTAATATCCCTACTGCAATAAGCCCCAGTAAGAGCACAACAAGGAAGTAACAGAATAATATCCGGTTACTTTTTGGCGCAGCTTCTTTTGGTTCTATTTCTTCTGCCATATTTATTTATGTAATTCATACGGCGGAGTTTTGGCTCCTTCCAGTTCAATACCTTGTTCTTCAATCAATAATTCAACTTGCGACTGACGGCTGTTGCCTGTCAGCTCCGATGAGATAGAAAGTGCTTCGAAGCGCACATCACGCAAACGTTGTTGCAGGCGATCTATCTCACGTAGTTTCTGCATGCAGGTGTAACGGTTTCCGATGAAGAAAAATATCATTATCACAACAAGCACGATCATCCGTGTGTGTTTAACGATAAAATCCTCATTCAGGATACCACCGCCCAGCACATACAAAAGAGAAAGACGTTTCTCTTTTTTCTTTGACTTTTTACGTTGTTGTTTTTCCTCCATAACCCCTATTTTCTGTTGATAGTTGGCAAATGGCTGTTGACAGTCAAATCAACCGACCGGGCCTGTCCATAGCCAACTGCCTACTTTTTCTCTGCAATTCTTAACTTGGCGCTTCTCGAACGAGGGTTTCTTTCGATCTCCTCGTCGGAAGGCACAATCACTTTATTGTTCACCATACGAAATGGTGTTTGTATATTTCCGAAAAAGTCTTGTTCGCTTTTTCCTTCAAAATTTCCTGTCTTAAGGAAATTCTTTACCAGTCTGTCCTCCAGAGAGTGGTAAGTGATTACAACCAAACGTCCGCCGGGCTTTAAGACCTGCAGAGTTTGTTGCAGCATTTCTTTCAATGCACGCATTTCGTCGTTTACTTCGATACGAAGTGCCTGAAATGCCTGCGCAAGGAATTTCTTTTCTTTATCCTTTCCGGTGAAGGGTTTGATCACCTCCAGAAAGTCGCCGATTGTTTCTATTTTCTTGCTTTCACGTGTCCGGACGATCAACGAGGCCAGTTTACGTGCCATCTTCAGTTCGCCGTACAGATAGAATACGTCTGCCAGTGCTTCTTCGGTATAGGTATTTACGATATCGGCAGCGGTCTGGCCCGCACGGGTATTCATCCGCATATCCAACGCCCCGTCGAAACGGAAGGAGAAACCGCGGTCTTTGTCGTCGAAGTGATGGGAAGAGACTCCCAGATCGGCCAACAGGCCGTCTACTTCGCCGGCAACGCCGTGATATCGCATAAAATTATACAAATACCTGAAATTACTGCGAACAAACACAAAACGGGGATCAGCAGGGATATTATGTTCTGCATCAGCATCCTGATCAAATCCATAAAGTTCTCCTTCGCTATCGAGCCGTTTCAGTATCTCGCGCGAGTGTCCTCCCCCACCGAAGGTCACATCGACATAGATGCAACCTTGTTGAATATTCAGACCTTTCAGGCTTTCTTCGAGCATTACCGGTACGTGATAGCTGTTCTTATTCTCTTCCATTCTTGTGTTTCACGTTAAACTTTCTCTTAAACAAAAGTAGCGTACTGCGTTGGCAACGGGCACGTTACTCTATTGGAGGGTAAAATTAAACATTTATCAAATTACCTTCCAAGAAATATAGGAGAAAAGTACAAAAAAGTTATCAACAGGTCATTATCTTACTTTTCTCTTGATAGAAAAGTAAGCAAAAGATCAAGGCTGCACCGGCTTCGCTGAGGCCTTTCTTAAAACGCTGCGCGTTTTGTTGAGAATAGGTGAAAGGATAGTTGTGATTTCTTTAGGATAGTTGTTTTATAGCTATTCAGGCACAAATTTGTTTCATTGGGATGAAACTAGTGTTTCACCATAGTGAAACAACTGTTTCTCCCTTATGAAACAGTTGTTCCAATAGGGAGAAACTTCTGAAACTATTCAAGCCGGCTATGGAAGCTTTACGGAGATAATCTCTCCTTCCTTGAATGTTTTATGCAGGAGGGTTTTACCTCCGGCTTTGACTGCTACTGATTGCTTCCCGTTTTCACGGGTTACTTCGATATCGAATGTGGCGTTGAACGCCTTTATATTACGCAGATTCATCTTGTTCCACTCTGCCGGTAAGCGGGGAGTGAAGGTGAAGGATTTCAATCCGGTCGGACGGATGCCGAATACTCCTTCGGTGATGATACGGCAATACAATCCGCTTTCTGCAGAAAGGTGACGCTGGCTTCCTTCCGGCCAGGCTTCGATGGCGTATGGGACATGGTCGCCCAGAAGACGTTGGCTGGAATAGAATTTCAGGTATTCGGTAGCTTTCTCCGTTTCGCCACAGGCATATACGCCACGCAGGGCATAGAGGGTGGAACGATCCCAGAAGGTTTCACTGCCGGCTTGGGTCAGCAATCCGTTCTTTGTCCATAAGCGGGGTGAGAACAGGGCGTCGATCGTTCCGTCTTTACGATCGTTGATACCGACTGTCAGCGGGATACAGATCCAGGAACGGAGGATGTCGTTACCTTCGTAATATTGATAGGTGTCGAAGCCTTCGACTTTTGCTCCGAAATACTCTTCCATATTCTTACGAAGGTCTTTCGCCTGTTTCTCATAGTCTGCCAATACGGAGAACGGTTTTTGCAGGTCTTTGCCGAGATAGGCGGCTGAACGCAATGCGTCATAATATAAGGAAGAGGTGCAGAGGTTGGCTTTTCCGGCAGGGAAACGGCCTTCCAGCTCGTCGGCATCGGAAGCCACAACACCTTTGTCGCTCAGATTACGGCGGCAGTATTCCAGACACCATTCGATCAGCGGCCACAACTCTTCGGCTTCCGTCTTATCTCCTCTTGCCAAGGCATAACGGGTGGCTCCGTAAGCAACCATAGCGGCATCGCCCCGGTCGCCGGCTCCACCCCAGACATCCAGTCCTTCTGCAACAATGGAACTGGGGATCTTCTCATATTCCGGGTTCATGAAACGGGCGAAATGCTTGAATGAGTTCAGGGCTGAACCGTTTCCGACTTTATATCCCAGGAATGGGAAAAAGGGGTTGATATATTCAGCCTGGTCATTCGCCCAGATAGCTGCATAGTAGGACTCACCGCCTGGGCCGTGCATCAGCCCGCCTTTCGTATCATAGATGCTTTCTGCGCCGCGTATCTTGGCAAAGGCGAACATAGTGTTGACTACAGGATCAGGGGTTTCCAGGATCAGGTTATTCCAAAAACCGGCAATCAGGTCTTTACGTGCCTGGAGTTCTTTCTCTACATCGGGTTTTAATTCGGCTTCACCTTCCTTATAGCCGGTCAGAGCGGCATAAAAGACCAGTTCTTCTTTGGGTTGAAGCTGTTTGGTTGCGGCTCCGATGATTTCCGAGACTAATTTATAACTACCGTCCACGCCTTTTGCCGGATCTGTATGGCTCACGGCATGCGACTCGGGGATCTCCACTGCCAAAGGGGACGTGCCTGTATTCCGAAGGATATACTTCTCATAAACAGCCGGGCTGGAGACTGCCGGGAAAATGATCAGTGTCAGCTCAACTTTCGCATTACGCGGCAGTTCGACAGTACTTACCACGGTCATTTTTCCATCCAGTGTGATCTTACTTACTTTCTCACCGGAAAGGGATTGTCCGTTCACAGAAACCATATCGGATGCGTTCCAGGCAAAACGCCGCATCAAGCTGGCATGTGTATCATTCGGGATCGTCCGGAGCATCGGCCAGATCATGCTTTTATTCAACTCGAAAGAGCCGTCGGCATTCACCCCGTAACGCAAAACAGTTGACACTTTCAACCCGCTCATCTCGATATGGTCATAATGGGGTACACGCCCTTTCACCTCCCACGAGATACTGCCGTCGGGGTTGATCGACCAGCGGTTTTGAGCGGTTAACATTCCTGTACAAACAAAGTTCAGACAGAAAAGTGTAATAAAAAGAATTTTCTTCATGATATTTGATTTACATGTGGCTATTGAATAAATATTAGTTCAACAAATATACTAATTTGCATGTAAACTACTTGACTGACACAGTTTTTTTCTCTCCAGGTTCTATTGTCAACTGACAAACGGAGTATTTGACTCCCATTATATCAATACTTCCACAAGCCTGCTTTTTCCCATTCACATGTACATAATCATAAGAGCCGGCAAAACAAGCATCCCAGATCAAGGTTTTATCTCCCTGCACATAATACAAAGATGAAAGACTCTGTTCTTCATGTGAAACTTCTACCAGAGAATTGCCCATCTTTATATTCTTCACACTCAAAGTCTTTACTTCCTGTGGTAAATGAGATGCAGTCGATATATAATTACGAGAAGCCTCAACCGATACGCCTGCCAGATTCTCTACTATATTTGCGATCAGGACATAAGAAACCTCCGGATAATTCCCATTTTTTCCAGTAAGACTGCTTGCGGCATGTTCCTGATCAATAGTAGACAATATATGCTTCATCCATTTCCAACCCTGTTCATTCCTGTTATACAAAAAGAATACTTCCGGCACATAAGATATAGCCTCTATGTTATCAGGAATATCTTCTTTCGAGTCCAGACGCATACTGATGAAATCAAGATATTTTCCGGTTCTTTCTGAAAAAGGATCCGTAATGCCTTTCATTGGCATAAACCATGAGTTTTCTTTCCCCCAACCTGTAACCGGCTTATCTTTTGAAACATATCCCCGATTATACAAATCAGTACCTTCAACTCCCCATTTCGTATTAAAATAACTCTTTAAATCTTCCGCTTTTTTTAAATACTCATCAGCCAGCTTAGTCATACCACGCAATTTAGCCATTTCGGCATAGGCTACAAAAGCACTGTATTGACAAGCAATTCCATCACCTGCCTCAATCAACGGAACATCCCGTTGCTCATTGAACGTTGCTGAGCCTTTAAAGATATTTCCTTCGCCAGTACCTTCGGCGATCCCGTTCGGTATTTTACCATCATGCAAAGCGATAAAGTCTGTTACAACTCTGGTATAATAATTCCATAACGTTTCATCTTCCAGATATCGTTTATCACCGGTCCAACAATATAATTTATAGGCTTTTTCTACCAATTCGAATGTGGCAGGAACCTCCCTCACAAAATCATTGTCATTTTTATAGTCCAACAAATAAGGCGATCCGTCAAAGTTTATGGCCCATAAAGGATACCATTTTCTGGAAGCATTCGCCGAAGCAGCAAAGGCTTTCATCATTGTAAAATTTTCTTCTTCCAGTCCTAACAGGTGTGCGCCCGCTATTTGATGGCAAAAATCACGCGAATAAAAAGCAGTACGTAAAGGATAACCAGCCCAGTAAGCAGGTATGTAGTCGACTATTTCCGATTCATCATTCACATCCGAAATATTAACCGGTCCCTTTTTACCTGTTACAACGAAGGAACGGGCTTTTTCTTTGGCCCATTCAAATCCTTTTTCCAGATCCCGGCAGGAGGATGTCACACTGATATCCTGCGCTGAAATATCAACAGCGAACAATAATAAGCTTATGGCATATATTACTTTTTTCATACAATTTCATTTTTATACTATTCTGTAAAATAACAAAGGATACATCTTTATTTAAAAGAAACATGTATCCTTTGCTCAACTACATTTTTACATTAATTATAGTAAGGATTCTGTTCCAAAAGAGGATTTTTCTGAATTTCACTACGTGGAATAGGCATCAAATAATGTTGCGGCAGGAATTTCCGTTCCTGAACATCTACAAACGAATATGTTTTCTTTCCGGTTGCCAGATCTTTTACAATATGGACTCTTCTCTCCACTTTATTTTCTGTCTGTTCTGCTATTTTCCAACGACGAACATCATAATAGCGATGTTCCTCAAAAGCTAATTCAATCTTACGCTCGTGTTGGATTTTCTTTAATAACTCATCCCCGGATGAAGTGATATCAGGCAACACGTCTTTTCCTTCACGTGCCCTTTCCCTTATCAGGTTAACATATTTACGGGCAGTAGCTTCGTCTCCCAGATGAAACATCGCTTCTGCATAATTCAGATAAATTTCTCCTAAACGGGAAAAGATAAAAGGTTGTGTACCTTTATCCACCCATGCAGCAGTAAGAGCCTCGTTCATGAATTTCCGGATCGTATATCGTGTCTTAGAAGTGTTCCATCCCTCCGGGCCGTATTCTGTATCAACACCATTTACACCTTCCGGATCACTTGTTGTCCAGAATTCAATTTCACGTCCCCGGAATTCTTGTCCATCACAGAGAATTGAATGATAGAAACGAGGCTCACGCCCTTTCCACGGCTCGTCTGTTTTATACAAATCGGGAGTCGGCATCGAACCGTCTTCCATTTCATAAGAATCGACCATATCTTGCAAAGGGCATGTTGCACTCCATCCGGTAAAACCATTCGGAGAGTTTTCCCAGTCAAAACGATGACCATACTCAGAACTATACAAACGCATGAATATAATCTCCTTACTTTTGCTTGTCAGGAACAAGTCTTTATAACTGGGATCCAGTTCATAAGCTAACGAACCGCTGTTATCGGTCAAATCGATAACAGCTTTTGCAGCATCTGCTGCAGCTTTCCATTTCTGAGTATCACCGGAAGAATTCCATTGTGGACTAGCTGCATACAATAGCATTCTTGATTTCAATGCCAATGCAGCACCTTTAGTAGCACGTCCGAAATTTTTATCTTCCTGTTTAACAGGCAATAAAGAAGCTGCTTTATCAAGTTCTGTTACAATAAAGGAGATACAGTCTTCATAACTGTCACGAGTCACCATCATATCATCGTTAATACCAAATGTTTTTGTGATAATAGGTACTCCACCGTATCTGTTCACCAGTTCAGCATAAAGATAAGCTCTCAAAAATGTCACCTCTCCTGTCAAACGGTTAACCAATTCTTCCTGATTCTGCAACAATTCGATATTCTCAAAGAAGATATTACAATCTTTTATCCCTGTAAAATATTCTTTCCACACATTATAACTTCCAACCTGATCAGGTGTTACCTCTCCCTGGTTATAGCTCCAGGCACTAGCCCAGTTAAAGTTACTCATAGATTCATCGCAAATAAAACGTGTAGAAGCCTGATATTTCAATCCCACCGTACTTTCAGGTCCAAAATAATCCCGCAAACCCATATAACGTTCATTGACATAAGCTTCAGTCAGAGAGGGATCTGAAAACACAGCTTCTCCTGTAAATGAATCCAGGGGTTCTACATCCAGAAAATCCGAACATGAGATACAACATGCACTAAAAAGAAATATTGACAATTTTGCTATTTTATTCATAACAATAGATTTAAACAATTAGAAACTAAGACTTAACCCAACATTATAAACACGTTGTTGAGGATAATACATTCCGGCAGCGTTTGTACCCTCCGGGTCCAACACTTTAATTTTATCAATTGAAAACAGATTAAATCCACTTACAAAGACACGTAAATCTCTGATGTTAATCTTTTCCAACCAAGAAGAAGGTACATTATAAGCCAACTCAACATTTTTCAAACGCAGGAATGCAGCATTTTTCAACCAGAAATCCGAATCTCTATTATTGATCTGATCTTGTGTATTAAAGGCTCTCGGATAAAGAGAATTCGGAGTTTCTTCAGCTGAGATCCAACGATTATCAAAATATTCGACATCACGGTTATAACCGAACGGACGAATCATTTGCTTTGCCCGTCCCTGGCCCGTCCAAAGAATATTCAATTCAAATCCATTCCATTTAGCTCCCATATTAATACCATATACAATTTCCGGTATAGCACTTTCATGGATACGTACCATGTCATTCGCCGTAATCTCACCATCATCGTCTACATCTACATATTTAATATCGCCAGGTTGCGCATTCATTAAATGGGGAGAATCATCTACCTCTTTCTGTGTCTGATAAATACCATCCGTTTTATATACCAGCCATGAATCAATAGCATATCCGGTTCTTCTCTGCCAATCAGGTATATCGTTCGCCTCATCAAAGAATTTAATTTTATTACGGGCAAATGTCAGATTACCGCCAATATAATAATCGACCTTATTTACTTTATTCCTATAAATCAAACTCGTTTCAAATCCTTGATTCCCTACTTCTCCAATATTCTGATCAGGTAAAGTCAACCCCGTGTAATCAGGAACAGAAGCCTGTTTAGGAGTCAGAATATCTTTACGATTCGAATTGAAGTATTCAAAATCAAAACCAATAAGACCATTCAAGAATTGAGACTCAAATCCTATATTCTTTGTGTCGACTTTTTCCCATGTAATCAGCGGATTACTCAAACGCCCAATAGTAAAACCTTTATTCAATACCGGATCTATTCCGAAATGGGCACCATTGGTAAGATTGAAGGTACTCAAATATTGGAACGGATCTACCCGGTCATTACCTAATTTACCCCACGATGCACGAATCTTCAGTTCGTTGACAAAAGGAAGACTTTTCTTAAAGAATTCTTCTTCAGAAATACGCCATCCTACTGATAAGCCGGGGAAAACACCCCATCTTTCAGAACTTGCAAAATTTTGAGATCCATCATAACGCAAAGTGAATTCTGCCATATAACGGTCTTTATAACCATAACTCAAACGTCCGAAATAATTCTGACGGGCAGAAATCGACCCTTTTCCATCATTACTTTTTTCAATATCGCTCCCGGCAAATAAATAATCCACACTACTCGACAGGAAGTCCCTGCGATAGGCGGAGAACCAGTCACCGGTTGTTTTACTCTGTTCATAGGCAATAAACGCATTTACACTATGCTCTTCAAAACGCTTCTCATAACCTAACTTAATATGGAATGTCGTGATCCGGCTTTCATCACTTTTCTGAGTAAGATCGATAAAGTTATTCTTATTTCCTGTTGCCACTTTATCATATTCTTTTGTGGTCGGATTATAACGATACGCATCCCACGTATCATTCAGCAGTTTTTCTCTTCTAAACTGAGTATCAAATGCGCCATAGCCAGACAGATACAATCCGTCAAGAACCCAAGGCATTTTCAGATCAAAGGAAACCTTAGTATTCATATAATTATCTTTGATCTTATTATAACCCGTTACTCCTGTAGCCAGTAACGCCAAATTTTTCCCTTTTGAAATACCCGGACCCGGCAAACCATTCGGATAGAAATCCGGTAGATAAGGATAAATCATATAAGCCTCATAAAAGAAATCAGATGAAGAGATATTTGATTGATTCCTGTTTTCCTGACGAGTTGACAATTCTAAAGAAACAGTAAAATCTTTTGTTATTTTAGCATCCAAATTCGAACGAACCTGTAATGTATTAAAATCCATATTTGTGTTCTTAAAACCGGGCTCCTGATAGAGATATCCTCCTGAAATATAATACTTAACCCGGTCGTTACCACCTCTTACAGAAAGAGAATGCTGCGTCTGAGGTGCAAAATTCCGGAAAGTTGCATCAAACCAGTCTGTATCTGCATACTGAAGCGGATCAATCGTTCCATCCAGATAACCTCCCTTAATATTTGCCCAAATCTGATCGCGTCCCATATATTTGTTCGCTTCGTCATCATATACCATATACTGATAAGCATTCATCAGATGAGGTGTACGTGTATTCTGAGAAACGGAAAAATTACCATCATAAGCAATCACCGGCTTCGAATCAGTACCTCTTTTGGTGGTAACAAGAATTACACCGTTGGCTGCTTGCGCACCATAAATAGAAGCGGAAGCATCTTTCAACACGGAGATAGATTCTATATCATTCGGATTCAAGCGGTCGATACCTCCACGATTTGCAACACCATCTATCACATATAGCGGGGAACTATTGCCTAATGTACCTTTTCCTCGTATATATATTTCAGACGCATCACTACCCGGTTCTCCGCTTCTGTTATTGGCAACAACCCCCGGTATACGTCCAGCTATGGAATTTGATAAATTTGCTGCCGGTGATTGTTTTATGACCTCACCGGAAACCTGTGCTACAGATCCGGTCACTGTTGCTTTCTTCTGAGTTCCATAACCAACAACGATAACTTCATCTATCAGTTCTGTATTTTCAGCCAATCTGATTTCAAGGCTTTTCCTGTTGTTCACAGCCACTTCTTGATCAGCATATCCAATATAAGAAACTTTTAAGATTGCATTCGGCGAAAGATCCAATGTAAATGCACCGGATACATCTGTAATCGTACCGTTTGTTGTACCTTTCTCTACAACATTAGCACCGATAACAGGTTCACCTTGTGAATCCAACACAATTCCTGTTACTTTATTTACCTGTTGCACAGATTCATAAATTTCCTTTTTATTTAATACAATCTGCCGTCCACTTATCGAGTACGATATTCCGGCATTTTTAAATAGATTGTCCAATACCTCTACAATATTCTTATTTTTAACAGAGACATTGACTTCATGTTCCACATTAACCATTTTCTTATTATAAAGAAAACGGAATTCAGTTTCTTCTTCTATTTGATTCAGCACATCCTCAATTGAAGCATTTTTCATTTGAAGGCTCACAGACGTTGTCTGTGAATAGGATACTGAAGCAAATACTTGTGTTAGACTTAAAGCTATAAATAACAAGCATAATCTCATAACTCTAAAAAATTTAATGGCAAAACTTAGCTTTTCGATTTTTTTATCCAAAATGGAATTCATACATTTGTTTGTTTAGTTAGAAAAATAAGGTTGACTAAAAACTTTTTAATGACTGAACAATTGAAAGGAAAGGTGTGCGAGACCTTTCCTTTTTTTATTCGGTACATATATCAATTACAATAACACAACTTTATCCCATAGGCATTAGATTTTTTGGGGTGAACAACTCTTTTTTATCTCCTTACACATAACTAAGACGTTTCTGTAGCATTTTCCCACATTCAGAAAATGATTTTTTTAATTCATTTTCAATCTTGTGCCTCTGCAGAAACCGTTTCACCTGCCAGACAGGGAATATCAATAAAACTATACTGATTACCCAAAACATCTGTAATATATTCAGCTGTTTTTTTGTTTATCATCTTAACCTTACCAGGAAACATTGCCCTCCAAACCAACTCTTTATCCAGTTTATTTACAAAAGAACTTTTATTTCTCGATTGATGCAATACTGAGATTTTCCCAGAAAATACAGGTATATTTTCTACTGCAACCCAATCTGTCGAAGATGTAAAACGAGGCAGTGTAGATATTCTGTTAGCTGTGGCGTCCGCCTCAACTCCGACAAGTCCGCATACAATAGCTTCAATCACACTACTTGCCACTTCCGGATAGTCGCGACGATCACTCGCATACAAATCGTTCAAATAACGATAAGCTGTTTCATTCTTACTGTGCTTATAGAAAATCATCGGATAATAAGACATAATTTCTACTATCGGTTCTTTCTCTGCCATTAAAGCCAATAATCTTTCTACCCGTTCCGGGTTACTAACAATATCAAACCAAAAAGAAAAGACATTACTCCCACCTTCTATCAATTTTTCATCTTTCAGCTTATAGGCATAATAATTCTGAGTGTCCTCATTCCACCAAACAGTATCATAAAGACGAGCATACTCTTCTGCCATCGCATTATAAACACAGCAACTGTCTTCATTCCCTCTGATCTTCCATATTTGGGCATACGATTTCAAACCTCTGAACATGGAAGCAATCAAATCCCCCGTCACAGTAAGACCGCGTACAGATTCTTCATAAGACGGTAATCCCCGGAACGTTTTAAATCTCGGATTTAAAAGTGTATTATCTTCATGCATAACATCCGGACGTTTCATAATTTTATCTGGCTGCAACTGCCAGTGAGTAATATAATCATTTGTTGTCAAACGAAAGAATGTCTCAAAACGGGGATCATTAATGTACATTTCATTTCCTGACCACAAATACAAGCGAAGACAAGCATTCAACACATCAAAATTAGCATTCAGATTATACCAGAAATCTTTATCAGAAGCATAATCTACCGGAGCGGGAACATTATCCTTATTTATCTCCCAATAGGAGCAATAATCTTTCGATTCAGATATGTTTTCCACAAACTTAGTAAACATATTCAGGTTTTGTTTACCGTGTCCATTCACTTCTTCTCCCAAACATTGATGAGAAACATCTCTCATACAGAAAGCTGCCCTGTCCGGCAATGCAGCTTCATACCAAGGACCTACAGGATCATTACTATCTCCCACACATGTATTGGAACTACAAACAGCCCAATCAAATATTTGTGTAAGTGTCGTATCATTGGAGGATAGACTAAATGTAGTACGATTTGTATCAGAAATATCAGGATATACCTCTTTCGATTGGCTGCATGCAGCACAGATAAGTAATATATATAAATAAGCAAATTTCATTTTAGTTTATTTTGTGAATCAGTATTTCAATAAGTAACAATTCAAAATCTCAATAAAACAATATATCATCTTTATAGCATAGGCACCAGATTTAATTATGAACAAAAGTGTATTATCTCCTTATATGACTAAGACGTTTCAGCGATCTTTTTCCACATCGGAAAAAGGATTTTTTTAAACAAAGAAAGAGGTGAATAAATCACCTCTTTCTTTTATATACCTCTATAGTTTGCTTTTCATAAAAGTTATCCTTTGACTTTATCCTTTTATTATGTTTAAATTGTAAAGGAGCACTCATTTCCAACAATCGTAATATTTCATCCAACGATTCATATTCGAAAGTGGCACGATAAGGAGCGTTAGCCAAACTGGAATCTTTCAACTCTATATTAACATTAAAAGTAAGTCCTACCCGTTTAAACACATATGACAACGGATCATCCCGGAATATCATTAATCCATCTTTCCAGGCATACCATTTATAAGGATCGGTCTTTGCGATAAGGCACTGTTTGGTCTGACTATTAAAGGAAGCACGTTCTCCCGGAACCATAGTGACCGGAGAAGAGTTTCCGAAAGCAACATCAATCTTGCCATTTACCATCGTAACAGCCGTAATCGAATCCATGTTATAGGCTTCTATATTAAAAGCCGTACCCGTAGCTCGCAGGGTTATCTGATCGGTTTTTACGATAAAGGGATTTTCTTTATCGGAATGTACTTCAAAATATCCTTCACCATTTAAGAAAACATCCCGTTCACCTTTCCGGAAAGCCAAAGGATATTTCAGGGAACTTCCACCATTCAGCCAAACGTTGGTTCCATCAGGCAAACGCACCTCGGAAAAAGTTCCATGAGGAGATTTCACCTCCTGATATTCTATTGTATCATACAGATCACTCTCTTTATTCAGATATAAATAAGTACAAAGAATCAACAAAGGAAGAAGAAGGATAGCGGCTACACGCTGCCAATAAACCAATATAGTATGGACTATATTCCTCTTCGTGGCTGCGATATTTGCCCAAATATTTTTTTCAGCTTCAGATACGTCAATCTCAGAGGGGTTAAAAGCAGGATTCATCACCTGCCAGATATTACGCATTTCTTGGAAATAGCAATTATTATCAGGCGATTGCTTTACCCATTCCTCCAGTTCACGGCATTCCTTCACCGTTGCTTTTCCGGATAGATAAGCAGATATAATAAGCTGTATTTGATCTTTGTCTGTCATTTCTTCTCTTTTATGGTGTTAAGACGTCTGAGGAATCATTTTCCACATAGCTTATAACTTTTTTTAGGGAATACCGATTGAAATCAGGAACATGAAGAAATCTTTTAAATATTTCCGCAATAAATCCAATGTTTTACTGACACGGACTTCCACAGTGCGTTCAGAGACATTCAGCTGCTCTGCAATCTCTCTGTATTTCAATCCTTCAAAACGATTCAACATAAAAGCTTCCCGGTATAGCTCGGGAACTTTCTCTAGTGCACGATGTAAATGATCGGACAGGTCCGAATGCAATATATAATTATCCGTATCATATGAATCCAATACAGTACTCTCATATTCAGCTTCATGCTGACGTATTATTTCCAAGTGTCGAAACTCATCAAAACAACTGTTACGGACAGCTTTCAGTAAATAAGATTTTAAGGAGGTTTCAATCTGTATGTTTTTCCGGTCACTCCAAAGTTTCAGGAAGATCGATTGAACAATATCTTCACACGAATTCTTGTCTCTTATAAAGTTACCACAAAATAACACGAGGTCGGTATAATAGGTCTGGAATAAAAAGGAGAAAGCGTCTTTGTTGTCTTGCTTTAAAGCAGACAGAAGAATGATTTCTTGTTGTTTTTCCAGTTTTCCCATATCGATTTTAAGTATTAACTCCTTTTCCCGGCTGCTAAATTAGTTACATTTTTTTTATTTCCAATCTATTTTACATCTACAAAATACCACAACAAAACAAAGCCCCCACGATACAAGATCGCAGAGGCTGTTTTTTTCTGTATTCCTTCCTCACGGGAGAAATTACAGTAAGAACTTTATTTTATTACTTAATATTAATAACCACTTTTTCGCCTGTCGCAGGGTAATTGATGGGTTAAGCAGAGGCGCTGTATTCAACGCCTCCACCCCACCACGTGGAAATTTTAGAATTTATATTTGATTATAAATTTCTTATTTTACGATTGCTTTAACAGCTGCTTCACCTTCTACAGCTACTACAACTACACCAGCAGGAGCAGCGATTTCAGCCTTATCAGAAGAGATTACTGTGTTGGCAACTGTCTGACCAAGAACGTTACTGATAGTAACTTTCTTACCCTGAGCACCAGAGATAGTAACTGTACCGTTACCTGCAACTACACTAACTGAAGAAGCGTTGATATTTTCATTAGCAACAGGATCTTCGCTAGTCTTCTTCAAGTTGAACTGAGCAGCTTCAGCAATATTATCTACTAATACAGGAACACCATTGTGTACACGTACATAACGAGTTTCACCCTTAGAGTTTGCTGTCTGCAGATAGAAGTCAGCATTGCTGCTTCCGTCTACGATGCGGAATGCAAATGTAGCAACATTCAATTTCTTGTTGTTATTCAACATGATTGAATCTTTACCTGCATGTTTTACTGTTCCAGTATATTTAGAACTTGCAATAACCAAAGTATCTTCGATATGTTTAGCTTCTACGAATGCCAGACGATATTTATCCTGATACATGATCGGATCTTTTCCTACTACTGCAGAATCTTCTTCCAAAGAAACCAAGTAACGACCAGTTCTGAATTCTTTTGTATCAATAGTCGGATGCTGGTGGCAATTTTCAATCTTATCCGGACAAGTATTGTACTTACCTGCAGGAGTATAATCGACACCTAGAGCCAACATATACTGAGGCATTGTTGTTGCATTGCGAACATAAGCAGTATCGATAAAGATAGGCAACATACTATTTTCCGGACGATCGGCAACATTGATTACACCTAAGAAGTTCAGACTATCCTTAGCCACTGCAGTTCCATTTTCAGCAGTACGGTTAGCACTGTTTTCATACAGGAAGCGAGTCGGTTCGTTAGCCATATAGAACTTAGCTGTATCAATAGTCAGATCAGTAAAGTCGTCAGTAATAGTTTTACCAAGACGACGGTAGATAGCATTATTGTCATCATCGAATGCAAATGTTGCAATACTGTTTTCAGTATTAATACCTTCTACAGACAATACTAATGACGGGTGTTTAACACCTGATACAGTAGAAAGATCTTTCTGTACTAAAGCATAGTAGCAAACAGCATCTTTATCTTCTTCCTTCAATTCGTTATTTTCTTTGAAATAGAAAGAGGTTGCATTTTCAGCATCAGTCAAAGTATAACCCTTGTCACCGTTAGCCAACAGATAAAGTTTATTTGCTTCGGTAGCCTTCGGATCATAAACCTGAATTTTGTAAGCAATTCTATACAGATTCTTTACACCGTCAATCTTACCTTGATAGCCGAATTTGTCTTTTACAGGAGCTTCATCTTCAAATGTAGCAGGAACGAATACAAACATCTTACCAGCCTTGGCATCCGGATTAACAGCCATAGCTGCATCTTCATCAACTTCTACAAAGTTACCGGCATTCAAACCGTTGAAATACTTCAATGCGAATACATTTTCGATATATTCATCGTAATCGAGAGCCTTGTAGCCAAGAGTTTCAGATGTTACAGTTTCACCGGCAGCTTTCGTCCATGACAAGGTATCGTTTGCACTAATTACACCTGTTCCCAGATTAGTTCCATAGTTAACTGCAAATACTTTATCGTCAGCAGCTTTATACAACTGAACATTTTTAGCATAATATGTTTCCGGATATTCACGGTTGTAGATATTTACAGTCTGAATACCTGCAGCACCTGTGTTCTGTTCAACAACCCACTGTGCACGCGGCATGTGTTCGAAGTTTTGAACATCACCGAATACTTTAGAAGTTTCTTCGTTTGCCCAGATCAGTTTCTGGCCAGCAAAGTTTGCAACTAAATTCTTACCGGTAATAGTTTTGTTAGCTTCTTTTCCAGAGAACAAATCAAAGAAGTATACGCCCGAAGCCAAAGTTGTCTTCACATATTCGTCGTCGATCTTTTTGATTGAGATGCGAGTGTTAACTGTGTTCAAAGGATTTCCCACATAATGATCAGAGCTACCTACTGTTATTTCACTATGGTTATTAGCCAGATAGATCAATCTAACAATATTGTTTTCAGTACCAGCAGCAGAATGATCTGTTTCATTAGCTACACTTAATTCTGGGTTATCTACAGTATTCATATCCCCCCATGAAGTCTGAGCTTTGTTCTTTTTAGCCCAACCACCTGTGCGGATTACCAATGAGTCTGCATTCGGGAAGTAAGTGAACTGGAAGTTGTAACGACCGTTCAAATCCAAACGAGCAAGAGGATCAGCTGTATAACCGAAATCTGCAAATTTACCTGTTGTAAATCGTAAAGGACGATCTCTTTCATTTACTGTTTCAGTAACGAAGTCACGAGCTACAGAGAGATAAGTATTATCTGCTGCTTTATCAGCTTCTTCCAACATCAGAGATACCCATTTGTTATCTGCTACTCCTTTAGCATAATAACCAGAAACAGCTGTGTTCAGAGTGTTTTTAGCAGACGTAATAGCTGCATCCAATGTTTCACCCTCTGCTAATACATCTGTATAAGAAGTTTTAATAGCTGCATCAGCTGTTGCTTTAGAACCAAAGTTGTCACTAACAAATTTAGCAACCGAACCAGATGTTCCAACTGTAGACATAGTCTTAATTTCCTGAGCAGCAGTCAAACGTGCAGCAGCGTCTTTACCATGAACACCAGCAACATAAGCTACTGTAGCTTTCACTACCGCTTTAGCTTGATCGTCACCAGCATATGTAAAACCTTCAATAGCTTCAACTACCTTATCAACAGTTGCAGCATTAACTATAGCGCTACCAGCATCAGTTGCAATCACAGCCAATGCATTCAATACATTTGTTTTCTGACCTGCATCTATAGCACCATCTTTAAGACAGGCTGTTAATAAAGCATTAACAAGCACTTTCTCCTGTGCTTTCTGATAATAAGCAATTTCAGCTATATATAAAGCATCATAAGATGTTGTCAAAGAATTAAACGGATCAGTTCCATCTGCAACAGCAGCCGGGAAACCTACAGCCGGAACAGCTTTGTAAGCATTTTCAGTAAACAAGTTACCGAATACATTCGTTTCGTCGTTAATCACGTTCGGAGTGAATGTGAATTCTGCTTTGCTATCATCCTTTGAAGGATTTTGCTTCCACAACAATGAGTTCAAATCGTCTGCACCTAAAACAATAGCCTCAGGAGAAGCAGGAATAGCTTTAACTACTTGAGTAGGATCACCTGCCGGAACATTCTTTAATGAATACTTTACAGCAGCAAGTTTTACATCATTCGCAATAGAAGCTGCATTTGCTACCAAGACAACAGTTGAGTCATTCTTTTCGCCGAAAGCAGAAGTAAAACTTTTAGCATCAGCAATTTCAAAACCTGCATCCTTAACAACAGATGGAGCAGAAATCCATTTCCATACAGAAACTTCCGATCCCACAGGTACAACCTTACTTGTCAAAGCTGCTGCATTAGGCCATGCAGCAGTACCTTCTTTATTAACTGCGATTGCATCAGATGTATTAACACCCAAAAACTCTCCTGTGCCTACGTTCTGTAATTGGTAAGAGTAACCAGCTTCAGCATTTCCACTGATAACAGCCTTCCAAAGAGTTCTTCTTACTTCAACAGCGTTAATGCCAGTAGCAGAACCATCAACCACAACCAGCTCATATCCTCCAGCATTAGTCGGCTGCATTGCCAGAATATGCTTATCAATGGAAGCACCAACCGCTAATTGGAAATATCCTTTTTCGATAGTCCGCATACCTTCGGTAGGTGCGTTTGCTGTCGCATACTTTGCAAAATCCCCCGTCGGTGCAATCTGCGCAGTAGCTCCGAAACTTGTAACTGCCAGAACAGCAGCTACCAGAGTAGAAAACTTTTTGTTCATAATAAATAATTTAATATTAATACTAAAGTGTAATAAGTTCAATTCACAATTGAAACGCCTCGTTCTGATAATACATGGCGAGTTTAATCGTTCCTTTATTTTAGCCATTGAATTTTGAGGTTAGTCTGTTCGTCTACGAAAGATACTATTTCGTACTTATATTGCTATTCAATTGATAAGAAAGCATATAGAAGGATAAAAAAGATCTTAAAAAGAATCGTTCGTATCAAACTAATTCTTACTTTTGTAGACTAGAAAAAAGGAACGATTTCACTAGTCAGCCCCTTTCTCCATCCATCTTCCTGTATCACAATTCTTTAGACTCCAAAAATCAATATATTTCACCCTTTATATTATAATGTACGTGCGTACATCTATATATACAGCTATTATCCCTTTAATACAGACTATTAGAGTTCTTTTCTGTTAATGCTGCAGAACTAAGAAAAAAGGTCATAACTATTAAGTATTTATATCAGGAGAATTATTACCTTTGGTACGGACTTTTATTTATGTAATACTTACGTTGCATAAAAGAAACGCAAGCCTTACATATTTGCAGACATAGCCTTACATTTACGTAAGACTTGCCTTCCTTTTTATAGATTAGGGAGAAAAATCCTTAGAAGTCATGACGTTACACCTTAAAGATCAGGAAGAAGATGAGTATAGAATATGATCTGTTTGCGAATCCGCCCCAGGAAGGGCAGGAGAAGCCTACTTTACATGCCAGAGCGATCAATACCGAGACCGTCCATACCGACGAACTGGCCAAAATGATCGAAGGCATGAGTACTTTCACGGCGGCCGATATCAAAGGTGCTATCAAGGCGATCGGCGACCGGATGTTTTACTATCTCAGCAACAGCCAAAGCGTGCATCTGGAAGGGATCGGGACATTTTCAGTGACACTGAAATGCAGGCCTGTCGAGAATAAAAAGGATATACGCGCAGCTTCCATCTCATTCAAGAACGTGGAGTTTCGCGCCGATCCGGAGATGAAAAACCGTTTCCGGGGCGTAAGGATCGAACGACGGGAAGGTACCAGCGAGAAGAAAGTGTATACCGACGACATCCGCCAGAAACGCATCTTATGGTATATCAAAAACTACGGGACGATCAATCTGACCGTAGCTGCCAGCATGAATCACTGCACGCGCCAGAAAACCAAGAAAGACCTGGAACAGTTGATCGAGGACAACCAGATACAAAAGAGCTGGTGCGGAAAGCGGGCGTTCTACATCCGGCGGTCGGCCGACCAGAGAACCCCTGAAGCGCCGTCCAACGATTCAATAGAATAAAGATGGAATTATATACCCATATTCCTATTCCCAAAGCCCCTTTTCTGTTCTCATGTACGGAGCGGATGCTGTTGCTAGGCTCCTGTTTCGCCGAGAATATAGGGACAAGGCTTGCCGGGAATAAATTCAATGTAGATATAAATCCGTTCGGCACGCTGTATAATCCCGCATCGATTGCTGCGGCATTGCGCATGTTGCTGCACCCGGAACGGTTCACTGCCGGGGATTTGCTGCAGCAGGGGGGCGTGTACCATAGCTTCGCGCATCACAGCCGTTTCTCTTCCACTTCGGAAAAGGAGTGTCTGGAGAATATAAACGACAGGCTGTTCGCCTCGGCCGGCAAGCTACGTTCGACGGCGTATCTGGTAGTGACACTGGGGACAGCCTACGTGTACCGGCTGAAAAGTTCGGGAGAAGTGGTTGCCAACTGCCATAAACTGCCGGAGAAAATGTTCGACCGCTCGATGCTGTCGGTTACGGAAATCGTTTCGGAATGGAAGGAACTGCTGCTCTCGTTGTGGGAACAGAATCCGGAACTGAAGATACTGTTCACCGTCAGCCCTATTCGCCACTGGAAAGACGGGGCACATGGTAACCAGCTGAGTAAGGCGACTTTGCTGCTGGCCATAGATGAGTTGCAGGCGGCATACCCCGAACGGATCGCCTACTTTCCGGCTTACGAGATCATGATGGACGAGCTGCGCGACTACCGCTTCTATGCGACCGACATGCTCCATCCGTCGGAGCTTGCCATTGATTATATTTGGCAACGTTTTACGGAAAATTTCTTATCGGATGAAACCAAAGGGATCCTTAAAGAATGGGCAGAGATACAAAAGGCTATTAATCACCGCCCGTTTCAGCCCGAAAGTGATGCCTATAAACGGTTTATCTCGCAAACTTTGTTAAAGATGGAACGAATTAACGAGAAATTTCCGTCCTTTGATCTAACCAAAGAGAAGGAAATAATAAAGTCTAAACTAATGTAAAGAATGGAATACTCAATAAAAGAAATCGTTGGAATTATTGGTGCCAAGGCAAACAACCTGCAAGACAGCACTATCAGCATATTACTGACCGACAGCCGCCGGCTCTCTTTTCCGGAACAAAGTCTTTTCTTTGCTCTCAAGACAAAGACCAATGACGGACACAGATATATAAAGGAACTCTACAAACTGCGCGTACGCAATTTTGTGGTAAGCGACATGCTCCCGGAGTTCGAGTCGTTGCAGGATGCTAATTTCCTGGTAGTAAAAGATACGTTGAAGGCGCTTCAGAAACTGGCTGCCTACCATCGTAAACGGTTTAATATTCCCGTGATAGGCATCACCGGAAGTAACGGGAAAACAATTGTGAAGGAATTCCTTTATCAGTTGTTGCATAGGGAGTTCAACATCGTTCGTTCGCCGCGCAGCTATAACTCGCAACTGGGTGTTCCGCTGTCTGTCTGGCAGATGAGTGAAAAGAACACGCTGGGGATTTTCGAGGCGGGTATTTCACAACCGGATGAGATGGAGAACCTGCGTCCTATCATCGCACCGACCATCGGTATCATTACCAATATAGGAGAAGCGCATCAGGAGAACTTTATCTCCACAACGCAGAAATGCCTGGAGAAGCTTACGCTTTTCAACGACTGTGAAGCGATTATTTATGATGGCGACGACGCCTTTATCTCCAACTGCATAGAGTCTGCCTGCCTTTCCCATAAGGCAATTGCCTGGAGTCGTACGGACTCGGAAGCCCCACTTTATATCGAAGCCATCGAGAAGAAGGAGAATGAAACGGTTATCCGTTGTACGCTGCTCGGGTTGACCCAGAAGTATGTCATTCCTTTTACCGACGATGCTTCCATCGAGAATGTGATCCATTGCCTGGCCGTCATGCTTTTCCTGAAGCCGACCAGCGTAAACGGCGTGGAGAAGTTCGCACAACTGGAGCCTGTCGCCATGCGTCTCGACGTGAAACAAGGTATCAACAACTGTATGTTGATAAACGATACTTACAATTCAGATATTAACTCACTGGATATCGCCCTCGACTTTCAGCAGAGCCGCCATGTGGATAAGAACCTGAAATGTACGTTGATCCTTTCCGACATCCTGCAATCCGGCACCTTACCGAAGTCCCTTTACAAAAAGGTGGCCGACCTGGTACGCCGTAAAAAGATAGACCGTATCATCGGTATCGGCCGCGACCTGAAGGAATACGGCAGCGTGTTCGATATGGAGAAGGAGTTCTATAATACAACGGATGATTTTCTTAAATCGCCGACATTCAGGCAGTTTAAGAATGAACTGATCTTGCTTAAGGGTTCACGCCACTTCCATTTTGAACGTATCTCCGAACTGTTGGAGAAGAAGGTGCACGAAACGATCCTCGAAGTTAATCTGGATGCAGTGGTGCATAACTTCAACTATTACCGGTCGAAGCTGAAGCCGGAAACGAAGATGGTTTGTATGGTAAAAGCTTTCGGATACGGAGCCGGTTCCTACGAGCTTGCCAAGACGTTGCAGGAACATCGTTGCGATTATCTGGCCGTAGCTGTTGCCGACGAAGGGGCGGAGCTACGCAAAGAGGGTATTTCTATCCCTATCATCGTCATGAACCCTGAATTCAGCAGCTTCAATGTCTTGTTTGAAAATAACCTGGAACCGGAGATATACAGTTTCCGTCTGCTGGATGCCATGATAAAGGAAACGGAACGTAGAGGTATCACTTCCTACCCGATCCATATCAAGATCGATACGGGAATGCACCGACTGGGCTTCCAACCGGGTGATGTTCCTGCCATCTGCGAACGCCTGAAAGAACAAAGCGGCGTTACGGCACGCTCCGTCTTCTCTCACCTGGTAGGCAGCGACTCATCCATCTTCGATGATTTTACAAAAAAACAACTGGAGATATTCAGCGCAGCGGCTGCCGAACTGGAAAACCTTCTCGAATATAAAGTGATCAAACATATCCTGAACTCTGCGGGAATAGAACGTTTCACCGATTACCAGATGGATATGGTTCGTTTAGGCATCGGCCTTTACGGGGTAAGTGCTTCCGGCATGAAAGGGCTGCGCAATGTAAGCACACTGCGTACGACCATCCTTCAGATACAGCATGTCCCGGCAGGGGATTCGATCGGTTACAGCCGGAAGACATACGTCGACCGAGACTCGCGCATCGCCATCATCCCGATCGGTTATGCCGACGGGCTGGATCGCCACTTTAGCAACCGGGGAGGCGAAGTGTCTATCGGTGGTAAACGTTGCCCGATCGTCGGCAATATCTGTATGGATGCTTGTATGATCGACGTCACCGACACCAACGCCCAGGAGGGCGACCCGGTAATCGTATTCGGTGAGGAACTGCCAGTTAGCGAACTGTCAGACAAGCTAAAGACGATACCTTATGAGATCCTGACCTCGGTTTCTCCGAGGGTGAAGAGAGTATATTACAGGGAATAATTGCTCATCTTGCACATTTTATGTACTTTTGTGCCGTAAATAAATTAAATAAAGGTATGAGTCATAATTTATTGAAAGGAAAGAGAGGCATTATCTTCGGTGCGCTGAATGAGATGTCGATCGCCTGGAAGGTGGCAGAAAGAGCTGTAGAAGAAGGTGCAATCATTACGTTAAGTAATACACCGGTTGCCGTACGTATGGGCGAAGTGGATGCCCTGGCAAAGAAACTGAACGCAGAAGTATTGCCGGCGGACGCTACAAGCGTTGAAGACCTGGAAATGGTATTCTCAAAATCAGTAGAAATACTGGGAGGTAAAATAGATTTCGTATTACATTCTATCGGTATGAGTCCGAACGTACGTAAGAAACGTACTTATGATGATCTGGATTACGGAATGCTTGAAAAGACGTTGGATATATCTGCCGTATCTTTCCATAAGATGTTGCAGGTAGCTAAAAAGCAGGATGCTATTGCCCAAGGTGGTTCCGTTCTTGCTTTGTCATACGTGGCAGCCCAACGTACTTTCTTCGGTTACAACGACATGGCGGATGCCAAGAGTTTGCTGGAATCGATTGCACGCAGCTTCGGATATATCTATGGACGCGAAAAGGGCGTTCGTATCAATACGATCTCTCAGTCGCCGACAATGACAACTGCCGGTAGCGGCGTAAAAGGTATGGAACACCTGTTGGACTTCTCCGATAAGATGAGCCCGCTGGGTAACGCTACGGCCGACGAATGTGCAGACTATTGCGTGATGATGTTCTCCGACCTTACCCGTAAGGTAACGATGCAGAACCTTTATCACGACGGTGGATTCTCAAGTATGGGTATGAGCCTTCGTGCCATGAACCAGTACAGCAAAGGATTAGAAGAGTTTACCGACGAAAACGGTAATATCATTTACGGCTAAAAACCGTAAAAAGCTGACAGATAACAGTTGACAGACAACAGGCACGCGGCTTTCTGCCGATCGATCTCCTGTTTTAACTGTCAACTGTCACTTGTCAACTGTCAACTAAAAAAGCTATGTTAATAAAGATCTATCCGGAAAATCCCAATCCAAGGGAAATAGACAAAGTTATCGAAGTTCTCCGCGACGGAGGTCTGGTAATTTATCCGACCGACACAGTCTACGCGATCGGTTGTGACGCCCTGAATGTGCGTGCTGTCGAAAAGATCTGCCAGATGAAAGGGATCAACCCGCAGAAAAGCAACCTGTCCATCATTTGTTACGATCTTTCAAACCTGAGCGAATATGCCAAAGTGAACAACGCGGCATTCAAACTGATGAAGAAGAACCTGCCGGGCCCTTTCACCTTCATTCTTCCGACAAGTAGCGAATTGCCTAAGATATACAAGAACAGAAAGGAAGTCGGTATCCGCGTGCCCGACAATAACATCATCCGTACACTTGTCAAGGAACTGGGTAACCCGATCCTGACCATGTCTGTGCACGACGATGACGACATGATCGAGTATACCACCGATCCGGAGCTGATACATGAAAAGTATGAGAACCTGGTAGACCTGGTGATTGACGGAGGTTTCGGCGGTTTCGAAGCGTCGACGGTCGTAGATTGTACAACGGACGAGTTCGAGATCGTACGTCAAGGAAAAGGAATATTGGAATAATATCTTACAGACAAAAGCAAGACGGTATGTCATTGAATACATTAGACACACCGTCTTATCTTTTATAGCTTCAATATTTACAAAACTCTGATCTCATCCATAAAGAACCATCCCGGATGACCTACACCACAATGCCAAGACGGACAAGTATTCACACCATCAATCTCAACCTTGATATAACGAGCTTTCACCGGCTGAGACGATTCATTACGGGCCTGGAAGAATTTCACCTCGATTGACTGGTCCTCCGCTATATCTGTTTTCCCGAAGAACTGATAATCCTGATTATTCAATGAAGTGGAATAAGAGACTTTTTTAGGCAAAAATACCCACTGTCCCAACTGGTGCAAAAAGTCACTTTCTATCACGCTCACCTCTTCTTCCTTGCCTAAGTCGAGTATAAATGCTGCATTCTTACCTTCCCAGCCAACCCAGCTCTCTACAAAGGCAGTTCCTCCATATAATTCGTCAATCAGCATCTCCGTTCCTTTTTCGGCATATTTACCGGACGGAGCTTCTATCCACGTTATCTTTGCATTCTTAGCGAAATTCTTTTCAGACTTGGGCAGAAAACGTTTTTCATACAAATCGCAATACTCCAAAGGGGAATTATGACGCTCATTCAAAGTCGGCAACTGATAATAAGCGGCCCGCTCCCTGAATAAAGCCAGCTTTGCCTTAATCTCATCGACATCGTGCCCACGTTCAGCTCTTGCTACTTCCAATTCCGAGTATTGTAACGTCAGGCGTTCGGTCCTTACACGATCCAATAACTGTCTATTACCCGCTACTGCGGCTTCTGCTTTATCAAACAACTCATTGTACCGTTTAAGACAGTTGGTATTTAACATTCCGTTTTTATGTGAAACTGGAGAATCGAAAATCCATAAATCTACTTTACTCCCGAGCAATGCTCCTTCCAGTAGCTTTTCATAATCATACAAATAAGGAGCTGCCGCACCGTAATATCCTTTCATAAACGACTTCATCAGAGAATCCGTATCCAGTGAAGGATTCCACATCAGTTTGCTGACGATGTAAGATCTCATCTCTGTAAATGTTCCGCATTTAGAACCTGCAATCTGGGAGAAATGCATCGTAACATGATGGTCTTTGAACAACTGAATATTCCTTTTCAGAATTGGAAAATTAGGGAACGGAGCCAGATAGCAATCGAAATTGATGCCATAATCCCATACAAATATATTATTACTGATTTTTGACCATCCTTCCATCGCTTTCATAAAGTCACGTCCCGATTCGTTATCCGTCAACGGAACTTCACGCTTACAATCGATATCGCATAGCATAATATTTACATTAGGCAAAGGCTTTATCTGTTTAGGAGGATGCATGGAAAACAAATAGGCCAACGTCGAAAATTCCTTGTCCGGGAAACGGGCCGCCAGCTTATTCAGAAAGTGAATCAGACTACCACTGGGAGAACCTCCTTCCAACTCATCCAGGGCTTTACAGTCAGGACAGGCACAATTAGTAAAATTACCATCATTCTGACTGATAGAAATCATATTCTTACCTGGATTAGCCTTAAAAATGGAATCAACTCTCTGAGATACTATTTCAAAGACTTCCGGATTTGTCAAGCACCACTGACTTGCCGCACCTGGGCGACGTTCACCATTAATAAAAGAATAATACTCCGGATGCTTTTCCCCGAATTCCGACGAAGGCAGAATTTTATCGAACGTATGCACCCACAAATTACCAGCAAATACTTCATTAGGCTCTTCCAGCCGGAACCACATTTTATAGATCGGATCTTCTTTTACCGCATAACTTTGAGTTTGACGATAACGGAAAGCGGGATTCTCTGCCCGGTCGAGTTCTGGTATCTCTATTGTTTTACGCTGATCGAGCATATATGTATGAGCTGTATAATAAGAGACTCCCAAATAATCTTCCAATAGGGTAACAACCCCGTAAATAGTCCCTTTATCACCTCCGCTACTGATTCTTAAAATACCATCGGAAGTAGACAGACGAAATCCGTCTTCAAGCAGTCCGGTTGCATCTCCCTGACCGATTACTACATCTCCTTTTTTAGCTTTTTTACCTTCGATGACAGGAAGAGACGATCCGCTGATCCGCTGGACAAAGTCCTGCAATAATGTCGCAGCTTGTTGATTCACCTGACTGATTTCCGGTATAACGATTCGGGAAACTGGTTTTCCGTCCTTAACCAAAGTCATTTGGGAATAAGCGCCACCCACACAAAGCCATGCAGCCAAAGCAATCCCCAGCAGTTTACATTTGTATTTCATAAAATAAACACATAGCGAAAAAGTAAATTTGAGCAAAGCGTAGCGAATTGGCTGAAACAGCGTTCGTTACGCTTTGTTTTTCTATTGGGCATAGCCAACGGAAAGCCAACATGAAGCCAAACGGCGCAAGAGTTCAGTTACCACCTCATTACTCCCGTAACGGGTGCGTATTTCTTGCTAAAAGGTTCTTTTTCTGCGATTTGCGTAGATTTGCATAGCAGTCGATAACTCACTGTAACTTAATTTTGTAACCCAAAAAAGGAGTGAGTTATGCGTAGTACATTCAAGGTCTTATTTTACGTGAAGAAAGGCAGCGAAAAGCCGAACGGCAACCTGCCTTTGATGTGCCGTATCACGGTGGACGGCGAGATTAAACAGTTCAGTTGCAAGATGGACGTTCCCCTACGCTTGTGGGACGTGAAGAACAACCGTGCTTCGGGCAAGAGCATCGAAGCGCAGAGAATCAATCTTGCGGTAGATAAAATTCGTGTGGAGGTAAACCGCCGCTATCAAGAGTTGATGCAGACGGACGGTTATGTTACCGCCGCCAAGCTCAAAGACGCCTATCTCGGTATCGGTGTCAAGCAGGAAACCCTGTTGAAGCTGTTTGAGCAGCACAACGCCGAGTTTGCCAAGAAAGTCGGGCACAGCAGGGCGCAGGGAACATTCCGACGCTATCAAACGGTCTGCAACCATATTCGGGAGTTCCTGCCCCATACCTACAAGCGTGAGGACATTCCGTTAAAGGAACTCAACCTTACTTTCATCAACGACTTCGAGTATTTCCTCAGAACGGAGAAGAAATGCCGCACCAACACCGTTTGGGGCTACATGATTGTGTTGAAACACATCGTTTCCATAGCGAGGAACGACGGACGTTTGCCGTTCAACCCCTTTGCAGGGTATATCAACTCTCCCGAAAGCGTGGACAGGGGCTACCTCACCCAAACGGAGATACAAACGCTCATGGACGCACCGATGAAGAACGCCGCCCATGAACTTGTACGGGACTTGTTCGTCTTTTCGGTGTTCACGGGTTTGGCGTATTCCGATGTGAAGAACCTCACCGCCGACCGCCTGCAAACATTCTTCGACGGCAATCTATGGATAATCACCCGAAGAAAGAAAACCAACACCGAATCGAACATCCGTCTGTTGGACGTTCCCAAGCGTATCATAGAGAAATACAAGGGGCTGGCAAGGGGCGGTCATGTGTTCCCCGTTCCGAGCAACGGCAGTTGCAACAAGATACTCAAAGATATAGGCAGACAATGCGGGTTCAAGGTGCGTTTGACCTACCATGTCGCAAGGCACACGAACGCCACGACCGTACTTTTATCGCATGGCGTGCCCATCGAAACCGTGAGCCGCCTTTTGGGGCACACGAACATAAAAACCACCCAAATTTACGCCAAAATCACCGCCCAGAAGATAAGCCAAGACATGGAAACCTTGTC